>QWCU01004606.1_pt1 | contig 509638 bp, 405 predicted proteins | sample 1972601 | NCBI WGS metagenome assembly QWCU01 (sample SAMN09866700, study PRJNA288562) | Human vaginal metagenome isolate pre2_vaginal, whole genome shotgun...
GATTATGCTGAGTATGAGAAGGCTAAGGCTACTTTGGCTGGTAAGGTAGCTGCTCAGGAAGCTGCTGAGAAGGCTTTGAAGGCTGCTCAGGATGCTTTGGAAGCTTACAAGGTTTCTGCTAAGGATGATTCTGCTTTGGCTCAGCGTCTTACTGATGCTGTAGATCGTGCTCAGGCTAAGGTTGATTTTGCTGTTGCTGAGACTGCTAAGGCTACTAAGGATTATGATGAGGCTAAGGCTAAGGCTGTTGCTTCTACTGCTAAGTATAATGCTGCTTTGACTAAGTACAAGGCTGCTTATAATGATGCAGTTCGTTTGGGTGTGAATCCTGCTGTTCTTCCTGCTGTTGTGACTTCTGATCCTTTGGCTCCTAATTTTGAGGATGTTCCAGGTGCTGCTAAGGCTATGAATGATGCTGCTAGTGGCAAGCTTGGTAAGGCTGCTCAGAAGGAAGCTGCTAAGACTGCTCCAGCTGCTGCTAAGGGTGAGCTTGCTGCTAAGGGTGGTCATGGTAAGTCTGGCGAGAAGCTTGGTAATGCTGGTGTTGGTGTTGCTTTGACTGCTTTGGCTGCTTCTATGCTTGCTGGTATGGGTGCTGCTGTTCGCAAGATGCGTCACTAAGCATTATTTACCACCTTATTTAGGGTTTGCGCTCAACGACTAGTGTGGTGTTTTGTAGGGAAGCATCACACTGGTTTATTCCCGATTCTCTTTGGTTTTATTGTTTTAACATTGGTTTGCTATTGTTTTTCTTTTCTTCCCAGTGTTGATTCGTTTAGCTTGTTGGGTTTGGGTGTTGAGTGTTGTTGCTTTCGGTTTTGTTTGCTACTAGGGGCTTTCAAAACCGGAAGCATTTTTTTGTGTTTGTTTATTCTCGCTCGTGTTTGTGCGTGTTTTGTAGTCAGATTTGGTGTTTTGGTAAACAAACGCGGGAATAGGCTCTTATGTTTTGACCTTGATAGCTTATTTTGCACTTCTACTAATAAGCGCATTTCTTTTATGACTTAGTTTTTGATTCTCATTTATGTTGTCTATTATTGATGAAGATATTGTATCGTCTTCCTCATCCTCTATTCCAGTCATTTCTCTGATTATTTGGACATAATTTGTTTCACTAACATCATGATTTCCAACGATTTTTCCTTGTCTTAGTACAACTATCCTAGTTGCAACTGCAAATACGTCTGGAAGATTATGGCATACCAATATAATTGTGCGACCCTGTGATCGTAGGCGTTTCATATAAGATAAGGTTTCAGCTGTTTGTGTTAAAGATAATGAAGCTGTAGGTTCGTCTAATAGTATGAGTTTTGGATCCGATAGTAGCATTCGTGCCAATGCGACAGTTTGACGTTGTCCACTTGATAGTAATCGTATTGGAGTATGTATTCTTATGGCACATGTTAGTTCTTGTAATGCCTTTCGGGCTTCACACGCCATTGCATCTTTATTGAGTGTATGACATGATTTATTTCGCATCTCTTTGCCTAAGAATAGATTTGATGTAACGTCCAAATTATCGCAAAATTCTTGTCCTTGAAAAACTGTTGCTATTCCAAGATCATTTGCTTCTCGTATGGAGTGCAAATTCACTTCTTTATCTTCAAAGATCATTCTTCCTTTTGTTGGTTGGATCAAACCAGATATTGTTTTAATAAGAGTGGATTTTCCGACGCCATTGTCTCCAACAATTGCCACTATTTCTTTGCTATAAATATCGAGTGTTATTGATTTAAGCGCTTCGGTAAAGCCAAAGTTTACGCTAATATCTTTTAGCTGTAGGAGTGGATTTTGTCCGTACATTACGTCTCCTTGTTGATATTGCTAATCATATTGCAATCGATATTACAACCTATTTCTATAGGTGTTGAGATGTTTTGTGATGTATTTTTTCTGCAGCATCAATTCCTTCTAGTGCTGCTCCTAGTGCAGAACAATTAGTAAGATTTGATGCAACCACAACTTGTATAGGAGTTAAAACATCAGGGAATAGTAAGCGGTGCAATGACTCTCTAAAAGCATCGACGAAAACTGATCCACTTTGCACTAGGAGTCCTCCTATAACTACAATTTCAGGGTCTACTGATGTGCATAGTTCTGCTGCTACTGTTCCTATTCGTATTGCAGTATCAGCTATGATACGTCTGCATCCTGGGTCTCCTTCATTTGCTAAACGTACAAGATCTTCTACAGTTAGATCTCCATGGGTAACTCTTAATAACGATGTGATTCGTTCTTCATTTATAAAAGTATTAAGGCATCCACGGTTTCCGCATGCGCAAATGCTTCCGAGTGGATCAACTTGAATATGCCCTATTTCGCCTGCCATTCCAGTTACGCCGCGCCACGCCATATTTTCCCATCTGCCATTATGGAGGCACCAGCTCCGTCATCGGTATTTATGTATATGAAATCTGTGGTTTTTGTAACAGATCCTGCTCTTGATTCCCATACTGCGCAACAGTTTGCATCGTTATCTAAAGTAACTGGAATATTAAAAATTGATTGTAAATACGAAATAATGTCGAAATTGTTCCAATGTGGCATAATGCCAGGTATTGCTATTGTTTTTGTACGTTTATCTATTGGTGCTGTTATAGATACGCCTATTGCTATTAGTTCTTTTGCAGATGCGTTTATGTTGGATAAAGTTTCATTTATGAGTAATGTTGCTCGCTCGAGAGTTACATCTGGAATATGTTGTTTTGGTAATAGTAATGTTCGTTCCGCGATTATGTTAAGTTCGTAGTCAATAAAAATTAGATCTAGAGAGTGTCTACTAATTTTTAGTCCTGCGCTTATTCCTTTTCTACGAGCTAAAGCTACGAGTGTTGCTCTTCTTCCGTTATGTATTGTGTTTTCTGTGTACAACCGCCCTTCTTTTACAAGTTGTCTTACAAGAGTTGATACGGTTGCAGTTGATAATCCTGTCGCTTCAGCAAGCTCTATTTGCGTAATTGCACCAAATCTGCGTATGTAAGAAAGTAATGCAGATCGATTAGCTTCTCGCAATGAAGTTTGGGATCCGAATAAATGCGACATAATATAAGCATATCTGTATTTTAAAGAATTGTCATTCGTTGATTTGATACTTTTGTTCTTTATTGGTTAAATTAACTGAATTTATATTAAATAATTGGTACAAGTAGTTGATTCATGTACGTTAAGAATTGTGTTAAATTTATATATTAAACAAAAAAATAGAAAAATTTGATTTATGTGTTTGACAACTTAACACAATAGTTTATAATAAAAAACTAGATAGCGTTGTAGCTGTCTATATCAAATAACCTTTTGATGCAAAGGAGCGTCGATGAACATAGGTAAGAAAGCAATCGCTTTATTTGTAGGTATTGCTGTAGTTGCTGGTTTATCAGCCTGTTCAGGTTCAAGAGGTGGTGCATCCAAAAACGTAAGTCAAGGAATTGAAAAAGGTGCCACCATCGGTGTCTCTATGCCAACAAAGTCAGAGGAACGTTGGAATAAAGACGGTAATAACCTAAAGAAGAAGCTAGAAGATGCTGGATATAAAGTTATATTGAACTTTGCAGACGATAAACCAGCTCAGCAAAATGCAGATATTGAAAATATGATTAACAACGGCGCTAAGGTTGTTGTTGTTGCTGCAAAGGATGGTAGTGCTGTAGGACCTGCAGTAGAGAAGGCTCATGATGCTGGAGCTAAAGTAATTGCCTACGATAGATTGATTATGAATACAAAGGCTGTTGACTATTATGCAACATTCCAGCTTGAGCAGACTGGTATTCTTGAAGCAAATTATATTATTGATAAGTTGGGTCTTAAGAATGGTGCAAAGGGACCATTCAATATTGAGCTTTTCACTGGTTCTCCAGATGATAACAATGCTAAGTACTTCTTTAAGGGTGCATGGGATTTGCTGCAACCATACTTTAAATCTGGTGCCTTAGTTTCCCCATCTAATCATGGTGGTGGCGTGAATAAAGACTTTAAGGTTCAAGATTGGCAGAAGATTTCTGTTCAAGGGTGGAAAGCTGAACAGGCTCAAAAGGATATGGAATCAATTATTGATTCTGCATATGCTAAAGGTCAGCCACTACATGCAATATTAAGCCCTTATGATGGTATTTCGACTGGTGTTATTAACGCAATTGAATCTAAGCGTCCAGATTTAAAGCCAGGTACAGATAATTGGCCAATTATAACTGGACAGGATGCTATGGAGTCAGCTGTATCTTCAATTGCACGTGGAAAGCAGAGTCAGACAGTATTTAAGAATGTCAATAAGCTTGCTGAAGCCGTTTATCAGATGGTATTGGAAATTGCTAAAGGCAAGAAGGTGTCTGGTATTAACGGAAAGTTCAATAACAACAAGATAGACGTTCCTTCTAAATTGCTAAATCCACAAGATATTACTAAGGATAATCTTACTGACTTAGTGAAAGATGGTTATATAACACAAGAACGCTTTGATAAGTTAGTACATTAAAAATTAACTATCAATTTGAACTAATATGGGGGCACGATTAGTGCCATAGTTGTGCCTCCATTAGTTGAAACTGTGCGTTGTAATGATTGGAAGTAGATGATGTCGCATAAAGACACGATATTGAGTATGCAGCACATCACAAAAACGTTTGGTTCACTAAAAGCTCTTACTGATGTTAATCTTTCGGTTGATCGCGGTGAAATTCATGCAATTTGCGGCGAAAATGGTGCTGGTAAATCTACGTTAATGAATGTGCTATCAGGTGTTTATCCTTACGGATCTTACACGGGAAAGATTATATTTAACGGAAAAGAGTGTAAATATAGTAATATTAAAAATTCAGAACGTGATGGAATTGTTATTATTCATCAGGAGCTGACTTTAAATCCATTTCTTTCAATTTCTGAAAATATTTTCATGGGAAATGAATGCTCCAAAAATGGAGTAATTGATTGGAGTGAAACTCGCGCTAAAGCTGCAGAACTTCTTGAACGTGTTGGTTTGCCAGAAGATCCAGATACAAAGATTATGGATATTGGTGTTGGTAAACAGCAGCTTGTAGAGATTGCTAAGGCTTTGTCTAAAAATGTAAAGTTGCTGATTCTTGATGAACCAACTGCAGCATTAAATGATGAGGACTCTGCGCATTTACTACAGCTTGTTCGTCAATTAAGAGATGAACATGGTGTTACAAGCATTATAATTACGCACAAGCTTAATGAAGTTGCTGTAATAGCAGATAACGTTACTATCATTCGTGACGGATCGACAGTTGGTGAAATGTATATTACACCAGAAACGCCATTAGATTACGATGAATTAATTCGTAAAATGGTAGGTCGAGAATTAACCAATCTGTATCCTAAGCACGAAACAAATCAATCTGGTGAAGAATATCTTCGTATAACCAATTGGACAGTTCATCATCCAATGGATAATAGCCGAATAATAGTCGATAATGCTAATTTGTATGTTCGTTCTGGCGAAATTATTGGATTGGCTGGATTGATGGGTGCTGGCAGAACCGAATTGGCCATGAGTGTTTTTGGACGCTCATATGGCTCCAATATAACTGGTGATCTTTATATTAAAGGTAAAAAAGTCGAATTGCGCAATGTGCAAGAAGCAATTAATGCTGGTTTGGCTTATGCTACAGAAGATCGTAAAGGTTATGGTTTAAATCTTTTGCAGAATATTCGCGAAAATTCATCTATTGCTTCATTGTCAAAAATGAGCAAATTAGGTGTTGTTGATGGAAACATTGAACGAAAAGAAGTTGATGCATATCGAGAGAACTTTAATATAAAATGTCAAAACATTGATGTGCAAGTTTCTACGCTTTCTGGCGGAAATCAGCAAAAGGTTGTATTGGCAAAATGGGTTCTTTCTGATCCAGACATACTCATTCTCGATGAGCCAACTCGTGGTATAGATGTTGGTGCAAAGTATGAAATTTATGAAATCATCGATAAGCTTGCCGATCAAGGTAAAGCTGTTGTAGTTATTTCTTCTGAACTACCAGAATTGATTGGTATATGCGATCGTATTTATACCGTAAGTCAAGGCATTATTACTGATGATGTTAATAAGAATGGGTTTACCCAAGAATATCTGATGAAATGCATGACTAAGGAAAGGAATTAGCGTTATCATGAGCAAAAACAGATTAGCCCAAGATACGAAGGGTGAACAAAAATCAAGTATTCTTTCGACAATTACCGATAATGCAAGACAATATGGAATCGTTGGAGCTTTAATCGTTATTGTCGTTGTGTTCCAAATACTTACAAAAGGTGTTCTTTTAACTCCTAACAGTTTTGTTTCTTTAATTCAGCAGAATGCATATGTGATTATCTTGGCAATAGGCATGGTGATGGTGATTATTGCTACACACATTGATCTTTCTGTAGGATCTTTAGTTGCATTTATTGGTGGTGTTTGTGCACTGTTGATGGAACGTTATGGTGTTAATTGGGTATTAGCGATTGCTATATCAATTGTTGTTGGTTTACTTATTGGTTGCTGGCACGGTTTCTGGGTGGCTCGAATGGAGATTCCTGGATTCATCACCACTCTTGCAGGTATGCTGATCTTCCGCGGTTTATCTACGGTTATAGTTGGCGAATCTGTGCCTATCACTTCAGACGCGTTCCGTGGAATTGCTCGTAACTATCTTCCTAATATTCTCGGTTGGTGGGGTCCGTTTGATGGTCTTACGATTGTTCTTGGTCTTATGTGCATCGCTTTGTTTGCTTGGAGCCAAATTAATAAGCGTAAGCATGTAGAAAAAGTTGGATTAGTCCCAGAACCACTATCGATTACTGTATGCAAGATCGTATTTGCTGCTCTTGCAATCATATTTGTAACATATTTGTTAGCATCCTCTGGCAATTCCGAGATGGGTGGAACTCCAATTATGTTGGTGATTGTTGCGATTTTGGTAGTTGCATACAACTTTATTCTTACAAAGACAGTTTTTGGACGTCACATATATGCTGTTGGAGGTAACCGTAAAGCTGCAATACTTTCTGGTATTGATGTTAAGCGTGTAGATTTCTGCTTGTTTGTTCATATGGGATTCTTGTCTGCTATTGCTGCTGTGGCTATGCTTTCTCGTCTGGCATCTGCTACTGCACAAGCTGGTATGGAATTTGAAATGGATGCAATTGCATCCTGCTTCATCGGTGGCACTGCTGTAACTGGTGGTGTTGGAACTATACCTGGAGCCGTTGTTGGTGCTTTTGTTATGGGAGTAATCAATCAAGGCTTGTCTATCATGGGCGTTGACACTGCAATTGTGAAGACAATTAAGGGTCTTGTGTTACTCGCTGCAGTGGCTGTTGACATAATGAGCAAGCGTCGTAAGCGCTAAAAATGCCGTATATATTGGGCGTGCGCTTCAGATATTACACAAGCGTTGTGAACGAAAAGTGTACGCCCAGTTTTGTTAGTTATTAATAGATATTAACAGGTGTTAATCAGAATAAAAGAACAATAAGGAGGAATATATGCCAAAAAAATATATTCAAAAGACTAGAATGTACGCTCTAACTACCTTTTTTATGTCGATTTGGTTATTCCAGTCTTTATATGGTTCTTATAAATCTGGTGATTTATTCGCTTGGTACACTCTTATTTTTTCATTGTGCTTATTAATTGTAATCGGCTATTGCGGTTACAACGCTTTTAAAGGATTCAGTCAAGAGCGTAAAGATAAGAGCGAGGATTCTAAAAAGTAATAAATGATTGGGTATTCAAGATTTTCTACATATTTGAATAAATGAATCTTATAAAAGCATGCAAAGGAGCATCATGTGTGATATTTCGAGCGTATCATCTAATAAAAAAGATATTATTAATGCAAACACATATCTTGGTATTGAGTTGGGTTCAACTAGAATTAAAGGTGCTTTAATTAATGGACAATATCAAGTTATTGCAGAAGGATCTTATAAGTGGGAAAACAAACTAGAAAATGGTTTGTGGACCTATGATCTATCTGATGCTTGGCATGGAATACAATCTGTTTTTTCTCAGATAAGTAATCAAATTAATAAAGACTACCAATTGCGTTTAAATAATATTGGCGGCATTGGTATTTCAGCAATGATGCATGGTTATTTAGCCTTTGATAATAGAAATAAGTTGCTTGTGCCATTTAGGACTTGGAGAAATACCAATACGCATGATGCTCACAGAATTCTTTCTAGCGAATTAAGTCTTAATATACCAGAACGCTGGTCGATAGCTCACTTGTATCAATGTGCGCTTGACAAAGAAGAGCACGTACATAATGTAGCATTCTTTACTACACTATCTGGCTATATTCATTGGAAGCTTACTGGCAAAAAAGTATTAGGATTGTCGGATGCTTCTGGAATGTTTCCTATGGATTCAAACATTTTAAGCTGGGATGAGAATGCGCTAAATAAAATTGAGAATCTTCCTGAAATATCTAATCAGCCTTGGAATTTGAAGGATATTTTACCTACACCTCTTTCCGCTGGAGAATTTGCTGGTCGATTGACAGTTGATGGTGCTTCTCTTCTTGACCCTAGTGGCATTTTGAATCCAGGAATACCATTTGTTCCTCCTGAAGGAGATGCGGCAACCGGTATGGTTGCAACCAATACATTAAAGCCTGGTACTGGTAATGTTTCGGCTGGGACATCTATTTTTGCAACTGTTGTTTTAAAGCGCCCTTTGTCAAAAGCTCATAAAGAGTTAGATATAGTTATGACTCCAGATGGTCATTTATCTGCAATGAGTCATGCTAATAATTTCACTACAGATTTAAATGCTTGGGTTAATTTATTTGCTCAATTTGCAGATGCAATAAGAAAACCAATATCAATGGATTTGTTATATACAAGCCTGTTTAATTCTGCTGTTGATAATGGAACTGAATTTGATGCTGGAGGAAATATTAACTACTGTTTTTCTTCTGGAGAGTTTCAAGCAGGTTTGGAAGAAGGACGATTTGTATTTGCTCGCGGTCCGCAAGCAAAACTTTCACTCGGAAACTTTATGCGTGCTCAACTATATGGAGCATTTTGTCCAGTGACTATTGGAATGAATGTTTTAACAAAAGAAGAGCATGTTGAAATTGATTCATTGCTTGGTCATGGTGGTATTTTTGCCACCCCTGAAGTTTCTCAGCGTATTGCTTCGGCGGCGTTTGGTGTTCCAGTAACCACTATGCCTACGGCTTCTGAAGGCGGATCGTGGGGAATGGCGATTTTAGCATCATATATTAGGCGAAAAAATATAACATTAATAGACTTTTTGCAAAATGAAGTATTTGCTCATGTGAATTCAGTTACCGTTTTCCCTCGTAAGGATGACGTGGAAGGATTCCAGAGATATTTTGAGCAATTTATGAGGTCATTGCCAATAGAACATGCAGCAATAACTACGATGCCGTAAAAATATTGTGCAAAAGATTGCTTAAGCAAGACTAAAAATAGTGTTTTCTCATCATATTTTTAAAAAATTTATTAGAAAGAAATAGTAATTATGAAAACTTTAAAAGATTATTCACAAGAAACTCAATCTGAGGTAAAACAGGTACGCGAATTAGTATCCAATTTGCATGATCAACTTATTAAATGGAATTTAGTTGTGTGGACTGCGGGAAATGTTTCTCAACGTTTGCATACTGCTGATTTAATGGTTATTAAGCCTTCTGGAGTACGATACGAAAGACTAACTCCTGAATCAATGATTGTTTGTGATCTAGATGGGAATGTTGTTGATGGATCCTATTCTCCAAGTTCTGACACAGCTTCGCATGCTTATATTTATAGAAATATGCCTGAAGTATTTGGAGTAGTACACACTCATTCGACTTATGCTACTGCTTGGGCTGCTATTGGAGAAAATATACCGTGTGGATTAACAATGATGGGAGATGAGTTTGGTGGTCCTGTTCCAGTTGGACCATTCAGGTTGATTGGCAGTGAGGCCATTGGGCAAGGCGTTGTTGAAACATTACGCAAATATCCTAAGTCGCCAGCGGTTTTGATGCAAAATCACGGTCCTTTCGTAATTGGAAAAGATGCAGAAAGTGCTGTGAAAGCTGCTGCTATGACAGAAGAAGTAGCCAAAACAATGTGGGCTGCTAGGCAAATAGGGAAAATAATCGATATAAAGCAAGAAGATATCAATTCTCTTAATAAACGATATCAAAATGTTTATGGACAAAACTAATAAAAAATAATCTAAAAACAATTACATATATAAGTCTTATAGGAGTAAATAATGGCTATGGAAAATCCTTTTGAGAACAAAGAAGTGTGGTTTGCCGTAGGTTCGCAAGAACTATATGGTCCAGAAACACTAGAACAAGTGGCAAAACAAGCTGGCGAAATCGTAGATTATTTAAATAATCAACATTCGATACCTGTGAAAATTATTTTGAAACCAACCTTAAAATCATCTGACGCTGTGCGTAATTTTATGGTTGATGCGTCTTCAAAAGAATCTTGTATCGGTGTTATTGCTTGGATGCACACGTTCTCGCCAGCAAAAATGTGGATTCGCGGATTAGAACTATTGCGTAAACCTTTGCTTCAGTTGAATACCCAGTATCATCGTGAAATACCTTGGGAAAGTATTGATATGGATTTTATGAATTTAAATCAAGCTGCTCATGGAGATAGAGAATTCGGTTATATTGTTTCTAGACTTGGTATTAGAAGAAAAATAGTTGTTGGTCATTATACGAATCCAGAAGTTTCGGATCGCATAAATACTTGGGTTCGTGCGTGTTTAGGCTGGTGGGCGTCTAACAATATGAACGTTATGCGTTGGGGAGACAATATGCGTAACGTTGCTGTTACTGAAGGAGATAAAACTGAAGCTGAGAAAATCTTTGGTGCATCTATTAATACTTGGTCTGTAAACGAATTAAATTCATATGTTAATCGTGCTACAGATAAGCAAGCTAAAGATTTGATAGAAGATTATAAAAATAAATACAATATTGATCCAGAATTATTAAATCAAAAATATGATTCTCTGTTAATTGCAGCTAAGCAGGAAGTTGGAATGGTATCCATGATGTGTGATTATGATGCTACTGCTGCAGTAGATAATTTTGAAGATCTTGGTGGTCTTTCCCAACTTCCAGGAGTTGCTGCTCAACGTTTTCCTTCCGAATATGGATGGGGTTTCTCGGCAGAAGGGGATTGGAAAACCGCAATATTGGTTCGTTTGGGATTAGTTATGGGGTATGGTCTTGAAGGTGGAGCTTCTCTTATGGAAGATTACTCGTATCATTTTGAGCCAGATAACGAAATGATATTAGGATCACATATGTTAGAAGTTTCGCCTTCTATTGGAAGTATTCAAAAACCTCGTCTTGCTATATATCCATTGGGTATTGGAGGAAAATCAGATCCTGTTAGACTCGTGTTTACTGCTGCTCCTAAAAAGGATGCTGTTGTGGTTTCTCTTGCGGATATGTGCAGTAGATTTAGACTTTTAATGAATATTGTCGATGTTGTAGAGCCGTCTGGAAGCCTAAAGAATTTGCCTTGCGCTCGCGCCATGTGGAAACCGCAGCCAAGTCTATCTTTGTCTGCGCAATGCTGGTTATTAGCTGGTGGATCCCATCATACTTGTATGACAACGTCAATTGGTAGAGAAGTTTGGGAAGATTTTGCGCGTATCTCTGGTGTCGAACTAGCTGTGATTGATAAAAACACTAATACCCAAGATTTTGAGCGCAATCTACAGATTTCTCAAATGTATTACAAGCTTAATGTTAAGTAATATTGGCATTATTACGTCTCTAGTGATGAGTGTTTGTTGTGTTATTATTTCCTTTGAAAATAATGGTCAATTTTATAGCGAAGGGGTGCTTTAATGAATGAAAATATGCACATTGTGCCTAACATTTTATTATCGGATGGCAATTCTATACCACAAGTTGGTTTAGGTGTACTTCGAGTTGATAAAGTAAGTATGCATGATGTTGTAGAAAGCGCTCTTTCGTTAGGATACAGACATATTGATGCTGCAGCTGGATATAACAATGAGAATGAGCTAGGTGAAGTATTGCGCGAAACTGGTTTTAATACTGGCGAATTGCGAGAAAACCTATGGGTGACTACAAAGGTTAGAGATTCACAGCAGGGGTATGACAGTACTTTGAAGGCTTTTGATTCTCAACTTGCGGATCTTTGCTTGAACTATGTGGATATGTATATGATTCATTGGCCTACACCATTTAATTGGCGTTCTGCAGAAACATGGAAAGCATTTGTTAAGTTGAAAGAGGAAGGTAGGGTACGTTCGCTTGGTGTGTGTAACTTTATGCCTTCTGATTTGCAGCGTTTATATGATGAAGTTGGTCAGTGGCCTCAAGTGAATCAGATTGAATTGCATCCGAGCTGGCAGCAGTCTAATGTAGTTGATTTTTGCAAGAAGCATAATATTGCTATTGAAGCGTATTCTCCATTGGCGCGCGGACGTGATTTGAATATCGGCGATGGTGTTTTGGAAACTATTGCTAAGAATCATGATGTTACTTGTGCGCAGGTGATTTTGCGCTGGCATATTGAGCATGGATACATTATCATACCTAAATCTGTTTCAGAAAATAGGCAACGTGAAAATATTAATGTTTTTGGATTTAGTCTTAAGGATGATGAAATACGTGCAATAGATGATTTGAACACTAATGAGCGAATGGGGCATGACCCTGCAACGTTTAGTTATGCATAATTGTGTGGCGTTTGTTTTATTTGTATTTGTGAAGGGGTTATATATGTGACTTATTGATTCCTTGTCATCGAGGCTACGAGTGATTAATGGTGGACAGTATAAGTGAACAAAAAATTTTCGTAGCTTTCTCCTATAGAGCGGCATGAAGTTTGTGTTTTACATGAGCTTCATGCCGCTTTGCCCGTGTTTGTTTATTTTTGCCAGTGTTTGTAGTCAGATTTGCCCAAAAAGGGAACAAACGCGGGAATGGGGTTACGCTTATGTGAGCGCAATTACTGCGTAGTTCACAAAAAATCAATGTCGGAAAGACTTAAAGAAGTTTTGCGTTTCTGGGTCGCTGCAAGCGTCCATAACTTCGTATGGTGTGCCATTTTCTGCAACAACGCCGTTTCGTAGCAAAACCACTCTGTCGGCAGCTTTGTGAGCAAAATGCATCTCGTGAGTGGCCATTAAAATTGTGGTTCCTTGCTCTTTTAGTTCCGCAACCATGTCTAGAACTTCACCAACAAGCATTGGGTCTAGCGCGGAAGTAATCTCGTCTAAAAGCAAAAGTTGTGGGCTTGTCATAAGCGCGCGTGCAATAGCCACTCGTTGCTGCTGTCCGCCCGAAAGCTGATCCGGATAAGACTTTGCTTTATTTTCTAGCTTAATCCTAGATAGAAGCTCCATTGCGCGGCTTTCTGCACGGTCTTTGCTCCAATGATGAACTTTTCGCGCAGCAAGAGTCACATTATCTAAAACGCTCATATGCGTAAAAAGATTGAATTGCTGGAACACAACTCCGATTTGAGATCTAATTTGATCCTGATTTATACGAGGATCTGTAATATCTGTGTTTCCAAGCCAAACTTGGCCGTCGTCTACTCGCTCAAGCAGATTAATGCACTTCATAAGAGTGGATTTTCCGCTTCCAGAAGGTCCTAAAAGAGCCACCACTTCGTGAGGTGCAATATCAAAAGAAATGCCTTTAAGAACAGGTGTTGAGTTATACGATTTTCGAATATTGCTTAAGCGCAAAACTGGGGTTGAATCCGTGTAATCACTTGCATTTGTTTGATTGTTTGCGTTTATTTGCTCGCTCATTTGCTGACTTACCTTCTGGTTTGTTAAGTTATTCATCACACGGTTCCTCCGTTTAGCTCGCGTTTGCGCAGTCTTGCCGTATACCAATCGTTTAGAACAATAAACGGAATGCTCAGCGCTATAAATACAACGCTTGCTACAACGTATGGAGTGAAGTTATAAGAAGTTGCAACAGATATTTGCGCGGCTCGAACAGCGTCTACAGCGCCCAAAACCGATATGAGTCCTGCATCTTTTTGCATTGATATAAAGTCGTTCATTAAGGCAGGAGCCACTTTTCTTAAGCCAAGAGGAATTACCACTAATCGCACAGTTTGACCAGATGTTAAGCCAAGTGATCTTGCGGACGCTCGCATAGACGGATGCACGTCTTCAAATCCTGCGCGCAATACCTCTCCAACGTATGCGGAGTAGCTCATAACAATGGCAATTGTACCGAGTATTGCTGGTGGGATTCGCCCAAAAAGCTGTAATCCTGGTATGCCAAAGCCGATTAAGTAAAGCACAACAAGCATTGGTATGCCGCGCATAATAGTTGTGTAGAATTGCGCTATAGCTCGCAAAGGGAAAAGCATTGGGCTTACGCTTGTACGGATAACTGCGATTAAAGTTCCAAGTATTGCTACTCCAATAACAGCGAAAACAAGCACCTGCAGATTAAGCATTAAGCCTTGCAAAACGGATGGCAAAGATAACATAAAGTACTTGCCAGAAAAGAACGTTTCGCGCACTCTTGGCCAACCAGGGCTCATTGCAAGTGCCGCAACGCACACGCCAAGTAATACTAAAGTGCTTATTATGCTTGTTAAAACTGATTTAAGATTTTGCTTTTTGCGGATTGACCTACGCTCAAGCTCGATATTGCTTAAAGCGTATTCTCCAGCGTTGTTTGATTCACTGTTTAATGCATTGCCGTTAAGTACTGTCATTGGCGGCACTCAAGCCTTTCGACATAATGAATGATACGCACTATTGTAAGCACTTTTATGTGACGATTGGGTTACAAGTTGCTTACAATAATGCGTATTGGTAATGACGTTAGTACGATTTTTATTTATTTTTATTTATTTTTGGTTTAGTTTTTACTTAAGAACTGGCAGATTAGTCGTGTACTCTGCAAGCCACTTTTCTTGGAGCTTCTTCAAAGTACCATCTTTTTCTAGCGCATTCACAGACCTTAGTGACGTCTGCAGTAAGCTTAGAGCCTTTTGGAAGTACCAATCCAGTTCCTTCCTTATCTTCCGATCCTGCAATCTGTCCAAGAACAACACCTTCTTTAACCTGCTTGCTGCGCACAATGTTTACGGAAGATGGAGTATCTATAACAAGTGCGTCAATCTGCTTAGAATCAAGAGCCTGAACCAAAGCGTCATTATCGTTAAAGGTTTGAATATCGCTCTTAATCTTGTCTTTAGCAAAGCTGTAGCTTGTTGTTCCAACCATTGCGCCAATTGTAGCGGTTTTAAGGTCTGCTAAGGTCTTTGCGTTAGCAAACTTGCTATCTTTTTTGACCACAACACCCTGAGTTGCGTTGTAGTAACTTGGCGAAAAGTCTACTGCCTTCTTGCGTTCCTCCGTAATAGAGAACTGCTGAAGGTTAAAATCAAAGTCTTTTGGTCCTGGGGTTACTGCGGAGTCGAAGGTTGTGCGAACCCACTTTACTTTGTCTTTATCGTATCCGAGTTTCTTTGCAACAGCGTATGCTACTGCAGATTCGTAGCCCTTGCCGTTTTCTGGCTTGTTATCGTACATCCAAGGTGTGTAAGTTGGCTGAGCTGTGCCGATTGTCAAAACGCCTGGAGTAATCGTCTTTTGGTTTGTATCTTGTGCGTTTTGGCTGCCGCATGCTGCTGTGCTAACCATTGCTGCCATTGCTAATGCTGCTGCTGCAATTTTTGCAGCAGCGATTGCTACGCGGTTGGTGTGCAAGTTGTTGTGTACGAAAATAGCCATTTTTTCTCCTTGTTTTTGCTAAAACCTTAAAATTTTTCGCTTACTCGTTTTTAAGCGATGTAAGTAGGTTTTGCGGCCGTACATTTGATAGTTTATAAGACGATAGATGCATTTAAGGCTTAATTGTTACAGAATTGTTATCGTGATTGTTTATAACGCGCTATATTTTGTTGATTTCATACATGGTTTTGTGGTGATTAGACTTAAGTCGTAGTATGTTAAGTGTCAGTTACATACGGTGTGTTGTTTTTTGAGGAGTGTTTTATGTTAAATAATTTTGAACATAGCGTGGCTGACGATTTTTCTGAAAGTTCTAAAGATTTTAGTCATCTTTCAAAACTTGCTGTTATAGTTGCACTTCAAAAAGAAGCTCAGCCTATTCTTCAAGCATTTTGTGGGGATTATAAAACTTGGGATTCGTATGGGGTTACTTTTATTCAGGGCAAAATCGCTTCTAATAGCAAAGGCGAAAATCCTACTCTTACAATATGTGTTGCTGGAATGGGAAAGTGCGCTGCCGCAGCTGCAGCTCAAGCGTTGATAATCGAATCCAATCCACAAGTGTTGATTTTTAGCGGAATCGCAGGTGCTTTAAATCCGCGTCTTAGTGTTGGAGATATTGTTATAGGCAAGAAACTTCACTATTTAGAAACAAATACGCAAATTATTGCAGAGTGTGCTCCGTACAAATCTGTTTTTGAATCAGATTCAAAATTATGCGATTTAGCTGTTAAAGAGGCGCAATTATTAGGATTTAGGCTTGAGAAGTCTTTGGAAGAATCCTCTTCGGTTGCTGGCGACTTATCCTCGGACTTTAAGCAAAGCGCGTCTAATGAAAATAGCGTGTCTAACGAAAATTCAAACAACGTTGCTTATTTGTGTGGAAACATAGCAACAAGCGACCAATTTAACACAGATCCTAATATTTTAGACGCTGTGCGAGCAACGGTTTTTGGCGATTGCGAAGAGATGGAAGGCGCTGCTGCTGCACATATTGCTGCTAAAAACGGTGTTCCATTCCTTGCGATTCGCTCAATGAGTAATCGTTGTGGAGAATCATACGAATCTGTGGACTCGCATAAGGATGATTTAGTTCTTGCAGCTAATCAAGCAGGATCGTTAACTTTGCGTGTTTTGAAGGCGCTTGTTAAATAACTGCAGACTAGTTTACTTATTTGAATCGTTTTGTTCTGCTAAATCAAATCCGCTGAAAGTAAACCCAGGGCTTACTACGCAAGAAACAAGAACATCGCCATCGCTTGGTATTGTTCTCTGCCATGTCCCAGCAGGAATTACAAGATGTCCGCGCGTGGATAAGCCATTGCATTCCTTAGTGTTTCCAAGAGTAAAACGCTGCAAATCTGCCTCATCACAAGGGGTTTGACCACATCCACCAAGTTCAATCGTAAGATTTGACGGTCCATGCCATAGCCAAATCTCGTCTGCATCAACTTTATGCCATGCGCTTGAATCGCCAGAAGGCAAAAGGAAGTAAATAAGAGAGGCCAATGGTCTTGGTGCGTCTGCGCCAGCGTTTTCGTCAATTTTCGTATTGTTTGTGCTCGCGTTTGAAGTATTTTCATTGTTGGTTGCGCTATATAGTTGCGCTGCTTGCCAGTCGCGGGTGTACCATCCGCCTTCTGGATGGGCTTCTAGCTGTAATTCTTTAACAAGATTTTTGGCGTAATCACTCATATTTTCTAAACTGACACTCATAATGCATGCTCCTTTTATTTTTCATATTTGCGTTAAATGTGTTCGTTAAACGTGTTCTTATCTGTGCTTGCATCAGATTATTGAGCAAAAGCACCATTATTGTATACAAGATTTCCAGAAATAACTGTTGCTTTTGCACTACCTGCACCGTGACGCACAAAATTGTGCAAAGTCTCTTCAACTCCTTGTGGCGAGCTTGTGTCTGTTGGAATATCAAAGAACGCAAGGTCGGCTGTTGCTCCAGCATTAATTTGACCAATTCTGTGCGGTCCTACGTGTAAGCCCATAACGCTTGCGCCGCCTAAAGTAAGCATGCGAATAATTCGATGTGTTAAATCATCTTTTCTATACCCTTGCGCTGTTGCTAAATCATAGACTTTTGCAGCGTCGTCTAAAACGTCTAAAGATGGGGAAGAAGATAGTGAATCCGTACCAATCGCAAGCAAGTTTCCTTCTTCCATGTAGTCGCGAATTGGCGCGTCTCTTTCCGTAACAGTAATGCGGTTGGATCTTGGGCACACTGCCACTCCCACTCCGCGTTGACGCAAAATTCTTCGGTCTTCGCCATCTGCCCAAACTCCGTGCGCAATATGTACGTCTGGTCCAAGGGATCCGAGCTGATCCAAAAACTGAATTGCGGAAGCTGTCATTCCATGTGCTTTAAGTTCGCTGTAGCTCGCCCAAACGTTAGCATTCCAATCTGGTGCGGAATACGTGGTGAGTGTATCGGCGTGATTTCCAGCCTCCATAGGTGTTTCTGCTAAGTGTATGTGCAAGCGCATGTTTAGCTGTCTTGCAATGTCTGGCAAATCCACAAAAGGTTCGGTTTCTAGACTGTAAGGTGCGTGTGGGCTAATTCCTATACTCGGCACTCTGCCGTTGTCCATCATGTGCCCAAGCATCTCGAGCAGCTTAGCGTAGCCTTCTTCCTTCCAGTCAACGTTTTTCCAGCCCATTACCTCCCAATAGGCTATCCCGTGCATGCCTTGGCTTGCAAGCGCTCCAACTGCTTCGATATCAGTTACAATGTCGGCAGCTGCAGTAGTGCCAGCTTCCACCATCATTCTGGCACCTTCGTATGCAGAAGTTTTCCAAGTCATCAATGATGGGTTATGCTGTTTTTCTTCTTGTAATTTGTCATAAACAACATTGAATCCTTCTTCCCAGTCTCTAAAATTGCGGTATTCGCCGCGGCCTACGCTTGCCATATTAGTGTATTGCAAATGCGTGTGTGCGTTTATAAGACCTGGTGTCATAAGACCATGCCAATGTCGTTCGTTGTTAAACATTTTCCTATAGGAATCGTTTGACATTTCATCTTTTAGAATGTCTAGTACCCACTGTCTTGTTCCAACGTGTACAACGCGTCTATTTGATACTGCTACGGCTCCTTCGGGAATAATAGGACCTGTTACTGGAATAACCATTGCTGCACTGTATAAGGTTACTTCGCTAAGCGGCGTTGGGTGTGCAAGTGCGCGTATTGGATCTGTAAACATTGCTTTCCTTATGGAATTATCGTTTAACTAATTTTGCTTCTGTTACTCTATTATTGCTTAGATTTGTTATGATTCGGTTAATTGGATTTCATCTAAATATTTTCGTCTTCGGCAAATCTTGTTAAATCCCATCTATAACCATTATCTTTATTGGATTCGCTAGCACTATATCCGCGTTCTGCTAATGCAATACTTGCTATTTGATTATCGGAGCTTTCTGGCAATTGGTAAATTCCAGAATCAAGCCGATTTTTGTCGCTATTTTTCTTGTTTTTCCCATTGTGATCTAGCAAATACGCTACTGCGCTTACTTGAACAGCAAAACTAAAGTCCATAATCTCAATAGGATTTCCACCGCCAGTAGTGTAATTTGTGCCGTCTCCTTCACTTATTAGTGTGATTTGCGGACCGCACGGAACTTGGATTTTTCTTTGTGAAGTTCCAACAACTGGCTTAAAATCAGGGATTTCGTCTAGTGCAATCTCGTTTGCAATTCCGCCAATAACAGCCAAAATCGCGTTTTCTTGCATGTTTTGCATGTGTTGCAATGTAATCGTGTGTCTAACGCCTGTTGCAGAAACAATCATATTGCTTTTTTTAACAACGCATTCAAGATTATGAGCTTCAAATCCATCGAAAACTGCGCGTAAGGATTGGACAGGATTTGTATCGCAAATCGTAACTTTTGCACCCAATGCGCGTATTCTTAATGCGAATCCGCGACCAACTGGACCGTATCCAACAACAGTTACTTTAGCGTTTTTAAAGCATTCGCTTCCAAGAATTTGCTGCATAGTAGTAACGCAAGTTTCGCCAGTTCCATGACGATTGTCAAAATCGGTTTTTAGAGCGCTGTTATTTACTGCAATCACAGGGTAGTGCAAGTGTCCAGCTTTTTGCATTGCTTCAAAAGCGCGCACTCCACTAGTTGTTTCTTCTGCAACTCCTATTAGATTAGCTGCGATTTGCGGGCGTTCCAGGCTTGCTAGGCGCGCAAAACTTGCACCATCGTCGATTATTATGTCTGGCTGTATTTCGTCTAAGAGTTTTAGCGCACCTTCATGAGTTTGTTCAGGTGTCCAATCTCGGTTTGCTTGTACTAAAATGCCTTCTTTTGTAAGCTGATCTGCCACTCTCTGGTCAGTTTCATCTGGACCGCAAAAAACGCCAATAATCGCTCCGTGCGCGTGCAATTCTCTAAGCAATACAGCTGTTTTTGGCTCCAACACAAGGCAAACAGCTATTCTAACGCCTTTTAAATCAAGTCCATTTTCTTTCAAGTTGTTAAGTAGCGTGCGCATTACTGGCATATGTTTTTGCGCGTAATCTATTGCGTCTTTTCCGCTTAAATTAGGTGCATTAACCATAGTGTCTTCTATATTTTCGTAAGATTTAGTGGCGTCAAAATCTGCATATTGTTTACAAGTTGTAGGAATTATTCCCCAAGATTGCGCGCTCTGTAAGAATTTTTCCACATCACTATTTTGGTCACTATTTTTAGCATTCTCATTTTGAATATTGTTATCTCCAATAAACACGCGTGCCCCAGCAAGAGATTGGTTAGTTCTCTGCGAAGTAATAGCAACCCATTCGCTAAAATCAATCATATTAAACTCCTAAAAGCTCTTATATTTATTATCCCTATAATCCAAGCGCGTTCAAAGCTTCTCTTAAATTCTCTACTTCGATTATGTCAATACCGGGAATGCTAATTTTCTTTCGCATATTACACACGATCGCACGCTTATAGCCGATCCTAGATGCTTCTCTAATTCTAGGTTCCATTCTAGAAGCTGGGCGAATCTGACCAGTAAGACTAATCTCACCAATCGCACAAGTTAAAGGTAAAACTGCCTTATTTTTGGCTGCGCTCGCCAAACTTGCTACTATTGCTAAATCGCAAGCAGGTTCTTTCGCCTTAGCTCCAGCAATCGTAGAAACGTAAATGTCTTTAGACAAAAGATTTAATCCACCATGTCTATATAAAACAGCGGTAAGCATGGCAATTCTGTTTGTATCTACTCCAGAAACTGCGCGTCTAGGGGCTGGCAGAACCGAATCTGTAACAAGAGCCTGAATTTCAATAGGTATGCTTCTGTGTCCTTCTAAAGTAAAAGTTACGCACGTTCCTTCGTTTTTACAATCTCCATTAGAAGACAGGAACAGTCCAGAAGGATCTGGAACCTCTTCAATACCATCGCCACTCATGTCGAAGCAGCCAACTTCGTCTGTAGGTCCAAAACGATTTTTAACAGCGCGAAGCATGCGTAATGCGGTTTGACTATCTCCTTCAAATTGGCAAACAGTGTCTACAAGATGCTCAAGCGTGCGAGGACCTGCAATCGATCCGTCTTTTGTAACGTGTCCAACAAGAAGAATTGGAATATCGCAAGTTTTAGCAACGTCTATAAGCGCGCTAGCTACTTCTCGAACTTGAGTGGAGCCTCCTGTAATTCCTTCAACATCGCTAGAAACAATAGTTTGAGCCGAATCAACAATTGCAAGAGTTGGCTTATATTTTTCGATTAGCGCTAAAGCTGTGTTTAAGTCTGTTGTAGAAGCAAGAAGAAGATTTTGACTTATGGCATTTATGCGTGATGCACGCAATTTTACTTGCGACTTTGATTCTTCGCCAGAAATATACAGGACTAAATTTTTTGTGTATTCGGCAGTGTTTTTCGCAGATTCGTTGCAATTCTTGGCAATTTTCCCTGCTGTTTCTAAAAGTAGAGTAGATTTTCCGATTCCTGGTTCGCCTGCTATAAGCGTGACTGATCCTGGAACAAGCCCTCCTCCTAAAACGCGGTCAAATTCGCTAAATCCTGTGTGGATTCGCATGCCATTATCTGCCGTAATTTCACTGATTGGCTGAGCATCTACGCTAGAATCAAGATTTGTTATTGTAGAAATGTTATTTTTTGCATTTCTAGATCTTGTGGAGGCTCGTGAAACTCCGCTTGTAGCTTTAGACTCGTGAAACTCGTTTAATGTTCCCCATTCGCCGCATTCTGGACAGCGACCATACCATTTTGAACCACTCCAACCGCATTCGGAGCATAAGTAGTAAGTAGTAGATTTTGCAGCCATGATTTGACGCTAGCTGCATTTGTAGACATTTTACCGTCATACTTTTGTGAGATAATCCAAGTATGTTGAACAGTGTTATGTGGGGTAAAAAATATGAATTCTTATGCGAATAATCCTTCTAACTCGACTTCATCTGTATCTGCTTCTCATAACAACTTACGAAAAGTTCTTATAGTTGCCGTAATAGTGGTCGTTTTAGCTATAGTTTCCGCATTCATATGGCCTGGCTGGGCATTAAATCGCCAGCAACCGCAGTCTGCTAAAACTCAGGTGTCTTCTGCAAAAACTCCGTCAATTAAGTCTAAAGATTTGCCTAGTACATCTACTGCACTGTTAAGATCTATGCCAGATAGTGTTCTTGATTTTGCGCGTGTTGATGCTTCTCCTAGTGCTAAATGGTCTTCCGCATCTCCTTTGGAAGAATACACTGTTAGATATTCTACGGGAGAATCTGGCAGTGATGTTTCAGTCGTTGTTGCTCAATGGAGTAGTCGTGATTTAGCAAATAAGCAATATGAGCTTTTAACTGATGCATTAGCTGGAAGTGATATTGCTTCTGGAAAGATTCAGGTTGCTGGTAAGACCACTGGAAGCTATGTTTTGAAGGCAGATGATAATAGCAAAACTAAAGCTAGTGCCATCTGGCAAAATGACACTGTTGTATTTGAAGTGACTGGTTTAAAACAGTCTGTTGAAAGATTCTATAAGCAATTCCCAATGTAACTTTCGTAGTGATATAGGCTGTTTTGTACGTGTTTTTGTAAAATTTTGTTTTAAAATTTTCCAAAGTCGTCAAAACGGTGTAACATTAGGCAAGTTGCACACTTTACATATGAATGGAGGCTTCAGATGGGTTCTGTCATCAAGAAGCGCCGCAAGCGGATGAGCAAGAAGAAGCACCGCAAACTGCTGCGTAAGACTCGTCATCAGCGTAAGTAGTAGCTGCTTGGCGCGCCTGCCCGTTTGGGCACGTAACACTTTTGAAAGCGTTGGATTTTTCCAGCGCTTTTTTTTTTTATTGCGATTGAAGACTGCAATGATTGAAGAATGTAAAAAATTTCCCGAAAATGTACGTAAAACAGTGGATTTTACGTACATTTTCGGGAAATGATTGGTTAAATTTAGATATGCAGTTTACTTATTTGGATTTGTGAGTGTGCGAGGTCCGTTTGGATCGCCAACAATCACAGTATCGACCATGTTTAAGAACAATCCGTGTTCTACAACGCCAACTGTTTCAATCAAATCTTTAGCAAGCTCTTGTGGGTGGTCAATGCGCTCCAAGTGCAAGTCAACAACAAAGTTATTTTCGTCTGTACGCACTTCCTTGCCATCTGCATCAAGACGCAAAACTGGCTTGTATCCGCGCTTTTCAAACTTGCGAATCACTTGTGCAGATCCGAATGGAATTACCTCAACAGGAAGTGGGAACTTGCCGATTGTATCAACTACCTTGCTGGCGTCCACAATCCACACAATGCGGTCGGAGTTAATTGCAACAATCTTCTCCCAGAGCAATGCTGCACCGCCGCCCTTAATACCGTTAAAGTTCTTATCGACTTCATCTGAACCATCAATAGTAACGTCAATATGGTCAACATCGTTAATGTCAAGAATCTTAATGCCGTAGCCCTCTGCCTGCTCTTGCGTGCGTCGAGAAGTTGTGACACCAGTGAAGCTCAAGCCTTCTTCTTTTACTCTGCGACCGAGTTCGTCTACAAGAAAACGAACAGTAGAGCCGGTTCCAAGTCCAACCATCATGCCATTTTGTACAATCTTTGCGGCCTCAATGCCAGCTGCCTTCTTAAGAGCATCTTGCTGTGCTTTATCCATTTGTGCCTACTTTCTTATCTTTCTTGTTGGCGTGGCTAAAATAACAGCGCGTTTATAGCGTTTTTACCAACCGCCACTTATTTCATACATACTACATATTAGTCTGCGTTCAGATTTTATTCTGTTTGGTTTGCAGCTTTTGTTTGAATATAAAACTCGGTTGGATCTAGTTTAAGAGTGCCGTCTGGCTGAACATATCCGCTTACTTGTATGTTTCCTAATACGTATCGTGGTTGACCATTAAAGCTTTGGCTCGTATTTGGAGCAGGTGTGAATTGTAATGTTCCAGATACACATAATCCTGGCACTACTTGATATTTTTGTTCTGATTTATTTTGAGATTGTTTATTTTTACGCGACTCGTCGGATGCTTTCGATTCATCCTGTGTATTACTGTTACGCGTAGTTGAATCGTTAGCAACGCTGTTATCGGCGTATTTAATGGCATCATCATCGGATGTTTCACGTTTTGTTTCACGATGAAAATCGCCTTTAAAATCAGGATTAATATCCTTACCAACGCATCTTCCTATGTGATATTCTGCATTAGAAATCTTGCCGTCTAACAGCATTTTTGCGTCTTCTGGTACATCAACACCGTCTGCATATGTAGAAGAAATCAACGATTTCCATCCTTCTAGTGGCAGGTATCCATCCTTCAATCTGCTGCGGCAATCTTCAGCATAAGTTCTAGCCAGCTCATCAACTTTTTCGTTTCCAGCGTTTCCAGCGTGTCCCTTAACCCAGACGAACTTAACGGAGCCTTCGCGTTTAGTAATCTCCGAATCGATTGCGCGAATCAAATCTGCGTTTTTTACAGGCTCTTTTTTGGAGTTCTTCCAACCGTTCTTCTTCCACCCGTGAATCCACGTGGTTGAGCAGTTTATAGCGTATTGCGAATCAGTTTCGATTGTAAGATCCTCGCTTCCAGGGTGTGCTCTCAACGCTTCTAGTACTGCGCATAACTCACCAATTTGATTCGTGCCATTTGTGGCTCCGCCTGCATCCGCGTTTCCTGCATGTTGATGCTCGTGCGTGCTTCCTGCTTCATCAGTGTGGTCTGCCCAAGCCCAACCCATTGATCCATTTGGATTTCCAAGTGCTGAACCATCGGTAGAAACAACAATCATCACAAAACCTTTCAAAAATGCGCCGGTTGCAGATTGCAACCAGCGCAATTAGTAGATTCTTTACTTACGAAAGATTATTACGTTACGCTAAAGCCTTGTCTACTACAGCAGTAGCTTCCTCAAGCACCTTGTCAAGTGCCTCTGGAGAAACGAAGGACTCAGCATAAACCTTGTAAATGTTCTCGGTACCAGATGGGCGAGCAGCGAACCAATTGTTCTTGGTCGTAACCTTCAAGCCGCCAATCTTTGCGCCGTTTCCAGGAGCTTCCGTAAGCTTTGCGGTAATATCTTCGCCAGCGAGCTTAGTTGCTTCAACATCGTTGCCACTTAGAGCAGCAAACTTCTGCTTCTGTTCAAGAGTTGTTGGAGTATCTACGCGCTTGTACCAGCTTTCTCCAAAGCGAGCAACCTGATCTTGGTGAAGCTGAGCAGGGTTCTTACCAGTCTTTGCAGTAATTTCTGCAGCGAGCAAATCAGGAATCAAACCATCCTTATCGGTGGTCCACACGCGTCCGTCTTTGCGCAAGAAGCTCATGCCAGAGCTTTCCTCGCCGCCGAAAGCAACTTCGCCGCTAAAGAGTGGGTCAACGAACCACTTGAAGCCAACAGGAACTTCCACAAGCTTAGCGTTAATAGAAGCAGCTACGCGGTCGATCAAGGAAGAAGACACAAGCGTCTTGCCGATAGCAGTATTCTTTGGCCAATCTGGGCGAGCGCCGCCGAACAAGTACTCCACGCACACTGCAATGTAGTGGTTCGGGTTCATAACGCCCCAATTCGGGCACACGATACCATGGCGATCGGCATCTGGATCAGTGCCTCCAACCAAATCGTACTTATCCCAAGCGCCAGCGTTAAGCTGATCAACTAAGCCCTTCATTGCGTAAGGGGAGCTTGGATCCATACGAATCTTGCCATCGTGGTCAATAGTCATGAATCGCCAAGTTGGGTCAACTTCTGGACGCACAACGCCAATGTTTAAACCGTACTTTTCGTTCATAAGTGGCCAGTAGTTTACGCTTGCGCCGCCGAGTGGGTCAATTCCCAAACGCACGCCGCTAGAGCGAATCACATCGAAATCGATTACGTTAGCCAAATCGTTAACGTAGTGCTCGCGGTAATCGAAGCCTTCAACCAAATCAGACTTGATTGCTTCCTCGAAAGGCACGCGCTTAACGGACTTGTAGTTGTCGAGCAATTCGTTTGCGCGAGCTGCGATTGCGTTAGTTACGTCTGCTGGGGCAGGGCCGCCTGTTACAGGGTCGTACTTAAAACCTCCGTCGGTTGGAGGATTGTGCGATGGAGTGACGACAATGCCATCTGCCAAGCCGTCTCCGCTAAAGCGTTGAGTGCCGTCGGCTGCGCGATTATGCGTCAAAATAGCCTGAGAAACAACAGGAGTTGGCACGAAATCGCCGCGAGAATCCACGCGAACGTGAACTCCGTTAGCAACCAAAACCTCGATAGCGGTTTTTTGAGCAGGCTCAGAAAGAGCGTGCGTATCGCGACCAATATAAAGAGGACCAGTTACGCCAGCCTTCTTGCGATATTCAGCAATAGCTTGAGTAATAGCCACAATATGAGCTTCGTTAAACGAAGTTTTTAAAGCAGAACCACGGTGACCGGACGTACCGAAAATCACGCGCTGTTCTGGAATATTGGAATTTGGAACTTCATCATAGTAAGCGCCAACCAAAGCGTCGACATCTACTAGATCTTCTGGGGTGGCGGGCATTCCCGCATTTTTTGCTACCATAATTTTTTATTTTGCCACGGCGACGGTATTTTAACGTAAGTTAGCATTATTTTGAGTCAAAGAAGATTGTAAACTCTCTGGTATGCGCACGCATAAAGCCTGTTTGTCTACGCTAAAACGCAAGTGTTTTGTGTAGCCTAAAATATCTCCATCAACTTGCACAGGAGCAGGTCGTTCTATCTTGACTTCTGCTTCAACACCTTGCGATTGGTCGATTTTAGAGTTTGTAGAAAGCGGACTTTGCTTTGCTTTTCCTGTAACGGTTTGGTGTACAACGTCTCCAAATAGGTTAGCCCATCCAATTAATCCGCCAGATGTGTCAATAATTTCGAAGTCTAATATGCCATCATCGTAAACGGCTTCTGGCATTAAAGAAAGCATTGGTATTTGTCCACAATTACCAGCCATAAGTGTGCGGAATGATATTCCTCTTGCTGTGTGATTTGTACCGTTTTCTCTAATAAAAGTAACGTCTCCGCGATATTTTGGCGCAAATAAGTGTTTAACGCCAGCAACAAAGTATGCAAGCCAGCTTATGTTCTTTTTAAGCGCAGGATTAGTGTCGTCTATCATAAGAGCGTCGAATCCAATTCCTGCAATAATCAAAAATGCGTGACCATGGTCTTCATACGGCTTGTCGAGTATAAAAACACGCCCAACGTCAACTTTTTTAGATCCGTGGCTTGTTGCAACTCTTAGTGCTGCTTGAACATCATCTACTGGAATGCCCATGTTGCGCGCAAACAAGTTCCCTGTGCCAATTGGAATTATTCCCATCGCGTGGTTCGTGCCAGAAACCGCGCTTGCAACCGTTCTAACAGTGCCATCTCCACCAACTGCCACAACAACATTTGCCCCGTTTTCTAAGGCTTCGAGTGCGCATTCTCGCCCGTCTTTATTTAATTGAGTGTCTATTATTTCGTATGTGAAATTGTGTGATTTGCAATATTCTTTAATGTCAAGTCTATATTGTTCTGCTTGAGGTTTAGACGGGTTTAGTATGAAAGCGTAATGTACACTATCTCCGTGTCGCTCTGCGAGTTTTTCTGCTAAATGATGCTTTTTCAAGGCGCGCGTAACTATCATAATGATGAATGGTGCAAGTACTAGCGCAAAAACAATCACCATTAACGCAATCGTCGCTTGAATTGGCATATCTGGCATATTTATTATTCTTGCACATATCTTTAATATATGGTGATTATTTTTAGAATATTTGCGAATATTTGATTACTTTTCACATTTTCATCACGTATTGAGCATATTTTTTATTTTTGGCTCGCATTTCTATTATTTATTTCTATTATTTCTATTATTTCTATTTATATGTTTTACATTCCTTATGTGAGTTATATGCTAAGCAAGTGCTAAACTTGCCACATGCGATTTTTGTGCCATTAATCGAGCAGGGGTTTAAGAGTATGTCCGAGTTAGAACATAATAATCCAGACGCTTTTGAGTCTGAAAATATTGATAATATTGCTAATAATATAGACGTAAACAGTGTAGATAATTACAATATTGACAATAACGATATAAATCAGACTGCTGTTTTAAAGAATCGCCATAAGTCGAACAAGTCTGCACTGGTTCTTTTATATTCTTTGGTCATATTCGTTATACTCTTAGTCTGCGCTTTTCTTGGCACACAAGCGTATTTCCATGATCGTGTTGCCCCTGGTGTACATTTTGCTGGAAGTAGTCAAATTGTTGGCGCTCAGTTGGCAGCGGTTTCTAAAAATGTAGATAATGCTGTTGATAGCACCAAAATAGAAATTAAAGATGATCGTGGTAAAACAATCAACGCGAATTTTGAAGACTTGTACGTCAAAGTAGATAAGAGCGCAACGGTTAAAAATATAATGCGATCTAAGCATGATAACGCGTTTACAATGCTTATGCCTTGGGTTCAGAAGACTGTCGCTTTGCAAGCAACTCGAAACGACATGGATATGGATGCGTATATCATCAAGAAATTTGTTAACGATAAAGATCGTGCAATGCCTTATACGGCAAAATACGATTCTGGTTCTGAATCTTATGTGGTGGAAGATGGTGTTCCAGGTCGTACAGTAATAACATTGCCTGTTCGTGAGGCTGTTAAAAAATCGCTTGAAAATCCTGGTAAAACAGTAAAAGTTACTATTGAGTCTCGTAGGATTGAAGCACCGATTAAGCGTGATGTTGCTAAGAAAACTGTGGATCAGCTTAATAATATTCTTACTAAGAAAATCACTTTAAGTAATGGCGATTCAAAAGATTTTACGATACCTAAATCTGCAATCGCTTCTTGGATTAAGGTTAATGCTGATGAACAGAGAAAGCAGATTTCGTTTACTGTAGATAGGGAAGCAGTAAATACTTGGCTTTCAAAAGAGCTTGCTAAGAATCTGAACCAGCAGAAAATAGATCAGGAAGACACTTATAGTAAGAAGGGTCAGTTCATAATGACCACTCTTAAAGGTGTTAATGGCGTAGAGGTTCGCTATTCAAAGGATGTAGCAAACAAGGTTGTGGATGCTATCGAAAAGGGTACAGATGCAAAGATTACGGTTCCAACAAATGTAGTAAAGTTTGCTGTTGAAAAGAAGATTGTTGAAATGCGTATTGTGGTTGATAAAACCACGCAGACAGTAAGCGTTTACAAAGATGATCAATTAATACGAACAATGCCAGTTTGCACGGGCTCCAATGGATATTACGAGACGCCAAATGGAACATTCCACATTTACTTACGTTATGACGTTCAAGCTATGCAAGGATTTAATAGAGACGGTTCTAGATACTATTTGCCTGGAATTACTTGGGTTAGCTACTTTAACGGTGGAATTTCATTCCATACAGCAAGGTGGAATGATGTTGGTATAGCACAAGGATACCCAGCAAAGCATGGTTCTCACGGCTGCATTAATATGTACGAGCAGGATTCTAAGTGGGTGTACGACAATTGCCCGCGTGGAACAATCGTACAAGTGGTTGGCGAGCAGCCAGATGGTCCAGTTCGTCAATAATTCATTGTAATAGTGAGTTATAGGCTTTATAAAAGTTATAAAATTCATAAAAGCGAGTAACAATTTGGCTAAATTGGATGACAATAACGCTGCAAAAGGCGGCGAACAAGCCAAGCAAGAATGTGATTCTCCAGCTGTAGCTAGAAGAATAAGCAGTACGCCTATTCAAGTGCGAGTTACAGCCACGCTTTTTGATGCTCCTTCGGATGAAGAGCGTATAGATAAAAAGCCGCCTTTTATTCGATTGGTCAGAAAACTTGTTACATCAAGCGTTGGATTTTGGATGCGTGTAAGCGGTAAGATTATGCGCCGTTTGGGTTGGTTCCCAAGCGTTGAGCCTTATATTGGTTATGGAACTGATAATTATGCTCGTCTGATTTGCCGTACGGTTCTTGCTCCTAAAGCTGGGCATCATTCTGTTTTGAAGCGCGGAATATATGCGATGCTTGTTGTTCCTGCTGTTAGGATTCGTGTTTCTTTAAGCATTGATGGTGTTCCTGTTGAATCTGCGCAAGTTGGTGATTCGTCTGTGTACGATAAGCCAGATGCTAGTTTCAACAGTGGTGCTGAATATTGTGTTTCAGACTGTTCTGGTTATCTTGATTTGATTACCGAAAGATCACTTAATGTTGGTGAACATAAAGTGTCTTACAAAGTAGATAATCGTGAGCCTGTTGATGCAAGCATGTTTGTTATTTCTGAAAAATCTACTTTGGGAATAATTTCCGACGTTGATGACACTATTATGGTCACTCAGGCTCCTTCTCCGCTAAGAGCAGCTTACAATCTGCTTATTATGAATCCAGAGCACAGGCATGCTGTTAAGGGTATGAATCATTTCTTTAATAAGATTCGTGATTTTGTTCCTAACGCCCCGTTTTTCTATCTTTCAACTTCTCCTTGGAATGTGGAAGCTTCTATACGACACTTCATTTCGCGTGAAGGTTTTCCATCTGGACCACTTCTTCTTAGAGATTTAGATCCTAGACCTAAGACTTTTGTGCCGACTGGTCCTCAGCATAAGCTTGAGTTTGCTCAGCAGCTTATGGATGATTTTCCAGGTATGAGATTTGTGCTTATTGGTGATGATGGTCAGAAGGATCCAGCTACTTATGCGAGTATTATAAAAAAATTCCCTAATCGAGTTTTAGCGGTAGGCATAAGACAGCTTAAGGTCAATTCAACTATGACCGATTTTAGGAGAGCAATGTCTAAGGATTTTGGGGTTACTCTTGCGTCTTCTAGAATTGCAAGCGTTGGTGATGGTAATTTTGTTAATGCTAAAGGTGCTGCTGGAACTTTTGAAGGTGTCCCATTTTTTGCAGCTCCAGATGGTGAATCTTTGAAAGATATTATGATTCCATTTATTATGGATGCTGTTTAATGTTGTGTAGTTGATATTGTGTAATTGTGCAGAATTTTTATGTTTTCTATGTGTTGTAAAGGTTATAAATGCAAGATAGTTCGCTAAAAGTCGGTGAGTTTGATTCTTTAAATAAGGCTGCTGGTTGTAAGCCTATGACCGCTACAAAAATTGATTATGTTCGTGAGTTTCACAATGATGTGTTTGTAGATGAATATGCTTGGATGAAAGACAAAGAGAGCAAAAGAATTCGTGAATATATTGATTCTCAAAACAAGTACACTGAACAACGCGTTTCTAGGTTAGATTCTTTACGTAAACAACTGTTTAATGAGATGAAATCGCGTATTCAAGAAACGGATATGTCTGTTCCAACAAGAATGGACGGATATTGGTATTATGTGCGTACCGTAGAAGGTAAACAGTACGGGATTCAATGCCGAATGCCTGTTAAAAATGAGAATGATTGGGATCCGCCAGTTATAGATGAACGCGCAAATCCTGGAGAAACAGAAGGCGAAGAAGTTATTTTTGACGCCAACAAAGAGGCATCGGAATTTGGTGGAGATTTCTTCCAACTCGGAGGAATGGATATTAGTTTAGACGGCACGAGAATGTTGTTTGGTGTCGATACTAAGGGTGATGAAAGATTCGATTTTTATATTCGTGATTTTTGCAAAAGTAGCAATGATTTTATAACGCTTCGAGATTGCATAAAAGGCATATCTTCTGCGCTTTTAACACCAGACGGGAAATGGGTTTTTTATGTGACTTTAGACGGCGCATGGCGACCATACCAAGTGTTTAGACATAAAATTGGAACTTCTGTAGAAGATGATGTAAAAGTTTTTGAAGAATTGGATGCGAGATTTTTTGTTAGCGTTTACGAAAGTTTCGACGAACGTAGCATTATGATAAACAGCAGCTCCAAAACGACTTCGCGCGTATTAATGCTTCCATTAAGCACTCCAGAAGCAGATTTTAAGATGGTGTTAAAGCCTATAAAAAACGTGGAATACGATGTTTCTTTCGCATGCTTTGAGAATGCTGGAGATGATGGTAAAGATATTCCACTCATGTTTGTAAGCCACAATCTTAAAAATCCTAATTTTCAGATTGATGTTATAGATTTGCGAAAGCGATCTATGGAATCAATGCCATTTAACATTGGCGAAGGCGATTGTGTGGTTCAGGGATCTCCTTACGGCTGCAAAAATGGTGATTTATTAGAACCAGGAGCCAGCAAAAAAGCAGTTAGTGAACCGTATTATAACAGCAAGAATCCTAAGATTTTACAGGGAACTTGTGGATTGAGCATTGATGGTTTAAGCGTTTATAAGAATTATGTGGCTCTTTCTTTCCGCGCGAATGGCTTGCCTCAGCTTGCTGTTATGCCTAAAAGCAATGCTGTTGAAGATTTTAATGCTGGGCGACCTTGGCGTTTTATTAGGGTTGGGGCAGAAGGTTTTATAAAAGAAACAGCGGAAGAGTGGCAACCAACCGATGTTGTAAAAGATAATTTGTCTGATTTATCTAATTTATCTATCCAAAATCAAAATCAAAACACTGCTCGAATTGAACTATCTAAAATAACCAATGAACAAGCTAAAAATAGTCGTGTTTACCTTATTGGAGCAACTGGTAATCCTTCTTACGAAGCTCCAAGAATGCGTTATTCTTGTTCAAGCTATGCGACACTAGGGTCTTTGCGTGAAATAGATCCTATTACAGGCAAAAACGTTTTGCTTAAGCGTGGGAAAATTCTAGGCGATTTTAACGAAAATGACTACGCAGAAAAACGAGTGTGGATTACTGTCCGAGATGGAGAGCGCGTACCCGTATCCCTAGTGTGGCGTAAAAACACTGTGGCTAAATCACAAGCAATGTTCATCACCGCTTACGGAGCTTATGAAATAAGCAGCGATCCGTATTTTTCTGTGGCGCGCCTAAGCATGCTGGATAGAGGAGTGCTGTTCGTACAAGTGCATGTGCGAGGCGGTGGAGAAATGGGTCGTGCGTGGTATGAGAATGGTAGGCGTCGCAACAAAAAACACACGTTTGAAGATTTTGTAGACGTTACGCGCGCTTTGCAACAAGCGGGTTATGCTTCGGCAAATCAGACTGTTGCAAATGGCGGTTCTGCAGGCGGTCTTCTTATGGGAGCTGTAGCAAATATGGCTCCGCAATACTACGCGGGAATCGAAGCGGATGTTCCGTTTGTTGATGCGCTTACGTCTATGCTAGACGACTCGCTGCCGCTTACTGTTACAGAGTGGGACGAATGGGGAGACCCATTGCATAATGCGCAAGATTACGCGTATCTAAAGTCGTACACGCCTTACGAGAATGTGCCTGAACATGTTGAGCCAGGTGAGTTTCCAAAGATTCTTATAACTTCTTCGATTAACGACACTCGCGTTCTTGTTACGGAGCCTCTTAAGTGGCTTGCTCGCTTGCAGGCTGCAGGCGCGGACGCGATTGCGCGCATTGAAACAGATGGCGGTCACGGTGGAAGCTCTGGCAGGTATAAAAAGTGGGAGGAAGTTTGCTATGAAAACGCATGGTGTTTAGATGCCATGGGTATTTCGTAGAATATTTTTAAAACACATTGGAGGCTGATTGTGGTAAGAATTAAGCCAGATAAGCCCTACACGGAAGACCTTCCTTTAACGCATACAGCGTTATTTAAGCAAGTGCCACTCGATCAAGCGAGGGAGCTTCTCGAGCATTTGCATGAGTCGGTTTTTTCTAAGGGGCAGGCGATTTTTAACGAAGGAGATACTGATCGCCGCATGTATCTGCTTGAGCGTGGACGGGTTAAGCTTGTACGCCATTCAAGGGATAATCGTGTGCAATTGCTTAGTATCCACACGCACGGTGAGATTCTTGGAGAGATTCCTGTTTTTGACCCGTTCGGCGGTCCGCGTACAGCTTCTGCAATAGCAATTACAGATAGAACTCGCGTATTATGGCTAGAAAACGAAGTTCTTTTTAAGTGGCTTGGCCATCATCCTAGGGTTGCTGTAGACATGCTTCAGGTTTTAGCTGCACGTTTAAGAGCAAATAATGAACATATTTCTGATCTTGTTTTTATGGACGTTCCAGCTAGATTGGCTAAAACGCTTTTAAACCTTGCTTCTAGGTTTGGAGAACCTGTTAGGGAAGGTGTGCTTGTTCCTCACGATTTAACACAAGAAGAACTTGCTCAACTTGTTGGGTCTTCTAGAGAAACAGTTAATAAAGCGTTGATGGATTTTGCTCAGAGGGGTTGGATTAAAAGGCACGGTAGGTCAATTATTATTTACCAACCTGGAATGTTGATTCGCAGAGCAGAAAGATAAATCGCGATTTTTGCGTGCCGCAACGTAGAGGCAAACCTCTAGAATAGTTCGCATGCCTAAGAAGAAATCCCTCACAACTCGTCGCGTGTTAGCACTGTTCCTTACGTACATCACATTGTGTGTTGCAGGTGGTGTAGTATCAAGTATTTTATTTGTGCCAGGAGTGATGAGCGTAAACAGCGTGGTCAAGTCTGTTGTGCCTTCTCTTAGAGTTGATGGCATTGATTTTGACGTTACGGCTTTACCTCAAAAGTCGCGTTTATACGCTTCTGATGGCAAAACAGTTATAGCAACATTTTATGCTCAAAATCGTACTGTTGTGCCATTAAGACGCATATCGCAATACATGCAGCAGGCAATGGTTGCGCGTGAGGATCGTAGGTTCTTTGAACATTCAGGCGTTGATGTGCAAGGCGTTATGCGTGCGTTTGTGCAAACGTTTATTAAAAAGTCTGATATGCAAGGTGGATCGTCTTTAACACAGCAATACGTTAAGAATGTTCTTATGATCAAAGCTAGAGAAGACAATGATCCTATTTCGGAATATCATGCTGCAGAAAGTACTGTTGCTAGAAAATTGCGAGAAATGTTAATCGCAATACAAATGGAGAAAAAATACTCTAAGCTAGAGATTTTACAGGGATATTTAAACGTTGCACAGTTTGGTAGTAATAATCTTTACGGTGTAGAAACTGCTGCAAAACGCTATTTTAATACCACTGCAGCCAATCTTAATCTTGTTCAAGCTGCGACTATTGCATCAATCACAAAGAATCCTTCTAGGTACGATCCTTCTATTGAAGAAAATCAGCCTGAATCGCAGAAGCAAAGAAATATAGTTCTTGATTTAATGCTTCGACAAAACTTTATAAGTCAAAAAGAACATGATGATGCGGTTACAACACCAATTAAAAGCACTCTTAATATTCAGCATGAAGTTGCTAACGTCGGTTGCCAGGCTGCTGGAGATGCAGCATTCTTCTGTGATTATGTTACTAAGAAAATCTTGAATTCTAGAGAATTTGGCAAAACAACTGTAGCAAGGCAGAAGCTGCTTAATGAAGGTGGCTTGGATATTTACACCACAATGGATATAACAGCTAACACAACCGCCATGAATACAGCTAGGGCCACTATACCTGTTAATGATCCTAGTGGTTTTGAAGTCTCTATAGCTGCTATAAAGCCTGGTACTGGTGAAGTTCTTGGTTTTGGAAGCAATCGTATTTATGATGCGACCGATGCGGCGAGGTCTGACCCTACTCACACAGCTATTAACTACGCTGTAGATGAACAAGACGGTGGTGGCTTAGGCTGGCAGATTGGTTCTACTTGGAAGCCAATCAATCTTGTTGCATGGATGCTTGCTGGAAAATCAATTAATCAGCCTGTACGAACAAACACGTTCTATAACAATACTGAATTTTCGTGCGCAAGATATAAAGGTATAGGGCGTTGGTCTGTGAGAAATTCAGATGGTGGAACTGTTAATCCAGAAACACCGTTAATGGGTTTGGTGCATTCTCACAACACGATTCAGGCTGCTATGGGTGCTCAGCTTAAGCTGTGTGCAGTGGCAGAGGCTGCGAAAACACTTGGATATCACAATTCTCCAATAGGCCAGGAAGACGTATTTTCTAAGAATTCTCTAAATCCTCCTATGGTGATTGGTGCAGTTCAGGCTTCTCCACTAACAATGGCAAATATTTACGCAACATTGGGTGCTAATGGTGTTCAATGTGACCCTATTGCAATCAAGCGTGTTATTGATAAAAACGGTAGACGTTTGCGAGTACCAAGCGCTAATTGTCATCAGGCTATACCGAAAAAAATTGCTCAAACTGTAGCCTATGCTATAAATCAAGGTGTTGCTCAACCTAGTGGTGTTGCGCATGCTGCTCAATTAGCTGGTGGTCGTAAAACTTTTGCAAAAACTGGTACTAACGAACAGTATTACATGACTACTGCAGGATTTGTGCCAAATAAGATTAGTGCTTTTGTTGCAATTGGAAACGCTGAAGTGCAAAAGAGCTTCAACAACATGAGAATTAATGGTGTTTATCGAAGCGCTTGGTACGGTGTTTACATTGCAACTCCAGCTTGGAAAAAGTTTATGGACGATTATCTAAAAGCGGCAAACGTTCCTATCGACAATGAATATGGTAAGCCAGATTCAAAGTATATGGCTGGTGGAAAGATGCCGTCATTAACTCCGCAAATGCGTCAGGAAGATTATGCAGAGCAACAGCGTAAGGCGCGATGAGGATGCTCGTAGACAGGCGGCTCAAGATCAGGCTCAGTCTCAGGCAAATCAGGGTGCGGCTTCGATAGATCCTGCGACTGGTGGATCGTCGGTTACTGGCGATGGAAGAACGAGTACATCTTCTGGTTCTACGTACGGTAATACAGATGGAACAGGAGACGCATCTTCTGACGATAATTAAGATTCATCTGGTTAGTTGAAAATATTATTAAAAAATCAGCTGGCATTGAGGTATTGTGCGAATACTTCGATACCAGCTGATCTATTGTAATTTATTGTTATCTATTCTGGTTTTTTTTTTTAATCTACATCAGCTGAAACTGCATCTTTAACTGTTTCAAACCCATCTTTTCTGAGTAAATCAGCAAGTCCGCGCTTTAGAACAGTTATTTGTTGAGGACCTCTATACATAAGAGAAGAAACGAACATCACTAGGTCAGCTCCACTTCTAATCTTTTCATAAGCTTGTTTTGCAGTAAATACGCCACCTATTCCAGCAATAGCAAACCTGTTGCCAAACTCTTTACGAGTATTTTTAATAAGATCATTACTCGCGGCGAATGTAGGCGCACCAGAAATTCCACCCTTCCAATCTTCTGGAATATTCAATCCTTCGCGGTTCTTTCGCAGATTTGCAATGCTCACGCCATCAACCTTATGTGCGCTTAAAACGTCTAACAAAGACTTAAATTGAGGCCATCCGCCTTTTAGATTCAAAGGCATTTTTACAAGAGTTGGCTGAGGGCGATCAACTTTATCTAAAACATTAAAAAGCTTATCTAAAGCTTCTGGCTCGCTAAAAGGCTCGCCAGCCATAGTGTTTGGACAAGAAATGTTAACCTCAATCATGGAGCTTTTGCCACTTGCTCGCTCCATAGATATGCGATAATCTTCAATACCTTCGTCTAAATCACCAACAAGATTATCATTGGTGCGCGCAATGCTCACAGAAACGCGCATGCTTTTAGCATTAGTCCACGCTTTTTCCACTCTAGGAATCACAAACTCGCTGCCATCGTTAGCAAGACCCGCATGAACAAGAAGAGAATCATATTGCGGAAGCCTATGATACCAAGGTTTAGCGTTTCCTTCGCATGGGCGGGCAGTTGTGGAGCCAACTGTTTCAAAACCAAAGCCAGCGTTGTCTAGAACTGTGCACAAATCGCAGTTTTTATCGAGTCCTGCGCTTAAGCCAAATGGATTCGCAAAATCCACTCCCATAACTCGCGTTTCTAAAATTGGATCCGTGTAATTGAGCATTTGCCGCAAAAGCCACATTAATCCAGGAATGCGCTCGCTTGTTTTGCAAAATGCAATCATTCTATCGTGAGCTTCGTCTGGTGGAATGTTAAACACTAAGTGCGGCTTAATAATGTGCTTGTAGCTAAAAGTAAATAAGTCTGTTGTAGTTTTGTTCACAGCATTGTGTAAAGAATTTTCAGATACATAACTCATAACTCAATATTATACGACATTCAATATTATGCGACTTTCCGCTTTTTGTTGTTGATTTTGGTGTGTTGAGCTACAAAATGCGGAGTTGTTTTTCCGAGTTTGTACCAAATTTGATCTAAATCACGTACAATCTCGGGCAGGTCCTGTCGTTCGCGCGGTCTAAGCGCTTTACCGCGCATAGTATAGTAGCACAGCTATATTTGTGAGTTATGCCTACTTATGATTTGGGACTAGAACGCGTATCGCTTGAATTTGCAACAAAAACTATTTTTAGAAATGTGACTCAAGGCGTTTTTGAGGGAGACCGTATAGGAATTGTTGGAAAAAACGGAGACGGAAAATCCACGCTTCTTAAGCTTCTTGAGGGTAGTATGGACCCAGATTCTGGCAGAGTTACGCGTAGAAGCGGATTGACATTTGGCATTTTAAGCCAGCGAGATCCGCTGGACGATAATGCTACGGTTCGCCAAGCTGCATTGGAGAATCGCCAGGATTATGAGTGGGCTGCTGATTCAAAGTCTCGCGAAATTGTTGAGGCTCTTCTTGGCGGAATCAATCTTGAAGCTAAAGTTGGTACGCTTTCTGGAGGTCAGCGTAGGCGTGCGGATTTGGCTAGGTTGCTGTTGCATGATTGGGATATTTTGGCTTTGGATGAGCCTACGAATCATCTTGATGTGCTTACAATTCATTGGCTCGCAGAGCATCTTTTGCACAGGTGGCAAGACGGGCAGGGCGCGCTTTTGCTCGTTACGCACGACAGGTGGTTTTTAGACGAAGTTTGCTCTTCTATGTGGGAAGTTCACGATGGTGTGATTGACCCATTTGAAGGCGGATACAGCGCGTACATGATGCAGCGCGTTGAGCGCGAACGCCAGGCGGATGTTCGCGAGGAGCGCAGGCGGAATCTGGCTCGTAAAGAGCTTGCGTGGCTTTCTAGAGGTGCTCGTGCGCGTTCTACCAAGCAAAAGTTTCATGTTAAGCAGGCTCGTGAGCTTATAGCAGATGTTCCACCTATGCGAGATACTCTTGAGCTAAAAAGAATGGCAACTTCACGTCTTGGTAAGCAAGTTGTTGATTTGATTGATGTTACGCAAATTTTTGAAGATTCGTCAAAGCCTGCTGGAGCCGATGCAGATATTGTAAAATCACCATTTTCTCAGCCTACACATGTTGGTAGCGTCGCGATTTCTGTAGAAGAATCGCCAGAAGCACCATTAAAAGAAACATGTGCAGCATCGCAAAAAACTATTACAGGTCGTATGCTTTTAGACAATCAAACGTGGCTGATAGGTCCAGGAGACAGATTTGGCATAGTTGGTGCGAATGGTGCTGGAAAATCAACGCTTTTGAACATAATAGATGGCTCTTTGCATCCGACTAAAGGTCACGTAAATATTGGTAAAACTGTAAAATTTGCTGTGCTTTCTCAGCGCTTAGAAGAGCTGGAAAAGCTTGGAAAATATAAGGTTAAAGAGGTTTTGAGTAGATATAAGCCAAGTTACATAATCGACGGCAAAGAAGTGACTCCTGGTCAGCTTATGGAGAGGCTTGGTTTTAAGCCAGAGCAGCTTATGACACCAATTGCAGATCTTTCAGGCGGCCAGAAACGCCGCATGCAATTGCTTTTGATTCTTCTAAACGAGCCAAATGTGTTGATAATGGACGAGCCTGGAAACGATCTAGACACAGACATGCTTGCAGTTATGGAAGATTTACTAGACACATGGCCAGGCACTTTGATTGTTGTATCTCACGACAGATACTTGCTTGAGCGAGTGACTGATCAGCAATTTGCATTGATTGACGGCAAGATTCGCCATCTTCCAGGCGGAGTTGACGAGTATTTAAAGATTATGGAAGACTATGAGCGCGCAAATATGCAAGAATCTAAGGCAGATTTTGAGGCGAGTTCTGGGGCGGTTGCTGGCGATTCGTCAGATGTGGATTCTGCGAAAAAATCCAATCAAAAATATGAAGCAAAATTAAGCGGAAAAGCTTACTACGATGCTACTAGAAGAGTTTCAGCAATAGAGCGAAAACTAGAAAAGCTTGAGGAAGAAAAAAGCGAGATTGAGCAAAAAATGGCTAGCCATAATCCTAGCGATTTTGTTGGCTTGCAAGAGCTTAACGAGAAGTTACAGGCGAATCAAAGTGAGTCGAGCGCGTTAGAAGAAGAGTGGCTTGCGCTTAGTGAGCAAATTTGATGCAAAAGTCTACAGTTTTTGCATTGCGATTTTGCTCAAGATTAATGCTGCATGCTAGTTAATGCCGCGTGCTAGATTGTTGAATTATGGCTCAAATTAAGGATATGTTGGAATCTGTAAAACCTATTCGCTTTGATGGCAGAGATGTAGACGAGTTGCGACCAGTAAAAATCACGCGCAATTTTACAAACGTGCCAGAAGGCTCCGTTTTAATCGAGTGTGGTAACACGCGCGTTATGTGCACTGCCACTTTTACTATTGGAGTTCCGCGTTGGAGACGAGACACTGGTTTAGGTTGGGTTACAGCCGAATACTCAATGCTTCCAAGAGCCACTGCCGAGCGCACTGATCGCGAGTCTGTTAAGGGCAAAATCGGCGGCCGCACGCACGAGATTAGTCGCCTTATTGGTCGCTGCCTTAGAGGTGTTATAGATATGAAGGCAATGGGCGAGTGTTTGATTCAAATTGATTGCGATGTTCTTCAAGCAGATGGCGGCACGCGTACAGCTTCGATTACGGGCGCATATGTTGCTCTTGTAGATGCGCTAAATTGGGCAGAAAAGCACAAGCATATTCGTAGTGCTAAAAACGTTCTTAAAGACTCTGTTTCTGCTGTTTCTGTAGGCGTGATTAATGGCACTCCAATGCTTGATTTGCCGTATGTAGAAGATAGTCAAGCAATGACAGATATGAATGTTGCTATGACTGGTTCTGGCAATTTTATTGAGATTCAAGGCACTGCGGAACATCGCCCGTTTAATCGCGATGAGCTTAATGTTTTGCTTGATTTGGCAGCTAAAGGTAATCGTGAGCTTCAGGCTGCTCAGCGCGCTGCTTTAAGTCAAAATTAAATAAAGTTTATATCTATATCTGTTTATTCGATAAATTACTAAGGAGTGGCGAGCGTGAAACTTGTTGTGGCAACGCATAATGAGGGTAAACTCGTTGAAATTAAGCGGATTCTTAACCGAAGAGTTTGTGGAAATGTCGGAGCATATTGAGCTTGTTACTGCTGGCTCTTTGGGGCTTCCAGATCCAGTAGAAACAGGCGTGACTTTTGAGCAAAATGCGTTAATCAAAGCTAGAGATGTTTCTTTAAGAACTGGTTTGCCTGCAATAGCAGATGATTCAGGTTTGATTGTAGATGTTCTCGGAGCTGCTCCAGGAATATTGTCTGCGCGTTGGAGCGGTGTTCATGGAGATGATAAGGCGAATAATGAGCTTTTGCTTAAACAGCTTGAAGACATTCCAGATCAGTGTAGAACAGCACGATTCCGCTGTGCTGCAGCTTTAGCTATTCCTAAGGGTTGTGGTGAAACAGAACTTGAAAACAGTATGTGGAAAACAAATGGTTTTGAAACTGTTCGCGTTGGAGAAATGGTTGGTAGACTGATTAGAGTTCCACGCGGAGAGAATGGTTTTGGTTACGATCCGCTTTTTGTACCAGATAATCAGCCTGTTAGAAATGGCATTCAAATGCAGGATTTGACAAGTGCTCAGCTTAGTCAAGAAGAGAAGAACGCCATTTCACACAGGGGCAGTGCGTTACGAGCGCTTTTGCCAGAGTTAAAAGCTATGTTCCTTGGGCAAACTAAGTAAATAAACTAAGCAAACCAGAAGTAAACTATCTGATTTGTAAAATTGGATTTGCGATTTTTAATCTGTGAACAAATCTTTAGATATGATAATGCGATTTTCAGCAACCTGCTTTAAATGCTTGCCATAATTGCTTTTACCATATTTTTCTGCCGACTCAAGCAAACGCTCGCGACTAATCCACTGGTTTTCGTACGCAATCTCCTCAAGAACTGCGATTGGCAGCCCTTGCGCTCGCTCTATTGTGCGCACAAATTCGCCAGCTTCGTAAAGCGAGTCCATTGTGCCAGTGTCTAGCCACGCGTATCCGCGACCAAGAGTCATAACGTTTAGTGAGCCATTTTCTAAGTACATTTTGTTAAGGTCCGTAATCTCAAGCTCGCCGCGTGCGCTCGGCTTAACTTGTTTTGCAAACTCTGTAACTCTGGAATCGTAGAAGTATAATCCTGTAACAGCATAGTTCGATGCTGGGTGTTCTGGTTTTTCTACTATGCTAACGGCTTTGTGATTTTCATCAAATTCCACAACGCCGTATCTTTCTGGGTCGTCTACGTAGTAGCCGAATACTGTAGCACCGTGTTCTACGCGTGCAGCGTGCTTTAAAATAGCTCCCAGGCCATTTCCGTAGAATATATTGTCTCCAAGCACGAGCGCGCAAGAATCGCCGTTTATAAACTCTTCTCCGAGTATAAATGCTTGAGCAAGACCGTCTGGCGATGGCTGAACTTTGTAAGATAAGTTGATTCCAAATTGTTCTCCGCTTCCAAGTAGCCTTTCAAAATTCGGCAAGTCTTGAGGAGTAGAAATCACAAGAATATCTCGGATTCCAGCCATCATAAGCACGCTAAGAGGGTAATACACCATTGGCTTATCGTAAACTGGCAAAAGCTGCTTAGACGTTACTGTAGTAAGTGGGTATAGGCGTGTGCCAGAACCGCCAGCAAGAATAATGCCTTTCATCTTTGAAACATCCTTTACTTGTTGTTTTGTTCAATTCTATTTACGTAAGACTCAAGCAAATCTTCCCAATCGCATGGCGTAAATCCAACGGACTCGATTTTTTGCAAGTCAAGTGCGCACTTGTGTGGTCTAGGAGAGCCATTAGATATGCGCGTGTAATCGTCTACGCGATTTGCTTCGATTTTGCTTGTGTCTACATTAAGTTGTGTAAACACTTTTTGAGCAATATCGTGCCAAGACGCGATTTTTCCTGAACCTGTAAGATTGTATGTTCCGTATTGTGCTTGAGTGTTTAGAAGATGGAACATGCCTTTTACTAAGTCGCTTGCAAAAGTGAGTCTGCCAGTTTGATCTATTGGCGCTTGAACACTAACAGATTCGCCATTTTTTAAACGGTTTGCAAAGTCAATCATGCGCGTTACAAAGTTTCGTCCTTCTCCGACAATCCAGCTTGAGCGAATAATATAATGCTGTGGAACGTTTGCTACTAGAGAATCTGCTGCAGCTTTTGTTTCGCCGTACACGCCTAGTGGTGCAAAGTCTTCGTTTTCTTTGTGATTTTCTTGAGTGCCGTCGAAAACATAGTCGCTTGAGATGTGCACAAGAGTAATGTGGTGTTCTTGCGCTATTTTTGCAAGATTTGCCACTCCTTTAACGTTGCTATTCCACGCGGCTCTTCGCCCTTGTGGCGTTTGCGCGCCATCTACAGACGTGTATGCTGCTGTGTTAATAATCGTTCCGTACAAATCCCAGTCGTAGCGGCTGTAATCGTCTTTATTTGCTATATCGAAGCTATCTAAGTCTACGTACTCAAATCCTTCTAAATCATGCTCTTGAGCATAATTTTGTATTGCGCGACCAAGTTGACCGTTGCATCCAGTTACAAGAGTGCGTTTTGATGCCATTGGCTTTGCGTTTTTTAGCATTGGGTGGTGTAAGTCAGCTTCGCTTCGCTCGGATTCTTCTAAAGGTATTGGCCAATTAATGTGTAAATCTGGGTCTGCAAGGTTTACAAAAGTGTATGTTTTCTTTTGCTCTAGTGACCAATGTGCGTTTACTAAGTAAGTGTATGCCGTGCCATCTTGCAAAGCTTGGAAGCTGTTTCCTACGCCTCTAGGAACGTAGATTGCTTTGCTAGGGTTTAGTGTGGTTGTGTACACTTGACCGAAGCTCTGCCCTGGTCTTAAATCCACCCATGCGCCAAATACTTCGCCAGTAGCAATGCTTATGTATTTATCCCATGGCTCTGCGTGGATGCCTCTGGTTACTCCGCGTTTTTCGTTGAACGAAATGTTGTTTTGTACGGGTCCAAAGTCGGGGAGACCTAGAGCCGTCATTTTTGCGCGCTGCCAGTTTTCTTTGAACCATCCGCGGTTATCTCCGTGTACTGGAAGATCAAACACGATTAAACCTGGAATATTGGTTTTTGTAACGCTTAGTTCTTTTTCAAATTCCATAGCATCCTACAAATTCTTTATTTTTGATTAGATTTATGACTATTTTTGGCTAGATTTGCATACAATTTGTATACAAGCAGACTTGACTTTTAGGCGATTCACTGCCCTTGAGCTTTGTACTTTGCTTCGGTTGCGCTTTTAGAGCCTTCCCACCATGCTCGATTTTCCGTGTACCATTTGATTGTTTGCTCTAAGCCTGTTGTAAAGTCTGTGTGCTTTGGCTTCCATCCAAGCTGCGTTTGTAGCTTTGTGCTGTCGATTGCGTAGCGGCGGTCGTGGCCTGGGCGATCTTTTACAAGGTCAAAGTCGTCTGCATCTTTGCCCATCATTTCAAGAATCATGCGCAAAACTGTTATATTGTTTTTCTCGCCATTTGCGCCAATCAAGTACGTGTTTCCAAGCTCTCCCTTTGTGAGGATTGTCCAAACAGCACTGCTGTGGTCTTCTGTGTGAATCCAATCTCGAACGTTTAAGCCTTGACCATACAACTTTGGCTTAATGCCTTCTAAAATATTTGTGATTTGGCGCGGAATAAACTTTTCAACATGCTGATATGGTCCATAGTTGTTTGAGCAATTGCTGATTGTTGTGTGCAAACCGTATGTGCGAGTCCATGCGCGTACCAACATATCGCTTGCCGCTTTTGTGGAGCTGTATGGGCTGGATGGGTGGTATGGCGTCTCTTCTGTAAATTTAGCTGGGTCGTCTAATGCCAAATCTCCGTACACTTCATCGGTAGAGATGTGGTGGTATCGAATCCCGTATTTTCTAACTGCTTCGAGTAGTCTAAAAGTGCCTTCAACATTGGTTTTAAGAAATGGTTCTGGGTTTGCAATGCTGTTGTCGTTATGAGATTCTGCAGCGTAGTGCACAATAGCGTCGTGCCCTGGAACAAGCTTATCTAAAAGCTCTGCATCGCAAATATTGCCGTGAACAAAGTCAACTCTATCTTCTGGCAATCCTGCAATGTTTTCAATATTTCCGGCGTACGTTAACGCGTCTAGTACCGTTACGTGCGTTTCTGGGTGATTGTTCACTACGTAGTGCACAAAATTAGACCCAATAAAGCCGCATCCGCCAGTTACAATTATGTTTTTTGGCTCAAAGTTTGTTGTGTTACTCATGTTTTCCATAATATCCTCTTATATGCCTTTTGCTTTTTAGTTTTGATTATTGTTTAAGATTGTTGTTTATGCTTTATTGTTTAAGCTTTCTCGCATTGCGTTAAATGCTGGCTCGGCTTGACCGTCGTAAATCATGTGTGAATGAGACAGCACTATGCAGCGAGAACAAAGTTGCTTAATTTGATCTTCGCTGTGCGAAACAATTACCATTGTTTGCCCTCGTTTTTGCTGCTCTTTAAGCCTAGTAATGCACTTGTGTTGGAAAGCTTCATCTCCAACTGCAAGAATTTCGTCGATTAAGAATATGTCTGGATCGCTGTGCGCTGCTACAGAAAACGCCAATCGTAAGAACATTCCAGAAGAGTAGAACTTAACTTCTGTATCCATAAAAGGCTCTATTTCGCTAAAGTCTACTATTGATTGGTATTTATCGTCTATTTCTTCTTTTGTCATTCCAAGAATTGCGCCGTTAAGATACACGTTTTCGCGACCAGTTAAGTCGGCAGCAAATCCTGCTCCAACTTCGATTAGTCCTGCGATTCTTCCGCGCGCACAAACTTCGCCTTCGTCTGGTTGCATAACTCCAGAAAGCATTTTAAGCATAGTAGATTTTCCAGATCCGTTCATGCCTATTAGTCCAACAGTTTCGCCGCGTTTAATAGTAAAACTAACATTGCTTAAAGCTGTAAAGTTTTGTGTCTCGTGCTTTTTAGACGGCGGTGTTAGCAAGTTTACAATCGACTCTTTAATCGAATGATTTGCTCGCAGCGAGAATCGTTTAGTAACGTTGGAAACGCTTAACACAACGTCTTCTGGAAGTGTGTTATAAGGCTTATTCATATATAACTCCTGCTGCTCTTAAAAGTAAAATCCACAAAATCTTAGTAAGCTTAAATTTCTTGAGCAAACTTGCCTTCAAGATGTCTAAATGTAACTTCGCCAATAAGTAATACAGCAAATGCGACTACAAGGCTTTCGCAAAGTCTTAAAGACCAAGCTCCTGCAAATTGGAAAGTGCGATCTGTGGCATTTAGCCAGAATCCGCGGTGGAATGCTTCAACGCTTATTGCAATAGGATTTGCATAATACATCTCTAAAACCCATCGTGGTGCGTGAGCTGCAACCATTTGCCACGTGTAGAAGCACGGCGCAAGCCATACGGCAACCATTGCTACTAAGTCTGTAATATTTTCTGCATCTCTGTAAAAAACGTTGATTGCTCCAAAGAATAATCCAAGACCAAACGCAAACGTACACACGCTAATAAATCCGATTATTGCTATTATTATGCCTGCAAAATCTGGAATCCACCCCATGCATAAAGCTCCGATTATAAGCACGATTACTTGTGGGAAAAAGTGCACAAAAGCAACTCGTAGCGATGCAAGTGGGAATAGCTCTCTAGGAAGATAGATTTTTTGTATTAAGCCAGCATTAGAAAGTATTGATCTTGTGCAATTAGAGAATGCTTCTACAAAAAAGTTTGTTACTATAATTCCACTAAAAAGGTACAGTGGGTAGGCTTGAATTCCGCCTCCGCGGCCAAGTCCTAAGAAAATTCCCATTGCAACGTAGAACACTACAAATTGCGTTATTGGCTTTACGTACGTCCAAGCCATACCGAGCCACGAACCGCGATATCTTATTCGTACTTCTTTTTTTACAAGTAAGTCAAGCAAATAAAGGTACCTTGGAATGTCTATCAAACCTTTGCTTCTACCAGGGTGATAGATGGCGTCAGACTTTGTTGTCATCGCTGCCTTTCTTACAAAATTTGCAGTGTGTATGCACATATAACTTTGTTAAGTTTACATTTGGGGATTGATTTGATTCAATATTTGGCTAAATAGTTGGTTAAATATTTGGTTAAATTATGCGCAGTATTGTGAGCAGTATTATGCGAGATATTATGTTCAGCATTATATGTAATAATTTTAGCTTTTAGATTAATTGTTAATGTGATTATGTTGTGATTATTTTGTGATTTTTATGTGATTATTTTGTGCTTATGTTGTTCTATTTATTTTGGCATGTTTGAAAGTTTTTATACGCTGCTAAACTGAAAAATTATGAGTAAGCGAATTCTTGTTACTGGTGCTGGTGGGTATATTGGTCGTCACGTTGTTAAAGCTCTTTTAGATGCAGGTGCTAGCGTAATTGCTTCCGACTTGCGTTTAGACGGTGTTGATGAGCGAGCAACGCGTATTGAAGCGAATATTTTTAGCGATGATGCTGATTTGTTTGCAAAGCTTGGGTCTCCAGACGTTTGCTTGCACATGGCTTGGCGCAACGGTTTTAAGCATGCTGCAGACACTCACATGGAAGATTTATCGAATCATTATCGATTTATTCGTCTTATGCTTTCGGGTGGCTTAAAGCAGATTGCTGTTATGGGTTCTATGCACGAAGTTGGCTACTGGGAGGGTGCTATTGACGAGAACACGCCTTGCAAGCCAGCTTCTATGTATGGCATTTCTAAGAATGCTTTGCGTGAAGCTACTTTGCTTTTGGGCAAAGAGTATGATGCAACTGTTCAATGGATTCGCGCATACTACATTGTTGGCGACGACGCTCGTGGAAACTCTATTTTCTCTAAGCTTCTTCAAGCTGCTCAAGAAGGAAAGAAGACTTTTCCGTTTACTACTGGAAAAAACAAGTACGATTTTATTAATGTAGACGTGTTGGCTAAGCAAATTGCTGCAACCGTTTTACAAGATAAAGTAAATGGCGTAATTAATTGCTGCACGGGGGAGCCTGTTTCTCTGGCAGATTGCGTTGAGCGTTACATTCGCGAGAATAATCTTGATATTTCGCTTGAGTATGGCGCATTCCCAGATAGACCATACGATTCTCCAGCAGTTTGGGGAGATAATAGCAAAATCCAAAAGATTATGAGTGATTTTCTAAAATAGTTATTGCAAATCGTAACTTTTCTGGATTTTTAATGCTAAATTATGGTTTTTAGAAAGGATTAACATTGCGTGAAACATTGCAAAACAGCAAGTGCCCATGCATATATTTTGTTCTTCCTTGCTACAACGAGGAGCCTGTTCTTTCGCAGACTTCTAGTATTATTTTAAGCAAAGTTACTTTTCTTATTGAAAATAAGATTATTTCGGATTATAGCCGTATTCTTTTTGTGGATGATGGTTCTAGAGATTCGACTTGGAATATTATTTGCGATTTGCACCAGTCGAATCCTTCGCTTTTTGGCGGTGTAAAGCTTGCGCATAATCGTGGTCATCAAAATGCTTTGCTTGCTGGCTTAACTACAGCATATAAATCGGGTTGCGATGCTGCAATTTCCATGGACGCCGATTTGCAAGACGATGTTGATGTTGTTGATCAATTTATTGCAAAATATGTGGAAGGCTACGAGGTTGTGTATGGCGTTCGCTCGTCTAGAGAAACAGACACGTGGTTTAAGCGCAACACTGCATTAGCTTTTTACAGTGTTTTCAGATGGATGGGCGCAGAAACAGTTCCGAATCATGCCGATTATAGACTTATGGGCAAGAATGCGTTGAAGGCTCTTTTGGAATATAAAGAAGTTAATCTTTTCTTGCGTGGTATAGTGCCATCTATTGGCTTTAAGTCAACAAAAGTTGAGTATGTGCGTGGTAAGCGCAAAGCTGGTGTGTCTAAGTATCCGCTTAAAAAGATGATTTCGTTTGCTATAGATGGCATTACATCTTTTTCTACTAAGCCTTTGAGTTTTGTAACATTTGCAGGATTCGCGTCTATTTTAGTTTCACTATGCGTATTTGTTTATGTAATAGCTTCTGTTGTGCAAGGAAAAGCAGTTGCTGGCTGGGGCTCTGTTATGTTCTCAATGTGGTTTATTGGTGGATTGATTATGCTTTCAATCGGCATTGTGGGCGAATATATTGGAAAGATTTACATGGAATCTAAGCATCGCCCACGTTACGAGATTGAAACTACTATTTAGATATTTATATATTTAGGTATCTAAATTCTTAACTACTATTTAGTGCTTATTTTGCATTGGTTCAGAGAATTTTACGACTATATACTTGTTATCTAAAACAGTAGTGCATTTATCCGAAGGCCAAGAAGGCAGATTTTGTGCGGCCTTTTCTGCGTTTATATAAACGGATTCTAATACAGGATTTTTCATTTTAAATCCAGTAGTTGAGCGTATGAAACCAGTTTTTACCCATGTGCCGTGAAGAGTTGAGAATCCAATCTCAAACATTGATCGTCCAATAAGTTCAAGCTGATTTGACTTAAATTCACTAGGATTGTAGTCTGCTATGTGATTGCCAACGAATATTACTTTAAGAGGATTTTTATGATTTGCTTGTAGTACTTCTATTCTTCTAGCAACATCTTGAGCAATGTAATAGTCTTGGTTATAAGTCATGTATTCCGTGTAATACAAGCGATTTACTGTAAACGACTGACTTAATCCAATAATTGCAAGAAGAATGCATGCAATAATCGTTGTTAAAGTCTTTTTGCTAAATTGCATAATGTAATGCAACAAATACATGCATGAAAAAGCGCCAGCAAGCGGGTATGTTAGTTCCGTTCTAGCCGTGCCTGCTGTGCCGAGTATTACGCTCATCATCATAGGGCTTGCAACTATAGCAATAGCAAAAATAATAGTAAAAGCGTTAAGCTCTTTACGAATCACTTGAACAATAGTTAATAACACTAAAGCGATTAATGCAATTGTTATAAATACGCTATGGAATATTGTTCTTCCTAGATACATGTTTTTTGCATGCAAAAATATAGTATGAATGATTTTTGCTATAGGGTCTTTACCCCAACGCATTTGTTCTTTAATGTACGGATCTGTGAAGGTGTGGTTGGTAGCGATAACAATTTTATTCAAAATCACATAGCATGCATAGCTTGCTATAAACACGCAAATATACGTAAAAATGTAGCTTACTATGTTCTTAAATTTGTACGCATAGTCGCCCTTAATTATTAGTGCAATCATGGCTGTTCCAGCAATAAAAACAGTAGTCATTGCTAAGTAGAGAGTAAAACCAAAAATTGCAAAAATAAGTGCCATTAATGCGTATGCTAAAAGAGTTTTAAGTTCTTTACGATTTTGGTACGCGTTATGCGCACACATAAGCGATATGCTAACAAACATTAGCGCACAAGCTACGTCATCTCCCATAAGCAAGAATCCAAGCATTTCTGCAAGAATAGGAGCGCTTATAAAAGGAATCATAAATAAAGCTGGGTGGAATTTTGCGCCCAAATTGTGCGCTTTGCTAAACAAGTATGCCCATGTTGTTGCGGAAGCAAAAAGCGCAAGAATCATTAAGATTCCAGCTAATGAATTGTTATACCAGTATCTTCCTGTAACGTACTTAAAAGCTAGCAATCCAAAGCGTTCTAGGCGAATCCAAGAATTGTAAAGAGCCTTAGATCTAGAGATCATTTCTTCTGTGTCTATAGAAAAAGTGTTAGAAAAAGCTTTTTGACCGTATGCAATAATCAAAAAAATCGCGCTTATTGCAAGTTCTGCAACATTAGATTTGCAAAAATCAATGAAGTCTTTAAAGGAATACGTTTTTTCTGCAACAACACCAATTGTGTTACTTACGCTTCTTTTTCTTACGTTTTTTGCGAGTGCAGCTGAATCGTTCAGTTGATTAGTATTTAACGTTTTAATACCACTAGACTCCGTTTGATTCATGCTATACCCTTCTATGCGTTTAACATGCATGTGCTACTTGTCACTAAAAAATATACTATAAGATTTTAATGCGTGACAACAATCTAAAAACTGATTGTGTCTAGTAGTACAATAGATATGATTTGTGCTATTTTACCGATTAGTGTGCAATGGAGACGATTTATGAATCCTGCAATTTCCGTGGTGGTTCCTGCGTACAACAAGGAGCCGTATATTAAGCAGTGCATGGATTCACTTGTTAATCAAACTTTTAAAAACATTGAGATTATTGTTGTTGACGACGCTAGTACAGATAATACTTTGCAAATTTTGCGCGATTATGAGCTTAGGGATTCTAGAGTAAAAATTATTGCTAAAGATCATAATTGCGGTAGACATGTTGCGCGTAAAACTGGTGTTCAGTCGACTAGCGGTGATTACGTTCTTTTTGTTGACGCAGATGATGAGATTGATCTTAAAGCTTGCGAAGTTCTCTACTCATACGTTACTAATAATCCTGCAGATATATTGCATTTTGGTGTTTCTATTCACCCAGAAGGCAAATCAGATGAAGATTTTGCATACAGCTACGATCAAATGTATGCGCAAAATAATGGTGATCAAACTGGCGATAATATTATTAAATCAACGTTTTCTAGTGATTTTCCGCATTGGACACCTTGGAATGTTATAACAGCGCTTTTTAAAGGTGACTTAGTTCGAGATGCGTTTAAAAAAACAGTTTCAACACGACTTTCTAAAGCAGAAGATGCTTACGAATATTTCGCTATTGCAGCCTTTGCTCAAACTTTAAAAGACTTAACAGCGTTTCGCGCGCTTAAATACCATATTGGCAGAGGAATTTCTGGAAGATCTAAGATAAGCGTTGAAAAATTTACTGTAGAACAACGAAGTGTTAAAGATGTTGTAAGCGCTGTTTACGATTTTGCTAATGATTTTGCTAAAGAGCCTTCGATGAAAAGTCGCAAGCAAACCATTGAAGAAGCCTCACGCTGGTTTGATAATCGTGGATTAAAAATAGTAAAAGATGAGTTCTTTACAAGACTAAAAGTCGAGGATTTTCAAGAAGCCATAAACGCTGTTATTGAAGCATGGGGATTAGAGCGCGCGTGCTTGATTGTGCTCGAAGAGCTTGTAGACCTTATGAATCAAGTTGTAGAAGGCGATTGCATAATAAAACACGGTTCAGTGTGTGATGTTCTTCTTAACGTTTATAGAAATATTAAACCAGATAGTTTTAAAGATCCGCAAAACACAACTTACGATAAGCAAGTAGACTTAATGTCTTTGCATATTATGCAGGTTCATCAGCAAAAATATGAAGAAGAACAGAAACATTTGCAAATTGAAGCGCAAAAACGTTACGATGCAATGCCAGTGTATAAGCGTTTTGCAAAAAAGATAAAAAATATGGTTAAAAAACTTAACTAAATCAAAGAATGATAAATAAAGTCTAAAAAAATAAATTTGAGATTAAACAAAATACAAAATTACACAATAGAATAATCAAGGATAATTAAGGGTAAATCAGGAGATAACATGATTTTGGAAAATCCAAAGCGCTTGGGCATTTTCTTCTTCTACGATGCGCAAGGTCACGCAGACCATTATGTGTCTACGCTGCTTGACGGATTCAAACCATTCTTTAACGAGCTTGCGATTGTAGTTAATGGCAAAATCGACGAGTCAAGCAAAGCGATGCTTAAAGGTTACGCGAACAAGTTTATTTTGCGCGAGAACAAGGGTTTTGACGTGTGGGCGTACAAAACTGCAATGGACTCTTACGGTTGGGCAGAGTCTGGAAAAGTTTGACGAAGTAGTGCTATTTAACGCTACGATTATGGGTCCAGTTTATCCGTTTAGCGAAATGTTTAACGCTATGAACGCAAAAGACCTTGATTTTTGGGGCATAACAAAGTTCCATAAAGTTAATGGAGATCCGTTTGGATACAGTCCGTACGGATATTTGCCAGAGCATATTCAATCGCATTTTCACGCATACAGGAAAAGCTTTGTTCAATCCAAAGATTTTCAGGATTATTGGAACAATCTTCCACCAATCAACAGCTACTTTGAGTCTGTTGGATTGCATGAATCAGTATTTACAAAGCGATTTGCAGATAAGGGATACAAGTGGTCTGTATACGTTGATACGAGTGATTTAGAAGGCTATTCTTATGGCCCAATAACGTATGCTGCAAGGCAGATTGTGGAATACAAGCGATGCCCGATTTTTAAGCGCAGGTCTTTCTTCCACGATTACTCCGACGTTTCTACGCAATCTGTTGGAAACCAAGCATTAGACTTATACGAGTATTTGAAAGACCACACAGATTACAACACGGATTTGATTTGGGAAAATGCTTTGCGAAGCATGAATATGGCAGATTTGATGAAGAATCTTCATTTGCGATACATTTTGCCGCAAAATCATGTTGTAGAAAACTCGTCAACAGCTACATCAGAATCTACGGCTAAGCCAAAAGTCGCGTTGTGTATGCACTTGTATTACATGGATTTGCTAGATAAAAGTTTGCACTATATTCAGTCTATGCCGCAAGGATGTGACGTTATTTTAACTGTAGGATCGAAAGAAAACCAGCAAATTGTGAAACAGCGTGTGGAACATCTTCCATATGACGTAGACGTGCGGTTAATTGAAAATCGCGGTAGAGACGTGAGCGCATTCTTAGTGGGCGGCGGCGCAGATCTTATGAAGTACGATTACGTATGCTTTGCTCACGATAAAAAAGTCACGCAATTATCGCCTCGAAGCATAGGCGACGGATTTGCTTACAAGTGTTTTGAAAATATTCTTGCAAGTAAAGAGTATGTGCAAAACGTTATAAATCTGTTTGAAACGCATCCGCGACTTGGAATGGCAATGCCAACGCCGCCAAATCATGCAGACTACTTCCCAGGATTTACATACACTTGGGGTCCAAACTTTGAAGGCACGAAGAAATTCCTAGAAAAAACGTTAGGAATTAGCGTTCCGCTAGACGAAAACAAAGACGCTATAGCTCCGCTTGGCACAATGTTTTGGTTCCGTACAAAAGCTATGCGTGGGCTATTGGATAGAAAGTGGACTTACGAAGATTTTCCAGCAGAACCGCTAAAAATAGACGGAACGTTGTTGCACTTTATAGAGCGAGCATACGGGTATGTGCCGCAATCCAACGGATATTATGACGCATACATATTCTCGGATCACTTTGCGCGAATAGAAATGACTAACCTAGAATTCGATGTTCGAGAACTATCAAAATCTGTGAGCACGCCATGGATTAAACGCAATTTGGAAGAAACTTGTAGAGAAGTAATGCGCGGAAAGCGATTCCGTTACGCTGCTTTAAGAGTATTAAAGAGTATTGCAAAGCGAGTTTTCTATAAAACACTGTACATAGGTCAAAGAATTGTGCACATTGGTCGTAAAGAGTAAAGAAGATGAGTGATATAAGCGTAAATACAGCTGCGACAAAACTTACGCGCGCAAAAAAACCGCGACTTTTCTACTTGGATTGGATTCGCGCAATAGCTGCGATTTTGATTGTTGTAACTCATTTTAACAATCCATATTTGGAGCCAATGCGGTTCTTCGTAAATAGACCGTTTGGAATCTACATTGGTGGATTAGGAGTATCGCTATTTTTGATTATTTCTGGCGCTGCTCTTATGTACAACTATGGCGATAGAGAAAGCCTGGATTTGCGCACATTCTACACAAAGCGCGCAAAAACACTATACCCAATGTTTTGGGTAGCATTCATAGTGGCGAATATTTTATTGTTTATTCGCAATAATGGATATATTTTTGTACCAAGGCATAAAATAACAGCAATTTTTTCGCTTTTTGGAATGGATGGTTATGCTTCTGCATTCGGCGTAGGTACTTTTTATGTTCTAGGCGAATGGTTCTTAGGGTTCATAATACTGTTTTACATAGTGTTTCCACTTTTAAGAGTTGGCGTAAATAAAATGCCAATAACAACTGTGTGCGTTGTGTTGGCTCTATACGCTGCAACAGTTGTGTTCTTTACTTTTTACCAGATTCCGCGAGTACCGTCTGATATTCTTTTAACAACAAGATTGCCAGAATTAGTATTTGGCATGATTTTTGTAAAGTTTATTAAAAAAGTGCCTTGTTGGCTTGCTGCAGTATCTTTTGTGATTCTTGCATTGCAACAATTAACGCATGTTTTACAAGGAAATATTGCCGTTACGATTGTAGGAATATTAGCATTTTTGCTGCTTTCTTATATTGGTGAACTTGTTAAAAGTTTTAAGCCATTAAGCGCGTGTACAAAATTTATATCCGCATATTCGTACCCGATTTTTTTGGTACACCATGTGTTAATAATGCAAGTGTTTACAGTAATATATCCAGTGTGGCTTAATCGCTGGCAAGCATACGGATTGCTAATCGCAGAGTTTGCGGTGATTCTTGTGCTTTCTGTAATACTCAAGCGTTTTACAAACTTGATTGTTGGTTTTGTGAGCAAATGTTGGGTGAAAATCGGCAGCAAGAATCGCAGTTTGGACTAACATGCGTATTTGTTCTGGAATAATCACCTATAATCCAACTTTAACAGACGTAAGCACGTGTTTAGAAGCGCTATGCAATCAAGTAGAGCGTGTAATAATCGTAGACAATGCGTCTAAAAATGTTAAAAGTTTGCAAGAAGTTGTAAGCAAATACGCAAACGTGACTTTAGTTAAAAACAGTCAAAATATTGGTTTTGCAAAAGCATTAACGCAAGTGTTTGAATGGGCAAAATCGCAAGGTTTCAACTGGGTTCTAACGCTTAACGACGATTCTGTTGTGCCAAGCAACATGATTAGCGAATACAAGAAAATCCTGGAAAATCAGGGAAGTCTTGTAAATCAAAAAAATTCAAAAAATTCCAAAATCGCAATTGTATGCTCTTTGCTAAAAAACCGTTTAGACGGCACGATTTTACACAGCAAATGCCACGAAGACGAATGCATAACGTCTGGAAGCTTAACAAGCGTAGAAGCGTGGCAGAAAATCGGCGGATTTGACGAATGGTTGGAAATTGACGGAGTAGACTTCGACTTTTCAAGGCGACTTGCGCGCGATGGCTGGCAAATCGTAGAGTGCCAAAACGTTATAATGGAACACCAAATCGGCAAAGCGCGCTCAATAAACTTGATTATAAAACACCCAATCGTGTGGAATCACAACGCAAATCGCAAGTACTATATAGCGCGAAATATGCAAGTAGTGGATTACAAAATGGGAACATACTCGTATGCTAAGTCGTTGCGTGCAGTTGTGCGAGATATGATTTTCGTTGCGCTGTGGGAAAAGAATAAATTTGCGAAAATTCGCGCGATGATACGCGGATTTAAGGATGGGCAGCAAAAGATTCGTCAAATGCGCAAAGCAGAACAGAACGCGGTTTGAAAGGATAGCAATGGAAAATTACGCTAAAAACGAAAATCCGCTAGTTTCTATAATCGTGCCAGTCTACAATTCTGCAAAATATTTGAGCGGATGCGTGGACTCGATTCTTGCGCAAACGTACAAAAACATAGAGCTGATTTTGGTAGACGATGGATCAAAAGACGACTCGGGTAAAATTTGCGATTCGTATGCATCAAAAGATTCGCGAGTTAAAGTAATACACCAACAAAACGGCGGAATATCGCGTGCGCAAAACGCAGGGCTTGATGCAGTGAGTGGGGAATTTATAGCGTTTGCAGACAATGACGATATTCTAGATTGCAAAAATATTGAGATTTTACTAAACGCTATTTTGCAAAGCGGAGCTAGTATGAGCAAAGCAAAATGGCGTCAATTTGGGCTAAGTAGCTTAGAGCAGATTAAAAAAGAATCTGGCTTGAGTGCGCGCGGATTTGGTGCGGAAAAGTCGCAAGTAACCGCGCGTTTAGAGAACGCGACTCAAATAAAAATCGTAAAAAATCCTCTAAAAGCGTATCAAACTGTATTTTGCAAAATATTTAGAATAATCGGAAATAAGCTGGGCAAAAACAGCGAAGCGCGCTACTTTAACGAAGCGAATTGGTGCAGGCTTTACAAGCGAGAAATCTGGCAGGGAGTGCGATTCCCCGAAGGAAAGTTTGCGCAAGACACGGCGATGGCAAGCGTGCTGTACTCGCGCATGAATTGCGTGGCACATGTGGATGAAGTGCTGTATTACTGGCTGCAACGCGAGGATTCCGTAACGCATAAAATGCGAGACGCGGGCTTTTATCACGATCATATAGATGCAGTTCGAGCAAATTGGGATTTGTGCTTAAAGCACAATGTTGTGCCAGCAAGAAGCTACTACACAATGGTTGGAAACTTAAGGTATGAGCGATGCGCGCTGAAAAGCGGAGAAAATAAGCTTAATGGCGGAAAAAGTAGCGACGCAGAAATCCAAAAAATATACGAAAAAAATTATGTTAAAGACGTAGAATTTGCTAAATCAGCTGTTAAAAAGCTTACGATTTTGCAACGCGCGCAATGTTTTACTATGGCGTGTGTGAGAAATCTTGAAAAAATAATCTACGATTACAAAATCAAAAATATGAAGTAATGCAATTAAAAATCGAAGAGTAAGTGCAAATCAGAAAGCAAGAAATGAGTGGGAAAATGAGCGAATACCCAGATTTAGTAGTTGTTGGAGCAGGATTGTTTGGCTTAACTGTAGCTCAGCAGGCTGCAGAACGCGCTGGCGCAAGCGTTGAAATTATTGACGTGCGTAGTCACATTGGCGGAAATGCTTACTCGTATTTTGACGAGCGAACGGGAATTGAAATTCACAAGTATGGCGCACATCTTTTTCACACAAGCAACAAGCACGTGTGGGATTACGTGAACCGCTTTACAACGTTTACTAACTACGTGCATCGCGTTTACGCAACTCACGACGGCGAAGTGTATTCGTTGCCAATCAACTTAGGTACAATTAACCAATTCTTCCACGCGCATTATACGCCAGAAGAAGCTAAGGCTTTGATTGCAAGCCAAGCGGGGGAGTTTGCTGGCAAAGATCCGCAGAATTTGAACGATAAAGGCATTAGTTTAATCGGGCGCCCGCTTTATGAAGCGTTTATTAAGAATTACACGGCAAAGCAGTGGCAAACGGATCCTTCTAAGCTGCCTGCTGGAATTATCAAGCGCTTGCCTGTGCGATTTAACTACAATAATCGCTACTTTAAAGACACTTGGGAAGGATTGCCAACGGACGGCTACACAGCTTGGATGCAGCGCATGATTGACGATCCGCGTATTCACATTTCGCTTGGCGTGGACTTTTTCGACGAATCGCAGCCGTTTAATAAGCACGCGTTGGCGGAGGCTGGAGTGCCGGTTGTTTATACCGGTCCGGTTGATAGGTATTTTGACTATGCGCTCGGCGAGTTGAAGTGGCGCACTGTGGACTTTAAGGAAGTGCGTTACCAGGAGAGCGACCACTTTGGCTGCCCAGTTATGAACTATTCGGATGCAGATGTTCCGTTTACGCGCGCAATTGAGTTTAAGAACTTTAATCCAGAGCGCGAGGAGGTTGGCGGGGAAGCTAGCTGCGATGCTGATTTTGTGCCAGGCAAAAGCGTTAAAGCTGGGGAAACTGTTGTGTGGCAGGAGTATTCTCGCGCTGCAACTCGCGACGACGAGCCGTATTATCCAGTGAATACTGAGGAAGATAAGGCATTGTATGCGCGCTATGCAGAGCTTGCTGAGGCGCAGTCTAACACTGTTTTCGGTGGACGTTTGGGCACTTACAGCTATTACGATATGCACAACGTGATTGATATGGCTTTGCGTGCTTACGAATCGCAAGTAGCGCCACTTATTGCTCACTAAATGCAAAATATAAATTAATAAAAATAAATAAAAATAAAGAGCTATACATCAAAAAGTGTATGAAACTAAACTGACTAAATTCTATTTCAAGAACATACATCAGAACAGTTTTATACACTTTTTGACATATAACCCAAAAGGAGAAGATTATTTGATACTAAACTAAATGATCTCGCGTGTCAAGATACAAAATTTAGACTCAAACTATAGTAAAGTCACGCTTCCCACTTAGTAGGCTCAATAACTTCTTTGCCACCCATATAAGCCTGCATAGCCTTTGGAATATCAATCGAACCATCTTCATGCTGATGATTTTCCAAAATAGCCACAAGCCAGCGAGTAGTAGCCAAAGTGCCATTAAGCGTGCTAACTGGGCGAGTTCCGCCATCTTCCATGCGTTCGCGAACATTCAAGCGGCGAGCCTGATACTCAGTGCAGTTAGAAGTAGAAGTAAGCTCACGGTAACGACCCTGAGTTGGAACCCAAGCTTCGCAATCAAACTTACGAGCAGCAGAAGAACCAAGGTCACCAGCAGCAGTATCAATAATGCGGTAAGGCACTTCCACCTTAGCAAGCATTTCTCTGCTCCATACCAAGTAACTTCTGATGCTCAGCGTGAGAATCTTCCTGCTTGCAATAAACGAACATTTCTACCTTATCGAACTGATGCACGCGAATGATACCAGAAGTATCCTTTCCAGCAGCACCAGCTTCACGACGGTAGCAGCTCGACCAACCGCAATAACGCAAAGCACCATTGCTTAAGTCAAGAATCTCATCCTCGTGCATACCAGCGAGCGCAACCTCGGATGTGCCAACCAAATACTGATCATCTGGCTCACGAAGGCGATAAATCTCGTCCGCGTGAGAATTCAAGAAGCCAGTTCCGCGCATTACTTCTGGACGCACAAGCGTTGGCGTAATTGCAAGCGTAAAACCGTGCTCTTCGGCTTGGTCTACAGCCATAGTAAGCATTGCGATTTGCAATCTAGCCACAGCACCGCGCAAGAAGTAGAAGCGAGAGCCTGCAACCTTTACGCCTCTGCGCATATCCAATTCCAGCAACGCCAGTTCCAAGAGTCAAATGATCCTTTGGTTCAAAGCCTTCTGCAGTAAAGTCGCGAGGTGTGCCAACTTTCTTAACTACAACATAGTCGTCTTCTCCGCCTTCTGGCGCTTCATCTTCAACGATGTTAGAAAGCTTCCACATTGCTGTAGTGTAGTCGGCAGTAGCCTGCTCAGATTCAGCCTTGTATTCTGCAACCTTTTGAGCAAGTTCTTTAGTCTGAGCAATAAGTGTGACTTTCTCGCTATCTTGAGCAGCTGCAACCTTTTTTCCTATTGCTTTCTGCTCTGCTCTGGCTGCTTCAAAAGCCTTTAAACTGTTGCGGCGCAAGTCGTCTGCACGAAGCACCTCATCGACGAGCTCAACGGACTCGCCACGCTTGCGCTGCGATTCCTTAACTACGTCGGCATGTTCACGAATAAATTGGATATCAAGCATGTTTTCTAGCCTAGTGCCGCAAGGCGACAGATACATATATAATGGCATGAATAAGTGATTGCACTAAAAGGGGTAAAAATGGCGGTTATTCATGCTACGCAAGATAATTTTGAGAAAATTGCTGGTACTAATGAAATAGTTGTTGTTGATTTTTGGGCAACTTGGTGCGGACCATGCCGAGCTTTTGGTCCTATTTTTGAACAAGTTAGCGAAAAGTTTGACGATGTTCCATTCGTTAAGGTAGACATAGACCAGTCTCCTGATTTGGCAAGTGCTGCGGCGATTAAAGCGGTTCCAACGGTTATGGTTATCAAACGTGGAGATGTTATTTATCGTCAGGCTGGTGCTTTGTTGCCAGCCGATTTAGAAGATTTAGTCAATCAAGCTAAGGCTTACGATCCTAGTAAAGATGATGAAGGTAATTCTGTAAGCGAATCAAGTGAATCTGAAAATGATGGGGAATAGTAGTAAGAACCTTGATTTTAAGCCATTCTCTTTGCATGAGTCTACAATTATATATACTTTGTGCAAAAAGCTGTATGAGGATTATTTATTTTTAGATTTACGCTTTGTGCATTAACTTCTACCAAGGAGAGTTATGACAAGTCACCGAAGGAAAACTGTTACACTTACCTCATTGAGTGTTCGTCAGTGGGCAAGAATTGTAGCGATTTTTGTTGGTTTTGTGTCTGTAGTAACTCTTGGTATTGCGTCTAGGAACTTTTATTCGGCATCAAAGAATCATTCTGCGAAGCCTTACATAACTGCTTATTCTGCTACAGATTCCGCTAATCAGGTTTCGCGTGGTACGTATCGTAATTCGCTTAAAAGTGTTAAAAAAAGGCGCTACTTCTTACATAACTGTGAATATCAATGGGAGTCATCGTACTGTTCTTGGCACGGATTTTACAAACGTTAAGTCTGTTCTAGAAGCTGGAGATATTACTCTTGGGCCTAATGATGTTGTAGAGCCTGCACTTGATTCCAAGGTAACTGAATCAACAGTTATCAACATTAAGCGTGCAGGCGCAAAGCTTGAAACTTCTGATGAACCGATTGCTTTTAACACGGTTAAGAAGGAAACTGCAGCTCTTCCAAAGGGCACGGAAAAGGTTAAGGATCAGGGTGCTCCTGGCGTGATGGAAACAAGTAAGATTGTTACTCGCGCAGGTGATAAAGTTGTTTCGTCTAACGTTTTTGTATCGTTTGTTAAGCAGGCTCCAAAAGATAAGGTCATTCTTGTTGGCACAGGTGGAGCTAGCGTAGATTCAGATTTTGCATCTTCTATTGGTACTACAGTTCCTGCTGGTGAAATGCAAGAGTGGGCGCATTCTTGGCTTCTTTCTAACGGTTACAGTGAAGCTGATTTTACTGCTACAGTGTTTATTATTTCACATGAATCAGGTTGGCGCGTAAACGCTATGAATCCTTCTGGTGCATACGGTTTGCCTCAGGCTTTGCCTGGAAGAAAGATGTCTTCTATGGGTGCTGACTGGGCGACTAATTATCAGACTCAGCTTCGTTGGTTCTGGAATTATTGCAATGGTCGTTACGGTTCCATTCAGGGTGCCTACAGGCATTGGTTGTCTCATAGAAGCTACTGATTTGTATTATACTTGCTACTATTATGAATTTTGCGGCAATTGTAAGTTTGTGAGGATTATAGATTTATAGACGCACAGACTCATAGTGTGTACTTATAGATTTGTTTTAAGGCGATTATCGTAGAGTCAAGTATGTTTCTTGGTTTTACGATAATCGCTGATTATTTTATGCGTGTTGTGTGAATATGGAAGGAAATTTAAGTGACAATATTGCCTAGAAAATCATGGTTTAATAAGGGTGATGAATTTGCTAGTGAGCATGCTAGCTGCAAGTCTTTCGTGAACTTGTCTAAACTTAGTCATGCTCTTGTTGGTGAAGAAGCGTATAAAAACAATCGTCTTACGCGTGCAGCCTTGGTTTCTCTGGCGATTCTAACTTTTATAACTTTTATTGGCAATTTTGCGCAATTGCAGCTCACTGCTGCATTACCTACTATTGTGCGTGAGTTTAACATAAGTGTTACTACGGGACAGTGGCTTACGTCTATTTTTCAGCTGATTATGGCTATTATGGTGCCGCTAACAGCATTTTTGACTAGACGATTTTCTACTCGTCAAATTGTTATTACTTCCATGATTCTTTTTACTCTAGGCTCAGTTATGGCGTGGCTGAGTAATGATTTTATTATGGCGTTAGCTGGGCGAACTCTAGAGGCTATTGGCACTGGAGTTATGTGGCCTGTTCTACAGATTACTGTGTTTTCTGTATACCCAGTTACTCGTAGAGGAATGGCTATGGGTAGCGTTGGTATGGCAATGAGCATTGCTCCAGCAATTGGACCAACAGTTGGTGGTATGCAAACTGATTTTAATGGTTGGCGTTCTATATTCTTATCTCTTACAATTATCGGCGTAATTTCTATTATTCTTTCCATACTTTTCTTACATAATTTCGGTGAACATGATCGCTCTGCTAAGGCGGATTTTTTCTCCGTTGGACTTTCAATTGTTGGCTTTGGTGGAGTTATGTTTGGTTTCACAAACATTGAGTCTTATGGCATTTCAAATCCGCTTTCGTGGTCACCTATGGTTGTTGGAGCATGTGGAATAACGTGGTTTGTGATTAGACAATTGCGTGCGCGAGTTAAAGGAAAGCAGCCGTTGCTTGGAATAAGCGTGTTGAAGAATCGCTATTTTACGATTGGCACCGCTTGCGCATGTTTAACATTCTTTGCGTTTAGCTCAATTATGGTGGTTATTCCGCTGTATATTCAATCAGATCGTGGTTTTTCAGCTACTATGAGTGGTCTGGTATTGTTGCCTGGCGCGTTTGGAATGGCAATTTCGCAATATTTTGGTGGGCGTATGCTCGATCGTTTTGGTGTGCGACCTGTAGCAATGGCAGGCTCTCTTATTTTGCTTTTTGGCACAGTTATGATGAGCCTTATCGATAAAGACACATGGATTTGGTGGATTTCAATCTGGCAGTTTACGCGACAAATCGGCATGGGATTTTTGCTTATGCCTGTTACAACATGGTCTTTAAATTGCTTGCAACCTAGTGAGTTGGGCGATGGTTCTGCAGTCACTAATACAATGAGACAGCTTTGGGGTGCTATTGGTGCTCCAGTACTTGTTGTTACTATGGCTACTTTTACTCAGTGGTATCATATGCTTACTGGAGTTGGTTCTGCAGATAATTTGGCAGCCAGCATTTTTGGTGTTCAATGGACTTTGAGAATTAGTGCGATTATTACGGCTGTTATGGCTTTAATTGTGATTTTTGGGGTTAAAGGTGATGGGGCTGGTTCTGCTCATCAGCTTGCGCGTAAGGCGATTGATCGTATGCGCGTTTTGCATATTCCTCATGCGTCGGAGCATAAAGACGTTATGCACGATCACACGCATCATCAATACTGATATATTGCACGCTCTTTGACTTGTTTGCTGTTGCGCGCTTTCTTGTTTGGTATTGTGCATCTTCCTTGTTTGTTGTTGTAGGAGGGCTGGCTAATTCTTGTCTCACAACGCTCTGCCTTTTGTGTGTTGGTTGTTGTTGCGGTTGTTCCGTTTTGGTTTTGATTTTGTTTTTTGGGTTGAAGTTTGTTTGTAGTGGTGACTCATTGGATTATTTGGTATCGGCTGCCGCTCTTATACTGTTCGACCAAGAATCACCCAGCCCTCTTGTATGCTTGAACAATTGCGTATTGCTTAATCGCCTGAGATTCTCGATTTTTCTTCTTCATTCGATGAATCACCATCGGAGGACTGCGGATCGACTTGCATGAGCGCTTTGACTGAGCTTGAAATTGCATAACGCATTTCAAGCTCCTTCAAAGCGTGATTTGGCTTAAATGCATAAAGTCCAGTGGACTTTATGCGCCAAATCAGCCGAACGGCTACTAATAGCCGTGAGGAATAGCGTAGCGCGCGAATGCACTTCGATTCGCTGAGCTTGCTCAAAGTTGAAAGCACAGTGTGCTTTCAACGCAAGCGAAGACGTGAGCGCGCTGTAACGCGCGAGCGATACATCTCATGAATTTTGTTAACTACCTAATGTTTTTCACATAGAAACGCTCATTTGAGTTTGTTTTTTGCGTTTAGTTGTGCGATAATGTTCACATGATTTCTTCTCAGCGTCAGCAGTTGATTTTAAGCCGTCTTCGCACTAGAGGGGCTGTGCGTATTACTGCTCTTTCTAAAGAGCTAAGTGTTTCGGCAATGACTATTCGTAGGGATATCGCCGAGCTTTCAGACAAAGGTCTTTTAAAAAGAGTTCATGGTGGTGCTGTTACAACTAACACTCTTCTTTCTGAGCCTCTGTTTTCGGTAAAGTCGCAGATGGATATGGGCTTAAAGGACGCAATCGCCAGCAAAGCTGTTGATTATGTTCAGCCTGGAGATGTTATAGCTATTGGTGGTGGCACCACTGCTTATGTATTTGCTCAGCATCTACTTGAGTCTCGCAGAGCTTCTGGTATTACGATTTTAACCAATTCGATTCCTGTTGCAGAGCTTGTTCAGGCGCTTGAGTCTAAAGATATTGAGGTTATTGTTACTGGCGGAGTTATTACTAGATCTAATTCTCTGGTTGGTCCTATTGCGGATAAGGTTGTTTCGTCTTTGCGCGTAAACACCGTGTTTTTGGGCACTCATTCCGTGAGCCTACCTCGTGGATTCCTAATGCCTAATTCTCTTGAAGCTGCTACAGATATGGCTTTGATGGATATTGCGGATCGTACGATTATTTTAACAGATCACACTAAATGGACTTGCACATCGCTTTCACTGTTTGCTCGCTTCGACCAAGTGGATACTGTTATTACAGATGATTGTCTGGATGCGGATTCTCAGCTTCGTACGCGTGAGCTTGTTAAAAATTTGGTTCTTGCTCCTACAATAGATTCTTTGGAAGAAGAGTAGCTTGTAGATCAGTATTGCATTACTTATTGCGTATTGTGTGGGGCTTGTGTTAGGCTCAGTTAGTTCATGACTTTGTAGTGATTACACATTAAAGTTGCGCGGCTTATGCTTGCGATTCACGGTTTGCTTGTTTTGCGCACTTTTGCTGCTTTGCAGTCTGTAGATTAATTTTGTGCAATTACATTTGTAATTGCGCCTTTGAATGTTCGTAATTACGCATTGTCAACATTATATGTCAACTATGTTGAAGTAATTTACGAAAGGCTATTGTGCCACATACTCATTATGCTGCGTCTGCTAAAACGCAAGGTGCTAAGAAATCTGCTGGTAAAAAATCTGCTGTAAGTCAGGGAACTAATAAGAATTTTTCTAAAAAAGGCTATAAGTCTAATAGAAACCCATTTGAATATCAGGGAAATCGTAAGAATAACGAATTTAATGCGCGTAAAGCACGTAATCGCAAGGCAGACAAAGCTAGAAGTCGTGCTCGTGAAAAGGCTTTGCAATATGAAGAGATTGCAATTCAAGAAGCTGAACAAGATTTTGGCAAACGCGATTTAAAAAAGCGCGATTTTGATTTTGACAATCGCAATATGAAGAAGAGTAGAGATAGTCGCCACAATAGACACCAGACAAGTCGCCAGCAACCGACGACTATTGATACTGAGTCTTCAATAAAGAAAAATCTAGAAATTACAAAAAATTCCATAATGATTCCAGATACAGCTGTGGAATCTCGAGAAAACTATAGTGATGATGTTACTTTTGCACAGCTTGGCGTTCCAGAACCATTGGTTAACGTTTTGCGTGCAGACGGCAAAAACACGGCTTTCCCAATTCAGCAGGCTACTCTGCCAGACTCTTTACAGGGTGCAAACATACTTGGTAGAGGGCGTACAGGAAGCGGTAAAACTTTAGCATTCTCGATTCCTCTTGTAGCAAGATTAGCTGAAAACTTTGTTGATTTAATAAATTCTGGTCGTACTTCTAGAAAAAACAAAAATCGCGAAGATAGTAATATTCCAGCACCTCATGCGATGATTTTGGCTCCAACACGAGAACTTGTTCATCAGATTGATGAGGTGATTGCTCCTCTTGCAGCAGCATATGGTATGCATACTGTTACTATTTACGGCGGAGTAAGATATCAGAGGCAAATTGCTCCGTTAAAGCAGGGTGCTCAGATTATAGTAGCGTGCCCAGGGCGATTAGAAGATCTACTAAAGCAGGGCGCGTTAACGCTTGAAAACATAGAAGTCAGTGTTTTAGATGAGGCTGACGAAATGGCTGATATGGGATTCTTGCCAGCTGTAACAAGGCTTTTAGAGCAGACAAATCCTAATGGTCAGAGAATGCTGTTTTCTGCAACTTTGGATAAGCAAGTTGCTGCTATAGTAAATCGCTTCTTGCCGAATGCTGTTGTGCACGCTGTAGATGATGCGGATTCTCAGGTAGATACAATGACTCATCATGTGTTTGGTGTGTCTGCAGGAGATAAGTATGAGGTTCTGCGCAAATTAGCGTCTGGTAAAAAACGCTCTATATTCTTTACTCGCACAAAATACCAAGCTAAGAACATGGCTAAAAAGTTCATTAGTCAGGGTATTCCAGCCGTCGATTTGCAAGGAAACTTGTCTCAGAATCAGAGAGATAGACACTTGGCTGTGTTTTCTGAGGGGCTAGTGCGCGTGCTAGTAGCTACAGACGTTGCGGCTCGAGGCATTGATATTAGCGATGTGGCGCTTGTGGTGCAAACCGAGCCTCCAGAGGATCCAAAATCGTTCTTGCATAGATCTGGGCGTACTGCGCGCGCTGGAGAGTCTGGCGATGTCGTAACTCTTGTGTTGCCGAATCAAAAGCGCATGGCGCACACTATGCTTCGACGCGCTGGAATTCATGCTAAGGCAGAAGACGTTAAGCCAGATTCGCCTGTTTTGCAAGAAATTGTTGGGGATTTGGCGGATTTGCAAGAGGGCTGGAGTATGCCAGAGCCAGAGCAGCCAAAGCGCAGAGTTAGGCGCTACGACCTACCTTCGCGCTTTAAGCGTAGCGCGCGAAGGTAATTCGTAGCGCTGAGCTTGCTTAAGGTTGAAAGCACGGTGTGCTTTCAACGCAAGCGAAGACGTGAGCGCGCTGTAACGCGCGAACGATTTTACGCTTTATGTACGTGATTTAGGTCGAATTTGGTACAAAGTGCGGAGTTGTTTTCCGCTTTTTGTTGTTCAACACGCCGTAAATCGCTACAAAGTGCGTCAACTTTTCCCGAGAATGTACGTGATTTAGGTCAAATTTGGTACAAAACACGTCAACTAACTAATCGCCGACTATTTGCGTTACTTGCTTTGACCTTTGCCAAATGCGCGCAAGCGGATTCCGTTCCAATCTTCGCTTACGGTTAAAGGAGTAGCAGCATTCATGCCAGCTGTTTTAGCAGCGGATTGCACTGTGCTGGAGCTTGGAGAGCCTTCGCGACCAGGCTTAGGCGTTAGAACCCACATTGGAGCCTCGTCGTCTAACATGTTTGTGGCATCCATAATCGTGTCTGCCAACTCATCCTCATCGTCGCCATCGCGCCACCAAATAATGACGCCGTCAACAGATGAGTCGTAATCTTCATCTACCAGATCTTCTCCAGTAAGATTTTCGATATTGTCGCAGATTGCATCGTCAACGTCATCGTCCCACAGCCACTGCTGTACGATATCTCCAGGTTGGAAGCCAAATTCTTCTGCATGTTGAAAAGCTGTCTGTTCCACGTGACTCAATATATCAAAGTGCCACGAATTTGTGCGATTTTTAAGTTTAGTGCGTGTTTCTTGATAACGGAATGCATATATATTCGGGTTACATCGAGACACGCCTCAAAAATCGCGAAAATATCCAAAATCACTATATATAGTTTGTTTTTTGAATAAAGTTCCCTAGATATTGTGCAGAGGTTGGGTTATAGTTGAGCAAGTTGTTTTGAATAATGGTCATTATTCAAAACAGGATGGATAACAGGATAAATAAACTGTAGATGTAAGAAAGGTCTGTAGGATGCAGGTCTCTGGTACGACTTTAGAAGACATGACTTTAGAATCGCAGCTAAGCGATGTTGATGTAGAAATGGCTGATTCTATCTCGGATAGTGATTCTTCTAAGAAGTCTCGTGTGCAGGTCGAAAAGCGTGATGGTCGCGTTGTCGATTTTGATCAAATGAACATTATTATGGCAATCAAAGCAGCTTTTAAGGACTTGCGCAAAGAAGTCGGTCCTCAAGAAGAGCAGATGATTCGCGATATTACGGACCATATAGAAGCTGAAATTCAGGATCGTTACAATGGACCTGCAAAGATTGAAGATATTCAGACTCTTGTCGAGCATGGTCTTATTGAAAATCACCTTTACGAAGTTGCGCGTTGCTACACAAGCTATCGTCTAAACCGAGATATTGACCGCGCTAAGGCAACCGATATTAACGAAGCAGTAAATCGTCTTGTAAACCGAGATGAGTCGCTTGTTCGCGAAAACGCCAACAAGGATTCCAACGTTTACGCCACTCAGCGCGATCTTCTTGCAGGTGCTGTTTCTAAAGCTTCTGCTTTCTCTATGCTTCCTCATGCAGTTTCTAACGCGCATATGAAGGGTGATATTCACTTCCATGATGCTGATTATTCGCCATTTACTTGCATGAGCAACTGCTCGCTCCCAGATTTTGGTGATATGCTCGCTAAGGGATTTGCTCTTGGTAACGCAATGATGGATAGTCCAAAGTCTATTGGCACTGCTGCAACTCAGGTTACGCAGATTATTAAGGATATTGCAGGCGCACAGTACGGCGGTCAAACAGTTAATCGTGCAGACGAGATGCTTGAGCCTTATGCTAAGTGTGATTATGATAAGAATCTTGCTATGGCTCATGCCATGATTCCTGATTCTACGCCGATCGAAGTTGCCAAAGATATGATTGACGGCTTGAAGGCTCAGGAGCCTAAGAATCTTCATTGTTCGGATAGGGATCCGCTTCCTGCTGATACTCCTTTTGATGAAAACTTGAGTGAGCTTGATCAGATTCGTGAAATTTACGCAAAGATTATGACGCGCAAGGCGATTTACGATGCTATGCAAACAATGGAATATCAGATTAATTCCAACCGCGTTTCTAACGGTCAGACTCCGTTCGTAACTGTTGGATTTGGTTTGGGTACTTCTTGGTTTGCTCGCGAAATTCAGCGCGCTATCTTACTTAACCGTATTCGTGGACTCGGCAAAGATCGTCATACTGCAATCTTCCCTAAGCTTGTGTTTACTATTAAGCATGGTGTAAACGCAGATGCTGGCGATCCGAACTACGATTTGAAGCAGCTTGCGCTTGAGTGCTCTACTAAGCGCATGTATCCAGATGTTGTGTTCTACGAGAATATTATTAAGATTACTGGCTCCTTTAAGGCTCCTATGGGCTGCCGATCCTTCCTTCAGGGTTGGATTGATCCAAAGACTGGCAAAGACGTGGAAGACGGTCGTATGAATCTTGGCGTTGTGACAGTTAACGTGCCGCGTATTGCGCTGGAGTCTCATGGAGACGTGAACCGATTCTGGAAGCTTTTTAACGAGCGTATGGAAGTGGCTCATCAGGCTCTGCGATTCCGCATTATGCGTTGCAAGCAGGCAACCCCTGTGAATGCTCCAACGCTGTTCCGCTACGGTGCTTTTGGTCGTTTGGAAGCTAACGAAAGCGTGGATCAGCTGTTCCGCAATGAGCGTGCAACGGTGTCTTTGGGCTACATTGGCTTGTATGAGGCTACATCCGTTTTCTTTGGCAAGGATTGGATGCAAGATCACAGTTGGAATGAGGATGGCAAGCAATTTGCGCTTTCTATGGTTCGCCGAATGAATCAGCTTTGCCAGCAGTGGTCAAAGGCTGAAGGCTACCATTATTCCGTTTACTCAACACCTGCTGAGTCTTTGACGGATCGCTTTAACCGCATGGATCGTCAGAAGTTTGGTCGCATTGAAGGCGTTACTGATCACGACTTCTACACTAATTCCTTCCATTACCCAGTGTGGTTGCAGCCAACTCCTATGGAGAAGCTTCGCTACGAGGTTGACTTCCCGTATCTTGCTTCTGGCGGATTTATCAACTACTGTGAGTTCCCGTGCTTGCAGGCAAATCCTAAGGCTTTGGAAGCTGTGTGGGATTATGCTTATAAGATTGGCATTGGCTACTTGGGCACGAATACTCCAATCGACCATTGCTTCGTTTGCGGATTCCAAGGCGATTTTGAGCCGACTAAAGAAGGCTTCCGCTGCCCAGAGTGCGGAAACAGTGACCCAGATAAGTGCAATGTGACTAAGCGCACTTGCGGATACTTGGGCAATCCTGTTCAGCGCCCAATGGTTCATGGACGCCACGAGGAGATTGCTCATCGCGTAAAGCACATGTCGGGCGAAACTGGCCATGTTGTTCTTAATAATGGCGAGTCGCGCGAGTGGTACGAGGAAACCAAGTAGTAGCGTAGAATCGCTTGAAATAACGTTTTAGTTTGTGTTTATTATTTGGTGATATGCAATATATCTAGCCGTTAGAAAATGTTAATAGCATTTTTTGACGGCTGGATTTTATTTTATTTAACAAAAGTGAATACAATCTAACAAAAGTTACTATAATTCAACAAAAGTTTATTTAAGATTATTTAATAAAATATTTAAAGCTAGAGGAGGTGGACTATGGCTCGCATAAGTTTACATGATTTTGCTCCATCAGACGTTAACCGTGGACCGTGGATTCCAACCTCTCTTTCTAACAATCCTCGCGCAGGTCAATGGTCTAGTGAGCGCATGAGCAAGGGGATGGTGGCAGATTATAAGCGATTTCTTATGACAGATGGCGAAGGAATCCGCTGCTCGCTTTACGTTTCTGGCTGCCCATTCCACTGCGTTGAATGCTATAACGAGTCAATTTGGGATTTTCGCGCTGGTCACCCTTATACTCAAAAGCTCGAAGACCAAATTATGGAAGATTTAGCGCAACCATATGTACAAGGATTGACGCTTCTTGGCGGTGAGCCGCTGCTTAACACTGGCATATTGATTCCACTATGTGAGCGTATTAGAAGCGAATTTGGCAATACAAAAGATATTTGGAGTTGGACTGGTTACACCTGGGAAGAGCTTATGCGACCGGGCGAGACTCCTGACAAGCTTGAGTTATTGCGGTACATTGACATTCTTGTTGACGGGCGATATATGAAGAATCTTCACGATTCGCTATTGCAATTCCGTGGCTCTAGTAATCAGCGAATTATCGACGTGCCAAAGTCGCTGGAAAATCCACAAAATCCGCCTGTAATCTGGGAAAAGCTTCACGATCAAGAGCGTTTTATTCCATCAATCTACGGCAAGGATCGTGCGCAAGGCGAAGGTGACGCTTCGTAATCCTATTGAATGCGCCACTCATACGATATATTTAACAATGTTTGCGGACGATTATAAGAATGCATACATATACACATGTTAAGCTAAATATAATTAACCTAGTAACATCTGTATTGCAAACTGTCAAAAGAATTATACTAAATATGCTAATAAATACTGTAAGTAAACGATATACAGTTGGGTATGTTTTTTCTTTGCATAAATATAAAAGATAGATTATTAATATTAATAGGACGAATGCTTGAATGATAAGACTAACAGTATTAACACAAGTGTTATCGTCTTTTAAGTCCTTTAATTGTTTAAAGAAATAAATAGCTGACGAAATATAACAAAGCAGCGTTATTGGCAGTAGAACTACGTGTTTGCTGTTCATATTGTTCCTCACATAATTGTTGATATTAATGTGGAAATTCTCACTGCAAGTCGACACGAATGCCTTTCTGCTGTGCTACAGCGCCAACTATCTTTGTGTTACTCATAAGTTTCTTCTTGGGTGTTGGCTTGAACTTGCAATGGTAGTAAAAAAGACATGGATAATGCTACTGAGCAAGTAAGTATTCTATTAATAGATTTTTATATTCATGACAGTACCTCTTTATACATGCGAATATACATTCTTTCATTATATAATTTTTTATAAGATGAAATCAATCGTTGTTTATAATTTGAATGTGTAGAAGCACTTTTTCGTATGTGATTTGTCTGTATACTACTATGTCAAAGATTCATCTATTTATGCATTTGGTAATGAAGTAACTCAATACGGAAATGCGCCATGCGCAATAGTTAAAATTTGAGAAGTGATATTATTAAACCTACACATTACGTTATATATGGGGAGGAGCACAATGGCGGGGAATTTGAAGGACAATTCGCGAAAAATTAAAAATAATCCTCCTTGTGCATTGCGTACGATTCTATCATCTTTAAAAAAGTACCGTTTTCTTGGCGTTTTAACAGCTGTTACTATTCTCGTTGAAGCTGCTATGCAAATTGAGATCCCTACAGTAATGTCAAATCTTATTGATTTTGGTATTATGTCACGTTCTCAAGAAGCTGTGCAATATTATGGTTTGCAATTGCTTATTTTTGCTGCAATTGCAATGATTGCAGGCGTTGTTTCTGGTATTTGTTGCGCTCATTCTAGTGCTGGTTTTGGTAAAAATTTACGTCACAACATGTTTTCACGCTTACAAAGTTTAAGTTTTTCTGATTTAGATAAGTTTTCTAGCGGTACTGTTGTTACGCGTATGACTAGTGATGTGTCAAATGTGCAATTTGCTTACCAAATGATTATTCGCTCTGGTATTCGCAGCGTTATGATTATCATCACTGCTTGGTGGTTTACTTTTTCAATTAGCCCTGCTATCTCGTGGGTTTTTCTTTCATTTGTGCCTATTATTGGTGCAATTGGCGCTGTTGGAGCTAGTATAGTTGCTCCAGCATTTTCTCGAATTTATCGAATGATTGACGAGATGAATAATAGAGTTGGCGAGAATTTGCATAATATTCGCGTCGTAAAGTCTTATGTGCGTTCTGATTATGAAATAAGTCGTTTTACGCGTATTTCACATAAAATCTATGATTATTTTATTAAAGCTGAGTATGTGTTAAATTGTAGTATTCCTTTGTTTAACTTATGTTTTTATTCTGGCATGCTACTTATTGCGTGGTTGGCTTCGCACGAAATTGTGGCTTCAGGAAATAATCCTGCTTTTGGTTTAACAACGGGAAATCTTGCTGCATTAGTAGTGTATGCTTTGCAAATTTTGTTTGCTTTAGCGAATTTAGTTGCAGTGTTTGTAATGTCGTTAACAGCTCGAGCTTCGATGCATCGTATTTCACATGTTTTGCAATCTCGAAATACTGAAGTTGTTTCCAAGCATCCACTTACAAAGCTTTCTGACGCTTCTGTGCGTTTTGAAAATGTTTCGTTACGCTATCCTCAATCAGATAATACAGATGAATCCACTCCAGCAGAACAGGAAATTTTACATGATATAAATATATCTATTCCTTCTGGAGCAACTGTTGGAGTTGTTGGTGCAACGGGATCTGGAAAATCAAGTTTAGTGCAATTAATTGCAAGACTTTATGACGTAACTTCTGGTGCTCTTTTTGTAGGCGGAAAAGATATTCGCGATTATGATTCTTCTAGTTTGCGTGAAGAAGTTGGTGTTGTTCTACAAAAAAATATTTTGTTTAGTGGCACAATTGCAGAAAATCTTCGCTGGGGTAGGGCGGAAGCAAGCGATAATGATTTGCGTCAAGCTTGCGAAATTGCTTGTGCTGATGAGTTTATTAAAGATTTACCAGACGGCTACAATACGCATATTGACCAGGGTGGTAAGAATGTTTCCGGTGGTCAGCGACAGCGTTTGTGCATTGCGCGCGCACTTTTGAGGAAGCCGAAAATTTTAATCCTCGACGACTCGATGAGTGCGGTTGATATGAAAACGGATAGTAAAATTCGCGATGGCTTGAAAAAGTTTATGCCTGATTCTACGCAAATTATCGTTGCTCAGCGCATATCTTCAATCGAACATGCGGATATTATTGTTGTTCTTAAAGATGGTCGTGTTGTTGCTAACGGTTCGCATGATGAATTATTTAAATCTTGTGAAATTTACAGAAATATGGCGGTTTCTCAAGAAAAAAGTCGAATAACTAGCGCAACTAAAGAAGAAGGAGCTAAATAACAATGGCTAATAATAAAACGGCTCACTCTTCTAAAAATGATTCAGCTATTAGTTGGAAAACTCTTAGCAGACTTGCCTCTTATGTGCTTGTGTATCGAGTTAAAATTTGCGTAATTATTGCATCAATAATAGTTAGCGCAATCGTGCAAGCTGCAAGCGCAATGTTTTTGCAATCTCTTGTTGACTCGTATATTCTTCCGCTTGTCGGTAAGCATAATCAGGATTGGACGCCTCTTGTTCGCATGATTATTCTGATGGCAAGTGTTTACGCTGTTGGTGTGTTTTGTTCTTGGCTTTGGAGCAGGCTTGTTGCGAATATATCTGAAAGTGTTATGCGTGATTTGCGAGATTCTATGTTTAAGCATCAGCAGAAGCTTTCATTGCGTTACTTAGATTCTCAAGGTTACGGCGATATTATGAGCCGTTACACAAACGATACTGAGGTTCTTCGTGAGGCAATTTCGTGGGCATTTCCGGACTCTTTTTCTGCACTAATGTCGATTTTGGCAGCGTTTATATCTATTATGTGTCTATCGCTTCCGGTTGCAGTTTTTGTAGCTATATTTACTGCAATGTTGCTTTATTTAGTGCGTTTTATGCTAAAGAAATCTGGCAGTTTATTTGAGCAATTCCAGCATGCATTAGGCGAGTTAAATGAGTTTGTTGAAGAATCTGCAACAGGCAGCAAAGTGATTAAAATTTTTAATCATGAGACAGATTCTATTGAAAAATTAGATAATTGCATAGAAAAAGTGCAAAAAATTTCTGCAAGTGCCAATTCTTATGCGAATAATGTAATGCCTGTTATTAGTAATGCAAGCTATTTGCTTTATGTATTAATTGCTTTACTTGGTGCGTGGGCTGCTTCAGCTGGTTTGCCAACGCTGGGATTATCTGGATCTAGTACTCTTACATTAGGTACGCTTATATCTTTGCTGGCACTTTCGCGCGCATTTATTAACCCTATTGGCGAAATTACAATGCAAGCTAACGCACTTATGATGGCTCTTGCAGGAGCTTCTCGTATTTTTTGAGTTACTTGATGAAAAGCCAGAACTTGATTCTGGCAGTGTGCAATTAGTTAAAGTGCGTGTACTTCAGTCTGCTGAAGATCTTGGAGAAAAATCAGCATTTGATGTGCTTGAAGAAGTAGACGAACAATCTGAAGGAAACAATATTTATTGGGCTTGGAAAAGGTCAAAGCAAGATAATGGCACTAAAGCTAAAAAGTGCGCTCAAAACTTAAGTGAAATGGCTCAAGAGATTGTGTGCCATGCAAAGCGAGATGCTCGCACTTCTAAGGATGGCCGCTATACTTTGCTTCGAGGCGACGTGCGTTTTACGGATGTTGTGTTTGGCTACAAAGAAGATCATCCAGTTTTGCACGATATTACGTGGTTTGCAAAACCTGGTCAAAAAGTTGCTCTTGTTGGAGCTACAGGTGCTGGAAAAACTACTATTGCTAACCTTCTTACGCGTTTTTACGACATTGATGATGGGCAAATTTTGTATGATGGCATTGACGTGCGCGATATTTGCAAAACGGATTTGCGTCACGCTATTGGCACTGTTTTGCAAGATGTGAATTTATTTACTGGCACAATAATGGACAATATTCGTTATGGAAATCTTGATGCTAGCGACGAAGATTGTATTCAAGCTGCAAAATTGGCTCATGCTGACGCGTTTATTTCTCATCTTCCTGACGGATACAATACGCAGCTTAACAATGGCGGTGAAGGGCTTTCTCAAGGTCAGAAGCAGCTTATTTCTATTGCTCGTGCTGCAGTAGAAAATCCGCCTGTGTTGATTCTCGATGAAGCAACTTCATCGATTGACACGCATACTGAAGAATTAGTTCAGCGTGGAATGGATTCTTTGATGGAAGGGCGCACTGTATTTGTAATCGCTCACAGACTGTCCACAGTGCGCAATTCTGATGTGATTATGGTGCTGGATCACGGTCGCATTATTGAACGCGGTTCGCATGAGGAATTATTGGCAAAACGTGGGGAGTATTATCAGCTTTGCACTGGAGCTGCTGAGCTTGAATAATAGCTTGATTTTGTGCTGCAACACGCCGAACACGCGCGGCACTTGCATTTTGCTAAGGATTCTGTAAGATAGTGACTCGGCTGTTCGAGAGAACAAAGCCACGGCCCCGTAGCTCAGTTGGTTAGAGCGCCGCCCTGTCACGGCGGAGGTCACCGGTTCAAGTCCGGCCGGGGTCGCGATTAATAGAATACCCGGTTCGCCGGGTTTTTTATTCATCATGGCTCTGTAGCTCAGTTGGTAGAGCGAACGACTGAAAATCGTTAGGTCAGCGGATCGATCCCGCTCGGAGCCACTGTCAAAATAAGCATTAGAAGTGTTTGATTGCTTCTAGCGCTTTTTGTTTTTGCGTCTTACCTACATTATCCATCCTCACCCTGTTTTGCTGCTTTGATACCATACGATGAGTTGATATTATGAGTCGTAGTTTAACAATTTTATGTGAATAGAAGTGGAATAAAGTGGAAGAATCTCAAATAGTAAATTTGCAATCTGACGAATTAGAATCCAATATTTTGGAATCTGATGAATTGAATTGTATGAATAAGCATAAAAACAATAAAGATGATAAAGACAATGGTTCTGCTAGAGTAATTCTTTCTTTTGTAAGAAGGTCTGCTCGTTTGGACGCGCGTCTTGAGCGAGCAAAAGAGCGATATTCAAGCCAATATTTATTAAATGTTGAAGATAGTTTAGGGTCTTTACGTGTAAAAAGCGATTTGCTGGTAGACTCCAACTGGGTTGCTAAAAATTGGGGTAATTCGAATCCTCTTATTGTAGAAATAGGATCTGGTCAGGGCGAAAATATTGTAGCTGCAGCCGAATCAAATCCAAATATTAATTTTCTTGCACTAGAAGTTTATGATCCAGGAGTGGCACACACAATGCTATTAGCTGGAAAACAGGGTGTAGAAAATCTTAGAATAGCGCAAGTTAATGCACCTGATTTTCTAGCTTCATGCTCTAATGGTGTTTTGAAAGAAGTTTGGACTTTCTTCCCAGATCCATGGCCTAAAATGAGACATCACAAGCGTAGGATTGTGCAGCCGTCTTTGGCAGATGCGGTGCATAACGCACTTATTGATAAAGGCATTTGGAGAATTGCTACGGATATTGAGGATTATGCACTACATGTTCATGAAGTTATGGATGAACGAGAAGATTTTGAAAATACTGGAAAGTTACAAGTAAGTTTGCCGATTGAGCATGTTGGTAAGGGCAATGCTCAAGATGCTAAAGATTTACATCATGCTGATTTCGCGGAATCTGTAAGATTTGAAGGTAGGGTTTTGACGAATTTTGAGCGTAAAGGATTAGAAGCAGGTAGAAAAATTCATGATTTGACTTATGTTGCTAAATGAGTGACAAAATGATTCAACACGCCGTAATTTGCTATGTGAGTTTATGAGTGTTAATATCATATGGTTTGGTTAAAGCCCCCTTCGTCTAACGGTTAGGACACCAGACTTTCAATCTGACAACAAGAGTTCGACTCTCTTAGGGGGTACAAATTCTAAGCCACTTAGTTTGCTAAGTGGCTTTTTGATTATCAATGTATTGTTGCAAGTAGTGATTTCAGGGTAGCGATTACCCCGATTACCCGTAATTCAACCAAAGTTAATTGCAAATAAGAAATAAGATTATGTCAGTGGTCAGTGGCGCGTTTAGTGGCATGCAGGGTAAAATAATGAACAGCGTGTGTTTACAAGATTATTTGTAGATAATATACAAAATGTGTAAATAGCAATGACTATTAGTTAGACGAAAGAGGCTGGTTATGCCAAATATGTTCGGAACAGATGGTGTTAGGGGATTAGCCAATCGAGATTTAACCGCGCAGCTTGCGTTGGATTTAGGAGATGCTGCAGTACGTGTTTTAGGTGAAGCAACGCATAGTAGCGAGTCGCATAACGAAGATGCAGGGAAGAAAATGCATGCTCGACGCAGAGCGTTGGTTGGGCGAGATACTAGAGTTTCTGGAGACTTTTTAGCATCGGCTTTGGCTGCTGGAATGAGTGCGGGCGGTTTTGATGTGATTGATGCTGGCATAATACCAACTCCTGGCGTGGCTTTTCTAACTTCTGTGCTCAATGTAGAAATGGGAGCTGTGATCTCTGCTTCGCATAACCCAATGCCAGATAACGGCATTAAGTTCTTTGCACGCGGAGGCTTCAAACTTCCAGATAGCAAAGAAGACGAGATTGAGGCTGTTTTAGGCAAAGAATGGCAGCGTCCTACAGGCAGCGGCGTTGGACGAATCAGCCATGACACTATTACCGCAACAAACCTTTACATCGATCACCTCGTTTCTTCTGTTGCTCCATTAAACAGCAGAAACATCAACACGTCCAAAACCTCTTTCGGGATTAAGAGTTGTGGCAGACTGCGCAAATGGTGCAACGTCTGTAGTAGCACCAGAAGCATTGCGCAGAGCAGGCGCAGAAGTAATAGTAATTAACGCTTCTCCAGATGGATACAATATTAACGATCACGCAGGTTCCACACATCCAGAACAATTGCAAGCTATGGTTAAGGCGTCTAACGCCGATTTAGGAGTAGCTTTCGATGGTGATGCAGACCGTTGCCTAGCTGTAGACGAAAAAGGAAACATGGTTAATGGCGACCAAATTATGGGCATTCTTGCGCGTTCTAAGAAAGCCGAAGGAAAGCTGAATCACAATACTCTTGTTGTTACAGTAATGAGCAATCTTGGATTAAAGCTTGCGCTAAAAGACATGGGTATTTCCACTGTTCAAACAAGCGTCGGAGACCGCTACGTTCTAGAAGAGATGCTTAGAGGCGATTATTCTCTTGGCGGTGAACAGTCGGGTCATGTGATTAATCGCGAGTTTGCAACCACGGGAGATGGCACACTTACAGCACTTACGCTGTGTCGCGAGGTTGTGCGCGAAGGCAAGAAGCTTTCGCAAATGGCTGCCGACTTCCCTCAGCTTCCGCAATGCTTAGTCAATGTGCCGAATGTAGATAAGATGGCAGCTAAAACTAATGCTGCTGTTCTTAAAGCGGTAGAAAAAGAAAGCGCGCTTTTGGGAGATACGGGGCGCGTTCTTCTTCGACCAAGCGGAACAGAACCACTTGTGCGCGTTATGTGTGAAGCTGCAACGCAAGAGCAAGCAGATGAGGTTTGTGCACGACTTGCGCAAGTTGTAACTGATAATCTTAAGCTGTAGCGCGCGACGACCTACCTTTTCGCTTAGAGCGTAGCGCGAAAAGGTAATTCGGAGCGCTGAGCTTGCTTAAGGTTGAAAGCACGGTGTGCTTTCAACGCAAGCGAAGACGTTCGCGCGGCTAATCCGCGCGAACGACATGATTAACTTTTCAGCTTTTTGTAGCTCGACACGCTGATCATGACTACAAAAAACAGATAACCTTGATATACTAATCCTTTTGGTATTGTTGTTTGAGCGTATGTGATTTAGCAACAATAATCAAAGTTGGCTTTGTAAATTACTTTAGAAGTTTTGTAGAATTAGCCTTGGTAAAGGAGCCCTATGTTTACGCATCACGCAAGTGTTGATACTAAGCTTAGCCGCGCGGTGGAGCGCCTTTTAGATTCCGCTACAGACGATGGCGTGCTATCTATAGTTCAAGCAGGAGAGCCTGTGTTAAGACAACGAACAGTGGCTTACGATGGTCAGCTAACGCGTGCTACTCTTAATAAGCTTATTTCGCTTATGCACAGCACTATGTTAGATGCACCAGGAGTTGGCTTAGCTGCTCCGCAAATTGGTTTAGGTCTTGCAATTGCTGTTGTAGAAGACCATGTTCGAGACGATGCAGATGATCCTAGGGATATTGCAGAATTGCCATTTAGGGCGATCATAAATCCCCACTATGAACCAATTGGAACACAAACACGCAGTTTTTACGAAGGATGCTTGAGTGTTGCAGGATATCAGGCGGTTCGTCAGCGTTGGTTAGATATTCAAGCTACATGGCAAGATGAAGATGGTAAGCAGCATTCTGAACGTTTACATGGTTGGCCAGCGCGAATCTTCCAGCATGAAACAGATCATTTACGCGGAGAGCTTTATATTGATCGTGCTGAGATGCGCTCGCTTTCTACAGATGAAAATCTTGAGGATTATTGGTCTGATGAGGCTGTTCCTGTAACTGCTGCTAGAACACTCGGTTTTGCGATTTAAAATAAAAGACGAATGCAAAATAAAATCCCCCACAAGTTTTCTTGCGGGGGATTTTATTAATCACAAATATCAGATATGGAAGTAAAGCTCATACTCGAGTGGCGTTGGAGCCAAACGAGCCATATCCATCTCTTCATGCTTTAGATTAAGCCAAGTTTCAATCAAGTCGCTAGTAAACACATCTCCTTGCATAAGGAAGTCGTGATCTTCTTCCAAAGCTTGCAAAGCTTCACCAAGCGAAGAAGGAACTTGCTTAATGCCGTCATGCTCTTCTGGAGGAAGCTCGTAGAGATCTTTATCAACAGGAGCAGGAGGCTCAATGTGGTTCATAATGCCGTCTAAGCCAGCCATAAGCTGAGCAGAGAACGCTAAGAATGGATTGCAGGAAGGATCCGGAGCGCGGAACTCAATACGCTTAGCAGAAGGAGCCTCACCAGCAAGAGGAATACGAATAGCTGCAGAACGGTTACGAGCAGAGTAAACCAAGTTGACTGGGGCTTCGTATCCTGGAACAAGGCGGTGGTAAGAGTTAAGTGAAGGATTTGTAAAAGCGAGCACAGAAGACGCGTGCTTAATTAAGCCGCCAATGTACCAACGCGCAATATCGGAAAGCTGAGCATAACCAGTTTCCGCATAGAACAATGGCTTACCATCCTTCCAAAGCGACTGATGGCAGTGCATGCCAGTGCCGTTATCTCCAGCAATTGGCTTTGGCATAAATGTTGCAGCCTTACCAGCCAAAGCAGCAGTCTCGTGAACAACGTACTTGTATTTCATTAAGTCGTCGCCAGCATGAACAAGCGTATTGTAACGGTAGTTGATTTCCTGCTGACCTGCGCCGCCAACCTCATGGTGAGAACGCTCAAGAATCAAGCCAACCTTTTGAAGGTTGTAAACCATGTCGTCGCGCAAGTCTTGATTATGATCAACAGGTGGAACAGGGAAGTAGCCGTGCTTTACGCGATTCTTAAAACCAATGTTGTTGCTGCCATCATCTTCAGTATCAATGCCAGAATTCCATGGAGCTTCGTTGGAATCCACCTCGTAGAAGGAGCGTTGCATGTCGTTTGCAAAACGCACCTTGTCAAAAATGAAGAACTCGGCTTCTGGAGCAAAGCTTGCGGTATCGGCAATGCCAGTTGCCTTTAAGTAGGCTTCGGCTTTAATTGCCACTTGGCGAGGGTCCCTAGAATAAGGCTCGTCTGTTACAGGATCCACAATCGAAAAAGCAACATTCAAAGTCTTATGCTTGCGGAATGGGTCAATGTATGCGGTGTCTACGTCTGGAATCAGCTTCATATCGGACTCGTTAATAGCTTGGAATCCTTGCATAGAAGAGCCGTCGAAAGCCATCCCATCTGTAAAAGCGCTGTTTAAGAACTCGCTTGCAGGCACAGTAAAATGCTGCTGAACGCCAATCAAATCGGTAAATCGAACTGATACGTATTCAATGCCTTCTTGCTTAATCAAAGCTTCGGCATCTTCTTTAGTTTGTAAAGTGGTCATGCACAATCCTTTCGTAAAAATCTCAGTAAATAGTTTAGATTGTTGCATAAGATTTTGGATTTCAGCGACTCGACTATCTGGTTACGATTGTGTTACACGCTACTTATTTGTGTTTATATGCACAAAACATGCAAGCGGCTCGTGCTCTCACGTTATAAAGTACAATGTATTTTATGAATAATAAAGAACAACATGAAGGCAGTATAGATAATCACAGCACAAGTGCAAAGCTTGATTTATCCGCGATTTTCCCAGCCAAAGGGGATGATAGGCGCCCGCCAGATTGGCTTAGCCGCGCGCTTATGTATGCTGTTATTGCAGCGTTCGTAGCGATTTTTGTGTGGTTTGCTTGGGGAAATATCGCCTTTATAGTCTTCGATGTTGTAGTATCCATTTTTATAGCGTTGGCAATTGAACCTCTTGTTGTGCGGCTCATAAAACACGGGTGGAGTAGAGCTTTTGCATCTTTGGCAAGTTTGTTTGGGCTGCTTGTAATAGTTATTTTGCTTCTTGTGCTTTTTGGTAATCTTTTTGTGCAACAAGCAGTTTCCATGGTTTTAGGTCTACCTGATTTATACAACCAGTTTGCCCATTTTGTACTAAATTCCACTGGTTTCAAAATGCCAAACATTGAGCAACTCGGCATGGAAATTCTTAAACACGTTCAAACCTCTTGGGTTGTAGATTTTGCTGGACAAGCAATTAATACAACGTGGGGATTATTGGCGGTTTTGCTTGATTTACTCACTATTCTTATGGTGACCTATTACATTTCTGCAGCTGGTCCTTCTATGCGCAGAAGTGTGTGTAGGCTGTTGAATCCTAAGTCTCAGAGGCGATTTTTATTTATCTGGTCCGTTGTACAGGAGCAGATATCAAGCTTCCTATTTTCGCGCACAATTTTGGCAGCTATTAACGCAACGGGCACTGCGATTTTCCTAATATTCATGAATGTTCCATATTGGCTTCCGCTTTCACTGTTTTGTGGAATCGTTTCGCAATTTGTTCCGACAATAGGAACATATTTAGGTGGAGCACTGCCAATTTTATTTGCGTGGGGATCTAATGGTTTTGGATCAGCTATAGCAGTTTTGATTTTTGTGACAATTTATCAGCAGATTGAAAACCATGGTGATTTCACCTAAGATTTCCGAAAAAACCATGGACTTAAATCCTGCCGTAGCCTTTTTATCGGTGTTGATTATGGGTGCCGTGTTTGGTGCTCTCGGTGCATTCTTAGCACTTCCAGTAACCGCTAGTTTGCAGGCAATTCTCAAAGTTTGTACAAAACAATACAATCTAGTTTCTTCACCTTTAATGGACGATCCAAAGCCTAATCGTAAATCAATTATGGTTACGAGTGTTGAAACTATAAGAAACAGTTTTGTTAAACCTGTTAAAGATAGTGTGCTTAGAGTTATGAAAGGCTCTTCATCTCGAGTATCTATTAACGAAGACATTATGTATTGGTATAAGCAAGCCTATAATTCTTCAGACGAAACTATTGATAATGAAAATTCAGTTGACGATTCTGGGTATGTTGAAACTATGGCAATTTCACGCGATATTTTAGACGCGGTAAATAAGGATATTGCTAAAAAACGCGCAGAAAATTCAGATTCGGATAAGTCGCAAGCAACCGATCAAGATAAGGAAGAACTAAAGTCAAAAACAAATAAATCTGGTACAATTCCAAACGAAAATAAAAAAGAAAATAAAAAAGCAACAAACTCAAATAGTAATCCACGAAGTGGGTGGAATAAATGATTCTTTTGTCTATTTTCGACGTTTTAGTAATCATAATTGGCGTAAGTAGCGTTGTATATCAAGGTGTTTGCGCAGTCGCATCGCTTGTAGCAAAGCCTATTGTGTTTCCGCAAGCACCAATGGACAAGCATTACGCTGTTCTAATATCCGCGCGCAATGAGGAAGCTGTAATAGGAAACCTCATAAAATGCATACAATCCCAAACTTACGATCAAAAATTAATCGACATTTGGCTAGTCGCCGACAATTGCACCGACAGCACGGCGCAAGTTGGAAGAGAATACGGGTGCAATGTTATAGAGCGATTCGATAAGCAGCATATTGGCAAAGGTTACGCTTTAAGCTACCTGCTGGATCACATAATGGAGCTTGGAAAAGACAAAGATTACGACGCGTACTTTGTTTTCGATGCCGATAATAAGCTGGATTTGCACTATTTTGAAGAGATGAACAAAGGATTCCATGCAGGATACCAGATTCTAACAAGCTACCGAAACTCAGTGAATTTATCGGATAATTGGGTGTCTTCTGGGTCGGCATTGTGGTTTATACGCGAATCGCGATTTACCAACAATTCGCGCATGCTTTTTGGGTCTAGCTGCCATGCAGGCGGAACAGGATTCATGTTTTCGCGCGAAATCATGCACAGAAATCGCGGGTGGAAATTCCATCTGCTTACAGAAGACCTTGAGTTTACGATGGACTCGATTTTGCACGGCGACAAAGTGGGTTATTGCGGATCGGCGGTTCTCTACGACGAGCAGCCGGTATCGTTTAGGCAAAGCTGGAGACAGAGGTTGCGCTGGAGTAAAGGCTTCTTGCAAGTGTTCCGCTATTATGGAGCAGCTCTTATACGTCACGGAATCCGCGAACGCGATTTTTCGTCAGTTGACTTTACGCTTATGCTATGCCCGTTTATGGTGCTTGCGATTGTGCGACTCATACTCGGATTTATTTTTGCCGCGTTTGGATTCGTCACTTGGACAAGTCAGATTTACTCAACGCTTAACTTTATAACCACTACTGTTACAAGCGTTTTGGGCATGATGGTGTTTGTTTCGCTTACCATTCTTGTAGAGCACGATAAGCTTGGGGCCACTAACAAAGAGCTTTTTGCATATGCACTTAGCTTCCCGATTTTTATGCTTTCGTATGTGCCGATTGCGTTCCAAGCTGTGTTCTCTAAGAGCGAGTGGAAGCCGATTCATCACACGGGGCGGTAAATCGGAGCGAGCGCGTGAAATTCTCTGTTTGGTGTTGCGCTACTTCCTGTTTGGTGTGTAGGAGGGCTGGGTGTTTCTTGTCTCACAACGCTTCGCCTCTTACGTGTAGTTTGTTGTTGCGGTTGTTCCGATTTGGTTTTGATTTTGTTTTTTGGTTGAAGTTTGTTTGTAGTGGTTGATCATTTGGATTATTTGGTATCGGCTGCCGCTCTTATACTGTTCGACCAAGAATCACCCAGCCCTTTTACATTCTTGAACAATTGCGTATTGCTTAATCACTGAGATTCTCGATTTTTCTTGCTACTTCAGCGAATCACCATCAAAGATGCTGAGGTTCGCTTCATTCGCTGCGAAAAATCTCGAATCTCTACCTAGCTCGGTGTAATTTATGCAATCTCGTAGTGCGTTCATACGCAATATATGAGATAATAGAAGCCTTGATGTAAACGTGCGATTGCGCAATAATGTGGCGCAATACGTGCGTTTATCTGTGTATTGCGAGGTTTTTATGGTAGATTCTGTTCCTTCTGCAAATGCGTCTGGCAGTGTTCCAGTTTTTGGCGTAAACGCTTACGACGCTACTAATGAAGAAGTTCCAGCGGTTTCTATTCGCGGATTTGTTAAGACTTTTGGAAAAAAAGTTGCTGTAGATAATCTTTCTTTAGACATTCCAGCAGGCTCTTTCTACGGATTGGTAGGTCCGAACGGTGCTGGCAAAACCACTACGATTAAAATGCTTACGGGCTTGCTTATGCCAGATGCTGGCTCGGCTTCGATTTTTGGCAACGACGTTTGGAGCGACGTAAATAGCGCTAAGCGCTCAATCGGTTTAATGCCACAAGCAGATGAGATTTTTAAGACGATTACTGGTCTTCAGCTTTTAACTTACGCTGGCATGCTTCGCGATATGAGTCGCGCGGAATCCGTAAAGCGTGCAAACGACTTGCTTTCTGCTTTCGATTTAACAGAAGCTGCAAATACTATTGTTTCTGACTATTCAACTGGTATGACTAAGAAGATTTGCCTTGCAACAGCTATGATTCACAGCCCGCGCGTGCTTGTGCTCGATGAGCCTTTTGAGGCAGTGGATCCTGTTTCTAGCGCAAATTTGAAGGATATTCTCGCCGAGTATGTTTCTACTGGCGGTACGGTTATTATTTCTTCGCACGTTATGGAATTGGTTGAAAAAATGTGCTCGCACGTGGCAATCATTAACGAAGGTCATGTTGCAGCTTCTGGCACTCTTGAAGAGGTGGCTCAGGGCAAAGATCTTGAAGATCGCTTTATGGAGCTTGTTGGCGGACGTCACGCTGCTGCACGCATCGACTGGCTTAATGGCGGTAAATCTGATAATGCTCCTGCATCTTCCACCGATCTCAACGCTTAAAAAAGGAGAGCCGTAATGTCTATGATTTTCACAATGGTTCGCCTTCGCTGGGCGCTTACTTTTTCTGTTATGCGAAAGTCAATGTGGCAAAAAATTGGCTTTGGTATAGTCATTGTTTTTGGGCTTGCGATTATATGCGCTCTTGGTTTTGCCGGCTGGCAAACTGGCAAGTACATTGATCCAGGAATGCTTGCAGACGCTAAAAATTGGCAGGAATTCCAACTTGCTCCAATAATGGTTATGTCGATTGTGTCAATTTTTACGCTGTTTATAAACCTGTTTATGTTAGGCAGCGACACAACACTAAAATCGCGCAGTTTTGCGCTTTATGGCATTCCTTACGTAAAGCAGCAAGCTGGCATGCTTCTTGGCTCTCTTTTTGGAGCATTTTCAATAAGCTGCACAATCGCGCTTGCTTTGTGGTCTTTAGCGTACAGAAGCTTTGGAATTGTGCCGGTTTTAGTCAGCGTAATTGCAGCTCCGCTTTACGTTGCAACAATCGTGTCTTTAAGCAAAATGCTTATTGAACTTTTGGATACTATTTTAATAAACAAGCATTCAAGAAACATTTTCTACTTTGCCATTTTTATAGCGTACATGATTTTTGTTGCCACTGTGAATATTGGTAACAAAAATCCAAGCGGAATTGTGCTCGGCTCAAGTTTCTGCGCTGCGTCTGCTTTTACGCCGTTAAGTGCGGCTATGGCTTTGCCTCTTGACGCCATTAATGGCAATTGGCTTGCGCTTGTTATTCGCTTCTTTATTTGCGTTGTAACGATTGCTGTTTGCTTTGCAATATCCGTATTTTGCGCAAAATTAGAGCCGAAGCTACTTCGCGGCGAGCAAAAAACAGTTGTTAAAACTAAAGGAATCGGCTTATTTGCAGCAGTTCCAGACAACACAGTTGGTGCGATTATTGCGCGAATTATTAGCGTTATGAGAAGAGACATGCGTCAACTGTTTTTGCTTCTTACGCCGCTTTTTATGCTGATAGTTGCAGGAGGAGCTACTTTCAAAACTAAAGGATTTGCTTCTATGGCACAGGACTTAGGTGTTTCTTGCTGGCTTATCTATGCTGCTTCGCTTATGGGCATGGTTGTTGGAAACAATATTGCATACGATGGCACAGCTTTTACTATGCACGCGATTATTGGTGTAAAAGGCTTGCACGATCGCTTAGCGCACGCAATAGTTTGGTCCGCCATTTGCGCTGTGTATTTTGCGATTCTTGGAGTAGGAGTTTACGTTTTTCTTTTCTTCGTATTAAATGTTCATCAAAGTGTAAATGCAATTCTGTTCCAAACTCTTTCACCAATCGGAATAGCTTTTGCTACCATAGGAATCGGCTTAATCTCTTCGTGCATTGCAATGTACCCTGTATCATCAATCGAAAAGCCATTTTCTAGGCCGCAAGGCTCTGCTGGCGCTAGATCTTTTGCTCCAATAGGTTTTATGCTGCTATCTTTCGTATGCATGATTCCGTCTATTGCTTTGGCTATTGTGTTTGTGGCTATTAACATGAATCTTTTGTGGATTGCAAGCATACTGTTTGTAATAAACGGTGCAATCGTTCTGGTTGTTGGCGTTATTTTGGGCGGTAAAGTGATGGATAAGCGCATAATTCGCATTGTAGAAAACTTGCGCAGATTCGCATCGATTACTGCTTGAGTATTACTGCGCACGCCTTTAAAAATTATGCGCACAAACTTACTCTCGGCATATGCAAGTGTATAGTTTGTATAGTTGTAAAGAATTGCAATTAACTTAAGTACATACACATACAACTTAAGTACATACACATAGGCGGCGTGCGCATGCAAGACGATGAAGACCTTAAGAATCTAGATAACATAGTCGAGATTCCAGAAGATGCTTTCACGTCGAAAGAGGCTAGGGAAAAAGCTGGTTTTAAGTCCAGTTTGCAAACAGTATCGCAAAAAGTATCCTCGCCAACAGTATCGCAAAAAAAGCAAGCCGAAACATTGGATGAATCGCCAGCAACCGAATTTAGTGTAGAAAACCACGCCAATGGCTCTAGGCTAAAAAAACCGTTTTCTAGTCTGCTTAATATCGGTAATTGGCGTAATTTCTTTAATGGGTGGCTATATTCTGTTTGATTGCCAAGATATTTTGCAAAATCGTTTTATTAATCAGTTTGAAATTGCTGCGCGTGATCATAAGATTTTTCAAAAGTTAACTAGCCCCAAACCTAAGAGATTAGCTAAATATGCTAGCTTGATTAAGCAGGTGGATAAGAATAAGCCTGTTGACAAGTCATCTGCGGAAAAGATTTTGAAGGAATTTTTTGAATATCCAGGTCTTGGTCCTAATGCTTCAGCTGTTATTGCTGATGCAAACGGAAAGATTATAGCTGCTAAAAATGAAAATCTTGCTTTGCAGCCGGCGTCTACTATGAAAACGCTTACGGCTCTAGCTGCCTCGCATGTTCTAGACATGGGATCGACTCTTTCTACAACAGTTTACGCAAACTATGTTGGAAGCTCTAGAAATGCTGATTCTGCTGTATCTGGAGTGAAAAATGGTTTTGCTAGGCTCGTTCTTCATGGCGGCGGCGATATGCTGATGGGTGCTGCAACCAATGATCCAAATCATGTAAATGGTAGAGCTGGTCTTGAAACCCTTGCTATCAATACTGTGAATTCGCTTAAAAAACAAGGTGTAAAAGTTGTTGAGCTTGCTGTTGATGATTCCTTGTTTGGAGAGAAACGCTATCCTGATTTGATTCATGAAAATGATGAAGAAGGACGTTTTTATGCGCCAACATCGTCTTTAGCTGTTGATGAAGGCAGAGATCGTAATTTTGCAGCATGGGTGGCTGCTGGCAATGATGCTGATGACCCAGATGATTATCCACTTTTAGATCGGCATCCAGCTGTAAGTACGGGATTAATTTTTGCGAATCTACTCAAAAAATTTGGTATTGACGTGAGAACTTGGAGCACTGATTCTGCAAAAATTGGCAAAACTTCCAAGATTGATGGATTATCATCCATATATGTTAGCTCTAGAAAACCGATGATTTCCTCTGATTTTAAGCAAATAGCCCGCGTTTCTTCTGCTCCACTTAACGAAATTATGGCATATATGCTAAGGCATTCGGACAATTCTATTGCGGAAGAATTTGGTCGTCTTACTGCGCTCGCTATGCGTAAAAGTAATTCTCCAGAAGGTGCCACAGATGCTGTACGCGACGTTTTGCGCGATTTAGGCGTTGATATAAACGGATTACACATGTCTGATTGTTCTGGGCTTTCGCCTAAATCCGCTGTTCGTGCTGTGACTCTTGTGCAAGTTCAGGCCCAGAATCTTAAAATCGGTAAAGGTGCTGCAGCAGCAGAAGGCTTAGCTTTGCCTGGTGTATGGTGCACTTCGGCACGCCATCGTTTGTCAGATTCTTCGGCAGCTGGCTTGCTGCGTGTTAAAACTGGTTTTCTGGGTGATGTGTCATCTATGGTTGGCAATGTTTCTAGAAAGTCGGGAGGTGCGCTAACCTTTGCGGTTGTTGTTAATCCTCCTGGAGATGTTAACTACACTTATGTTGGCATTAATAAGATGATGGCCGAGCTGACTAATCTTTAGTGCGCGCCAACCTGCCGGAGCGCTTAAAGCGTAGCGCGCGAAGGCAATTTGGCGCGCTACGCTTGCTTAAGGTTGAAAGCACTGTGTGCTTTCAACGCAAGCGAAGACGTTCGCGCGCTGTAACGCGCGAGCGACTTACCGAGAATGTTGTTCAAAATGGAAAAATCAGCAACAAAATCGGGAAATCGCTAGCGTTCACAAATAGTTATAGTCTGTGATTTCCTGCTTGCCGCATATCCGCCAGGCAGCGCTACAGGTTTTTGACCATGCCATTTTGTAATTAATTCGTCGATTGATTCTATATGATTTGACGAAAAACGTATTCCGGCGGCGGTTAGAGCGCGGGCGATTATTCTGCGTCTTATCGAAGTGTGTTGTTTTGTTAAAGGTGATATTGCTATTTTTACTTCGTGTGCGCAAGAATCATAATTTTGCTTTAAAATCGTCTCTTTTTCTATTATGTCAACTTGAGAATTAATGTAATCTAAATCGTCTTGTGCAAATTTGGCACCTTTGGCAAGTAGTAAAGTCATGTCTGTAGCAAAAAACCGTGAAATATAAGGCATTAGAGTATGTCTTATTCTTGAGCGAAGAGGGTATGACTTTGGCAGTTCAACATCGCTTTGTGTTAAATCGCCGTTTGTTGGGTCATCCCACCACTCAATGCCCAAATCTTTGCAAATATTAGTTGTTTCAAGCCTTCTAATATTAATTAGCGGCCTAGCAAAACGTATTCCACATCGAACCGTAATATTTTTCATTCCAGCTACAGCCTCAAGACCTGCAGAGTCTCGTAAACCTATAATCACTGTTTCTGCTTGGTCGTCAGCTGTGTGCGCTAAAAGAACTGCGGATGCACCCAAATCCTTAGCCATGCCAATAATAGCAGCGTATCTAGCGTCTCTTGCTGCAGATTCTTCTCCCTTTTCGCCATCTTTAACTTGCACAGACTTAACGAATATAAGTGATTTATCTATTCCTAAACTTGCAACAGTGTTAGCAGCGTTTTGTGCAACTTTTGCGGATCCTTCTTGCATGTTGTGGTTCACTATAATCGCCGCACATCGAATACCTCTGCTCGCGCATACTTTGACTGCCAGCGCTGTTAATGCTAGCGAATCGCGTCCTCCAGAGCATGCTACCAGCACGATTGGTGCGTTTGGTAAAGCCAAATGTTGCCCGTGCTGCAAGAATTGTGGACCTTGCACTTCTAGCCCAAGATTATCGAAGCAGCGTTTTACTTCGCCAATTCCTTTACGCCAACTAGGTGAGTAAACCATGCTTATAGTCTAAATCATAATGCGTAAGTTGCGTAAATGTATACCATGTTGAAGCTTGTTGAACTTCCTTGTTTGGTGTTGTGTGAGGGCTGGGTGTTTCTTGTCTCACAACGCTCTGCCTCTTACGTGTTGTCCGGTGTTGCGGTTGTTCCGATTTGGTTTTGATTTTGTTTTTTGGTTGATGTTTGTTTGTAGTGGTTGATCATTGGATTATTTGGTATCGGCTGCCGCTCTTATATTGTTCGACCAAGAATCACCCAGCCCTCTTTGCTGAGGTTCGCTTCATTCGCTGCAAAAAATCTCGAATCTCCACAGCGCTTGGCATCTAAATCATAATGCGTAAGTTGTAACACGTCCGTCATTCGTTTATGCAATCATAGTTAGCATGCAGATTGCTGATATAAGAGATGATATTGATTACGAATTGATCAGTCACGAAGAACTTATGAAGCGTATTCGTGAGGTTGCGGATCAAGTTAGTAAAGACTACGAGAACCGCGATATTTTGCTTGTTGCAGCTCTTAAGGGTGCTGTTAACACGCTTGCTGTTTTCTCGCAGGAGCTTAGTCTTAATGCTCCTATGGATTTCATGAGTCTTTCCAGTTATGGCAGTGGCACTAAAAGCAGTGGTCAGATTACGGTTCGTGAGGACTTGACTACTGATGTTCGCGGACGAAACGTGCTTATTGTTGAAGATATTGTTGATTCTGGCAAGACTTTGGATTGGCTCGTTAAAGAGCTTAAGAGTAGAGGCGCTGCGAGTGTGAAGGTGTTTGCGCTTCTAACTAAACCTGCTCGTCGCGAAGTTGAAGTTGATATTACTTACGTTGGATTCGAGATTCCAGATGCTTTTGTAGTTGGTTTTGGAATGGATTACGACGAAAAGTATAGGAATCTTGATTCTATCGCGGTTCTTAAGCCATCTGTGTATGAATCTTAAGTATTCTTTATTGATTTTGAGTAGTAATCTTAAGAAACTTTGGTTAGTCTTAAAAAATCTTGATTAATTTTAGGTAATCTTGAATAATTAAGTACTGGATAATAGAAACCAAATAGTAGGATTTAATCCTAGTTTTAAGCATATTTCTATGTAAGGAGCCTTCAGAAGGATCCTGAAAGGAGCCTGATTATATGGGCGCTTCTCCAATGTCGCCTCGCGGACCTATGGGTGGACCTATGAAAAGTCCTTTGGGAGGTAACGGGAATAATCCGTTCCTTCCGCCTAATTTTGGAAAAAATCCAGATAGGAATAGTGGGAATAATAAGAACAATAAAAACAAGAACGGCAATAAGAATCAGAATGGTAATGATTCGCAGAATGATAATAATCCTGATTCTCGTCGTAAGTTCTTTAAATCTCCTTGGACTTGGATTGTTCTTCTTGTGATATTGTCTGTAGCAGGATTCCAGATGTTTGTGCATAACGGTACACAGACAATTGATACGCAAGATGGCTTGGAGTTGCTTCATAAGCGTAGTGCAAATTATGTGGAGGTTATTGACAACAAACAGCTTGTAAAGCTTACGCTTGACAAGAAGTATGTTAAGCTCGATAAGCGCGATAAGCAGAAGCACGATTATGGAAAAGACGTGCAATTCTACTATACGATTGCTCAGAGTAAGACTGTTGTTCAGGATATTGAAAAAGCTAAGCCAGTTAATGGTTGGACTGTTAGCATGCAGTCTTCTAGCATAATTTCTTATCTGATCACATCTATGCTGCCGATTTTGATTCTGCTTGGGCTTGTTTGGTTCATGTTTGGCAGAATGGCAAGCGCTGGCGGCGGAATGCTTGGAATGGGTGGCGGCCGTGGACGCGGAAAGCTTTTGGAAGGTCAAACACCTAAGACTAAGTTTGCGGATGTTGCAGGTGAACAGTCTGCTGTAGAAGAAGTTGAGGAAATTAAGGAATTTCTTAAGGATCCTTCTCGCTACAAGGCTTTAGGCGCGCGTATTCCGCGCGGTGTGCTGCTTTATGGCCCTCCAGGAACTGGTAAGACTCTTCTTGCGCGTGCTATTGCAGGCGAAGCTGGTGTGCCGTTCTATGCTATGGCTGGTTCGGACTTTGTTGAGATGTTTGTTGGTCTTGGTGCTTCTCGCGTGCGCGAGCTATTCGATGAGGCTAAGAAGAACGCTCCAGCAATCATCTTTATTGATGAGATTGATGCAGTTGGACGACGCCGCGGAAGTGGTATGACAGGCGGCCACGATGAGCGCGAGCAAACGCTTAATCAGCTGCTTGTAGAGATGGACGGCTTCGATAACGACACTAATTTGATTATTATCGCTGCTACGAACCGCCCAGATGTGCTTGATTCTGCGCTTTTGCGACCAGGACGATTTGATCGTCAGGTTGCTGTGGAAGCTCCAGATTTGGAAGGTCGCGAGGCGATCCTTAAGGTTCACGCTAAAGGCAAGCCTTTTGTTCCAGACGTTGATCTTCATATGGTTGCTGTTCGAACTCCTGGATTTACAGGCGCGGATTTGGCTAATGTGCTTAATGAGGCGGCTTTGCTTTGCGCTCGTTCTGGCGCTCAGCTTATTGACAATCGTGCTATTGACGAGGCGATTGATCGCGTTCAGGCTGGTCCTAGAAAGAAGTCTAAGGGCATGGCTTTGGATGAGTTGCGTAACACTGCGTATCACGAAGGTGGTCACGCGCTCGTTGCTGCTGCCTTGCATCATACGGATCCTGTTACTAAGGTTACGATTTTGCCTCGTGGACGCGCTCTTGGATACACGGCTGTTATGCCAACTAGTGATCGCTATTCTCAGTCGCGAAATCAGTTGCTTGATCAAATGGCGTATGCTATGGGCGGCCGTACTGCGGAAGAGGTTGTGTTCCACGATCCAACTACTGGCGCTTCTAACGATATTGAAAAAGCTACAGCAATCGCTCGTAAGATGGTTGTTGAATATGGTTTCTCCTCTAAGCTTGGTGCCGTAAAGTGGATGGACGCTGATCAGGATTCTTCTGGTTCTTTGGATTCTTTGCAATCGCGTAAGTTCTCTAATAAAACTGCCGAAGTGATTGATGAAGAAGTTCACAAGTTGATTGAAACGGCTCACACTGAGGCGTGGGAGATTATTAATAATAATCGTGATGTTTTGGATGAGTTGGTTCGTCAGCTTCTTGTTAAGGAAACGCTTAACGAGAAAGAGCTTGAGCAAATCTTCTCTAAGATTCGTAAGGCTCCAGAGCGCGATTTGTGGCTTTCTAATTCGGATCGTCCAGATTCGCCTCTTCCTCCTGTAGAGATTCCAGAAAGCTTGAAGCGAAATATTGGTGTTATTAAGGATGATGCCTCTGAGGGTAATTCTTCTAAGGATAATACTGAGGATAAGTCGCCAGCTGATTCTACAGATGAAAATAAAAGTCTAAAATAATAATTTAATTTAAATAATAATTTAATTTAACAATTTTACGCGCGGTGTTTAGCGATTATGCAAAGCATCGCGCGTATAATATTTTTGGGAGGCGATTATGGACACAATTAAGTTAAGTGGTATTAAACCGAGTGATACTGATGCTTTTATTGGCTTATATACTCGCCTTAGTGTTGACGCTGTTTTGAGTTTAGATTTGAGGGCAGCGGTTGCTGGTGACTCTACCCAAACGGTTGATATTGCCCAGATTTCTAAAAGGCTTAGCCGCGTTTTGGACTCGTGTGTTCAAGATGATGATATTGCTAAGAATTCTTCGATCTGTTTGGAGCTTACGGCTGGAAGGCTACTAGATTCAGCTATGAAATCTTGGCTTGTTAAACAGGCAGAGATTACTGTTAATGCGCAGTTTAAAGCTGATTTTAACGATGCTTCTTATGATTTACCTAATGCAGATGGCGTGTCTATTACGATTCGTAGGGTTGCAGACGATGTGGAAACATCGCAGATTTTTGGATTGGCGAATCCTACGGACGCGTCGCTTTTTGCGGCTGAGCAGAGGGAAAAATTACAAGATGAGACTTCGAAAGATGAGTCTAAAGATAAGTCGCAAGCAACCAGCGATTCTAATTCTTCTTTAGATTCTGTCTATAGCCAATCTGGCTATAATCCAATTATCACAACTGCAGTAGTGTCAATGCAGGGAGAAAAATCAGAGTCAACAAAATTCGCCATGCTAGATGTAATCACGAGTTTGGAGCAATCGAAAGAACCTATTTCAACTCAATTAGACGGCGTTTCGGCGTTATATCAGGTAAGCTCTGATAAAGGCGAAGAATATTCTGCAATAATAGTGGTATCTAGTACAATGGTAGAAGATGATTTAGCGCTTAAGATCAAAGAAATGCAAATTTCTCAAGAACAAAATTTGCGATTGAGAATTTTAGGCACGAGGCAATACGGATCTGATAGTTCAAACACAAAGACTATGGATTCAGATAGGCTTGGTTCACAGCTAAATGCTGCACAATTGGAGCCATGGATGCAAATTGAGCCAGATGCTTCAATTGACGGAGAACCACTTGCGTACAAACTTGCGTTTGCACCAGATGCAGCGCGAGTCGGTATTTATTCAGAACGTTGGATTATGGGAGAGTGTTGATGAAAGCTTACCGCACGCCTTGGTGGTACTTTGTACTCGGGGTGCTATTTGGATTTGTATTCGGCGCATTCCTGGTGTCTATTACGGAATCAAGCGCAATATCGCTTTCTGGTGCGCCGTGGGTTGTTCTTGCGTTTATGACAATTGGTGGAATAGTTACCTTTATTCTTACTTGGCAGACGCATCAGTATGTTACTGCAAAGCCAGAGGAGCATAAGCATTTAAATATGCAGCTTGCTGTTGCAGCTCTTATGCTTGCAAAAGCGCTTGGAATGGCTGGAGCGATTCTAACTGGCTGGTATGCTGGGCAACTATTCATGTGTTGGCCGCATGCAAATATTCCGCTCTATTCCAACATTATTCGTGAATGCATTATAGCTGGAATAGTATGTCTTGTAGACATGATTATTGGTATTGTGGGTGAGTGGATGTGCCAGCTTCCTCCAGAAGATGGTGCGGATGCATCAAGTGGTACTTCCGACAGGGCACAGTCAGCTGCTGCGATTTAAAATTATTTAAAATATAAAATTTAAAAATATAAGTATAAAACCGAAATACAAAACATAAACACAAACCTAAAATTTAAAAATCTGCTGTAATAATTTAATTTTAATTCAATTTAAATTCAATTTTTAAGGATGGTATATTACTTTGGCTGAATTTATTTACCAAATGATTAAGGCACGCAAGTCTTACGGGGATCGCGTGATTCTAGACGACGTTACCTTAAGCTTCCTACCAGGCGCAAAGATTGGCGTTGTAGGGCCTAACGGCATGGGTAAATCAACGTTGCTGAAGATTATGGCTGGTTTGGAGAATGTATCAAACGGCGAGGCTTCGATTACGCCAGGTTATACCGTTGGAATTTTGCAGCAGGAGCCACCTCTAGATGAAACGAAGACGGTTGGCGAAAACATTAAGATGGCATTTGGTGAGATTGCGCAAAAAGTAGCGCGTTTTAACCAAATCGGCGAAGAGATGGCAAATCCAGATGCTGACTTTGATGCATTGATGGAAGAAATGGGCAAGTTGCAAACAGAGATTGATGCTGCAAATGGTTGGGATTTGGATTCTCAGCTTGAGCAGGCGATGGATGCTTTGCAATGCCCAGATCCAGATTCGCCTGTTTCTGTGTGCTCTGGTGGAGAAAGGCGTAGAGTGGCGCTGTGCAAGCTTCTTCTTGAAGCCCCAGATTTGCTGCTGCTGGACGAGCCTACAAACCATTTGGACGCTGAGTCTATTCTTTGGTTGGAACAGTTCTTACACAAGTATGAAGGCGCTGTTATTGCTGTAACCCATGATCGCTACTTTATGGATAACGTAGCAGAGTGGATTTGTGAAGTTGATCGTGGTCAGCTTTACCCATACAAGGGCAATTACACCACTTACTTGGAAACCAAGGCTAAGCGTATGGAAATCCAGGGTGCTAAGGATGCCAAGCTTGCTAAGCGCTTAAAGAATGAGTTGGACTGGGTGCGTAGCTCGCCGAAGGCTCGTCAGGCTAAGAACAAGGCTCGTTTGGAGCGCTACGACCAAATGGAGCAAGAGGCACGCAATTCCAAGAAGCTTGATTTTTCGGAGATTCAAATTCCTGCAGGTCCACGCTTGGGATCGCAAGTTTTGGAAGCGAAGCATATTCACAAGGCTTTTGGAGATCGCGTGTTAATCGACGATTTGTCGTTTACTTTGCCTCGTAACGGTATTGTTGGCGTGATTGGTCCAAACGGTGTTGGTAAGTCTACGCTTTTCAAGACGATTGTGGGCTTGGAGCCACTTTCTGGTGGAGAGCTTACAGTTGGAGATACTGTGAAGATTTCTTATGTGGATCAGAATCGTGCAGGATTGGATCCTAATAAGAACTTGTGGGAAGCTGTTTCAGGCGGACTTGATTTTATTGAAGTTGCAGGCGTTGAAATCCCTACTCGCGCATATGTTGCAAGCTTTGGATTTAAAGGTTCGGATCAGCAGAAGCTTACGGGCGTGCTTTCTGGCGGCGAGCGTAATCGCTTGAATTTGGCTTTAACTCTTAAGCAGGGCGGCAACTTGCTGCTGCTTGATGAGCCTACTAACGATTTAGATGTTGAGACTCTTGAAAGCTTAGAGAACGCTTTGCTTGACTTCCCAGGCTGCGCTGTAGTGGTGAGCCACGATCGTTGGTTCCTTGACCGCGTTGCCACGCATATTCTTGCGTGGGAAGGCGACGATGAGAATCCTGCAAAATGGTACTGGTTCGAAGGTAACTTCCAAGCTTACGAAGAAAATAAGATCGCACGCCTTGGTGAAGAAGCTGCTCGTCCTCATCGCTTGCATCGTAAGCTTACTCGCTAAATCGCGTATAACTCGTGCTATCAGAGTAAAACTGAATTAAAATCACGTATTGAGCTAAAAAGGAGAACAAATGCCGATACTTGATAAAAATGATTCTTCTAAAGTCCAAGAATATGAGGAATTCATAAAACATTCGCCTTATGGAAACGCTATGCAAGATATGCGTTGGGCAGATGTGAAAAGCAACTGGATTAGTGAATACGTTTATCTAGAAGAAAACGGTAAGATTACAGCAGCAATGTCTGTTCTCGGCATAAAAGCTGTTGATGATAAAATGTTCCTCTATGCTCCTCATGGACCAGTAAGTGATTTTTATGATATAGAAACCACTAAGAAGCTGATTGAAGAAGCTAAGCCTCTTATTGAAAAGTACAATGCGTTTTTGCTGCGAATGGATCCTTGCGTTAAAAACGATCAAGATCTTGTTAAGAAGTATAGAGAGCAAGGTTTTACTTTTAGGAGCGATGGGGAAAAACTTCACTCTTTCTCCAATCCTCGATATGAGATGATGCTAGATCTTGAGGGTAAGTCTACGGATGATCTTCTTGCTGGGTTTAGTGCGATGACAAGAAGGCACATAAGGGCTTCTTTAAAAGCTGGCGTTACATCTAGGTGGAGTCGTTCTCAGGAAGATATTGACAAGTTCTATGAGCTTACTGAGATTATGGCAAAAAGACACGGTATTACATACAGACCTAAAGAGTATTTTGAGAGATTGCTTGCAGCTTATCCAGAAATGAGAATTTATAGCACGGACTATGAGGGTAAGACTATTGCGTGCATGATTGGTTTGCCTTATAACGGTGAATTATGGTACATGTATGGTGCTACTGCGACCATGCAGGGCAAGGTGAGCCCAGGGTATTTGTCTATATGGGATTTGATTCAGTGGGCGCATGAGCTTGGAATGAAGTACTTTAACATGGGTGGTGTGTTCTCACTTGATGTTAGCGATGGTCTTTATTTCTTTAAGTATGGTTTCTGCAAGGCTACTGATCCGTTTATTTGGATTGGTGAGCTTGATGTCGTTGCAGATGAGGATGCATACAGCAAGTTTGTTAATAGGTGATCTCCTGAAAATTTGCTATTTCTAGAGTGCTATAGTGCGCGAGTTGGGGTGAATCTGGTGCAAAGTACATCATGTCGTTCGCGCGCTACGCTTTAAGAGCTCATGCAGGTCGCGTCTCCCGTGTTTGTTTCTATTTTGCTCAAAAAGGGAACAAATGCGGGAATATTCTTACGTGATTTTGATTATCTTGTAGTGTTTTTCTTATCCCGCGTTAGTTTACTTGTATTCGAGTGTAACGGCATGTCGTGTATAGCTTATGCTTATCAATATCATTAATAAAAAATATATAGCGAAAATTTGTGTAAACCTTATTTTGTTAATGTTTAGTAAGGAAAATCAGTAATTTTTTAAAAAATAATATAAATCTGTGATTAAAATCACTCAACAAATTCTCTCAAAATTATTGAATTTTTCCACGGGGGGGGGGGAGGGGGGGGGGGTAGATTACTCTAATTGGCAATTTGCTATCTCTGTGCTTTGTTTTGTTAGTTATTCTACATTTTATGAACAAATATTTGCCTGTGATGCAAAAAGTCGAAAAGTATAGACGTCCTAAAAGGGTGAAGTATATGACGAGTAAACAAAATAGCGCGAAACACATATCCATATCTAAAAAGTGCACAAAATCTTCGTACCTAGATAATTCTGTTATCGATTCAATGGCGAAATCGATTACGTCTACAAACTTTGAGGCAACTTCTTCTAGAAGGGTCTCTGTACTTCCTAAAATTGCTTTAACAGCAGTGCTAGCAAGTTTGCTTGCATGTGGAGCAGGATTGCCATCTAACCATGCATGGGCTAATGGCGTGAATATGCCTGACGGCAGCTATAGGTATGCGAATCGTGATTCTTCTACAAAGGCGCAGAGGTATGTTGATATTAAAGCACTTCCTTGCGATAAGAATCAGGTAACTGATAAGAATAAGGCTGATAGAGAAACTTACGGACAGTATTACAAGGTCGAATACCAGTTTAATTCTCAGGGTGAATGGTGGGGTGGTCGACCATTTTGGTGGGCGAGCGTGCCTAAGGATGTTGACATTGTAGATAATAAAGTTACTTTGCATAAAGATGAACAGTTGACTGGTGATGGCGGTTCCAAACAAACAGGTGCAACATATGGAAAGGATGCTTGGAATCAGTCTGCAAGCCGTTTCTGGTTTAGTAAGAATACGGAGAAAACTGAGTTTGAGAATAACTGGAAGAGGATGACTGGTGAAGCCGGCGGTTATGACAACTCAGGTGATACTTACAATACTTCTACAGCATATATGAACGATACGAGTGCACTAATTATTAACTGGGAGAGTAGGGGCAATAGAAAATCTAAGATTAGCTTTGTTATCAAACTGAAAGATAAAACGGAGCCTTTAAAGTTTGCTGCAGGTGTGTACCAGGTGATGGGCAACTGGCATTACACTGTTGGCAAAGTTGAGATTGCTCCAACGTTGCCAGAGTATTCCAAGGAATTGGAACTTAATTATCCTCAGGCTACAGAAATTGCTACATTTGGACAGCCAACAGAGTCTGAGCGAGATAAAATACTCAGCAAGCTGTGGGATGCTAATAAGAGTAATACCGATGTGCTTAAAAAGCTTAAAGGTATGGAACAGACTCAAACTGAAGCGGCTTTCAAACAGGCTGTAAAAGTCAATAATGATGGTAGCGCGACTATTACGTACAAAGATGACTCTAAGGATACTATTTCTAAGGAGAATCTAACTAAGCGCTACGTGCCATTGTCAGAGCGCACAAAAATTACGTATCCAGCTTTGACTCCTGTGAAGAATACGTCTTCTCTTGATTCAACAGAGAAGACGCAAGTTGAAAATGCTATTAAGAATGCTAATCAGAATAAAAATATCAAGAGTGTAACTGTTGATGGTAACGGTAAAGCGACTATCACGTTTGATGATAAAATTGGCACTCCTTCCACTAAGACAATTGAAGGCCAGTATCTTGTAAAGAAGCAGCGTTCACTTGCGGATAAGTTTACCCCTTACTATCCAGTGCCAATGGCAGTTGGGAATCCAAGTAAATTGTCTGCATCTGAGCAAAAAACATTGTTAGAAAAAATCTATGAAATTAATCAATCTAACAAAGAATTCATGGATGCTATAGGAAATCCAAATACAGACGATGCTAAGAAAAAAGCTATTTCTGTTAGTAGTAATGGTGATGTAACTATCACTTATACTGATAAGTCTAATGATAAGCTCGATGGCAGCAAGATGGTGTATAAAAGTAAGCCACTCGCTGATTTGACGAATATTACACTTCCAGCTCGTACAGCAGTTGATAATGCTAAGAGTTTAAAAGAGGAAGAACAGAATAAAGTTAGAAAAGCTATATTAACAGCCAATAATGGTCTTAAAAGCAAGCTAAAAGGTAATAATGAAAATAGTGCTATCACATTTGATAATGATAAGCATATTATGACTGTTAAGTTTAATGATGATTCAACTTCTACCTTCGACTATTCTGAGTTGGCGTATACCAATGGTAATCCAGAAAAGCCAAAAACTGAAACAAAAAATAATAATGGGTACAAGTACAACATCACTAAGATTGCTATTAACGATAAGGATAAGCCGCAGGTTGCTGATTGGAATAGTTTTGTCATAAAGTTCATTCAAGATAATTGGAAAGTTAAATCAGGAAATGCTGAAATAACTACAGATTTTATAACTAAGACTGATGGCTTACTGAATAAACTTACCACTACTGGTGACAGTATAGGTAATGGAATGCAACTTTACAGATATAGTGGACAGTGGATTGAAAAAAATGGATCTAATCTTAAATTGGTTAGAGGTGGATTTGGTGGTGAAGATGGAATTGTAACAATTTATTTAGGCGACTCCATTGAAGTTAGAAAATCTAGTAAATATGGTGGTTCTGATTTAGCATTCAGTCTTACTAAGAACGACTGCTTCGTATCTAATGCTGCTGCTCCTCAGCCTGAAGAACTTAAGAAGGAAGCTGGGAATCTTATTGACAAGATTCTTAAGAAAAATGGCTTGAATGATCAAGAGATTAAGAAGTTCAAGGAAGATCATAAGAACGATATCAACAATATTACTAAGCCTACGGATGTAGACAATATCATTAAGTCTGCTGACAAGCATGGTAAAGATGAGAAGAAAAAGAAAGATGCTCAAAAGCAGATTGAGAATGCTCAGGATAATCTTGGTTTACCTGAAGATCAGAAGAAAGAACTCAAAAAGAAGATTGGTAATGAGACTGATCCTGAAAAGATCCGTGAGAAGATAAACGAGTTCCAAAAGGATCAGGATCAAAAGAAACAAAAGGAAGCTGATCAAAAGCAGCAACAAGCTGATCAGCAGGCTGAGCAACAACAGAAACAGCAGCAGCAGAAAGATAATACGAAGGTTGATACTGATATACAAACTCAGAATCAGCAAGAACAGCAAGACACAGGCAAGGCTGAAGAAGCTAAGAAGAAAGCTGAACTTGAGAAGCAAAAGCAGGCTGCTATTGATGAAATTCGCAATAATGATAAACTCAAGCCTGAGCAGAAAGAGCAGTTTATTAAGCAAGTTGATGAAGCTCAGGATACTGATGGTGTAAACAAAGCCAAGAATGACGCTACGTTAAAAGGCAATCAGAATCAGACTGCTTTTGATAACAGTAATAATAATGGTCTTGATACTGCTAAGCAAGCTGCTAAGGATACTATCGGTAAGCTTACTAATCTTAATGATACTGAAAAGCAGAAGTATCAGGGTGATATTGATAAAGCAAATAGTCTTGATAAAGTTGCAGAGATTCTCAACAAAGCTGAGTTTGAGGATGCTAAAGCTGCAGCTAAGAAGAAGATTGCTGATCTGAAGCAGAAAGGTGATCTTACTGATCAAGAAGCTACAGATCTAAATAATCGCATTGATAAAGCTAATGATTTGCGAGAAGTTGAGGGTATTCTTGAGGAAGCTGAGTTAAATAAAGCTAAGAGTGATGCTAAATCTGATGTAGATAAGCTCACGAATCTTAACAAAGCTCAAAAGGATGCTTTGAAGCAGAAAATTGATGATGTTGAAACTGATCCTACCAGCGATAATTTGAAGACTGTTGATCAGGCTAAGACTGCCATCACTGCTGTTGTTGCTAAGGCTAAAGAGCTTGACAAGAAGATGAGTGATCTTAAGACTCTTGTTGATTTGGTCAATAAACAGAAAGAAACTCTTAAGAAGTCTGATGGCTACAAGGATACATCTAAGAAGAATGCTTTTGACACTGCATTAACAAATGCATCTACTCTTGTTGATCTAACTAAGGGTACGAATGCTGATGGTGCCAAGGTTGATGAGACTAAGAACACATTAGAAAATGCTGTTAAGGATCTCGGTGGTAATACTGTTGACAAGTCAAAGCTTCAGCGTGAAATTGAGACCGCTTATGAATGGCAAGGCAAGAATAAGCAGGGTAAAGATGATTCTTCTATAAAGAAGAATCCAAAGTATGAGAATGCTTCTAAAGATAAGAAGAATGATTTTGATACTGCTCTGTCTAATGCAAAGAAAGTTTATGACCAAAAAGATGCTTCACAGGTGTCTATTAATGAGGCTGAATCTAAGTTAAGCAAAGCAATTGATGCTCTTGATGGTCATAATAAATCTGATTTGAATGATGCCATAAAGAAAGCAAATTCAAAGAAATCTGAAATTGTTTACAATAACGCGTCAGAAGATAAGAAATCTGCTTTTGATAAAGCGTTAAAATATGCTGAGGAAATCGAAAAGAAGCTTGGCGCATCAGATGTTGAGATCAGTAAAGCAAAAGACGACTTGGATAAGGCACTTAACGATCTTAATGGTAAGGTTAAAACTTCTGATTTGGAAGCTGCTGTAGAAAAAGCAAAGAAAATGAAGAAGTCAACAACTGATCCTAAATCTGATGGCGATCCTAAGTATGAGAATGCTTCTCAAGAAAAGAAGCAAGCTGTTGATACGGCTCTCAATCGCGCTGAGTCTGCTCTTGCTGACGCTAAGAAGGATAAGTCAAAGAACACTCCTGAGCAAAAGCAGAAAGCTATTGATGAAGCATTAAATAAACTTAATGATGCTATTAGTAATCTTGATGGTGTTGACAAGACTAAGTTGACAGGAAAGCTTACGGAGGCAAAAGGTAAGAAGGATACTCCTGCTTATAAGAATGCTTCTAATACCAATAGTAAAGCGCTTGATGACGCTATAGCTTCTGCAGAAAATATCGTAAATAAAGCTGGTGCAACAGAGAAGGAAATTTCTGATGCTATCAATAAGCTTACCAAAGCTATCGATGGTTTGGATGGTCATGATATTTCTGATTTGCATAACGCTGTTGATAATGCCAATACTAAGAAGTCTAAAGTGTCTTACAAGAACGCCAATCAAGATAAGCGAGATAATTTTGATAAGGCTCTGAAAGCTGCTGAAGAAATCTTGAAGAACCCTAATGGTAAGACTGAGCAGGCAATAAAGACTGCTAAGGATAATCTTGAAATTGCATCGAACGAGCTGGATGGCGTTGTTGATACATCTAAGCTGCAGTCTGAAGTTACTAAGGATACTGATATAAAGGATAAGCCGCAGTATAAGAACTCTGATAAAGATAAGCAGACTACTTTTGATCAGGCTCTTATCGAAGCTCAGAATGCTTTGAGTGAAGCGAAGAACAATAAGTCTCAGAAGTCTCCTGAGGATAAGCAGAGTGCTGTTGACAATGCTTTGAAAAATCTTCAGACTGCTGCATCTTCGTTGAATGGTGTTGATATTAGTGCTTTGCAGGAAGAGATTGCTCTTGAAGGCACTGTGAGAATGTCTTCTGCGTACCTCTATGACACTTCGGATAAAAAGACTGCATATAATGATGCTTTGCAAGATGCGCGAGATCTCGTTTCAAAGTTGGCTGATATATCTGGTACTGGTAAAGATCTTGCTTCTAAGACTCAATCAGAGCGTCAAGCTCTTGTTGATTCTGCTTTGAAGAAGCTCCAGCGGGCTAAGAATGCGTTGACTGGTGTAGCTCCTGCTCAGTCTCTGTCTCCAGTTATTCCTGTGAATCCAGAGTTTGAGCAAAAGCCTGTTCCAGTTCCAACTCCCGATACAACTCCAACTCCAGAGCAAACTCGTGATTCTGGTTTTGGTGTGAATGATAATGCGCCAGCTATTGTAGATAAGGGCGAGTTGCATTTGCAGATCGAGGGTGCTGAATCCGATTTGCAATCTAGCGATAATGCCAATGGTTCGCAGCAGAACAATGTGGATGATAACTCTAGCAATTCTATTAATTCAGGGAATGTTAGCAAGAGTACAAATAGTGGTAATGGTGTCACCAGCAGTTCTGCTGCTAAGCAAGATAATGCATCCAATGATAATGGATCACATGATGCAAATATCGATTCTGGTGTAGAGAATTCTCCAGCTGTTAAGCAGGCGGATATTGATGTTTCTAAGGCAAAATCTAATGTTGATAGTGCTTTGGCGGAAGCTAAAAAGGTAGCGGCCGATCCTCATAGCACTCAGGAACAAGTGAATGCTGCTGTTGAGAAGCTGAGTGCTGCGCGTAAGGCTTTGCTTGCTGCTAAGTCTCGTGCTTCGCAGGTTCGTGATGAGGTTCGTGCTCAGGTTATTAAGAATTCTAAGTCTGCTGGTATGCGTGCTTATTCGAATGCTGAAATGAGTAGTGATAGTAATAAGCGTGGAGAAATCAGTGGCATGAATACTGGTTCTGTTGTTGCTCCTACTGGGCTGCTGGCATCGCTTCTCGCTGCTGCTGGAGCGCTATTTGCTGCTCGTCGTGGTGGATTGCGCAGAAATAAGTAAGCAGTTTTAGCAGTGTAAATTGGTTGCTCGGTTTTATAGCTTTTTGCTTGTAGCTGAGCAACTTTTTTATTCTCGTAACCTGTATGGCTGACTAGTTTATAACCGTATGCACTTATGCAGGTCATTTTTTACTTGTATTTGTACGTGCTATGGGGTGAATATGGCGTAGGGTGTGTTTCGACGTTAGCGCGGTTTAAGTGCGCTAACGTCTTTGCCTGTGTTTGTGTATTTTCGCCCGTGTTTGTAGTCGTTTTTGCTCAAATGATAAACAAACTTGGGAAAATATTCCTTTAGGATGCACGTAAATTAGGTCAAATCTGGTATAAAGTGCGCAATAGTTCGCGTATATTATGTAACGCTTATGTAATAAATGTTTTTGCTTATAGTCGAAAGCGCATCAATCTTTTAATATTTGATTTGGATCAAATATTAATAAGTACAGTGTCTCTATTCTCAAATGTACGGCTATGCTTAGAATTGATTTCTAAACTGTTTGCCACCGAAAACCAGTTACTTTGTACAACACATGTACTTATACATATAGCAGAAAATATGCACATGCACTTTTTATTAAAATTGATTATCTTCATTGATTATCCTAATTATGTAAAAACATTTAGCTATAAATATTTAGCCCTTTACTGATCCAGCTAAAAGACCAGAAACTATCCACTTCTGGCAGAAGCAGAAGAAAATAAACACTGGAATCAAAGCTAATACAGTCGTTGCCATGAACAAAGGCCAGTTTGTTGTGAATTGTTGTACAGCATTGTAAACCTGTAAGACAACAGTCTGTTTGTCTGTTGATGATAAGAACACGCTTGGTAAAAGAAAGTCATTCCAAGTGCCCATTGTTTGGAAAACAACTACGGCTACAATAATTGGACGTATAAGAGGCAGAACTATAGTCCAATATATTCGGAATGGTCCTGCGCCATCAATTTTTGCTGCTTCAAATAATTCTTGTGGAAGAGCTTTCATATAGCCAACAATAAGAAAATAGCAAAAGACGCAGCTACCCATATATAGCGCTACAAGACCTGTAAGAGTATCTGTTAAACCTATTGAAGATTCCATACGGTATAAAGGCAATAAAGTCGCTTGTACTGGTATTGCAAATGTAATCATTAGGATTGACCCAATAATCATAGTAAAAAGAGATTTTTTCTGTACTACACCATAAGCTGCAAGTGATCCGATTAATACTTGCAAAATAACAGCAACAGCAGTCACAATAATTGTGTTTATAAATGCTTGAATGATTGTTCCATCTGCAAACGCATCTATGTAATTATTCCATAACCATTGTGTTGGTAGCTGCAATGGGTGTTTAATCATGTCGATAGGTGTTTTGAATGAACTAATTACAACGTAGTACAGGGGGACAGCGCATATTAGAGCAATTGTCCAAACAACTATAGTTCGAACTGTTTGAGATACGATTTTGTGACGCTTGTTCATTATTGGAATCTCCTTGCAACTGTGCTTGATACCTTCATTTGGATTGCAATAACAATTACGCAAGCAATCGTGAATAATGTAGATAATGCTGATGCTAAACCAACGTCAGATTGTCCCATGCCGCGCATAATTATCGCTTGAGTTATGGTATTTGTGGAATGACCAGGACCTCCAGCGGTCAATGTGTATGGTAAGTCGTATATTTTCAAAGCAGTTGTCATCAATAAAAATGTTGAAACAACCATTCCTGGAATTAACTGTGGCAAAGTTATATGAACGAATCGCTGTAAACCATTCGCACCATCTACTCTCGCTTGTTCATAGAGATCTGCTGGAATTGCCTGAAGCCATGCGATGTATAAAGTAGCATGCCATCCAACTTGCATCCATACTGCTACGAACATTACGCAAAAACGTGCCCAGTTATCTTGAGAAAGCCATTGAATAGAAGGTAAGCCAAATGTGTGTAAAACTTGATTGGCGACTCCAGAATCTAAAGGAGAAAAAATGTATTGCCAAATTAGACCAATTACCGCTTGTGCTGGTACTCCTAGGAAGAAGAATAATGATCGCAAAAAACTCTTACCAATCATTGCTTGATTTAAAACAACGGCTAGAGGAATTGCCAGACATGTAACTACGATGGTAACGATGAATGAATACATCAATGTAAAAATTAATGCTGAAAGTAATGATGTGTCAGAAAAGACTTGTTGATACTTTTGCAAGCCGATGAAGTGAAAATTTAAATCGTAGCCATTGAAATCAGTAAATGAGTAAAAAATTGATTGCATTAAAGGAATTAAAGTTAACACAATAAAAATAATCACTATTGGCAATAGGAACCAAAATGAAGTTAAATTATCTTTAAAGGCAGCTGAAGATACAGAAAACTTATGTCTTATTTGCTCAGAATTGCTGTTATTGTTTGGTGAACACCTCATAGTAATGCCCCCTCTATGATCTACAAATCTGCTATTGCTAACAGGATTACAGATGCAAATTACTCTTGTCAATGAAAACGGGTTGCACTCTGTAACAGATTTTACTGATTTAAAATTTCAGAGTGCAACCCATTCTGCTTATACTATTTCATCGAATTCCATTTATCGTCTAACAACTTAGTGAATTCTTTTGGAGTGATTTTTCCTTGAACTAGCTCTTGTTGACGAGATGCCATCTCTGTCATCATTGCGCTAGGAGACTTGGAGAAGTTCACCCAGTAGAATTTGTTATTTTGGAAATAATCTTTAATAACTCCAGCAAGTTCAGCAGGAGGATCTGCGCGATACTTATCAGATAATGACAAAGTTCCAGCATTTGTTGTGAACGTCTTAAGACCATCCTTGCTGTTCAAATATGCTAAGAATGTTTTTGCTGCTTCTTGCTGAGCTTTAGATGCTTTAGCTGCAATAGCGAATCCTTGGTCAGGGCCACCATTAATCCACTGCTCTCCATTCTTATAAGAAGGCATAGGAGCAACACCAAAATTAATTCCAGAGGCTTTTACATCTGCCAAATCCCAAGGACCAGAACGCATAACTGCAAGATTTCCAGTGACAAATTCTTGCTTTACCTGATCTGCTGTTAGGCCAATGCTCTTATGAGGAATGACTTTTGCGTCTATAGCTTTAGCCCATTCGCTCAATGCTGGAGTCCACTCTTTACTAAATGTTGAAGATCCGTTCCAGATTACTTCGTCTTGCTTATCGTTTTTGTCAGAAGCATATTTACTTGCTAATAATGCCTCGAATGTGCCAGATGGCTGTGTGTTAAAATCTTCCAAGAATGCGACTTTACCAGAATCATTAATCTTCTTGCCCATAGTAATAAAGTCGTCCCATGTCTTAGGGAATTCAGTGTATCCAGCTTGCTTCAAAATATCTTTATTGTAAAACATTGCACCAACCCAAGCAGAAACTGGCATGCCATATGTTTTACCGTTGTGTTGGAATAGCTTGAAGTTTGATTCATCAATTCCAGAGAAGAATTTTGATCCTGAAATATCCAGAGCTTGACCAGATTGCATTATGTCAGTGCGGTTATCCATTGTTAAATTGAAAATCGTCGGAGGAGTGCCGCCAGCTAGTCGAGTTTGCAGAGTTTGGATGTATTGCGTTGAATTTTGACCATATTGCGCATCAATCTTAATATTTGGATGTGCTTTTTGAAATGCTGAAATTACATTGCCTATCTGATTTTTCTTGAAGTAAGAATAAAACGAAATAGATACTTTTCCAGCAGAATTTCCATTGCCACATGCTCCCAATGGTAATAACACTGTGGCGAGTGTCACCAGTGCCACCGCCGTGCGCTTTACATTTCGAAACCCACACCTCATTGTGATTTCCTTTCTTTGTGATAGCAAATCTTCTACCATCTTTTCAATACGTATTAGTACTGATAGGTACAGTATGACACATATCTTATAAAAATGCAACTTAAATATAGTTATATGTGTTTTTAAAAAGATATATAACAAGCGTAAAAATAGTGATTTATTAAGGGATTTCGTTATTTATGAGCAGGATAAACTTGTATGGATAAAGAATATTTTATATATATATTAGACAATATCCATTATTAATATTATAGTAATAATACGTATTAGTAATAATTGAATGTATACAGATAATATTTTTTAGGATGCAAGATGAACGTGGAAATTAGTCGCACAATGGATGTGCTAAACACAGCAGACGCAACAAAAACAGATGTAGTTTCAAATGTAGTCGATAAATTTGTAACCACAATTAGGTTGCTCGAAGGGGAGCGCTGGTGGGGTGGAACAGTAATTGATGGGATATATGAACCATTTGGGAAACAAGTATTTACAAGAGATTTGTCTGAATGGACTCAAAAACTAAGAGAAGTTCCTGAAGCCTCAAATCAATCTTCTCCGCTACTAATATCTACGTGTGGACGATATGTATGGTGCAAAGAACCTTTCAAATTTACATTCGCAGATAGAACTCTATCGATAGAACATTCATCATCTCTAACGTTTACCAAAGTTGGAGATAAATTATCTGATGCTTATAAGTATGCTTGCAATAAATATTTTCCACCAAGCGGTAGAAGTATACCTGCAGATCTTATTGATAAGCCGCAATATAATACTTGGATCGAAATGCCTTATGCTCCAACGCAAAATAAAGTAGAAAATTATGCGCGTCAGATTCTTGAATTAGGAATGCCATCTGGAATCATTATGATTGATGACAAATGGTCACCTGATTATGGTGATTGGACATTTGATATTTCGCGTTTTCCAAAACCTCGTAAAATGATTGACTCATTGCACGAACAAGGCTTTCGTGTAATGCTTTGGCTAGTGCCTTTCATTAGTCCTGATTCTGAAAATTTCCGTTATTTGGAAAAAGAAAATCTTTTATTGAGAAGTGTAAATGGGGAAATAGCAATACGACGATGGTGGAATGGCTTGAGTGCTGTTTTGGATTTGTCGCATCCAAAAGCAATCTCTTGGTTAGAAGAGAAGCTTGATGCTCTTAGACAAATAGGTGTTGATGGGTTTAAATTCGATGGTGGTGATTTTTATGAGTGTCATAACGATGACATTTCATACGAATCAATGACGTCTGCAGAATTTTGTGAGCGATGGGCGAAATTCGGGTTGCGCTACTCTTACAACGAGTTTAGAGCATGTTGGAAAATGGGTGGTCAGCCTTTAGCGCAGCGCTTACGAGATAAGCCACAATCGTGGGGGGTTGAAGGTCTACAATCGCTTATTCCAGAAATAATAGCTCAAGGTCTTATTGGTCACGCATTCACATGTCCAGATATGATTGGTGGAGGCGAAATTGAATCTATGCAAAATGCTAATAGTATAGATCAAGATTTCTTTATTCGGTATGCACAGATTGCAGCATTATGTCCTATGATGCAATTCTCTACTTTACCTCACCGTGTTTTAGATAAAGAGCATATGAAAGCTCTAATTTGTGCTATAAGAACAAGAGAAGCACATTTGCCGACGATACAAAAGTTTGCATTAAATGCTGCTAATACTGGTGAGCCAATAGTACGACCAATGTCTTACCACTACGATCATTGTGAAGATATAATTGATCAATTCTTACTTGGAGACAGAATTATAGTGGCTCCAGCTCTTAATAAATATCAAAAACAGCGTTCTGTTTATATTCCTGATGGAAGTTGGGAAAGTGATGATAAAATTATTTTTAATGGACCAACTACTATCATTGTTGATACGCCGTTGGATCGAATTCCAATATTCACAAAAAAAATGTAGAGTATATTTTGTATATAGTATATATTCTGTATATTTTGGGATTGATGGCAAGTAGTACAAAGGTTGTAATTGCTTAGCGATAGGTTGTAATGCAATGAGAATTTCACAAGACGGTTTTGCCTACAAAGCTCCTACAAGTAAAGATGTAGCGACTTTAGCCGGAGTTTCGCAAACAACTGTTTCGTTTGTTATTAATGATAAAAACGGGATTGCTCCTGAAACACGTAACCGTGTACTCAATGCAATGCGCACACTTAACTATCATCCTAACGCTGGCGCTCGCATTCTTCGAACATCTAAGACGAACATTATTGCACTATTTGCAGAGATGCGTAGCAATAAAGATGCAAATGAAACTACTCCTTACATAGATACCATAGTTCGTTATGCTGAAGAACATGGATATGATGTTATTCTTAACACAACTGCACATGATTCAAAGAGTATACAAAGATTAGCTAATAAGACACTTTGTGATGCTTTTATCCTTATGGATATTGAGACTAATGATCCTCGTATACCAGTAGTTTGCCAATTGACTCAGCCAACAGTGCTAATTGGAAGACCTAGAAATGCTCAGGGCTTGGATGTCGTAGATTTAGATGCTCGTATTGCAGGACGTATGGCAGTTGATGAACTATACGAGACAAATCATCATCATATTGCTGTAATAGGTGAGCCTGTGAGTAACCCGTACTCTATAGACTTTGAAGAGCCTGAAAACATGTTCTTTATTCACGAGTTCCATATGGCTATACGTCAAGAATGTGAAAAGCTTAATATTCCGTATTCTATAGTCCCAAGAAAATCTCCAGACTGGACAGGTTTTGTTGAATGCGCTGACAGATTATTGAAGTACAAAGATGATAGGCTTGGTATTATTGTTCGTCAGCCTAGTGTAGCTCAGTGGTTGTTATGGTATTTGAAAGAACGAAATATTCAGCCTGGGAAAGATTTATCGGTTATTTTACATTGTTCTGATGATTATGCAGAGAGTTTCCCAACGCCTATTACTAATATTTCAACTGTTCCAAGAAAAGTTGCAAAGACTGCGATTCAACTAGTACTTCAGAGACTAGATAGTGAATCCAATCAACAGCATTCTGAATTTAAACAAAATAAGATTATTCCTAATTGCACTAATCGTGAGATACTTGTGGCTCCATCTAATATACATAGGAGAGCAACGACTGTTACATCATGGTAATACGCCTTTTAAGTATTTCATATGCAATTTGTGATATAAAAGTCTTATGTCTCTTATGCGCAAAACAAAGCACGTGCTTATGAATAAACTTAAACGCGTGATATGTTTATGTGCAGCTGCGTCGATTTCTCTATTGGCGGTAGCGTCTTTGAGTGGGTGTGAGCCTAAGAATCACGCGGTTGGGGATACGGGTAAGGCAGACGACATAGTTCACGATGGCATTGACGTAGAAGATATCAAGCTACTTATAGTTGGGTCAAAATCCGCATCTCTTGATTCCAAACTCCTTCATTTATGCGAAAAATCTGGTTTGAGTGCAGCTTATGCTTCTGTGTCGGATGTTAAGAACGCTAATGAGGCTGCAAGTGATGCGATTAAGTCTGCTTCCGAGCAGCCTGTTTCTATGATATTGATTAACAGCATCAATATTGATGCTTCAGATTCTACAGATTTAGGTGTTAAAAGCAATGCTGGTGGAGCACATGTAGATTTAAAGGCTCGTGAATCTTGGATTGATGCGCTTAAATATGCTCGTTTTGCTGGAATACCAGTAGCTCTTGTGAATCCTAAAAATCCTCCGAAGGATTCAACTTTGTATGCTGCAAAATTGTATATTTTCAAGGATTTAGACAATCAAGCTTTGTTTGAGTTTAATAGGGATAATAAGTCGAATGTAGATAAATTGGGAAAAATTCAACATTCATCTCTTCTAAAAATCGTTCAATCGTTAATAGATAATACGCCTCACAGCAGGGATGTGATTATAAATGACAAGAACTAGCGTAATTAAGAAAGATTTGCCAGAGACTTCGCGGAGGCTGCAGATGCGTGATTTGGATAATTTGCGTGACATAAGTGACATGTCTGATTTGCCTGATTTGCCAGAAGTTAACGAATCTGGTTTAAATGCAGATGAAGTTTCTTATGCTGTGGAAAATGGCGACGTTAACATTACGACTAATCGAACATCTAGGTCTGTGCTTTCTATTGTGCGTGCAAACGTGTTTACACTTTTTAACGCAATTATCTTTGTAGCAATGGTGGTTGTTCTCGCTACTGGATCTTGGAAAGATGCCGTTTTTGGTTTTGTTATTTTGATTAACACTGGTATTGGCGTTGTTACTGAGTTGCGTGCAAAACACACGCTTGATAGGCTTTCGATTCTTGTGGCTTCGCGATCGATTGTGCGACGGGGCGGCAAGAACGTTTTTATAAACCATTGCGATATTGTGCTTGGTGATTTGTTATGGGTTCGTGCTGGAGACCAGGTTCCTGCAGACGTGCAAGTGCTTGAATCTTGGGGTTTGGAGATGGATGAGTCAATGCTTACGGGCGAATCTGCAACTGTACGTAAGGCTGCAGAGGATCGCGTATATTCTGGCTCTACCGCTGTTTCTGGTGTTGCTTTGACTCGTGTTACGGCTGTGGGTGGCAACAGTTATGCTGCTAAATTGGCTGCTCAAGCAAAGGTTTACACTAAAACAATTTCGGATTTGAGCCGCGGAATTAACACGATTTTAAAGTGGATGACGATTGTTGTTGTGCCTCTTTGCGTCTTGCTTGTATGGTCTCAGATTAGTAAGGTTGGTGGTTTTGCGCTTGCGTGGCAAACTGGCCATTGGCGTAGTGCTGTGGTTTCTGCTGTCGCTGGTGTTGTTGGCATGATTCCAGAAGGTCTTGTGCTTTTAACTTCGCTTAATTTTGCTGTTGCTGCTATGCGCCTCGCTCGAAAGAAGACTCTGATACAAGAGCTAGAATCTGTGGAAACTTTGGCGCGAGTGGATTGTTTGAATTTGGATAAAACTGGCACTATTACGGATGGTGGAATCGCATTTGTAGGCGTGGATTTGCTTGATGACAATTTAAGTGATGTTGCAAAGCAGAGCAGCGCGGACGCTTTCGACTTGAATGATGGTTTGCGCGGTTTTGTAAATCAAGCTTTATTTGATTTGTCTAATGAAGAAAATCCAAATGCTACTGGTATAGCAATTATGGAAGGTCTTGGTAGTAAAGATACTTTTAGCAAAGGTCTTAATGATAAAAACGTTGAAAATCAGGGTGTCTCCTCTGGTTGCGTAATAAATAATCGTCTTCCGTTCTCGTCTTCTAGAAAATGGAGTGCTATTAATTACAAGCATAAAGATGGTAGTTTTGAAACTTGGTACATGGGTGCTCCAGAAGTTTTGATTAGTGCGATCCGTGAGTTTCGTGATTGTTCTGACGGCAATTCTGATTCTAACTATTCTAATATGCGCTCGCATGAGCAGTTTGATCGTATTTTGCATCGCGTAAATGAATATGCTCAAAAAGGTGAGCGTGTACTTCTCCTTGCTTTAGATGACAGCGATTCATGTGATTCTACTTTTTCTGATTCTCCTACTATTTCTTCTAATGCACGTCCTGTTGCCTTGGTTCGCTGTTCGGAGAAAATTCGTTCGGATGCTAGACAAACGCTCGCATGGTTTAGGCAGCAGGGAGTTAGATGCCGTGTTATTTCTGGCGATAATCCTATAACAGTTGCTGCAGTGGCTGAAAAAGTTGGATTAACCGGCGATTCTAAGCCTATTGCTATGGATGCTAGGAATCTTCCTAAAGATGTTAATCAGCTTTCTCAGGTGCTCGAGAATGTTGATGTTCTTGGTCGTGTTTTGCCAGATCAAAAGAAGGCAATTGTTCAGGCTCTGCATGCTAAGGGTCATGTTGTTGCTATGACTGGCGATGGTGTTAACGATACTCTTGCGCTTAAAGAAGCGGATTTGGGTGTAGCTATGGGGAATGCTGCTCCTGCAGCTAAGGCTGTGGCTCAAGTTGTGCTTGTTGATTCGCGTTTTTCACATCTTCCAGACGTGGTTGCTAGGGGGCGTCAGGTTATGGCAAATATGGAGCGTGTTGCAGGATTGTTCCTTGTTAAAACTGTGTATTCTGCACTTATTTCGGCTGGTGTTGTTCTTCTTGGTCTTCACTTCCCGTATCTGCCTCGTCACATAACTTATATTGGCTCGTTAACAATTGGTATTCCAGCGTTTTTGCTGGCTTTGGCTCCTAATTCAAGACGTTATATTCCAGGGTTTTTGCATCGCGTTGTGCGTTTTGCTCTTCCTAATGGTGTGGCTGTTGCTATATCTGTGTTGGTTACGGCTGTTTTTGCTCCTATGATGTTGGCGCGTGGTTTAGATGCTTCTGGTGTGAGTGCTTCCAAGCTCATTGTTGGTGCAGCCAAGTCTTTGGGTGTGACTCGTAGTATTTGTGCGGTTGTTGTTTTTGCGCTTGGCGTAGTGGTTTTAGCTACTGTTTCTAAACCTATTTTTTCTTGGCGTGGAATAATGGTGTTGTGCTTTGCGCTGGCTGGTGTTGTGGGCGCGTTTATACCGTTTGTCGCTCATTTCTTTGATTTGCACATTCCAACTAATGGAAACGATATGTTTGTTATGATTTGTGCAGTAATGTTTGCCCTTGTTGTGTGGATGCTTTTACACTTATTTAGCAGACTAATCGTAAGTTGGTTAGATAACAGTCATTCTTCTGATATTTCTGCTGCAGATATTTCTATGGATGAAGATGCTGATTAGCTTTTATTAGCTTTTATCAACTTTGGTTGGTTTTTGGGTTTTGTAGTGCATTTTATTTTTATGTTGTATGAAACGTATATCGAATCGCTGCGTGTCGTGACTTTGAAATTATGCTTACAATGTATATGTGTTCAGTATTTTAGAAATGTTTTCGATTGGTGTAGGACCTAGTTCTTCTCATACTGTTGGTCCTATGCGCGCTGCGAATGCTTTTGTTACCTCGTTGAAGGAAAGCGGAAAGCTTAATAATGTTGCGCGAGTTCATGTTACATTGTACGGTTCTTTGTCTCTTACAGGTTTGGGCCATGGCACGGATCGTGCTTCTGTTGCAGGCTTGGAGGGTAATTTACCTGACGATGTTGATACAGAACACATGATGACTATTCGCGAATATTGTAAGAAAACTGGTACTTTGACTCTTGCTCATAGTCATACTATTGAATTTGATTACGATTCAGACGTGATTTTTGAAAAGTGGAAGCGCATGGTTGCACACCCTAATGGCATGAGGTTTGTGGCTTTTGATTCTCAAGGTGATACTGTTGACGAGCAAGTTTGGTATTCAATTGGAGGTGGTTTTATTCGCAAAGGTAACGCGAATGATGCAATGGTTGGGTTGCATGATCGCGTTTTAGACGATGCGAATAATGTTGATGATTCTAAGTCTGACTCGACAAATGATTCTGTAAATGGCGATTCTACGGCGGCTGGCGATTCTTCCGTAAATTCTTCCAATGATTCAACTGTTCCTTATCCTTTCTCGACTTGTAAAGAGCTTATTTCAATTTGCAAAAAAGAGCATAAGAATATAAGTGATATTGTTTGGCAAAATGAGCTTGCTTTGCATGAGGGGGATGCGCATTACGTTCGCTCCTATTTGCTACATGTGTGGAAGGTTATGAGCAAGTGTGTGGAAAATGGTTGTAATTCTAAACAGGAGATTCTCCCTGGAGGACTTGATGTTCCTAGACGTGCTCCCAATATGTATGCGCGTCTTGCCGCTAATTCAGATATGCTTCGTCAGAATCATCGCAGGTCTGATTCAGCTTTAGAAAGCTCCGATTCTGCGTGGGTTAATCTTTTTGCACTAGCTGTTAGTGAGGAGAATGCTGGTGGTGGTCGTATTGTTACGGCCCCTACTAATGGTTCTGCCGGAATTATTCCAGCTGTTTTGCAATATTATTGGCGGTTTGTAGATAGTGCTAGTGAAGATGGAATTGTAAGATTCCTTCTTGCTTCTGGCGCTGTTGGATACCTGTTTAAACGCAATGCTTCGATTTCTGGTGCAGAAGTTGGATGCCAGGGAGAAGTTGGTTCCGCGTGTTCTATGGCTGCTGCTGGATTATGTGAGGTGCTTGGCGGCACCCCTGAACAGGTTGAAAATGCTGCGGAAATTGGTATTGAGCATCATCTTGGTTTGACTTGTGATCCTGTTGGCGGTTTGGTACAGATTCCTTGCATTGAGCGCAATGCTATGGCTGCTAATACGGCGATTAATGCTGTAAGAATTGCTCTGCTAGGTGATGGTTCGCATATTGTTAGCCTTGATAATGCGATTAAAACAATGAAGGAAACTGGTCAAGATATGATGTCTAAGTACAGGGAAACATCTAAAGGTGGACTCGCCGTAAACGTTGTTGAATGTTAGATTGAATTTTAGATTGAATCCTAAATTAAATTTTGGATTAGATTAGGATTTAACTTAGGATTTAACTTTATATTATTGGCATAGGTAGCGGTTGAGTGCTAATCTAAATCACGCTATAAGATTACAGAACTGTTATAATGTTCGAATATAATGTTCGAAGTTTTTGGATAATGCTATTAAACATTAGTTGATTTTTGCAAATGTTTTAAGCATTTACATATGGCTGTAAGGGATTGGAAAAGGTTATAAAGGAGGGCAATATGGCACAGGATATGCCAGAAGTAGTTGCGGAATTTGGTACTACGCCAACGGTGACGTTCCCAGCGTCTGAGCCGCCAGCGGGGCTTAAGGTTGTTGAGTTAGTAGAAGGTAATGGTCCTTTAGTTCGCGCTGGAGATACTGTGACTGTTAATTATCATGGTGTTGTTTGGGGTGCGGATAAGCCGTTTGATTCTAGCTTTGATCGTCATAGGCCAGCAAGTTTTGGCATTGGTGTTGGTCAGGTGATTCAGGGGTGGGATCGTACTGTTCCAGGTCATAATGTTGGCTCTAGGCTTCTTGTTTCTATTCCGCCTGAGTATGGTTATGGTTCTCGTGGAGTTCCTCAGGCTGGAATTGGTGGTTCAGACACTCTTGTGTTTGTGATCGATATTATTTCTACGCGATGAATATTGCGTGTGATTGATTTTTAATTTGCTGTTTTATTCTTTGTTCTTTATTAAGGAGATTACAAAATGGCTGAAGAAAAAACGATTTTGTTGACTAAGGAAGCTTACGATAAGCTCAAGGAAGAATTGGCTCATCGCGAAGGCGAGTATCGTGATGAAATTACTGAACGTATTGCTGCTGCGCGAGCTGAGGGCGATTTGTCTGAAAATGGCGGTTATCAGGCTGCGCGTGAGGAGCAGGGCAAGAATGAGGGTCGTATTAATGAGCTTATTGTTAAGCTTCGTAATGCTAAGATTCTCGAAGCTCCAGAAGCTGGCAGTGTTGGAAATGGCTCTCTTGTAACTTTGGAGCTTGCTGGCCGAGAAATGACTTATGTACTTGGCTCTCGCGATATTGCTGTTGCTACAGATTACGATGTTATTAGTCCAGAATCTCCAATTGGTGCTGCAATAATGGGCGCTAAAGCAGGTGATACTGTTAGCTATTCTGCTCCAAATGGTCGTGAGATTTCTGTAACTATCAAGGATTCTCATCCTCTCGCATAATAAATTTTATGTGACAGGAAAGTTATTTCTTTAATCGCTGTGATTTTAAAGCTCTTATAGCTGCTAATCACAGCGATTTTTTTTTATTGTTTGTTTTACATATTGAGAGAGTATTTGTAATGTTTTGCGTTTGCTAGAAATTTAGTTCTAGTTCTGCTTAAAACATTAAATTTTTCTTAAGATAGTAACAACTTTACCCATTATTTTTGCGTGTGATCCATCAATAGGTGAATACGCTGGATTGTGTGGCATAAGCCAGACGTGACCATTGTCTTTTCTAAACGTTTTTACAGTAGCTTCATTATCTAGCAGTGCGGCAACTATATCTCCATTTGTTGCTTCATTTTGTTCTCGTACAACAACGTAATCTCCATCGCAGATTGCTGCATCGATCATTGAATCCCCATGCACTTCTAGCATAAATAGATTTCCGCTTCCAGTAAGTCTTTCTGGCAATCTCATAACATCTTCAACGTGTTGCTCTGCTGTTATAGGTGTTCCAGCTGCAATTCTCCCAACAAGTGGTACGTCGTGTGAGTGAATCAATGAGTCGTTGTTGTATATGCTCACGTCTACTGCTGATTTTGTAATCAGTGTATGAGCTTTCTTCTTATTTTTCTTTAAGAAATCTCCAATAACCTCAATGGCACGCCCTTTATTGGCGCTTATTCTTATTAGTCCTTTCATTTCTAAGGCTCGCAATTGATGTTTTACGGAAGAAGGACTTCTTAAGCCTACAGCTTCGCCTATTTCTCTAAATGATGGAGGAAATCCGTGTTCTTCAAGGCAATTTTGTATGGCATCCATGATTTTGCGCTGACGATCTGTTAGCGGTTCTGTGTTGTGCGCCGCGGAATCACTAATCTCGTTTGTGTTGATATTCATGGGGTCTCCTTTCGATGATTTTATTCTATGACAAACTCGCAAAAAAATCAAACATATGTTCGACACGCCGTTGCATCTTTAGAACAGATGTGTCAAGATTTATACACCTGTTCGATAGAACAAATGTTCATACGGATTTATATTGATTTAAATTTGTGAGAAAGGGTAATTATGTATAAGAGATCAAAAGCAACTGGTGCTTTATATAGTCAGTTTGCGAACAACGGTACTTGCGTAGATAAAACTTGTTTAAAGCGAAATAAGTATAGTAAATCTTTTATTAGATTTATTGTTTTTATTGCTTTAGTGTGTTTTGCATGGATTATTTTTATTCCAAAGCCAGCAGTTTCTGCAGTGTCAAAATCTTTTGTAACATACACTGTTCGTCCTGGAGATACTTTATGGAGTTATGCAAAAACTATAACAAACAAAGACGGTAATATTTCTGATTCTGTAGATTATCTCATGCAAATTAATAATTTAGATTCAGCAGATTTAGAAGTAGGTCAGTCTATAAAAGTGCCGTTTATAGACGATTAATCAATGTAGATAATTTTATTCGATAGTTAAAATATGGAGGTTTATATGGATTGGACTTGCGAATGTGACTCGTATGATGAAGATTATAACAATGTTGTATTTATGGCTTCGTCGATCTATGAAACAAGGGTACGAGTAGTTGCAGATATGGTTTTATATCCATCAATTCAGGTATTTATTGGTAAAATTTATCAAGAATATGGACAAAAATATGAAAAAATCGATTTATTTATATAACAAATATTAAAGCATATATAACATATTTTAATAATTTTTAGTATGCTAGATGTATGCATTGTCCTTTTTGTAAGAATTCCGATACTAAGGTTATCGATACGCGAATTAGTGAAGATGGATATTCGATTCGTCGCAGACGTGAATGTCAGATGTGTGGCAACCGCTTTACGACAGTTGAAACTACTCAACTGCTTGTTATGAAACGATCTGGTTCAATTGAGCCATTCGACCGAGCAAAGGTGGTTGCTGGTGTAGGAAAAGCTTGCCAGGGTAGGCCTATAGACTCTGAAGCTTTAAAGACGTTGGGAATGGAAGTTGAAGCTGATTTGCGTGCTCGCGGATTAGCGCAGGTTACATCTGAAGAAGTTGGAAAAGCAATATTGAAACCATTGCGAGAACTGGATGAGGTAGCTTATCTTCGTTTTGCTAGTGTATATCAGAACTTCGCTGGCTTGAAGGATTTTGAACAAGCCATTGAGGATCTTAAAAAGAGTAAGCAATAACCCTTCTTGTTTGACCCATATATTTCAATAGGTCAAACAATGTACTAGGTTATTCGGGTTTAGTGTTTTCGTGTTTATTTTGAAAAATCAGCATCATCTTGTGTGCGCAAGATGACTAATCGCTGTGTTGGTCTTGTCATAGCAACGTACAGATTTGCTGCTGCTGTAAGCATAGATGCTGCCTCTTGTTCTATTTTAGAAGGTTGCATCAGAATTACGGCATCGTATTCTAATCCTTTAACGTCTTCAGGCGTGCAAACGCTAATCTGACTATCGTCTGAATTCTGTTGAAGTATACGATTGTATTCTTTATCGGAAAGATTTTTACGAAGAGTATCTTTAACGATTTTATCAGTATGGTCTAATAGTTCATTAGGAACTATTATCGCTACGCGACCACTTCCATCTTCTGATACGAATTCTTTAAACAAATCAATGCAATATTTTGAAAGTGTTCTATCTAGTTCATCTTGATGCTTAAGTGTATGGGTAACAAGAGAATCAGGAACAGATCGTACAGCATTAACTGTGGAAATGTACAATCCAGAGTTGTTTGCCACTTTTCCTGCAGCATCTGAAACTTCTTTAGGGTTACGATAATTAATGGTCAACTCGTAAAGATCCCAGTTTGCATCTCCAAACAGTGAGCTCATATTCTTTTGCCAATGATGCGTTCCACCTAAAGCAGATGTTTGAGCAACATCACCAACGATTGTAAATGATCTAGAAGGGCAGCGACGGATTAGCATTCGCCAATCCATTGCTGTAAGCTCTTGAGCTTCATCTACGACCACATGACCATAAGTCCACTCTCTATCTGACGCAGCAAGATTGGCTACCATGCTTGTATCGTCACCTTGAATGTTCTCTATGAGCATATCTGCGGTAACGATTCCATTTCCAATGCCATTTTGAGCAAGTGTTTCAGAAGCGTATTGCTGCTCTTCGAGCTTTTTGCGAGCATTTGCAGCATTTTGTGCCTCAACTTTTGGATCTGCACCTAGAAGCTCCATAGCCTCATCAAGAAGCGGTATATCAGAGCGAGTTAGAGGACTACCTTTTGGTCTAGTTAATACACAAATATCGTCTTCACTTAACCAAGGAGCATATATGCGAAGTTGTTCAGGTTTAGAAAACAGCTGGTCAATAAGCCACGTGGCAGTCATAGGGAGCCAAGCAAGATTCAGAGTAATCTTAAGTTTCTCTTCCATACGAAGCTGCGATGTAATATCGGATATTTCAGACTGCGAAGGAGTATAATCTAACTGTTCCAGGTATCTATTTCTAAGTGAACTTATAACTGACTTTACGAAAGTTTTGCGAGCCTGATTATGAGGTTGGTGTGTTCGTTGAGCATCTGATTGTGCAAGCTCAATATCCTCTTTTTTGAGTTGTACAGCAAACCCGTTTATGCGTAGCGTTGGTAAATCTTTAGGAACACGTATTCTTGCACAAACAGCGTTCTGAATAACGTTTTTCATGCGATACATTCCCTTAAGCTTTGCCGCATGTGGAGTATCTTCTGCAACAGCATGAACATTTGGGATCAAATCAGAAATTGTTCTACTTACAACACCAGTTTCACCCAAAGAAGGCAAAACTTGATCTATATATCTTAAGAATGCCGAGCTTGGTCCTACAATCAGAACGCCTGATTTTTCAAGTTTTCTACGATGTGTATAAAGAAGATATGCTGCCCTGTGCAATGCTACGGCGGTTTTGCCAGTACCAGGTCCACCTTGTACAACAATAGTATGGTCAAGAGGAGCGCGAATAATGCGGTCTTGTTCAGCTTGAATAGTTGCAACAATATCCGTCATTTTTCCAGTTCTACGAGAACCTAGTGAAGCTAGTAAAGCACCTTCGCCTGTTAGAGTTCCCTGCTTAGAAGCCTTGTTTACCTCGTCTGCATGAATATCAAGAATCTCGTCTTCAACTCCAACAACTTCGCGGAATTTAAGAGTTATATGCCTACGCATAACGATGTTTCCATGGTGACGTGGCGTCGCCTCATAGAATGGTCGCGCAGCTTCTGCTCGCCAATCTGTAAGAATAGGATCGTGATTTTCACTGAGTAGACCAATCCTACCTATGTAGTGTCTTGTTCCTTCGCGATCGTCCAGTCTTCCAAACACAAGCCTGTCTTCTACGGCTCTAAGTTGAGTTAACCGATCCTCATACATTGTTGCAAATGAATCACGTTCGGTGCGCTGAGTAGGCGACCCGTGTGATCCTGCAGCTCGTACAGCGTCAAGTCTTGTACGAACCGTAGAGCGCAAGTCATCTAAGCGTCCGTAAGCGCAATCAACTGCTTGTTGTTCTTCGCTAAGTTGTGAGGAGTACGTAGACATTTGTGTCCGTTCTTCTTAAATGTTGAGCTAAAAACTAGGCGTTTAAGTATATCTCGAGGCTTATACACGGTATTTTCTAAGAAAGTTTTTGCGACGAATGCATAAAGTGGCACTTTTATGAAAAAAAATATTATTTTTTTATAAAAAGTGGGGATTTTTGGTGAGGAATGGGGTAAAATGGTGAACGATGTGCAAGTGGCATATTGCATGTTGAAAAGGAGGTGGAGTTATGGCTCGTAATAATGCGGATGATAATGCGCAGAATAAAGCCAATTCCTCCTTTATGCATGCTCAAAATCTCTCTGACAGTGATTCTCAAAATATTGCTCAAGCTAATGCTCAGGAAATGCATATGCCAATGCAAAATCCTCAAGCGTACGCTCAGCCTTATTATGTGATGCCACAGATGTATCAGCCACAGCAGATTCCGCCAATGCAGCAGATTCCTTTTGCGCAATCCATTAGCCAGGCTCCATATTCGGCTTTTAATTCCACTCCTTTACCGAATAATGAAGATTCTCGTGGTAATGGCATAAGCAATCAGAATCAGCAGCAGAATCAAACCCCAATTCTTCTTGGTACATATGCTCCAAAAATTGATGGAAAAGGTCGTGTAGCTTTACCAGCGAAATTTAGATCTCAATTAGGGAATGGTTTTGTTATGGCGCGCGGTCAGGAACGTTGCGTATACGTACTGCCAATGCAAGAGTTTCAACGTATTACAACGCAGATTCAGCGCACATCTATGAGCAATAAGTCTGCAAGAGACTATTTGCGAGTGTTTCTTTCTGGCGCTGTAGATCAAGAACCAGATAAGCAGGGACGCATAGTAGTTCCACCAATGTTAAGAGATTACGCAAATCTTGGAGACGAGATTGTTGTAATTGGTGTTGGCACTCGCGCAGAAATATGGAATAAGTCTGCTTGGAACAAATACCTTGCAGATCGTGAGCAAGATTATGCAGATATTGCAGATGATGTTCTTCCGGCGGTGATCCAATGAAAGGTGATCCGATGAAGGACTTATCTACAATACACGCACCAGTATTGCTCGACGATTGTGTAAATCTAGTATCTCCAGCGTTAAACCACAAGAATTCTGTTGTTGTGGATTGCACGCTGGGTCTTGCTGGTCATGCAACAGCTTTTCTTAAAGCTGCTCCTCTTGCAACGCTTGTAGGCATAGACAGAGATGGCGAAGCTCTTGAGCTGGCTACGAAAAGAATGCGTGAAGAAGGATTAGACGAACGTTTTATTCCAGTACATGCAGCATTTGATGAAGTTGACAAAGTTCTTGAAGATTTAGCAATCTACCATATTGATGCAGCATTTATGGATTTGGGACTTTCTAGCTTGCAAATAGACGAAGAAGATAGAGGATTCTCATATTCTCACAACACTGCATTAGATATGAGAATGGACACTACACAAAGCATAACAGCTGCGACTATTCTCGCGACTTATGATTCGCATAAGCTTGCGAATATTTTCCGAGAATATGGTCAAGAGCGTTTTTCTGGTCCAATAGCTCGCAAAATTGTTCAAGTTCGTGAAGAGACTCCGATTACCACATCTGGTCAGCTGGTTGAATTAGTTGATAACGTCATTCCTCGTTTTCATCGTGCTCCAGGAAACCCAGCTAAGAGAGTTTTCCAAGCTCTTCGCATTGAGGTTAATGGAGAATTAGACAAACTTGCTAGGACACTACCAAAGTTGGCTCTGCGTTTAAATCAAGGTGGCAGGATTGTTGTTGAATCTTATCATTCGCTAGAAGATATTGCGGTTAAAAGATTCATGAACAATGGCTTAGAAGTAGATGTTCCAGCGAATATGCCTATTGTTCCAGCAGATGCACAGCCTTTCTTTAAGGCGCTAACTAGAGGAGCTGTAAAAGCATCTAAGGAAGAAATAGCAAATAATACTAGGTCTTCGTCTGTTCGCTTGCGTGCAGTGGAACTGATTCGAGATATTCCAGAACGTTGGATTAAGGAATTTGAATCTATTTCTAGAGGTATTGAAGAATCATCTAATTCTTCGACTATACGATTTGCACATAAAAAAGGGGGTAGGTTCTAATGATTAAACCATTAAAAAACCGTGCTCCTGGATTGTCTACTGTTACTGCAACAGCAGCTCCTGCAGGTCGTGTAAAAGAAAAAGTTGTTGGAGATTCAAGGAAAAATCGTGTTCTAAAATCCCTTCCATTGGTATTTAGCGCATCAGACCGCAGATCTTACACAGTAATGAACCGCTTGCATAAGGTTATAGAGTGGAGCAATACTCGTAAAGCGCCTCTTTTTAATGTGATTATCGTTGTTTTGTTCTTAGTAATCACTCCTACAACATCTCTATTGTTGCGCACAAAAATGGCAGAAATATCTTTTGAACAGGCTGCTACACAATCGAGTATTTCTAGGCTTCGTCAAGATGTAGAAACAGCGCAAACAAAATTAGATACTTTAGAGGCGGATCTTCCAGCAAAAGCGCAAACGATGGGAATGGTTCCGCAGCAAGGTGCAATAACCGTTGATTTAAGCGATTATGCAAATAAAAAGAAAGCTGAAAAAGCAATGCTTGATGCTAAGAAAGCTCAAACACAGGCTAGTTCTAAGAATCAAAAGTCGCAGCCCAAACAGCAGGCGCATGATTCACAACAATCTAAACAACAATCTAAACAACAAAAACCAAAGGATAAGGAGAAACATTGATGAGCCGCCAAATCAAGCAACGTTTCGCCAAATATTCAGGCAAAGTTAATGGAGTTGTTAATTCTATTAAAGACAAAGTTAATAGAACAAGCAATTCCAGTGGATTTTCAAAAACCAGTAAGTCTCTAAAAGATGGTATTAGTCGCGTTTTTAGCTTACTGAAGCTGATTAAAAGAAAATCGCAATTTACAAGGTTTAAAAAGGCCAGCACATACAATGCGAATTCTTATGAGGCTTACGGATCCTATAATCGGTCTGCTGCTAATAAGACTGCTGCGATGAATAGCACAGTTTTTGCAAAGAAGTGCGTAATTGTTGCAATTATTTTTGCGTTTGTTGCAACATGTGCAATAGTAAAACTTAGTTTTATACAGCTTATTAATGCTCGTTCTACTGCTCAGGCGGCTCAAGCAGAACGTATTAGGACAAAACCAATTCTTGCTAGAAGAGGTCGTATTTTAGATACAAACGGTTCAGTTCTTGCTCAAAGTGTTGAAAGATACAATATAATTGCTGATCCTATGAATGCGCAGGCGTTTAAACCTACTCCTTGCACAAAACAAACTGCTGGTAATTGTCATTCGATTAATGGTAAGGATGTTGAAGGTACTGGTGCCGTGGCGGTGGCACGTCTTTTAGCTCCAATTCTTCATATGAGCTCTGTTGAAATCGGCGGAAAGATTTCTGGATTGGGTCGTTACGCAGTTATCAAGAGGAATGTGAAGCCTTCTGTTAAGCGTGCAATTGACAAACTCAACCTTTCTGGTTGTGTTTATGCAGAAAACAGTAGTGAACGAGTGTATTCAAGTGGTCCTATTTTGGGTGCCCTAATTGGTTCTGTCAAAGATGCCGAAGAAAGCTCTAGACCAGAGGCAAAGGGTAGAAGAGGCGAAATAGGTGAATCTGGATTAGAGCTTTCGCAAGATAAAGTTTTAACTGGTACAGATGGATATCAAAAGTATCAGGGAAACAATGTTGGAAATGAGAAAATTCCTGGCACTGTTAGCGAATATAAAGATGCTGTAAATGGTAATGACATAAAGTTAACCATTGACAGCGATGTAGATTGGTACGTTAAAAAAGTTCTTCTTGACGGAATGAAGCAGTACAAAGCTGGATGGGGAATTGCTGTTGTTCAGGATATTCGCACTGGTGAGATTCTTGCGTTAGAAGATACTGACGATATTAAAGCTGGTTCTTCAGCTGCTAGAGCATCTGTTTCTAAAGCGGTTAGCCAGATCTTTGAGCCAGGTTCTATAGGCAAAGTGTTTGCCATGGCTGGAATGGTTCAATCTGGTGCGCGTCAACTCAGCGACAAATTCTCAGTTCCAGGGACAATAGACAAACAAGGTCAGGTTTTCCATGATTCTCACAGTCATGGTATTGAACGTTTAACATTAGCTGGAATTTTAAAGGAATCTTCTAATGTTGGCATGATTTTAGCTGGCGAAAAATATCCTAATAACAAGCGTTATGAGTTTTTGTCTAAGTTTGGAATTGGGCAATATACTGGTTTAGGTTTACAAGGTGAATCTCCTGGTCTTCTTCCAAGCGTACAAGCATGGGATGGTCGTAAGCAAAACACTGTTTTGTTTGGTCAGGGTTATGCCACTAACGCTTTGCAAATTACTAATGCTATTGCGACTATTGCGAACAAGGGTGTAAGGCTCCAACAGTCAATAATCAAATCTGTAATAGATCCTCATGGACGTGTTTCAGAGCACAAGAGACCTCAGGCAACTCGCGTTTTGGATGAACATGTAGCATCGCAAATGTTGAATGCTATGGAAAGCACAGCGGAATCTTACAAGAACTTTATATCAATTAATGGATACCGTGTTGCTGCTAAGAGTGGTACTGCAGAAGTAGCGGGATTCGGTGGAGGATTAAGTTCTATCGTTGCAGATTGTGCTGGAGTCATTCCTGTGGATAATCCACGATTTGCTATTACAGTGGCATTAAGTAATCCTCAGGGAACTTTCGGCGTTGTTGCAGCAGCACCTCTTTTGAAAGCAATTGGAGAATTCTTGATGCAAAAGTATGATGTTCCAGTTTCTACTCCTCGTAGCAACCCTATTGCTGTAGAATGGTGATATACAACAAATAAGGGCGAGTGCGAGTATGAATGCTGTTGATGAATTTTCCAGAACCAGAGTGACGCTTGGTTTTGCTGCTGAACAGTATGGTTTTGAGGTAATTCCTTCCTTTGCATCTGGTGTGACTATTACATCATTAGCTTGTGATGTTAGAAGTGTTAAACCAGGTTGTCTTTTTGTTCCTTCATCTCGAGTAGATAAGAGACAATTAGAGGCTGCTAGAGATGCTGGAGCGTATGCTGCAATGGTTCCTCCAGAGTTTAGATCTGAAGCAATGAGTGTAGGCATTCCTCTGCTGGTATCTTCTAATAATCCAATAACTCTCGGTAAGCTAGCTTGTGATGTTAATTGCGATCCGTCATCTTTTATAGCAACTTTTGCAGTTGCAGGAGATAGTGATGATGAGATTTACGCAAATGTTATACGTTTGGCTGATTTTCTTCATATGCTCGGCAATCCAGTTGGTATTATTAGTGCAGCTGGGTCTAGCTCTCTTCAAAGAGAGTTAGATTTAGAGTATCCTATGGGAATAATTGATATACAGCATAACTTGTCTGTGTGTGTAGAAGATGGCGCTGCAGCTGTTGTAATAGCATTAAATTCTGCAACTCTTAGTAAAGATGCATTGCAGTCTGTTAACGTTGATGTCCTTGGAGTTGAAAGCAATAATGCTTTAGCAATGGCTGGAAGCCTTGACTTATATGCAAGCGACTCTTCTTATTCTGATCCTTACTCTAATACTTCAAAATTTGATAGTCATGCAAATCATGCAAGTCATGCAGATGATAATGCAGATAATCATTCATATAATAAAAAGAAGTATGATTCTGATACTACATTAAATCAGAATTCAAAATCGCAGCAAAAAGTCGAATCACTTAATTCCGATAGTGAATCTCATAGTGAATCCGATAGCGTATCTGATATTTCTTCTTATAGAACTTCTGCTAATAAATCTGATAAACATTACGAAAATAGTTTTATCAAAAATCAAAATGATGATTCCGCTATAGATGAAGAAAGTATGAAGTCCGCGCGACCAGTAATAAGTTTTTATACTCTTCAACAACGTTATGGGTTTGTAAGTCATGAAAGATCTTATTGCGTTATGCGTTCCCGTGAATCAGATGAGTTAGCTGCTTTAGCAGATCAGATTGGTGGCAAGGATGTTCACAAACATCTTTCTCTTTCAATAGCGATGGTTCTTGCAGCTGGAGTTAGAAGAGGAACTATTAAAAGCGCGTTACGAGTGTCTCATGAATTAAAGTAGTGTTAATTAAAGTAGTGTTCAGAAACGTGTTGATGATTAATAGATTTGTTGCAAAGCAAATGAAACCAATGTTGGGAAAATAACGAGGTTATGATGCAAAATAAGACTTTGGGCAATAATACAACGACCAATAATATGCGTATGATGCCTATGAGTGTTAGAGAAGTAGCTGCTGCGGTTAATGGCAGACTTTTTATAGGTGGTTGTTTAGTAAAAGAAAACCATAGTATTACTTCTGAGAAATTTTGCATAACAGATAATGATGTTGTTATTTCAGATAATGATGTTGTTATTTATGCAACAAGTGATTCTCGTAAAGTTGTGGATTCTTCCATATTTGTAGCAATACCAGGCGATCGTGTTGATGGTCATGATTTTGTTCAAAAAGCTGCAGAACTTGGTGCAAAAATTGCAATAGTGGAGCATTTTGTAAAGTTAGATGAGTCTAATAATAGTAAAATTGCTCAAATAGTTGTTGAAAATTCGGTTGAAGCTCTTGGACTTTTAGCAAAACACAATCTTGAGCGTCGCCGCGCGTTAAATACACCATTTAGTATTATCGGCATAACTGGTTCAGTAGGAAAAACCACTACAAAAGATATGCTCAAGGCTCTTCTTTCAACGCTCGGTAACACTGTTGCACCAATTGGATCTTTTAATAATGAAATTGGTTTGCCGTTAACATCTTTGCAAGTAAATGAAAACACGAGATTCCTTATTGCAGAAATGGGAGCAAATCATGTTGGCGAAATCGCAAAACTAACCACAATAGCTCCTCCTGATTTAGCTGTTGTATTGAAGGTGGGTGTTGCGCATTTAGGTGAGTTTGGTTCTGTAGAAAGAATTGCTCAGGCAAAAAGTGAGATTGTTAGAGGTCTTGTTGCACACGGAATAGCAATTTTAAATGCTGATGATTTTCGAGTATCTGCAATGCGTTCTTTAGCTGATCAAGATAAATTGCGTTGGTTTGGTAAAAACACCAATACGGAAGGTGATTTTGACGCATCTAACAATGGCAATTACCAATTGTCTGCAAGTGATATTTCATTAGATGAAATGGGTTGTGCAGAATTTGTTCTTAATGAGAAGAATGAGGATAAGTTTAAAAACTCAGTTAGAGTCCATCTTGCTATACAGGGACAGCATAATGTTATGAATGCAATGGCTGCTTCTAATGTGGCAAGATATTTTGGAATGAATCTTGAGAGTATTGCTAAAGTTTTGCATGAAGTTTCGCATATTAGTCCGCATAGAATGCAGCTTTCTAAAATTTCTAACAATAATAATGTTTTTACGCTTATTGACGATTCATTCAATGCAAACCCTGATTCCATGAAGGCTGGAATTGATGGATTGTGTTCTTATGAAAATCATGACTTACATAATTTAAACGTTAATGCTGAAGAAGATCTAACAAGTAAAAAGAATAATATTTTTTAGAATAGCAGTTCTTGGATCTATGTTAGAGCTTGGTTCTAATGAGAATAATATGCATGAATCAATAGGCGAATATGTTGCAAAGCATAATATTGATGCGCTAATAGCTGTTGGTTCTAAGTTTGATAAAAAATTAGATGAACTAGCTGGTTGCCTTTATAAAGGTGCTAAAGATAATTGGCAGAATAAGAGCCTTGATGTTGAAAATGGCGTATATTTTGTTCATGATTGCACTGAGGCGGATAACGTTGTGTGGAACCTTGTGGCCGCGCATTCGAGTAGTGTTGTGTTATTGAAGGGGTCTCATGCTTCAGGCTTGAGCGTGTTAGCTGAACGCTGGTCTAAACTTAATGAGAGTCTTAATGAACATACGGAGGTTAACCTGTGATTGCGCTTATCGTGGGAATTGTGGTATCGCTGATTGTTACTATTGTCGGTACGCCGCTTTTAATCCGCTTAGTACACCGTTTAAATTACGGTCAGTACATTCGTCAGGACGGTCCACAATCTCATTTAGTTAAACGTGGAACTCCTACAATGGGAGGTGTTGTTATAAACCTTGCTGTTGTAGTTGGTTGGGCTGCTTCTGCTCTTTACAGATACTTCTCTGTTGGGCGTACTCCATCTTGGTCTGCGGTTCTTGTGCTTTTTGCAATGCTTTCTATGGGTTTCCTTGGGTTCATTGATGACTTTGCAAAAGTTCGTAAAAAACAGAATCTTGGTCTTTCGGTTCGTGCAAAGCTGGTTGGTCAAATTATTTTTGCAAGCATTTACGCACTTTTGGCTCTAATGCTACCAACTCAGTCTGGTATTGCTAGTGCTCAGGCTGGTATGAGCTTTATTGAAAAACCATTCCTTGATTTTTCAATGTTTGGGCAAGTCGTAGGAATTGTGGTTTTTATTATTTGGGTTAACTTCTTGATGGCGGCTTGGTCTAATGCTGTAAATCTTACAGATGGTTTAGATGGTTTAGCTTCTGGCTCTTCAATGATTGCTTTTGCTGGTTACGCTATGATTGCGTTCTGGGAAAGTTACCACGTTAAAGGTGGCGGTCATTTTGGTTTCTCGTACGCAGTATCTGACCCTCTTGATTTGACTATTATTGCTGTTTGTGCAGCTGTTGCCTGCTTTGGATTCTTATGGTACAACTCAAATCCTGCTCAGGTATTTATGGGAGATACGGGATCATTGGCATTAGGCGGTCTTTTTGCTGCTCTTTCTATAGCTACTCATACCGAGTTCCTAGCTGTTATTTTGGGCGGACTATTTGTTATAGAAGCATGTAGTGATGTAATTCAGGTTGGATGTTTTAAGCTTACGCATAAGCGAGTGTTTAAAATGGCTCCTATACACCATCATTTTGAGCTTGTTGGCTGGGCAGAAGGTAAAGTCGTTGTCCGTTTTTGGATGATTGAGCTTATGTTTGTACTTTCTGCATTGATGATGTTTTATGCGGATTGGGCTGGTCATTCTGGGTTACTGATTTAACGATTAGTTCTGACTTAACGATTAGCATTGACTTAGTAATTGAGTATCTACTTGGTAATTGGTGAGGGTTAAATAATATGAGCAGCGTTGCAGAAGATTGCTTGCTTAGGGAATTGTCGTTCCACAAGAAGTTCCCATTCAATAATGTTCTTGTGGCGGGTCTTGGTGTTTCTGGCATTGGTGCTGTAGAAGTGCTTAAATCTGTTGGTGCTACAGCGATTACTGCAGATGAGCGTAAGGAAGAGGCTCAGGTACACGATTTTTCCAAGATTGATTGGGATAATATAGATGCTGTTGTAACATCTCCTGTTTTTAATCCTCGTACACCTTTTATTCTAGAAGCGCAGAAGCGTAATATTCCAGTTATTAGTGAAGTGGAGCTTGCTTGGCTTGTTCGTGTAAACTCAGATAAAACCAATAATCCTGCACCTTGGGTTGGAATCACTGGTACGAATGGAAAAACTTCCACTACAGAGATGACTTCCGAAATGCTAACTGCTTGTGGTTTTGATGCTCCTGCAGTAGGAAATATTGGAAAATCGGTTTCTCACGCTGCTATGGAATCAGAACATGATGTTTTGTGTGTAGAATTAAGCTCTTTCCAGCTTCATTTTACTAATTCGATGAGATTAGATTGTGCAGCTATTACTAATATTGCTGCGGATCATTTAGATTGGCACGGTGGGATTGAAGCTTACGCAAAAGACAAGTCTAAAGTTTTTAATGGGGTTAAAAAGGCTCTTGTTTATAATGCTCAGGATCCTAGAGTAAGTGAACTTGCAAGTAACGCTCAAGTAGAAGATGGTTGTAAGAAAATTGGTTTTACACTTGAACCTCCAGAATCTGGAGAAATAGGTGTTGAAAATGGTTGGATTGTAGATAAGAGTGGTGTTGCTGGCGGAAAAGTTGGAGATCCAGTTAAATTAGTGGAGCTAAGGGATCTTAAGCATTTATGCGAACCAGACGGAAGCGTATATCCTCATCTTCTTGCAGATGCTTTGACTGCTTTAGCTCTTACATTAGGGTTGAATCCAGATGTTGAAAATGCTGTAAAAGCTTTGTGTAACTTTGCTCCAGGAGGTCACAGGATTCAAACTGTTGCAACTTTAAATGCTAACGATGATCTTCCTGAACACTCGATTCGTTTTGTAGATGATTCAAAGGCTACTAACGCTCACGCTGCAGCAGCATCTATTTCTAGTTTTGGTAAAAAATCTGTAATTTGGATCGCTGGGGGGCTTGCAAAAGGCGGTTGTTTTGAAGATCTAGTTAAAGATAATAGAAGTATTATAAAGGCTGCTGTTGTGATTGGTGTAGATCAAAAACCGATTATAGAAGCTCTTAATGCTAATGGAAAAGATATTCCAGTAACTATTGTTTCTCCAGATGGAACAGGTTGTGAATCTTTTGATTATGCGGATGATTCTGTTCTTAAAAAAGTGGAAAACGATAAGACTATTAGCCCAGATCCTTCTCTAGGTCAAAAAGTTATTTCTACAGCAGTTGATGCTGCCGGACGCTATGCAAAACAAGGAGATGTTGTGTTGCTGGCTCCAGCGTGTGCATCAATGGATCAGTTTGTGTCTTATGCGGATCGCGGATCTCGTTTTGCTAAAGAATCTGAGCGATGGGTTAATAGTCATGAACGTGAATAGCAAAAAATCTAATCCTAACAATGCTAATAAAAAGCCTTTGCGATTGTTTTCTTCTAGTAAAAAACAGCGTTCTACTAAATCGTCAAGAGCGTATGAAACTTTTAATGAAAACAGTCATGCTTTTAAACAATACGTTGGTATTCGTAGCATATTTAATCCATTATGGTGTTTGTATGGTTTAAGAATATCTGTTGCAATGCTTTCTGTTTTCGGCTTATTTATGGTTTTTTCAAGTTCCTCAGTGACTATGATTACTTATGGAGCAGGTCCTTGGGGTTCTGGAATAAGTCAATTGATTTATTGCATTATTGGATTTATTGGTTATTTGATTGTTTCTCGTCTTCCAGTCGATTTCTATAAAAGTAAGATTATTATTATTTACGCAATATCTGTTTTTATGCAATTTTTGACTTTTGTGCCAGGAATTAGACATGAGGTTAATGGTAATGCTAGCTGGATTAAAATAGGTCCTTTTACAATGCAGCCCGCAGAAATAACCAAGTTAGCTATATGTATTTGGCTTCCTATGGCTCTTGTACTGGCTAAAAAAGCTTATGAGCGTGTTCAAATGCGCGCATACATTCCGTCTGTAGTGGCTCTCGGAGTTTCATTGCTTCTTGTTGTTGCTGGTAAAGATCTTGGTACTGCGTTGATTATTCTTCTTATAGCCGTAGTCGCATTTTATATAGGAGGATTCCCTACAAAGTGGCTCGTTATCGCTCTTATATCTGCATCTGCAGCTGTTTTATTGTTGGTTGTTACTAGTCAAAATCGTATGAGGCGTATTCTTGCGACTATCCATGGTTGTGATGCTAAGTCTATAAAAGGCGTGTGCTTCCAAGCTATTCATGCGCAATATGCTATGGCTTCTGGTGGTCTTATGGGTGTTGGCATAGGTAATTCTCGAGAAAAATGGAATTATTTACCTTATGCTCATAATGATTTTATTTTTGCGATTATCGGCGAAGAAATGGGATTTTTTGTAGCGTCTTGTGTGATTCTTCTTTATATTGTTATTGGATGGTGTTTGTTAACTTCCGCATTGCAATCTCATAGTAAGTTTGTTTCGATATCTCTTATAAGTATTGCTACATGGATTGTAGGTCAGGGTTTAATAAACATATTGGTTGTGGTTCAAGTTCTTCCTGTTATGGGTGTTCCTATGCCGTTTATTTCTGCTGGTGGTTCGTCTTTAGTTATGTGCTTGTTGAGTATTGGTGTTGCGGACTGTTTTATTAGAAGTAACCCTTATATTAAGCCTAGTGTTAATAGCAGTATTAAGTCAGTTTCTAGTGAGGATGACAATAAACGTTAAAGTCTGGTTATTGTCTAATTGTTTAGTCTTAGATTAAAGTTTTAGATTAGGTTAGAAATTATTATAATTAGTGGTTTTAGATTGATTTAAATTTATTTTAGATTCACTCTAGCTCGAATGTAGGTGGTTTATATGGAAGATGTGAACTCTGATTCCTCTGTCGATAATGTCGATGAAGATTCTTTGCATGTTGTTTTAGCAGGGGGCGGAACAGCAGGTCATGTTAATCCTCTTCTTTCTGTAGCTAGCGCGTTAAAAGATTTAGATGAATCTGTAAAAATTAGTGTTATTGGAACTAATGTTGGATTAGAAAAGACTCTTGTTCCACAAACTGGTTTATCGCTTGATGTCATTGAGAAAGTTCCTTTTCCTAGAAAACCTAATTTATACATGTTTAAGTTTCCTTTTAAATGGGTTCGTGAAAAGAATAAGGTTCGTGAAATACTGAAAAAAAAGACGCGCTGATGTTGTTGTTGGTTTTGGTGGTTATGCTTCTGCTCCTGTTTATTCGCAAGCTCACAGCATGAGATTGCCTATTGTTATTCATGAGCAGAATGCTCGTGCTGGAATGGCAAATAAACTTGGTGCGCGTTGGGCTAACATGATTGGTTGTGTTTATGATGGCACTGGTTTATGCTCAAAATTAGGTTCGTGCACAAAAGCGTTACGAGTCGGTTTGCCTCTTAGAAAAGCGATATCTGATTTATGCGCACAAATTACACAAGATTCTGATTTAGCTAGGATAGAAGGTGCTAAAAAGCTTGGATTAGATCCAAGTAGACCTATTGTACTTGTTACAGGTGGGTCTTTAGGTGCTAAAAGTTTGAACGATTCTGTTTCTATTGCTGCTGGCGATTTGCTTAAGTGTGCTCAAATAGTTCATCTTACGGGTTCTGGAAAGTCTAAAGAAGTTAAAGATAATGTTGCGCGAGTGGCTGGTCTTAATCAAATAAACGACGTTAAGCCAGAGCATGCAGGTTTAGGTGATTATCATATTTGTGAATATTTGGAGAGGATCGACTGGGCTTTTGCTTGTGCAGACTTGGTGATTTGTAGGTCTGGCGCTGGTACTGTTGCAGAAATATCTGCTATTGGTCTTCCTGCAATTTACGTTCCGCTGCCGATTGGTAATGGTGAGCAGCGTTTTAACGCACAGCCTGTTGTGGATGCAGGAGGAGCGATTATGGTTAGCGATTCTGATTTTACTGTTGATTGGATTCGTGACAATGTGTTGAAATTGCTTGACAATACAAATCGTCTTGAACAAATGCGTGAAAAATCTTGGAAATATGGCATTCGTGATGCTGCGAGTGTAATGGCAAAATATATTCTTGATATTGCAAAAGAAAGCAGAAGATAATTATGGATATTAATATGAATCCTATGCGCTCAGCATTTGAAGCAGACCAGACTATATCTTCGTTAGGCTCTGTTCACTTTATTGGAATAGGCGGAGCTGGAATGAGCGTTTTGGCAGAAATGCTACACGAAGAAGGGGTGGAAGTAAGTGGATGTGATTGTCAAGAAAATGACCACACAAGACGCTTAGAAGAACTTGGAATAAATGTAAAAATAGGTCAAAGTGCAAGTCATATAAAAAATTCCGATATTCTTGTGTATTCTAGCGCGATTAAGCCGAGTAATCCTGAAATTATTGCTGCTTATCAAAATGGTGTGAAACTTGTACACAGAAGCGACATCTTATCCTTGCTTTTAAGTGCTAAAAGGGGAGTAACTGTTGCTGGAGCGCATGGCAAAACTACAACAAGCTCACTTTTAGCACATATTTTGCGAGTTTGTGGTAAAGGTGATCTAGCAGACCCGAGTTATGCGATTGGTGGATCTATTCAAGCACAAGATGGTGGTGAAATAGACGGAGGGCATGCTGGCAGCGGAATCGTTATGGTTGCAGAGGCGGATGAATCCGACGGCAGCTTTGAAAAATATAATCCGTATATTGCAATTGTTACAAATGTTGAAGCGGATCATTTGGATCATTATGGAAATGCGCAAAATTATCGCTCGGCTTTTGTTGAACATTTAAGCCATGCTCTTGGGCATATTGTGATTTGTGCAGATGATGATGGCGCTCGTGCCGTTTTAGATGCTTTAAGCGATGATTCTCTTAAAAAAACAATCGTTTACACAAGTAATAAAGATAATGTTTCTTTGCTGAATGATCGAGTGAAAAGTTTTGTAAAATTTGCCTTTATTGAGCATGAAAGTGAAAAAACGGGTAGCGGAAGTGAATCGTTTGTTATTGAATTTAATGGCGATTTTATAGATGTTAATCTTATAATTCCAGGATTGCATAATGCTAGGAACGCATGTGCTGCTATTATTGCTGCGATGCTTTTAGGCATGAGCCCTAAAGATGCGGCAGATGGTGCTTCTAGTTTCCGTGGGGCTTCTAGGCGATTCGATATTCGTGGGTGTGTTAATGGAGTAACGGTTGTAGACGATTACGCGCATCATCCTACGGAAATAGATGCTCTTTTGCGCGCTGCAAGAAGAAGATATCCGAATGCTAGTATTCGTGTTCTTTTCCAGCCGCATCTGTTTTCTAGAACTCGCTCTTTTGCGCATGAATTTGCATCTGCATTATCTCTTGCAGATGACGTGATCGTCACTGGAATTTTCCCAGCTAGAGAAAAACAGGAAGATTTCCCAGATATTCACGCGTCAACTATTGTTGATGTAGCTAGGAAAGATGATATTACGTCTAATATCGAGGCAGTGGAAGATATGCGTGAAGGTGCTCTAAAATTGGCTAGTCGAGCAAAAAATGGCGATGTTCTGTTTACTGTTGGAGCAGGAAGTATCACAGCTATGACATCTGTTATGCTTGAAGCATTGAGTTACAAAAGTTTGTGAGTTTATAAGAGTTTATAAAATTTTAAAGCAGATAAAAGTCGTAAGCTGATTTAAGAGGTAGTGTATGGGGCGTGTGATTTTTAGCAAGTCTGAAGGTCGTACTGTATCTAGTACGACTGGAAACGATGCGGAAAATCGTAACCTGATTTCTAAAAAATCATTGCGCAAAAAAGGTAGAACAGCAAAATCGAATTTAACTACATCTGATAGTTCTATTGAGTTTGTTACATCTTCCGTGCCTACAACTGCATCTAAATCTTCTGCGTCTTCTGTAACTGCAGAGTTTTCTGTATCGGGTGAATCTACAAAAAATAATGCTTCTAAGAACACTTTTGTAGATGCTAGGAGACTTTCTGTAGTTGATTTTGTAAAACAGACTTTGCGTTCAACCGCTGGGCCATTAGGTATTGTTTCTAGGCCTAAAGTTATAGATTTCAGTGCTAGAGAAAAAGAAAAAAAGTTCGCTAGTTTACGTACGATTCTGTTGAGATTTCTCTATAGTTTTCTGATAATTGCATCTATAACATTGCTATGTTGGGTTCTATTCTTTTCTCCTGTATTTAGACTTAAGTCTAAAAATATTAGTATTTTTGGCTCTAACGAATGGGTTAGTGAGCAAAAAATTTCGTCTATTGCATCTAATCAGGTAAATAAATCGCTGTTTTTAGTGTCATCTCAAGAAATAATTGAGCAACTTAATAACATACCTGGTGTTACAGAAGCTAAGGTTTCAAAAAAATTCCCTCAAGGATTGCAAATAACGGTTAGAGCGCAAAAGCCTGCTGCGATACTTAAATCTCACGGTAGTGAAAAATTAACAGCTGTTGACGTTAAAGGTAGAGTTCTTAATGCAGTTGAAAATGTTCCTACTACAGGAATTCCAGTTATTGAAGTTACAGACGTTCACAAGAGTTTGAGCAGTAAGGCTGTACGTGAGGCGTTGAAAATTGTAAGTTCTTTGTCTGAAGATTTTCGTTCACATGTAATGCGAGTTAGTGCCAGAACTCAGGATTCTGTTGAAACTGAGATTTCTTCCACTGTTTCTAACGTAGAAATTCATCGTGTAATTGTTTGGGGTGATTCTTCAGATTTAGATCTTAAAAAGGCGATTGTAGACGTGATTATCAATGATCCTAGCAAAATTGGAAACAGGCAACGTCTTGATGTTTCTGCTCCCGCGAGACCTATTTTAAAGTAGTTCGTTTAAGCGGATCTTATTTAAGCGTATTTTAATTGTCAAGCAAAGATGTATAATAGTAATTCGTGTGTGCCAACGGTGCGCCTTATGTTATAGGTGTTCTCGTTGGGATATCCCAAGTGCCAAGGATAGCGCGCAGTAATGCGTGGCTGGAGGCATGAGGGCCATCGGGCCGGTGGACTGTGGCTTTTACTCTTTTAACCGATTCATGGTTTAAGGTGTGCTGCAGTGTGGCGGTTTTCACCAAATAGAAGATAACAATGAATCGGAGAACTTAAGTTGCCTACGATTGAACAACTCGTCCGTAAGGGACGTCAGGCCAAGCCTAAGAAGTCAAAGACTTTGGCCTTGAAAGGTAGCCCGTTGCGTCGTGGCGTGTGCACTCGTGTGTACACCACCACTCCTAAGAAGCCAAACTCTGCGCTTCGTAAGGTTGCTCGTGTGCGCCTCAGCTCGGGTATTGAAGTAACCGCCTATATTCCAGGCGAAGGTCATAACTTGCAGGAGCACTCCATTGTGCTCGTGCGCGGTGGCCGTGTGAAGGATCTCCCAGGTGTGCGTTACCACATCGTGCGTGGTGCTCTCGATACCCAGGGTGTTAAGGACCGCAAGCAGGGTCGTTCCCTGTATGGAGCAAAGAAGGCGAAGTAAAACATGTCACGTAAAGGACCTGCAAAAAAAGCATCAGCTGCTTCCTGATCCAATCTACGGCTCGACCGTCGTGGCTCAGTTGATTAACAAAATTCTTCTCGATGGCAAGAAGTCCATCGCAGAAAACATCGTCTACACTGCTCTTGAGCAGGTGAAGGCAAAGACCGAGCAGGAGCCAGTTTCTGTTTTGAAGCGCGCTCTCGATAACATTCGTCCAAGCCTTGAGGTTCGTTCCCGCCGCGTCGGTGGTGCAACCTACCAGGTGCCAGTCGAAGTTAAGCCTGCTCGTGCAAACACTTTGTCCTTGCGCTGGCTTACAGACTTCTCCCGCCTTCGTCGTGAGAAGACTATGGCTGAGCGTTTGGCTAACGAAATTCTCGATGCCTCCAATGGCTTGGGTGCTTCTGTAAAGCGCCGCGAGGATACCCACAAGATGGCAGAAGCAAACAAGGCTTTTGCTCACTATCGCTGGTAATCCACAAGATAATCGGTATCTTAAAGAGCTAAGGATAATAATATGGCACAAGATGTGCTTAACGACCTGAATATGGTTCGTAACATCGGCATCATGGCGCACATCGATGCTGGTAAGACTACTACCACCGAGCGTATTCTTTACTACACTGGTAAGAATTACAAGATCGGTGAAACTCACGATGGCGCATCCACCATGGACTTCATGGCACAGGAGCAGGAACGCGGTATTACTATTCAGTCTGCTGCAACCACTTGCTTCTGGCAGCGTCAGACTCATGACACTGACGATCGCTACCAGATCAACATCATCGATACACCAGGACACGTTGACTTTACCGCAGAGGTTGAGCGTTCTTTGCGTGTTCTCGACGGTGCTGTTGCAGTGTTTGATGGTAAGGAAGGCGTGGAGCCTCAGTCTGAAACCGTTTGGCGTCAGGCTGATAAGTATAGTGTTCCACGTATTTGCTTCATCAACAAGATGGATAAGCTTGGCGCAGATTTCTACTATTCTGTTAAGACCATTAAGGAAAAGCTTGGTGCTAAGCCTCTCGTTATTCAGCTTCCAATCGGTGCTGAAAACGACTTCCTTGGTGTTGTTGACTTGATTCGTATGAAGGCTTACGTCTGGAATGACGTTAAGGACGATATGGGTGCCCACTACGACACCGTTGACATTCCTGCAGACCTGCAGGAGCGTGCAGAAGAATATCGTGCCGAGCTTATGGATCAGGTTGCAGAAGCTGACGAAGAGTTGCTTGAGAAGTACCTCGAATCTGGAGAGCTTTCTGAAGAAGAAATGCGCGCGGGTATTCGCAAGCTTACTATTGCTCGCGAAGCCTTCCCAGTAACTTGCGGTTCTGCATTCAAGGATAAGGGCGTTCAGCCAATGCTGGATGCTGTTGTTGACTTCCTTCCAAGCCCAGAAGATGTTCCATCTATTAAGGGCTTTGATCCAAGCGACGAATCTGTTGAAATTGATCGTAAGCCAGTAAACACCGATCCATTTGCAGCTTTGGTGTTCAAGATTTCAACCCATCCATTCTATGGAAAGCTTGTGTTCGTGCGCGTGTATTCTGGTGAAGTTAAGCCAGGCGATTCTGTGTACGATTCCACCAAGTCCAAGAAGGAACGTGTTGGTAAGATATTCCAGATGCACGCAGATAAGGAAAATCCTGTAGATTCTGCAGAAGCTGGAAACATTTACACCTTTGTCGGTTTGAAGAATGTCAGCACTGGTGATACTTTGTGCGACGAAAAGAACCCAATTTCTTTGGAATCCATGACCTTCCCAGATCCTGTTATCGAGGTTGCTGTGGAGCCAAAGACGAAGGCAGATCAGGAAAAGATGAGCTTGGCTTTGGCTAAGCTTTCTGATGAGGATCCTACCTTCCAGGTTAAGACCGATGAAGAGTCTGGTCAGACTTTGATTTCTGGTATGGGCGAGCTTCAGCTCGACATTATTGTGGATCGTATGCGCCGCGAGTTCAAGGTCGAAGCGAATGTTGGTAAGCCACAGGTTGCTTATCGTGAAACCATTCGTAAGGCTGTTATGAACCAGGAATACACCCACAAGAAGCAGACTGGTGGTTCTGGTCAGTTCGCAAAGGTTTTGATGAACTTCGAGCCAATCGATCCAGAATCTGGCGAAGTCTATCAGTTCGTTAACGAGGTCACTGGCGGCCACATTACTAAGGAATTCATTCCTTCCATCGACGCAGGTGTGCAGGAAGCTATGGAATCTGGCGTTTTGGCAGGCTTCCCAGTGGTTGGCGTTAAAGCAACCGTTACCGACGGTCAGACTCACGACGTTGATTCTTCGGAAATGGCCTTCAAGATTGCAGGTTCCATGTGCTTCAAGGAAGCTGCTCCTAAGGCTCACCCAGTAATCCTCGAGCCAATTATGGCAGTGGAAGTTCGTACTCCAGAAGAGTACATGGGTGACGTTATGGGCGATTTGAACTCCCGTCGTGGAAACATTCAGTCTATGACCGACGCTACTGGCGTTAAGGTTATTGACGCTAAGGTTCCACTGAGCGAGATGTTCGGCTACATTGGTGATCTTCGTTCCAAGACTCAGGGACGTGCAATGTTCACCATGCAGATGGACTCTTACGCGGAAGTTCCAAAGGCTGTTTCGGACGAGATTATTAAAGCCCAGCGCGGCGAGTAAAAGCGCACGCTACTTCGGTGTTTTGTGTCCCTAGTCAACGCTAGAATTTCGTACGTTGACTGGGTTCTGGCACCGAAGTGGCACCTAACCCAGAAACCCAGTAAATATGTAGCGAGAGGCTTCACATAAGGTTGTGAAGCAAACTACGAGACGTCCAGGAGGACAAACACATGGCAAAGGAAAAGTACGAGCGTACTAAGCCGCATGTTAACATTGGTACCATCGGTCACGTTGATCACGGTAAGACTACCTTGACCGCGGCTATTTCTAAGGTGCTGCATGGCGAGTATCCAGATCTGAACCCTCAGTATGACTTCGATCAGATCGACGCCGCTCCAGAAGAGAAGGAGCGCGGCATTACCATTAACATCGCCCACATCGAGTATCAGACGGCTGCACGCCACTATGCTCACGTGGACGCCCCAGGCCACGCTGATTACGTTAAGAACATGATCACTGGTGCCGCTCAGATGGATGGCGCAATCCTCGTGGTTGCTGCTACCGACGGTCCAATGGCTCAGACCCGTGAACACGTCTTGCTTGCTAAGCAGGTCGGCGTTCCAAAAATTCTTGTTGCTTTGAACAAGTGCGATATGGTTGACGACGAAGAGCTTATCGATCTCGTTGAAGAAGAGGTCCGTGACCTCCTCGAAGAAAACGGCTTCGATCGCGATTGCCCAGTCATCCGTACTTCCGCTTACGGCGCTTTGCATGATGACGCTCCAGACCACGACAAGTGGGTAGAGACCGTCAAGGAACTCATGAAGGCTGTTGACGAGTACATCCCAACCCCAACTCACGATCTTGACAAGCCATTCTTGATGCCAATCGAAGATGTGTTCACCATCTCCGGTCGTGGTACCGTTGTCACCGGTCGTGTTGAGCGTGGTAAGCTCCCAATCAACACCCCAGTTGAGATCGTTGGTTTGCGCGATACCCAGACCACCACCGTCACCTCTATCGAGACCTTCCACAAGCAGATGGATGAGGCAGAGGCTGGCGATAACACTGGTCTTCTTCTCCGCGGTATCAACCGTACCGACGTTGAGCGTGGTCAGGTTGTGGCTGCTCCAGGTTCTGTGACTCCACACACCAAGTTCGAAGGCGAAGTTTACGTCTTGACCAAGGACGAAGGTGGCCGTCACTCGCCATTCTTCTCCAACTACCGTCCGCAGTTCTACTTCCGTACCACCGATGTTACTGGCGTTATCACCTTGCCAGACGGCATCGAAATGGTTCAGCCAGGCGATCACGCAACCTTCACTGTTGAGTTGATCCAGGCTATCGCAATGGAAGAGGGCTTGACCTTCGCAGTTCGTGAAGGTGGCCGTACCGTTGGTTCTGGTCGTGTGACCAAGATTCTTGCCTAGTATTTTTTCTAACTGAAGATATTAGTTAAGTCTTAGAAAAGACCCCATGAGGAAAATCGTGGGGTCTTTTTGTATTTTCTGTTGAAGAATTACACATAGATCGTTTTGTGTTGTTTGGTGTGTTGTTTGGCGTTGTTTAGCGTGTTTTGAATTTTTACTTTTTTATAGTTATCACAAAAATTATCACAACATTGTTTTTTTTTTTTAAATGTTATTGTGTAAATGGCGAAAGTGTGTCTGAGAGTCAGTCTTTTGTTGGAATATTGGGGTTATAGGCCAAAAAGTGTGTAATAAATCATGTCTCACGCATTGCAATACAAGGGTTTTGCGGTAATCAAATCTGTTTTCTGCACATTCGCCACCCGGATAAAAAGTGTGTAAAAAATCAGTTCATAACCCTTATAGCAGTACGGCTCGCGGCATATCGAATGTGGGTTATTTCTTATGTTCTTTGGTGTTCGAAACATGTATTAGCTGAATATTTAACAATAAATCGTCAAACGCTGTTACTGTCGCAGATTACGTACTGCACTAGTAACATATGACCCTTACTTTCTCAGTTGGCTGACTGAGTTATTAACAGTGTCGTGCCTATTACCGTTATTTTCTCAGTTCGTTAACTGAGTTATTAACGGTGTGTGTACTGTGGCTTATACGCCAGAAGATTAATCAGCTTAGCTTTACACACTTTTTAGCCTATAGCCCATAAATCATATGTGAATAATGAAAAATCTAAATACGAAAAAACCCAAGCCGCAAAGCTTGGGTTTTGTTTGTGCCCCCTCAGGGATTCGAACCCTGGACACGCTGATTAAGAGTCAGCTGCTCTAACCAACTGAGCTAAAGGGGCGTTGGTCATTTCTTGAGCCGAGTAATAACTATACTCAGAATCGATTTATTTGCAAGTTACGGCGTGTCGTGTTTTGTTATTAGTGCTATAACACTTTTTGGTTTCACATTTTATATTTCGGAAAAATTTCGATAAGAAGTTTATCTAAAGTAACATATGTTTATAAATATAAGCAATATTTATAAAAAATAGTAACAAAAAACGAGTTTTGAATCTTTTGTGTGAACAACATGTTAATTTATAGTTGTATAATCAACGCAATTCTGAAAAATTTTCTCTTTAGAAATGGCTATATTTAGCCGTTCTTTGTGGGTTGATTCGTATTTTTTAACTGTTTATGCATAAAAATTTACATATTTATGTTTTTTTTTTTATTTTCCTCAATGCTAGGCTTGTGAAAAATATTTTATAAGTATTTCATTGAAGGAGAGCGTATTTATGAAGTTCAAAAGAGCATCATATTTAACTCGCTTAGCTGCATTAGGAGTTGCTACAGCAACCCTTATCGTGCCGCTTTCCGGATTAACTACAGCATACGCAGAAACTGTATCAAACGTAAATGTTAATAAAAAATCTGATAAAACCACAATTTCTGGTGCAAATAAATTGCTCAGCAAAGCTGCTGATTCAGGTCATGTGCCTACAGAAGCAGAAATTAAAAGAGCTATTAAAGATTTTGCTGAAAATAAAAAGAATGAAGGTACGGAAGAATCTTATAAAGGTTCATTGCTTGAAAAAGCTATAGAAGATTATAAAAAAGCGTATAAAAACGAATTTGACTTTAATTCTAAAGAAGAAGTAAATGTTGTAGTTACTCTTAAAGGTAAAGGTGGCATTGGAAAAAGTATTGCTTCAGAACGTAAGAATCAACAAAATAAACTTCTCCCTCAATGGTGCAAAAAATATAAGATGAAGGTTCGCCGTCAGCTTGGATACTTGGTGAATGCATTTGAGGTAACCATGCCTCAGAATATGGTATTAGAACTTAGAAAAGAGCCTGAAATTGAATCTGCTCACAAAGCACGTAAATTCCGGACAATGGAAAACAATGCACGTGTTTTACAAGGTGTAGGTGAGGCTTTTAAAAAGTATAAGCTTGATGGCACTGGTATGCTAGTTTCAATTATTGATACCGGTATTGATATGAATCAGCCAGATATGAAGCTCGATGAATCTGCAAAAGCTCATATAAAAATGAAACCTAAGCCTGGTTTTACAGATAAAGTTCCTGATGGCTATAATTTTGCAGATCAAAACGATAATGTTAGAGATGATATTAGTGAAGAACAGCATGGCATGCATGTAGCTGGTATTGTGGCTGCTAATGGAGATGAGACAGGTAAACCAGCAGACAAGAATTGGCGTGTAGATGGTGTTGCTCCAAACGCACAGCTACTTGCTATGAAAGTGTTCTCGAATGAAGCTAGCAGATCTGGCGGTGCTGATGATGCTGATATTGCTGCTGCTGTTGAAAAATCCGTTGAGCTTGGTGCGGATATTATAAACATGTCGCTTGGTTCTATCAACGGCTTTAGTGGAGCCTCAAATATTACAGGTTTGGCATTAAAGAAAGCTAGAGCTGTTGGTGTGCTTCCAGTTATTTCTGCCGGTAATTCAGGTTTGAATTTTTCGTCTAATGGTGAAATAGATGATGTTTTTGGAAAGTTAGATGATGCGACTCTTGGTACGCCTTCTGCATTCCCTGAAGCTTTCAGTGTTGCTTCTGTTGAAAATTCAGTTATGACAGAGAAAAAAGCAACTTATAAAGTAGATGGTTCTAGTAAAGGTACAGATATACTTTATAGGTTGGCTACAGGCAAATCTGATGGTCAAGAGCGTGAAGTCGTTTCTGTAGGATATGGAAGATCATACGATGATGATTCAGATGATCCTGATATAGATGAGTACGATAGCGTAAATGTTCACGGTAAATATGTATTAGTTGAGCGCGGTAAAATCAATTTTGCTACAAAATTCAAGCATGCTTTTGAAGCTGGTGCCGCAGGTATACTTGTTTACAATAATGATAAAGGTACAGAACAATTCCTTGGTATGGCTGGTATTGAAGGATTTGGCAAAAAATTTGGAGTGTCGATTAGGCGTACTGACGCTTTAAAAATGCTCGATGATCTTAAGCAAAATAAGAAAGTTAAGATTTCTTTCAGCAATGATTATGTAAGCGCTCCAAATCCTGATAGCATGCATCCTTCAGGATTCTCTTCGTGGGGTTCAACGCCAGAGCTCGACTTTAAGCCTAATATCGCTGGTATCGGTGGTAATGTATTTTCTACTCAGAACGGTAAAGGCAATTATGTAAACATGTCGGGTACCTCTATGGCTGCTCCAAATGTTTCAGGTCTTTCTGCACTTATGGTGCAATATTATAAGAATCGTTTTCCTTCTATTAGTAGAGTAGAACGCGCAAAGAGAGCAACTCAAGCGTTGATGAATACTGCGAAGGTTCTTACTGATGATGGTAAAGATACGGGCGTTCCGTATGTTCCTCGTCAAATCGGTGCTGGCTTGGCACAGGTTGACAAAGCTATGGATACAAATGTTATTGCTACTGTTAACGGTGAATCTTATGTTCCTCTTCGTGAAGTTAATGGTGAAAGAACTATTAAAGTAGATTTGCACAATTACGGAAGCAAAGATTTAACTTTCAACGTTCCAACTCAACAAGTATTAAATGAATCAAACGAAGCTAATAAAAATACTGTTACAAATATAAGTAAGAATGAGGATTTGACTCCTCAAAATTGCAATGGCAGTATTTTTAGTAAAAGCTAATAGTGTTGCAACAGTTGAATTTAAGCTTAAGTCAAACACTAGTAGGAATCACTATATTGAGGGTTATATTCGATTTGAATCAAAAGATTCTAATCAACCAAACATCTCAGTTCCATATCTAGGTTTCGTTGGAGATTGGAATAAAGAGCCAATTCTTGTTGATCCTAGTAAGGAGTATTCTTCAGATATTAAAGCAAGTACAACTCTTGTTTCTGCGGTAAGTAATACTAATAAAGTAAAGGTGAATCGTGAGGGTGAAGCTACTAAATTAGGTTCATTCTCTCCTAACAAAGATAAGCTTTTAGACACTATCATTCCATCTGTAATGATGTTCCGTAGTGCTGAAGAAGTCAGATATTCTATATATGACAGTAAGGGCAACCTTGTTAAAGATTTAGGTTATGACAATTATCTTAGCCGTAGTGATTACAGGAGCCTTAAAGGAAATGCTCATGGTAATGAGAGTTCTACTGGTGAATGGGATGGTAGTGAATACGATCCTAAAACCGGTAAAGAGGTAATTGCTCCTGATGGAATATATACGTACAAGGTTACAGCAAAATTGTCTAAGAATTCTGATCGTTCACAAACCTACACTATGAAGGTTGGTCTTGATACCAAAGCTCCTAAGATTAAGGTTTCTGACCGTGACTCTAATGGTGATGTGATTATTACTGTCACTGACGATTTGAGCGAAACTTATGTGCCTGATATTCATATAAATGGCAAATGGTCTGCAGTTAGAAATGTAGATAAAACATGCCAGGAAAAAGATGACAAGGGTGCTTGTAAGTTAAACTTTGATCCTTCTAATCCTGCGACAAAGCATACTTATAAAGTTCATATTGGGTCTGATGCTAAATTCCTTTATGTCTCAACTAAGGATTCTGCTGAAAATAAAAGTGGTTATGTTTATAAGATTTTTAAGGATTCTAAGGATTCTAAAGATGTTGTTATAAATGGAGCCTCTAAGCTTGCAAGTAAGACTATGGCCATTAGATTCATGTCTAAATTCGATGGTGACAATAATCTTTATCTTCCTATCGGCGGTTATGCTTCCGATGATGTGAAAGATATTAAAGTTTCGGTTACCTATAAAGATAATGGGAATAAGACTGTAACTGTTGATGATGAGCATAAGAAATTCTTCAAAGATAAGTCAGCTTTTGCCGCCTATGTTCCTCTTGAGAACGGTGTTAATCATATTGTTGTTACAGGTTTAAACAATGAACGTAAGCCAATTGGTAATGATGAAGTTGATGTAACTTTCAATGCTCATGCTCCAAATATAACAGTAACCAATTTGAACAAAAATAATAATCTCGATGTTCTTAAAAACGGTGAGGTTACTATTAAGGGCAAAGTTACTGATGATAAAGGTGACAAGCTTTCGATGCATTTGGATTATGTTAAGACAGCGCAAACTCCTGATGGTGGTGTTTCCGTTGGTAGCGGTTCTTCTTCTGGAGAATTTGTAGATCCTGATGATGTAAAGCTTAATGATGACGGTTCATTCGAAGTTACTATTAAACCTGATGCTACTGCTTATACAGTTACTTTAACTGCATCTGATGGTGCGAATGATTCTTCTAAAGTGTTTGCTTTAGAAGGTCGTACGAAGCCAGTAGATAAGTTTGATAGTGAAGTTCATAGGATATTCAGCAAGGATTATGACTTTGAAATAGATAAGGAATCCGCAAATAAGTTTGAAGGAATTAACACTTATATAATTCAACCAAAATTGAAAGACGGTAAGCCAAATCCTAATATAAGTGGTAATTCCTTTACAGTAACAGGTAAAGTTGGACCTAAGATTTCAAACATAGTGTTCACGCCTTCTGTTGAAATAGTTGACGGTCATATGAAATTGAAAGATCCTATTGTTGCTTTAATTAAAGATGGTCATTTTTCTGTGACGCTTCCTATGCATGTTGGAATAAATGATTTCCGTATGCAACTTAAAGAAAAAGTTAAGAAAGAAGGGTCAACAGAGGAATTAGAGAGAAGCTTCCTTGATACTAAGGCAAGATTCTACTTTGACGTAAATCCAGCTAAGGCTGTGTTTAACGAACCTATTGTTTACGGTAATACATTGTTCACCAATAAAGATTCTGTGGACTTCAAGGGTTCTATGAGCCAGGATTGCTTTGGGTATTCTCTGTTTATAAACGGAAGTATAGTTAGTGAATTCTTCTCAACAGATGGTGGTGGTGAAAAGGTAAACAAGTCATTGTTTAACAAGAATTTTGCTGTAAAAGATAAGGATATTATTCATGTAGAAGTGAATAATACAACTGCTTCATCTTTGGAAACCTTCATACCTGTAGTTGTTGATAAGAAGGATCCTGAAGTTAATATTGGTGTGGAAAGCAATGAAACTATTAGTGATAATAGATCCATCAAGGTGAAGGTCAAGGATAATAATCTTCAACTTGCAAAAGTATATGTTGATGGAAAAGTTGTCGCTTCTGCTAAAAATAATCTAGTTAAGAAGAATATAGAAGATATTCTTGTAGATTCTGATAATAGTAAAGATAATGCTGCTGTTGTTGCTAGCAAGCCGGGTGAGACTGAATTCAGTCTTGATATTCCAACTGCTGATTTAAATAACGGTAGTCATACTATTAGAGTAGAAGCTGTTGATTACGCGGGTAATATTACGACTAATACGAACGCTGATAGTGATACGGTTTCTAAGGTAATTGTGATTGACAGAAAGAAAGAAAAGAAAGATACGCCTCAAGGTCCATCTGAACATTCTGGCTCTTCTAATACTTCTGTAAATCCACCTGCTGAGTCGACTTCAGCGCCTAAGGCTCCTGAATCAATAGCAGATCTAAAACAATCACTTAAAGGTGATCTTGTAGTTGGTAATCGCTTGAATAACGTTGCTCGTGCTGGTAAGAGCAATCCTGTTGTTATGTTGATTGCTGGAATGAATGATTCTGCTGAATCTGGTTCTGAGTCTCCTAATGCTAAAGTTTCTAGTGATACAAGTGCATTCATTAACCAACTTAAGAAGAATAAGTTAGCTTATGCTTATGCTTACATTTATTCTTCGCCTGTGCTATTGCATGGTAAAGATGGATCTAAGTATGTAACGGTAACGTTAGGTGATGATGGGTTGCCTCGCTTCGACGCTAAGATCCCAGAAGGATATTCAGGTGAGTATACGATTGTTCTTCTTGATGAAAATGGTTCGCAGATTGCATGGACTACTGTGTGGGTTATTCCAGCTAATGCAACTTCATCTGAAGAAACAATTGCAGAATATAATCTGAAATATTCTGAAAATAATTTCGGAAGTGTTTTGGGAAGTTCTTCAGGATTTGGATTTGATTCATATCACGAGAATTATGAATCTTCTAGCAATGCTGCCAATGATTATTTGAGCTCTGGTTACGCAAATGCTAGTGGATCTGCAAATGCAAGCAATGCTGATGCCAACGGTAGCGGAAGTAAGAACGGAAGCGGATCTAAAGCTAATGGTGCTGCCAATTCTGGTGCAAGCAATTCTGCATCTTCAAAGGAAACTAATGCAAGTAGCATGCTTTCAAAGTTAAGTGCAACTGGTGTTGGAACAGTTTCCACTCTGGTTACAGTTACTTTGTTGATGCTAATTAGTGCTTTTGCGTTAATTGCTAGCAGATTGCGGAATCGAAGCATTAAATAATTGAATTTTAGATTCTGAAGTTGAATTTTAGATTCTATGATTCTAAATAATTAAATACTCCTCATGCTTAATCGCATGGGGAGTATTTTATTGTGGGCACTACTGTCGAGAGTTATCGCGTGTTTGTCCCTCTTTGCAGTCAAGCTGTAAACATGACCTCGTCAAATATGATGCCGCAATTATTCCAGGATGATGCTTCGCAAGATATGCCGCAAGATTCGCAGCAGACGATTATGTCGCAGCCGCGCCAAACGTTCGTTCAGTCGCAGTCGCAGCCGCGCCAGCTTCCTCTGAAGGCAGCCGACACGACTGCCGAAAATCCTTGGCCAGTAAGCGTTATAAGCCAAAAGTTCCATGGTGCTGTAGAAAAGTGGCCTGCAGCTTGGGTAGAAGGTCAGATTGTTGAAATCAACATGAGAAGGTCTACGTCTGGCTACATAACGCTCAGAGACAGTAACGAAGACATTTCAATCTCCATAATGGGCTTTAGCAAGTTTGTTCAGCAAGCGAAAGATTTGCGGCAGGGCGATAGAGTAGTTGTTCACGGCAAGGCAGATATTTGGGTAAAAGCAACGCGATTGAGCTTTGTTGCAGACGAAATTAGACGTGTTGGCGCTGGCGACTTAAAAGCGCAAATAGATGAGTTGCGCAAAAAGCTTAAAGGCGAAGGCTTGTTTGACGTGGAGAATAAAGTGCCTCTGCCTGAGTTCCCAAAGTGCATTGGTCTAGTGTGTGCGCCTCAAGCTCGCGCCGAGGGGGATGTTATTACAAACGTCAATTTGCGCTGGCCTGTAACGCGTTTTAAGGTGGTTCACGCTCATGTTCAGGGTGTGCAATGCCCAGCGGACGTAATTGCGGCAATTAAGCAGCTAGACGCAGACCCAGAGGTTGATGTGATTATTGTTGCGCGCGGCGGCGGTAGTTTTGAAGATTTGATTGGTTTTTCGGACGAAGGCGTGGTTCGCGCTACGGCTGCTTGCGTAACTCCGATTGTTTCTGCGATTGGTCACGAAGACGATTGGACGCTTATTGATTTGGCTGCAGATATGCGAGCTTCTACGCCTACAGACGCAGCAAAGCGCGTTGTTCCAGATGTTAACGAGCAATGGCAGTTGATTGATAACGCTTTGCAACACGCGCGCATGAGGATTTCTGCGCGAGTTGACAATGAGATTCGACTTGTTGAAGGCTACGCGAACCGTCCTAGCCTTACTAGACCGAGCACTATGCTGGAGCCGCATGAGTTGTTTGTGCAGCAGGCCGTTGAACGCATGAGGCATGGTTTGGTGCGGCTGCTTGACGACGCTAGTTTGACTGTTGAAAAAGCGCATGCCAGTATTACGGCTCTTAGTCCGCAATCAACGCTTAATCGAGGTTACGCAGTTGTGCAAATTAGCGGTGGGAAAGTACTCGATGATTCTAGTCGTGTAAAAACTGGCGATGATATAACTGTTACTCTTAAAAGTGGATTGATTACAGCTAGCGTTACTTCTGTAGAACAGTCGTAAAGTTGTAAAATCTAAAGCTGTAAAGTCGTAAAATCTAAAAGTCTTAAAAATAAAAACGCAAAAATTTTAAATAAAAAAATCTTAAATAAAAAATTAGAAAAGGATAATTATGAGCGACGAAACAAAAGACGCAGGTGCAAAAGTTGACGCTATTAGCACGCTTAGCAGTGAAGAGCGGGCTGCGATTAACGCAATGCCTTACGAAGAGGCGCGCGAAAAGCTTGTGCAAGCTGTTAAAGCACTTGAGGCTGGCGGTTTGACTTTGGATCAGTCTATGCATCAATGGGAGCTTGGAGAAGCGCTAGCAAAGCGTGCGCAGGGCTTGCTTGCATCGGTTCGCGCTAAGTTGGACGCGGCTCAAGCGGAGCAGTCTGCTACGGCTGCAACTGCTGGAACGCAGTCTAATCTTGAATCTTGAGCAGGTTATAGCGTGTAAACCACGCTATAGTGTATAATTGCCATTTGTTGCCTCGGTAGCTCAGTGGATAGAGCACCACTCTCCTAAAGTGGGTGTCGTCAGTTCGATTCTGATCCGGGGCACTTTTTGCTAATGTTAGGGGATAGTGTTAGATTGTTTCTAACTTAAGCGATGATCCGTTATCGGCGGGGAGTTTTCGGAAGAACGGCGAGGATTCGTAAGATCCTCGCTTATTAGAACCGACGGGGTTGGCCCGTATAGCCAAACACGAGAGGCTGCAAGAGTTGCGTAAGCATCTTGCAGCAAGCGAGGTGGTACCGCGGCAATAACTGTCGTCCTCGCAGGGAAATATTCACCCTGTTGAGCGAGGAGAGCACAGTGAGCGAATCCACTAATCCAGCAACTAGCGCGTGCGCAAATACGTCTGCAAATCACGTATATCCGAAAGCAAATGTAACTGCATCAACGCAAGAAAACGCCGGCGCGCAAGTTGCACCAAATCCTTCCTTCCCAAAGCTTGAAGAATCAGTTCTCCAATACTGGGATGCAAACAACACTTTCCGCAAGTCAATCGAATACCGCCCGTCTGGCAAAGGTAGCCAAAACGAGTTTGTGTTCTTCGATGGCCCTCCATTCGCAAACGGTCTTCCTCACTACGGCCACCTTCTCACAGGCTATGCAAAAGACGTGGTTCCGCGCTATCAGACTATGCGCGGACGCAAAGTAAACCGCGTTTTTGGTTGGGACACTCACGGACTTCCAGCAGAGTTGGAAGCGCAGAAGGAACTCGGCATCGAGTCGGTTGAGCAAATCGAAAAAATGGGCATCGCGAAGTTCAACGATGCTTGCCGTGCCAGCGTTTTGAAGTACACGAACGAGTGGCAAAACTACGTACATCGTCAGGCTCGCTGGGTTGATTTCGAGCGCGGCTACAAGACACTGAACATTCCATATATGGAATCCGTAATGTGGGCATTTAAGCAGCTTTACGATAAGGGCTTGGCTTACAAGGGTTACCGCGTGCTTCCGTACTGCCCGAAGGACCAAACTCCACTTAGTGCCCACGAGCTTCGCATGGATGCGGATGTGTACCAGAATCGTCAGGACACTACCGTTTCCGTGGCTGTTAAGCTTCGCGACGAAGACGATGCTTACGCAGTATTCTGGACCACTACTCCTTGGACAGTTCCAACAAACTTCGCAATCGTAGTTGGTGCAGATATTGATTACGTGGAAGTTCGCCCAACTGAAGGCAAGTTTGCTGGCAAAAAGTTCTACATTGGTAAGCCTTTGCTTGGTTCCTACACTAAGGAACTTGGCGAAAACTATGAGGTTGTGCGCGAGCTTAAGGGCGCTGAGATGGCTGGCTGGCGCTACTATCCAGTGTTCCCTTACTTTGCAAGCGATTCTGCGCTCGCTGAGGGTGGCACTCCTGGTCCTAACGCTTTTACGATTTTCACAGCAGATTATGTTGATACCGCTGAAGGTACTGGTCTTGTTCACCAGGCTCCTTATGGCGAGGACGATATGAACACGCTTAACGCGCACGAGATTCGCAGCGTTGACGTGCTTGACGCAGGCTGCAAGTTTACAAGCGATTGCCCAGATTACGAAGGCTTGTACGTTTTTGACGCGAACTTGCCAATTTTGCGTAACTTGCGTGCAGGAGACGGTCCGCTTGCTCAAATGCCGGAAGATCAGCGCGCGTTGCTATTCCAAGAAAAAAGCTACGTGCACAGCTATCCTCACTGCTGGCGTTGTGCAACTCCGCTTATTTATAAGCCTGTTTCTAGCTGGTTTGTGTCTGTTACGAAGATTAAGAAGCGCTTGCTTGAGCTTAATCAGGAGATTAATTGGATTCCTGGAAACGTTAAGGACGGCCAGTTTGGTAAGTGGCTTTCTAACGCTCGTGATTGGTCTATTAGCCGTAACCGATTCTGGGGCTCGCCAATTCCAGTGTGGGTGAGTGACGATCCAAAGTATCCTCGCGTAGACGTTTACGGTTCGTTGGATGAGCTTAAGGCTGATTTTGGCGACTATCCTCGCGACGACGACGGCAATGTGAATATGCACCGCCCATATATCGATCGCCTTACTCGACCAAATCCAGACGATCCTACTGGAAAGTCGCAAATGCACCGCATTACGGACGTTCTCGATTGCTGGTTTGAGTCTGGTTCTATGCCTTTTGCGCAATTCCATTATCCTTTTGAAAATAAGGACTTCTTCGAAGAGCACTTCCCATGCGATTACATCGTTGAATACATTGGTCAGACTCGTGGATGGTTCTACACGCTTCACATTATGGCTACGGCTCTGTTCGACCGTCCAGCTTTTAAGAATGTGATTTGCCACGGCATTGTGCTTGGCTCCGACGGTCAGAAGATGAGTAAGCATTTGCGCAATTATCCGGATGTGAACGGTGTTTTCAACGAGTATGGTTCAGATGCTATGCGTTGGTTCCTTATGTCTTCGCCAATTTTGCGCGGTGGCAATTTGATTGTGACTGCAGACGGCATTAGGGATACGGTTCGTCAAGTTATGCTTCCAGTTTGGAGCTCATATTACTTCTTTACTTTGTATGCGAACGCTGCAAACGGTGGTAAGGGTTACGATGCTCGAAGGCTTCGCGCGGACGAGGTTGCAGGACTTTGCAACATGGATCGTTATTTGCTTGCTCGCACGCGTTTGCTTGTTGAGCGCGTAGAAAAATGCTTGAACGAGTTTGCAATTAGCGATGCTTGCGCGGCAGTAAGCGATTTTATTGACGTGCTTACGAATTGGTATATTCGCGGCAGCCGCGACCGATTCTGGAATGAAGACGAGACTGCTTTCAACACGCTTTACACTGTGTTGGAAGTGTTTATGCGCACGATTGCTCCTCTTGCTCCTATGGAAGCAGAGGCTGTGTGGCGTGGTCTTACTGGCGGCGAATCCGTGCATTTGGCTGATTGGCCTTATTTGGTTGAGCCGCAAATGCTTTCAGATGGCGAGAAGAACCCTAAGGCTGGCGAGGTCACTGAGCTTGGTGCTGTTCTTGCGCACGACGATGCTTTGGTTGCTGCTATGGATAAGGTTCGCGAGGTTGTGTCTTCTACGCTTTCTTTGCGCAAGGCGGAACAGTTGCGTGTGCGCCAGCCGTTGGCAAACTTGACTGTTGTTGCAGAAAATACTGCTGCTGTAGAGCCTTACGAGCAGGTGCTTGAGCGCGAGCTTAACGTGAAGAATGTCACATTCTGCACTTTGCAAGATGCAAGCGAACACGGTTTGAAGATTGTTCACGAGCTTAAGGTTAACGCTCGCGCGGCTGGCCCTCGTTTGGGTAAGCAAGTGCAGTTTGCTATTAAGGCTTCTAAGAGTGGCGATTGGCGTGTTAACGAGTCTGGCGCTCCTGTTGTTATGACTCCAAACGGCGAAGTTGCGCTTGAACAAGGCGAGTATGAGCTTGTTAATCGCGTTGAGTCTTCGGATGCTCAAGCGGCTGCAAATACGGCTTCTTCTGCAATGCCAACTGGCGGTTTCGTTATGCTCGACACTGCTTTGACTAGCGATTTGCTTGCTGAAGGTTACGCTCGCGACGCTATTCGCGCTGTTCAAGATGCTCGTAAGGAAAACGGTTTGGATGTTACAGACCGAATCGCTTTGACTTTGAATGTGCCTAGCGTGGACGTTGCTAAAGTTGAGCAGTTCCGTGATTTGATTGCTAACGAAACTCTTGCTACAAGCTTAGAAGTTACTGAGGCTGATTCTAGCGCAACTGAGCTTAGCGTAAGTCTTAAGCGCGCGTAAAAAACACAACTAACAGCTAATTAACTAAACAAAAAACGTGCCGTTGTATGATTCATACGTCGGCACGTTTTGTTTGTCTTCGTATTTCGCATAAGTGTAGGCGAAATCGGGGTCGCGATACGCTCTAAGCGAAAAGTGAAGCAATGCGACACTCTGATTTTCTACACTTCCATACCTTCATATAAATTCGTTATGACAATAATACAAATTTATTCATGTTTGTATTTGTTAGTTTTATAGAAAAATTGCAATACGAAAGTGCAGGTAACGAAATGAGTGGCGATGAAAAGGGGCGGTGTATTTTATTCGCGTAGTAAGCGCGACTTATCAAGTGTTACCGCAATTGTTGGAATTGCAATAATATCACTGTTTGTTTTATTGGCGATTTTTGCCGACCTTTTTACTCTTATTACAGGTAATGATCCATATAGCGAAAATCCCGATGTTTTGTCGGATTCTTCGTTGCCTACAGGCATAGGCGGAATAAGCTCAAAACATTGGTTTGGCGTAACGCCATTGCGCGGAATTGACTTATTTGCAATCATCTCTCACGGCGCAAGAATCTCTCTTGGAATTGGCTTAGCTTCTACTGCAATCTCCGTTGTTTTAGGCGTTGTAATTGGCGTTATTGCTGGTTATTTTGGTGGTTTTGTTGATTTTGCAATTTCTCGCATTATGGACGTGTTCTTTGGGTTTCCGTTCCTAATCTTTGCGATTGCGCTTTCTGCGATTGTGCCTCAAACTTTCCCGCGTCCGCTTCTTTTAACTCTTATAATCGGCTTTTTTGGTTGGCCTAGTATGGCGCGATTGGTTCGCGGCGAAACACTTAGCCTTAAAAATCGCCATTTTGCTGTGGCTTCTAGAGTTATGGGCGCTAGTGCTTTTCATGTTTTGCGCAATCAGATTTTGCCAAACATGCTTCCAATAATCATTGTTAATACAACACTTTCTATACCAGGCCGTATTGCACTTGAAGCGGCACTTTCATTTCTTGGCGTTGGCATGAATCCGCCTTCGCCTTCGTGGGGACGCTCAATATCCGACGCAGTGCAGTGGGCATTGGTAGACCCGTGGTATTTAATATTCCCAGGTTTATCTTTGTCCCTGCTTGCGCTCGGGTTTAATATGCTGGGCGATTGGCTTTCTTCAAAAATGGAGATAGCAGCATGAGCGTTTTTCTTTACATTATTAGGCGCGTTGCAAGCGCTTTGGCTGTTATTGCTGTTATTGCAATGGCAATGTTTTTGATTTTCTTTATGACTCCAACAAATCCTGCTCAGCTTATGTGCGGCAAACCTTGCACGCATGAGCGTTTAGCACAAGTTTCTGCGTTTATGGGAACTGATTTGCCTTGGTATAGTCAGCTTTTTAACTATTTACAGGGTATTTTTGTTGGCCGTACTTTTGGCGATTCTGCATCTGCCAGCGCAATTGTTTGCGCGGCTCCTTGCTTAGGATGGTCTTTTGCGCTTAATGAACCTGTTACTGGTTTGATTTTTAGTCGTTTTCCAGTTACAGCATCAATCGCCATTGGCGCTGCTGTTTTGTGGATGATAATTGGCGTATTTGCAGGCGTTTTGCAAGCTGTTAAGCGTGATTCGTGGATTGACCGCTTAATTGTAGCAATATCTTCGATTGGTATTTCGTCTCCTACCTACTTAATTGGTTTGCTGGCGATTATTGCTTTTGCGGTTTACATTCCCGTTTTTCCTACGGGTGGATATGTTAGCTTCTTTGCTAATCCTTTTGACTGGGCTTGGCATCTGCTACTCGCTTGGATTGTTTTAGCGTTGATAAATGGCGCTTTTTATGCGCGCATTACTCGTTCTACAATGATTAGGGAATTTGGTAAAGATTATGTGCGAACTGCAATAGCAAAGGGCATGCCCGATTCACATGTTGTAGTAAATCATGCTTTGCGAAATGCGATTTTACCAATATTTACAATGTTTGGTTTAGATCTTGGCGGTCTTCTTGGTGGAGCGGTTATAACTGAGCGTGTGTTCTCTATGCACGGGTTGGGTTCGCTTCTTTTAGACGCTGTTAAGACTTTTGATTTGCAAGTTTTGGTTGGAGTTACGCTGTTTTCGGCCGCTCTTGTAATAATTGCAAATCTTATTGTTGACGTCTGTTATTGTTTGCTTGATCCTAGAGCGGCTAAAGTCGCCCTTTAAAGTGGTGATTAGTGAGCGATTAAAATCGCCAGCAAAATCGCCATTAAGGTTGCAACTAAAGTCGCTACTAAAGTCTTCTTTAAATCACAATAATAAAAATTTTTAATAACTTTATAACTTTATAAAAAATTAAGGAAAAATCATGCAAAATACACAAAATATACAAAATTATTATCAAATCATCAAAAAATTTAATCGCGGTTTTGCTCTAAATATATTAAGAGCAATTGCTGTAATTCTAGTGTTTTCGCTGGTTTATGCATTTTCTGCTTGCGGAACTGCTGTGCAAAGTGGTCAAAACCTACAAAAAAGACTACCAAATGCTTCTGTGCTTAATAGCAATCCAAAAAAGGGCGGAACGCTTACGATTCTAAGCTCTGAATCAAAAATGGATTTTGATCCTGCAAGAAGTCAGGGTTTGCCAATAACTTCTAATAGCCTAGTTTTCCGCGCTTTAACAACGTGGAAAGTAACGCCAAGTGGCAAAACGCGTGTTGTTGCCGATTTAGCAACAGATACGGGAACTGCTTTAGACGGCGGAAAAACTTGGAAGTACACTCTTAAAAAAGGGCATTAAATACCAGGATGGAAGCCCAATAACGTCTAAAGATATTAAATATGGTCTTGAGCGTTCTTTTGCAAACTCGCTTACAGGCGGATTCGGTTACCACAAAGCGCTTTTGGAAGGCGCTAAAGACTATGCCGGTCCGTTTAGTGGCAAATCTTTGGATTCGATTGAAACTCCAGACAATCAAACAATCATTTTTAAACTAAATGCTGCTTTTGCTAATTGGCCTTGGGTTGCGTCTTTGGCGGCCTTTGCTCCCGTTCCGTTAAATTCTGGGAATGCGCAGGATTATGGTAAAAGCCCAGTTGCTTCTGGACCGTACAAAATTGTTGAAAACGAAGTTGGCAAGCAAATTGTTATGGTTAGAAACACTAATTGGGATTCCAGCGCGGATTCAATTCGAGCTAATTACCCAGACAAGATAATTTGGAAGCTTGGTGTTGATCCTTCTGTTGCTGCCCAATCTATGATTCAAGGCAATTCTGGCGCAGACAATGCTATTCTTGCAGATTTTGTGCCTCCAGCTCAACGCGCACAAGCTAAAGCAAGCTACAAGTCGAGCAATCTTTTAGTTACAAGCTGTGACGGAGCGTTGGAATATTTGGCCATGAACAATCGCCGTATTAAAGATGTTAAGATCCGAAAGGCGATTCAGTACGCTGTAGATAAGCAGTCGTATCAGCGAGCAAAGGGCGGTGCGGTTGCTGGCGGTTTTGCAACAACGCTTATTACTCCAGGCGTAAGCGAGCGCAAAGTCTATAATCTCTATTCTGCAAATCCGCGTGGGGACGTAGAAAAGGCTAAACAATTATTAAAGGAATCGGGTAAATCTAAACTAAAGTTTAGTCTTATTGCTCGCCCAGATCAGGCGCAAGTGGCATCTTCTATTCAAGCAAGCTTAAAGCGCGTTGGAATTGATGTTTCTATACGAACTGTGGATTCGCAGATTTTTACCGATATGATTACTGGCGATTCTGGCGACTACGATTTAGCTTTGTCTAAATGGCAGCCTGATTTTCCTTCTGCGTATGCAAATATTGGTCCGCTTTTTGACTCTTCGCAAATAGGCGGCGGCAATTGGAATATATCTCGCTACTCGAATCCAAAAGTGGATTCCTTGATTCGCCAAGCTGTTGGCGTTATAGATAAGTCGCGTGCAGATTTGCTTTGGCAGCAGGTTGATAAAGAGATTATGCGCGATTCTCCAATCGTTCCGCTTATTTACTCTAAGAACACTTATATTCACGGAAGCAATGTGGAAAACTTCTTTGTTGGGTCTTTCCCGGCTTATCCAAACTATGCGCGAGTTTCGCTTAGAAACTAGAAAAGGATTTAAGAAAATGTTGGAAAATCGCGAAAACCCAGTGCTTAGCGTTAGTAACTTGTCTATTGCGATTGGCAAAAATCAGATTACGCATAACGTATATTTAAACTTATATGCGGGCAAAATTAGTGCGCTGGTTGGCGAATCTGGTTCGGGAAAGTCCTTAACTTCGTTGGCATTAATGGGTCTTCTTCCAGACGATTTTAGTGTTTCTGGCAAAGCGGTTATTAATACAAGCGCTAATGACAGTTTGGATTTACTAAGCAATAATGCTCCGTATTCTTATATTCGTTCGGGGCTTATTTCAATGGTATTCCAAGAGCCATCTACAGCATTTAATCCAGTTATGCGCATTGGCAAGCAAATTGAAGAGTCATTAAAATATCATCACGAAAAGTTTGGCAAGACGAGCGCTCGCGCTAAAAAATCGCGAGTTCTTGATTCCCTTAGCGAGGTTGGCCTAAAGGATGTAAATCGCGTTTATAGGTCTTATCCGCACGAACTTTCTGGAGGGCAGCTTCAGCGCGCAATGATTGCAATGGCAATTATTAATCAACCTTCTTTGCTTATTGCAGACGAGCCTACAACAGCTTTGGATGTTACAACTCAGCGTAAGATTTTGCAGCTTTTGCGCGATTTAGCTAAAAAGCATAATATTGCGGTTTTGATTATTACGCATAATATGAGCGTTGTTAAGGCTGTTGCAAACACAGTTTATGTTATGAACAGTGGCAGTATTGTTGAAAGTGGGCTAGTTAAAGATGTGTTTTCTAATCCTAAAAACAGCTATACGCGATCTCTTTTAGACTCTATTGTTGATTTTGATATTAGTAATTTAGCTAGCGAATCAACTAGTTCGGAGGCTGGCGATTTTTGCGTAAACATTCAAAATGTTTCTGCTAAATATGCTAAGTATTCTAAAATTTTCAACCCTTCTAAATACGCAATAAGTGATTTGAACCTTAATATTTTAAGGGGGAAAACGCATGCGCTGGTTGGCGAATCTGGTGCTGGAAAAACAACGATTGCAAAGCTTATTTCTGGTCAGCTTAAGCCAGAATCTGGCAGCATAAGCATAGAGGGTCTTAATTTATACTCCGATTGCAAAAAACGCGCAAATCGCAAGATTTTAAGCAATATTGGGTTCATTTTCCAAGATTCTGGCTCGGCGCTAAATCCTTTAAAAACTGTAGGTTGGAGCATTGCCGAGCCTCTTATTGTCAATAAAAGTCTTAGCGAAGAAGAGCGCAAAAAGCGCGTGGAGCTTGTTCTTAATCAAGTGCATTTGCCATTAAGCTTAATAAACAGGTTCCCGCACGAGCTTTCTGGCGGTCAAAAACAGCGAGTTGGCATTGCGCGAGCGTTAATAAATCGTCCTTCTTTGATTATTGCAGATGAGCCAACTTCGGCGTTAGATGCAAATCATTGCCTAAAAATCCTAAATCTTTTAAGTAGCTTGCAAAAGCAGTACAACTTTTCGTGCTTGTTTATAACGCATGATTTGGCTTTAGTAAGCCGCATTGCTAGCCAAGTTAGTGTTATAAAAGGCGGAAGGATTGTTGAGCAGGGAAGCGTTAAAGATGTATTGCGTTTACCTAAAAATCCATACACGCGCAGTCTTATTGATGCTGTTTTGCAATGATTATGTTTGTGCTAAAAAGTACCATTGTAAGAGTTTATTAGGAGGTTTTTATGTCTTCGTGCGCTCCAATAGGTGTATTTGACTCTGGGTTAGGTGGTATTTCTGTAGTTCGTGAGCTTCGAGAAGCAATGCCAAATGAGCGCATTATATACTTTGGGGATTCTGCTAATGCTCCATATGGCATAAAAACTCCGCAAGAAGTGCGTGAGCTTAGTTTTAAGATTGTTGAGCATTTTGCAAGTCTTAATGTTAAAGCTATTGTTATTGCTTGCAATACTGCCACTTCTGCTGCTGTTAAAGATTTGCGTGAGCACTATAGTATGCCGATTATTGGCATGGAACCTGCTCTTAAGCTTGCTTGCGATTTAGGTGGCGGCAAGCCTCAGCGCGTGATTGTTGCTGCTACTCCTTTAACGCTTAAAGAGCGCAAGTTTGCGGAACTTATGAATCGTTTTACGCAAGATCACCAAATTTTTTCTAGACCGTGTCCAGATTTGGTAGAAATTGTGGAAAATGGTGATTTAGGCAATAAAAATATTGTTATGAGTGCTTTGCATAAGTATTTTGATTCTTATGATTTAAACAATATTGATTCAGTTGTTTTAGGCTGTACTCATTTTGTGTTTTATAAAAGTTATTTTCGCGAGTTTTTGCCTGATTGCGTGAAGATTGTAGATGGTAATGCTGGCACTATTCATCATCTTAAAAGCGTCTTAGATTCAATGAATCTTCTTGCGGATAAAGATGACGAGGGGAGTGTTTTGCTCACTAACTCCGATTCAAGCGATCGTATTGCTAAGCTATCGCAATCTCTGCTTAATAGTGACTGCTGATTATAACTTTAATTTAAATTGCAGCTTATAAATATGTGATGAAATATGTGATGAATTTAGTTGTATAAGCTTTTGATTCAACTAAATATAGCATGACCGTATTTGCTTAAAATTAATAGCACGATTACGAATATCCATAGTGAGTCTACGATTAAATCGTAGTTAATTCTGTAATACGCGTTTAGAATTTTATTTTTTAATCCAATTCCTTGCGCGCTAACTGTTGCGTGGCTAAGTGACATGAATTGTATAGTAGTGCAAAACATTAGTACTAAGCACCATGGGCAAAGAACTTGTATTACGAACATTGATTGAGAAAACAGCCAATACGCGTACAAGAGTGCGCATAATCCGCCTATCCAACTAAATATCGCTAGCCATTTTGGAAGTTTTACTTTTGCTATTCCGACTACAGCAAGTGTTACAAATACGCTTTCGGCTGCTATTCCAAAGAAGGCGTTAGGGAAGCTTAGTTCGCCAAATCGTATGAATTCTGCTTGCCATGTTTGAGCTACTTTAGAGCATGATACGAGAGTGTTTATATCGCATCCAAGCGCTTTGTGCGGTGTGCGCGCAAGAGCTAAAGTCTCAGAAGATAATATTAGAGATGTTAGAAGGGCTATTGCAGAAGTAACTAGCATAATAGCGTAAACCCAAGTAGCAGAATGTCTCCAGCCTTTTAATGAGTTTGTTTCGCAAAGTGTTTTTCCGTCTACATTGTTTTCCGTTTTAGATAGCTCATTTATATTTGTGAGTTCTGTTTGTGAATTACAGCTATCCATAAGTACTCCTGTAAACGCTAATAATGTAGGGATTAATCGTTTATAAGATAAACGTTACATGCCACAGTTTACGATAATTGTATGACTGTAACTAGCACTAGCGCTGATATTGATTTTTTTGCAAACCCTGATGAGAATAATTCTGGTTGGGATTTGCATTGTCATACCTTTTATTCCGATGGTACAAAGTCGCCAGAAGATTTGGTAAATGAAGCTAAAACTATTGGTCTTAAAGGTGTGGCTATTACAGATCACGATACTACTGCTGGTTGGAGTGATTTTAAAGAAGCTGCTAATATTGCGGATTTTCCAGTTATTTTTGGATCCGAAATCACATCTGTAGAAGGTAATATATCTGTTCATATGCTTGCTTATCGTTATAATCCAAACGACGAGTGCATTATTGAAATGTTTGATTTAACAAGGAAACGTCGTTTAAATCGTACGCGTAAAATGGTGGAGCTTATGTCGCACGATTTTCCGATTACTTGGCAAGATGTTCTTGATCAAGCAGGTAAAGGGAATCTGACTACGATTGGCAGACCACATATTGCAGATGCATTGGTTGCTGCAGGTGTTTTTGAAACAAGATCTCAGGCTTTTGCAGGGCCAGTAGCGCCTCATGGACCTTATTACATTCCTACGCCATCTCCCAGCGTTGATGAAGTTATTAAAGTTATTAAACATGCTGGGGGAGTAAGCGTTATTGCACATCCTGCGGATTATAGTAGGAATCTTGTTATTCTTTCAGACTCTCAAATTGCTCATTACGCTAGTTTAGGTCTCGATGGTTTAGAAGTGTATCATCGTGGTAATTCTTTAACGCAAAGACAAAGACTATTTGGATTAGCAAAAGACTTGGATTTGCTTGTTACTGGCGGCTCTGATTGGCACGGAAGCGGGAAACCAAATAGTCTTGGTGAAGAAACAACTAGCGACGAAGTAGTGAGTAAAATCCTAAATCGCTAGTTTTGTAATTACAATGCGTTGAAACCAACAGTGTGTGTTGGGGTATCTCCGATTATTGCATAGGCAAAAGAGTTGCTAGGTACAACAATTTTCCTGTTATTTTTATCTGTAATGGTGATTAATTTTTCGTCTTTGATTGCATTGGTTATAATATTCTGCACGTCTTCTTCGCTTTGTTCTGATTCAAAGCTGATAGTGTCGTTTACGTGTTTAACTCCGATTGTTACCTTCATTTTGTTTCCTTTAATACTTTTGATACTTTTAATAATTGGTTTCTTTGATTTTACTTAATATTTAGCATCTAATATTTAGCATTTACGAATTACTCAGTTTGTCTTTAGCATCTTTAATAGCTTGATCTGCATCTTTTAGCATTGGGATAATAATAGTTGCTGGCTTATCTAAATCTTCATTGTTATTTTTGCCAGTATTTTCTACATTGTTATCTTTGCTTTCGATGCTGTTATTGCTCTCGAACTTGCTTTCGATGCTTCCGTCACTATTCTTGTTACTATTATTGGCGTTATTGATAATGCTATTTATAACTTGTGTTTCTAGATTATCAGCAACAGATGTAGTTTTAGTAGCATTCGTATTATCAGACTCTTTGTAAGAATCTTCTTGCGCTTGTGAATTTGAATAGTTCACTTTTGTAGGGTTTTCACTCGTGCTGTCGTTATTGCTGTTTAAAGCAATTGTCTGACTTTTAGCACTTATATTGCTCTCATTTGTGGCATCAGAAGATTCAATAGTATCGTCTTTAACTATATCTCCTACAGTTAGAGAAGACGCAGGATTTGCGCTTGAATTGTTGTTTTGATTAGCATTTGCGTTTCTAGAATTGTTTATACGCGTAAGCTCGTGAGCAAGACGTTCTACTTGTGCTTTAAAGCGCATGATCCCAGTTGTATCCGCACGCTGCAAAGCTTGAACAAAGTCGCCAACCTGCTCCATTTGAAGCCATAGGTTTGCGCGAAGCATAATCATGCTGTCTAATCTGGCTCCTAGCATTCTTCCGTAAGCGCTAAGAAGTGCATTCCTATGCTGTTCATTAAGTTTTGCAAAAATCCACGCTAAATCTCGCGCAGGATCGTTGATTTGCATGCTCTGCCAATTGGTTATTGCAGTAATCGTAGATCCAGAAAATAGAAAATCTCCATCTTTAAAACCGCCGTGAACAGGGCAAGTGTCAAATGCCCACAATCCATCGGTTTCAAGCACTCTGGACCAGTTATCGGTGATTTCAGTAGGAATGTGACCAGCTTGACGTAGCCTTTTAATCCAAGATGTTAATTGTGCTCGAATCTGACCAGTAGTAAAAGTCGGGTAGCCGCCTTTTGTTAAAAATGCTGGGCTTAGTCGGTGAATTGCGCCCATGGCTGTGCCAGCGTTTACGCAATCGTCTGTTGTAAGAAGGCTTAATTCTCTAGCGCTTCCGTTTAAATGTGGGCAAATCAATACTGTTGGATTATTAAAATCTGCCTGTCCAAGTCTTTCGCCATATAAGCTGTTTGAATCAGATTGGTTATCTTCTTGTGTAGATTGTGTAGATTGCGCAACTTTTGTATTTTGCGTATTTTGATTGTTCTGGTTTGAAAGGGAGCCAGGAACAAACTTAAGCATTTCTTCGTGTGCAAATCCAAGAGCTGCAAGTCCTTTGGTTTTTTGCAGCACCCATGCTGCTCTCGCTCTGTCGTGTAAGCGTTTTTGCCCTTTTTCCTCGGAGCTTACAAAAATGTCATAAAGGTTACCAGAAACGTCTTGAATAACGGCATGAGATATTCCCGCAGCGGCATCGGTGGCGTTTGCCTGCTCACTTTGGCGGGTTCCGGCGAATTGTACTTCTGGCATGACCGATGAGGCCAGCGCTACCAACTTGAATCTGCTTATCTGTGTCACAGTTCAACAGTAATACAAAGCAGCGAGATATAGTCAAATAACCTTTAACCACATTTGTGTTTTAATCTTTTATTTTTTCTTTGTTTGCTGTAACAATAGAAATATGATTTCTTCTCCAGAGTCATTATTGAATGATTTAGATGATTCACAGCGTGCAGCAGCCATTGCGTTAAATGGTCCTGTTCGCATTGTGGCGTGCGCTGGTGCTGGTAAAACTCGCACTATTACACGCAGAATAGCGTATGCGTGTGCTAAAGGAGAATGGGATGAAAATCGCGTTTTAGCGGTAACTTTCTCTGTAAAGGCTGCTAAAGAAATGCAAGAACGTCTTAAAAAATTAGGTGTTAATAATGCGACTGTCGCAACTTTTCATTCTGCAGCATTAAAACATTTACGTAAGGTATGGGATTCAGTGTGCTCAGCTCCTTTTCCAAGAATAATGGATGATCCTAAAGAAGTTACAGAGCAAGCATTGATTCATTACACAGATCTTGCAAATATGACGTCTGTGCAAATAAGAGATATTATTTCAGAAATTGATTGGGCGAAAGTTTCGCTTATTGCACCAGATGATTATGCGAAAGCATATGCTTGTGTTCATAGAGAACTCCCTGCGGGATTAGATGTTAAACAATTCGTAGAAGTTTATAAAGCGTACGAGATTGAAAAAAATACGCGTAATCTTATTGATTTTAACGATTTGCTCCTTTTAACCTGTCATATTTTAAGATCTTTCCCTAATGCTGCTAAACAGATTCGTAGTTTAATAGGTTGGGTTACTGTTGATGAGTATCAGGATGTTTCGCCATTGCAACATGAGCTTCTTGTACTATGGTTGGGCGATAACCGCAATATTTGCGTTGTTGGAGATCCTGCCCAAACCATCTATTCTTTCGCTGGTGCTAGTAGCTACGATTTACTTGAGTTTCCAAAAGAATTTGCACCAATCTACGCGGATATTAGTTTGAATACGGATTACAGGTCTACAGAACGTATTGTTGGTCTTGCTAATCGTGTTCTTTCACAATCTGCGTGTAGGCGTGATTATTTAAAATTAAAATCAAATATTAAGGGTGGCGCTCGCGTTTCCAAAAGTATTTATAATACTGATTACGATGAGGCTCTTTCTGTTGCTCAGCAGATTTCTAAAGCTGTTAAATCGGGGGATGCGCTTCCTACGGATTTTGCTATTCTTACGCGCACTAATGTTCAGCAGAATATGTTTTGTAGAACATTAGGTAGCTTGGGCTTACATTTTTCTGTTAAAAAAGATGCTGGTCTTCAACCTGATGTGCTCGATAATAATATAGATAATACAGAAGTAAGCAATTCCAATTCATCGGTTGCTGGCGACTTATCCTTTGCTGATACAGATAATAAGTTTGTAGATAATGTTTCCGAAAAGAAGCATGTTGATTTAATTAAAAAATCTTTACTTCCTGTAACTATATCTACAATTCACGCGTCTAAAGGTTTGGAATTTAAACACGTTTTTTTGGTTGGCTGTTCTGAAGGTCTTCTTCCTTTTGGATCTTCTGTTAGTAGAAGTGAAGATGAGGATGAAGAAGAACGCAGACTTATGTATGTTGCAATAACAAGAGCGGAAAAAACCTTGCATATTTCTTACGCTCTTTGCAAGGATTATGGAAGTGGTATGCAAAGAACTGTAAGTCATTTCTTAGAATAATTTGTTTAAAATAATTCTAAGAAAATCGCAAGTTTTTCCGCTCTGTTTTATTATTTCTATTCATTTATTATTCATTTGTTATTTATTTATTGTTATTTATTATTTATTTATTTATTATTCACTTATTATTTATTTATATCTGAATCGGGATTTGAATCAGAATCAGTTTCACCGTTATCTGAATCTTCGTCAGCATTGTTGTTTGCGTCATCAGATTCGTCGTCAGACGTGTCATTAGATGCTAACAGTTTGCTTAATTCATCGTCCCAATTCACATCTTTGAGTTTCTTTTCTAAATCTTCACTATTCTTGAAGTCTTCCAAATTAGGCATATTCATGCTTGATTCTTTTGACTCTTTATTTGTTTCAGTTTCCGATTCAGAATTAGACTCAGCATTAATTTCAGCATTAGTCTCAACATTATCATTTTTCTTATTTTCATAAGAATTTTCATGTTCAGACTCGTCGTTATCAATCTTAGAAGCTGACGACTCTTCATTATCTGTAGAATCAGCCTCATAGGATTTGCTTGCCTCATCTTTGTTTGTAGAATCTGCAGAATCTATTTGCTTATTATTATCTGTGCTATTTTCATCTGTAGTATTCGTTTTTTTATCACTTGCGTTTGCCTCATCCTGAGACTCTGGTAAATCAGGCAAAAGATCAGGATGATTCCACATAGAGTCTCGCTCCTCAATGCCTTTTTCGTTTGTGATTGAATCCCATAATGCTGCAGCTTCTCGCATTCTGCGCGGTCTTAATCTCAATCCGATAAGAGATTCAAAAGTTATTTCCGAAGGTCCACCTGCAGCGCGCTCGCGTCTCATCATCTCTCTAAGTTGATCGATGTGTGGAATATGTGCCATTCCAGCACGCCAAATAACGCAATCAACCCAGCCTTCTGTAAGAGCAAGAAGTGTTTCCAGTCCTTTAAGAGCCTGTTTTTGACCCTCTGTTTCTGTATCTGCAACTTTAGAAATATCCACCGCTCCAGAAACAGCTTCTGGATCCATTTCTTGAATATCTCTAAGCTGGTCTTCTACAGCATCTAAGTCAATAGAAATACCATCTGCATACTTTATAATCAGAGCTTCAAAACGTGGCATAAGCCATGGTACAGACGCAAACAAGCGAGCGTGTGCAAGTTCGCGTAAGGCAAGATAATTCATAACTTCTGTTACGTCTAATCCCCAGGTTTTTGCATAATCTATGCAATTGTATGGAATAAGACCTCCAGCTGGATTGTTAAGTAGTGCTATACCTTGATCGAAGCTTCCATGAACCTCGTGAGATAATGCTCCAGCAGCGTATCCTAGTTGCATAGCAAAAGATGTATTTCCGAGCAATCTCATAAACTGGTCAGGTTGTTTTACCTCATCTGGCATAGGGATTGGCATAATTCCATCGTATATGCCATCCACTTCTGTATCTTGTGAATCGCCGAATCTTGCGGATATTACGCTTGTAAACGCCTCGCACACAGATTTTGCAACAGGGTTCGCGAATTTAACCCACGAATCTATTGTTCCTTCAATCCAATCAGATCTAGAAAGAATATCAGGTGTTCCTGGCGCAGGATTTAAGTTGCAACTTGTGTCTAGCCACAAGTTTGCTTGGCTAAGTGCTCTTCTAGCACAGTCCGCAACTTCAGCGTTTACGGTTCCTCCATCGCTTGTTGATCTTTGAATAGCGATAGATTGTGCAAGCTTTTTATTTATTGGACCGTCTTCGAGAGTCACTCTCATTTCAAGAGGATTGTTTAATCCTCCTGTAGAAAAAGCTTGCATCATGGCGTGAACTTCGCCTGGTGTCGGAAGTCCTCCAATTCCACACCTTTCCTTGATGTGTTCGCGTATGTCAAAAGGGAGGTTCTCAAAGTTGTGCCATGCTTTTTCGCCTTGTTCAGAACCAAAGCAGTCGACGAGCCACTGGTGAATTTCTTCTTCGCTCATAGTTAAGTCCTTACAGTCTTAGTTAAAAGTCATCTAATATTTTCTACGTTATTTCGCATTCATTTATTAGTGTGACTTTTTGCAGCTTATTACAGATTCTACCTGATATACGGCAATTTTCATTCAATAAATCAATAATTTAAGTAACTTTTTTAATTTAATATTTTAAATGAATCCTAATTCCGTTATGCGTATGGCTTGAGTATAGAATTATTTCTTATGACTAATAAGATATTTGCTGTTTTTAATAATGTATGTATGACTGTTATAAGTTTTACGAGTAGAGTTTTTAATTATTTTGTTAAATATTTTTCTTCAAAATCCGTGCAGTATTTTATTGGACTGATCATTGGTGTTCTTGCGATTATTGTGCTTTTTCTTCCTAGCGCATATGTTGTTGAAGAGCCAGGGCCAACTCAAGACGTTTTAGGAAAATCTTCTGGAAAATATGTGATAAACGTAGATAATCCTAATAATCCTAATAAAAAAGCTGCTTCAGCTGCTTCGGGTTTAAAATCGCATTCAAAAAGTGGCAAATTGCTTTTAGTTACAGTAAATACATCTGGAGTGCCAGGGTATGAGATTCCAAATATTTACGCTGTTTTATCTTGGTTTGATTCAAAAAAGCAGATTTTGCCGCGTGAGGTGTTAGTACCTGTAAATCAAAATGCAAGTGATTATAAAAAAGAAACAAATAAGCAGATGACTTCCTCGCAATCTTCTGCGCAAGTGGCGGCTTTGGATTATGCGAAGAAACATCTTAATGTGAATGTAAAAAACGTAAAAGTTAAGATGCATATAGACGATATTGGCGGTCCTTCTGCAGGAATGATGTATGCTTTGGGTATTTTAAACAAGTTAACTGGCGTAGATTTGGCTGGCGGCAAAACAATAGCAGGCACGGGAACCATTGATAATAATGGGAAAGTTGGGGCAATCGGCGGAATTCGTTTAAAGATGATATCTGCTAAAAGAGATGGTGCAAGATGGTTTCTAGCGCCAAATAGCAATTGTGATGAGGTGGTTGGCAATATTCCGCAAGGTTTAAACGTAGTAAGCGTTAAGACTTTAGATGATGCGTATAAAGCGTTGGAGAAAATTAAGGCTGGTAAAAGTATAAAGTCTTTTAAAACGTGTAATGCGAAGATGTAGAAGATGTAGAAGATGTTGCTTCATTTTTAACTCTTTATTTCTTTAACTCTTTATTTCTATTATCGAAAATCCTATATTTAGTATGTTTTATTATGCAAAGTGCTGCATATTGTGTTTTAAGACACGCCGAGCGTGATAATTTCGATGCTAAAAGCGAAAAATATAAAGTTTCCAATATATTTTTAACGTATTTTATGGTGATCTTTATAGAATCTAGGAATTTTTACGAATGTTAAAAAATGTGTAGATTTTCCTTGAATTTTCCTATGGGGGGGGAGNGNGAGGGGTGACAACTGTATACGTGCTTTGCAGTAGTGCACTGTATTATTTTGCATTTGAGCGTTTGGCGCGAATTTAACTACTGGTTTTGTGGAAGCTAGGTATGCTTACGTTTATTTAACGCTTGCACGCTAGTTTTCTTCAATAGTTTCGCGTTGTTTACGTAGTCGGCTTACGTTTATTTACGTAGTTTGATTGCGCGCTTTTTGCTGATAATGCGGTGTTCTGTACCCCGGGCAATGCTTGTTGGCTTATAAAACCAAAGGGCATGAGTATTCGAGCAGCTTTTAGATTTTAAGAAATCGAGGCGTTAGAATGTCACGGCTTCATGGCTTATTGAACTTGCGTAAGCAGTTTAGAATGCTTAACGCTTCTGCTTCTTCAGATAGTTGCAGACGTATTCTTTCGAAGCGTTACGTTTTCCGTGCGTTTTTAGCAATGCTCGTTGCCGCCGCCACCATAGTGACAATGCTCATAGTGCCGCCAGTAGAAGAAGCTAAGGGTTATGCAGATGGTAAAGCACCTATTCATGCTTGGTGGAATAGTTTTGGTACAGGCTTTGTGTCTGGTTCTGGCTTTGGAATAGGGGATGCTACTAGTCAGATTGCTTCTAACGTTGAAGTTGGTCGCAATGTTTATGACTCTTCTACTGGTAGAAATAGAACTCAGATTAAATGGGAAGTGTTCTTCAATACTTACTCTCAAATGTACGAGAGTATTGTAACAGGTGAACCTTATAGCGGTAAGAGAGAAGATAAAGCGTTTGGTGGTAAAAGACCTCTTCTTATGGCTTGGCTTCCAAAAGGTATTGATAGGAAAAGTATAAAAATTAGTAGAAGGAAGTCTGGTAATAGAACTGGTTACCGTAACTATGGCTGCTGGCCTGAAACAGACAAGTGGTATAGCGCGTTTCCAAAAGATAAACAGTTTGATAAAACTGATAACGGTCGTGGATGTAGAGCAATCCAGTATCAAGAGCCTATTGTTACAATTAATAAAACATTAGATGAGTTTGTTAACAGTAGTTCTAGATGGGCTCATTCGTTCGACGGTAATTTGTATGAAGGTAAAGCTGGTAAAGAGGGTGTTGGTAAAGACCAACAGCTATTTAACTCTTATTGGGATAATGCTTTAGGTACTTCCAGACTTACATCGTATTGCGATTCGAACGATAAACATGACATGTGCGAAATTAGAAACTGGAAGAATGATTTCTCTACGGTTCTTGCTGACTGGGAAGTTTCAGGTAATACGGCTTTTCAGTGGAATATCACTGCGTTTGTTGATGAAAGTATGGAAAATCGCTCAGATTTAGTATTGAAGAATCTTCCGTTCTCAGCTGGATGGAACTCTGGCAAAGGTACATATTCCGAAAGCGATTTTGGAGATTTAGAAACGAAGAAAAATGGTGCTGTAGAAGTTAGAAGTAAGTGGACTTTTATTGGACCTTTCGATAGTGATGGCGATGGTATTCCAGATTCTATGGAAGGCTATGACCATAAGAATCCTGACGCTTTGCCTGATTTTAGTAATAGTGATCAGCCGCATACTGTTTTGAATAATATTACTGATCCAAATGGTAAGACTGAAATAAAATATCCTCAATATTCGTCTAGCATGATGAATGATTATGTAAAGAAGTTAAATAATCAGAATTTAAGCTCGGACACTACTTATGGTGGCGTAGAGAATGTGCCTGTTACTACGTATGGTACGCCTGTAACAATTAAGCCGTACGTTAATACTGGTTCTTGGCAGGGATGGGACTTAGGCGACTGGGATGGTCAATATTCTCTACAAAGCCATTATGGCGGTCGCTATGTTGCAGGAAAAGATACTGATACTACTACTAATATTCCATCAGATTTTCCTAACGGCTCTAGTATGAAGTATGAGCTTACTTCTATTCCACAAGGTGTTACGCAATCTAGTAGTTGTAGTACTGGTCAAAATAATTCTGACAAAGGCTGTGTGAGCATAGATAGTAAAACTGGTTATATTACGTATAATCCAGGAAAGTTGGATCGTAATTCTGAAGGTATTACTTTTAAGGTGAAGATTACGCACCCAACTCCTAGCGCTTACCAATACAACTGTAAGTATACGACACCGATGGTTCAGGAAAATGTACCTATAAAAATCAAGGTTGTTTCTAACGCCATGTTGTACAACCCGCAGTACAAGGAAACTACTGTTGCATACGATCCGAATCATAAGAAGTTTAACCCTACTGATAGCGAAGAGCCTAAGAGTGTACGAGCTAACAAAAAGCCGTGGGTTAGAGTAGGTAATCTTCCTAAAGGTTCTACCTTTAAGTTAGAGAAGTATGGTAAATACGGTTCTCCTGTGCTTGATTGGTCTAAGATTGATTCGAAAAATACAGGAAACGGCAAAGTGACGTTTAGCCCGTCTAAAACGCAAGCTGGTAAAAGTGAAAAGACGCCTGTGCTTGTTACGTACCCAGATGGTTCTACGTCTAAAGATAGTGATGCAGGTAATTATGACAAGGTCGTGTATGCTCCTGTTAAAGTTGGTGATTTGCCAATTTCAGGCGGTGACTTGAATCTTGGTTTATATGACGGGAATAGCATAAATAATAATGGTTTCTGGGGCTTTTCCTTTAGAGATAAAACGAATCCTCACGAGATCGATAAGGGTAAGAAAATAGGTCTGTCAGATAAGGATCACAAGAACCCTAATAAGGGTATTGTGTTTGATTCTTGGGCAAAGAATGGTAAAGGTCCTATTACTTTCCGCGTGATATGCCATAGGACTGATGTACCTAATTCTCCGTTCGCGTTGCTTAAGCCTAAAGAAGGAAACAAAGAAGCTAGCGGAGAGATTAACGGCTTGCATTTTGAGGATTTCCGACAGTGGATTCGAGATAACGACAAGCGTTGCAAGGGCAAGGATTGCAGTAACGATAATCTCTACCTTCACTCTAGAGAATACGAAAATGACACTATGGAGCGTTCGCGCGCGATGATTGGTGGCACGCCTAAGGAAGGCGGCTCGTACGAGTGTAAAGTATTCGCTTTCCACGAAAAGTATGATGATAAAAACGATCACGGTGGTTCACTGAAAGCATTTGATGACACGGCGAAAAATGGTGGTCCTACTGAGTATTCAATACTTTTTAATAACTATGAAAGTATTAAAGCAACAACAAAAGGCTCAGAGTGGATTACTGACAGTTTCTACTTTAAAATCAAGCTCAAAGACAACCAAAAGTACAACCCGACTTATGTAAAGATGCCAACTATTCAAGCTGGTAAGTCAATTAAGGATGGTAGGTATAGCAGTCCAACAAAAGACAATATCAGCACTGATCAGCCAAAGAGCACTAAAGATGGAAATGATGTTTCGGAGGATGATCGAGCTAGCATTCTTGTTGGTGACCTTCCTGATGGCACGTGGTTTGAGATTAAGAAGCTACTTAGAAAAGTAGATGACAAAAACCATTCTGATAAGTTTACGTTGCAACAAGAGAAGGAAACTTGGTCTAGGTTTGAAGATAGTGAAGACAACGTTACGCGCGATGAGCACGGCAATACTGTTAAGAAGAGCGGAAAAGTAGTTACTTTAGATCAGCCTAATCGCGAATATGGTTCTGTAACTTTCCACCCAGATAAGTGGCAGTCTGCTGGCGAGTATTGGGCGGAAGTTAGAGTTCACTACCCAGACGGCTCTGTATCAGACGGCGAAGGCTCTGTAAACGAGAAGCACCCTGTGTACGCAAAGGTGAAAGTTACGCCTAAGCCTGGCAATAATAATTTTGGTCTTAACTTGTTTAGGTATACAACGGATTCTCAATACAGAACTATCAGCGTTGAAAATGGCATAAACCTTCATCCAGGAGATTTACTCGCTGGTAACGATCGCCCTATGTTTGATTCTTACTTAACAAACGCTATTGGAAATCTTCATCAGCATATGATTTGCTCAAAGCAAGACAAGAATGGTAAGCAAACCGACTACACGTATGGCATTCTTCCTGGTCATGTTAATAATGAGAAGTCGCAGAAAGATAGCGAAAAAGACGGATTGCGACTTTTGGAACCGCAGACGATTTGGAAGCATTCATCACTTAAGAATCAGTTTGAGTGCAATACTAATGGCAAAAAGTGCAAGTCTGATACTTACTTATACGATGATTGGGTTGATAGCGATAAAAGCTATAACACTTTTGAGCGCACGCACGGATCTTTCGGCGGCGTGGCGCAAAAGACCGGCGACTATGTGTGCAAAGTCTACGTTATAAAGGGCGATCAGAAGAAGTCGGATGCGTTTAAGAAAGCTGTCGAGTCTAATATCAAATCTAAGAAGAACGAAGACCCAGTTACAAGCGTTCTTAACGCTAGAGGTAATCCATATGGCAAAGAAGGCGAAGGCTACAAAATTGGCGCATTCTCTGTTCATATTCATAAGGACAACCAGCTGTACAACCCGACTTATACAAAGATGCCAACGATTTTGGCGGGTAGTACTTTTGACAAGAACCTTAAGAATCACAAGGCTGACATAAGCTCTGACACTCCGCGAAGCAAGAAGATTGTTAAAGACAGCAATAATCATGACGTTAATGCTAACGGCGTTCCAAAAGAGGATTTGGTTAACGTTAAGGAAGGCGCTCTGCCTGCTGGCACTTGGTACGAGATTAAGCGCTTTGTTAAGGCTGGCGATATTAAAAACTCGAAAGCAAAGAGTTTGCCTTGGGCTAACTTTGAAGACGGCGAAGATAACAAAGCTGATGGCAAGTCGGAAGCAGCCAGCAAGGACGCCACCGGCAAAGGCTCCGTCACCTTCCGCCCAGATAAGTGGCAGGATGATGGCGAGTATTGGGCTGAGATTAGGGTTCACTACCCGGATGGCTCTGTTTCGGACGGCGATGACTCCATCAACAAAGATCACCCTATCTACGCAAAGGTTAAGGTTACTAGACCAGATATTAGCGCTGGCGATTTGCATGTTGACGTGTACAAGTACTTTGACCATACAGCGTATAATTCCGATACCAATAAAGGCAGAGTCGACTCCGCAGATAACATTGCGAATGTTGACAACAAGGTTGGCGTTACTGTTATGCGCGGAATCGGCTTGCTGAATGACCTTGGTGTTGACTCATGGTCTACAAATAAGCGCGGCGGCATTACTCTAAGAACGTTGTGCAGGGATGCGAATGAGCCAGCTAAGGGCAGTGGTAATAAGTCTCAGGTTTGGAGCGAAAATCTAAATAAACTGTTCTTTAAGCTTAACGGCGGCGATAGTCAGAAAGTGTGGGGGCATGCGAACTTCCGGCAGCAGGAAACTTGCCGTAAGAACGGTAATAAGGGTGATGGCTGCGTTACTGATGTAGCTAACCCTATGCTTTTTGACAGCACTCGCGGAACTATGGAACGCTCACGCGGATTTATTTCAAACACTAAAGCGCCTACGGAGACTGGAAAATACTATTGTGCAGTGTTTGCGTTGAAGCCAGATGCTTTGACTGAGTACAAGAATGCTGTGAAGAAAGGCACGATTAGTGTTGTGAATAATAGCGATATTGTTAGCGCTATGAGCTTTAAGGGCGAGAGCGGTATTGACTATGCTGCAAAATTCTTCCCAGTGTACGTGGTGAAACCATTCAAATTACCAAAGACGGGCGGCGTGAACTGGAACATGTTTCTTGGTGGTGTTGTGTTTGTTGGCACTTCTCTGATGTTTATTGCATTGTTGCTTGATCAAAGCAAGTGGGGGCGTGCGCTCATCGCTGAGATTATCAAGATTATTAAAGTTTTTATCCGCAAAACCGCTAGAAAATGGCGCATTGAAAGGTGGCGATGCTGATGAAAATTTTCTGCAGCGCAAAAACTGCAGTATCAACGTTCCATGTGCTGGCAATGGCATTGCGTAGTTGCGTTACATAGTGATGTTACATAGCAATGGCAATTATGCCGAAGCATGGTTCGGATTTAATCTTGCTGCGCGCGGCGCAAATCGTAGCCGCCGACAGAGTTCATACAACTTGCAATGGCTCCGCCGACCGTGCGCAACACAAAACAGAAAACTTATCTCTTAAACCTGCTCGAAAGAGCAATAAAAAAGGAGAAATTATGAACAAGATAACAAAGCAATGCGTGGCGGCAATCGCCTCGCTCGCAATGGCTGGCACGCTGTGCGTTGCTGGCGCCGTGGTGGCTGGCAACTCAGCTTGGGCTGTGGATAATGCAGCTGCTGCTAAGGCTCCATGGGAAGATACTACTAAGACTGGTTCCATTACGATTCACAAGAAGGATGATACTTCTGGTACACCTGTTGGTCTTAACGGTGCAACCTTTACAATTCAGAAGGTTTTAAAGATTGGTAATGATAATGTTCCTGATCTTAAGAAGCAAGGGGATTGGATTACTCTTGCATCTAAAGTTAAGGAACTTAACGAAGCTGCGAAAGCTGGTAAGCCTACAGATAAAGTCACGTTTGATACAACGAATTTTGGCACTAATGGCAAGATGGAAAAGGTAACGGCTAAGTCTGGTAGTGAAGACGGCGTGGCAAAGTTCGATAATCTTGCAATCGGCTTGTACTACGTTGAGGAAACTAAAGTGCCAACAGGCTATAGCCCTGAGTTTACTCCATTCTTTATAACTGTTCCGCAAATTACGCGTGAAGATGGTAAAACCACCAACACTTATACATATGATGTAAGCGTTTCTCCAAAGAACTGGAATGCTAATGGTGGTATTACTAAGGATGCTCAAACTAGCAAGATGGTAGGTGCTGGAGACACGCTTCCATATGTGATTACTGCTAAGGTGAAGCTTCCACTAACGCCTGCTATGGATAAAACTAAGTTAGCCAGCTCTAATTTCACTGGCTTTAAGGTTTGGGATGATGCGTTAGCATCCGCATATAGCAACCTTACTAACTTTGGTGATACTGCAACTAATTATAAGGTTCAAGTTGGCGAGTACGATGCTCAAAATAAAACATTTAAGAAAGTTACTAGTGGTACTAATCCTGTAGATCTTACTAAAGGTACTGATTACAATATAGCTGTTAGCGACTCTGATGTTGATAAGGCTGGTACTACTGTTACTCGTAAGCGCATTCTGTTTACATTCGAAGATGCTGGTTTAACTAAGATTGCTAACGCATTTGGAACAACTGCTAGTGCGTTTGCTAGTAAGGATATTCGAGTTCAGGTAACTTTGAATCTTAAGATTAATAAAGATTTTGGTAAAGACACTGTAAAGACTGAACTTACTAACAAGTATGGTTTTAACCCAGGCGGAGACAGCGGTAAGGATACACCTGGTACCGATACCAAGACTGTATTCCACAAGTTCCATGTCTTGAAGTATGACGGCACTGATACCTCAAAGAAGACAGTTCTTTCTGGGGCAGAGTTCAAGGCGTTTGCTGATAAAACCAAGGCTTTAGCGTGCGCAAAAGACACAACTAAGTGCGCTGAAACTAATGGAGCTATGCCTGGCTTTACTGCTACTAAACCAGCTACTGCAGGAACTGCTACTATCACTACAACTGGTAATGATGGCAAGACTTCTGATTATGTTGTAAAGACTACTGATGCGAATAGCAAGATTTATCTTGTTGAGGTTAATGCTCCAAAAGGTTATGTCCGCTCAGAAGATGTTCATGAAGTGGATACTGCTAACGCAAAAGATAATGAATCACTTGAGGTTCCAATTGCTGATGTTCCAACGAGCAATAACATTGAACACTGGTTCAAGCTTCCAAATACTGGTGCTTATGGCGTGATTATATTCGCCATCATCGGTTTGGGCTTAGTTGGTGCTGGTACATTCATGTACATGCGCAATAATCGCAAGAAGGAAGAAGAACAGGCTGCATGATTTGCTCAGTTTGATGAGTAAATCATAAACGATTGAGTCTATAAACGATTGAGTCTGCATAAATTGAGTCTAGGAGCAAAATCCTAGACTCAATCCTATGTGGACTGTTAAAGCAACAAAACCCGTCGTTTTCCCGCTTTTTGTTGTTGATTTTGTGGTTTTAAGCAACATTTTCGGTAAGTTTTTCCCGATTTTGTTGTTAATTTTGCCGTTTTGAGCAACAAAAAGCTTGTTGAGCGAGCGCGCTGTTGCTAAATTGTTTAAGAATAAGGCGAAGCGTACCTCCAGTGTGATTGGCACGAGCAGTGTGGCTGGTGCGAGTGATTTGATAGCGGAAAAGTCGTCAGCAACCGAAGAGCAAACTCCACAATCCAACTCAAGCCAAAAAACACAGAAAAACTTAAAAACACAGAAAACTTTTATACATCGCATAATTGAGCCGATTGCGTTAGTGCTAGCAGGCGTATTGTTCTTCAGCTACCCAGTGGCGTCAACACTGTGGAACAACCACGTGTCTAAACAAATTTCCATAGATTACGACAAAGTAAGCTACAATCAGGCCGCTAGCGTGCGAGAATCTATTCTAAGAAGTGCGCGAAAATACAATGCTCGCAGAAAAAAATTCTTTACAGCCGACCCGTATGACGGCAGTGATAATTACAAAAAAACAGCAGACTATAAGTCATATATCAAACAACTAGACGAACCAATGGGAATTATGGGAATCATAAAAATCCCGAAAATTGGCGTAAAACTACCAATTTACCATGGCACTTCGCGCGATGTCCTAGCTCGCGGAGCAGGACACTTGTATGGCACAGATTTACCTGTGGGCGGCAAAAACAGGCATACCGTTATAACAGCACACACTGGATTGCCTACAGCAACCATGTTTGACGGTTTAATCGACATGAAGCGTGGAGACTACTTCTACATTGATGTACAGGGCGACACGATGCGCTACAGGGTGTTTCGCATTAGTGTTGTAGACCCGCAGGATATCAGTTTGCTGCAGCGTGAGCCTGGGCGCGATTTGGCGACTTTGCTTACATGCACGCCGTATGGTGTGAACTCGCATAGGCTACTGATTACGGGGTATCGCGTGCTGCCGGACCCCAGCGCACGCTCCAGAAGATCATCTTCAGTGGCCGCTTTGGATGACGCTGTTTGTAGCTGCTATGATTCTTTCGCTGTTGATAATTTCAATCATGGTAACTGGATACTTGCAAAAGCGTAAGAATAAATCAGATTTGCGCGGCAAGCACATACTGCGCGAGACCTGCCTTCGTGCTTAAAGCGTAACGCGCGAACTATTTTCCCGAGATTGTTTACGTATTTGGTGGTTTTGTGAACAAACGCGGGGAAAAAATAAACAAACATGGGAGAAGTACGCTAACCAAGAAAAGCGGAAAGTGGGCGATGAGGGACTCGAACCCCCGACATCCACCGTGTAAAGGTGGCGCTCTAGCCAGCTGAGCTAATCGCCCGCTTGAAACAAGATACAGTATGGTGTGTACTAGATGCGTGATTCGCGATTTGCGTGTGTCTTTCAGAGTTTGTGTTTTGCGTTTTGAAGCGTCTTAACAATCGCGTAGAGTATATTCAATAATGATATGTTCAGGAGGTCTATTGTTTATGGCAAGTAAACCCGATACTGCGCGTAATTCTTCTGGTATTGAGCGCGTAGGTAAGCGCAAGAAGGGTTACAGCGTAGAGCAAGTTAATGATTTTCTTGAGCGTGCCCATTCTTTGTATGAGTCCGACGACATTCGTCTTACACAAAAAGATATTCAAGACGTGTCCTTCGATTTAGAAGATGAAGGATACGCTATTCCTCAAGTTGATGCGGCTCTTTCTAGGTTGGAACGTGCTGTTGTAGATAAAACAACCGAATACGAAATTTCTCATCGCGGTAGAATCGTTTGGAAAGCACAAGCCGATAGTGAATACCGTGTTTTGCTTAATCATTCTCAGCGTGATTACAAGATGCGTTTTGATTCTGGTCAATCTCGCAAGCCTTCGTATGATAAAAAACAGGTCGATAATGTTGTTAATAAGACCTTAGATAAGATTTCTATTCTTCTTGGATATAAGCCAACGTGGGGTAATAGTTCAAGCGATCTTGATGGCATTGACGCAATGTTTGTTTCTAACGTGTTGTTTACACAGCGTTCTGGTAAACATGGATACGATGAGCGTCAAGTGGATTATTATTTGAACGCTTGCATACGATTGCTTAGTAGGCTTGAATCTTACGATCGTGTTTCTAAGTACCTAGATTTTGATTCTAATGGTGCTGCCGCATCTTCTGTTAACGCAGCATATAGTCAGACGACGCCACAGCCTGTGCAATCTGCAAATCCTATGCCTCCATCTGTTCCCGTTGAGCATAATGCGGATTCGTTTGTAGTAAATCCTGTTCAAAATACTGTTGAAGCAGATAATCCTGTTGCAAATGATATTTTTTCTAGAACTACAGTTGATGAAGTAGATTCGCATCATATTAGTGCAGATAGTGTGCCAGTCGTTGAGCATGTGGCAGATAGTGATAATAGTTCTGCACAGCATATTGAAGATATGCCTCAAGATAGGCAAAGCATTTTCGCACCTGTAGACAACAGTGTTGATAACAATAGTGGTGCTTCTCTTAACGATTTGCACCATGGGGATAGGGCTATTTTTACGCCTCATTCTGCTAATGTAGAGCCTAATGATGATACTGATGACGAGATGTCTCAGGCTTCTACTGTTATGCCTCCTACGTTCCCGCCATCGTATGCTCCGAAAGATTCCTATTCGCAGACTTATACAAGAGACAGTGCTATTCCAGCTGCACCTAGCCAAGATTCTTATAGTCAGAATCATGTTAATGCTGCTAATGCTAATGCTGTTAATACTAAAGATGATGATAAGAATGATTCAAAGAATAGTGCTTCAAACCCTGTTGGTGATTTGAATTTGTCTCTTCTTGCATCTCCTAAATTTGAGCCGTCGCAAAGTCTCAATCTAGATATTCCAGATCTTTCATTCCCAGTTATGAATCATTTTAATGCTTCTTCTGAAGATTTTAATGCTAACAATGCTGGCAATAATGATTCAGATGATTTGGATGATACTGGCGAATCTAATTTCGGTGGTTTTGTGAATCCAAGCCACAACTGATCTATAAAAATACTTTGGATTAGCAGATTAAGAGTTTTTGATTTTCATGCCGTTGTATAACGATGAGGCTGTAGTTCTTAAGACTTTTCCTTTAGGAGAAGCGGATAGAATTGTAGTTATGCTTACTAAAAAGCATGGTAAGATTCGTGCTGTTGCAAAAGGTGTTAGGAAAATAAAATCTCGTTTTGGGGCGCGTTTAGAACCTTTTATGCGTGTGAATGCACTTTTTGCTACTGGAAGAACTTTTGATGTTGTTTCTCAAGCGGTTTTAGTTTCTGCTTATGCTGAGAGTATTTGTGCTGATTATGATTTGTATAGTCGTGCTAGCATGATTGCGGAAATCGCAGATGATTTGGTTTCGTCTTCTGCACAGTATCAGGATTCTTGTATGCAATACAATCTGCTTGTTGCAGCCTTATCTGCTCTTTCTAGGGGATTGCATAGTGCTGATTCAATTGGATTCTCATATGTTTTAAGAGCGTTAAAACTAGCTGGCTGGTCTCCTATGCTTAATGAATGCGTAGTTTGTGCAACTAAAGATGATTTATCATATTTTTCCTCTTGTTCTGGAGGAGTTATGTGTTCTAAAGATCATGATTTGCAGTCAATTAAGTGTAATGGTTTAGCACGTTTTCAAATGATTTCTTTGATTAATGGCGATTGGAAGAATATAGACGGAACAGATATTGATTATTTAACGTATAGATGCGTTGAGCAGTGGTGTGAATATTATCTTGAGCGTCCAATTAAATCAATGCATTTATTAGAAAATAATATGTGATTTAATATAGCTTTTTTAGCGTCTTATTTAACGTTTTTGTGAACGTTTTAGTGAGCGTTTTTGTTAATTTTTTGTTTGAATTTTATAATAATTGTCCTCGCTGTCTGATGCAATAATGATTGATATCAGACACGGGTGCTCTTTCAAAGAGCTGAGAAGATTACTGTCTAACCGTTTAACGTGATTCGGTTAATGCCGACGTACGGAGTTTTCTGCAGGGTCGCCTTTGTTTGATAACTGATAATGAAAGGAGACCCTAATGGGTGCATCTGTTGAAGAAGAAACCGTGCGTCCATCTTTGCGATGGAATGTAGCTGATATTACGCTCACGGTTGTTGTAGCTGTAGCTTCTGGTATTATCTTCTGGGGTATCGGTTTGATTAGCGAGCCTATTTCTGCTGCTCTTAAGCTTATTCCAGTTCCAGGAGTCAGCGCATTGTACTACGGTTTGTTCTATTTTGCTGGTCCTTTGGCTGCTATTATGGTTCGCAAGCCAGGTGCAGCATTGTTCGGTGAGTTTATTGCTGCAATGGTTGAGTTGACTGTTGGAAGCCACTGGGGTGGTATCGGTACCGTTCTTCCTGGATTTGTTCAGGGCTTGTTCGCTGAATTTGCATTCTTGTTCTTCATGTATCGCAAGTGGAATGTTGGCTTAAGCGCACTTTCTGGCGCATTAGCTGGTTTGGGTGGAATCGTTTCAACCTACCCGTTCTACTATGCAGGTGTTCCAATCTTTGGTTCATTCATGGTGATTCACACTATTTGCAGCATGATTTCTGGTGCTGTAATCGGTGGCGTTTTGATGTGGTACTTGTATAAGGGTATTGCTGCCACTGGCGCATTGAGCCGCTTTGCTTCTGGCAAAGAAGTGCGCGCCTGATTTTACGGGTAAGATTACAAGTAAAATCAACTTATAAATTTGATTTGTGGGCGGGGATTAATTACCTCGCCCATTTTTGTAAAGTCGCAAGTTAAATCGCAAGTTAAATCGCAAGTTAAGTTGCAAATAAAAGTCAAAATAAAATCACAAATAATAAAATCACAAATCACTATAAAACAAAGGAGTTAATATGCTAAGAGTACGTCTTGAATATGTGCATCCATGGACGAATCACGCAGGTATGTATCTTGCAAGAAAGCGCGGATTGTATGCACAATACGGATTAGATGTAGAGTTTACAAGCACAGATACAGAGCGCGGCGATGTTCCAGCATGTTTGGAGCGTGGAGAAGTAGATATAGCTCTTGTTCGTTTAAATCAACTTTTGGCTCATCAAAATGGTGCAAACAGGCTAACGTCGTTTGCTGTAATGAATCAATCGCAAATTGGTGGAATCATAACAAATAAAAACACGGGCATTACGCGATTTAAAGATCTAGAAGGAAAGCGCGTAGTAATTCCTATGGGCGTTAAGCGCCTATACACGGAGCTTCAGCAGGCGGTTGCTGCCGACGGCGGCGATTTTAGCAAGCTGATTACAATTGACCCAGGCCCATGGGAGCCAGACATTCGAGCCGTAGAACGCGGAATGTGCGATGCTTTTATTAACGTAGCTTGGTGGGAGCCATACCAGGGTTCGCTTCCATTTGATCAAGTTGTTGTTCTTCCATTCGATTCTATTGGCGTAGCGCCGCATCATTCTTACTATGTTTGCGCTCGCCAAGAGATGATTGAGCGAAATCCGCAATTAATACGTAACTTTGCAAGCGCAACAGTTAAGGGCTATGAGATGGCAGGAAAAGACCCTCAGGCTGGTGTTGATGCTTTGCAGAATGCGCTTTGCCATATTAGCCCAGAGGCTTTGCGTGCCTCGCTAGACGAAGTGATTCCGTCTTGGTACGACAAGAATGGTCGTTGGGGCACGGCAGACATGGCTTTGGTGGAAAACTACACTCGTTGGATGGGTGAAAATGGCCACTTAAGCGTGCCTCTTGATTGCGCGCTAAAAAGTTTAGAAAACGGGTGCGTAACAAACGAGTATTTGCCAGAATAGTCGTTAGTTTTGCATAAGCAAAGTCGCCAGCAGCCGCACATGAGCTAGTTGGCGTCAAATAATTCTGCAAAAAAATGCGCGAAAATCAATGAGCCTGTAACCAAATATCTGTAAATTGGAGCGAATATGGAAAACGAAAGCAACGACCCTCAACTAGATATTGTTGCTCAAAGATGGGCAAATGTTGATTTAGATGAGGCAAATATGGTGTGTTCTCTTTTAGAGGATCCGCTAGAAGCAGATTGCGTTTTAAACCATAGTTTGCGTCCAATGGCTGCAGGTTCATTGCTTCGTGCACATTACAAAGATGATTCGTCAAAGCAATCTAAAAGTTTGGACGTTTATATTAAAAGATGCAGCACAAAAGTGAGGCAAGCGAGTACAATTAGGCCGTATCATCGTTTTGCGGAGCATCTTTTAAAAAATAGAATAAGCACGCCAAAATACTTGTATTTTAATAAAAATAGCGAGACTTCATTATCAGAATTATTAGGAAAAAATGTTCAAATAGACGATATTTACGTAGACGGCACTCTTCTTGTAATAGGCGATTGCGCTTACGAAGTGACCTTAAAAGCTAGCGGAGAAGATAGATACAAAGACGCGTACACTTGGGATCCGCCTAAAACGTGTGAAGAAGCCAAAAATCTTGGAGCAATGATGGCAAAAATCGCCTTAGCTTCACAAAGTTTTGACGAGCCAAATCCTAAGGAAATCAACGCTTTTCAATCAAGATTTAGTCTTTGTGCAAGCAAAGACGTGCAAAATGCTGCAGAAGTTTGGTTAAAAAATAGACCCGATTTAGCGGAATTCTTAAAAGAGCAGAATCGTGATTTTGTAAAAGATTTAAGCGAATTTGCTCCAACATGCAAAAAAATTTACGATTTGGGGTACGCGAATGTAAAAAAGCAGTGGACTCATGGCGATCCGCATATATCTAATTTTATGTGGGAAGGTAGCGCTCCAAGCGCAGTATTTGACTTTGGAATGGCGTATAAAAACACAGCAATCTACGATTTAGCAATGACTTTGGAACGCAACACAATTCAGTGGGTAGATATTGCGAATGGCAAAAAAGATTCATTTAGAACGGATTTAGTTAAGTCAATTTTGCAAGGATATGCTAGCGTTCGGCCATTAACAGATGTTGAAAAAGAGTTGCTTCCGTTTGTTCTTAGCGTAAGTCAAATTGAGCAATGCGTAGAATTTGTAGACTATTATTTAAAGTCAAATGGATCTTACGACTTTAAAATTTGGGGTTACGATACTGGGTTCTTAGAGCACGCTAGATGGTATAAATCTAGTTACGGAGAGCAATATTTAAACGCTTTAATAGAGATTTTGCGAGAAATATAAATATAGAGGATTTTGGCGGATTTTTTTATCTGATTTAGCTGGCTTTTATTAAGCTTTGCAAAACGGGTTTAAGTATTCGTTCAATGGGGTTGTTAGATTTTAACTATGAGTTTTGAAAACGTTGACTACACTTCGTTAAATATTCCAGCAGCTCCATTTAGTGATCCTAGCCGCGTGCCAGATTTTCCTAAAGGTAAAGTTCCTCGCCATGTAGGCGTGATTATGGATGGCAATGGCAGATGGGCTAAAGAGCGCGGAATGATTCGCACCGAAGGGCATAAAGCGGCGGAGCCAGTGGTTTTCGACACTATTGCAGGAGCCATAGAAGCAGGTGTTCGCTACTTGAGCTTGTACACGTTTTCTACGGAAAATTGGAAGAGATCTCCTCAAGAAGTGCATTTTTTGATGGGATTTTCTAGAGATATTATTCACCGCAGGGTTGCGCAAATGAACGAGTGGGGAGTGCGCGTGCGCTGGGCCGGAAGACGGCCAAAATTGTGGAAGTCTGTTATTGACGAGTTGGAAAAAGCTCAAGAGATAACGAAAAATAACACTACGATTGACGTTGTTTTTTGCTTAAACTATGGTGGTCGCGCGGAAATCGCAGACGCTTGCGCGGCAATTGCTAGGGAAGTTAAAAGCGGCAAAATTAAGGGTGATCGCATTAGTGAGAAGATGATTGCTGAACACTTGTATAACCCAGATATTCCAGATTGCGATCTTGTGATTCGCACTTCGGGAGAGCAGCGCACTAGCAACTTTTTGCCTTGGCAAGCGTCTTATGCTGAGCTTGATTTTGTGCCAGAACTTTTCCCAGATTATGGTCGCGAAGCGCTGTGGAGGTCAATTGACCGTTATGCGCATCGCGACCGCAGATTTGGTGGCGTAAAAAACGCTTAAACTTATCTGTTAGTAGAATTAATTTATTAGTCGCAAGCTAGCCAAGCGCAAGCTGCTATAACAGCTGATTCAAGTCCACGATTTAGAGTTGGTTGCAAATCTGGAGCAAAAGCTGGATTGTGATTTCCAGGAGCATTTTTCATGTCTTCAAATCCACCTAATCCCCAGTATGCGTAAGGTGTATTGAAAGCGTTCGCGACTATAGAAAAATCTTCCGAAGCAGAAGCGCGCGAAATATTTACAGAGTCTTCTCCAAAGTATTCATCAAAAGCTTTACGCACGCGCAAAGACGCATTCTTATCATTATTCGTAAGCGGATAGCGGTCATAGTATGTAAATTCTGGTTTCTTAGGACATCTTGCAAGCTCGCACTCTCCACGCACAATTCGTTCAATAGCATTGTATACAAATTTTTGAGTATCTTCGCTATAAGTTCTTGTGTTAATTAAAAGCTCGGCATCATCAGGAATAATATTCGACTTACTTCCTGCATTAAGCGCACCAACTGTAACAATTGCGTAATCTTTAGCTGCAAGTTCGCGAGAAACAATCGTCTGCAATTTCAACACAATAGACGAAGCTAAAACCACAGGGTCAACGCTTAATTCTGGCATAGAACCATGTGAACCTTTACCAAAAATGTGCACGCGAATCGAAGCTGCAGTAGTTAAGAACGCGCCCGAACGAATACCGACTGTTCCTGCAGGAATAGCACCCAACACATGCTGACCAAGGTAAACGTCAGGCTTTGCAATCATGCTCGTAATGCCATTTTCCACCAAGTATTTTGCGCCTTGAGCTGTTTCTTCTCCAGGCTGAAAAACGCCAATGTACGTTCCTCTCCAAGCATCTTTATGCTTGTTAAAAGCCTTCAAGGCGCCAAGTAGGCTGGAAATATGAAAATCGTGACCGCAAGCGTGTGAAACTCCAACCGTTTTGCCATTTTCGTCTTGCGTGCTAACTGTTGAAGTATAATCTTTCCCTGAATTTTCTTTAATTGGAAGCGCATCAATATCCGCTCTCATAGCAACAACAGGACCTTCGCCGTTTTTAATCTCTGCCACAACGCCTGTCTTGCCAACTCGCTTTGTTTCAATCCCAGCCTTGCTAAGAATATCAATAATTGTTTGAGCTGTATGATCTTCTTTCATTGACAGTTCAGGATGTTGATGAAAGTATTTGTATTGTCTTTCTCGTTCTGATTGGGTTTCATCTAAAGCGGATAATATCTTCTGAACTGCCGTAAGTTGCAGCATAAATTCCTGCTTTCTTTTGTTTTATTATAGCTTTGTTGAGTTTTGAGATTATTTGATTTTAGTTTTATTTTTCTTTATTTCGTTCTTCGAGAATCTTGTCTACAAGAGCAGCTTTTGCGTCGATTTGATCGCTAAAACCAGGACGAATGTCTAACTTTAAAATAACGCCTGTGCGATAGCCTTTTTCAACAAGAACCATAGTTGCGTCTTTTACAACGCGCATAACATCGTCGAATTCGCCTTCGATATTTGTAAACATTGCGTTCGTTTCGTTTTTTAATCCAGAATCACGAATCACTTTAACGCAATCTGCTACGTATTCGCTAAGTTCTTCGCCAACTCCGCTAGGAGCAATGCATAATGCTGCAACTGTATTAGTTTTGTGGCAATTCTTGTTATTGCAAGTATCGCAAGTATTGTTATCAGTGTTTTCGCTCATTTTAAATCCTCTCAAAGTGAAAAATATGTGTTGCAAAATTATGCTTACACTTTATTGTATTCGTTTAGCTTATATATGATGCTTATATATGTTGCTTTAGCGTCACAGGGTTTTTCTATAATAAACACCGTTTTCACCCAAATTTTCTAGATTTACGAAAAAGGTGTATTGTGGCTGTTTCAAAGCTTGATGAAGTCGTATCCTTGGCTAAGCGTCGAGGATTTGTGTTCCCAGCTGGCGAGATTTATGGTGGTACGCGTTCTGCTTGGGATTATGGTCCTTTGGGCGTTGCGTTAAAAGACAATATTAAGCGCGAATGGTGGCGTTATATGGTCACTACGCGTGGCGATGTTGTTGGAGTGGATACTTCTGTTATTTTGCCTTCCCAAGTTTGGGTTGCGTCTGGTCACGTTTCTGTGTTCAATGATCCTTTGATTGAGTGCTTGAATTGCCATAAGCGTCATCGTGCAGATAAGCTCGAAGAATCCTATGCCGAAAAGCACGGCGACAAAATGCCAGAAAATGGCTTGAAAGACATTGCTTGCCCAGATTGCGGCACTCGCGGAAACTGGACGGAGCCTCGCGATTTCAACATGATGCTTCGCACGCATTTAGGACCAGTTGAAGACGAAAACAGCTTGCACTACTTGCGCCCAGAAACAGCTCAAGGCATTTTTGTTGACTTTAAGAACGTTATGACTGCTACACGCCAAAAGCCACCATTTGGCATTGCGAATATTGGTAAGTCTTTCCGTAATGAAATCACTCCTGGAAACTTCATCTTCCGCACTCGCGAGTTTGAGCAAATGGAAATGGAGTTCTTCGTAGAGCCTGGAACAGACGAAGCTTGGCATCAATATTGGATTGATACACGCGTAAATTGGTATGTTGATTTGGGCGTAAAGCCTGAAAATTTGCGTATGTATGAGCATCCTAAAGAGAAGTTAAGCCATTATTCCAAGCGCACTGTAGATATTGAATACAAATTCGGCTTCCAAGGATCTGACTGGGGAGAGCTTGAAGGTATTGCAAACCGTACCGACTACGATTTGTCTGCTCACGCTAAGCATTCTGGCGAGGATTTGAGCTACTTTAATCAGGCTACTGGCGAAAAGTATGTGCCTTACGTTATTGAGCCTGCGGCTGGTCTTACCCGCTCGCTTATGGCATTCTTGGTTGATGCTTACGACGTTGACGAAGCTCCAAACACTAAGGGCGGAGTCGACAAGCGTACTGTTCTTAGACTTGACCCTCGCTTGGCTCCTGTTAAAGCTGCAGTTTTGCCTTTGAGCAAGAAGCCAGAATTGCAGGCTGTTGCTCAAGATTTGGCTGCGGATTTGCGCCAGCACGATTGGGTTATTGATTACGATGAGTCTGGTGCTATTGGTCGCCGCTACCGTCGTGAGGATGAAATTGGTACTCCTTTGTGTGTAACAGTTGATTTTGATACTTTGGAAGATCATGCTGTAACGATCCGCGAGCGCGACACTATGCAACAAGAGCGCGTTTCCTTAGACAAGGTTGCAGATTACGTAGCAAGCCGCATTAACGAAAAGCGCGTTAAGTATCCGCAAGGTCCTGTAGAGATTGTTGGTACTCGCGCTGCAGACGGTGGTGTGGATGTTTCTAAAGAAAACGGTGTTGATGAATCGCAGCCTGTAAAGATTGCTCAGGCTGGCGGCTTGTATTAATACTCGTATAGTGAAAAATCGCTAATAAACAAAAACAAAATATATTAAAGTGAATGGAGTTAAAGCAATATGGATTTTTCTATTAAACCAGTAGATTTAGGGAAAATTCATATTGCAACTCCTGTTGTTTTATCTCCAATGGCTGGTATTACTAACTGGCCTTTTCGAGTGATTTGCCGCGAATATGGTCCGGACGGGCTTTACGTAGCAGAAATGATTACAGCTCGCGCATTAGTTGCAAGGAATCCTAAAGCCTTGCGTTTATGCCGTTTTGCGCCTAACGAAAAAGTGCGTTCTTTGCAACTTTACGGAGTAGATCCTTCTATTGTAGAGCTTGCTGCTCGAATTGTTGTTGATGAGAACATGGCGGATCACGTTGACTTAAACTTTGGATGCCCAGTTCCTAAAGTTACAAGGCGCGGCGGCGGTTCTGCTCTTCCTTGGAAAACAGATTTGCTTCAGGAGATTTTGCATCGTGTTGTTTCTGTTTGTGATCCAGCAGGAATTCCTGTTACAGCTAAGTTCCGCGTTGGTATTGACGAAAATCATGAGACTTTTATGCAAGCTGGTCATATTGCGCAAGAAGAAGGATGTGCTGCTGTAACTTTGCACGCGCGTACCACTGCAGAATATTATGGTGGTCATTCTGATTGGAGTCGTATTGCTGAGCTTGTAAATGCTTTGGATATTCCTGTTTTTGGTAATGGCGATATTTGGGGTGCGGATGACGCTCTTGCAATGTTTAAAGAAACAGGATGCGCAGGCGTTGCTATTGGCCGCGGATGCCAGGGGCGTCCTTGGATTTTTGCTGATATTCGTTCTGCTTGCAATGGAAGCGACGATCGCGTTAATCCAAGTCTTGGGCAAGTTTGCAAGGTGATTTTAAGACATCTTGAGCTTTTAGTCGAGTTTTATGATGGCGACGAGCGAATGGCTGTTCATGACTTGCGCAAGCATATTGCTTGGTATTTAAAGGGGTTCCCTGTTGGAGGTGGAACTCGTAAGAATTTTATGGAATGTGAGTCTATTGAGGATGTCCAGCGTAATATTGATGCGTTAGATTCTTCGCTAAAGCTTCCTGAGCAAGTTTTAGACACGCCGCGTGGGCGAGTTCGTTTTGCAAAAAAAGTTCATTTGCCATATGGGTGGTTGGATTCTCGAATAACATCTCATAGTGAGCGTGAGGAGTTGTTTGGCGATGATCCAATGGATGCAAGTTACTAGGTTTTACTAGTGTTTTCTAGGGTTTTTGAGTATATAAAACATAATATAAACTACTGCTTAATATTTTAAACTTTTGTTAATAAAACGCATTAATGATTTGCGTATAGCACGGTGTATTATCGAATCGGTGACATTTTTTCAGTTTTTATTCATAAAACGCCGCCATTATCGAGCGTTTTGCGCTAAAGTAATGCGTAATNNTAACGTGCGTGTGAGTGACAGGAGACAACGGTGAGCGAGATTGCCCAGACTGACAATTTCAACGACAAAACCATAATCAAGGTAGTCGGCGTCGGTGGAGCCGGTGGTAACGCCGTCAACCGAATGATCACCGAGGGTTTGCAGAACGTAGAATTTGTGGCTATTAACACTGATGCCAAGGATTTGTTGCGTTCTGATGCTGACGTGAAGATTTCATTATCTGACGCTTCGAGTCGAGGATTAGGAGCAGGTGCTGACCCAGAAAAAGGCGCTAAAGCTGCTCAAGATCATCAATCTGACATTGAAGAAGCATTAAAGGGCGCCGATATGGTGTTCGTAACCTGCGGAGAAGGCGGTGGAACTGGTACGGGTGCAAGCCCTATTGTTGCCCGCGCTGCACACCAGCAAGGTGCTTTGACAATCGCAGTAGTTACGCGTCCATTCGGTTTTGAAGGACCTCAGCGTGCTGCATCAGCAAAACTTGGTATTGAGAATCTTCGTAAAGAAGTCGACGCTTTGATTGTGATTCCAAACGATCGTTTGTTGGAAATTTCAGATCGAACCATCGGAATTATTGAAGCTTTTAAGACTGCAGATACCGCATTGCTTGCAGGCGTTCAGGGTATTACAGATTTGATTACCATGAATTCTTATATTCATGTTGATTTCTCTGATGTTACCGCTGTTCTTCGCGGTGCAGGAACTGCGCTATTTGGTATTGGTGCAGCGAAGGGTGAAGACAGAGCTACGCAAGCTGCAGAAATTGCTATTAGCTCTCCATTGCTTGAAGAAAGCATTGAAGGTGCTCATGGTGCTTTGATCAATATTGCTGGTCCAAGTGATTTGAAGCTTCAAGAAGCAAGTGCAGCAACAGAGCTTGTTCGTAAGGCAATACATCCAGAAGCACAGATTATTTGGGGTCTTTCTTTGGACGATTCTTATGGAGACGAGGTTCGTGTTACTGTTATTGCAGCAGGCTTCGATTCTCATCCTAAGTCTGAAGACAGCAAAGCAGGTGCTTTTGTAGATATGCAGGCAGGAGTCGATTCTGTGGCTCCAGCTCATTCCACTACTGCTGCTCCTTCTAAGCCTGTGGAAACTGTTAAAACCGCTGAACCTGTTTCTTCTATGTTTGATTCTGTTGATCCAGTTAATCAATATCAAACACAGGCTACTCAAGTGAAGCCTCAAGACGAACCAGACGAGCTGGATATTCCTGATTTTCTGCGTTAAGCATAACTAGGGGAGGGCATCTTAATGGCTGGTTTTATGAAGAACATGATGTCTTATGTAGGCATGAGTGATGTTCAGGACGACGATGATTTCGCTGATTCTCAGACACAAGATACTTCGTTTGACAACGACCACAGTGTTGCTCCTATGAGCCTTCATAATGGTGATGCTGCACAATCTGGTAATGGTGCTTCTACTCGATCTAATGCAGGTCGTATGAGTCGCATTACTACGATTCATCCAAAATCTTATGAGGATGCGCAATTAGTTGGAAGAGCTTTAAGGGATGGAACACCAGTTGTCTTGAATCTTACGGGTGTTAGTGAATCCGTTGCATATCGCATAGTTGATTTTTCTGCTGGCGTTGTGTTTGGTGTTCGCGGATCTATCGAAAGAGTAACTCCTAGAGTGTTTCTTTTAAGCCCTTCTCAAGTAAATATAAAAGTTGAAGATGCTCCTAATGGCGGATCTGCTCGCGACTTATTCTCCTAAAGCTAAATAGCATGAGACTAGTCGCAAGCAACCGAACATTCGATTGCTACGCTTAACTTGTATTTAAGGCAGATATCTTTTAGGTATCTGCCTTAAATTTATACTTATTCTGTACTTATATTTTGGTTTACGATTAACTTAGCTATTGTGTAAAATTATTGAAAATAATTTAAAGGAAAATCTTAATGAATTTTGTAATATGCTTAATACTAATTTTGAATATTTTTATAAACGCTTATCTAGTAATACTGTTTATTCGCGCAGTTTTAGATTGGATTCCGTTTATATTTCGTTCTTTTAAACCAAATGCGATTTTGCAAAAATTCACTCAAATCATATATTTTATGACAGAACCACTTTTAAGATTTGCGCGAAAATTTATACCACCAGCAAGATTAGGTAGCATAAGTTTAGACGTGAGTTTTATGGTAGTGTACTTTTTGTTACTAGTTTTGCAAATGTTTTTGAACATGCTTTACTGATGCTTATTAATCACGATTTTTAATGAAGCGACACGTTAGTTATTAATTTAGAAAAATTTGGTAGATTTCGTAAAAAAATAATCGCTTTTTACACAATTTTTTCTATAGACGTGATAGCATCGAATAGATATATCAAAAGGGCTGCGCGCCCAAAAGTGAGGTGTAATGCATTATGGCTCTGTTAACGCCTAAAGACATTCGCGAGCATACCTTCCAAATCGTTCGATTCAAGGGAGGCTATGATGTTGACGAAGTTGATGACTTTTTGGATCAGGTTACAGAAACAATAGAAGCGCTTGGTCAGCAGGCAGTGCAGGGGGCTTGGAGCTTCCACGCAGTCTCTTGGCGCCGATGTTGCTAGCTTGAACAATAAGATTTCTGATTTGACAAAGCAAGTTGAATCTTTAACAAAAGAAAATAATGATTTACGTGAAGCATCCAGCAGCGCGAACAAGAATGACAATGATCTTGCAGCAAAGCTTAAGGAAGCTGAAGAAAATAATCGTGCATTGAGCGAGCAGAATCAGCAGCTTAAAGAGCAGCTGGATGGTTTAGGTGCTCAGGTAGATCAGCTCACAGCACAGGCTGCAAATGCTGATAATGCTAAGGCAGACGCTGATAAGAAAGTTCATGAAGAGCTTGAAAACGTTACTCGCGAACGCGATGACTTTAGAGCAAGTAGCGAGAATTTGGGTCGCGAATTGGAAGAAGTCCGTCAACAGCTTGTTGTAACACAGCAGGAAAATGCAAAGGTTCAGGATTTGTCTCGTCAACTTGAAGAATCTCATAAACGTGAAGAGCAGCTTCGTGAGCAGGTTGCTAAGATGGAGCCAAGCACGGAAACAGGTAGCTTGCAGAAGATTGCAGGTGCCGGTGCAGAAGTGGGCGGTTCTGAGCCAGAACGCGCTACAGCAATGTTGACTCTTGCAATGCAATTGCACGATCAGTATGTAGATAAGGGCAAGGCTAAGGCAACTCAGATAGTCGAAGAAAGCCAAGCTCGATATAACGAGATCGTTACTAAGGCAGACGATTATTCTAATCGTACTCGTAGCGAGGCTGATGAATACAATAAGCAGACTCGTGGAGATGCGGATGATTACTCCGTTCGTACTCGTAGCGATGCAGACGCTTATGCTGCTCGCGCGCACAACGAGGCAGATGCTTATTCTGGTAAGGTTCGTCAGGCTGCAGATGATTATTCTAAGCAAACTCACGATCAGGCTGATCAATATGAGTCTGAAGTTCAGCATAGAGCAGCGGATTACGATTCCACTACTCGTACTGCTGCAGATGCTTACGCTCGCCAGGTGCGTGAGAATCTTGAAAAGCAGACTAAGGTTATTGAAGGAAACATTCAAAGCCTCAAGCAGTTTGAAACTGAGTATCGTACTCGCTTGACTGACTTCCTTGGTCAGCTTGTTGCTCAAGTTTCCGATGAGAACACTTACAGTTCTATGGAAAATCAGGACCAACAGGATCAAAAGTAGTTATACTAAATCCAGTTAGATTGGAAAAATACATTGACGCATTGTGATATGCGTGTAGAACGGCTGCGTAATCGCGCAGCCGTTTTTGCACTGATTGCTTTTATTGGAGTGGTTTTAGACCGCATAACCAAAGTTTGGGCATTAGCAGCGCTTAGTGGAGGAAAAAGCATTGATATTCTTCCACATTTGCTCTCTTTTACTCTTGTTAGGAATCCTGGAGCATCTTTTGGCTTAGGCTCTTCTTTTACTTGGGTTATTAGCGTGTTAGCTTGCGTTGCATGCGCTGCTATGATTGCGGTTATTAAGCACACAAAATCTTTATATTGGACTATTGCGCTTGCTTTAGCTTTTGCTGGAGCTTTTGGAAATCTTATTGATAGAGCGCAATATGCTCAAGGCTTTTTGGACGGAAAAGTCGTAGATTTTATAAACTACGGATGGTCCGTTGGGAATGTTGCAGATATTGAGCTTATGTTTGCAGGAATTGCAGTTATATGCCTTATTTTGATTGGGATTCCTCTTATAGAGCGCGCTGATGAGTGATATTCGTTTTACAGTTACGAGTCAATTTGCTGGATGCAGGTTCGACGTATGTTTGTCGAAACTTATGGGAGTATCGCGTGCAAACGCAATATCGCTAATCGATAGTGGCAAAGCAAAAATCTTAGATAGAAAATCACAAAAATCCTCCACTTTACAAGATGGAGATGTGATTGTTATAAATCAAGAGGAAGTTGATGATCAAAAAGAAAAGTCAACTAGCAAATCCACTATATGCAATATTCCAATAGTTTATAATGATGAAGATATTGTCGTAGTAGATAAGCCTGTTGGAGTTGCAGCGCATTCAGCAAAAGGCTGGGATGGCCCAACAGTGCCAGAATGTCTAGAAGCAAGCGGTGTTGAAATAAAAACAACCGTGTGCGATGAATCACGAAAAGGAATCGTAAGCAGATTAGACGTTGGAACAAGCGGATTAATGTTGGTTTGCAAAACAGATTTTGCGTATGAAGAAATGAAAAAACAGTTCGCAAATCATAGTGTGAAGAAAATATATCACGCTTTAGTCCAAGGAAATCTTAAACAAAATAAAGCTACAATTGATGCACCAATTGGGCGAGCAAAAGTTTCAGATTTTCGTTTTACAATAACTAAATCAGGTAAGCCTGCAATTACGCATTGGGATGTTATAGAGCGTTTTAAGGGAGCGACTTTAGTGAAAGTCAATCTGGAAACTGGCAGAACACACCAAATTCGTGTGCATTTTTCGTCAATAGGACATCCGGTAGTGGGCGATCCTATGTATGGCGCAAATCCTCAATTAAGTGAAAAATTAGGGCTTTCTAGACAGTGGCTTCATGCAATGAGTCTAAAATTTAAGCATCCTCGAACGGGAGAACTTATTAAAGTTGAATCGAAGTATCCGTTAGATTTGCAACACGCTTTACACGCCATACAAGAATTGTAAAAGTAGAGTTATTTAGTAAAACAGGTCATATTGCATCTATAGAATAGCCACTATGGCTAGGTTGGAAACAAACTTCGTACACTTACATAATCACACACATTATTCGCTTTTGGATGGTGCTTCGAAGATACCAGACCTAGTTGCACGTGCAAAAGAATTAGGTATGCCAGCTGTGGCTATTACAGATCACGGAAATATGCATGGTGCATACGAAATGTGGAGTACTGCTGTAAAAGCTGGAATTAAGCCGATTATTGGAATCGAAGCTTATGTGACCCCTGAAACAGCCAGACAAGACAAGAGCAGAGTGCATTGGGGAACTGAAGCGCAAAGAAGCGACGATGTTTCTGGCGGCGGTTTGATTACGCACATGACAATGTGGGCTGAAAATGATGAAGGCTTAACAAATCTACTCAAAGCGTCTTCTATAGCTAATTTAGAAGGTCGCGTAATGCGATACCCTCGAATGGATAAAGATGTGTTATCAAGGTATTCTAAAGGGGTTATAGCGTCTTCTGGATGCCCATCTGGTATTATCCAAACGCGTCTTCGTTTAGGTCAATTTGATGAGGCTTTACGCGCTGCAGGCGAGTTTCAGGATATTTTTGGGCGCGATAATTTCTTTATAGAATTAATGAATCATGGGCTTTCTATCGAAACGCGCGTTACTAAAGATTTGCTTGAGATTGCTAAGCGTCTTAATGCGCCTCTTCTTGCTACAAACGATTTGCATTACGTGCACGAAGAAGATCGCGAAGCGCAAGATGCAATGCTATGCATTAATTCAGGATCGCGCTTGGATGATCCAGACCGTTTTAAGTTTGATGGCTCTGGATACTATTTAAAATCTGCTGAGCAGATGCGTGAATTGTTTAAAGAGTTTCCAGAGGCTTGTGACAATACGCTAGAAATTGCCCGTCGTTGTAACGTTATGTTCGACGATGGTGAAGATGGCGCTTTTATGCCGCAATTTGATTGCCCTGAAGGTTGGGATGAGACTTCGCTATTCCTTAAAAAAGTTGAAGAAGGATTAGAGCGTAGATATAACAACAATGTTCCTATGGAAGTCTTAAAACAAGCAGACTACGAGTGTGGTGTTATATGTCAAATGCAGTTCTGCGGATACTTCCTAGTTGTTGCGGACTACATAAATTGGGCAAAAGCACATGGTGTTATGGTTGGTCCTGGACGTGGTTCTGCAGCAGGCGCAATGGTTGCGTATGCTATGGGAATTACTGAGCTTGACCCAATGAAGCATGGTCTGATTTTTGAACGATTCCTAAACCCAGAGAGAGTATCTTTACCAGATATTGATGTTGACTTTGACCCAGATGGTAGAGCCAAAGTTTTGGAATACGTCGGTGAAAAATATGGAAGAGATAAAGTAGCTCAATGCGTGATTTATGGAACGATTAAAACAAAGCAAGCATTGAAGGATTCAGCTCGAATAATGGGCTACGAGTTTTCCGTTGGAGAAAAAATTACAAAAATTCTGCCTCCTCCAAAAAACGGAAAAGATATGAGTTTCCACGATATTTTTGATGAAAAATCAAAGAGATACGCGGAGGCGCGCGAGTTTCGCGAAATGTATGACACTGATCCAGATACGAAGCGAATTACTGAAGAAGCAAAAGGTATTGAAGGTTTGATTCGCCAAACTGGTGTTCACGCTTGCGCAACAATCATGGGTTCGGAGCCGATTACTGATACTTCGCCTCTTTTGGAGCGTACTGATGGAACAATAACAACAACGTTCGAGTATCATACTTGCGAAACGTTGGGCTTAGTGAAAATGGACTTTTTGGGTCTTTCCAACTTAACAGTTATTAGGGATACGCTTAAAAATGTTGAGCATAATGGTAAAGAGCCTATTGACTACACTAAAATTCCGCTTGACGATAAGGAAACATATCAGCTTCTTGCTAGGGGAGACACTTTAGGAGTCTTCCAGCTTGATTCCGACGGTATGCGTGCCCTTCTGCGCACACTTAAGCCAGATAACTTTAACGATATATCGGCTTTGATTGCACTTTATAGACCAGGTCCTATGGATATGGATTCTCACACTAACTACGCCAAGCGTAAGAATGGTTTACAAGAGATAACGCCTATCCATCCTGAAGTTGCTGAGCCGCTAAAAGATGTTCTTGGAGAAACATATGGTTTGATTGTTTACCAGGAGCAGGTGCAGTCAGCTGCGCGTATTTTAGCTGGGTATAGTCTTGGTAAAGCAGATGTTTTGCGTCGAGCAATGGGTAAAAAGAAGCCAGAAGTGTTGGCTAAAGAAAAAATCCCGTTCTTTAAAGGCATGAAAGAACATGGTTATTCAGAAGAAGCTGCACAAGCTGTTTGGGATGTTCTGGTTCCTTTTTCTGGTTACGCGTTTAACAAGGCTCATTCAGCCGCATACGGTTTGATTTCTTATTGGACTGCGTATTTGAAAACGCATTATCCTGTGGAGTTTATGGCTGCATTGCTTCAAAACGAGCGCACGAATAAAGATAAGACAGCGCTCTACTTGGGTGAAGCTAGACGCATGGGTATTCGTGTTTTGCAGCCAGATATTAACGAGTCTGTTCTTGAATATTCCGCAGTTGGAGATGTAGTTCGTTTTGGACTCGGAGCTGTTAGGAATGTTGGTGATAAAGCCGTTAACGATATTATTAGCGAAAGAGAAAGCGATCGCGGAAAGTTTATTGATTTTAAGGATTTTGTAAACCGTGTATCTTTTGCCGCTTTGAATCGTAGACTTGTCGAATCTCTTATTAAATCTGGTGCTTTCGATTCAATTAATCCTTGTAGAAGAGCTATTTTTGAAATTTGTGAACCACTAATTGACTCTGTTATTTCTATTAAGCGCAGACAGGCAGGTGGTCAGTTTGATCTTTTTGCTGATCTTGATGATTCCGATAGTGATCTTGGAGATGCTCAAATCAACATTCCAGATGTTGAAGAATGGGATAAAAAAACGAAGCTAAACTTTGAGCGAGAAATGCTTGGGCTTTACGTTTCGGATCATCCTTTGAGTGGTCTTTCTGCTGTGTTGGCTGGTCTTAGGGAAATGTCGATTGCTCAGCTTTTAAATCGCGCTAAAACTATGGGCGAAAATCAGCAGGTAACTCTTGCAGGCCTTGTGACTAGCGTAGACAGGCGAGTATCTAAAAAAGGTAATGCTTGGGCGATTGTAACTATTGAAGACATGGAAAGTTCAATACAATGCATGTTCTTTGGTAAGGTCTATGAGTCATCTGCTGCAGAACTTGCGATTGATCAAGTTGTGAGAATTAGGGGACAGGTAGAGGTTCGAGACGAAACAGTGTCTTTAAGAGCAACTGAGTTTGAAGTTCCAAGCTTAGAGGCGGAAGATGCTCAGCCTGTTACAATTGTTCTTCCTTTGCAAGCATTAGAAAAGTCACGTATAAAAGAGCTTGAAAATATTGTTACAAGACATCCTGGTTGTTGCGAAATGAATCTTGCTTTGATTGATTCTAGAGGATGCGCAAAAGTGTTATCGTTTGGAGATAGATTTAGAGTTAAGCGAGATACGTCACTTTTTGCAGAGATCAAAATATTGTTTGGTCCTAATTGTTTGCCAAGCGCGTAGATTATGCTTAAAGTGTTTTTAAGTGGCGTTAACTAGCTGTTTAATAAGTTAGGGGTACAAAATGTGTGCAGATCATGAAGGTTTGAGTGAAGATAGTAGCTACAAAAACTTTGCGAATAATGGGAAAAATTCCAATAATTCTTCTAATTCCAAAGAGTCGAAAGAAGTTCGCACATCTTTTACTGATAAAGAGCTTGAAGATGCGTTACTTGGATTTGAAAAAGAATTTAACGATGAACAAAAACATGATTCTGTCGATGATGTTGTAAACAAAATTGAGCAAGCAAACTTTGAAGAAGATTTGGAAGGTTTGCTGGGTAAAAAAGCCAAGTGTGCTCTGTTTCTAACTGTTATGGAACCAGGGGAGCTTCTTGCTGCTTTTTGTAAAATGGCTGGTATTAGAGCTAAATGTTTTAGTGACGAGAACGGTGGAGTCGCCGTTTTATGCGATTTAGACGAGGATAATCCAGAAAAATCTGTTAAACGATTCACAGAGTATTTTCGCGGTATTCCAGCGATTTTAATGGTGAATCGAGCTAATAAAATTGATGCAAAAGTCTACGAATATAAAAAAGAAGTACAGGATGCTATTCCTCCCATGGTTCTTACCATGTCTGCTAGATGTGTGGAAGATCTTATGATTTGTTATGCGACAGTTGAAGATCTTAAAGAGTCTGGGATTGAGGTTACTTATACGGATGATTTAAGTGATGAGCAAGCTAAAGAGATTTTTTATAAATATGGCAAAAAAATGTGAGCCTAATCTTGCAAATACGCTAAATTAAAAGTAAGTAAATTCATTGCTATATTTCTAAATAAAAACTAAATATAAGAGATAATATAGTCATTGCGTTTTGCTCTAAAAACATGTTGAAAAATATAAGACTTGAATACTGATTGGACTGTAGATATGGATAGACAACAAGAGTTCGCTTTGCGTACGGTTGAAGAGCGTGATGTCCGTTTTATTAGACTATGGTTCACGGATGTACTTGGAACTCTTAAATCGGTTGCTATTGCTCCAGCAGAGCTTGAAGCTGCGTTTGAAGAGGGTATTGGCTTTGATGGGTCTGCGATTGAAGGCATGACTCGCGTTTTAGAAGACGACATGATTGTTAAGCCAGATCCTTCGACTTTCCAACTTTTGCCATGGCATGGCGGCCCAGAGGGTACGGCACGCATGTTTTGTGACGTTTTAACGCCAGACGGGGAGCCGTCTCTTGGAGACCCTCGTCATGTTCTTAAGACTGCGCTCGCAAAAGCTAAAGAAAAAGGCTTTACTTTTTACGTTCATCCAGAAATTGAGTTTTACTTATTTGAAACGCAAGACGATTGGTCTAAAGCACCTGTTCCTATTGATGAAGGTGGGTATTTTGACCATGTTCCAAGAAGTTCGGCAATGGACTTTCGTCGTAGTGCTGTGAGCATGCTTGAACAGATGGGTATTTCTGTTGAGTATTCTCACCACGAAGGTGGCCCTGGTCAAAACGAGATTGACTTAAGATATGCAGACGCTCTTACTACTGCAGATAACATTATGACTTTCCGCACTGTTGTTAAGGAGATTTCTCTTGAGCGCGGAATGTATGCGAGCTTTATGCCTAAGCCTTTAACGGATCAGCCTGGTTCTGGTATGCACACGCATTTAAGCTTGTTTGAAGGAGATTCCAACGCTTTCTACGAGGCTGGGCAAGAGTTTAATATGTCGCTTATTGCGCGCCAATTTGCGGCTGGTATTTTGCATCATGCTGCGGAAATTTGCGCTGTTACCGATCAGTATGTGAACTCTTATAAGCGCTTGTGGGGTGGAGCGGAAGCGCCTAGCTATGTTTGCTGGGGTCATAGTAACCGTTCTGCGCTTTTGCGTGTGCCTCAATATAAGCCAGGCAAAGGTAATTCTTGCCGTATGGAGTTTCGCGCGCTCGACCCTGTGGCGAATCCGTATCTTGCATACTCTGTTTTGTTGGCTGCTGGTTTAGATGGTATTGAAAAGCAGATGATTTTATGTGAGCCTACGAGCGATGACGTTTGGGAGCTTACGGATGCTGAACGTCAGGCTATGGGTATTCAGCCACTTCCTGAGTCTTTGGATGAGGCTTTGAAGATTATGGAGAAGTCTGATTTTGTGGCTAGCGTACTTGGTGAGCATGCTTTTGAGTATTTCTTGCGTAATAAGCATCAGGAATGGGAAGAGTATCGTCGTCAGGTCACTCCTTTTGAATTGCAGAAGTATTTGCCTAGACTTTAGTTTTCTTTTGCATTGCTTTCGCGCGTGTCAAATCTAAATTTTTGGATATTTTTCAAATGTTATTATTTGTGATTGTTGACACGCGTTTTAATTTTTTGTATTCATATGTTTAGTTTATGGCTGAGCTCACAGCTATAATCTAAACATATGTTTATATATATTAACGTTTGTTGAAAATTATAACATTTTATAACAAAATTCGTGAATATTAACAATTAAAGCAACATTATGCCTTCTTGCTTCTATTTAAATATGCCATTGCTTTTCGAGATTATAATAATAAAATTTTTAAATTGGTGATACTTAAATATCAAGTTAGATATTCAATTACACCCATGATTTACAACGACTGTAAGCCATGCCTAAATATAAGAAGGAAGGTAACTCAAGTGAAGAAGCTGATTCTTGATCTTGATACTGGTGTTGACGATACTCTCGCTATATCTTATGCTCTTGGAAGTCCTGAAATGGAGCTTATTGGCATAACTGGCACATACGGTAATGTTTTAATGGAGCAAGGTGTTCGTAACGCGCTTGCAATCACAGATTTACTTGGGCATCCAGAAGTAAAAGTTTATAAAGGTCTTTCACACGCAAGCACAAAAGATTCGTTTGAAGTGCTTCCAATATCTGCTTTTATTCATGGTGACAATGGAATTGGCGATGTTGAAATTCCAGATTCTCCTCGCAAAGCAGAAGATGAATCCGCTGTTGATTTCATTATTGATTCCGTAAAGAAATATGGCAAGGACTTAGTGTATGTTCCAACCGGTCCAATGACCAATATTGCTGCTGCATTGAAGAAAGCTCCAGAAATCAAAGACGAAATCGGAAAGATTGTTTTGATGGGTGGCGCGCTCACCATTCATGGAAACGTAAACGCTTGGACTGAGGCGAATATTTCCCAAGATCCAGATGCTGCAGATATTCTATTCCGTTCTGGTGCTCCAGTGACAATGATTGGTTTGGATGTTACCTTACAGACTTTGCTTACTTACAAGGAGACAAAGCAATGGCGTGATCTTAACACCAAGGCTGGCAAGTTCCTTGCAGATATGACTGATTTTTACATCAAAGCTTATGAAACCACTGCTCCGCACCTTGGTGGATGTGGTTTGCATGATCCTTTGGCTGTTGCTGTTGCAGTTGATCCAACGCTTGTTACAACGCTTCCAATTAACATGCAGGTTGATGTGGAAGGTCCAACTCGCGGTCGTACCATCGGTGATGTTACGCGCTTGAATGACCCTGTTAAGACAATGCAAGTTGCTGTTGGTGTAGACGTTCCACGATTCTTGAACGAGTTTATGACGCGTATTTCTGGTTTGGCAAAAATCGCTGGCTGAGATCATATTGTTTGTGTTGCGCAACATTTTGCGACCTTCTACGCTTCTTGTTGCACAACATGCTTTATGCGTAAATGTAAAAATTAAAAATATTTATTGATCGGATTATTATGACTGAAATTGCAAAATCTACTGCGGTAGATCCATACGAGGATCCAAAAACCCGCGACAAAGTGGCGATTTACTCGCTGATTTTGTTGCTTATAACCTTTATTCTTGGAACATTATGTTTGCAGGGATTTAATCTTGTATTCGACCAGATTGGCAAGGCTGTTGGTGCCCCTGATCAAGCTTCGCTTATTACAAGCTTGCCAATTATTGTTCTAGGTATCGTGTGCTTTATATACGGTTCTCTAGGTGACTTTGTTTCTCTTCGCAGACTTATAACAATCGGTCTTGTAACACTGTTTGTTGGTTCCTTGTTTGGTTTTATTGCAAACTTCTTCTTTACTCCAAATTTGTGGACTGTTATTATTGCTCGCATTATGCAAACTGCTGGTGAACAGGTAGCAGGTTCTTCCTTCCTTGTTATTGCAACTAAGTATTTGCGCAATGATTTGAAAGTTATTTTCTTTGGACTCTTTACTGCCGCATATCAGCTTTCTGCTTCTATCGGCGTATTTGCTGCTGGTGCTCTTAGCTCTATTGCTTGGCAATATTTGTTCCTTATTCCTGCGATAACCATTCTGTTCTTGCCAGTACTCGTTAAATGCTTACCGACTAAGAATGGTATTGGTGGAAAGATTGATAAACTCGGCTTTACCATATTCGGTATTGCTGTGACATTGTTGACTTTGTTCTTCTCTTACAAAGTTTGGGGATTGTTACTTGGATCCATCGTCCTGTTTGTTGTGTTCGCTGGATACATTATGAAGGCAAAGAACCCGTTTGTGACTCCTGCATTCTTTAAGAATAAGCGTTGGCTTTCGGGCATTGTTTTGATATTCATCTTCTACTTTACTAACTATTGCATGCCTCCAATTTACAATGTAATTGGCGGTGCTTTATACAAGATGGATACTTCTCAGGTTTCTTCTTACCTTGTATGGGCATTCGTCGTAGCAGCAGTGTTTGGCACTTGCTCTGGAACAATCATCGGTTTCATTGGACGTAAAGCTGGTATTATTACAGCTGCTGTTCTTATGATTCTTGGATGGGTTGGTGCTGCTGTATTCATCAATTCTGGGTTCCTTACATTAACACTGTGCGCATGCGTTTACTACGCTGGGTGCGGACTTATGTATTCGCCAATCGTTTCTACTGTTCTTAGCGCATTGCCTGTTGAAGAGTCTGGTCGTGGCTGCGGTATGAACGATTTGGTTATGAACGTTACAGCTTCTATTGGTATTTCTATTTTCAGCGGATTCTTTGCTGGAAATCTGTTCAAAGGATTCTCCTTTGCGAATATTCAAGGATTAGCTGCAGGATACTCAAACTTGCTTATGATGGGCGCTATTGTAGCCTTCATAGGTTTGGTGGTTTACATAGTTCGTAGCGTTATGGTTAAAGAGTAATTAATCTTTACCCAATATATTAGTGGTCACTATCTTGCAGTCATCTTTGGCTGCGTGGATAGTGACCACTTTTTGTAGTCTTATGCCGCGCATTTTTACGCTAACATAGTTTTTACGCTAACATAGTTTTTTCATACGCTGAATACTAATCGGGTATGCTGTTCCAAGTTCTTGTGCCCAAAGAGAAACATAGAATTCTTCGCACATCCACTTTAGTTTTTGAGCTTTTTCTTGAGCCTCATCTCTATTAGGTCCAGCAGGCAAGCTTTCTGCTCTATTTTGAGCTTCTAGCACAAGCTTATGAGCTTCATCTGCTTGCCAAGCCCATCGTACATCTCTATCCTTATTTGTTTTAGCTTTATCAAGTCTAATTAAATCAGCATGCAAGTAGCGTTCTATTGAACTAAGTGCGCTAGAATCTGCTTTTGCAATAAATCCAGGAAAAACAAGTGAGGCTGCGTGTTCTCTAATCGATTGAAGAACGCTAAGCATTGGCAAGTCGGCTTTGCCGCCAACAGCAGTGCTAACTTTAGCAAAACGCTTCAAAATAGCAATCACATCGTGCGCAATACCATAAACTGTATCTTCGTATACTTCGGCAATATTTCCAACAGCTTCCTTAAGCTCAACATCGTTAGTAATTTTTTGTGTATCTGGTATAAGTCGCTTAATAGCTGCCATTTGCAAATCTTGGGCCAAATCTTTAGAAGACTTATAAGGTGCAGAAGCAAGTATCAGAGCCTCACTTCCGAGCCATCTAGATGTAATACGTTTATCATCTAAAATAAGCATATTGAGCGCGCCCTGCCAAACCATTTGAGATCTAGAAAGATTAGTTGCACCAGACTTGTGTAACAAATCTGCTCTCTCAACAACATTTCCAGCTTGTGCAGCTTTAATCGCTTTGCTATTAACAACATTTAATGCACACTCTTGAGCTGATTTTGCAAAGCGATGCTGAAGACTTATTAGCGATTTATCTGTTCCTAAAACAGTAGGCTTAATGCGCTTTTTGCTTTGATTATGGGAATTGTTTGATTTATTTTGATTAGCTTTCTTTTGCTCAACGCTAAAAGTTATACGCAAATAAGGAGATAGCCGTTGCAACTGTTCATCGCTTAAAACTTCTGGGTGGATTTGTGCTCCAACAACACTAATCGCAGCTTTAGTAAAGACTTCGCTAAAATCTTGCCAAATAAAATCTTCTTGTGGATTTTCGTTTATTCCTGGAAGATAGTCATAATTGTCATCTATCCACTCACGGATTTTACGAGCAGTATCTGGAGCTGGAACGAATTGTACGCGCAAAGTCTTAGGAAGAGACTTAATCATGCCAATAATAAGCTCGTCTAATAAGCCTGGCACATTCCAAGTAAACTCTTGAGGTTTAAGTCGCAAAAGCGCATGAAGTGGAACGTGTACAGTTACACCATCTAAAGGATCATGCGGATCATAAATGTAGCTTAAACGCAAGTTGATTTTCTGACCGTCTGTTCCAATCGTATGCCAAGTATCTGGGTAATCTGCCAAATCAGTGTCATTTGCGTATTGCAAGCGCTCAACACAATCTGGGTTAAAATCAAGAAAATGCGGGTCTTGGAGCCTGTAATTTTTCCACCATTTAGCTAAATCTGCAATAGTCGTAGCTTCTTGAGGAAGTTTATTATCGTAAAAAGTAAACAAATCCTCGTCGTTTACAGTTTCGCTTGCCTGTCTAGTGCGATTTGTTTGATTATCGGCATCGTTTAAAATGTTAATATTTGAGGAGATAAAATCGTTGAATGGAAAACGCTGTTGAACGTTTCCTTCGACTAAGCCTTGACGAATCATTAACATTCGAGATTCGTAAGGGTTGATTTTAGACCATTGAACAGTGCGATTTTGCACAATAGGCAAGCCGTACAAAAGCACCTTCGATTGGGCGATTGCTGCACCTTTGCTTGCGCTCCAATGAGCATCTGAATATGTTACGCGAGTAAGATTCTTAGCTAAAGACTCTGCCCAAGCAGGGTCGATTTGCGCGCAATACCTTGCCCAAAGTCTAGAAGTTTCAACTAATTCCGTACACATAATCCAAGAAGGAGTTGTTTTAGAAACAGATGAAGCTGGAAAGATTGCAAACCTTGTGCTTCTAGCACCCTGATAATCGTTTTTTGCCATTTTTTGAGCGCGCTTAATAGCGCGAATTTTGGCTGTTCCGCGAAGACCTGCAAAATCCGAAGCCTTAGGCTCGCGAATAACTTGCATGCCAATCATAGAAAGCAAGCCAGAAAGCATAGAAGCGTGGATTCCTTGGTAATCCCAAGTGCAGCAAAGACTGTGAGCAGCTTGCTGATTATTTGGTAATTGGCGGATTTGCAAAGGTGCGCGTTTAAGTGGTAATGCTTCGCCAACATTATAATGAAGTTCTTTGCATAAATCTTTAAGCTGATTAACTAAATCTTTCCACTGTTTTAGGCGTAAAAAGTGGAAAAATTCCTCTTTGCAAAGTCGCCTTAGCGCGTTATTGCTTATTTCGCCATCCGCTTGGAATATGCGATCCCAAATATTCAATGCCGTTAAAAAGTCACTTAACTCGTCTGCATAACGATTGTGTAATCTATCTGCTTCATCGCGTTTATCTTCCGGACGTTCGCGCGGATCTTGCAAACTCAAAAACGCCACAATTACCAGCACAGCAGCAAGAGTATTAGGAGTGGTTTTACGCGCAGCTTCAATAATCATGCGTCCTAAACGAATGTCAATCGGTAGTTTAGAAAGCTCGCGTCCAATATGAGTTAAAGTGATGAAGCCTGATTTTCTGCTTATTGCACCAAGTTCACTAAGCTCGTTAAAGCCGTCGCTTACAGCCTTAATATCTGGAGGATCAATGAATCCAAAATTCGTTATATCTTCGCCAGTTTTAGCAACACCAACAGAGAGCATGTGTAAAACAACAGCGCCGAGTGAAGTGCGTAAAATCTCGGGGTCGGTAAAGCGCGGGCGAGTTTCGTAATCTTCCCTAGAATACAAGCGAATAGCAATGCCATCTGCAATTCGCCCACAACGACCAGAGCGCTGATCTGCACTTGCTTGAGAAATAGGTTCTATAGGAAGACGCTGAACTTTAGCAGACTTAGAATATCTAGAAATTCTAGCAAAACCAGGGTCTACAACGTAGCGAATCGAAGGCACTGTAAGAGAAGTTTCTGCAACATTAGTGGCGATTACAATGCGCTGATGTGTGTGGTGTTCAAAAACGCGATGCTGGTCTTTAGAAGAAAGACGTGCAAAAAGTGGAACAATCTCAATGGCGTCACTACGATTCATGTCGCTTGCACGCGCACCGAAATAAGAACGCAACGATGCTTCAAATTCTCGAATATCGCGCTCGCCAGAAGCAAAAACCATAATATCGCGCGCGCCTTGAGTGTGGTTTGAATGAATCACAAGTTGCGCGCATGCGCGAGTTACAGCAGAAGCAATGTCTTCGTCGCAAATATCGCCGCTTTCCGAAAGACTTTGGCTTTGCGCAACGCTTTCATCATCCATAGCAATATCGGCAAAACCTGGAACGTGCCTCATAAGTGAAGGCGCGCTTCCAAGCGGCTCGTAAAGTACGCGCACGGGGTATGTTCGCCCCGAAACCTCTATAACAGGCACCTTAATGTGCAGCGCTTGCTCAAAATGGTCTTTAAATTTTGCAGAATCTATTGTTGCAGAAGTGATAATAAGTTTTAAGTCTTTGCGCTTTGGCAAAAGAGTTGTTAAATATCCAAGCAAAAAATCAATATTTAGGCTACGCTCGTGAGCTTCATCAATGATAATAGTGTCATAGCGCGTAAGAAGTGGATCGCGTTGAATTTGAGCGAGTAGAATACCATCCGTAACTATCCGAAGCTTTGTTTTAGATGAGCTTTCGTCGTTAAAACGTACCTGATAGCCGATTTCTTCGCCAAGCTTAACACCCATTTCGCTTGCGATTCGTTCGGCAACTGTGCGCGCAGCAAGTCGTCGAGGTTGTGTGTGAACAATTTGCTTTCCGCGACCACCTCTGCCAAGTTCCAAAGCCATTTTTGGGATTTGAGTGGTTTTGCCAGAACCAGTTTGACCAGATACGATTATAACCTGCGACTCTTTAATGGCTTCAATAATCTGGTCGTGTGCAGCACAAATCGGCAGTTCACTAGGATAGTCAAAGTTCATATTCAATCCTGTTAAATTTTGCTAAATCTTATTTTCTTAAAACTTCTATAATCCTGTATCCCTTAGAGCTTGCGTATTTTTCAACGCTAAAATCTTCCCCAAGAGTTTTAGAAAGCCAAGTGATTAAGGAATCGGAGCCAAGATTTTTTTGAACAACTAAATAAGCAGCTCCACCAACTTTTAGGCGAGGAAGCCAGGTGATCAAAATATTGTGCAAAACGTCTTTTCCAACGCGGATTGGAGGATTAGACCAAATAAGATCAATGTCTTTTAGCGCATCTTCTTTTAATGCATCTTCTACAAGATAAGTGTGAATGTTGTTTAATCCAGCATTCTTGGCATTAATATCAGTAAGATCTAGAGCACGTTCATTAACATCTACAGCATAAATTTGCGCATTAGGGGATTCAAAACCTAAAGCCAAACTAATAGCACCCCAGCCGCAACCGATGTCGAAAAATCGCCCATTTTCTGGAGGCTGTGGAGCGTGTTTAAGTAGAACTGCAGTGCCTAAATCAAGCTTAGAGGAGCTAAAAACTCCATTAGAAACCTGCACGCTAACCTCGTGACCGCGCAAATCAACATGCAAAGTTCGTCTTAAGTCTAAAGAGTTTGGATTAGCGGAAAAATACTGTTCGCCGCCAGTTTTAGCTTCTTTAGTATTTTTGTTTGTTTTAGTAGCATTAATGCTGCTCGTCTTTTTAGTTTTATTAAAAGTGTTAATAGCCATTTTAGTGTTGCGTTAAAAATTATGTCTTCTAGATTCACAATAATAAAACAAACGTTGTAAATCGTGTATTAACAGGGGATTTAGCGTTAGTAGTTAAAGCAAAATAGCAAAGGGCATAGTTTTGGTAGATACTTTAGCAAACAGCAATTTGGCGAGTGGTGATAATAATATGCCTGAGCATAAAAATGAGCATAAAGACGTTCTTTCAGGACATTCCGAAGTACTACTAGATTCCACAAACACTGGATCAAGCCTAGAAAGTAACGATGAAGCTTGGCAAGAGCGCGAATCAAGAAACGCCTTAAAACGAGTTGCGGGTCTTGGAGAATTACAAGACGTAACCGAAGTAGAATACAGAAAACTAAGACTAGAACGCGTTGTTTTAGTAGGAGTATGGTCTAGCGCTCGCGGAACTTTAAGCCAAGCAGAAGAGTCCCTTAGAGAGTTGGCGGCGCTTGCTAAAACAGCTGGCGCAGTAGTATGCGACGGCATGTTGCAGCAAAGATACAGACCAGATGCAGCAACGTATGTTGGTTCTGGAAAAGCGCGTGAACTTGCAGCGGTTGTGGCGCAAAATGATGCGGATACGATTGTGGTAGACGACGATCTTCCACCAAGCCAAAGAAGAGCTTTGGAAGATGCCACTAAAGTCAAGGTTGTAGACAGAACGGCTGTTATTCTAGACATTTTCGCTCAGCATGCAACAAGTAGGGAAGGAAAGGCACAAGTCGAGCTTGCTCAGCTTCAATACATGCTTCCGCGACTTAGAGGTTGGGGTGCTGCTCTTTCTAGGCAGGCTGGTGGTCGCGCTGCAGGAGATGCAGGAATAGGCTCTAGAGGCCCTGGAGAAACAAAAATCGAAATGGATAGGCGCGCAATTAGGAATCGAATTTCAAAATTGCGTCACGACATTGCACTAATGGCACCAACTCGCGAGACAAAGCGCGGATCTAGGCGTCGTCAAGATATTCCAACTGTTGCAGTAGTAGGGTATACAAATGCTGGAAAATCTTCGATTATAAACAGACTTACAGGATCTAAAGAACTTGTAGAAAACGCGCTTTTTGCAACTTTGGATACTGCTGTTCGAAAATCTTTAACTAAAGATGGTCGCGCTTATACACTTGTAGACACTGTTGGCTTCGTTAGAAGGCTGCCTACTCAGCTAGTAGAAGCGTTTAAATCAACTTTGGAAGAAGTTGGTAATGCAGATGTAATTTTGCACGTAGTTGACGGTTCTCACCCAGACCCTGTTTCTCAAATTGAGGCAGTTAACGAGGTTTTAGCTCAAATTGACGGTGTGGAAGATATAGCGCAAATTATTGCTTTTAATAAGTCGGATGTTATGCAAGAACCAATGCGTTTACGCTTGCAATCGTTGTATCCTGATTCTTTAATTGTGTCTGCTGCAAGTGGAACAAATATTGACCGTTTAAGAACGCGTATAGAAAATTTGTTACCTTCACCACATGTTCATGTTAAAGTTACATTGCCTTATAGCGATTATTCTGGGTCTTTGCTATCTAGAGTTAGGGAAAACGGTATTGTAAAATCCGCGGAATATAAGGATTCTGGTGTAGAATTAGATGCTTTTGTTGGCGATTCTTTGGCTGCAAAACTTATGCAAATTGCACTTTAAACAAAATTCCGGTGGTGTGATTAAAGTAAAAACTGTTTATACACATATAGCTCTTAATGTGAGAGCAGCCCTTGTATTTTTCTATTTATAAGTTATAAGGGTCGACTCGGTTTGTGGAAAAGGGGTTTTTCTAATGGTGAGTTCTCAGGTTAAGCCAACTAAGCTTGCGATTATTGGTGCTGGTGCAGTAGGTTCCACGCTTGCGTTTGCTGCAGCTCAGCGCGGTGTTGCTCGTGAAATTGTGCTTGAGGATATCGCTAAGGAACGTGTTGAGGCAGAAGTGCTCGATATGCAGCATGGTTCTAGCTTCTATCCAGCCGTTTCTATTGATGGCTCAGATGACGTTGAAATCTGCCGTGACGCAGACATGGTTGTTATTACTGCTGGTGCTCGTCAAAAGCCTGGTCAGACTCGCTTGGAGCTTGCAGGTGCAACCATCAACATTATGAAGTCGATTATTCCTAATGTTGTGAAGGTCGCTCCAAACGCTATCTACATGCTTATTACAAATCCTGTGGATGTTGTTACGCATGTTTCTATGAAGCTTTCTGGTCTTCCTGCTAATCAAATGTTTGGATCTGGTACAAACCTTGATTCTGCACGTTTGCGCTTCCTTATTGCGCAGCAAACTGGTGTGAATGTTAAGAATGTTCACGCTTATATTGCTGGCGAGCATGGCGATTCCGAAGTTCCTCTTTGGGCTTCTGCAACTATTGGTGGTGTTCCAATGTGCGAGTGGAATGCTCTTCCAGGTCATGAGCCATTGGATGAAGCTAAGCGCGAAGAGATTCATCAAGAAGTTAAGAACGCAGCTTACAAGATTATTAACGGTAAGGGCGCTACAAACTACGCTATCGCTATGTCTGGTGTTGATATTGTTGAAGCCGTTCTTCGCGATACTAACCGCATTTTGCCAGTATCTTCTCTTCTTGACGATTTCCATGGAATCTCAGACGTCTGCATGTCCGTTCCAACTTTGTTGAACCGTAATGGCGTAAACTCTCGCTTGAACACTCCAGTTTCGGATCGCGAGCTTGCTGCTTTGAAGCGTTCTGCGGAAACTCTTCGTCAGGCTGCTGCAGAGTTTGGATTCTAATTAATATTAGCTGTTCATAAAACGCTAATTATTAAAATTTAAATTTTGAAAGTCGTTCCTTCAATCTTTGTTTTGGGGGAGCGACTTTTAAATTATGAACAAGATTTATAAAATTTGATTGTATAGGTTGTATAAATTTGCTTAAAAGGGGATTTTGAATGTTTAATCATAAAAATCTTGAGACAGATACTGTGTTAATGCACAAGTTTGAAGATTTGAGATCTCAATTTCCAATTTTAAGTCGCAAAGTACATTCAAAACCCTTGATTTACTTAGATTCTGCAGCTACTGCTCAAAAGCCGCAGGTTGTAATCGATGCAGAGAGCGAATTTTATAAGACTATTAATGCTGGCGTGCATAGGGGGGCGCACGAGTTGGCGGCGCTTTCGACAGTTGCCTTTGAAGAAGCGCGTGCAAAAGTTGCAAAACTCGTTGGTGCTTGTAGTGAAGAAGGAAACGAAGAGATTATTGTTACGCCTGGTGCTACGGGCGCTCTAAATCTTCTTGCCACTTCTATTGGGAACGCTACGATTAACGCTAGATTAAATCGCACTGGTTTTGCTGAAGATAACTTAACTTTGCGCAAGCATTTTGTGATTAATGAGGGAGATAATATTGTTGTTTCTCGCTCAGACCATCATTCTGTTTTGTTGCCGTTCCAAGAGCTTGCGATTCGATTGGGTGCAGAGCTTCGCTGGATCGATGTAAGTGAAGATGGTCGAGTGCGGGCGGACGCGGATTATTTGAGCACGATTGTTGACGAGCGCACGAAAATCGTTGCAGTTACGCATATTAGCAATGTTACTGGCGCTATTACGGACGTTTCGCCGATTTGTAAGCGTGCGCATGAGGTTGGTGCAATTTTTGTTCTTGACGCATGCCAGTCTGTTCCGCATATTCCAGTTGATTTTCATGCGCTAGATGTTGATTTTGCAGCTTTTAGCGCGCATAAAATGTACGGCCCTACGGGCGTTGGGTTCTTGTATGGACGCCGCAATCTTTTGAACAGTCTTCCACCAGCCAATTTTGGTGGATCTATGGTGGAGCTTGCGTGGCTTAACAAGCCAGCGCAATATATGCAAGCGCCTTACCGTTTTGAGGCGGGAACTCAGCCAGTTGCACAAATGGTTGCTGCAGGAGTAGCTGCGGATTGGCTGCGCGCATTGGGCATGAACCGAGTTGCAGAGCACGAGCAGGAACTTGCTGCAGAATTGTTGAAATTGCAGGATGTTCCGGGCGTTCGCGTGCTTGGGCCGCTTGATTTAAACAACCGTATTGCAACGGTTTCTTTTGAGGTTGAAGGCGTGCATCCGCATGACGTTGGCCAGTTTTTGGATGCGCAAGGAATTGCGATTCGCGTTGGACATCATTGTGCTCAGCCGATTCATCGCCATTTTGGCGTGTATGCTTCAAATCGCGCGTCTGTTGGAGTTTATAACACAATCGAAGAAGCTCGCGCGCTTGTGGAAGCTGTTTCCCATGTTCGCGCATACTTTGGTGCATAGTATTGTCAAATAAAATTCAAATAGAATTCAAATAAAATACTGTTTAATAACAAATAAGGAGAGCATATGTTTGATATGAGTGTTGACGACGGTAGTGGCTTAGAAAGCATGTATCAAGAAGTGATTTTAGATGCTGCTAGAAATCCGCACGGAAAAACACATTTTTCAAACACAGAAAGTCTTTCTAAAGCAGAAGAGCAGGAAGAGAAAGTTGAGGAGGCTTCGGATAAGTCGCCAGCAACCGATGAGTTAAAAAACAATTCTAATATAACAATTACAAATCATCATGAAAATTGTGCTGTAGAAGCTAATAAAAATTACGCATTAGGAAAATCTCATCAATTTAACCCAACTTGTGGAGATGAGGTTACGATGCATGTGGAACTCGCTAAAAACGTTGACAATTCAAGCAATGCGCTTGTTAAAAGTATTAAGTGGGATGGCCATGGTTGCTCAATTTCGCAAGCTAGTCTTTCGATTATGGTTGATTTGGTTGAGGGAAAAACTGTTGCGGATGCCTTGCGATTAGCCGCGCTTTTCCACAAGCTTATGGAATCTAGGGGAGCGGGATTAGAAAACGAGCAAGACGAAGATGAGTTGGAAGATGCAATGGTTTTTCAAGGCGTTTCTAAATATCCAATGCGAATAAAGTGCGCATTGCTTGCATGGGAAGGCTTAAAAGACGGTATTGCAAAGGCTATTGAGGCTTTATAAAATCGTATGTGGCTTTATAAAATCGCAGTGTAACACTAAAAATAAGGAATATTATGGCAGAAAATCAAGCTCAATCTCAGATCAACGTAAATAGCATCGGTCGCGTAACTGAGGAAGACATTCAGGATGCTTTGCATGATGTTGTAGACCCAGAGCTTGGAATTGACGTAGTTGATTTAGGTTTAGTTTACGGGATTGAAATTGATGAGCTTGGACGCGCGATTATTACGATGACGCTTACAACGCCTGCTTGCCCGCTTACGGATTTGATTGAAGACGAGTGCGCGAGTGCGCTTGTTGGATTAGTTGATGAATTTCGTATTGATTGGACTTGGAAACCGCGTTGGAGTGTTGAAAATATTACGGAAGATGGGCGCGCGCAGCTTGAGGCGCTCGGCTATAATTTGAACAATTTGCCTGCTAGCTTTGGTGCTGGAATTGGTGCTGGTGCTGGAATGTCGTCCTATGCCGGAGGAATTTCGCCAACTGAATAATTTAGGATTTGTAATGATTTGCACAGAAGATGTTTCGCCTAATCGCAATGATTGCAAGAATAGTTGTGATTATTGCGATTTATGCGCGCAAAAAATTATTGAAAACGGCATAACAGATGTTGTTTTTGACTTGCATCTTCTTGTTGATTGGGATGCGCGTCGCACGTTGGAATCGTATTACCCAGATTATATTGGCGAGGTGCTGTTTAGCTATGAGCCAGAATGGGGTTTTGAGTTTCACGAGGCTTTGCGTGAATCAGGATGGAGCATTGAGCGTGCGCTTGAATCGTTTAGTGAGCATCATGGTCCTGCCGTAACTTGGCTTTATCGCTTGTATTTTGAGAATTTTTTACACGGATTTTTAGGGGAGCGAGAGCGTTTTGCGGCTGTTGCTCGCGATTTAATTGCAAAAGATGTGCGCGTTTGGGCGTTTGGAAATGCTTCACAAGAGTGGGTTGATTGCGCGCGCACAACTTGCCCAATACTTGGCGAGATAAATGGCGTTAGCGCATCTTATGAATATCATTTGCGCAAGCCGAATATTATGATTTATCGAGATTTTTTGAGCAAAAATGGTTTGAGCGCATCTTCTACTGTTTTTGTTGAATCGGATTTGCGTAGTTTAAAAACTGCACAAAGAATTGAGTGTGCATCTACAAAATTATTCATGCTGTAATAAAACTATTCACGCTATAGTCGCATCAACATTTGTCGGCTGCTTCGAGTGAATCGTAGCCATACATGCGCACAGTATTTGTAATAATCATTTGCGTTAGATTTATATTTTTCGCTGTTAAATCTTCTATAAAAGACTTATATTTAGCAAAAGTTTCGGCGGAATACGTGCTTAATTCTCCTCGTAAATACGTTTCAAAAGATGTATTTTCTTCTGTATCTTCGCTTGTTTTTAGAACGCGCATTGCAAGACCTAAATGAGGGTATCGATCGCGAAAATCATCCGCCCATCTAACTTGCGTAAAAATAATCTTCTCCTGCTCGCTTTTTCTAGGCTCTAAAATCGGCTTAATATAAGGCTTAATTGTGCGCTCAAAAATTTCTGGCGCAGTAGACTCCATCATTCGTGCATATTTTTCTGTTATCAAATTTCTGCCATTGCTATCAGCGCGCTCAAGATCTTTCTTATAAGACTCTTGCAAATCCAGAGGCCAAGTTAAAAATTGACTCATGCGCATAATGCGGAACGTTTGCCAATCTTCCTGGCAATTCGCGCGTCCGCCTTCGTTTTGCGTAAGCTGGAATTGCTGCCATTCTAGTTTTGTAATTTCTTCTGCAAGATTTTGCGTTTTTGGATTTTGCGTTTTTGGATTTGATAATGAATCGCACATCATAAGCTCCTTAAGCACGTTGCGCGCGAATTAATATGCGCTTCAACATACGGGCGTTGCCATTCTAAAAACGTTTCATTGCAATCGCTCAAACCTTGATATTTAAGCTCTTGCACTACTTCGTTGCACACGTTTTGAATAATCTCGTTTATTTTAGATTCAGCTTCGCTGCTGCCTTTTGTGCCTTCGCCAAATCCGATTCCGCCAAAGCACGCCGCACTACTTAGTCGCATAAGCGATTCAAGTTGATTTGCTACGCCAAAAAGCCTAGACGCCATTCGCTCGCTTAGCTTGCGAAGTGCTGCAAATTGCCACTTATAATATGGCAAATATCCTGCACTTATTGGGTTATTTAGCAAAAATACGATTGAAGCGGTTGCGCGCACAAACTCGTTTATAGAAAGCCACGCTGCAGCTCCGTCTTTTCGCGCTAGCATTCGTTGAACATTGTATTGACCTGCTTGAGCCATCATGCCAAGCCTTCTAGAGATTAGCGAGATTCGCACATCGTCTGGCATAAGCTTAAAACTTTGACGCGCTTTGCTAAATTCTCCAAGTGGGTCTGCAAAAATTTGGCCGTTCGTAGCTGCAGCAAGCGTTGGCTCGCTTAACGAAAGCCATAAATGCGGCTCGTTTTTACTTGGAGCAGTAGCAAATCCCGTTATGTTTTCAAAAAACTTAGCTATGGTAAATACTCCGACTCTCTTGCTTTCTTCGCATGATTTAGCGCGTGGAGTTTCTTCGCGAGAGCCAAAACCAGCGTATTCTTGCGGAAGAGAATCGTAAGCTGCTTGCAAATCATCGCCAATTTTCGCATAGTCTTCATCCGTAAGCCATAAGCAGAATCCTGGGCCAAAATCGTGATCGCGCGAAATCTCGTCGTCAAATCCGTAGCATTCCGATCCGTGACCTACTAATCCTGCAGCTATGCGGTTTTTATAGTCTTTAAATTGTTCAAGTTCAAGCAGTGGTTTTCCGTAAGTTTGCCAATATGATTTTGCAAGTTGCATGCCGTTTTTGATTTTTGGATTATATTCTGTTTTTACAGTTTTGATTGATTTTATGGTTTTATTTGATTGTATAGTTTTATTTGACTCTGGCTTTGGCTCATCGCTTGCTTGCGACTTTTCCGAATTGCATTGAATTGTATTCGCTGCGCTTGTTGTCGTAACGTTTTCTGCCAACTTGCGCGTTTGCTGCAAATTTTCTGCCGTTATAGCGTATGACTCGCTATCTTTTCCGTAACATTGTGCTATTAAATCTAGAGCTTCGCTGTATGCTTTTACAGCGTCGGAATACTCTTTTCGTGCGTATTGAACTTGAGCATATCCAGCTAAAGCAGATGTGTAATGTGGTTGATTTTGGTTATTTCCTGCAATGTACATGCGAATACTAGTTGAAGCGTGTTCAAAAGCAGAGTTAAGGATAGTGGATTTGCTGTTTGTGCTTTCGCTAGGCTGCGAACACTCTTGCAAAATCGCAAGCGCAAGATTTGTGTGAGTTGCTGCTATATCTATGTCTGTTGAAGGATCGATACTCGATTTTTGCAATATTTCAAGCGCAATATTAAGTTCATTAATTGCTTCGCTCATGTTGCCTGTTTCGCTGTAAAGCATTGAAAGATTGTTGTGAAGGGCAGCGAGTTTTCTATCGTTTGGTTTTAGTGTTTTCGATGATTCTTTAATAGCTTGAGAATATATTTCTGCTGCGCGCTCATAGCTGCCCGCGGCTCGTAGGCTAGTAGCAGCGTTAATCAAAGTGGTTGTGCCAGCTTCGCTGCCTACTAAATCCATCTTTTTTGCCAAATCTAGCGCATTGTCAATGATTGGCTTGTTTTTTGCGTATTCTCCTCTAGACCTATAAAATCCCATCAACTCGTTTAACACAGATAGTTGCAATGCTTGAGCGTTTGATTCTTGTGATTTATCGTATGCGCAATTTGCTTTTTCTTTAGATTCTTTATTTTGTGTTTCTTTGAGTGCTTCTTCTTGCGATTGGTTTAGCGCATTTAGCAGGTATTTTTCGATTTCTTGCGCGCTTGTGTGGCTTGCAAACATATTGTCTAATTCTTTATAAAATTGCGAAACGCTTAACATTTAAGCCACCTTGCTTCTTGCGATTAAATTCCGTTTTGCTCACTACTCAATCATAGCGAATTATTTGTTTATACGAGTGTTGTAATATGCGCGATTGTGCAAAAAATCAAAAGTCGGGCTGGTGGGATTTGAACCCGCGGCCTCTTCGTCCCGAACGAAGCGCGCTACCAAACTGCGCTACAGCCCGATGTCGATTGTGCGAACTCAATAGAGATTGCACATCGTGAATCCATCTTATGAATACATGACGCAGCTACATGTTGTAATTGCGCATGCAACACTCCGACAACGTGGTTATAATAGCGTGAACTTGCTACAAATTAACAGTGTGTGTCGTTGTCAAATAAATTCTTTTAAAATTTTATTAAAAATTCACTTGTATTCTTTTGCAGCTGCATGGTCTCCGCAATATTTGCAAAATGATGTAACTTTTCGTAAATAATTTTGTATATCTTAATAAAATAATAAAAAGTTTTACTGTAAATGTATTTTTCTTTCGAAAACAGAAAAATATAAATATTTCTATAAAAATGTATATTTGTTGCAAAAATGATTAGCGCAATCGATCTAGTAACACAATAAAATGCATTTGCGACTCGCTTACCTGTATTCCCTAGTAGCTACAATTGGCGTTTATGACTGACACGAATACTGCAATGTCTGCCGCACAAAACGCCGCAGAAAATGACGTAACAGATAACGCCAATGAAATTGACACCGTTGAGCATGCTGAGATGCTGCTCGCTCAAGATGAGGCTATTGCTAAGCGCGTAAATGATGGTGCTACTCTTGACGAAGCAATTGATCCAAGCAATAAAGAGTTTGGTCCGCTTGCGCACCCAGAGCAGGTGCAGATGCGTGTTGCTAAGCGTGCGATGATGCTTAAGGAGGGTGTGCAGCCATACCCAGTGCATCTTAATGTTACGGATACTATCGAAAAGGTTCGTGCTGATTTTGATGGCAAGCTTGAAGCTGGCGAAGAAACTGATACCGAGGTTGGTATTGCAGGTCGCGTGCTTTTCTTGCGTAATGCTGGTGGCTTGTGCTTCGTTAAGCTTGCTGCTGGTGACGGCACTACGATTCAGGCGATGGTTTCCAAGAAGGAAATTGGCGAAGAATCTATTAAGAGCTTCAAGCAGATGGTTGATTTGGGCGACCATTTGTATGTTCGCGGTCGCGTTATTTCTTCTAAAACTGGCGAGCTTTCCGTATTCGCAACTGAGTGGGCAATTGCAGCTAAGGCTTTGCAGCCACTTCCGGCTTTGCATAAGGAATTAAGCGACGATACTCGTACGCGCAAGCCTTATATTGGCATGATTGCGGACGAGAAGATTCGCGATATGGTTCGCAGTCGTTCTCATGCTGTAGCTTCTCTTCGCCGCACTTTCGACAGCCACGACTTCTTGGAAGTTGAAACACCAATGTTGCAAACGGTTCACGGCGGCGCTGCTGCTCGTCCGTTTACAACTCATATGAACGCGTTCGACATTGATCTTTATTTGCGTATTGCGCCAGAGCTTTTCTTGAAGCGCTGCTTGGTTGGTGGCATTGATCGCGTGTTTGAAATCAACCGTGATTTTAGAAACGAAGGCGTAGATGCAACTCACGCTCCAGAGTTTACAATGCTCGAAGCTTACCAAGCTTATGGCACTTACGATACGATTGGAGCTCTTACTAAAGAGCTGATTCAAAAGGCTGCTGTCGACGCTTTTGGCTCCACTAAGGTGACTTTGCTTAACGGCGAAGAGTACGATTTTGGCGGCGAGTGGAAGCAGATTACCATGTACGGCTCGCTTTCTGAGGCTTTGGGTGAGGAGATTACGCCAGAAACTTCTGTTGAGCATTTGGGTGCGATTGCAGACAAGCTTGGCGTTGAGCGCGACGAAGTGGAGAATCACGGCAAGTTGGTTGAGCACTTGTGGGAGCACTTCTATGAGGATAAGCTTTATGAGCCAACGTTTGTGCGCGACTTCCCAGTGGAAACCAGCCCGCTTGTTAAGGGTCACCGTACTAAGCCAGGAATGGTTGAAAAATGGGATTTGTATGTGCGTGGCTTTGAGCTTGCAACCGGCTACTCCGAGCTTAACGATCCTGTTGTGCAGCGCGAGCGCTTTGTGGCTCAAGCTAAGGATGCTTTGGCTGGAGATGTTGAGGCAATGGATATTGACGAGGACTTCATTGAGGCTCTTGGCGTCGGTATGCCTCCTGCTGGCGGCATGGGAATGGGTATTGACCGCTTGCTGATTGCGCTTACGGGCGCAACCATTCGCGAGACGATTACGTTCCCACTCGTAAAGCCTCTTCGCTAACTGATAGATTTAGTAGATTGTAAAGCCGTTGTATGTTGTTTAAACATTCATCGGCTTTTTCTATTAAATTTTTCGTGTTTGCTTACTTTTATGTAAGTAGTCGTACGAAACGAATAGACTAGGTAATTATGACATATAAATTAGTATTGCTCCGACATGGTCAGAGCGCATGGAATAAGACCAATCAGTTCACCGGTTGGGTTGATGTACCGCTCACTGAGCAGGGTGTCGAGGAAGCTAAGCATGGTGGCGAGCTTCTTAAGGAGAAGAATGTTCTTCCAGACATCGTGTTCACTTCTTTGCTTCGTCGTGCTATCAATACCGCGAATTACGCGCTTGATGCAGCCGACCGCTTGTGGATTCCAGTTCGCCGTAGCTGGCGTTTAAACGAGCGTCATTATGGTGCTTTGCAAGGTAAGAACAAGTCTGAGATTCGTCAGGAATATGGCGATGAGAAGTTCATGATTTGGCGTCGTTCTTACGCAACTCCACCTCCTGAGATTGATCCAAACGATGAGTATTCTCAGACGAATGATCCTCGTTACGCAGGTGATCCAGTTCCAGAAACTGAAGCTTTGGCGAACGTTGTGACTCGCGTAACTCCTTACTGGGAGTCCGATATTATTCCAGAGCTTAAGTCTGGCAAGACTGTGATGATTGCAGCTCACGGCAATAGCTTGCGCGCAATTGTTAAGATGCTCGACAACTTGAGCGAGGAAGAGATTTCCAAGGTGAATATTCCAACCGCTATTCCTCTTCTTTACGAGTTGGACGAGAACTTTAAGCCAATCAAGCCTCGCGGCGAGTATTTGGATCCAGAAGCTGCTGCTGCTGGTGCTGCCGCCGTGGCTGCTCAGGGTCAGAAGTGAGTTTGATTAGCTTAAGTTAGCTTAATTATCTTAAATTAACTTAAATAAAAAGTAGGTTTGCAAAATTAATTGCAAACCTACTTTTGTTTTACAAGCTACTTTTTAGATTTCTATTCAAAAATCGTGTTCTATGCCACAACCGTATTTATGCCACAACCGTGTCTTTATCTGGTTCTGGCTTCTTAGTTGGGTCAAATCCCGAAACAATAAATACAACTTGCCTTGCTGCAGCAACTGAATGATCGCCGATTCTCTCCATGAATCTGCTTAGAAGTACTAAGTCAATCAATTGTTTTCTAGTGCCATTCCAATCTTCGCCTTCTACAAGCGCAAAAATGTGTTCGTGCAACTTATCCATTACATCGTCGCCGTGAATAATTGCATCTGCTACATTAACGTCTCTATTTGAAAGCATGTCTGTTAATTGACCTGCAAGAACATGCAAAAAGTCAACCATTTTTTCAACAGTTTCTTTTGCTTGACTTGGTATTGCGCAATCAGGCCAATTTCTTCTTGCGATTTGCGCAACGTGACTTGTTAAATCTCCCATGCGCTCAAAAGTCGCAGCCAAACGCATGGTTGCTACTACTTCTCGCAAATCTGTTGCTACAGGATTTTGTCTAGCTAGCAATGTTAAGCATTGATCTATAACGCTATCTTCTAGTGAATCTAGTTGAGTGTCATTGTCTATAATTGCTTGTGCAGATTCTAAATCAGCATTTAATAAAGCATTTCCAGCATCGTTCATGGCTTTTGCAACAAGCTCTGCCATGCGTTCAATGTTTAATGCAACTGCCTTCATCTCTTCGTTGAAAATCACTCGCATGGTGCGTCCTTTCTTGCGTTCAATCGCGCTCAATTGCGTTTGGAGCATATTCGCGTTTGTTTAGATTGCCCTAATCAAGTATAGACTACTGTGCGCACGTGCGTTAAATGTATTAGTCGCTGTATTAGTTGCTTAAATGTGAGCGCGTTAGAGTATTCTTTAAGAGTATGCTTCAAGATTCGCCATATTCGCCTTTAATGGTGTTTGTTGTTTTTGCTTTGATTGCGCTTTGTGTTGCAATCGTAATTGTTATGTTTGTTGTTGATTCGCTTTTTCCAATATTTCGTAGTGTTTTTAGACCGTTTTTTAGTTCTGTTGTAAATCCTATAGCAGGTGGTTTGCGTAGGATTTTTCGTAGTAGCTTTAAGAAGATCTTAAAAATTTTAGGTAAACGTAATTTTGGTGATGATGAAGATGATGAAGATTCAGTTGATAATAATTCAGATGATATAAGTTCAGATGCGTGTGCGATTTTATCCATGCTGTCTGCTGCGACTATTGTTATCGATGCTGATAATGATGTTTTACGAGCTAGTTCTGATAGTTATACGCTTGGTGTTGTTGTTGATGATTCTATTGTTCAACCGCGAGTTCTGGATTCTGTAAATCGTGTGCGCGAGTCTGGCGGTTTTGAGAGTTTTGATTTAGTTACTTTTACTCCTGAGCGGTATATAACTATTGGTGAAGATTCTGATTTTAATAGTAATTTTTCTGGTGACAGTGCTGTGTTATTAAAATCAGCTACGGTTGCTGGCGACTTTTCCTCGAATAAAACTGATAAATCGTCTGATGCTTCTACAGTTTCTAGACCTAATTGGCTTAATGTTACTGTTGGAAGTGTTGGAGCAGGCAAGGTTGTTGTTATTTTAAATGATACGAGTGCTGCGCATCGTTTTGAGCAGACTAGAGATGATTTTATAAGTAATGTTTCTCAACAACTTATTAGCTCTACTCGAATGATTTCTAGTCTTATAGAACTTTTGCAGGATAATAATGTTACTCTTAATCGTGTTAAGGAAGTGTCTTTAAAAGCTCAGAGGTCTTCTAAACGCTTGGAACATATGTTGGAAGATCTTCTGCTTCTTATGAGTGCTCAGAAGCCTATAGATGTGTCTAAGGCGAGTGCTGTGAACGTCTTGAGTGTGTTAAAAGATGTTCAGAATCAGGTTTCATATCTTGCTTTGAGCCGAAATGTGCGTCTTTGCGTTAAGTCTGATTCTTCGCTTAGTGTTTTAGGCAGTTTTTCACAAATCAGCGCTGCCGTGCGTAAACTTGTTGAGAATGCTATTATCTATTCTTCAGCAAATAACAGTGTGGCGATTTCAGCGTTAAAGTCTGATGACTCTCAGTTTGCAGTGATTCGTGTTGTTGATTGTGGCTCTGGTATTGCGTTGCGTGATCAGCCTCGTATTTTCGAGCGTTTTTATCGTTCGGATAACCAGAATGACGGCAGTCAGGATGGTGTTGGTTTAGGTCTTGCTATTGCTAAGCACGTGGCTCTTACTCATCACGGTAGCATTACATTGTGGAGTAGACCAGGGAAAGGTACTACGGTTAATTTTGCGATTCCGCTTTCAAGATCGGATGCAAAATAGTTCGCTTAATCGTATTAAGCGTTTTACTTTCCTAGTCTTCTATAATCCCAACGGTCAAAGTGTTCCCAGATTAAAAGCAAAATACCTATTACGAATCCGCTAAGGCAAACTATAGCAAAAAACCATAGTAGAAAGTGCAAGATTGCGAGCACAACAGTGATTATTGATGCTATAAGCCATAGAACTGTTCCAACCATAAATGCTTTGCACAGGTCTACGCGCAATGGCTTTGGTGCCTCTTTGCGCGCATCTGGGTTAATAATCGGTGCTAGCTTCATATGATTAACCATACATCTAGTGATGTCTAATATCAATTTTTGGTTATATTTTTTGATGATATACGTTTATGATATACGTTTAAATTTTACTATTTTCTTTTTCGACACTATTTTTATCACATCCGCACCACGTTGTAATCTTGAGCTTTGTAGGTGCCGTTTTGACGTGATACTTTAACAATTCGGGAGTGGTTTTTTATGAGACATGGTGCACATGGTGCTAAGAAAGCAAAGGGGCGTTTCGTTTCGCCTTTTATGCTTTTTTCCTCTTCTCATATTTCCAGTGCTACTTCTGAGCGTTCTACCGAAGCGGTTTGTGCGAATAATGGTGCAGTTGTGGGCTTGAGCGAATCTGTGGCTCAGAGTTTGCAAATGTCTTCTGCTCCTCGTACTCGTCGCGAGATTCGTTTAGCTCGCGAATCTAGAGAACGTAAGAATTGTATTATTGTTTCTACGTCTTTAGTAGCTATAGTTGGTGCCGCATTGACGTCTATGGCTTTGAGTAAGACTGATAGTTTGGGTTCTTTTGCTTCAAAGCAATATGCTTCTGAGATTAATTTTTCCAATGATTCTAATGATCAAGCTGCTTCTCGTTCTAGTCAGCGTGAAAAGTTAGATCGTGCTGATAAATATTTGAAGTTCAGCAGTGCTGTTGCTGGTCTCGAAGCTGATTTAAACGCTTTCTCTACTAGATCGTCTCATGAGTCTAAGTGGGATTTAGGTTCTAATTCAGATTTTAAAGTTTCTGAAATGTCTAAGTCTTCTGCGAATAATCCGCAGGTTGCTATTTTAATGGATTCAGACGTTAATTCTTTGCCTGCTGGATTTAATCCAAATCATAGTTCTGGTGATTCTGGGAATGCATATGAGTTTAGCCAGTGCACTTGGTGGGTTTATATTCGTAGGCATCAGCTTGGTCTTCCTGTTGGTTCCAATATGGGAGACGGCTGGATGTGGGCTTTGACTGCTCGAAAACTTGGATATTGGGTAGATCGTACGCCTCGTCACGTTGGCGATATTATGGTGTTTGGTCGCGGTCAGGCTGGCGTTAATCGTACTTATGGTCATGTTGCTGTTGTTGAAAAAATTAATCCTGATGGTTCTATTGAAACATCTGAGTCTAGTGCGGAGCTTCACGGTAGGACCTTCTCTAGGGTTGTAAATCCGAATGAAACTTCGGCTTTTGAATTTATCCATTACTAGATTATTTGGAATTTTAATATTTTGACATTTTAATATTGATATCTGTTACTACGTTTTGCGGTTTTCTAGTCTATTTTGGCTGTTATGCGTGTAGGTGTGCATTGTTGTGCTGTAAATAGTGCGTGCAAATTTTGTTTGTGGTCTTAGTTTGTAGTATTAACATGCTAACATCGCTAATGATGATTAAGCGAGATAAGATTTTTTCTTCTGTATTTGCAGGTTTTGTATCTGCAGCGCTGGTTGCTGCTATGATCCCGCTTGCTTGTGCTTCCGCTTCTGCTGAAGAATCAGCAGTTACATCTACACGTTCTTTCCCTAAGATTACTGATGTTAAGCGTGATTTGTTTACAGAATCCACTTCTACCGATGTTGATGCTAATTCTCATTGGGGCAGTATTGAGTCTTTGGATGTTCCGCAGACTAAGAGTGCTGCTGAACTTGCACTTGAACAGGCTCGCCAGCAACAACAGGCACAGAATAATTCTGCTGATGGCTTCGACGCTACTGCAAGTCGTTCTAGAGCGCGTAATGGCGTTGGACCTATGACGTACTTTGTTGCTCCTCCAGATAATCAGTCTGTTTCGGCGATGCTTAATTTTGCGGCTCAGTTTTTAGGTAAACGTGTGCCTTATCGTTCTGGTGGTACAAGTCCTGCTGGCTGGGATTGCTCTGGTTTTGTGCAGTACGTTTTTGCCAATATGGGTATTTCTTTACCTAGAACTTCTGGAGCTCAGGCCACTGTAGGTACGGCTGTTCCGAGTTTAGCTCAGGCCCAGCCTGGTGACATAATTGCCAATGGTGCTCATGCATCTATTTATGTTGGTAATGGAATGGTTATTAATTCTCAGTACGCTGGAACTCAGTATGATCCTATTAGATACGTTTTTTCGGGATCTTATTCTATTCGTAGAATCTTCTGACAATTTGATTTTGAGTGGTATTCATGATTTTATGGATACCACTTTTAGTTTTGTTAGTAGTTTTGATACGTTTTTAGGTTATTTTTAATTAATTTTGCCATTAATCCTTAGGTTTGTTGTGTCGCGATAGACGCGACTACCTTAAACGCGCTATTCTAGTATTTAAAGTATTTAAGAAAATAAAAAATCGCGCGATGCTAGGAGGATCTAGATGGCACAAGGTGTTATTACACAAGAAAAAGCTGTTCTTGTAGGTGTTGATGGTTCTCATGCGAGCTATAAGGCTGTATGGTGGGCATCTAATTATGCTAAGCATGCTGGATTACAGCTTCAAATAGTTTGTGCATATTCTTTACCTAGTTATGCAGCTGTATCTTTTGATGCGACTTATACTGCGATTGGTGATGATAATGTTGCTCATCAAGACGCTCAGGAAATTCTTTCTAAAGCAAAAGCTGTAGCTTTAGAACAGGGTGTGGATGCAACAACGTTAATCGTTACTGGCGATCCTTCTTCTGTGTTTGTAGAGCTTTCTAGGAACTATCAGCTTATTGTTATTGGTAACCGAGGTAAAGGTGGATTGGCTGAGCGTTTGCTTGGCACGACAAGTTCTTCGCTTCCAGCCTACGCTTATTGCCCAATTGTTGTTGTTCCATATACAGATGATGATGGTCAACGAATCCACTTGAATAATAAGATTTCTAAGATTGCTGTTGGCTCCGACGAGTCTAAGTGGGGATTAAAAGCTCTTGAGATTGCTGCAGATTTGGCTGATAGTTGGAACGCACAATTAGATGTGATTTCTGCTGTTCCTAGCGTTCAGGGTGCAGAAGGTGACACTGCTGTTATGGGATCTTATATGGAAGATCTTGATGAGAGAGTAAAGCCTATTTTGCAGCGTTTGCCAAATCTAAAGATTCATCGTTCTGTAGTTCCAGGCTCTGCTGTAAACGCTTTGACTCAAGCGAGCTTAAACAATGATTTGGTTGTTGTGGGTTCACGAGGACGTGGTGGTTTTACAGGATTGCTTCTTGGTTCTATTAGCCAAGGTTTGTTGCAGCATTCTTCTAGACCGGTGTATGTGGTTCCACGTAAGTATGTGGAGTTAAGCGCTGCTCAAGTAGCACAGCAGTCTAAGGTAAGTAATGATACTAGTGCTATTGATTCTATAAGTGGCGTTCATACAGTTGATGTTCCAAAAGCTGGTGTGGAAGCTGCTAAAGAAATCGAGCAAACTATTGATCCGCTTCACTAGTAGTTTGTAGTAGAGAAGTAGCTTGTAGTAGAAAATAGCGTCCAAAGCACTAAAACAGTGTTTTGGACGCTATTTTGTTGCAAAGCTAGCCCAGGCATGTACTATGTGCTTTTTATTTGTTTAAGTTTGATTTTTACTTGTTTTTAAGTAAAAAGCGTGCGCGTCTTGCTTCGCGAGCAGCGCGTTTTTTAGCAAGTTCGTTATTGTTCATTTCAATAGCAAGTTTATAAATTTTAATTAGCTCTTGAGCTTGCTTTTTAAAGTCATTGTTCTTTGAGTATTCGAGAACATTTGCTTTTAGTTGTGCTTGCTCTTCTTCACTCATGTTAAGAACGTGACTAAACACTTGCTTAAAGTCTTCTTTAGAATCCCACTGATAACCATTTTTGCCACTAATAATCTGATTCTCATTAGGGATATCGTGCTTTACGAGAGCAAATAATCCAGATGCCATGGCTTCAAGCATAGAAAGTGAATGCATTTCCGATAGGGAAGCGGTAGTGTAGTAGTCCATAGCGTGCAAATACTTAGGGATCTGCGTGTGTTCAATAGGGCCAAGTAGGTAGATTCTATCTTCAAATCCTTTGTTAGCTACTTTCTCACGCAAGTCTTCTAAATCAGGTCCTCCGCCAATAACAACGAGTCTAGCTAATTCGCGTGGAAAATCGCAATACATAAAGTTGTCAATAAGCTCAGAGATATTCTTTTCTGCTCCGATTCTTCCAACAAAAACGAAGAGTTTCGTGGAATCAGCAATACCGTATTTTTTACGGAATTCTTTTCTAAAAGCAATTCGCTCTGGTGTAGGCAAGAACTTTTTATATTCAACTGCATTGCTAAGAACAACAACTTTTTTATCGACTTTTTGACGATCAATATAAGCTTGAGCCTTAGCGGACATACTAGTAATAATTGTTGCATTTTTAGAAAATCGCGTAAAATATTTTGCTGAAATATTCCTAGAAAACTCTGTAAAATGCTTTAGACCAATATAAAACAGGAACTTATCGTATTCTGTATGAAGAGTATAAATAACAGGAACATGTTCTTTTTTAGCAACTTCTAGACCTATTTCACCAATACCAAACTCATTTTGTATATGAATAACATCTGGTTTAAAGTTGATAGGGAATTTTTTGCGCATGTTTCCAATCGGAATTGCAACTCTATACTTGTATAGCTTTTTAAGAAGTATTCCTGGAACGTATACAACTCCGTCTACAAGCTTAGTTTTTCGCTGTTTTTCGGATCCAACCGTAACAACAAGAACCTCGTGTCCAAGTTCCTCGTACATTTTTTTAAGCATGTATGATTGCGTTGCTACGCCATTTATGTATGGTGGATATGTTTCTGTAAAAATCGCGATTTTCAAAGTTTCCTCCAGTTACATAAATAGCTCTAACAACGTTAAAAGTGTAGCATTGTGTAAGTTATTGCGCCACAAATTGTGATTTTTAGCGTTTTTAGTGTCTTACATTTACTGTTACACGCACTTGCGCACCGCGTTCAAGAGTGTGCTTAACTGTGCAACCCTTGTTGATATGTCTTTCCATGCGTTCTTTTAGTTCTTTTGCATTTTCATCGTTTAAAGCAGGTTTTGCGCTTGTAGCATCAACTGTTACATCCTCTTGGAATCTTAAGTAAGTTCCTTCTTCTGGATCATAAGTTCCATTTACAAGAACTCGAGCGCCTTTTCCTTCTCCGAGCGCATGTTCAACAGCGTATTGGCTGCTTAAAGCTGTGCAACCAGCTAGAGCTATTTGCATTAGTTCCACAGGTGAAAATTGTCCTTCTCCTTTACCAAATTTTAGTGTTGCACCATCATCACTTTGTGCTTGCCAAGACCCGTCTTCTAAACGTTCAACCCATATTCTTCTAGTCATTTTTGCTCCTTTGCATTTTTATACATTAACACATTGTGATTATGTTTGTGCTTATGTCTATTTGTTTTTAACTTTTATTTTTTAAGACAAACCTATTATAACTAGCATGCTTTGATTTCAGTTTGATTCTTGTTCTTATATTTCTTATATTTACTTTTGGTGGTGTTGAATTTAGCTAATGATAAAATAATCTCATGGCTTTAACTCAAGAAGAACTTGCGGATATCCGCTCTCGCGTACCACAGAAACCTACTTCCGATATTCCTACACCTTATGAGGATTTGGTTAGAAAAATACTTATGGAAGGTACTTTAAAATCGGATCGCACTGGTACAGGAACAATATCTCTTTTTGGTCAACAAATTCGATTTGACTTAAGCAAGAGTTTTCCGCTTATAACCACAAAAACAGTGTTCTTTAAGGGGCTTGCGTACGAGCTTCTTTGGTTCCTTAAAGGTTCTAGTAATGTTCGCTGGTTGCAAGAAAATGGAGTGCATATTTGGGATGAGTGGGCAGATGAAAATGGCGATTTAGGTCCTGTTTATGGCGTTCAGTGGCGTAGTTGGCCAGCGCCTACTCAAGAAAATCCTAATCGCACAATCGACCAGATTTCTAATGTTCTTAATCTTATGAAAAATCATCCAGATTCTCGTCGAATGATTGTCAGTGCTTGGAATCCTGCAGAAGTTGAAAACATGGCTTTGCCTCCTTGTCACTCGCTTTTCCAGTTCTATGTTGCAGACGGCAAGCTTTCTTGCCAGCTTTACCAGCGTTCTTGCGACATGTTCCTTGGCGTGCCATTCAACATTGCTTCTTACTCGCTTTTAACAATGATGATGGCTCAGCAAGCAGGATTGGAACCAGGAGAGTTCGTGTGGACAGGTGGCGATTGCCATATTTACGATAATCACGTAGAGCAAGTGCTTGAGCAGCTTTCGCGTGAGCCGTACCCGTATCCGCAGCTTGAGATTCGTAAAGCTGATTCAATTTTTAGCTACGACTATAGTGATTTTAAGGTTGTTGATTATAAGCATCATCCTACGATTAAAGCTCCTGTAGCTGTGTGATCTTATTTATTAGTTGCTTATTAGTTTGAGTTTTTGACTAGGAGTTTTATGGCAAACGATATTCCTGTGCGTTTAATTTGGGGGCAAGCATACGATTTGGAAGGCCGCGTAGGCGCAATGGGTGTAAATGGTGGTATGCCATGGAGACTTTCCCCAGATTTGCGCTATTTTAAAGCCATGACAATTTCTTGCCCAGTAATAATGGGTAGGGGAACTTGGGATTCTATGCCAGAAAAGTTCCGTCCTCTTCCTGGGCGAGAAAATATCGTTGTTTCTAGGAATCCAGATTTTAATTCAGATGGTGCAAAAAGTTTTACAAGCATTGAAGAAGCAATATGTTACGCAAAAAAAATGGATTGAAGATAATCCTATTGAGCATGTAGATTCTTCAGATTTGCCTAAAGATGGTAGCGCAGTTTGGATTATTGGTGGCGGAGCAATTTTTAGAGAAGTGATTGAGTCGCAAATTGTTGACGCTGCCTATGTAACTCAAATTGACACTAGAGTAGAAGCTGATACGTTTGCTCCTAACATTCAGAGACTTGTAGATGATGGATTGTGGAAAGTTGCACGTGATGGCGATTGGCAAGAATCAGCTATAAAAGTTGGTGCAAAACAATTCGACGTAAAATACAAGTTTATGGTATATAAGCCAATTAAAGCTAAAAAATAAGCTAGATTAAGGATATGTATGGAATCTTTAAACAAAATTCACGTAGATGCTAAGCATCCGTATGTTGTTATGACGGTTTGTACAGGGAATATTTGCAGATCTCCAATGGCAGAAATCGTTTTGCGTAACGAGTTTAAGCTTAGAGGATTAAGCGATGTTGTTGCTGTAAAATCATGCGGCGTAAGCGACGAAGAATACGGGAATCCGATTGATAGGCGTGCGCAAAGAGAGCTTAAAAGTAGGGGTTATTCTTTGCCGTTAAGCCATTTTGCGCATAGGATTGAGCGAGACGAAATAGAGGAAACAAATCTTTTTCTTCCAATGACTGCTTCGCATATGCAATCTTTGCTCAGGATTATTCCAGCGCAAAAACGTGGTCTTGTTCACATGTATAGATCGTTTGATCCGTCTTTAGAAAAACCACAAGCTGGTCGCGAAGCTGTTTTAGATTTGGCTGACCCATGGTACGGAGGTCCTAAAGAGTTTGAGATTGCAATGGACCAAGTGGAGGAGTGCGCTCCTTACATTGTGGATTGGGTAGAGTCGCAGATAACGCGCGAATAATAATTGCGTAAAGTCATATAAAGTTATATAAAGTCGCTTAAAATATATTAAAACCAGACGAACCGATTGGAACGTCTGGTTTATTTTTATGCTTTTTATTTAAAACCTATGATTTATTTTCCTCTTAAAGCTTTGCGACTTACTCGAGGAGCATGAGTTGGGTCAATTCCTTTTGGAATACCGAACCCAGATTTGCCCTGTAGTGTACGCAAACGATCATTCAAAATTGCAAGCTCAGTTTTAGTGAGGAAGAAGCGACGATTAGGGTGAATCATCTTAAGCAAAGCAAACTTGTGATTTGTAGGCATTAAAGTTTTAGATTTTAAAACCTTACTTCTTAGATCCCTAAGTTTAACTTGATTTTCACCATTACCGACGCAAATGCGGTAAACAGGAATATTAGATCCTGCTGTAACACTTTTAATCGCGTGCTCTTGGCGATTCATAGCTTGGCTTAAACGCTCATAGTTACCTTCGCCAACAAGGAAGATTCCGTTAAAACCAGTTCCTCTCCAAATAGCATCTTTTGTGCGAGGATCAACCCACACAGGTTGTTGAGGGAAAGTAAATCCGCCTTTGTTAATAGCAGATACAATGCCAGCCGCAGCTCCAGGCTTTCCTTCTAGTCTTGCATAGCCAACCTTATCTGCGCGTTTAGTGAGAACAACAGTAAACAGTAAAAGACCCAGCATAAGTGCTGTTATTACCATCATAATCCAAGTCAAAATGGACCATCTAAGAATAACACCAGCTACAATGCACAGCACAACAGGAGCTACAAAAGCTAAGCCAAGCCAAAGTGGAAGCTGCTTATCGTCTGTATGCGTGTACTTGTAGATACGCATAATTTGTGAAATCATGCCTGGCTTCTTAATGCCTTTTGGTTTATCGTTTGCCATTTGCGTTTATCCCCTAATACATAATATTAGCGTTTTATTGCTTTGTATTTTGTTGCTTTATTGCTTAGTAATCATACCCTAAACACGCTTATGCTATAAATCATAGCTTTGTTAGTATACTAGCGATTTATTTAGGCCAATTACCGCGCTTTGGTGTACTTGGCTTTGGGAGTCTCCATCTGCGCATTTGTATTGCTCGACTGCAAGCATACATAGCAGATCTAGAGCTTTTGCCAACAGAAACTTCGCCGTATCGCTTAACAAGCTCTTTACGAAGCTTGCGCCACATTATTATAACGTCAATAATTGCAGCAAAAAGATATGCGTAAAGAACAATCGCAAGAGCAAAATATAGAGCAATATACTTAGTGGATAAGAAGTTTTGAGTTAAGAATATGCAGAGCATAATAACGATTGCAAACGGCACAAAAAATTCGCCAATATTGAAACGCGCATCTACATAATCTCTAATATAAACTCTCCATGGAAGCTGCTCTGACTTTGGCATATGAGCTAAGTCTCCATTTTTCATCGCATCGTATTGAGCATTTTCTTTTTCGCGCAATCTGGCTCGCGCAGCCTTTGCGCTTGCTTTTCTATCCGTTGGAACTAACGGTCTAAGATTCTGCGCTGTAGCTTCGCTTTGCTTCGGCGTTGGAGCGTTTTTTGTGCGAGTCTTTGCCTTATCTTCTATTTTATTTTCACTATTTTCATTAGTCGCTGATTGATTGCCATTTTGTGCACCATTATCAGCAGATTTTTTTACGAATGGATTCCATGTCATGTTTGCAGATTACCCAACAGACTAGACGCGTTATGAGCAATTTCGTTGGTTATGAATAGTCTGATAGTAGTAATTCAACTAATGTTTTTACTAATCTACTGTTTTTTGGAGGACTTATGGCTAGTTTAGAGGTTGCTGATGTGCGTTCGCGCGTGCAAAACGCTTGGGAAGACGTTATTAGCGTATTAAATAAGAAGATCTCTTTAGGAGCTGTTTCTGCTAAAGGCATTACTGGAGATCATATGCGTGCTTCGGCTGAGTATGTGGCTGAAGTTTTGCGCGAAGTGGGTGTAGATGCTCGCGTTGAGCAGTCTCAGAATCCGGATGGTACTCCTGGAGCTTTTGAAGTAGTTGGATCTCGTATTGTGGATCCTAGCGCTCCAACTGTTTTGCTTTACGCTCATCACGATGTTCAGCCTGTTCCAGATGCAAGCGAATGGAATACTGATCCTTTCAAAGGAACTGAAGTAGATGGTCGCTTGTATGGCCGCGGTAGTGCTGATGATGGCGGCGGAATTGCAATTCACTACGGTGCTTTGCGCGCTTTAAGCGAAGATTTAGGCGTAAATATTAAGGTATTTATTGAAGGTGAAGAGGAAATGGGCTCTCCAAGTTTCATTCCATTCATCGAAGCTCATAAAGATGAGTTTGAATCAGACGTTATTATTGTTGCCGACTCTGGAAATTGGTCTGCGGATGTTCCAAGTCTTACGACTAGTTTGCGCGGAAACACTACTGTAGACGTTAAAGTGAAAGTTCTTGGACATCAGGTTCATTCTGGACAGTTTGGCGGACCAATTTTAGACGCATACACGCTTGCTTCAATGCTTATTGCTTCTCTTTATAACAAGGAAGGTGATTTGGCCGTTCCTGGAATTGAATCGCAAGAGCCTGTTGGCGGTTTGCAACGTGATTTGGATGAGGCTCAAGTTCGCGCAGATTCTTCAGTAGTGGATTCTTACAAGCTTGCTGGTACTGGTTCCCTTGCTGCTCGTATGTGGACTAAGCCTAGCTTGACTGTTATTGGTATGGATGCTCATCCAGTAGAGGAAAGCTTTAATGTGATTGCTCACGAAACGCGTTTGCGACTTTCGCTTAGAACTGCGCCTTGCCAGCGTCCAGAAGAAGCGCAAAAAGCTTTGAGCGACTTTTTGGCCGCAAACGCCCCATTCGGTGCGCAAGTTACTGTAGAGCCAGTTGACAATGGTATGGGTTGGGCTATGGATCCTGATGCTGTAGCAACTAAGGACGCTTTAGCTTCTATGAAGGATGCTTTTGGCGTGGATCCTATTAACAAGGGCGAAGGTGGTTCGATTCCATTTATTCCAGAATTGCAACGAATTTTCCCTAAAGCTCAGGTTTTGGTGACTGGACCTGAAGATCCAAAGTCTAATGCGCATAGTCCTAACGAGTCGATTTCTCTTTCTGGCTTGAAATCGAATATCGTAACTGAAGCTTTGCTTTTAGATCGTCTAACTAAGTAAACTTAACAACTCGTATACAATCGCTATATAAAATTTTAGCGTTTGTATACGAGTCTACGCAATGACGTAAAATCTTCACACGACACGGGTGCTTTGCATTAATTTGTAAAGCTGAGAGAAACCGCTTGAACGTGAATCCAGGTAATGCTGGCGCACGGAGATCTGTTTTTCCCGTGCCTTAATGGTGACCTACGATTTAAGCCAACGCATAAGTCGTAGTGAAAGAACAGTAAAGCACATATCTATGTCGAAAGAAAATGTCTTATTGCAATGCAATCAGCGATGTAAATCACTGATATGACGTTTTGTTATTAGGATAAGTCAAAAACGTGTTTGTAATAAAGACATTTTAGGATTTTTAGGTCGTTAAAAAGTCCGTAGCAGATCTAAATGATTCTAAAAGAAAAAATTAAAAAATAGATAGAAAATAATTAAATAAAAATCATTGCCATAAAGGATTTTGCTATGCCCGATGCATTTGAAACGCCAGTTTTGAACAAAACTAATACGCAGGATGCCGAAACATTCCTTCCATCGGCTAGCTGCAATGCTCAGCTACGTTTTGATAATTGGGGTTATCGTCATGCTTCTCGCAAACATTTTGCTGTACGCGGGTTGAACCTAACAATTGAAGCAGGGCAAAGAGTTTTGTTGCTTGGTGCATCGGGCATAGGCAAATCCACAATTCTTGAAGGTGCTGCTGGGCTGATTGGTAGTGATATTGTTAAATCTAGCTCAAATAATTCAAAGCCTGATTCGAAGAAGAATGTTTTAGTAGAAGATGAAGATGGCGGTGTAAGCGAAGGCTCAGTATTCGTAGATGATTTACCAGTTCATAAAGCGCGTGGGCGAGTAGGATTAGTGTTACAAGATCCAGAGGCTCAAGCTATTTTTCAGCGTTTAGGGGATAACGTCGCCTTCGGTCCTGAAAATATGAATGTTCCTCGTAAAGAAATATGGGATCTTGTTAATAAAAGTCTTGAAGAAGTAGGTTTAGAAGGATTACAGTTACACCGTTCTACCGCCCATTTAAGTGGTGGTCAAATGCAGCGTCTGGCATTGGCTGGAGCATTGGCTATGAAGCCAAGTGTGCTTCTTTTAGATGAGCCTACTGCGAATCTAGATCCAGATGGTGTTAATCAGATTGTAAAAGCTGTTGGTAAAGTTTTAGACGATACCAATGCAACAATGGTTCTTGTAGAACATCATGCGCAGCCTTGGATTGATTTGATTGATAGAGTAGTGGTTCTTGGTCTTGATAATTCTGTGAACAATACTGAAGAGAATAATTATGTTCACGATGATGATATTGCGCGAGACGAGTTTGCGCAAACAGTTATTGTTGCAGATGGAACTCCAGACGAAGTGTTCAGTAGAAGCGATCTTGATTTTGAAAACCTTGGGATTTGGCTTCCTGACAAGTATAAAGATCCGCAAGATCGCAGAATTGGTAGGATTTATGTTGAATGTGAACCAGATTGCGATCCAGCAAAAGGTGATGGAAGAGTAGTTCTATCAACAGAAAACCTTGCGATTAGTCATACGAGTACTCCAATAGCAAAAAATATAAATTTGAAATTTAATTCTGGACAAATCACAGCATTAGTTGGAGCAAACGGTGCTGGAAAATCCACTTTATCTCTAACTTTGGCAGGATTAATTCCAGCTTTAGAAGGTCAGGTTGTAGCTAGTGAGGATCTTTGCGAAGGCGCTGGTGGCACCGATCCTATGAAATGGAAGTCTACTGATCTTGCTAAAAGAATTTCATACGTTTTCCAGAATCCAGAACATCAGTTTGCGTGTGGAACTGTTCTTGAAGAAGTTATGCTAGGTCCTATTAGAACTGGAATGAGTGAAGAAGACGCTAAAACTAAAGCAGAGTCTTTATTAGATAGATTCCGCCTATCTAGATATTCTAACGCAAACCCATACACTTTATCTGGAGGTGAAAAGCGTAGACTTACTGTTGCCGCATCTTTGGCTGCAGCTCCAAGAGTTTTAATTTTAGATGAACCGACTTTTGGACAGGATCGTAAAACTTGGTTACAAATTATAAAACTCATTGCAAGCCTTCGCGCAGATGGCGTTAGTGTTATTGTTGTTACTCATGATAGAGAGTTAGTAGATGCGCTTGGAGCGCGTTTAGTGGAACTTAAAACTAATGTGGATTCCACTAATAACGAATCTTATGAGTCTGAAAATGTAGATAATTCACAAGAATATTTAGCATTATCTTCGTCAACAGATGCAACGAATATATCTCGAATAGAAGTTAGCGATGTGAACCATCGTGATGAGGCAGCTCGCGCATCAAGTTATTCTCCATTCTTGGCATCTTTGAATCCTGTGTATAGGATGCTTGGAGCTTTCCTACTTTCGGTTCCGCTTTTGTTTACTCTCGACTGGCTTTCTGCAACAATAGCTTTGGTTTTGGAGTTTGTGATTCTTTGGGTTGTTAAAATGAACCCTCTGCGAGTTATTAAACTTTCTTGGCCTGTATGGGTTGGTGCTCCTGGATCTGCATTAGCAGTGTGGTTGTATGGTAAATCAGGTGGAGCAACATGGTTTGATTGGGGAATTATTCATGTAAGTGATCATTCCACAACTCTTGCAATTGCAACATTCATCAGAATTTTAGCTATCGGTGTTCCAGCTATTGTTACTGTTATTGGCATTGATGCAACTGATTTAGCTGATGCCTTTAGTCAAGTTATGAAATTGCCAGATAGGTTTGTTTACGGTGGATTAGCTGGTATGCGATTGTTTAGCGTCCTTCAAGATGATTGGGCTGCTCTCAGCGCATCTAGGCGTTCTCGCGGACTTGGCGATGATAGTAAGATTAAGGCTTTTATGCCTCAAGCTTTTGCTCTTTTGGTGCTGTCTATTCGAAGATCTACAACTTTGGCTACGGCTATGGAAGCTCGTGGATTTGGCGGAGAAAACCCAAGATCTCATGCACGTATAAGCCATGTGAATAAACGCGATTATGTGTTTATGATTGGGTGCTTAATTATTCCTGCTATAGCTTTAATCGCTGCTGTATATTACGGTACTTTTGCTCTTCTTGGAGGAAATTAATACTAACACAAAATGTGGGCTTGATGAGATTCGAACTCACGACCTTCTGCTCCGGAGGCAGACGCTCTATCCACTGAGCTACAAGCCCGCAACTTGTGAAAGTATACACGTTGCTAGGGATTGAAAGTATACGCTATTAGCCAATTTTTGTGACTTTAATGCATACTTTAGCGAGTTATTACGCTTTTAAGGTCGCTTGCTACTTTTTTAGGATCTTCAGCGCACATGAGCGCAGATACAGTGCATACTCCGTCAATACTTAGGTCTTTGATTGGGAAAACGGTGTTTTCGTGTATTCCACCAATCGCTAGAGTTTTTACACCCATGCTGTGTGCTACTTTTGCTACTTCATTTACGCCTTCAATTCCAAGAGGAGGAACATCATGCGCCTTAGTATTTGTGGCAAATGCAGCTCCGATTCCTATAACATCAGGAAGTGGAGTATCGTTCTCTTTGCACTCTTTATATGCTTTTTCCATTAGGTCTACTCTTGCGCAAGAAAGTCCAATCATCCATTCGGCTGGCATGGATTTACGTGCTGTAACGAAAGGCGTGTCTTTTTGACCAATATGCAGGTTGAATCCCAGTTTTGCTGCGGTGTCAACGTGATCGTCTATGAAAATCGGTATATCTCCATGTTTTGCTTTTATAAGTGTTTTGCGTAACTTTATGGCTTTTTCTGATATTTCAGTATCGTTGGAGTATTTATCTCGCAATTGAACTATTGTCACTCCGCCATCTATGGATTCTACTGCAACTTGTTCTTCGCTACGGTTTCCCATTCGTGGATCTGTGACTAGGTAAAGCGTCCAATCTGTTGGTTCTATGCTAAATTCAATGTTTGTTAGTTCAAACATGTTGTTTACACTTAATGTTTGCAATGCGTCGATCCACAGTGTTTTGAATGTTCCTGGTGCAGTTGTTTGTCTTGCTGCAAACGTTCCAGCTGCTGCAGCGTGCACGTGTGCAGCCACTGTTGCTGCCACTGGGCGCTCTGGGTTTGCACCCACATATGCCGCCACTAATGATCCAAGAGCGCACCCAGTTCCTACAACTTTTGTCATAGCCTTGTGTCCGCCAGTTATTCGCACTAGGCATCCGTGACCGTATACCGCGTCTTTTTCTCCAGATATTGATATTACAGATCCGTATTCTTTTGCCAGTTTTTTGGCTGCTTCTAGCGCGGAGTTTACTGGATCTTGCGCATCTACGCCTTTCATCTGACTGTTTTGCCCAACTAAAGCTAATATTTCGCTTGCGTTCGCTCGTATTACTGTTGGGTTTCGTTTTACTATTTCTCTTACAAATTTTGTTCTAGTGGTTAATTCGTCTACTCCAACTCCAACTGGATCTAGTACCCAAGGAGTTTGTGTTTCTTCGCAAGTTTCTATTGCTTTGCGTATGGCTTTGCCTTTTATCTCTTCGAATGTTCCAACATTTACTAGAACGCCTGACGCTATTTTTGCAATGCCTGCTGCTTCATCTGGGTCGCATACCATTATTGGCGTAGCTCCTGCGGAAAGTAGTACATTTGCTGTTATTTCTTGAACAATATTGTTTGTTATGCAATGAGTTAGTGGCTTCTTTGCTCTCACTCTTTCTATGCATGATCTAACGTCATTTAGAAACATTCGTCTTCTTGCGCGAACGCTAAAACTTGTATCTATATTTGTATCTATATTTGTATTTGATTCGTTTAATTCTTCCATGATTTTCCCTTCGCTAGCACTACCTAGATCAGGTTTAACGGGTGTAATCTCAGCGTTTTTACGCACCCCGAACCGACTTTGACTATATCGTTTGTGTATGACGTTTGGCTATGTAATATTTTATTTCGCGCGTTTTGCGTTGTTTCGCTTGAAATTTCGGGGATGATTGAAGATTATTGTTTTAGATTTTATAAAATTTTTCCATTAATTTTTTATTTTTGTTTGCATTTGTACTTTTATAGTGTTAGCATCAAACACAACACAAACAGATATCGTAAATTTTACGATTTACGATTTTGGATTTGTGATTGACCACATTAAGCGTTTAGCTTTGCAGCTAAAGTATTTAAGGAGGCGGCTATCATGCGTAACATGAATGCTCAAGCTCGCGATACTTTTGATGCTGCTCGTATGTGGTGGTGGCAGACTTCTCTTTGGCGTAGTTTACTCTAAAGTTTTAGAAGCTGCTTGTTTAGGCTTGTAAAAGACCTCTAGGGTAAACCTGGAGGTCTTTTTTATATCTCCAGAAAGCCAAATCTATTTGGATTAATTTTACGTCTAAAACAAATCTATAAACATAAAAAAACAATTAAAAAATTGTTTAAAACAATCAACATAAAAATCTACATAAAAGGAGAAAATCATGGCTCAGGAAATTAATGAAACTAAGCAGGAAACCTCATTTACTTCTGCTGAATCTAGTGTTAATCAGGCTGCGGATTTACTTAAAGGTGTAAATGTTAAAAAGCATGCTTTAGATATTACGTCTTTGGTGTTGGTGGCTGTTCTTTTTGCAGCAGGATGTATTCTTGACTTTACAGTTGCAAAAGCGCTTTCGATTGGAAATATTCAGCCAGAGTTTGTAATCGCATCGTTCTGTCTTGCGATTTTGTTGGTTCGTCCAAATGTTATTCAGGGTGCGATTATTGGTGCTTTGGCTGCGACTTTAATTCAATTTAACACTTCAATTCCTGGTCTTGAATACGCTTGCGATATTCCAGCAGCAATTATTATGACTTTGATGTTGATGGGTTATTTAAAGGCTTTTCCTAAGGATGCTGCTAGAAAGTTCAGTGTTTTCCCATTCATTTCTGCCTTTATTGCAACTGTTATTTCTGGAATGATTTTTGCAACAATCGCATCTTTCTTTATTCTTCACTCTCCAAACACTGTTCTTGTTATGCTTCCAATCATTTTGGGTACTGCTGTGTTTAATGCTGTTGTTGTTGAAGTTCTTTACACTCCAATTCGACTCGTTTTACACAAGTAAATCAGAATTGAAAAATAATTAAACAAATTAATTTAAATCAATATAAATAAATATCAAAACATATATAAATACCAAAAGTCGATAATTAAAACTTGATTATCGCAACTTAAAGGAGAAGATTATGAATCAGGAAATTAACGAACATGAAGGTAATATGCTTAATGCTGTAAGTATTAAAAAGCATGCTTTAGATATTACGTCTTTGGTGTTGGTGGCTGTTCTTTTTGCAGCAGGATGTATTCTTGACTTTACAGTTGCAAAAGCGCTTTCAATTGGAAATATTAAACCAAACTTCTTAATCGCATCATTCTGCCTTGCGATTTTGCTGGTTCGTCCAAATGTTATTCAGGGTGCGATTATTGGTGCTTTGGCTGCAACTTTAATGCAATTTAACGCATCTATTCCTGGTCTTAATTATGTTTGCGATATTCCAGCAGCAATTGTTATGACTTTGATGATTATGGCTTATGTCCGCGTTTTCCCTAAGGATGCTGCTAGAAAGTTCAGTATTTTCCCACTTATAGCAACTTTTATAACTACAGTTGTTTCTGGTTTAATATTTGCATCTACTGCATCTTTCTTTGTTCTTCATTCTCCTAAGACGATTCTTGTTATGCTTCCAATCATTTTGGGTACTGCTGTGTTTAATGCTGTTGTTGTTGAAGTTCTTTACACTCCAATTCGACTCGTTCTACACAAGTAAGTATTTGAATTTGTGTTGGATAATATTCAATAAGTCATATAATCGTCAGAGAATATAATCAGAGAATAATCAATAAGTAATGTTCATAGTATTGTTGGGTTTTTAAGAGTTAGGAATTGTTGTGTCTTTGCTTGAGCTTAGGGAAGTATCTTTTAAATATTTGAATCATAATAAGGATGATTCTTTAGACTCTGCAAAGGCACAAGATTCCACTTTTGCCTTGAACAATATAAGCCTTAGTATTGAAGCTGGCGAATTTGTTGGAATTATTGGACCATCTGGATCTGGTAAAACGACTCTTGCCTCTATTTTCTCTGGTGCTATTCCTCATCATTATTCTGGAGAACTTTCTGGAATCGTTAAGATTGCAGGTCAAGAAACTAAAAATCTTGCTTTAACTAATATAGCCTGCTTAATTGGATCAGTTATCCAAGATATTGATGCGCAAATGGTGGCTGCAAACGTAGAAGATGAGATTCTTTTTGGTCTAGAAAACTTTGGTGTTGCGCACAATGAAATACCGAATCGAATCGATGAAGCTTTACAAATTGTTGGCATTAGTGATTTGCGCAACCGCGATTTAGACACTCTTTCTGGAGGCCAAAAGCAGAAAGTTGCGATTGCTGCTATTCTTGCGCTAAAACCTAAAGTTATGGTGTTAGATGAGCCTACGTGCGCTTTAGACCCTGTTTCTTCTAAAATGATTTTTTCGATTCTTAAAGATTTGAATAAGAATTTTGGAATAACGGTTGTTGTAATTGAGCAGAAAGTGGCGCTTTTAAGCGAGTATTGTAAGCGTTTGGTTGTGCTTTCTAATGGCACTTTATCACTGGATTTGCCTGTTGGACAAGCGTTGAAAAATATGGATTTGCTTTATTCTATTGGAATAAATTATCCGCGCACTACGCATTTGGTTAATGATTTACAGCGTGAGAGTGTTTGCTCTAAAAGCGATTTGCCTGTGTCTGTAGAAGATACAGTAAATACTATTGTTAATACGATTAATAGTGGAAATTCTTTAGTTTCACATGATGATTCACATAGTGAATGCGATGAAGATAAACGTGCGGTTGCTTTCGACTTTTCCAATGAATCGCAAAACTTAGCACAAAATTCTTCACCATGTCTTTCTTTGCAAAATGTTAGTTTTTCATATCCGAGTGGTGTTAGTGCTTTAGAAAAAGTGTCTTTTGACGCTTATCCTGGGGAGCTTGTAACTCTTGTTGGAAGAAATGGCGCTGGAAAAACAACTGTTACTAAGATAATAAACGGTTTGCTTAAGCCAAGTAGTGGAAGTATTTTTATTGATGGCAAAAATACTAGCAACATGAAAATAAGCCAAATTGCTCACTATGTTTCAACTCTTTTCCAGAATCCAGATCGTCAGCTTTGTAAAGATACTATTTTAGAAGAAGTAGCGTTTAGTTGCATTCTTTTAGGTGAGTCTGTTAAAGAAGCTAATAATCATGCTATGCAAGTGATTGAAAAGCTTAATTTAGATCCTAATGCTAGCCCTTTTATGCTTTCTAGAGGTCAGCGTCAGATGGTTGCTTTGGCTGCAACTGTTGTAACTAAACCTAAGATTCTTGTGTTAGATGAGCCTACTTGCGGACTGGATTACATGGAATGCTTGAGAATTATGCAAGTTGTAGAAGACCTTAGAGACCATGGTTGTTGCGTAATAATGGTTTGCCACGATATGGAAGTTGTTCTTGATTTTGCAACGCGTTTAATTGTAGTAAACGATGGACATATTCTTGAAGACGGAAGCATAAGCCATGTGTTTGAGAATAAGAGTATTTGCGATGAAGCTGCTTTATGTGCTCCTCTTTTGTGCGCTGTATCTCAGGGCTTAGTTAAAAATGGTTTTGCTAAGTGTAAAGGATTGTATAAGAGAGATATGTTGGTTAATGCTCTTAAAAAGAGCTGCAATTTGTAAAACAAATGGGTGATTTTTATGCAAACTAAGATTCTTACTTATAATGCTGGTTCAACTTTCTTGCACAAGGCAAATCCTATTGCAAAACTTATATTAGCTATAAGCGTTGTTGTGTCTGCTTTTATAGCTCAACAATTTAGCGTTCTTGTAACTATTGCAGTATTGATTCTTGTTGCTATGGCTATGGCTGGGATTCTTAAAACTCTGTTTCCTCTTGTGCGCGCAATGCTTATTCTCGGTGTTGTAATGTTCTTTTTGCAGACGATTATTGCTCAGGGTGGAAATTATATGTTCTTGTGGTTTACATCAAGAGGAATTTCTGTTGCTGCAAGAGCATCTTTGAGACTATTCTGTTTTGCTTTGCCTCTTGTTAGCGTTCTTAGCATTACAAAATTGAACGATTTAGCTAATGCTGTTGTTCAATATCTACATGTTCCTTACTGCTATGTTTTTACGATTACTACAGCTGTGCGTTTTGTTCCTATTTTTGCGTACGAAATGTCTCAGATTACAGAAGCTCAAATGGCAAGAGGAGTGGAGTTCGATACTAAGAATCCTTTTAAAAAGATTAAGCTTATGATGCCCTTGATTGTGCCTCTTTTGGTTTTGTCTGTTCGTAAAGCCGATAGTTGTGCTTTGGCTGCGGAAGAACGTGGATTCTATTTGCGCACTCGTAAGTCATCTTATAAAAAGTACACTTTTGGATGGCGTGGGCTTGTTCTTATTGTAATATCTGCGATTATGATTGCTTTGCCTATAGTTGTGTCTATATTAGCTCCACAAATTATTTAAAATAGTCTAAACTAATCTAGAATAAGTTAAAAAATTCTAGAATCTAGGCGATTTTTGATGAATAATTTAAAGGTTTGGCTTAAAGGTGCAAGACTTTATACTCTTCCAATCGGAATAGTGCCAGTTATTATGGCGATTTCGATTTTTGCAAGATATTTATTCAGTGGTCAAATACTTGTAAAACCTTATAATATTGAAAATTTTGTTATTCAATCACTATTGTGTATAGGTGTTGCTGCTTTTATGCAGATTTCAGTGAACTATGCGAATGATTATTGTGATGGTTTGCGTGGATTAGATGATCAAAGATCTAATAGAGATTTAGGCGATAAAACATTGTGTGATGTGTCCTGGAGACTTGCAGACGCTGGTATTAAACCAAAATCAGTTTTGTATGCTGTTTGCATATCTGCCTTAGTATCATGTGTTTTTGGGTTAATCATTACTGTTAGAAGTGGAATTTGGATATTTATTCTTCTTGGACTAGTTTGTCTTATGGGAGCGTGGTTTTATGCAGGAGGATCGCATCCTTACGGTTACCGTGGTTGGGGAGAATTTAGTGCGTTTTTGTTCTTTGGACCTGTTGCTTTTTTAGGGACATTGTGTGCTCTTAGTTTTGGAAGTGGTTTTCCTAAAGAATCAATAACAACGGCAAGCATTCCACAAATTGTGTTTTGTGTGTTATTGTCCATTATTCCAGGAGGATTCTCTGCTTGTCTTATGATGATTAACAATTTAAGAGATATAGAAAGTGATACAAAACACGCAAAATTTACAGCAATGTCAATTGTTGGGGAGAATATAGGGCGAATTATATTCGTTTCTGTTGTAATTATGTTTACGCTTCTGCAGTGTGTTTATGTTTTTCTTAATATATTTTTTGCTAAGTTTATGACAATAATTTGGAATGTAGCCAGATTGAATAAAAATGCTTTTAGAATAAATTGCTTCTTGTCTAATCAGGGTGTGTTTATTGTTTGCTGCATTTTGTTATTATTGATTACCTACATGTTTATTAAAAAAGCGTATTCGCTAGCATATGCGGTTATATGTGGGAATTATGCTAATGCTTTTCCAATATGCGTATCTTTAGCAATGCTTGGTGCTTTGACTTTTGTATTGTCAATATTTGCATGCTAGCTTTACCGCATTAAAAAGCGGTTTATAATGTGTTTTATACATGCGTACTAGTAAAATCGTATGGCAACGCGCACGGTGTGCTTTTAGTGTTTGTGCAATGAATATGCATGATGCTGGTTCACGCAATGACCGCAAAGCTGGCGTGTATTAGAGTGTGCAAAATGTGTGTTAGTGGAATACATAGCGCTGTTGCCTTGTGTTTTAGGGTAAGGAAATGAGGTTGTAAAATGTCTGCTGTAACCAGCGATGAAGAGATGGGGAAGTCGCCAGTTGTGCTTACCGATGATGAGTTGCGAGATGCGGCTGAGTTGTCTAGTCCTAAAAAAGACGATGATAACAGTGAAAGCAAAAAAGAAAATGCTGAAAAAACTGTTGTAGTTGCAGAAGACGAGGCAGTGAACCGTATGGATCTTGTAGCAATGTTGGAAGATAATGGCTACAAGGTTGTAGGACAAGCAGCTAATGGAGAAGAAGCGGTTAATCTTACTCGTCAATTCCGTCCAGATGTTGTTTGCATGGACGTTAAGATGCCAGTAGTAGATGGTATTCAAGCGGCTGCCACTATTTGTGACGAGAATATTGCTCCAGTTGTTATGCTCACTGCTTTTTCTCAATCTGATTTAGTTAAGAGAGCTACTGGCGCTGGTGCTATGGCTTATGTTACCAAGCCGTATGAGGAGTCAAAACTTTTACCTGCTCTAGAAGTAGCTATGGGTAGGTTTAGTGAAATTAACGATTTATTAGATAGTGTTGAGCGTACTGAAAATAAGCTACAGGATGCGCAAGATCAGCTTCGTAAAGCAGAAGAGAAGCTTAAGAAGGCTGAAGATACTCTTGAAGAGCGTAAGCTTGTAGACAGGGCAAAAGGTTTACTTATGGACAAGGCTGGATTCTCGGAACAGGGTGCTTTCCGCTGGATTCAAAAAACTTCTATGGATCAGCGTATTCCAAAGAAGCGTCTTGCTTTGGCTATTATTGCTAAGTATGGTGAAGAAAAACCATCTGCAGAAGCGTAAACAGTATTTCAAAGCATTATTTAAAAACAATATTTTGTAGTTGTTACAATTAATGGTTGTGCCAGCTATGGCAAATAATTTCATAAAAAATTTATTTTACGAGAACGCAGGTGGGTAGTTAAGTGAATGCCAGCATCGTTGCAAACGAGGATTCTTTGAATGATGAGGATGAAAATGGAACGTTGTTGGTGGTAGATGGCCACTCACTTGCGTTTCGTGCTTTTTACGCAATATCTGCGGATAATTTTTCAACAAAATCTGGTTTTGCAACCAATGCAATATGGGGTTTTTCAACAATGCTTTCTCAGGTTATTGAAAAAGAAAAACCAGATAAGCTTGCTGTTGCTTTTGACGTTAAAGGCGGAACTTTTAGGAATAAACTTTTGCCGCAATATAAAGGAACTCGAGAAGCTGCACCAGAAGAGCTTCTAGCTCAACTTCCTGTTATACAAGAATTACTCAATGCATTAGGTGTTAAATATATTACAAAACAGGGTTACGAAGGCGACGATATTATTGCAACCTTAGCCACAATGGGCGCTAAAGCTAAATATAAGACTCTTGTTCTTTCTGGAGATCGTGATGCGTTCCAACTTATTGATGAATATATAAATGTTTTGTATCCAGGCAGGCATTTTAAAGATTTAAAACAAATGGATACTGATGCGATTATTGAAAAATATAATGTTACGCCTCAGCAATATTCAGATTTAGCAGCGCTTAGAGGAGAAACTTCCGATAATATTCCAGGTGTTCCTGGCGTAGGCGATGGTTATGCAGCAAAGTGGATTAATCAATTCGGTGGATTAGAAGGCATTATAGAACACGCGGATCAGGTGACTGGCAAAAAGGGTGAGTCTTTGCGAGAAAGCATAGATCAGATTCGTCTAAATAAGAAAGTAAATACTCTTGTTAAAGATTTAGATCTTGGTGTTAGCATTAATGATCTTGAATTTGGAAATGTTGATGCCGCGTCAGTTGGCGAATTGTTTGAAAGACTCGAATTTGGTACTCGCAGTAGAAGGAAGATTTTAAAAGAATTTACGCGTGGAAGCAAAGAGCTTTTAGAAGAGAACATTAAGATGATGATTTCTGCTGGAAGCACTCATGCTGGCAGTAATGTTAATTCTACAGAGTCTGATAATTCAGATGATTTAGAGGATTTCAAAACTATAGTAGATAAAATAAATATTCATAAAATTTATTCAGAATCTGATTTAGATAATTGGATTAATCTAGTTTCACCATGCATTGAGAAAAGTGAGTCAAAGGGATCGTCAGAATTAGTTAAAGAGAATACGGAATATAAATCTAAAGCAACCGTAGATTTGTTTGAATTACTTGATTCTCAAGAAAAACCTTCTTTAAATCTTATAAGAAATGATTTAGAGTGTGCAAAAACTATTAAAGATCACAAAGAACTAGTTGTATATGCATTGCAAAAACCAAATAATAGCAGTCAGTTTGGTATTTATGCAGATGTGCTAGTAATGCTATCGCAAAATAATGCTGCAATTGTATATTCTGATGTTCTTAATGGGGATTCTAGCGAAGATTGTAATAAAATATGCCACAAGCTAAAAGATTTCATAAAAATGTATGAATCTTCAATTGTTTTGCATGACTACAAAAAACATATAGCTCTTCTTAAATCGCTGAAAATTGTAGATAATAATTACTCTTTTAATCCATTACTTGACACTCGTTTAGCATCTTATTTGATAGAACCAGATTTTCGCAATGAAAATATTGAAGATATGGCGGAACATGTTCTAAATATCCATGTAGAAAATGAAAAATCTAATGAAGAGCCTGCACAAGGAGAGCTTGATTTTGTTTTAGAAGATAGTGATAATCCTGAAGAGTTAAATCAAGAAGAGGATAAGCGTAAAAAGCAAGAAAAGCGTATTTTGGAAACTGCTGTAACAATAAGATTGTTGGCAAAGCAATATGCTATAAAACTAGATGAACGTAAACAAACAGGCTTAATGGTCGATGTCGAAATGCCTGTTTCTAGGGTCTTAAGAGGCATGGAAGATGCAGGTGCTGCCGTAGATATGAACAGGCTCGTATCTATGAGAGATAATTTTGCGGCAGAAGCTCAATTTGCCCAAAAAATGGCTTTGGATGTAGCAAACAAGCCGATAAATTTGCAAAGTCCTAAGCAGCTTCAACAATTGCTATTTGAGGATATGGGTTTAAAGCCTACAAGAAGAACGAAAAGTGGATCTTATACTACTAATGCAGAAGCATTGCAAGAATTATATGCAAAAATTGATCCAGATGAAAAAGCTAGTCAATTCTTAGGGGCTTTGCTAAAACATCGTGAGACAAACAAGTTAAAGCAGATTGTACAGAGTCTTATTGATTCTGCAAGATATGAAGATGGCAGGATTCATACCACTTTTGAACAAACTATTGCAGCTACTGGGCGTTTAAGTTCTTCGGACCCAAATTTGCAAAATATACCGAATAGGAATGTGGTCGGTAGGGAAATTAGAGCTGCTTTTATTCCAGGAAATCAATACGATCAGCTTATGAGTTGTGATTATTCTCAAGTAGAGCTTAGAATTATGGCTCATGCTTCTGCAGATGAAACACTTATTAAAGCTTTTAAGTCTGGTGTTGATTTTCATAAGTTTGTAGCAAGCTTGGTTTATAAGATTCCAGTTGAACAAGTTAGCCCGGATCAAAGATCGCATGTTAAAGCAATGAGTTACGGATTGGCGTATGGGCTTAGTACTTATGGTTTAGCAAAACAGCTTTCTATTAGTCCTGCTGCTGCAGAAGTTCTTAAAGAAAAGTATTTCGATACTTTTGGTGGCGTGCATGATTATTTGGAGTCTTTAGTAGATAAAGCTAGAAAGCTTGGATATACTCAAACGATGTTTGGTCGTAGAAGGTATTTTCCTAAGCTAAATTCCACGAATAGAGCATCTCGTGAATCTGCAGAGCGAGCAGCTTTAAATGCTCCTATTCAAGGAAGTGCTGCAGATATTATGAAGCTTGCAATGATTCAAGTAGATAAGGATTTGCGCGAAGCTAAAGTAAAAAGTCGTGTGATTTTGCAAATACACGATGAACTTGTTCTCGAAATAGCACATGGCGAAGCAGATATCGTAGAAAATATTGTTAAAGGCGCTATGGAACATACTGTTGAGTTAGACGTTCCGCTTAACGTGTCTACTGGATTGGGAGCTGACTGGCAGCTTGCTGCTCACTGATTTTATTTGTGAGAATTATTGTAAAGCCCGCTGTAGGTTCATTGTAGGTTTATTGTAAAGGTGTGGAATATGGCAACTTTAGTTGATGTTGTTAGGGTTTTAGAAGACTTGTATCCTCTAAATCTTGCTGAATCTTGGGATAATCCTGGACTAATTGTTGGAAATCCTATGGATAATGTGAATAAGATAGTTTGTTTATCTGATCCAACTTTAGAAGCTGTTGAAGAATCATGCAAAATGGGTGCTAATTTGATTGTTTCTCATCATCCTTTATTCTTTAGGTCAGTTCATGAAGTTTCTGGTTTTTCTGTTCGAGGAAAAATAGTTCAGACGCTTATTGAAAATCGTTGTGGATTGTGGGTTGGTCACACTAATGCGGACGCGGCTTTTAGGGGAGTGGCGGATGCTGCAGCTAATGCTTTTGGTCTTAAAGATTTGCATCCTCTTATTCCAGCAAGTAATCATGACCTTTCTCTTGGTCTTGGCAGAGTTGGAGTGCTTGAGCAAAAAATCACGCTTAAAGAGTTTGCTATGCGCGTTTTTAACGCTTTGCCTACTACTAATCTAGGCATTCAAGTGTGTGGAGATATTAATGCTATGGTTAGCAAAATAGCTGTTCTTCCAGGTTCAGGTGATTCTTTATTTGATGAAGTTCGCGCTTGCGGAGCAGATGTGTATGTAACAAGTGATTTAAGGCATCATCCTGCAACGGACGCGTACGAGCAGGCTGTGTATGAAGCGAAATTAGCAAACTCTAATATTATTAAGCCCATGCTTATAAACACTCCTCATAGTGCCATTGAGTCGTTGTGGTTTAAGTATGCTGTGCAAGATGTTCATGATTCTATATACAAGAATTTTGGTGAATCATTGGATATTTCTTGGATTGGTAGAGCTTTTGACCCTTGGAATTATGTGATTAATTAGAGTGATTGATCAGCGCGATTAGCGGATATGAATATGAAAAAACAGAAAAGTCTTGCTGATTTCTCAGCAAGACTTCATTCCGTGTCCGGAGCGGGACTTGAACCCGCACGCCTGTACAAATAGGCACTAGCACCTCAAGCTAGCGCGTCTACCATTCCGCCACCCGGACGGGTGTTTTAGACAACAGATAGAACTATAACATCTTTTTTAACTCTTTGCTTCGGCGTGTTGAAAATTAATCTATTTTTGTCATAATTTTGTTAATTTCATCCTTATTTTGATGATTAATAGGCTTGTTTGGGTCAAAATCGACAATTATTACTGGAATATTTTGCACTTCGCCGCTTGAATCCACTATAGAATGTTGTGGATTTTGATTGTTATTACGTTTTGGATAGTCCAATCTTGTGAATGCTCCACGAGATTCATGTCTTGCAAGTGATGCTTGCAGAACCGATTTTGCAAGCGTAATCATGTTTTGTAATTCCCAAATAGCAATTAGCTCTTGATTAAAAACAAGATTTTGTGAATGTAAAACAAGAATTTTAGCTTGCGGAATAATAATCGTATCGATTTTTTGCAAAGCATCTTTAAGGGTATTTTCGCTGCATCTAACCGCTGCAGCATTTTCCATAATATTTTCTAGTTTTTCTAGTAGATTATATGGGTTTGTTGTGTTGCTAGATGTGCTTGTATTTTGAATAAGACCGATTATCTCTTGTACACGATTTTCTGATAATTTGTCTAGAGTTTCAAAAGTATTAGGAGTGCTATCGTACACATTTTTTGATGTATCTACTATATGCTCTTCGTGTTTTTCCTGACTTTTTTCCTGACTTTGTTCTTTTAATTCTTTTGCAATAGACTTACCAGATAGTTTTCCGAACAGGCATGCATCAAGAAGAGAGTTTCCGCCAAGGCGATTGGCTCCATGTACTCCCGAGCATGCGCATTCTCCTGCGGCATATAATCCTATTATTCTCTGTTTTTTATTATTAACCAGTTTATAAACTTGCCCGTTAAGCGATATGGGTATTCCCCCCATCGTGTAATGCGCTGTAGGTCTAATAGGTATAAGATCTTTTGATGGATCAAGATGAGCGTATTTTTCAATAGTTTCTACAACCTGTGGAAGAGCACTCAGCATATGTTGCTTTTCTATACGAGTCATATCTAGCCATACGCAATCTTTTCTATCAATGCTGCTAGTAGTATCTTCAACGCCTCTTAAAGCATCTATTTCTGATACAATCGACCTGCTTACTACATCTCTTGGAGCTAAATCCGCATGCGTGTCGTCGTAGTTTTTCATAAATGCTTCATTCTTGCAATTCCTAAGAACTCCGCCTTCTCCTCGAGCTGCTTCCGAAAGCAATATTCCAGTATGAGCTAGACCAGTCGGATGGAATTGTATGAACTCTATGTCTTCTAGTTGCAATCCTGCGTTTAGTGCTAAAGACATTCCGTCCCCAGTTAAATCCCAGGAATTAGATGTTGTTGAAAATAGTCTTCCAGCTCCACCAGTTGCTATAAGAACATTTCTTGCACATATTTTTTCTACTTTTCCACTTTTTTCGTTTAGCGCGATTATGCCCTCTACGCTATTAGATTTGTGGTTTATAGCAAGGTCTGTTACATAAATATCTTCTTCGATTTTAATATTTTCCTCTATGCATTTTTGCCATAGGCTGTATAGAATTTGGTGTCCAATTCTGTCTGCAGCGTACGCAGCTCGTCTAATTGGCTGCTGACCGAAGTCGGCAGTATGCCCACCAAAAAATCTTTGATTAATATGACCATCTTCTGTTCTAGAAAAGGCAACTCCAAAGTGTTCTAGTTCAATAACTGTATCTCTAGCTTCTTTTGCTAGCATTTTTGCTGCGTCTTGATCGCTTAACCAGTCTCCACCGTGAACGGTGTCGTAATAGTGCCATTGCCAGAAATCTTTTTCTATGTTTCCTAATGATGCTGCGATTCCACCTTCGGCAGAACCTGTATGAGACCTTAACGCTTGAAGCTTGCAAATCACTAATATTTTAGGCTGTTTTCCTTGAGATTTTAGCGTTTTATATTCTTCAGATTTCACTAATCCCAGTGCTGCAGAAAGTCCTGCTGCTCCTGCGCCGATAATCACAACATCGTATGATGATTGCTCTACTTGTATTTGCACAGTTTTTTTCTTTAACTGTAGTAGTATTTTCTTTTTGCTGACTCAAGTTTGACTGCATAACATTTATTTTCTCATATTTTCTGCTTTTTATTTAAGATTTTTCCTATTTAAACTAAAAACACCATTTTGGTTTTTGACTATTCCATTTAATTCAAGAATTGCTATTTCTCCAGAAATCTTAGATATTGAAAAATCATTATTTGAGTTTGTATGAAGCATGATTGCGTGTATATTGTCAATGTTTGCGCATATTTTTTTGCTCTTACACTCTTGAATTGCTTTCAATACAATTTTTTGAAAATCATTACACGTATCTGGAATAATATTGTTATTGCTTAAAGAGTGTGGCAAATAATGGTGGGAATTAGGATAGATACTATCTATATCATTTTGTGAACATATCATCATAGCTTTTCCATCGTGAATAAGCATATTGCATCCAGCATTACTCGGTGATGTTACATCTCCTGGAACAGAATAAATCTCGCGATTTAAGCTATTCGCCCAGTTTGCTGTGTTTAAAGCTCCAGATCGTAATCGTGCTTGAGATACTATTACCTTGCTAGCAATAGCCGCAATAAGGCGATTTCTGAGTAAGAATCTACGTGCAACAGGAGTAGTGTCTGGACATAGTTCACTAATACATGCTCCGCCGCTAGAAAGAATCGCATCAAAAAGTTGAGCATTGCTTGAAGGTCCCATCTTGTTCAAACCTCCAGCAAAAACAACAATTGTTTTGCCAACAGGATTAACATTTGCTACATGAGAGTCTAAAGCATCCAAGGTTCCCCAATGAGCTGCAGCGTCAATACCATAAGCTCCGCCAGAAATAACTGTGTGCCCCTTTTTAGCGCACGATTTAGCGAATGTAAAGCTAAGCTCGTATCCGTAGTCATTGCAACCTCTAGAGCCAACAATCGCAAGTGGCTGATTACATTGAATAAGCGCGTTGGGATCTCCAATTCCCCACAAACACAATGGGGGAGCTACTTGGCATTGGGTTGCTAAATCTTGTAGCTGTTTTGGCCAATATTTACTGTTTGGTGAAATAATCCATTGCGTTCCGTTAGAACTAAACCATCTTTTAAGTTGATTTGAATCCCAAGAAGGCAATTGTTTTAGTCTTAAACACCATTTTTTAATGGATCTGTGTAATATATCAAAATTGTTAATAGCAATTTTATTGTCAGCATTATTGCTTCCCCATATTTTAAGACCTTTCAGAAAATATTCTTCTAAAACAGAAACTTTTGAGTGATTTTTTATAATGTTAAGAATTTTTCCATTATTTTCTAAATCATCTAAATTCGATTTAGTCTGGTTTTCTAAAGATCCGTCTATGTAAAAATCATCTTGACAGCAGCCATTTTGCAGATTTAATTCTAGCTGCTTGTTTTTTGTTTTACCAATAGATTCACTTATAGATTCGCAAATAAGGTGAAGTGCTTCCACAATACTGCCAGTGTTTACTGACCCTATTACAAGTGTGTACATTATTGCATCTGCGCCATCAATACAAAATGTGAGTATTGCGCGCGATAAAGTATCGTTATCTATTCTGTAAGTATTGTTGTTGCCATTTATGCTACTAATATTGTTCATATTCTGGTCCTTAAACTAATTGCCTGAGCCATGTCAGTTAAATCTGGAGAAGTGTGCCCATAAAGATCAGCTAAAGTCCATGCAAGCCTTAAAGCTCGATCTGCTCCGCGTAAACTCAACTTGTGGTTTTCAAGTGATTTATTAATCAACTCAATAGCGTATTTAGATGTGTATTTTCTAAGCCATGTTCCAGACGCTTGAGCGTTACAACTCCATCCGAGTTTTCTAAAACGATTTTGAGCAACCAGCCTTGCGTTTTTTACGTTTTCTCGCATCATTGCACTAGTTAGAATTTTTTCTGACATTTGACTAGATCCATGTTCTGATTGCGCTTTTGAAGTAATAATTTTTTCTACAGGTGGAACATCCATTTGAATATCAATCCTGTCTAGAATTGGTCCAGAAAGTCTAGAAAAATAACGTATTCGTTCCTTCTCTTTGCATGTGCATCGTTCGCCATTGCCATAGGCGTATCCGCATGGGCATGGATTTGCTGCGATAACAAGTTGGAATTTAGCAGGATATAATGTTGTTCCTTTAGATCTTGAAACAGCTATATGACCAGATTCCAATGGTTCTCTAAGAGTTTGCAAAACTCTTGGTGAGAATTCTGGAGCTTCATCCATAAACAAAACTCCACAATGTGCACGAGTTATTATTCCAGGCTTGGCTAGACCTGCGCCTCCTCCTATAAGAGATGCTGCAGAAGATGTATGATGAGGTGCCTCAAAAGGCGGAACATCTGTTATTCCATAGTATGGTAGTGTTCCGCAAAGTGACCTAATAGATGCCACTTCAAGCTGTTCTTGTTCGTTTAGTGGGCACATGATGCTTGGCATTCTAGATGCCAGCATAGTTTTACCAGATCCTGGAGGTCCAATCATCATAACGTGGTGTCCGCCAGCTGCAGCTACTTGCAATGCCCACTTTGTGTGTTCTTGCCCTAATACTTCCGACATATCACCGATTTCTCCTAGCGGATTGGCGCTTTTTATTGGATCAACATTATCCGTATTATTCATGTTTGAAGTCGTATTATCGTTAAGTGCTGATTTGGAATAGAGTCTTGTATTATCGATTTCTTTAATATGAAGATGATCATAAGGGTTAATTGCTTTTAATGCTCGTTCTCTGTTCTTTTCGGCAATCGGTCTAGCCTTGTTTTCTAATTTCCCGTTTAGTTCGTCTACCAAATCTAAAATGTGTTTAATCCCAATTACTTCAATTCCATTTATCAGCTTGGCTTCTGAAAGATTTTCGTAGGGAATAATCATTTTTGTAATATTTTTTTGCTTGGCATATAAACAAATTGGTAGCATGCCTTGAATTGGTAGAACTGACCCATCTAAGTTAAGTTCTCCTAAAATAATCGTATTTTCTAGCTCGTTAAGTGGAATAATTCCTCTAGCACTAAGTATGCTTGCTGCAATTGCAAGATCGTAAGATGCTCCACTTTTTGGCATAGACGCAGGTGAAAGATTCACTGTTAACCTTGTTTCTGGCCATTCGCAGCGTAAAGACGTATATGCTGATTTAACTCGTTCTCTCGCCTCGCTTAAAGAGGTGTCAGGAAGACCAATAATAGAGAATCCTGGCAATCCACTAGATATGAATGCCTGCAATTGTATTGTAAAGGCTTTCAAACCCAGTAATCCTACAGATAATGCGTTTCCAATAACCATTAGAATGCTCCTAAAATGTGACGTAGTTGAATATTTTTATCTTTTGAAATTAGTATTGATACAACGTCGAATCGTATTTTTCTGTGTTTAAAAAAGTTGTGCTCGTCTAACCACTTAAATCCAGCTTTATGTGTTTTTAAGCATTTTTCGTTTGTTACTGCTTCTAGTGGAGTTCCAAATCTTACGCTTCGTCTCGTTTTTACTTCTATGAATACAATTCTTCCAAACGGATCCATCATCACAACATCAAGCTCTCCAAAACGACTATGCCAATTTCTGTCTAATAGAATCCAATTTTTAAGAATTAGTTTTAGAGATGCGTATTCTTCTCCAAGATTTCCTATTGTTTTATTAGGGATTGAAAAATCGCATAGTTCTACTTCAATTTCTGCTATGCGATTTAAAATTTCTTCTTTTAATCCCACGCCATCCGTGCAATATTCGTTTTGCTTATATGTCATATTGCTATTTCATCAACACTAAAAACGAATTACCAGATTTTTCAATCAATGTGGTTAAAGGATGTTTTTGGCGTGTTGCGTTGGTTTTAAAGGGAAATTAGCACATAAATATAATTCATATTTTTTTTTTATTATGCGTTAATTGTGATTATTTTTAAATCTTTTTCATCTTTTATAAAGAATCGCCTACGGTATTAATGAAAACTATATAAATATATGCAATACTTGAATTATGCAAATTAGACCAGGTTCTATGTATCCGCTTGGAGCTACCTACGACGGTGCAGGCGTGAACTTCGCATTGTTCTCTGAGGTGGCAAAGCATGTTGAGCTATGCTTGTTCGATGAGCAAGACAATGAGACTCGCATCGATATGACCGAGCAGAATTCTTACGTTTGGCATACTTACATATCTGGAATACAGCCAGGGCAGAGATACGGTTATCGTGTGCATGGACCGTATGATCCAAATCATGGATTATGGTGTAATCCAAACAAACTTCTTTTGGACCCTTATGCAAAGGCAATAGAAGGCAATATTGACGGTGACGAAAGCCTATTTTCGTATTGGTTTGCTAATCCAGATGATTTAGCCGCAATGAACACTTTGGATTCTGCAGATCACACTATGAAAGCAGCTGTTATTAACCCATATTTTGATTGGGGTAACGACCAGCATCCAATGATTCCGTACCACGATAGCGTGATTTACGAGGCTCATGTTAGAGGAATGACGAATTTAAATCGTAATGTTCCTCCAGAAATTCGTGGAACATACGCAGGTTTAGCTCATCCAAGTGTAATATCTTACTTAAAAAAGCTTGGTATTACTGCTATTGAGCTTATGCCTATCCACCAGTTTGTAAATGATTCTTTCTTGCAAAATAAGGGATTAAGCAATTATTGGGGGTATAACACCATTGGATTCTTTGCTCCTCAGAATTCGTACTCGAGTTCTGGACAACGCGGCGAGCAAGTTAACGAATTCAAGGCAATGGTTAAGGCGTACCATGCTGCAGGAATGGAAGTTATTCTAGACGTTGTTTACAACCATACCGCTGAAGGAAACGATAGAGGTCCAACCTTAAGCTTCCGCGGAATCGACAATCGCGCATACTATCGTCTTGTAGATAACGATCAGAGACATTACTTCGATACTACTGGTACTGGAAATTCGCTTCTTATGCGTTCTCCTAAAGCATTGCGACTAATCACAGACAGCTTGCGCTATTGGGTAACTGAAATGCACGTAGACGGATTCCGATTTGACTTGGCAGCAACGCTTGCTCGTCAATTCCAAGAAGTAGATAAGCTTTCTGCATTCTTTGACATTATTGAGCAGGATCCTATTATTTCTAGCGTAAAACTTATTGCAGAGCCTTGGGATATTGGCGTAGGAGGATATCAAGTTGGAGGATTCCCTCCAAGCTGGTCCGAGTGGAATGGTCGCTACCGCGATTGCGTACGCGATTTTTGGCGCTCGCAGCCTTCAACTTTGCCTGAATTTGCAAGCCGACTTATGGGAAGCTCGGATTTGTATGAGCAAAATGGACGTAAGCCTGTAGCTTCTGTGAACTTTATTACCGCTCACGATGGTTTTACTATGAACGATTTGGTGAGCTATAACGAAAAGCATAATGAAGCGAATAAAGAAGGCAATAACGACGGTGCTAACGATAATCGTTCGTGGAATTGTGGAGTAGAAGGTCCTACTAATATTCACGATGTTAACGAACTTCGTCAACGTCAAATGCGAAACCTGTTCTCAACTTTGTTGATGAGCCAGGGCATTCCTATGATTTGCGCTGGTGACGAGATTATGCGTACTCAAAATGGAAACAACAATGCATATTGCCAAGATAATGCTATTTCTTGGATTAATTGGGATTTTGATTCCACACAAAAAGATATGTTTGATTTTGTTTCTAAGCTTATTCATTTAAGACTAGATCATCCTGTTCTTCACAGGCGTAGATTCTTTACTGGTCGAGAACCAGGGGATGATGTTTCAGAGATTCCACAAGTAGAATGGTTTGATCATACTGGTTCTGTTATGGATATGGAGGCATGGAGTAATACGCATGCTCTTTCGGTAATGATTTATTTGAATGGTTCAGATATTCCAGAAACCGATTGGTATGGAAGCAGGATGGTAGATAATGACTTCCTTCTTATTTTCAATGCGCATTATGAGCCTATAACATTTACTTTGCCAGATAAGAATTATGGTGAAAAGTGGACTCTTGTTGTGGACACTCATAATCCAAAAGGACCGCAATTGCATTATGAATCAGGATTCAATATTGTTGCTCAATCGCGAAGTTTCCTTCTGCTTATGAGCGAAAATCAAGAAGAAAATAATCTAGCATAAAAATATTCATATATAAAACTAATTGAGGCTTAGATTCTAAAAACTAGATTCTAAGCCTCAACTTTTTTATTGATTAATCTATATCATATTGAATATTGTTTTTAGAATGTTCATTTATTTTAATTTGCAAACGGTCGCTTTGCATTGCAGCGACCTGTCTTGAAAATACTATTATCCATCCTAAAAAGAGTAAACAAGATAATGCTTCTACATTAGTTAATGTGTTATGACCCTGCACCCATTGGTTTCCAACCCATGCGGTAAGGACTACTGCTAAATCTGAAGCTACGTAGAATGTTTTAGAAAGTCTAGGAGCAAGCCAAGGAAGGCAAATAAGCATAGTGCAAATAAGACCAGTAACACCTCTTGCACATAAATCATGTATAACTGGGTGAGGAGTGTATCTAAATGTTCCTATGCCAATAAACGCAATTCCCCCCAAAATTAGTAATGTAGCCATAATGGTGGTTCTAGTTTTAAAGTGTTTTGTAATATTAGTGTCTTTATGTTGCAAAATTTCTTTCTGAGTGGCAACGAACTCTGTTATAGCAAAGTAGCTTGTAATAATAATGCATATTCCAGATAAAATCAGCGTAGCATTAAACATGCTTGCAGCAAATGTTGTTTTATCTCCTAGTTGAGAGAAGTTATTGTTGTACCAATATGGGTCGTCGGATGTCAATCCAGCTGTTGCTGCACCAGAAATCACAAATAGTGGTAGCAGTGATGCAACGGTTTTCGCCTCTAAGAGTTCCGCTTGAACCAGAGTTGCGTATCCAACAATTCCACTTAAAGCACAACAAAGTACAGGAAGATAACTGTTTACTGCGCTTCTTCCAATAATGCTATTGATTATAGAAAGCAGAGCGAAAGACATAAGCAGCATTGTTGCGCCATAAATCGTAGATAATGCGATTATTTCAAAAGCATGTTTTGCAATTTGTAGCCAATTCTTTTTAAGTATTTCTTTGTGTGTTCTTAAATATCCGACTACAAAAGTACACATGCTGCAAATAGCCACTATTCCAGATGCTACCGTAAATAATCGTTGCGTAACTTGCCAAATCGCTGGCATAGTTTTCATGTATACAGACATTACGACTATGCTGAATATTGCACAAGCTAAAAAAGCTATTAATCCAGCCGCTTCTGCACGCTGAAAACGCCCCATGCTAACCTCTAAAATCTATCGCCTATTTTCAATGCTATTTATATTCTATCGCGCGTGTTGCAAATTTGCGTTTGTCTGCGATGTGCGCTATTGTAGTTGATTGTGCTTGGAGCTGGTAGTCAGCTTGGAAGCCTCGGGGTGTAGCGCAGTTTGGTAGCGCGCCTGCTTTGGGAGCAGGATGTCGCAGGTTCGAATCCTGTCACCCCGACTTTTTTGTATTCGCTTGTATTTGCTTGTTTTTGTGTAATTTTTAATCAAACTGTGTACGTAGTTGTGTACTTATATAAATGTGCTTATACAAAATTGCGTATTTGCATTTTCAACACTTACTATACAAAAAAGTACTCTATGTGTATTCTTGAAAAGGTGAGTTTTTGATGCATTATTTGCGTTGGATTCTTACATTGTGATTATAAATATTTGACTCGGGAGCCGTTTCTGGCTGAGAGGAAGCGAAAGCTTCGACCGATTGAACGTGTGCTAAGTAATGTTAGCAACGGATGTCGCTCTTTTCCCGTGCCCAAATCTTTCAATATTGAAGAAAGGCACTTATTATGACTAATGTTTCAATGGAACATTCTAATCGCTGGCGTATTCTTGATATCGTCATAGCTGCTATTATCGCTGTTGCATCTGGCGTATTATTCTGGGCTTGGGATATTGTGTGCGCAGCTCCTACTAATCTTTTTGCAAGCCTGTTGCCTGGTGCTGAAGGTTTATCTAATGGTTTTTGGCTTTTTGCTGGACCTTTAGCTGCAATAATCGTGCGTAAGCCTGGTGCTGCATTGTTTGCTGAAACTCTTGCTGCTTTTGTGGAACTTATGTTAGGAAATCAATGGGGTGTTGGCGGATCGTTAATCGTCGGCATTATTCAAGGTGTTGGCGCTGAACTTGCATTCATTTTCTTTATGTATAAAACATGGAATTTGCTTTCCACTGCAATATCTGGATCGTTAGCAGGCGTAGCTTGCTTTATTTATAATTGGGTTAGCGGCGGTCAAGGCTGGAGTACTCAGTATATTGTTGCAAATCTAATTACTTCTATTATTTCTGGTTTTATTGTTGCAGGCGTTGTAGTGTGGTTTGTTCAAAAGGCATTAGCTGCAACGGGCGTGCTTGATCGTTTTGAATCAGGCCGTCCTCAAGCATTAGTGTGAGTTATATCTAAATACTCATTGCAACTTGTAAACTATCGTGTTTTGTGTAAAGAGTACAAAACACGGTAGTTTACTCGTATGACGCTTATATTTTGTATTTGTTTTACTCTATATTTTTGAAATTGTGTTATGCAATTTTTATATTTTAGATTTTGCTATGCAATGAAAATTTTGCTATGCAATGAAAGTTTGTTTGTATGCAATTTGTGAATAAAACTGAATGGACTCCAGCTAGTGTAGTTGCTAAAGACTGGGGTTGGAGACACGCTACTCGCAAAGATTTTGTGTTGAGGAATGTAAATATTGATATTAAGCCTGGTGAACATGTGTTGCTTTTAGGTGCTTCTGGCGCTGGAAAAAGCACATTTATGGCTGGTTTAGCAGGTGTTTTAGGCGATGAAACAGAAGGCATGGAAGAAGGTAGCCTTCTAATCGGTGGTGTTCATGCTAGGGATGCTCGTGGAAAAGTTGGACTTGTTATGCAAGATCCAGATTCACAAATCATTCTTGAAAGAGTAGGCGACGATGTAGCTTTTGGAAGTGAGAATCTTGGAGTTGATAGCGAAGAGACTTGGAATCGCGTAAAGCTTTCGCTAAAAGCTGTTGGTTTAGACAATATTACTCAAGGAAGTCAGGGTCTTAGACGCTCAACACAATCTTTATCTGGAGGCCAAAGGCAACGTCTTGCTTTAGCAGGAGTGCTTGCAATGCATCCTGGATTGCTGCTTTTAGATGAGCCTACAGCTAATCTTGATCCTGAAGGTGTTCAGCAAGTGCATGATGCTGTAGCGAATATTCTTAAAAAAACAGGTTCTACAATGATTGTAGTTGAACATCATATTGATGTGTGGCTGGATTTGATTGATAGAGTTATTGTTATTGGAAAAAATGAAAATAATAATGATTCAAATGTAGGATGCGTTATTGCAGACGGCAAACCTGAGGATGTTTTTGAAAAATATGGCGATATGCTTGCAAAAGGTGGTGCTTGGGTTCCAGGAAGAACAGTTAAATCTTTTGCTCCTAAACATTGCGATGGCAGAATTAATGGCGAAATCGATGGCAAAATCAAAGATACGGAAGAATCTGTTGCGCTCTATACTAATGATTGCTCTTTTGGAAGAACTTTGCCACTAGCGGAACATGTTAATGTAGCTTTTCGTTTTGGTGAAGTAACTGCTTTAATGGGACCTAATGGTGCTGGTAAAACTACGCTAGCGTTAACGCTTGCAGGCTTGTTAAAACCAATTGCTGGCAGTGTGTGCATGATGGAAAAGTATGTGCCAAAACGACGTAAAAATAATCTTTTTACTTGGAAAAGTCAAGAATTATTAGGGCGAGTTGGCATGGTGTTTCAGGAGCCAGAACATCAATTCATAACATCTTCTGTAAGAGATGAAGTTGCTGTAGGGCCTAAAAAGCAAGGAAAAAGCGAAAAGGAATCTTACGATATTGCCGATAGCATGCTTGAACGTATGGATTTGAAGCGTTTTGCTCTTGCTAATCCTTACACATTATCTGGAGGAGAAAAACGTAGACTTTCTGTAGCTACGCTTTTAGCTGCTGCTCCGCGTGTTGTTATTATGGATGAGCCTACTTTTGGACAAGATTTTAAAACTTGGACAGCAATGGTAAAACTTATTGCGCAAATCCGCGATAGTGGCTCAGCGGTGATTATGGTTACTCACGATGATGAGCTTGTAAAGTCTTTAGAGGCAAGAGTAATAAGAGTTGAGTCACGAAAAAATCGTAGAGTCCGCTCATAACTATAGCGAAGGGAATGAGTAGAAGTGAATAAAACTAGTAGTGCAGAAGAATCGTCTAGTATTAAAGTTAAAGACTTTGAAAGTTTATTAAAAGTTTCGCATATTGATGTAACAGCGTCTTCTAAACGTTTAGAAAGTGAACGACTAGTTTCGCCTTCTTGGTTTATTCGTAAGCTTAATCCAATAAGTCGTTTTATTGGAGCGTTATTACTTTGCTTGCCTATGTTTGTTACATTAGATATTGTTTCTGCTTCTATTGCATTTGGTTTAGATATACTGTTATTTGCAATTGCTGGAGTAACTCCTTGGTATGTTTTACGCCATACTTGGCCAGTTTGGATTGCTGCTTCTGGTAGCTTTATATCTGTGCTTTTATATGGCCAAAGTTCTGGAGATGATATATTTAAGTTTGGCTGGATGCATATAAGCCAAGGATCATTGTATTTGGCAATTTGTACGTTTGTTCGTGTTGCATCTGTAGCAGTTCCAGGCGTTATATTAGCCATTGGATTAGATCCAACTGATTTAGCAGATGGATTAGTGCAGATTTTGCATTTTTCTCCACGATTTGTGTACGGAGCATTAGCCGGATTGAGAATGTTTAGTCTATTGCAAAATGATTGGCGTGCTTTTGGTTTAGCTCGCAGGTCTCGTGGTATATCGGATGGTAAAGCGTTACAGCGCATGCTTTCGCAATCTTTTGGTTTGCTCGTGTTATCTATTCGCAGAGGTACGAAACTTGCTACAGCTATGGAAGCTAGGGCTTTTGGCAGTAGTATTAAACGCGCTCCAGCACGAAAATCGAAGTTAACAGCATACGATTGGATATTTTATGTAATTTGCATTGCTGTTCCTGCTATTGCTTTATATGCTTCAATACAAACAGGATATTGGCATAATGCGTTTATTCATATGTAAAGCATTGTGAAAATTACAATGCGTACATATTTATAGATAGTATTCATAATATGAGCGGAATAATGAATTCTTATAATCATGATGATGTTTGGCAAGCTCCATCCTGCAATATGCCTTTGAATGCAACAGTGAATATTCCTGGAAGCAAATCATTGTCTAATCGTTATTTGATTTTGGCAGCTCTCGGTAAAAAGCCAGTTGTTCTAAAAGGATTGTTGCGATCAAGAGATACAGAACTTATGATTAACGCGCTAAGCGTATTTGGAGTTAAATGCGATTCGCTAAGCTGCGATGGTACAACAATTTGCGTTATTCCGCCCAAAAATGGCGTTTTTAGTGTAGATGATTGTGCGGTTGTTAATTGCGGCTTAGCTGGAACGGTTATGCGTTTTGTAACGGCTTTAGCGCTGTTTGCGAATAATTGTGTGAAATTTGATGGAGATGAGCAAGCATATGCTCGTCCAATGAAGCCTGTTCTAGATGGATTGGAACAATTGGGCGCAAAAATCGTATATCACGGAAAAGTCGGATTCTTACCATTTAGCGTTATTCCGCCTAAAAATCTTGAATCATATGGTATAAATGACGCGCAAAATTCTTGCAATAATCGCGTTATTCGTATCGACTCTTCGTCATCGTCTCAATTTATATCTGCACTTCTGCTAATTGCATCTCGTGTTCCAGGAGGGCTACAAATCGAGCATATTGGAAGCAAATTGCCTAGTATGCCGCATATTCAAATGACAATGGAAGATGTGCGCAAAGCTGGCGGAGTGGTAGATATGCCAGAAAGTGGAGTATGGCGTGTTAAAGAGCATGATTTGACTTTGCCGCATGAAGTTGTTGTAGAGCCAGATCTTTCTAACGCGGCGCCTTTTATTGGAGCAGCGTTGATTGCTGGCGGATGCGTTAAAATCCCTAATTGGCCGCTTAAAACAACTCAGCCTGGGGGGTTGTTGCCTGGGATTCTTGAGCAAATGGGCGCAAAAATTGTTTTTGAGCATTCTAGATCAGATTCTTCAACATTGTGCGTAACTGGTAGCGGAAAAATTCGTGCTATTAAGTCGCTTGATTTGGCTGCTGCTGGCGAGGTTGCGCCAAGTATTGCTGCGATTCTTGCGTTTGCAGACAGTGTAAGCGAGTTACGCGGTATTGCGCATCTAAGAGGCCACGAAACAAACCGCTTGAGTGCAATAGTTACGGAACTAAATCGCGTTGGAATAGGCGCAGAAGAGCTAGATGATGGAATTCGTATTATTCCTAGCAAAAATATGCATGGGGAAGTGATGGAGACTTATGCGGATCATCGCATGGCAACTTTTGCGGCAATGTTAGGGCTTCGTATATCTAATATAAGCGTAAAAAATATTGCCACTACGCGCAAAACGCTTCCTGATTTTCCAACAATGTGGAATAACATGCTTAAAGAGTGAGCCTAAATAGTGAGCTTAAATAATATGCTTAAATAACAAATAATCCCGAGTTTTTTTAACCCGGGATTATTTATGTGTTACGTTTTTACGTTACGTTGTTTTATACTACGATTTAGCGTTCAAACTTGTTGCCGTAAGAATCGACTCCATCTTCTGCAATTTGTGCAGACTTTCGAGCGATTGCCAACTCTTCGTTAGTTGGGATTACAGCAATAATTACAGAGCTATCTGGAGTGGAAATAATGCGTGGCTCCTTAGAACGAACCAAGTTCTTCTCTTTATCGAGCTTAACGCCGAATGGAGCAAGCTTTTCGCACACAAGAGCGCGAACAATCTCGTCGTTTTCGCCAACGCCAGCGGTGAATGTGATTACGTCCACGCCGCCCATTTGAGCAGTGTAGTTGCCAATATAGCCAACAATGCGGTGAACGTACACGCCGAGAGCAAGCTTAGCGTCTTCGTCGCCTTCTGCAATTAGCTTGTGAATGTCTCGCAAATCGCCGTGGCCAGTCATACCCATCATGCCAGAACGCTTGTTGAAGAGCGTATCAAGCTCGTCTACGTTCATGTGAGCGTTGCGAATAAGGTGGAACACTACAGCTGGGTCAATATCTCCAGTGCGGCCGCCCATCATTAAACCTTCGAGAGGCGTTAAGCCCATAGAAGTTTCAACTGGCTTGCCAGAAATCTGAGCGGAAGCAGAAGCGCCATTACCAATGTGCAAAACAATCTGCTTTAAGCCTTCTGCAGGCTTTCCAACAACGCTTGGAACTACAGAGCCAATGTATTCGTGGGAAGTGCCGTGAGCGCCATAGCGACGAATGTGGTACTGGTTTGCAATATCTTTGTTTAATGCGTAAGTTGCAGCAACTTGTGGCAAATCGTGGAAGAACGAAGAATCGAACACCATAATTTGTGGAACATCTGGCAAAAGTTCAGTCATGACTTCAGCGCCAACAGCCTCAGGACCGTTGTGAAGTGGAGCCAAAACAGCCAAATCCTTCACCTTATTAATGGTCTTTTTGTTTACTAATGCAGGCTTAGGGAATGTTAAGCCACCCTGAACAACGCGGTGTCCAACAGCTACGATTCCAGACTTGGAAAGATTTGGACCATATTCCTCGAAGAAGCCGAGTACGCGCTTTAAGCCTTGCTCGTGATCATGCACTGGCTCGTCAAACTCATGCTTTTCGCCATTGAATACGTGCTTGTAGTGTCCGTCAACTGGCTCGCCAATTTTTTCTACAATACCAGATGCAATACCTTCGCCGCTTTCCAAATCGACGAGCTGGTATTTAATCGAACTAGAACCAGAATTGATAACAAGAACGGTTTTTGCCATGAGGGAATCCTCCATAAAGTGTTGATAAGGCTAGTAAATTGCCACGTTTAAGTGTACAGGTAAGTTCCTACAATGAGTAGGTTTTATTAGTCAGAATCTCTGCAGGAACTTACCTATTTATTAAATTTGTTATTTATTGTTAGAATTGTGCTTCCAATGCTGTAAGAGCAACAGTGTTAATAATATCTTGAACCAACGCTCCTCTAGACAAGTCGTTAACAGGCTTGTTTAATCCTTGTAGGATTGGTCCAACAGCTAAAGCGCCGCTAGAACGCTGAACAGCCTTATATCCAATGTTTCCAGCGCATAAATCTGGGAACACAAACACATTTACGTGACCTGCTACATCATTTCCTTTAGCTTTGGACGCAGCAACAGTTTCAGACCATGCAGCGTCAAATTGAATAGATCCAACAACTTTCAAATCTGGGTCTTTTTCTTTTACAAGCCTTGTAGCTTCCTCAACTAAATCAACGTCTGGGCCTTTTCCAGATCCAAGAGTGGAATAAGATAGCATTCCAACTTTAGGATCTAATCCGAAAGCTTTAGCGGTTTGTGCAGATTGAAGAGCAATGTCAGCCAATTGTTCAGCGTCTGGGTTCAGATTAATAGCACAATCAGCAAATACTGCTACATGATCCTTAAAGCACATAATGAATGCGCCAGAAACAAGCTTAGATCCAGGCTTAGTTTTAATAACTTGAAGAGCAGGGCGCACAGTGTTTGCTGTTGAGTTAACAGAGCCAGAAACAAGTCCGTCTGCTAATCCAAGTACTACTAGCATTGTGCCAAAGTAGCTTGCGTCTTTAAGCTGTTCTCTAGCTTGCTCTTCGGTCATGCCTTTCTTTGCGCGCAATTCGCAAAGCTTGCTAATCATTTTGCTAAGAACCTCTTCGTCGCTCATAGACTGGAAGCTTGCTTTGCTAAGAGACTTTAATCCAAGCTCTTGTCCTCTTGCAAGAATAGATTCGCGTTCTCCAACAATAATAAGGTTTACAATGTCTCGTTCTAGCAAATAGTCAGCTGCTTTTAGAATGCGGTCTTCTTCGCCTTCTGGAAGCACAATTGTTTTCTTATTTGCTTTAGCTTTTCCAAGCAAGCTGTATTGGAAGGCGTACGGGGTAGTAGGTGCATTAAATGGCTGTTTCAAAGCGCTAATAATCTCTTCATCTGCTACATAGTCGTTGAATTTATCTGATTCTGATTCGCTTATAGAAGGCAAAGTCCAAAGTGGAGTGCCATTATTGTTTTGAGCGTAGTTTTCTTTTACTTCTTTTGCTAAGTCTTCTTTGCAATCAGTTACAAATACGCCGAATACTTTTGTGTATTCTTTGCTAACGCTTGCACATTGTGCTTCGATTGTTTGCAAGATTTGCTTGCTATCTCTGCCTTCTGCGCAAATGCTTAGGAACACTGGAGAAGCTAAGTCGGCTGCCACACTTGCATCAAATCGGAATAAATCTGGATCAAATACAGAAGTAGAATCGCTTGCTACAATAACGCATCCTTGAGCGTTCGTCACGCTAATCAGCTCGTTGAAGTGAGCTACAATGTCTCCTCTTAGTGTGTCTTTGTTTTTACGAACTGCGCATGGGCATGCTGCGATCACTTGTTCTAGAGTCGGTTTTGTATTACTTGATGCTATTAATTCGCTTGTAAACGCGTCATCATGCTTTGCGGATGGTCTAAAAACAGTTGTTGGATAATGACTTGAAAGAGCTTTTGTAACTCCTAGTGCTACGACATTGCGACTTTGTGCGCAATCTGCGCTGATAATAGTTACGTTAACTAACGACACGACTTTTCTCCTTTGATGCGTCTGTGTTTATTCTATTTTGCATTGCATTTTCGTTTTACTATTCTTCGTATTTCAACGTTGAAAAATTTACATATCAAACGAAGAATCCTCTAGTTATTCTAGAGCTATTTGCGGAACAACAAGCTGATTTTTTAATTTTTTGCATATTTTTTATTAATTTTTTAGGGAGCCAACCTTTCGATTGACTCCCTAAAAATCAACTAAGCAATTTTAGCATTGATAGCTTAAAACTACTCGTTATCGCCAGCGGTTGCAGCAGTAGCGGTGACAGCGCCTGGCTTGTCGGTCTTAACGCCTGGCCATACCCAATCGGTGTAGTCTGGGTGATCAAGACCCTTGTCGACTGCATACTGGAAGGCTTCGAGGCGGAAGTCCTCGAGCTTCTTGATTTCGTCGGCATACTTAGCGGCGTCAACCATGCGCAATGCTTCAGCAGTAAGCTCGTAACGATCCATGTCGTTAACGCGAACCATATCGTATGGCGTGGTGGTGGAGCCCTGCTCCTTGTAGCCATGAACGTTGAAGTTGTCGTGGTTTGGACGATCGTAAATCAAGCCGCGAACGTCATGTGCGTAGGAGTGATAAGCGAAGAGGACTGGCTTGTCAGCAGTGAAGAGATCAGTGAACTCTTCGTCAGTCAAAGCTTCGTTGTTTTCCTTAGCGGACTGCAACTTGAGCAAGTCAACAACGTTAACAACCTTGAACTTAACGCCAAGCTTGTTCAACTTGTCGGCAGCTGCCATCAATTCCTGCTGTGGAACATCGCCAACACCAGCGAGAACAACCTGAACTTCGTCATTGTTCTTAGCGTTGGAAGCCCACTTCCACTCAGCAGCACCCTTCTCGAGCTCTTCGCGAGCTTCGTCGAGAGTCAACCAAGTAGCAGCTGGCTGCTTACCAGCGAAGATGGCGTTAATCATGTTGGTGGACTTGTAAGCCTTTTCAGCAACAGCAAGCAACATGTTGGAATCTACTGGGAAGTAGATTCCAATTACGTGATCGTTGTTGAAGGTCTTGTTCAAGAGCACGGAAGTTACGCCTGGATCCTGATGTGAGAAGCCGTTGTGATCCTGACGCCACACGTGAGAGGATACCAACAAGTTCACAGAGGAGATTGGCTTACGCCATGGAATCTCACGAACGGTAGCTTCAAGCCACTTTGCGTGCTGGTTCAACATGGAATCGATGACGTGTACGAAGGACTCATAAGAGCTCCAGATGCCGTGACGACCAGTGAGCAAGTAGCCCTCGAGGAAGCCTTCCATCTGGTGCTCGGAAAGCTGTTCGGTGACCTGGCCGGTAACAGCCATGTGCTCATCGACTAAGCCAGAAAGGTAGCCAGCATCCCACTGCTTGTTGGTTACTTCGTAAGCAGCCTGCAAACGGTTGGAAGCGGTCTCATCTGGGCCGAAGATACGGAAGGAATCTGGGTTGTTCTTGATGATGTCGCGAGTGTAAACGCCAAGACGACGGGTAGCTTCGAGCTGACCCCAGCCGTGACCGAATTCCTTAACTTCCTTGACTTCGTAATCCTCAAGCTTTGGAAGCTTCAAATCTTCACGAATACGACCACCGTTGGCGTTTGGATTTTCACCAATACGGAGTTCGCCCTTTGGCATGAAGGAAAGAACGTCTTCCTTAACAGCACCCTTTTCGTCGAAGAGCTCTTCAGGCTTGTAGGACTTCATCCAGTTCTTCAAAACCTCGAAGTGAGCTTCGGTATCGCGAGCAGATGCCAGTGGCACCTGGTGTGCACGCCAAGAGCCTTCGGTCTTCTTGCCGTCGATGAACTTCGGGCAGGTCCAACCCTTTGGAGTGCGGAAGATGATCATTGGGTAGTAAGGACGAGTTACATCGTTAGTCTGAGCTTCAGCCTTAATATCGCAAATCTCATCGAAGATGGTTTCGAACATGTCAGCGAAGCGACGGTGGATGGAAAGATGATCCTCATCGTCGAAGCCAGCAACGAACTCGTATGGTTCGTAACCCATGCCGTGGAAGAACTCATGAAGCTCTTCGTCAGAAATACGGGAAAGAATAGTTGGGTTAGCAATCTTATAACCGTTCAAGTGCAAGATTGGAAGCACGATACCGTCGGTACGTGGGTTCACAAGCTTGTTGGACTGCCAACCAGTGGCCAAAGGACCAGTTTCAGCTTCGCCATCGCCGACGATTGCTGGAACGAACAAGCTTGGGTTGTTCATAACAGCGCCGTAAGCGTGAGAAAGTGCATAACCAAGCTCACCACCTTCGTGGATGGAACCTGGTGTTTCAGGAGCGAAGTGAGAAGGAATACCGCCTGGGTAAGAGAACTGACGGAAGAACTTCTGTAAGCCAGCTTCGTCCTTAGTGATCTTTGGATAATATTCAGTGTATGTGCCGTCGAGGTAGGACTGAGCAGTACCAGCTGGGCCGCCGTGGCCTGGACCCATGATGATTACAGTATTCTGCTGGTGATCAGCGATAAAGCGGTTGATGTGTCCAATAAGGAAGTTAAGGCCTGGAGTAGTGCCCCAGTGACCTACCAGACGATGCTTAACATCTTCGCGAGTAAATGGCTCCTTCATTAGAGGGTTGCTGCGAAGATAAATCTGACCGATTGCGAGATAGTTTGCTACGCGCCAATACTTGTCTACGCCTTCGATGGCCGCCTCAGAAACTGGAGCATTTAGCTTCTTCCAAGGGGTGCCAATAACAGGACTCGTCATGTGTACTCCTGTACTCAAGCACTTTTCAGTGCAATTTTAATCATTACCATTTGGTTATAGAGGCTGAAAAACGAATGTATTAGCCTCTTTTTCCATCATTCTCAGTATAGTAACAGCTTTTGACTTTTGTGCGTTTGATTACTCACTACGTGCGATTTTGTTGAAAAAATGTGTTAAAGTGTTCGCAAAAATTTTCTTAAAATTATCATTTATGTTATGTTTTATGTTCACTTTATTGCTATATAAAGCTTGATTGGTTTTAAAACTAGATAAGTCACGGCGTTTCGAAGCGCTGCAACGTCGCAAAGCGCCATTAGTATAAAATGAATCAGCCTTAAATATCACCTTTAAAACATTTGCAAAAAATAAAGTGATAAATAAGGAATATATAAGAAGCGTGTAAATAAGGAGAATCATGGCAAAAGGTCCGGTACTTGTAGTTGACTTCGGTGCCCAATATGCCCAGCTAATCGCTAGAAGAGTGAGGGAAGCAAACGTTTATTCGGAGCTTGTTCCGCACTCTATGCCAGTAGAAGAAATGCTGGCAAAAGATCCAAAAGCCATAATTCTCTCTGGCGGGCCTGCTTCTGTTTATGAACCAGGAGCGCCAAAAATTGACACAAAGATTTTTGAAGCAGGAGTTCCAGTGCTCGGAATTTGCTACGGATTCCAAGTTATGGCTCACGAGCTTGGCGGAGTCGTAGACAAAGCTGCATTGGGTGAATATGGAAAAACGCATGCAACCATTGATGAAGCAGAAGGATTGCTTGCTAATTCTCCATTAGATCAAAATACTTGGATGAGTCACGGAGTGGCAGTTAAGAGCGCGCCAGAAGGATTCGAGGTGCTTGCTCACACTCAAGGCGCTCCAGTTGCAGCTATGCAAGACAAAAGTCGCAAGCTTTACGGAGTGCAATGGCATCCAGAAGTCAAGCATACGCCTTTAGGTCAAAAGCTGATTTCCACATTTTTGCACGAGTGTGCAGGATTGGAAAATGATTGGAATCCTTCGAATATTATAGAAGATCAGGTTGCAAAGATTCGCGCTGAAGTTGGAGATGCACAAGTTATTTGCGGACTTTCTGGAGGAGTCGATTCCGCAGTTGCAGCAGCACTGGTACATAAAGCAATCGGAGATCAGCTCACTTGCGTTTTTGTAGACCATGGCCTTCTCCGTAAAGGCGAAGTTGAGCAAGTGAAGCACGATTTTGTTGAGGCCACTGGAATCAAGCTTATTGCAGTGGATGCAGAAGATGACTTTTTAGATGCGCTTAAAGGCGTGAGCGAGCCAGAGCGCAAGCGCAAGATTATTGGCGAAAAGTTTATTCGCACATTTGAAAAAGCACAGCGCCAAGTTATTGAAGAAGCTGGAAAATCTGGAGCAGAAGTTAAGTTCCTTGTACAAGGCACACTTTACCCAGATGTTGTGGAATCTGGTGGCGGAGATGGTGCTGCAAACATTAAGTCGCATCACAATGTTGGCGGCTTGCCAAAGGACTTAAAGTTTAAGCTTATTGAGCCTTTACGCACTTTGTTTAAGGATGAGGTTCGCGCAATTGGTACGGAGCTTGGGCTTCCAGACGCTATTGTGTGGCGCCAGCCGTTCCCAGGCCCAGGATTGGGAATTCGCATTGTTGGCGAGATTACTCGCGAGCGTTTAGCTGTTCTTAGAGAAGCAGATGCGATTGCGCGCGAAGAGCTTTCGGCAGCTGGATTAGATCGCGATATTTGGCAATGCCCAGTTGTTCTTTTGGCAGATGTTCACTCTGTTGGAGTTCAAGGAGACGAGCGCACATATGGATCTCCAATTGTGCTTCGACCAGTAAGTTCTGAGGATGCTATGACTGCTGATTGGTCGCGAGTTCCTTACGATGTATTGGCAAAGATTTCTACTCGAATCACAAACGAATGTCGCCAGATTAATCGCGTTGTGCTTGATGTTACATCTAAGCCGCCTGCCACAATCGAGTGGGAATAGATGGTTCTAATATAGTGAGGTAGAATCTAGCTCTAAAAAGAATAAAGTAAGAACAAAGCAAAGCCGCAATTCTTGCAGGAAGGAACAATGATGATCCACGGCATAGAAGTATTTACGAGCTTCAATAAAAAGGCGCTTGTAAAGTTAAAGTTTGTGTTGGCAAGAGTTGCGGCTATAACATCTTGCGTCGCTATGATTTTGGCGGGAGCAGTAGTCGCAAGCAGCCCAGCGATTGCAGATGAGGGTGCAAAATCATCTCAAAAAACTACACAAAAAGGTGTAATCGTAACAGCGTTCCAACAAAATTGGAGAAGTATAGCTAAGGAATGCAAAAAAACGTACGGCCCAGAAGGCGTAAAGTACGTACAAGTATCACCTCCGCAAGATCATATTAAAGGTGACCAATGGTGGACAAGCTATCAACCTGTAAGCTATAAGCTAAATTCAAAACTTGGCACAGAAGACGAGTTTAAAAAGATGATTACAACGTGCAAAGCTTCAGGTATTGGAATTATTGCAGATGCGGTAATAAACCACACAACTGGTTTTGCAAACAAAGACACTGTTGGCGTTGGTGGAAGCAAGTATGATGCTGCAAATCAATCGTTCCCAGATGCTGGATATACAAAAGACGATTTTCATAAGTCAACAGAAAATATCAACACGTATCGAAAAGCAGAAATCGTTTGGACGCATCGACTTGTTGGACTATTGGATTTGGACACTTCTAATCCTCATGTGCAAAAAACTTTGGGAGAGTACTTTGCGCATATGCTAAAGCTTGGAGTTGATGGGTTTAGAGTTGATGCTGCAAAACACATGTCTCCGCAAGATGTAAAGGGCATAAAAGATGCAGCTGCAGAGGCTGCTGGAACAACGCCAGATAAGATTTGGTGGATGCAAGAAACAATAGGGTTTTCTGAGCAAGACCCTAGAATTCAGCCAGACCAATATTTGCAAACTGGTGAAGTGAATGAATTTGAGTACTCTTATAGGCTTAGAAACTATTTTTATGGGTCTATTGAGAATCTTAAACATATCACAGATAAGTTAATTCCAAGCAAAAAAGCTGCGATTTTCGTTACAAATTGGGATACTGAGCGAGATAATGCAAGCAGAGTTTTGACGTATAAAGATGGTAAAAAATACGAGCTTGCAAACACGTTTATGTTGGCGTATCCATATGGAACTCCAAATGTGTTTTCTGGTTATGAGTTTACAAAACGAGATGAGGGAGCACCTGGAGCTACGCAAACTTCAATTCCTGATGTGAGTTGTGCAAAGGATTCTAAGTGGCAATGCACGCAAAGGCTAACTTCGATTCGCGGAATGATTGGGTTCTACAACGCCGTTAGGGGCACTAAGGTTACTAATTGGCAAGATGATGACGATAATAACGTTGCATTTAGCCGAGGAAACAAGGGTTTTCTTGCGATTAATAATACGGAAGAGCCGCAAAAAGTGAGTTATAAGACTGACTTGCCAGATGGTGAATATTGCAATGTTTATGAGTCTAAAGATTGTACTAAAACTGTGAGCGTTAGTGGCGGAAAAGTAAAGACCACTGTTGATGCGGAATCTGCTGTTGCTCTTCATGTTAATGCTGTAAAAAGTCTTGGAAATGCTAGAGCTAGAAACGTTACAATATTTATTTGCGTGTTTGTTGCGTCAATTTGTACGTTTGTTGTTAATAGAAGATTTGTTGAAAAATCGAAGAAGCTTGCCAAAGGCAATAGTGATGGTGTTAAAACAGGTGAGACTAAAGGTAAGTGATTCTGGAATAAATCTTTAGGTGAGTCTTTAGTTGAGCTTTAAGTGATTCTGAAATAAATCAATATTCTAAAACAGGTTGACTCTGTTAAAACGTTTATTTATAATGATTATTCTGGCTTTATGCCAGTATCTAATTGATAGTTTGATAAATCAAAAGGGGTCGATCGGTTTCGACGGTGATCTGTTCGCCGCGGGGAAGCGTGCCGAGAATGCGAAAGTCCACTCGTAAACGTCCTTTCGCAAAAGAATAAGTGCTAAATCTAATCGCACTGAGTTCGCTCTTGCTGCCTGAGCTTCGCGCCAGGATTAACCAGTGAGCAGCTGCTCCGTTTACCCACTCACGTCTTCGGAGTGGTGCTAAACGTCATTAGAAGACTTGCTTGAATTGCCGAGCTGCAGGGTAGTTCAGGGACTTTTACTGTAGATATGCTCGCCATGAATTGTCTGCGATAACATGGGGGCAGAAAAACTGCCGAATGGCCAGCAGGCTACGCACGTAGAAGACCGAGGGTACGGTTTCCGGACCGGGGTTCAATTCCCCGCGGCTCCACAAACGCAATAACGCCACTGCTCAAACAGTGGCGTTTTTTGTAGCAAATCCCAATGTTTTCAACGCCTTTAGCATAGAACAGTGGGCGTTGTTTACCGCTTGCACACAAGTATGTACGATATGTGATATAGCACATACAACAGACGGAAATAATCAGAGCAAAAGCTCTAGGTATAAGATCTAGAGCTTTTTGATTTTCCTATGCATACTTATTTGCGCCGTATGTTTTGACCTATACCACTTATTTATTTTTATTTTTATCATTAATATCATTGTTTATGTAGTCAACAAAATGTCGTGCTGTAATACGAACAATGTTTTCATCAAAATAAATTTTATTATTTTTAAGCCCATTCAATATGCTTAATTTTTCTCTTAAAATTTTTTCAGCCCGTCTTATTCTTCTAACTTTTTCATCTTGATTATATTGATTAAATTTTTCAATTTGTTCAGAAATTATATCTTGTATGTCTTTTTGTAGTTCTTCATCATCTTTTCTAAATTCTTTGCTTCGTGTTGTTCGTGAATTCGTATTAATTACTGGATGTTTTACGTAATAATCATGAATAATTTTCTTAGATATTTCTACTTCATTAGCCTTATTTGGTAATATCCCTCTGCGTGCATCAATCCATGGCATCTCACTGCGGGCGCGATTTTCTAGTTCTTCAATACTAAAATCAATTAAAGCGTCGCAAACGTTATAGATAGTGAGTAAATTAGAATAAGTAAGATGATTTTTAAGTTCATAAGGTCCTAGAACAATATCTTTACATTCTATAAAAACATCATTAATTCTGTGCATCTTAAATAAATCTAGGCATACTGGACCGTTGCGCCAAGCCTGAAAATTGTTATAGAACAAAGGAGAATTAGTGGATGCTAGGTTATAAGCTTGGCAATAGTAAGAAAGTAATTGTAAGCGATTAATATTCATTTTCCCATAACGTTTTAAAATCGCATATGCTACATGAGAAATAGTAATCATATCTATTCTCCATCGGTGCAGAAAAGACAACAAAATGATTAACGTAAAACCAAATAGAATCCTTTTATAAATCACGTTGAACGAATAATTTTAGTTGTAAAATGCACGAACACGTGTAAACAATAAAAATCATTCGGTTTTAAGTTAGCGAAAACGGTACCATATAAAATAAAACACATCAACAATAGCGCGTGTCGTCCTCAATGGGGATTGTAATACAGTGTGGTAATCAACTACTGCTTTGGTGTCGAAGCAAAATCTCCTACTACTTTTATTGACTTTTATGTATGTTTGATTGTGTAAATTTGTAGAAAAGATTCTTCTTTAAGGTTGATTTTAGTTCGTTTAATATGATTATTAGGAGCGCATTGTGTGCAAACCGCCGAAAGTGATTTCGATTGTAGGTCCAACAGCATCTGGCAAAACGAGTCTTGGTATTGCAATTGCAAAGAAATTTGCTGAACGTGGTGTAAAAGCGGAGATTATAAACGCAGACGCATATCAAATGTACCGTTATATGGATATTGGTACAGCAAAAGCCACTAAAGAAGAGCAAAGCGAGATTAAGCATCATTTAATAGATATTATTGATCCAGAAGAATCCATGAGCGTTGCAAAATTTCAAACGCTTGCTAGGCAATGCATACGCGATTTGCAAGAAAAAGGTATTCGCCCAATTCTTGTTGGAGGCTCTGGTCTATATGCACGTGCGGCTGTAGATGATATAACTTTTCCAGGTACAGATCCTAATATTCGCAAAGCTTTGGAAGATCGTGAAAAGTCGCAAGGAGCAATGGCTCTTTTTGAAGAGTTACAAAAACTGGACCCTGTGGCGGCTAAAAATATGGATCCAAGAAATTCGCGCAGAACAATTCGCGCTCTAGAAGTTATTGAGTTAACAGGAAAGCCGTATTCTGCTACTCTGCCAAAATACAAGTATTTGATTGATTGTGTGCAAATAGGATTGGACTTAAACAGAGAAGATTTGGATGCGCGAGTGGAGCTTCGCACAAAAATGATGCGCGAGCAGGGTTTTGTAAACGAAGTTAAAGAGATTCGCTCAAGGCTTGGTGTTACTGCGAGTAGAGCTTTGGGATACAAGCAAATAATGGACTATTTAGATGGCTTATGCAGCGAAGATGATGCTTTTTCTGATATTGCTCAGAAAACTAAACGTCTTGCTAGAAAACAAATGGGTTGGTTTGGAAGAGATTCGCGTATTCATTGGGTTAATGCTTTGCAGCCAGATGTGGTTGATGTCTCAATGAAGATAATTAATGCTGCTGATAATGGCGATTTTAAAGATGATTTGATTGCCGAATCAACTTCCCATCATCTCGGCGCGTTAATTGACGAATAGTAATAATAGAATAAGTTTTTAGATAATTAATCTTTAGATGTTTATGCGTGAACCCTAGCTTAGGCTGGGGTTCATTGCGTATAAGGCATATTGGGAATGATATTGAGAAACGATATCGAGATACTTATTTGTATGAACATAGGAGATTTGTGTGAATAATCATCATTTGTCAAACTCTTCCAGTGAAATCTTAGAGAAGAATGATTTAAGTACTTCTGGAACTAATGCCGCTTCTTTGCAAGATGCTATTAAAGCAAGTCATGCGCATCAGCATAAGCTAACGCTATCACTTTGGCTTTAACGTCTATTGTATTCTTGGCAGAAGTAATTGGATCTGTTTTAACAAATTCACTTTCTTTGTTAATTGACGCAGGACATATGTTAACAGATATTTCTGTTTTAGCTGCATCTACGGTTACTGCGATTTTGATGCGCAAAAGACCTAATGCAAAGCGCACTTGGGGTTGGGCTAGGCTAGAGGTAATTACTGCTGCTGCTGGTGCTCTTGTTCTACTTTTTGTTGGCATTTATGCGATTGTGGAATCTTGTATGCGTCTTTTTGGTGTAAATCATAATGGAATACATGATGTAAATCAGCTTCTTTTCTTTGGTATTCTTGGTTTGCTTGCAAATCTTGCTTCTCTTGTAATTCTTGTTTCTCAATCTAAAGACAACATGAATATGCGAGCAGCCTTTTTAGAAGTAATGAACGATGCTTTGGGATCTGTTGCTGTTGTAGTGTCTGCTGTAGTAATGATGAGTACTAGTTGGAATGGATTTGATGCTTTAGCTGGCGGGATTATTGCAATTTTGATGATTCCTAGAGCGTTACATTTGCTTAAAAATGCTGTAAAAGTTTTGCTTGAGCAAACGCCAGAAGGATTGGATATAGAAAAAGTTCGCGATCATCTTGAACACGTTCCTCATGTTCTTGCTGTTCACGATTTGCATGCAAGTACTGTTTCTACAGGAATGCCTATTTTTATGGCACATGTTGTTGTAGAGCGCGATTTAACAATGGATCAGTGTGCTGATATTTTAAGCCAGCTTCAAGATTGTTTGCGTGAGCATTTTCCAGTTTCTGTTTCGCACACCACATTCCAACTAGAACCTGAAGGATATACCACTCAAAGTTCGTCGGAACATCATGAGTAGTTTCGTTGAGTAGTTTTGTATTGCAACATTTACGCGTGTTGTAACTATATGTAAAGTAGAGTGATATTATGCCGTTAAAAGAGTTAATAGACAACGCGCATAGCGATCGCGTTAAGCGTATTTGCGCAATAAGTCGTGCAAAATCGCGAGTGGATGGGCGCTTTTTAGTAGAAGGTCCGCAAAGCGTTAGGGAAGCGGTAAGGTACGCGCATAAGTCGATTCTAGACATTTACGTTTTGCAAGATGCTGTTAATAGTGACTACATTGATGTCAATTCTTTTAAAAATCTTAAAAATGGCATTTTGCAAAATGGATCTTTAGAAACGATAAGCAAAATTGTTGACGAATCCTTAAAAAATCAGTGCTATGTGCACCCTGCAACAGCAGAAGTTATGCATAAGATCAGTACGGATTGTCAAGGGATTGTTGCCGTTTGTGATTCTACTATTTTAGATAAAGAATTTATAAAAGAATTTAATAGTATTGGGGTAGAAAGCAAATATAAGTCTGGTTTTGCTTATGATCCTATATTGATTGCAGCCTGCTGGCAGGTAAGAGACCCTGGCAACGCTGGTGCGATTATTCGCGTTGCAGATGTAGCTGGTTGTAGTGCCGTTGTTTTTGTTGACGATTGCGTGAATCGTTTTAATTCCAAGCTTGTTCGTTCTACTGCAGGCTCATTATTCCATTTGCCAGTAGTGACAATGAGTGAGGATGATTGGTTTGATTGGACAAAGTCATTAAAAATAAGGGTTATTGCAGCTGATATTTATGGAACGGAAAATAAAAAACCAAAGTCTTTTGCAAATCTTCTAAAACCACTAAGTGATGATTTAAATAAAGGATATAACGAAGGATCTAATGCAATATTATTTGGAAACGAAGCCAGAGGATTGCCAGAAGAAATATTAAATAAAGTAGACGAAATATCGGTAATACCTATTTACGGAAAAGCAGAATCAATGAACTTGGCAACCAGCGCTGCAGTAATGCTAATGGGCTTGGCTATGTCTAGTCATGAGCGAAAAATGTAGATTTGAGACGTTTTTTGAATGCTTCACAAAAGTACACATAACACGGATAGGAAGGGTGCTGTGGCAAGTAGTAAGCCGTTCGACGCGAAGGCAATTACAAAGGTAGTAAAAGAGGGTATAGCTTGTGTTCAAGCCGCTAAAACAATGGAAGAGTTGAAAGCGGCAAAAACTAAGTATGCAGGAGCTCAGTCTGCAATGACCCTTGCCAGCAAGTCTATTGGAAGTCTTCAAGTAGAAGAAAAGAAAGAAGCTGGCAAGATAATGTCGGCTTTACGCGCTGATTTTGGTCGTGAATTTGCAGCAGCCCAAGAGCGTATTAAGGCTATTGAAGAAGCTAATATGCTTCAAAAAGAAACAGTCGATATGACCTTGCCAATAAATCGTAAGCCGCTTGGCGCTCGCCATCCGATTGCGCGTATTATTGAAGACTTTGAAGACTTCTTTGTGTCTATGGGTTGGCAGATTTCTGCAGGACCAGAGGTAGAAACAGAGTGGTTCGATTTTGACGCGTTGAATTTTGGTCCAGATCATCCTGCTCGTCAAATGCAAGATACTTTTTATGTGCAAGGTAATCAGGCAAAGGATGCTGCAGGATTTGTTGGATCTAACATGGTTTTGCGTACGCAAACTTCTTCCGATCAGGTTCGTGCGTTAATTGAGCGAGGAGTACCTCTGTATATTGCGTCCCCAGGCCGAGTATTCCGCACGGATGAGCTTGATGCAACGCATACTCCAGTTTTCCATCAGTGTGAAGCTTTGGCAGTAGATAAACATTTGAGCATGGCTGATTTAAAGGGTGTTCTTGATCGCCTTGCTGTTGCAATGTTTGGTCCAGATGCAAAAAGCCGTTTGCGCCCAAGCTACTTCCCGTTCACGGAGCCTAGTGCGGAGTTGGATCTTTGGTTCCCAGATAAGAAGGGTGGCCCAGGTTGGATTGAATGGGGCGGATGCGGAATGGTGAATCCGAATGTTCTTAAGTCTGCAGGCTTAGACCCAGATGTTTATACGGGATTTGCTTTCGGTGTTGGCTTGGAGCGCACTTTGCTGCTTCGTCACGATATTAACGATATGCACGATTTGGTTGAAGGCGATAAGCGCTTCAGTGAACAGTTTGTGATGGGAGAGTAGTACTCATGCCAATGGTAGATATTGACTGGCTTAAAGATCATGTTGAAGTGCCAGAAGGTTTGACTTACGAGCAGCTTGCTAAAGATTTGGTGCGAGTTGGCTTAGAAGAAGAAGAGATTCACGACTCTCAAGTTACAGGTCCTATTGTTGTAGGATACGTCGTTGATGCTACTCCTGAGCCGCAAAAAAATGGCAAAATTATTAATTGGTGCCATGTTGATGTTGGAGATAAATACAACGAGGTAGACGAAAATGGTAATAAGGTTCCTCGTGGAATTATTTGCGGTGCTCCAAACATGGCTGCTGGAGAAAAAGTTGTTGTAACTCTTCCTGGGGCAGTTTTGCCTGGCGATTTTAAGATTGAGCCTCGCAAAACTTACGGCCACATTTCTAATGGAATGTGCGCATCCGAGCGCGAGCTTGGTTTGGGAGATAGCCACGATGGCATTATTTTGCTTCGCGAATACGGTTTCTCTAAAGCTGAATATGATGCTTTGAAACCTGGAGACGACGCAATGTCGCTTCTTCACTTAAACAAGCCTTTGCTGGAAATTAACATCACTCCTGATCGTGGATACGCGTTTTCTTATAGGGGTGTTGCGCGCGAATATCACCATTCAACTGGTGCAACTTACACTGATCCAGTAATTGAACTTAATAATAAAGCTGATCAAGTAGTTTCTATGTCTGATGGAGCTTCTAAAGATATAGAAGTTAGTATTGAAGATAATAATCCTATTCATGGTGTTGTTGGATGCGACCGTTACTACGCTCGCGTTGTTAGAAACTTTAATCCAGATTCTTCTAGCCCTAATTGGATGCGTAGGCGTTTAACTCGTGCTGGAATGCGTGGTATGATCTCTTGCAGTAGACGTTACAAATTACGTAATGCTCGACTTAGGTCAGCCTCTTCACGCTTATGATTTAGATAAGATTGAAGGTCCTATTGTTGTTCGCCGCGCTAAAGCTGGAGAGCGTTTAACAACTTTAGATGGCAAAGACAGAGAGCTTAACGTTGAGGACTTGCTTATTTGCGATTCTCCAAAGGGAAATCACGGTTCGCGTGTTCTTGGACTTGCTGGCGTAATGGGCGGAATGTATGGAGAAGTAACGAGCGAAACGAAGAATATTCTTGTTGAAGCTGCACACTTTGACCCCGTTTCTATTGCACGTACAGCTCGTAGACATAAGCTTCCAACTGAGGCATCTCGCAGGTTTGAGCGTGGCGTTGATACTGCTTTGCAGCCAGCAGCTGCGCAAATGGCTGTTACAATGCTCAGCGATTTTGGTTCTGGAGAGCCTTCTAATACGCCTACAGACGTAAACAATACTGTTGATAGAAGTGTTATTGTTTTCAAAGCTAGCGAAGTAGAGCGTGTTTCTGGCTTAAGCATTGATTTGAATCGTATTAGCGATATTCTTACGGATATTGGTTGCTCTGTTGCTGGCGGCGGAAACGGATCCTTCTCTGTTTTGCCTCCAACTTGGCGCCCAGACTTAAATGAGCCATGCGATTTGGTCGAAGAAATCGCGCGCTTGGTTGGCTACGATGAGATTCCTGTTAAGGTTCCAGCTGTTCCTGTTACTGGCAAAACTGGTTTAACGCAAGATCAAGCAACTCGTAGAGCTATTGCATATGAACTTGCTGAAATGGGCTTGATTGAATCTTTGAGCTACCCGTTTGTTGGTCAGGAAGATTTTAAAGCTTTCCGTGAAGACGTTGATTCTGTTGCTAAAGTCAGCGTAAAAATCGCAAATCCTTTGGCTGGCGATCGTCCTTGGCTTCGAAGGAATGTTCTTACCACTTTAGCTGGAACGGTTCGCAGAAATATTCGTCGTGGCTTAAGTGATGTTTCTCTTTATGAGCTTGGTCACGTGTATTTTGCGGATCCTAATGCTCCAGCTATTCCTGCTTTGCCTGGTTCGGTTCGTCCTACGGATGCTCAGCTTGCTGCGTTGGATGCAGGTTTGCCTGAGCAGCCTTTGCATGTTGCAGCTCTTTTAACTGGTAATGCTGAAGAAACAGGTTGGCTTGGAACTCATAGAGAAGTTGATTGGAGTGATGCTGTAGAAGCTGTTAATCGTTTAGGAAAGCGAATCGGCGTTGCTTTTGACGTTCGTCAGATTAATTCTGATGATGTTCCTGCTTCTTGGCATCCAGGTCGTACCGCGAAGGTGTATATTCCTGTTGATGGTGCCGACGATGTTGAAATTGGTATTGTTGGAGAGCTTCATCCTCAGGTTGATGAGAATTTGGGTTTGCCAAAGCACTCTGCAGCATTCGAGCTTGATTTGAGCGCATTGTTTGATGCTATGCAAGTTAAGCCTGTTCAGGCAAAACCTGTTTCTACATTCCCTCCTGTTAAGCAGGACTTCGCGTTTGTTGCTCCTTCTTCTTTGACTGCTCACGATTTAAAGGAAGCTATTGTTAAAGCTTCTGGTGATTTGCTTGAGTCTGTAGAGTTGTTCGATGTTTATGAAGGCGAACAACTTGGAGAAGGGCTAAGATCTCTTGCTTATTCTGTAACATTTAGGGCTGCTGATAGAACGCTTTCTAGCGATGATATGGAAGCGGTTCGAGAGGCTATTACAAAGTCTGCTCAAAAATTGCATGCAACATTGCGAGTATAAGTTCGAGTATAAGTTACAGAGTCGCGTTTTTTAAATTAATACGGCTGAATGATTAGTATTATCTGGTTGTTCAGCCGTATTTTTTAGTAAATAAAATAGTATTTATGGCTTTGTTAAAATGTATATATTCATGAATATATTTATGTATTCATGTATATTAGATTGGAGTGCTCTTTAGAAAGGTATTGCCAATTATGGTTGAGTCTAATAGGAAGTCAAATAATTTTAGTAGCGATGATGCGCTTAATCATAGTTATGTGAATGAAGATAATAATTTTGACGATGCTTTTGATGATAATGACGATTTTGGTTCTATTGAATCCGCTGGAAAGCAGCGTCCTACGACTAAAGCTGCACGTTTAAATGCGATTGAACAGGCGCTTTTAAGTGAGGTTATTACTTCACAGTCTCAGCTTGCTAAAGTTTTGGCTCGTCATGGTTTTGAGGTTACTCAAGCAACTTTGAGTAGAGATTTGGATGAAATAAATGCGGTTAAAATTCGTCTTACAGACGGCAGAATTGCTTATGTTCTAGGAGATGGAACTGGTAATCGTCACGCAATGGATACCGTTAGGATTGATCAACAGGTTGCTAGGACTCTTTCTGGTCTTATTACAGAAGTTGGATTTGCTAATAATATTGTTGTGATTCACACTCCTTCGGGCGCTGCTCAATATGTTGCAAGTGTTATTGATAGGCAGCCTTTAAAAGGTATTTTAGGTTCGGTTGCTGGCGATGATACAGTGCTTATGGTTTGTGTTTCTAACGAAGAAGCAGAAGATAGAGCTAATTGGATGCTTTCAGTTGCATCTAGGTGATTTTGTATTAGTTTATTCATTTTATAGTTATATTTGTGTCTAATATGCATCGATAGATGTTGAATTTATAATACTTGCTGCAAAGACCACAGTGTTGTGGTTTTGCACTTTGTTATAGTGTAATCAATTGCATAAGTATTATTTTTATTGTCTTATTTTTTTAAATATTATTTTTCGGAATGTAATAAAAACGTTGTATTTCTAAGCGTGTTGAGATTTTATCTATGGTTGTATAATATACTATATATCGTTTATTTATTCAATATATGACCTTGGGAGGTCACTATGACTAGTAAGAAACGTATTGTATTGGCGTATTCGGGTGGCCTCGATACATCTGTAGCTATTCCGTACCTTAAAGAGCAAACAGGTCAAGACGTTGTAGCTGTGTCACTAAACGTTGGTCAAGGTGGAGAAGCGCTCGAAGTTATTAAAAATCGTGCTTTGGCTTGTGGTGCTGTTGAATCGTATGTAGTTGATGCTCGTGAAGAATTTGCGGATAACTATTGCATGCTCGCATTAAAAGCAAATGCAATGTACGAAGACGTGTATCCTTTAGTTTCCGCGCTTTCTAGGCCGCTTATCACTCGTCACTTAGTTCACGCAGCGCACGAATTTGATGCTGATACAATCGCACACGGTTGCACTGGCAAAGGAAACGATCAGGTTCGTTTTGAAGTTGCAATCCAGTCTTTGGATCCAGATTTAAAGGCAATTAGCCCAATTCGCGATTTGTCGCTTACTCGCGATGTGGAAATCGCTTTTGCAAACGAGCACAAGCTTCCGATTACTCAAAGCAAGAAAAGCCCATATTCTATAGACCAAAATGTTTGGGGAAGGGCTATTGAAACAGGCTTCTTGGAAGATCCGTGGAATGCTCCAACCGAAGAATGCTACTCTTACACAAAGAATCCTTTGGAATCTACAACTCCAGACGAAGTTACAATCACGTTTGAAAAAGGTATTCCAGTTGCAATTGACGGTCATAGCGTAACTCCATTGCAAGCAATCGAAGAAATGAACAAGAGAGCTGGGGCACAAGGAATCGGCAGAATCGACATTATTGAAGATCGTTTAGTTGGCATTAAGTCTCGCGAATTGTACGAAGTTCCAGGCGCGCAAGCTTTGATTACGGCTCATCAAGAGCTTGAGAATTGCTGCTTGGAGCGCGAACAGCATAGGCTTAAGCGTGCTCTTGATAAAAAGTGGGCGGAATTTGTGTATGACGGCCAGTGGTTCTCGCCAGTTGTGCGTTCTTTGAACGCGTTCATAAACGAAACGCAAGAGCATGTTTCTGGCGATATTCGCATGACTTTATACGCTGGAAAGGCTGTTGTAACAGGCAGAAAGTCGGATGAGTCTTTGTATGACTTTAACTTGGCTACTTACGATTCTTCCGATACTTTCGACCAGCGCGCTTCCAACGGATTTATTGAAATCTACGGATTGTCTAGCAAGGTTGCAGCGGCTCGAGATATGCGCGTTGCAAAGAACAACTAACAAGAGGAAAGCAGAAAGAAGAATATAACTATGCACGATGCAAATGCCAACGCAAATGCCAACGCAAATGCCAACGCAAATGCCAACGCAAACCATCCAATAGCCTTGTGGGGCGGACGTTTTAGCTCAGGACCTTCCGCAGAGCTTGCAAAGCTTAGCAAATCAACTCAATTTGACTGGCGATTAGCGGATGACGATATTGCAGGATCTCGCGCTCATGCGCATGCGTTGCATCGTGCAGGTTTATTAACAAATCAAGAATACGAGGATCTTCAAAAAGCTCTAGACGAGTTGCAAAATCGCGTGGATAATGGCACTTTTACGCCAATTGAAGAAGACGAGGATGAGGCAACTGCATTAGAGCGCGGTTTGCTTGAGATTGCAGGAAACGAACTTGGAGGAAAGCTTAGAGCCGGACGCTCTAGAAACGACCAAATCGCAGCTTTAATACGCATGTTTTTGCGCAGACACTCGCGCGTTTTGGCTGCTCTCGTGTTAGATGTTTGTAATGCTTTAGTTGCTCAATCTTTAGAAGCAAAAGACGCTGTAATGCCTGGTCGTACTCACATGCAGCATGCTCAACCTATTTTGCTTGCACACCAGCTAATGGCTCATGTTTGGCCGCTTTTGCGAGACGTAAATCGCCTTGCGGACTGGGATTTGCGCGCAAACGAAAGCCCATACGGAGCAGGGGCATTGGCTGGCAACACTCTTGGGCTAGATCCCGAAGAAGTTTCTAAAGAACTTGGTTTTTCTGCTGTCTGCGCGAATTCTATTGATGCTACAGCAAGTAGAGATATTGTTGCGGAGTTTTCATTTATTGCAGCCATGATTGGCGTTGATATTTCTCGTTTAAGCGAAGAGATTATTATATGGAATACTCAAGAATTTGCGTTCGTAACTTTAGACGATGCTTATTCTACTGGATCTTCTATTATGCCTCAAAAGAAGAATCCAGATATTGCGGAGCTTGCTAGAGGTAAAGCAGGACGATTAATCGGAGATTTAACTGGATTAATGGCCACTCTTAAAGGTCTTCCTACTGCTTATGCAAGAGATTTGCAAGAAGATAAAGAGGCAGTTTTTGACCAAATTGACACTCTAGAAGTTCTGCTTCCAGCATTCGCAGGGATGGTTAGAACAATGCAATTTAATATTGCTAGGTTGCGTGAACAGTCTGCTACTGGTTTTGCCTTAGCTACAGATATTGCAGAATGGCTTGTAAAACAAGGTGTTCCATTTAGAAATGCGCATAAGTTATCAGGATTATGCGTAAAACGTGCTGAAGAACTTGGTGGGGATTTAGACGTTTTAAGTGATGATGATTTTGATAATATTCTGAATGATTTTGTAGATCGAGCCGATATTGAGAATCTTAAACTTGTTCTTTCTAGTGATGGATCAGTAGCTTCTAGATGTGGAAAAGGTGGAACGGCTTTTGTTCGCGTAAAAGAACAAATTACTCAAGCTCAGCTTGCGATTGATGAGTATAAGAAATTTTCTGAATCTGTAAGTGATGGAACTGCTTATAAGAGTGTCGCCCTGTGCTGCCAAAATTGAAAGGCTTGGATTGCGCTTTTAGCGCCCGATGCCTAGGTAAGTTTTGGCAATAATAAGGAGATACGAATGGCTCAGGTCAGGAATTACAAGGAAGCTGGATTTGCTTCCTTGTTTGAAGAGCTAAAGTGGCGTGGATTAATTTCACAATCTACTGATGAGCAGCAGCTTGCTCAAGCGCTTGACGGAGAACCATTAACGTATTATTGCGGTTACGATCCTACTGCTGCTTCATTGCATATTGGTAATCTTGTTCAGCTTATTAATATGCGTCATTTGCAAGCTGCAGGTCATCATCCTATTGCGTTAGTTGGTGGTGCTACTGGTTTGATTGGTGATCCTCGTCAAAGTGGAGAACGCACGCTTAATTCTAAAGATATTGTGGCTGGTTGGGCAGAGCGCTTACGCAAGCAGATTGGCAGAATTTTGCCTCTTGATGGTGAAAATCCTGTTCGTTTTGTTAGCAATTACGACTGGGTTTCTAAGATGTCTGCTATTGACTTTTTGCGTGATGTTGGTAAGAATTTCCGTGTTGGCACAATGCTTTCTAAGGATATTGTGGCTCGCCGCTTAAACTCCGACGAAGGAATTTCTTTTGCTGAGTTCAGCTATCAGGTTTTGCAAGGAAACGACTTCTTGTACTTGTTTGATAATTACAATGTTACTTTGCAACTTGGCGGATCTGATCAGTGGGGTAATTTGACTTCTGGCATGGACTTGATTCGTAAGGTTCGCGGAGCTTCTGTGCACGTGTTTACAAGCCCGATTATTACGGATAATCAAGGTCGTAAGTTTGGCAAGTCGGAGGGTAACGCAATGTGGCTTGATCCTACAATGCTTAGCCCTTATCGCTTCTATCAGTTCTGGTTTAATCAGCCAGACGATGAAGTTGTTAAGCTTCTTAAAGCTTTTACGTTCTTGCCTAAGAGCGAGATTGAGCGTTTGAACAAGCAAATTCAAGAAGACCCAGGAAGTCGTGAAGCTCAGCGTGTTCTCGCTTGGGAAGTTACAAGCTTTGTTCATGGTGAAGATGTTACGAATCAGGCTATTGCTGCTTCTTCGGCATTGTTTGGTAAGGGTGATTTAGACGCTATTGATGCGCAAACTCTTGAAGCTGCCTTGGATGGTGTTAAGGTTAAGGCGCAGGATGGTAGTTTAGAATTTGCTAAAGCAAATAGTGGTGATCGCGTTGTTGAAGCTGCTGTTGCTGCTGGATTGTTCCGCACAATTTCTGAAGCTCGTCGTGCTATTGAAGCCGGTGGTTTGTACGTTAACAATAATCGAGTAGACAGTGTCGATGACATTTTGAATGATAATTCATTCTTGCATGGTCGTTTTGCTTTGATTCGTAGGGGCAAGAAGGCTATTGGCGCTGTTGAGCGTGCTTAGTTTTTTAAGCGTGTTTGATTTGTTTTTAATATTAGATTTTTAGTATAATTTTATATTTTTAGAATTTGAAAGGTATGCCAATAATGGGCGAAGAACGCGGATCGCGTAGTGGTAAGTCGTTTGGTAATCGTGGCCATTTTAGCCGTCAAAATGGCGGTAAAAATGGTGGAAACGGCGAGCATCGTGGCGGATTCCATAAGGGTGGATTCCACAAAGATGGTGGCAGAAAGTTTAATCACCGTGATGGCGAACGTAGATTTGAGCACAATGATCGCAGATATGATGATCATAAGAACGGTCGTCGTGACGATTTTGAGCGTGATTCTGGTAGTTCAGAAGGTTTAAGACGCAATGGATTCCACAAAGGTGGATTCAATAAGAGCGGTTTTAAGAAGGATAACGATCGTAGGTTTAACCATCGTGATAATGATCATAGGTTCAACCGTGATGATCGTGATAACCGCAGTGATCGCAGATTCGATAGAAAAGATAATCACGAAACTCGCAGAAATCGTGGTTTTGATGCCAAGTCGGAAGAAAATGGCAATCCAAGGTACAAGAAGTTTGATCGTGATAATCGTGGCGAGCGCAATGATCGCCGCTTTGAAGATAATCGCGGTGGCTTCCACAAGGGTGATTTTAAGAAGAATGATTCTAGAAAGCGCGATTCAAAGTCGTCTTTCCGCTTTGAAAATGGTCCTCGTAGAAACTCGGATGGAACTGTTTCTTACCCATCTCAAAACCCTTATACTGATAGGCGTCCAGGCGAACCTAAGATGCCTAAGGGCTTAGAATATTCCATGCTTTCTAAAGAATCTCGTGAGCGTTTGCGCGGTCTTTCTAAGGAACATTCTGAAAATATTGGTTTGCATATTCTCGCAGCTTATGCTTTGCAAGAAGAAGATCCAGAGCTTGCATTGGAACATGCAAAGTGGGCTGCAAAGCAGGCATCGCGTATTGATTTTTCGCGCGAAACATTAGGATTTATTGCATACCGTCAGGGTGATTACAAGCTTGCTGCGCGCGAGTTTAGAACAGCTATGCGAATGAATGGCTACATGGATTATCTTCCATTTATTGCCGATTGTGAGCGCGGTATGGGCAACCTTGATAAGGCTTTGGAAATCTGCATGTCGGATGAAGCTAGAAGGGTTACTGGCGAAGTCAAGGCAGAAATGTTCCTTGTGTACGCAGGTGTTTTGGCAGATACAAACCATTCGGATAAGGCTATTGAGCTTGTTCACGCAATGGGTAGGTCTAAGGGTTTGCCTGGCGAGTATAGAATGCGTGCAGTTCAGGCGGAACAGTACTTCCTAGAGGAGGCTGGGCGAAGTGATGAGGCTATTGAGCTTGACTCTTTGCTTGACCGTTTAGAAGAGCAATACGCAGATATTGAAGACGAAGAAAATCCAGAAGATGTTGTGATTGATTACGATTTGGAACATCTTAATGACGCGATTATGGACGAAGTTGGCATTAGTGAAGATGATGCGCAATTTGCTCCAGATGATGATTTGGAAGATGATTCGGATGATTCGTATGATTCGGATGATTCAGACGATGATTCACAAATCGCAGACAATACTGAAACTATAGAGATGAGTGCAGTTAAGTCTGAAGAGGAATAGTACAACCATATTTTCTAAGCCCGGCTTCTGTATTATGAGAGTATAGTAAGCCGGGCGTTTGCTACTTTGATATTTTTAAAATCATGTGGGGATATTCTATGCAACTTGATGAACGAACGAATTTTTCAAATAGTAAATCTGCGTTAAGCAAGAATTTTCGCTTAGCTTTGCTTGACTTAGACGGCGTAGTGTATAGAGGCGGAAAATCCGTTGAATATGCTGCTGAATCAATTGAAAATGCTCAAAAAAATGGCATGTTTATTGAATATACGACTAATAATTCTTCTCGTTTTCAAGAAGTTGTAGCAAGTCAACTAGAAAGTTTCGGCTTAAAAGTAGAGCCGTGGCAGATTATAACTTCTTCTGTTGTTGCAGCAAGAATGGTTGCTCGCTACGTTCCGAGAAATTCTAATGTTTTAGTGCTTGGAGCCGATCATCTCGTACAAGAGGTTCGTAGTGCTGGTCTTAATCCAGTAAAGTCTTGTAAAGACAATCCAAAAGCTGTTATCCAAGGCTGGTATCCGCAAATGACTTGGCAAGAAATGGCACAAGTCGCTTTCGCAGTAGAGCATGGAGCTAAGTATTTTGTTACTAATCGCGATTTAACAATTCCACGTGAGTTCGGTATAGCTCCTGGATGCGGTTCTATGATTCAAGCTGTAGTAAATGCAACTGGAGTTGAGCCTATTGCTTCTGCTGGAAAACCCGAGTGCGCAATGTATGACGAAGCGAGATTGTTGGTTGCTGCAAATGCAAATCACAATGATGAAGATGTTAAAGAATATGCAGAAAAAGATGAGTTTGGGAATCCTGTAATAAGTATTTCGCGTTCGCTAGCCGTAGGAGACCGATTGGATACAGACATCGAAGCTGGTACCAGAGGGGGATATGAGTCTCTTCTAGTGCTTACTGGTGTCACCAATCCGCGTATGTTGCTTGAGGCTCCAAAACACTTGCGACCAAGCTTTGTTTCTAAGGATTTAAGAGGACTAAACGAGGCTCATGAGTCTCCAAAGCGTGTTGACGACGTTACATTTGTATGCGGAACTTCTAGAGCACAAATTGTTTGTAATTCTATTGAAGTAAACAATCCTAATGATTGCAACGCTTTGCGTGCTGCTTGTGTGCTCGCTTGGTGTTTAAAGGATAGTGGAAAATCGCTTGAAGACTACATTCTTCCAGAGTTTTCTTTATGAATATATGAGTTTGCATATGTGTGTATGAGGATTTTTCAATGTCTGACGGAGATGATTTAGTTCAGCGATTAGATTGTGAACTTGTAAATCGCGGATTAGTGAAAAGTAGAACTACAGCTCAGCGTTTAATTAAGTCTGGGTTAGTAAAAGTAGATAATCGAATTGTTTATAAATCATCATTTTTAGTGGAAAAAGCGCAAGAAATAAGTTTTGATGAATCAAAAAAAGAAAATTCTTGTCTTAAATATGTTTCTAGAGGAGCACTCAAATTAGAAGGTGCGTTCTCTTTATTTGAAGATTTAGGATTAAAAGTTTATTCAAATACTAAAGCGCTAGATATTGGTGCTTCAACTGGCGGTTTTTGCGATTATTTGTTGCAAAATGGCGTTAATCGCGTTATTGCTTTAGACGTTGGACACGGTCAATTGCACCCAAAGATCGCAAGCGATCCGCGCGTTATCGAAATGAGTGGCGTAAATATTAGAAATGTTTACGCGCAAGATCTGCCTTACAAGCCTAATCTTATAGTCTCAGATGTTTCTTTTATATCTCTTACTTTTGTTATTCCAGTAATCGCGCGTATTGCGCAAAACAACGCGAATATTGTTCTTCTTGTAAAGCCACAATTTGAAGTTGGTAAAGGAAATCTTGGAAAAGGCGGAATTGTAACAGATAAAGACCTAAGACTTAAAGCATTAGAAAATATTAAAGAATGCGCTAAAAATAGTGGTTTAAAAGTTGTTTCAACTCATGAATCTCCTATAGAAGGAACTCATGGAAATATTGAATATCTTCTTTATGCGCAATTTAATAGTTAAAAATAATTATTTGATAAATATTTTTTACATAAGCAGTACAATGCGCAATATGTAGTGCAACAATTACAATATTTATTGTTATTTGCAAAACCACAAAGGGGCTGTGTTATGCCAGAACTTTTAGTAGATGATGATGCTTCTTATGCTCGTCGCGCTCTGGTAGTTACGCATGCGCGTCTTGATAGTCACAGTGCCGTTGTAAATCAAGTTACCACGCAGCTTAGTAGTGCTGGTTTTCATGTAGATGTGTTTCATAGTGCTGCCGTATCTGATTTTGCGCAAAAAACAGCACATGTTATTGATGAAAACACAGAGATTGTTGTTGTGCTTGGTGGAGATGGCACAATGCTTCAAGCTGCAGAATTGGTGCATTGCACTCCTGTTCCAATCATAGGTATAAATCTTGGTCATGTTGGATTTTTGGCGGAATTTGAAAGCTTCCAAATAGATGAGGCTATTAGAAGAATTGCTCAAAAAGATTACTTTTTAGAGCATAGGATGGAAGCTCATGTAGATGTTTGGCTTCCTGGAGCGAGTGAGCCTTTAAGTGATTGGGCGCTTAACGATATTACTTTAGATAGGGCAGATCGCGGTAGAATGGTGGAGCTTTCGATTCGCGTTGATAATGTTGAAATGTCGTCTTTTGGCTGCGATGGTGTTATTGTTTCTACTCCTACTGGTTCTACTGCGTACGCATTTTCGGCAGGAGGTCCAATCATGTGGCCAAACGTTGAGGCTTTGCAACTGGTTCCTTTGGCTGCACACGCGCTTTTTTCTAGACCATTGATTATCGGAGCAGGTTCAACTTTTACTATTGATATTTTGGAAGATTCAGCTTCTGGTGGTTGGATTTGTTGTGATGGTAGGCGTCAAAGGGCTTTACCGCAAGGCTCTAGGATTCAAATTCGTCAGTCCAAAGATGAGCTGTTTTTAGCGCGTCTTTCTGGTGTTCCATTTACGCAAAGATTAGTTACTAAGTTTGATTTGCCTGTAGTTGGTTGGCGCGAAAATCGTCGTAAAAAGTCTTCCAAACCTAAGGAATATGAGGCTAATCTGCATAATGAAACCGATAGGAATTATGAAGATGTTCCAAATGTCTCAAATAACTACCATAACCCTAATAGCTTAAACTCGTAGGGGGCATCCTTGCTTGAAGAATTAGAAATTCGTAATTTAGGACCAATCTCTCACGCGGTTATTACTCCCTCATATGGAATGACTGCTATTACTGGAGAAACAGGGGCTGGAAAATCTATGCTTCTAAGCGCTATAAGACTTATATCTGGAGGAAAAGCTGATTCTTCTAGAATTGCATCTTTTGCGTCAGAATCATGGGCGCAAGGCGTTTTTTCTGTTTCAAAGTCAGGAATTGTTTCTAATCTTTTGCAAGAATCTGGGATAGATGTTGAAGAATCTGAAGGCGATGATTCTAAAATAGATGTTTATGTATCTCGTACTGTTCCAAAATCTGGTAGGTCTAGGGCGGTAGTATCTGGTTGTTCTGTTCCTAAGACTTTGCTGGATAAAATTTGTTCGCAAACAATAACAATTCATGGGCAAAGTGATCAGTTGCGTATAGCAACAAGTGCAAAACAGCGTGAGTTCTTGGACTCAATTTCTTGTGATTCAAAAGAATTACAAGAATATTCTGTGGCATTTAAAGAATGGCAGGATTCTGTTGAATCTTATAACAGGCTTATAAATCAAGAATCTTCTTCTAGGCAGCGTGCAGATTATTTGCGAGAATCGCTAGAAAAAATTCGCCAAATCGATCCAAAACGGAATGAAGATGAAGAGCTTAAAGCTAAAAGAGATCGCATAGAAAACGCTGCTCAAATCGTTGGAGCTATTAGCGAAGCAATTTCTTCGTTAGACGCAAGTCAAATTGACTACGGCGCAATAGATTCCGTTGACGCATTACATTTGGTTGACAATGCATCTAAGGCAATTCGCTCGATTCGAGTTGATGGAGATTATAGCGCGATTGCAAATCAACTTGACGATATTTCTTCCCAAATTTCCGACATTGTTATGCAGCTCGCTCAGCAATTAGATGTTGATGAGAGTCAGGAAGATTTAGACGCTATTAACAATCGTATTCACGATTTAAGCGATTTAACACGCAGATGGGGTCCACAGATCGACGATGTTTTAGAGTGGGCTAAAAAGGCACAATTTGAGCTTGAAGATTTAGATGATTCACCTGAGGCTATTGATCGCGCTAAAAAAGCCTGTGATAAGTATTATTCTAATGCCAAAAAATTTAGCGGATAAACTTTATGATTTGCGCAAAAGTGCAGCAGAAAAGTTTAGTTTTGAAGTTAGTAAAGAGCTTGAATCTTTGGCTATGCAAGATGCTCAGCTTTTAATCAAAGTTAATAGGCGTAAAGTAGATGAAACTGGAGTAGTTGACTTAGATTCTCATGGTTTAGACAACGTTGAGTTTCTTTTTAAGCCTTTCCCGTCGTCTGATTATTTGCCAATGGGTAGCAGTGCTTCAGGTGGAGAGTTAAGTAGACTTATGTTAGCTATGGAGTTGGTTGCGGCAAAATTCAATAACAGCGACTCTCATTCTATGACTTTTATTTTCGACGAGGTTGATGCGGGAGTTGGAGGAGTTGCAGCAGTGGAATTAGGCAAACGCTTAGCTCAACTTGCTAAAAGTTCTCAGGTGATTGTTGTAACGCATTTGGCTCAAGTTGCTTCTTTTGCTGATGTTCAATTTGTGGTTAGAAAAAGTTTTAGTGATTCATCGGTTTCTGGTGATTCTTCTAATGATTTTAACTCTTCATTAGTCGTAGATACTACTGTTACTAAGTTGGATGATTCACAGCGTGAGCAGGAAATAGCCAGAATGCTTTCTGGAAGTCAGTCGCAAGCTTCTTTAGAGCATGCTAGAGAATTGTTAAAAACAAGCAAAATTTAATCTAAAATCTGAATCTAATTCAAAGTAATTTTTATAAAACAGGATTAATATCAGGATTAATAATATGAGCGAAAATGTGTTAGTTGATAATTCAAATTGTGCAGCAATTTTTGATTTTGATGGTACTTTGCTTGACTCTTTACATGTTTGGGATGATATAGACGAAAAGAGTTTTGCTAAACGCGGTATTAAAGTGCCTGATGATTTTGCTGATTCCACTGCAACAATGACTCCTCGAGAAGTGGCTGATTATGTTATTGCACGTTTTGGTTTTACGGATTCTCCCGAAGATTTAATGCAGGAATGGAATGATATGGCTAATGAAGCTTATTCTAATCAACTGCTTCTTAGAAAAGGTGCAAAAATTTACGTGGATTATTTGCATAAAACAGGTGCAAAATTAGTTCTTATGACTACTCTTTCTAAATCTTTATGCGAAGCATCTTTAAAGCGAACAGAATTATGGCAATATTTTGATTTGATGATTTTTGGTGAAGATTTACAATCAGATGGGAAAAATAGTCCTCAAACTTATTTAGATTTGTCCAATAGAATAGGTGTAAAACCAGAGTATTGCACTGTTTTTGAGGATTCAGCTATAGCTTTAAAGTCGGCTCGTTTGGCTGGAATGAAAACTTGTGGGGTAGCGGATTTAGATAATAGTGATTTAAATAATAGTGATTTAAATCCAGAATTTAATAATTGTTGCACAGTTTTTTGTGATTTTGATTTCGCTCCAAAAGTGTTATGCAAAAAACTAAGTGAAAATCAAAATTAAGTTGAGGTTTCACATACCCCGGGTTTTGTCGCGTGCAAATATGCACACGGATGACCATCCATCTCGATTTGACGTTACCGCCAAACTCTAGCAGTCTACCCGAAGACTTAGGCGAGCAGCCCTTAAACACCTTCTGCTTGACCTTGCTCCCAATGAGGCTTGCCATGCGGCTAACTGTTACCAGAAGCCCGGTGGTCTCTTACACCGCCGTTTCACCCTTACCTAAACAAAAGTTTAGGCGGTCTATTCTCTGTTGCGCTATCTCTCAGGTTGCCCTGGGCGGACGTTATCCGCCATTGTGCTCTACGGAGCCCGGAAGTTCCTCAGCTACTCCGAATGAACATTGCAGCCGCGGTCATCGTGAAACCTCAACCTTCCTAATTATAGCAGACGTCTTAATTTTGCGCATATTTTGCGACTCGCTAGAAAATGGCGACTTTTAGCGGATATAATGGATATATCAGCGGCGCTGGTGCCGTTGACGTGTACACAAACCGATTTATATCGGATTACTTAAGGAGGTTCGCATGGAAATCGTCATCACCGGACGTCATACGCAGATTAAGCAAAGATTCCGTGACGTTGTGGAAAGCAAGATGAATCGTGTGACCGCCATTGCTCCAGATGCGCAGCGCATTCAGATTGTGCTTAACACTGAGGGCAATCCAAGGCAGGCAGATACTGCAAAGAGAGTTGAAATTACTGTAGTTGCAGGAAGTACGGTTATTCGCGCAGAAGCATCTAGCACAGACCAATACAGTGCATTGGATATGGCTCTTGATAAGTTGACGCTTCGTTTGCGTCGTACTCGCGATCGTCGTAAGGACCATCGTCGTGGATATGAGCAGATGGTTCCAGTTGACTTGGGTGTTGTAGAGCCAGAAGTTGAAACAACTGTTGAAGAAGTTGTTCAAGTTGATGGAACAAATAGTGCAGATGCTGCGGTTGCTTCTGACTTGGGTCCTGGTGAATCAGTAGAGGTGAGTGTTGGAGATACTCCTATTGTGATTCGTCGCAAGCTTCATATTGCTGAGCCAATGAGCATTGACGAAGCGTTGTATGAAATGGAACTTATTGGTCATGATTTCTTCCTGTTCGTAAATAAGGAAACAATGAGACCTTCGGTTGTGTATCGTAGGCATGGATGGAGTTATGGTGTGTTTGAAATTGATACTCCAGAAAACGTTTCTAAAAAGAAGTAATAAAGAAGTAATAAAGCAAATAAGGGTAAAACATTATTAAATAGAAATTAACTCATATGAGTCAATGCCCGTCTAGTAAAAGTCTAGGCGGGCATTTTATGCGTAGTGTCAGACTCGCTATCTTATAAAAATCGCAACCGTCGCGTAATATAGGCACAGTTTACGTCTATATTGGCTAGCCGAATAATAGACACGACCTAAGGGAGCTAAACGTGGTAGATATCGTCGATAAAGCCTTGCGCATGGGTGAAGGCCGTCAATTGAAGCGCCTTGAGAATGTTGCAAAGGCTGTGAATGCGCTAGAAGATGAGATTTCTGCGCTTTCCGATGAAGAGCTTAAAGGGCAAACGGCAAAATTCAAGCAGAAGTTAGACAATGGTGCAAAACTTGATGATTTAATGCCAGAAGCATTTGCTACAGTAAGAGAGGTTTCAAGGCGTACTCTTGGTCAGCGTCATTTTGACGTTCAGCTCATGGGTGGTGCAGCATTGCATTGGGGCAATATTGCAGAAATGAAGACTGGTGAAGGTAAAACACTTGTTGCAACACTGCCTAGCTATTTGAACGCTTTGGAAGGTAAGGGCGTTCATGTTGTTACTGTTAACGACTATCTTGCTAGCTATCAAAGTGAGCTTATGGGTCGTATTTACAGGTTCCTTGGCATGAGCGTTGGATGCATTATTACAGATCAGCAGCCTCCAGAGCGCAGGAAGCAATACAACGCAGATATTACTTACGGCACAAACAACGAGTTTGGTTTCGACTATTTGCGAGACAACATGGCTTGGGAAAAGGGCGATCTTGTTCAGCGTGGTCATCACTATGCAATCGTCGATGAGGTTGATTCCATTCTTATTGATGAGGCTCGTACGCCACTTATTATTTCGGGACCTGCCGAAGGTGATGTTACGCGTTGGTATCGCGAGTTTGCAAAGCTTGTTCTAAAGCTTGATCGCGATGTTGATTACAAAATTGATGAGAAGCGCAAGACTGCTGGTATTTTGGATCCAGGCATTGCAAAGATTGAAGATTATTTAGGTATTGATAATCTTTACGAGCCAAGCAACACTGCTTTGATTGGCTACTTGAACAATGCTTTGAAAGCTAAGGAATTGTTCCTTCTTGATCGCGATTATGTTGTTACTAATGGCGAAGTTTTGATTGTTGACGAGCACACTGGCCGTGTTCTTCCAGGTCGTCGTTATAGCGAAGGCTTGCATCAGGCGATTGAAGCTAAAGAGAATGTTGAAGTAAAAGCAGAAAATCAGACTTTTGCAACTATTACTTTGCAAAATTACTTCCGCATGTACGACAAGCTTGCTGGCATGACTGGTACTGCAGAAACGGAAGCTGCCGAGTTTATGGGAACATACAAGCTTGGCGTTCTTCCAATTCCTTCTAACCGTCCAGTTATTCGTATGGATAAGGATGATTTGATCTTCCGCACTAAGAAGGAAAAGCTTGCTGCGATTGTTCGAGACGTAGCTCAGCGTCATGCAAAGGGTCAGCCTGTTTTGCTTGGTACTGCATCGGTTGAATCTTCCGAAATCGTTTCTTCGCTTTTGGATGTTGCTCGTATTCCTCATCAAGTGTTGAATGCTAAGCAAAACGCTAAGGAAGCAGCTGTTGTTGCTGTTGCAGGTCGTAAGGGTGCTGTGACTGTTGCTACAAACATGGCAGGTCGTGGTACAGATATTATGCTTGGCGGAAACGTTGAGTTTTTGGCAGATGCAAAGCTTAAAGCAGAAGGCTATTCTCCAGACGATACTCCAGAGGAGTACGAGAAGCGTTGGCCAGGTGTTTTGGCAGAAGTTAAGGAACAAGTTAAAGACGAGCACGAAGAAGTTAAGAAGCTTGGTGGCTTATATGTTTTAGGCACTGAGCGCCACGAATCTCGTCGTATTGATAATCAGCTTAGAGGTCGTTCTGGCCGTCAGGGTGATCCTGGCGAATCGCGCTTCTACTTAAGCTTGGAAGATGACTTAATGCGTTTGTTCAACACTCAGCTTGTTGCGCGTGTTATGGCTAAGGGCTTGCCAGAAGGTGAGCCAATCGAATCTAAGTATGTTTCTAATGGCGTGCGCACGGCTCAAAAGACTGTTGAGGCGCGTAACTTTGAAATGCGTAAGAACGTTTTGAAGTACGATGATGTTATGAATAAGCAGCGTACTGTTATTTATTCAGAACGTCAGATTGTTCTTAAAGGTGAAGATATTCATGAAAATATCTTGAAGTTTATTAAAGATACTGCCGATAGCTATGTTCGCGGAGCTATGAACGGTTCTGATAAGCCAAAGAACTGGGATTGGGAAGGTCTTAAAGACGCTGTTAATGCTGTTATGCCAATTATTTTGGATTGGGATCAGCTTCGCCTGCAGATTGAGTCTCTTAAGGGAGAAAAAGCTGTTGAAGCTTTGCGAGACACTATAGTAGATGGCGTTACTACTATTTACGCTGTGTTTGAAGAAAGAATGGGTTCTGATAACTTGCGCCAGTTTGAGCGTAGAGTTGTTCTTGCTGTTCTTGATCGAAAGTGGCGTGAACATCTTTATGAGATGGATTATTTGAAGGATGGTATTGGTTTGCGCGGTATGGGTCAGCGTGACCCTCTGGTTGAATATCAGCGCGAAGGTTTCCAGATGTATAACTCAATGATTGAGGCAATTAAGGAAGAGTCTATTCAGCTTCTATTCCGTATGAATCTCGAGCAGATTGTTGCGGAAACTGAAAACCAAGATGATTCTTATGTTGATGCCGATATTCAGCAAGCAGAACAAGAAGAAGATGAGCATTCTGGAATCGTTGGTCCTGCTCCTATGAGCCATGCTGATGGTGAAGTGCCATTGAGTAAGCGTCCAAAGGTTGAAGAATGGAAGACTCCTTGGGCTGATGGTCGTACCTTCCCAGGAACGAACAAGAATGATGAGTGCCCATGTGGCTCTGGCAGGAAGTACAAGTTATGCCATGGTCAGAATGAGGATTAAAATAATTTTAGTTTAAACGAAGATTAAATTTTAAATTGTAATCTTTAAAGAATGAGGCTGGTGCTTTAACATCAGCCTCATTCTTTTGTATAAATTCACTTAAACTCGTGCGCCTTTGCCGTAGTCGTTGTAATCTTCACTAGAAGTATAATTTTTCTTTCTGCTCATAAGTAAGCCTGCAGATCCAACAAGAAACAGAAAAGCGCTTATAGTACCTGAGTATGCTGCGAAATATGGCACTAAGACGCTAAGAATTACGCCCAAAATACCCAGAATAAGAATAGTCCATAAAACTATGAGGGTAATAGAAATATTCTTAAAATGTGGGTTTGGTGGAACAAAATCGTCTCCGTAAGAATCCATTGTTTCATCAACATCTAACCAACTGGTCTTAACGTTATCTCTTGGACCAGCATTATTGTATGACGCTATTTTAGTAAGTGGTTTTGTCGCCTGACTAATACGTTTTTTAAAGATTTTTCGCACTTTTGGATTTCTCTATTTCTTTAAAATCTTCTGCATGATCTCTAATAAAATCAGACCAATTCTCATTAAAAGAATTATCGCCAAAAGAATCGTCATTATTGTTATTTGAGTTTTTGTCCTCAGGGTGAGGGGAGTTGGTATTCTTAGAAGAAGTCATAGATTATACTGTAGCAAGTCTGCTTGATTGCGTAATGATTAGCTTTTAGTAACTCTTGCTAGAAGGGGTTTTTAGAATGTTGTATTGGTTCTTTGTAAAGGGGTTTGGATTTATTGCGCGTTTACGGATTAATCCTACTGCTCAAGGCGTTAACAACATTCCTAAAAAAGGTGGGGCTATTATTGCCGCAAATCATCTTGCCGTGATTGACGATGCACTTTTACCTCTCACATGCCCTAGGATGATTCATTTTATGGGTAAAGCTGAGTATTTTGAAGGCAAAGGATTAAAGGGTCGCTTTAAAAAATGGTGGTTTACGTCCGTTGGTGTATTCCCAGTGGATCGTTCTGGAGGTTCTAAATCTCTTGGGGCATTGAATCATGCTCGTGAGATATTAGAAAATGGACAGCTTTTTGGAATTCATATTGAAGGAACTAGAAGTCCTGATGGAAGATTATATAAGGGACATACTGGTGCAGCTCGCTTAGCTTTGGAAACAGGATGCCCGATTATTCCAGTTGCGATTATTGGTACTAGGGAATTGCAAAGGCATGGTCAGGTTATGCCTGCAAAGGGCTATACAAAGGCTATTTATGGTGAGCCTATTGAAGTTGAAAAAATGAATCCAGAAGATATTACGCACGATATTCTTCGTGAGCTTACCGATAGAGTAACCAAGGCAATTCAAAAAATGAGCGGTCAAGAATATGTTGACGAATATGCTCAAACCGTTAAAAAACGTATTATGGCAGAATCGGCGAAATAAGCTGATAAATTGTTTGTTGTAGATTATTTGAGTAAAAATATTTTGATTCAAACAGCCTACAACATAACTCACAACATTTCATACAACATTTCATACAATGTGTGTGTAGCATTACCTACGTTATTTGTATAAATCAAATAACGGTTAATGTAACAACTGTTGGGTTTCCTCTTTCATCAAGAACACGAACTTGCGTACCAGGAGCTACAGACTGGAATCTTACCGTGTGCATAAAGTCTCCAAGCGGAGCGGAAACATTTACTTTTAGTCCTAGGGTTTCAAGAGCTTTTCGAGCGTCGTTAGCATTTTTATTGCGAACATCTGGCATAGTAACAGTTCTTGGACCTTTGGAAACAACGACATTGAGTTTATCTCCCCAATGAAGTTGCGCTCCTTTTTCTACAGATGTGCTAATAATTTTGCCTTTTTCAACGGTATCATTGAACTCTTCACTGTATGTTGGAACAAGTTTTGCGTCGTTAAATGCTTTATCCGCATCTTCTTTTGTTCGGTTAACAACATCTGGCATAGAAACAGGCATAGGACCTTTAGATAATACAACAGTAATGTTCTTATTGTGATTCATTTGCATTCCTGGTGTTGGAGAAATTTCTACAACACAGCCTTTAGGAACATCTAATGAATAAACGTCGTTGCTTTCTTTGTGATTAATAGAAGTAAAACCAGCTTTGCGTAAAGCTTTTATAGGATTCTTACCAGTTGTTGATGTTGGATCGATAATATCTTCAGGAATTGTAGATTGTCGTATTCCTTTTGACACAATAACATGAACTTTATTATTTCCGTGTTTAGATACATGACCGCCACTGAAATCAGGATTAGTGGAAATAATGTTTCCAGAAGGTATATTATCGCTAAATTCTTTTTGAACAGAATAAGGAATATTGGATATTTTAAGAGTTTGCTCGTAATCAAACCATGGAATATTTGTGATTTTGCAAGCTTCTTGTGTTTTGCATGACTGCGTATTTGGTTTCGGCAAAGACCAGTAGCTTCCAGGTCCTAGATAATACCAGTAAGAACCAAATGCGATTGCTGCTGCAACAACTGCCGCGCTGCTAACAGCTATAATAACAACTTTATTGTGTAATTTTTTATGATTAGAGTTTTGACTTTTACCGTCAGTGCTTAAATCATTCTTATTAAATTGAGGAGCACGCATAGCAATAGTTAGCATATTGCTATCATTAAAATCTTCAAGTTGATTCACACTGTTTGAAGAATTTTGACTATTGGAATAGTTAAAATCAGTGTTACTGTTTTTTTGAACTATTGTCATAGTTGCATCAATATCAGTTGTTTTATCAATATCAGTTGTTTTATCAATGTCTTTAGTTTTAGACAATACCTCATTTCCAATATTGTTAGGATTAGAACTACTCTGATTTACATTCTCTTTACTAACTTTATCAGCATTATTCGCATCGTTCGCATTAGGAGGAAGAGGTATGTTAGAGTAATTTCTTTTATCGAATTTATCTGAATCAGACATTCTATTTTCAGTTTTGATTGCGTCTAAAGTCGTATTTAAAAGTTGATCTTCATTATCGTAATTTGGATTAAACTTATATTGCCAATCTTCTTTAGGCATATTAGCGCAAATTTGTCTAAGCATACTAAGTGCTTTAGAAGCGTCACTCGGTCTTTTTTCCATTTCTCGAGCAGTAATAGATGCAAGAAAATCAGCTATAGAAGAGTTGATGTCGCTACAAATTGTTTTTATAGATGGAGTGTCTTCATGAACGTGCTTAAAAACAAGCGTAACAGGATTATCTGCGCTAAATGGAACACGTCCAGCAAGCATTTCCCAAGCCATCATTCCAGCAGAGTATAAGTCTCCTTGAGGAGTGGCAAGATTTTTTTCAATCATTTCTGGAGCTAGGTATGCGGCGGTTCCAAGAAGAAGACCAGTAGAAGAAAGTGTAGCTTGCGATATAGCGCGAGCAAGACCAAAATCAGTTATTTGCACGTGACCGCGGTCGTTAATAAGAATATTTTCTGGTTTAATATCCCTGTGTACAACACCAGCAAGGTGTGCGGATGCAAGACCATCTAAAGTTTCCGCGAGAACTCGAAGAGTGTCTTTTAGGCTAAATGTGCCATATTTGTTCATTTCGTATCTAAGATTTACTCCATGAACATATTCCATCACCAAGTAGTCAAGCCCTTCAAATTCGCCAGTATCGTAAACCTGAACAATATGAGGATTCGCTATTGCAGCGGCAGATGTAGCTTCACGCCTAAATCTTGCAATAAATTGCTCTCTATGCACTCCTTGAGCTAGTTGAGTATGCATGATTTTAAGCGCAACTGGGCGATTAAGACGCTCATCTTGCGCTTGATAAACGGTAGCCATGCCGCCTTCTGCTATCTTCCGCATTATGCGATAGCGATTCTCAATACACATTCCTGGTTGCGCTTGAACTTCACTCATGTAGTAAATCCCTTATACGCGTATTAAACCAACTACCTAAAAGTGTACAGGCAATACAGTATCCACTAAATATTTAGTATATCAGTGATTTTACTGCCATTCTCTAGGAATGAATTTGCTAGAAACCTCGTTCAATATGGATTTTCCAAATTCAGATAATGTACTGTTATCTATTTTTTCTTGCGATTCAACCCAAAGATTGTGAATGCGCTTTTTAGATTTACTTATAGCACCACTCTGATTGAAAATGTTAATAATCCTATTAACATCATCTTCATTGCGATTATTAGAGTTATAAGCATCTATCAAAAATAGACGGTCTTCGCTTGAAGAAAGATCTAGAGCATCAGCCAAAAGGACAGTGCGTTTACCTTCTCGAATATCGCCTCCAATAGGCTTTCCAGTGTGAGCAGAATCTGAAACAATATCAATAAGATCATCTGCAATCTGAAAAGCAATTCCCAATGGTTCACCAATATCATTCGCCAACTTAATAGCGTAATTTTTATTAAGTCCAGCAGATAAAAATCCGAGCGCAAGTGGAGCTATAGTTGTGTAACTTGCAGTTTTCCAACGAAAAACATTTATTGAGGATTCTGCTAGTTTCTTTGGATTTTTAAGGCTCATCATTTCTATGGAAAGATCTAAAACTTGACCAATACCAACATTTCTTTGCATATTTGCAAACTCGCCTAAAACTTCTTGAGGATTGCGCAAATTAGTACATGCTTTTCTAGTTATGTCAAAGCTTTGAGTTGCTAAAATATCTCCAAGCATTAATCCGAGTCCAATGCCGATATGCTTGCTATTGCATGCTTTGCTCAATGCGCAATATGCGCTTGGTCTTCCTCGTCTTAAAGCCGATTCGTCGATTATATCGTCATGTACAAGTGCTGCAGTTTGAAAGACTTCTAAAGCACATGCAACATCCAGCATTGCGCAATATGCAGTGTCTTTAGAGCAGTTACCGCGTACTGCATCGAAAGCTTCTAAAGCTAAGTAAGCTCTGAGTCTTTTGCCGCCTTCACTAGAAGAAATTGCTTGTTTCACTACATCTTTAAGTGTTTTATCACAACTAGAAATAAGGTTTTTACAAGCTAAAGAATTAAATTGGTCATAAATTAATTCGCTTATACGCGTCTCTATACATGACTTTTGCGAATCTAAACTCATATTAAGAGTTATCCACATGCCTTAGACATTACAAAATGAGTATTTTTCTAGTATTTTCTAGGATTTTATAGCCTTTAACCACATTGCGTTATTTTTATTGCACTAATTTGTTTCTGCTGCAAAACTCTTATTACCAAGTTAAAAACAGTATAAAAACACAACAAAATAAGGAGGAATTATGCGAATAAAAAGTGAATTGGAAAACAAGCAAGTTTTTGAAGATAATGATCATGAATATTCAACTTTGAAAGAATTAACAAATTTATATGCTGCAGGTATGTTTTGCGGAATATCTGAAGAGTACTTTGCTATGACTTGTGTTGCTGGAAATAGTATAGAAAAAGTGAATATCAGTAATGTTCCAAAAGAATGTATGACAGTTTTAGATATTCCTAAAGATTATATTAACAAACATCATAATTATGAAGATTATTGGATTAAATGTCTTAGAGATTTAACGCCAAATCTTTTTGAAAAATACATAGGCATAGATTATATGAGCAAAAATTTGAATGTTAAAAAAGAGGAAGCTGTATTTTCAAGTTATGATATTTTTGTTACACAATCTATACGAAACTGGCATAACATGGTTTCTAAAAAAGACGGCAATATTGTGGGTTATGACTTAATAATGTTGCCGATTGCAATGCTAAATAACATTAATGTTCGAGATACTCTTCTTGTGTCTTTACTAGACAGTAAAGGCGAGTATTACAACATAAATGATCTGCTCGTGCTAGCTTTAGCTCCACGAGAAAAAGAAAGATCTAAGGAATTAAGAGATTTTCTAGAAGAAAAATTTAACGAAGAATATGAGTTGCCTGATATTTGTAAAGCGCTAGACGTTGTTAACTTGCTAAAAGCTATGACTTATGTTGTAGATAATAATCCTAAATTAAAAGTACAAGTTTACGCATTAATGTCTTATATAAGCTGGTGGTTTAAGCTAGGAGATGTTGAAAGATACGTTTCAATGGCGCTAGAAATCGATCCTGATTGTTCTATGGCTATGATTGTGGATAATGCATACAAAAGTCATGTTGAGCCAGCATGGTGTAGAAAATTCGCCACGCCGCAAGTAGGGAAGCAGAAAAAATCGTCCTTAGAAGATGATTTACTTCTTAAGTAAAAGTTGCCCTTGCCATAACTATGCCTTTGTGGTATAGTGAGATGCCTTTAAAGGGCATAGCAAGGTATGATGAATGCCTTAATATGGCGGATTACTTTGCACATAGCAGGGAATCTACAGGAGGAAAAGTTTGGCGAGCGAAGATACATCTATTGTCGATTCCAAGATGGGCAAGGAAGAAAATCAGGAATTTAAAATGTCAGAAGATGTTGATGATCAAGATGTAGATGTTGACGTTGATGCAGACATGGATACAGATGAAGAACATATGGATTTAGAAGATTTTGATGAAATCCATGATGATCTTGATGTAGACGATGTTGATAATTTAGATGACGTTGACGATATGAATAATCTGGATGACATTCCAGATGATGAAGATTCCGAAGATTCTGACGATAATAAAGAAGAAGCGCCACAAGTTCCACAAGCAAAAGGTGCTTTTATTGTTCGAGATGATGATGACGACGATAATCTTACGCCTTCTGGAAATCCTAAGCGTCGAGTAATCGCCACTGGCGCTACAGCGGATCCTGTTAAGGATTATTTAAAGCAGATTGGTCGCGTGAGCCTGCTTAACGCAGAGCAGGAAGTTGATTTGTCAGAGCGTATTGAGGCTGGTTTGTATGCTCAGCATTTGCTTGATACGCAAATTGACCAAATGGAGTTTAAGCGTAAGCGTGAGCTTAAGTGGGCTGCAGCAGACGGTAAGAAAGCTAAAGATCATCTTCTTGAAGCAAACTTGCGTCTTGTGGTTTCTCTTGCAAAGCGTTATACAGGTAGAGGCATGCTTTTCCTTGATTTGATTCAGGAAGGTAATCTTGGTTTAATTCGCGCAGTAGAAAAGTTCGATTGGAAGAAGGGCTTTAAGTTCTCAACCTATGCTACTTGGTGGATTCGCCAGGCTATTACTCGTGCTATGGCAGATCAGGCTCGTACTATTCGAGTTCCAGTGCATATGGTTGAAGTTATTAATAAGCTTTCTAGAGTTCAGCGCCAGATGCTTCAAGATTTGGGTCGCGAACCTACGCCAGATGAGCTTGCGCGCGAGCTTGATATGCCTGTTGAAAAGGTGCAAGAAGTACAGAAGTATGGTCGTGAGCCAATTTCTTTGCACACTCCTTTGGGTGAAGATGGTGATTCTGAGTTTGGCGATTTGATTGAAGATACTGATGCAATCGCTCCATCGGACGCTGTAGCATTCTCGCTTCTTCAGGAACAATTTAGACAAGTTCTTGAAACTTTGTCTCCTAGGGAAGCTGGCGTTATTAAAATGCGCTACGGTTTGGAAGATGGTCAGCCAAAGACTTTGGATGATATTGGTCGAGTATATGGTGTTACTCGTGAGCGTATTCGTCAGATTGAGTCTAAGACAATGTCTAAGTTGCGCCATCCTTCTAGATCGCAAACTTTGCGTGACTTCTTAGATCAGTGATTTTAGAATAATTAACAAGTAAAGTGTCGTATTGTTGCTTTGTTTAGCAGGGATGCGACACTTATTGCTTAGTGGTTGCTTAATATTCGTGTTGTACAAGGGGTAGAAGTGGTCTCTAATAAAGATCGAGAACAGTATGATGCCGACAGTTTGACTGTGCTTGAAGGCTTGGATGCTGTACGAAAGCGCCCAGGCATGTATATTGGCACCACTGATAGTCAAGGTTTAATGCATTGCCTTTGGGAAATCATTGATAATGCTGTTGATGAGGCTTTAGCTGGGGCTTGTGACCATATTATCGTCACTCTTCACGACGATGGTTCTATTGAAGTTGCAGATAATGGTCGTGGTATTCCAGTAGATGTAGAGCCTAAAACAAAACTTACAGGTGTTGAAGTCGTTTTAACTAAGCTTCATGCTGGAGCTAAGTTTGGTAATGCTTCGTACAATGCTGCAGGTGGCTTGCATGGCGTTGGATCTTCTGTTGTAAATGCGTTGAGCTTGCGATTGGATGTTGAAGTTGATCGTGATGGTAAAACGCATCACATGGCTTTCCATCAGGGTCATCCTGGAGTTTATAGTGACGCAGATCCAATGCATCCGTCTCCAGTTTCTCCGTTTAAGCGCACTCGCAAGAACAAGCCTACTGAGCTTGAGATTATTGGTACTGTTTCGCCAAAAACTACAGGTACTCGAGTTCGCTATTGGGCTGATCCTGAGATTTTTAACTCAACAGCTCGCTTTAGTTATGAACAGTTAATTGATCGAGTTCGTCAAACTAGTTTTTTGGTTCCAGGCTTGCGCATTACTGTTATTGACGAACACGTGCCAGAAGGCGAATTTAGCGATATTCAAGAGATTGATGTTAGCGCTAGTGATGATGCGAATGCTAATACTAGTGATTTAACAGATGATTTGGCTTTTAAGGATGAATCGCAAGCAACCGTAGATAATGAATCTAATGAGCTAAATCAATCTGAATATGAATCAGAAGAATCTGAATCTGATGGCGAATCAGAAGAAACCACTGCGCAATCTGTTGCAAATAGTGAGTCTTCTAGAGAATTGCAAAATAAGCATCATCCTCGAGTGGTTGAATTTTTGCATAACGGCGGAGTAAAAGATTTCGTTGATTTTCTTTCAAAGGGTCAAGCAGTCTCAGATATTTGGCGTATTTCTGGCGAAGATACGTATGTAGAGGAGACACAAGCTGTTGATTCTGCTGGAGATTTACATGCTCAGCAAGTGACGCGTAAATGTGGCGTTGACATTGCAATGCGCTGGGTAAATGGCTACGATTCAACGATTATTAGTTTCGTAAACGTTGTTGAAACTCCTGGCGGAGGCATGCACGTAGACGGATTCTTGCAAGGATTGACTAAGCAAATTCGTAAAGCTGTTGAAGATAATGCTCGCAAGCTAAAAGTAAATCTTAAAGATTCAAACACTAAGATTGAGAGAGACGATATTTTAGCTGGAATGGTTGCTGTTGTAACAGTTCGCATTGCTGAACCTCAATTCCAAGGTCAAACTAAAGATGTTCTTGGAACTGCTCAAGTTAAGCCAATCGTTACTAAAATGACGGATGCTCAATTTGGGGAGATGATTAGCGGGTCCAAGAGAGGATTCAAAGAACAGTCTGCCAGAGTTTTAGAAAAAATTGTTTCCGAAATGCATGCGCGTATTCAAGCGCGTAAAACTAAAGAAGTTACTCGTAGAAAGAATGCACTTGAGTCTGCTTCAATGCCACCAAAGCTTTCTGATTGCCAGCCTGGAAATGACGATGTTGCAGAACTTTTCATCGTCGAGGGCGATTCTGCACTTGGAACTGCAAAAGCTGCTAGAAACTCTGCTTTCCAAGCGCTTTTGCCAATACGCGGTAAGATTTTGAACGTTCAAAAAGCAAGTCTTGCGCAAATGCTTTCCAACAAGGAGTGCGCTGCAATCATTCAAGTTGTTGGAGCAGGGTCGGGCGCAAGTTTTGATATTTCGCAAGCGCGTTATAACAAGATTGTTATGATGACCGATGCAGATGTTGATGGCGCGCATATTCGTATTTTGTTGCTAACGCTGTTCTACCGCTATATGCGTCCGCTTATTGAGAACGGGCATGTTTATGCTGCTGTGCCGCCTCTTCACAGAATTGCTCTCGCTGGAAAGCACAAAGGCGAGTATATTTACACGTATTCCGATGACGAATTGGCTGGAAAGCTTGATGATTTGCAAGCTAAGGGCATTGATTTTAACAGCGATATTCAGCGCTACAAGGGCTTGGGTGAGATGGATGCGGATCAGCTTGCAGACACCACTATGGACCCTAGAACGCGAATGCTAAGAAGAATTCGTATGGAAGATGCTCAGCAGGCGAGCGAAGTATTCGATTTGCTTATGGGTGATGATGTTCCTCCGCGCAAGCAGTTTATTGTTGATAATGCGGACGACTTCGATCGTTCCAAAATCGATACCTGATTTTGTTTTACTTGTGCGTTAAGTTACTTAATTTGTAATTTTCTTCGCATTGCATGATGTGTATGACAAATTTTGAATTGTAATTACATTATGACATTTAGTTAAGTTATAATGATTTTATGATATAATTGCGAATGCAGGTTTGCTTCAATAGTGGAAGTGAGTCTGGGATTTTGCATTTACTGATTTTATTAGAATTTGTTTTATAAGAGGGAAAAATGAACAAGAAAACTGTGATTTTATTATCGACTACGATGATGAGTATTGCTACTGCTGCTTGCGCTTTTTGCATGGCTCAAACTGCAAATGCTGCTGATACTTACGTGGATTCTGGCACTTCCACTGCAAAAGTTACTACCCCCCCCCCCCAATTGAAAATAGCTCTTCTCAAAAAACCAATTCTTCTGAGACAAATGGCATAAAGTCTTCTGATCCTTCTGATTCTTCTGATAAAGATAATATAAAACCTGAAACGAATTCGAAACCAAATTCTAATACAAAGACTGAATCCAAGCTTGAGACTAAGAGTAATGTAAAGTCTAGTATCAAGCTTTCTGCAAATACTAATGTAAATTCTGTAGTTGAGACTACTACTAAATCTAATGCAGATTCTGTTGTAAATACTGATACAAAGACTGAATTAAATATTTATTCAAAGTCTAAGGGTGAGGAAGCTCCAGTTTCACCAACAATTTTTAATCAAGCGCTTTTTGCTAGTGGTAAGCCAGCTCCTAATCAAACTCCTAAACCTCAAACACAAACGACTGAGCTTAAGGTAAGTCTTTGCTGGGAAACCATGAACAAAGATAATAAAAATGCATTTATTAAGAGCGATAGCGATTTTGGTCAATTGAATTTTGAGAATTGGGACTTTGGTTCCACGCTAGATTCTTCTAGGAAAGACGTAAAGGACGCGTTTAAGAATATCCAGTTTCAGATAAAAGATACAACTGATAACAAGGTAGTAGCAACAACTACTGGCACCTATGATCCTGATACTGCTACTAGTGCAACCAAAAGCTTGGGTAGTTATGATTCAAACCATACATATGAAGTGTCAGTGGTAAACAGCACAGTTCCAAGCCCGTATTATGTGACATACAATAATGTTTCTGTAGATGAAGGTGATGAATTTACACCTAGTGTTAGCAACTTTACGTGGAACCCATCTAAAGGGTCTAATAAAAAGTCTCAAAACAAATATTTCCGTTTAAATGTATTGGAAATTGTTTATGCGAAGGATGAGTCTGTGGCAGACAAGTGCTTCTCGTATGAGCAGCCAAAAAAGGATGACGGAAACTATCGATCTGATGGTAACTGGAATTTCAAGTATAACAAGGATAATATTTTTGAGCGTATTCGTGTAAAAGATAATGCTATTCAGTTCCCAACGGATGAAAATGGCAAACCTAAGGTTCCTGTTAAAGCTGGTTACAAGTTTGTTGGTTGGCAGTTCTATGTTGCTAAAAAAACAGATAATCGTCCATACACGTCGTTTGACCGTATGAGTGATGACGATAAAAAGATCATTAATAGTACAACTGTTGCGTATTCGGATTTTGGTACTAAGCCATTTATTGATTATCCGTATATTTTTGCGCTGATAAGGGATAACAAGGGCGTTAATACATTTGGTAGTAAACTCGGTACGCAGTATTGCTCTACAAATCACACATTTGTTGTATTCCCTAAGTGGGAGGTTGCTGGTCATACAGTTACTTTTATGGATGGAGATACTCAATATGCACAAGTAAAAGTGCAAGACAATAAGTCTATTAGTGGTGATGAATGGACTGACCAGTCTATGCCTGCTAATCCTACTAAAGCTGGTTTTACTTTTAATGGTTGGTATCAGGATAAAAATGGAACTGGTGATGCGTTTACTGGTGATACTGTTGTAGCTAATAGTGATATGACTGTATATGCGTCGTATGTAAAAGAAACATCTCCTACACCATCTCCTACACCGTCTCCAACTCCTGAACCAACACCAACGCCGACTCCTATGCCTGAGCCAGATGTGACTCCTGAACCTGAGCCAATACCAGTTCCTGACGTTCCTGATGTTCCTGATGTTCCTTATGTGCCTGATGATCCGTGGATTCCTGTTCCTGAGATTGTTCCTGAGAATCCAGAGTATTCTGTTGTTGAGCAGCCTGTGTTGAATCCTGTTCGTACTGCAGATAAGCCAGTGGAGCATTCTGTTGAGCAGCGTTTTAAGGCTGTTGATGCTGGTGAGGCTTATAATGTTAAGGCTCCTGCTAAGCATTTGCCTGATACTGGTGTTTCACTGGTTATGTCTATAAGTGCTTTGTTTGTGTCTTTGTTTGCTGGCTTTGGTTTGTCTATGTTCAAGTCTCGCCGCAAGCATTAAATATGCATGTAGTAGGTTGATTTTATGTAAGAATCTAGTTATGTTGTGTTGATATTGTGATTCAAGAATTCCCCCTGTTGTGTAACTTGTATGGTTGTTTGCAGGGGGAATTTGATTTTATTGTGTTTTGTTTCTGTTTCGCTTTATTTACTGGCAAACATATCTTTCGCATACTGGCGAATATCATCTGGATTTATCATATTGTATTTTTCTTTTATTTTTGTGAAGTATTCGCCAATTATCTTTTTGCTGATTATTTTATTTGATGAATCATTAGTTTTTAGATTTCCGCGAGTAAGTATCCAAGGCTCCTCATGATGCGTAAATCGTTCAAGTTCTTTACCGCTGTAGCAGCAAAGATTATCAATAACGCTATCGCATACTGCTTTTTCGGTAGCTGATAGTGTGGTTGTTAGTTCTGATGTAAATAATGTCACATCACTTTTTTGAACATGTTTGTAATCCGCTAATTTTTCTGATGATTTAATTCCTGATATTTCTGTTGTCGGTGAAGCTATTGGAGTAAAAGTGTAGTCTTTATAACGCAAATAGACGTCTTTATATACAGGTCCATGAATCCATGCTTGACAATCATCGGTAAATATGAATGATTTATAAAAAGCGAAATAAAAACCCTGAATGTAGTATAAGGATTTTTGCAAGGCTAGGGTAGTTATATCCTCACACTTTATAAGCAAGTATTGTATTACATTGTTTATTTTGTCACTCGACTTATTGCCATCAAAGTTATTGTTTGCAAAGTTATTTTGTAATTCGCGTATTAGTTTTTGTGTTGCTTTATAACTTTTTTCGTAACTAATTGCAGATTTCAGATTATCCTTATTGCTGATTAATAATTGCAAGTAATATTCCGGATCATTATAAATGCGTAGCAAAATATCAGAATATTGTTTTGAAGGAATGTCTCCGTCTGCAAATCTAGAAAACGTTTGTTCACCCCAACCGAGAAGCAGTGAAAGTGGACGCTTGCCTATTGAGTATTTAGCAGGTATTTCGTTGATTTTGTCAAGCGGAATAATATTGTTTTCTTTACGATACTCGTCATACAATGCTCGAAGATTCGCGTCAATAATTTCGGGTACATATACAGCAGAGCCGCATTCTTTGCAGTGTGCTTCTGTGCCAGTGTAGGAATATTGTTTTCCTTTGATAGATGCAGTCATTGGAACGGATTTTGTTGAGTACTCAACGTCATTCCTGCATTCTTCACAAAATGTCTTATTATCTTTCATTATGAGCCTTTTATTGAAAATTAGCAGATTTATTATCTTTTTGAGTTGTTTATTAGATTATTTAAATAAATAATCTATCTGTTTATTTGCTTTATGGAATGAAATAACAACTGTTCTATTTTGCTGAGAAATAGTAATGATATTAAACTTCGTGTAAATGTTTACCATCTCACATTTACCTACGTGTGATAGTTTTACGCGTGGTGCGAATACGTAAAGCGTTTCATATTCATAGCCTCTTTTTTTGTTTTTTAACGAATGACAAAAATCTTCCACTTCTATGTTGAGAAGTATATTTTTCTGAATATCTGATCGTATGTTGTATTCTCGAATGAAGTTTATGTTTTCTTGACGATTTTCGTTTAATGAGATGGTAAAACGGTCATTCCTTATGCAGTCTTTTATCTTTGCAAGTATTGCTGAAATTTCTTCTTTTGTGTAATTCTGATTATAGTTCTTGTTCATACATCACCTCTAGTCGTATGATACAAAAAATAGGTGCATTTATCAAGAAAAATGCATCTATTGATGCATAAATAATTTCTAAGCATTCTAGAATAAAATTTATTAGCCTTATTAATGTATTTGGCTTGTTTTTATCCTTTAAGATTATCTTCAATAAAATGTAAATTTGAAACTTTTATTTAGTTTAAATAAGACGTTGAACTCATTTGGTCACTTACAGTATTGCTTATGCTGTTGAATATTGTATCATTTTTATTGTTGCTAATTTTTGTCTTTCCTAGTAACACATATTTGCAGTAGGAGTGTTGCATGACTGATTTAGATGCTATTTTTGATCTCTCTACAACAGATTGTGCTCTTTGCAAGAAATATAATATTCCCAATTCTGATACGCTTGCTGCATTTGAAGAAGCTAAGCAAATGAAATATGATCCTAATGCGAAAACTTATAACTAGTTTTATGAATTAATATGTGAATATGATTAATCTTCTTCTTGCAATTATTTATCTAGCATTTATCAGTTTGGGTTTGCCTGATGCTCTTTTAGGATCTGCTTGGCCGACTATGAGTCACGATATTGGCGCGCAAATTTCTTGGGCTGGCGGAATATCAATGGTTATTTCTGCAGGAACTATTGTTTCTGCTCTACTGAGTGACAGGATGACTAAGCGTTTTGGTGCAGGCAAAGTTACGTTTGTGTCTGTTGCTTTAACTGCATTGGCATTGTTGGGTTTTTCTTTTGCGCCGAATTATATTGTGCTTATTTTGTTAGCAATCCCGTACGGGCTAGGTGCTGGAGGGGTAGACGCTGCTCTTAATAATTATGTTGCTTTGCACTACGAAAGCCGTCATATGAGCTGGCTTCACTGCATGTGGGGTATTGGAGCTTCAGCTGGACCTTACGTTATGGGTTTTGCGCTTTCTCACGGATTTGGATGGTCTGCAGGATATCAGTATATTGCGATTGTTCAAGTGATATTAACTGTAATATTGTTTATAAGTTTGCCATTGTGGAATAATCGTAAAGCACATGAATTACAGAAATCTATTCAGATATCTAAAGAATATTCTAAAACGCTATCTTTTGCGGAAGTTTTGCGCATTCCTGGAGCTAAAAATATTCTTATAATGTTCTTCTGCTACTGTGCTATTGAACAGACTGCAGGATTATGGGCTAGTAGTTACATGGTTTTGTATGGGTCCGTTAGTCGTGTTGTTGCAGCGGGATGGGCAAGTTTATTTTATGTTGGTATTACAGCAGGACGATTTATAAGCGGATTTTTGACAATGCGTTTTAATGACGAAAACATGATTCGTCTTGGACAACTAGTGATGATTCTAGGCATTCTTGTGTTGTTATTGCCATTGCCAAATCATATAGCATTAGTTGCAGGATTTGTGATTATTGGTTTAGGGTGTGCGCCTATTTATCCATGTGTTATTCACTCTACACCGCATTATTTTGGAGCTGATAAATCACAAGCGATTGTTGGCATGCAAATGGCTAGCGCGTATATTGGATCAATGTTGATGCCTGCAATCTTTGGGTTTATTGGTCAAAACGTGTCTATGTCTTTGCTTCCAGCATATTTGATTATTTTGCTATCTATAATGGCGTTTATGCATATGCAATTGCTTCGGACTTGCAAAAGTTGAGTATGAGAATGTTTTTGTGTGATTGTTTGCTTAATGGTTGTTTGTTTAAGATTTATTAAGACTATTGTGAGTTTGATTACATTTTGTTGCGATTGGAATTGCTATTGCAATTGTGAGTTATAGAATGTCTGAAGATTCAATGCTGTTAAATGCCTAGTATTATACTTGTTTTGGTGTTGATTCCGTTATTTTGGTAATTATTCTAGAAAATTTGGTTTTGCAGGAGGAAAAATGAGTAAGAGAACTAACATAATTTTGACTAGCACTATGATGGGTATTGCTACTGCTGCGTGTGCTTTTTGTGTAGCGCAAAGTGCAAATGCTACCGAAATGTCAGCTGCTTCTTCTGGTGTTAATACGTCTGTAAATTCTTTTGCCGTAGATTCTAAAACAGCCAATGGGGGGGGGGGGGCTTTAGATAGCACTTCCGTAAAATCCTATGAAAATATCAACTCCTCCAATTCTACTGAATCTGCAAAACCTGCCGAAACCACAAAATCTACTAAATCTTCTAAAGCTTCTGAATCTGTAACTGATGCTGAAAATTCTGAAAATGCTATACTTACTCAAACTCTTATTGATGTAAGCAATACTAATCTTTCAACAAGTAATCGTGAAGATAGAAATGTACCTGAATCTGAAGAATCTAGGTCAGCTTCAACTGATTCGGGTACTACAGATGATGCATCTTTAACTTGGACTCGTGAGGATTTTAATATTACCAAAGATGGGAAGCAGATTGGATATAGACAAGACATTAGTACTCCTACTGGTACTGTTAATGAAGTTGTTCCAGGTCTTAACGAAAAAGGACTTGCCAAGCTTAAGAAAAATCCACATATTGTAATTCCAGAAGGTATAGAAGTAATTGGAGAAGTTGCTTTTACAGGTAAAGCGAAACAAGTTGGCAAAAATCATGAGCATATCGAGGGTGAACATTATATAGAAAGTGTCACTCTTCCGCAATCTCTTAAAATCATCGAATACGGTGCGTTCGGCTGGAACAAAATTAAGGGAACTGTTACTATTCCGAAAAGTGTAATTTCAATACATAATGGTGCTTTTGTAGCTAATGAAATTGAAAAAGTTGTGTTTGAAGGCGTAATTGATGACAAGGGCAAAGAGCACGATTCAGACTCTAAGCCGTATTATCTTTCTGGAATTGGTAGCGATGCTTTCCAAGGTAATAAAATTACTGAAATTGATGTAAAAGATAATTTGGCTAAGTATCAATTATTCCCATCTAATAATCCGCAGAAGGGCGATTCTGTGTTCGATAACCAGAATCCTGGAACTTTCACTATTGAAGTAGGAGACGAATATAAAAGTCCTATTAAAATTACGAAAGAAGGTGTCAATCAGAGTATTAATGTAGTGGAAGGATTCAAAGAAGATGGTACTCCAGTACAGATTGAAAATTCATCTTATTTTAAGAAGAATAAAGAAGGCAAATATATAGCAGTAAAATCTGGCAAGTTTGAAGGTCAGTGCCTGTTTTACGATATTATCAATGGACAATTTAGGATAATTGGTATTTCGCACTTTACCTACAACATTGTTCCTAAAACTAAGATCTACAAAGTCACTTTTGTGAATGATAGCAATGAAAATTATGCTTCTGTGCAAGTTAAGGAAAACAAAAGCATAAGTGAAAATAGTATTGACAATCAGAAAATGCCTAAGAATCCTTCTAAGAAAGGTTACACTTTTAGAGAGTGGAATGCAGATTCTACAGGTAAGGATAAAAGCAAAATATTTACTGAAAAAACTACAGTAAAGGGTGACATAACAGTTTATGCTATTTATGATTTAAATGCGACTGTTATGAATGTTGCTCCAACTCTTACATTGCAGGATAAGACTATTACCGTTGGTGATTCTCTTGATTTAAATAGTCTTGTTGTATCTGCTACAGATCCTGAAGATGGAGACCTAAAAAATGAGGTTAAGATTACTGATAATGGTGGTTTTGATAATACAAAGCTTGGCGTTTATGAAGTGACATTTACTTTATCTGATAAAGGGAAGGCAAGTGTAACTAAGACTGCTACTGTTAGAGTTGTTAAGAAACCAATGCCATCTCCTGTTCCAACACCGACCCCAGATCCTGAGCCAATACCAGATCCTGACGTTCCTGATGTTCCTGGTGGTTTGTGGATTCCTCTTCCTGAGATTGTTCCTGAGAATCCAGAGTATTCTGTTGTTGAGCAGCCTGTGTTGAATCCTGTTCATTCTTCGGATAAGCCGGTGGAGCATTCTGTTGAGCAGAGTTTTAAAGCTGTTGATGCTGGTGAGGATTACAATGTTAAGGCTCCTGCTAAGCATTTGCCTGATACTGGTGTTTCAGCAACTTCAACATTTGTGATTTCAATCATATCCCTTTTCGCTGGTTTTTCTAGTTTGCTTGCTGGAATAGCTAAACGCAAAAATTAGTATTGCATTTATGAATGTTTTGAGCGAATGCTGATAATTTCCCTCTGATGTTTTATATATCAGGGGGAAATTCGTTACTATCGTATTGTCTACTTTCAAGCAAATATTGTGTGCATCTACTTATATTTAATGTTTATTTATTGTATAATCAAAAGTGTTTATAAGTTTTGTGGATTTAAGCTTTGCTTAATGGTTGTTTGTACAATTTATGTAATTTTATGAGTTTTTAGTGAAGAGGCTAAAATGAATAAAAAAACTGCAATCGTGTTGTCAACGACGATGATGAGTATTGCTACTGCGGCTTGCGCTTTTTGCATGGCTCAAACTGCGAATGCGTCTGAAGATAATTCTGCATCAGATGTGAAGCAGAATGTCACTAGTGTTGATTTTTCTAATGGGGGGGGGGGTTCCCGGTGATTTAGCAAAGTCACAAAAATCTGTAAAATCACAAGAAAATGTGCAGAATGATATATCTGCAAAGTCGCGCGATTTGGCGCAGTCACATGCTTCTAAACAGTCACAAGAAATTATTAGAAAACAGAAGTCTGATTCTGAAGATCATGAATCTAACTTTGCTAATGCTGATCCTTCCAGTAGTGAAACTAGGTTGACATCTTCCTCTGACTATAGTGGTTCTGTTGCCGATAACAAAGCTGATAAAAGAAATGATCCTACTGATGCGGATAAACCAAAAAACGATGAAGTAAGTACACAAAAATCAGTTAAAGCAGCAAAAGATGATAGGGCGTCAACAGATTCTACAAATAATGGCGAGAAGAAAAGCGAAGTTAAGCCTAATAAAGATGGCATATATGATTTTAGTAATGACAAGAATGTAACCAATCCGTTCCCGAATGTTATTACACCTGCTGAAGTCAAAGAGCTGCAGGATAAAACAACATCTGTTAGACCTCTGCCTTCTATTCAAAAGATTTTTTATACGCCTTATGGCAAGAAATTTTCTGTAGAGAATGGTCAAGCATCTGGCGATACTAGAAGTATTAATGAGATTATCAATACATATAATGGCAGGCTTGGAAGAGTTGATACATTCATATTTTTCCCGCGGGTTGATAAAGAAAGTGTATATACTGCCGATGGTCAATTTTACCCATACAGATCATCCCGCGAGCTAAAAAATCCAGATGGATCAGCAGATTTTGACTTTAATAAAGCTCCCGACAATAAGATCTCATACAGGCTCGAGGTAAATGGGAAGCTTATTGGATCCAATTTGGCTGATAAGACAAATATCACAGTATATATGAGAAAGAACCAAACGTTTATTCATGTTGTTATGGAGGGTGACAACACTCATGAAGCTATTTTTGGCTATGAAGGATTTAATCATGAAGACTCATCTGGAATTTTTGGATATGTCGCCTTTCTACCTGAATGTGGCGCGCAATTTCACTTTGTAGATGATTTGCAATATCGCAAGGCAGCAAACATTAAAGGGAATGATGATCTTCCACAACGTAGTTCTGGTGAAGCTGATAGGTTCTCTACTAAACCGTTTACCAAGTTGGATTTATCCGATTTGTCTGACGCGAAAAATATTTCCAAAGTTAGGTTTGGTAATAATCAGGTTGTCAGAAATATGTATACGCCTCTTCTAAGCTACGAAGGCGATCCCAAGAAAGATTCTATTAAGCGCCCAACTATGGAAGAGCTTAAAAACACGCAAATCACTGGTTATTTGTATTACAGTAATGATATAGACACGCCAAAAGACGGTACTTTTACTACTAAAAATGCTGACAAAAAACCTGGAAATTTCAATTACGGTATTGTTCGAGATAAAGATGACAATCAACTAAATACAAAGCATTATTATGTGACATTTAGACCAATTCCTACTCAGCTTGTTGTGCGATACAAAGATTTGCAAAACAAGATCGAGAGTGGTAAGAAATTTGGACTTTACGTTGGCGATAAGCAAATTGCTGGTGATTTCAAGTCATCTGAGTCTAGCGCAGCTCCAGAGTTAAACGCATTACAATCAATGATAACAAATAAAAATACGGCTTTGCTTAGTGAAGCTGCTGGTTATCTTTCCAATGGTTTTGCTTATTTGTCTCCTGGAAACTACATCGTAAAGTCTGCTGCTGAAGCGCCTACAAACTATGAGTGGGTTGTTGAACCAGAAAATTCAGCAGATATTAATAGTGCTCCAACTAGTGCGAATGTTAATATTGCAGTGCACAAAGATGATAATGTTTCTACTCAAAAAGTTGTTACTTTTGTGTTGAGAAGAAAGATTGCTACCGTCAAATTTATAAATGGTGATGACAAGAAACCGTATGCTACTGTGAAAGTTCAGCAAGGTCTCTCTATTAGTGGTGATAAATTAACTGATCAGTCTATGCCTGATAATCCTACTAAAGCTGGTTTTACTTTTAATGGTTGGTATCAGGATAAAAATGGAACTGGGGATGCGTTTACTGCGTCCACAATCGTAAGTGAGGATACTACTGTTTACGCCATTTATACGCAAATACCGCCTGCACCTACACCTGAGCCAACTCCTGAACCAACACCAACGCCGACTCCAGCTCCTGAGCCAGATGTGACTCCTGAACTTGAGCCAATACCAGTTCCTGACGTTCCTGATGTTCCTGATGATTCGTGGATTCCTCTTCCTGAGGTTGTTCCTGAGAATCCAGAGTATTCTGTTGTTGAGCAGCCTGTGTTGAATCCTGTTCATTCTTCGGATAAGCCAGTGGGGCATTCTGTTGAGCAGCGTTTTAAGGCTGTTGATGCTGGTGAAGCTTATAGTGCTAAGGTTCCTGCTAAGCATTTGCCTGATACTGGTGTTTCGCTGGTTATGTCTATAAGTGCTTTGTTTGTGTCTTTGTTTGCTGGCTTTGGTTTGTCTCTATTCAAGTCTCGCCGCAAGCATTAAATATGCATGTAGTAGGTTGATTTTATGTAAGAATCTAAGTTATGTTGTGTTGATATTGTGATTCAAGAATTCCCCCTGTTGTGTAACTCGTATGGTTGTTCGCAGGGGGAATTTGATTTTATTGTGTTTTTGCTGATTATTTTATTTGATGAATCATTAGTTTTAGATTGCCGCGAATAAGTATCCAAGGCTCCTCATGATGCGTAAATCGTTCAAGTTCTTTACCACTGTAGCAACAAAATCGCAACTATAGCAGTAAAGATGATTACCCAATATGCGCAATAGGGGAAACCAGCTCGGTTCCAGAAGCATCTCTTCGCATATCTGGCTTAGGCAGCTCTACGTTTGCTCCACGTTGTGTAGTTGCGTAAAGCGGATAATTGCCAACGTATGCTGCCAAAATTGTGTTTTGCCCTTTAAGGAATCGCTGCGATCGCACGCCTCCTGTGCCGCGCCCCTTTGTAGGATACATTTCTAATGGTGTAATCTTTGCAGCTCCGTTTTCTGTTCCAGCAAGCGCATCGCTATCTCCAGCAAGAGTGAACACTACGCTTCCAGAAGCAGAAAATAGACCATTTTCGCCCTCTTCGTAATTCCATTCAACATCATTTTTAGCAACTACAGCAAAAGCAGAAACAGTGCATCCTTCATTAAGCCTAATTCCTGCCATTCCAGCGGAGTTTCGCCCCTGAGGTCTAACTTGTTTTGCGTCGAATGTAAGAAGAGAAGAATCGCTGCTTATAAACACAAGCCTATCTTCATCATTAGCGAGTGCTGCATTAATAACTGAATCATTGTCTTTTAAGTCAATAATGCTCCAAGAATCCATTGTTGTTGGCGATTCAAAATTCCATCGTTTTACGATGCCATTCTTTGTTCCTATTGCAAGAGGAGTTTTAGAAGATATAGGAGTTTTAGAATCAGAATCGCTTAATGCAATAGCAGCTACGACTTTCTCTCCTCTAATTGGGTCTGTGCTTTGAGTAGAAGTTAATAATTCGCTTGCTTTAACACCATTGGAAAGAGATTCCGAAACGTTTTCATCTCCTTGATTTAAATGTGGCAAGTCTGCAACATGCGCTATTACTAATCGCCCTGCGGATGTTATTAAAGCGTATGTTGCTCGCGTAGTAGTAGTAAACACGTTTAAGCATGGAGTGTCAAAGATATTTGAAGAATGTGATTGCCATCTATTAAATGTTTCAACACTAGTTCTTGCTATAAGACCAGATGTGCTTAAAGCTACGGCGCACGGTTCGTCGCTTAATTGCAAAGCTGCTGAAGTTGCGTCAGTGTCTCCAGACTTACGAGCGGCGCTTGCGGCTGCTGCAACATCTGCCTGGGCATTTGTCAATTGATTTGCTGCAATAACTGCGTCCATAGCTGAATCAGAATTAACTTCTTTACTGTTTTTAGTGCAAACAGGCGTAAAGCTGCCGTCTTCTTGTTCGTCTAAAAGAATTGTTCTGCGCGGAGTATCCCACTGTTTTACAGCGTAATCCATTTCTGCAATCACAACTTTGTCTAGCTGGCTTGCGGAGCTTAGAATCTCGTTAAGTTCATCTATTTTTTGCAATAAGTCGTTTTTTTCGCCTTCTAGCTCGATTCGACTCATTTTTGTAAGTCTTCTAAGTCTTAAGTCAAGAATGTATTGCGCTTGAATCTCGTCTAAATCAAATACGCTAATAAGCTTTGATTTAGCGGTTTCTGCGTCTTCGGAAGACCTAATTACTTGTATTACTTCGTCAATGTCTAGCATTGCAAGAAGCAAGCCTTCTACAAGGTGCAGTCTCTCTTTGGCTTTGTTTAGTCTAAATTCGCTGCGCCTTCTAATAACGGTTCTTCTGTGCAAAATCCACACGTCTAGAAGCTCTCGAAGACCCATTGTGTGAGGTCTTCCATCAACTAGTGCAACGTTGTTAATCGTAAAGCTTTCTTGCAGCGGAGTGTGCTTAAAAAGTTGCGCAAGAACCGCGTTTGGGTCGAATCCTGTTTTTATTTCGATTACGATTCGCGTTCCGTTATGTCTATCTGTTAAGTCTATTGCTCCAGATATTCCGTCTAGTTTGCGCGCTTTTATGCCTTGAGATATGCGTTCGAGCACGCGCTCTGGTCCAACCATAAATGGTAATTCGGTAACAATAATCGCCTTTTTGCGCGCTGTAACGTTTTCAATATGCGTTTTCGATCTAGTTGTAAAAGCGCCTCTTCCAGTTTCGTACGCTTCGCGGATTCCACTTCGCCCAATAATTATGCCGCCGCCAGGCCAGTCTGGTCCTGGAACTATTTGCATTAAATCGTCTAGAGTAGCATTTGGATGCTTCATAACGTATTTTGCTGCAGCTACGACTTCGCCAAGATTGTGAGTAGCCATATTTGTGGCCATTCCAACTGCGATTCCAGAAGCTCCGTTTACAAGCAAGTTTGGTATAGCGGCAGGCAGAACAGTTGGTTCTTTTAGCTTATTGTCATAGTTTGGAGCAAAGTCAACAGTGTCTTCGTTTATATCTGCATTCATTCCAAGTGCTGCTGGAGCTAGTCGCGCTTCCGTGTACCTAGATGCTGCAGGACCGTCGTCTAAGGAACCAAAGTTTCCATGACCGTCAACCAGAGGGAGTCTAAGAGAAAATGGCTGAGCCAAACGCACCATTGCCTCGTAAATTGCGGAATCTCCATGCGGATGCAGTTTTCCCATAACTTCGCCTACAACGCGAGCAGACTTCATGTATGCGTGTTCTGGGGTAAGGTTCATGTTTCCCATTTGATACACGATTCGGCGCTGTACAGGCTTCATTCCATCTCTAGCGTCTGGCAATGCGCGCGCGTAAATCACCGAGTATGCGTATTCGAGGAATGATTTGCTCATTTCTTCGTTAAGCGGCGTTTCAACAATGTTTTCCTTAACCTTTCTAGGGTCGAAGGTTTGTTTTGCTGATTTGCTGCGTGAAGGCATGGTTTTGAACTCCTTGAAGTGATTTACAAGCCTTTATAATACCAATTTATGTGCACAAAACTTTATTAAATGCTTATTTTATGCTTATTTTACTCATAGTCTGTTATGCATTATTCATGATTTTGTATAGTTTGTGTTTTGACTACAATGTTGCTTATGAGTATTGAGATTCCGTCTGTGGATGATTTGCTGAATTTTGTTGATGATTCGTGTAACTCCGATTTTCGTTTGTCTGCGATTCTTCCAGCAGTAAGCTCTTCGATTGATGCTTCGATTAGTACAGCTGTTTATAATGATCCTTATACTGCGCGCATTAGTCTTGGATTTCCGAAGTCACAGAGTGCTGTTGTTGTGCTTGTAGACGGACTTGGCTATTGGAATCTTGCTATTAGAAAAGGTCATGCTCCTTATTTGCGCTATCTTCTTAACGATTGCGCAAATCAGCGTCCAATAAAGACTTGTATTCCGAGTACTACGGTTGCAGCAATGGCAACTTTTGGCACTGGAACATGCCCTGGTCTTACTGCAATGACGGGATACACGCAAAAAAATCCTAAAACGGGGGCATTATGTCAATTAATCCAATTTAGGGATGCTCCAGATCCATTAGATTTGCAACGCCAGCCTACAATATTTGAGTCGCTTTCTAATTTAGGTGTTAGAGCGAATCATGTAAGTCTTTCAAAATTTGAGGATTCTCCTCTAACTCAAGCAGCTTTTAGGGGAGCTAAATTCATAAGTGGATCAACTCCTAGAGCAAGAATTATGAATGCTGCCAATAGTACTAAAACGCCTGGTTTAACATATTTGTACCTTAGAGATATTGATAAAGTTGGTCACAATTACGGTTGGAAATCTGAGAATTGGGTTTCAGCTTTTGAGCAGATAGACGCGCAACTGAGTCTTTTAAAAAAGAATTGTCAAAAAGGCACTTTGATTGTTATTACTGCAGACCATGGAATGATTGAATCAAATCCAGATTTGAAAATAGATATTGCAAAAGATAGTCGTCTTACTAAAGGAGTGAAGCTTGTTGGGGGAGAGCCTAGGTCTGTTATGCTTTACGCGGAAGATGGCGAAAATCCAGATGACATTGCGTTAAGATGGTCTAACGTTTTGCAAGATAAAGCGCGTGTAAGAACTAAAGAGCAAGCTGTTAAAGATGGTGTTTTTGGGAAAGTCAGCCCGTTAGCATTAAGCGTCATAGGTGATGTTCTTGTTCAAGCAAAGTCATCTGTAACTATAGTGGATTCCAGGATAGAAACAGAAAAAGCCATGAACTTACCAAGCGTTCATGGCTCTATGAGTCACATGGAAATGGATATTCCATGCTTAGTTGATATAGCTTGATTTATGATAAATTAAGCCTCTCCAAAAAGAATCTCATCCCAACTAGGAACAGCAGCTCTCGTGCTCTTCTTAGCCCTAGTATGCTCGTTCATATGCTGTTTTGGTTCAGTTTTTGGAGTTTCTATAGCAACTGTTTTATCTGCTTGAACATGCGCATCTTCAGAATCTGATCCAAAAGTGTTTGATTTAGAATTTGCATATTTGCTTTTTGCAGAAGCAGAATTGGAAGAATCGACTACCGCATTTTCACTAGAATTATCTTGTGAAATGTTTGCGCTCGCATTTTCGCTACTATCTTCATTTTCTGAATTTTCTTTAGACTTATAGATTCCAGAATTAGAAGAAGAGTTTGCAATATTTGCAGCAGTTTCTGCGGCTTCTATGTTTTTTACGTTTGCAGAAGACTGTTCTGTATTATCTGGATTGTTAGATGGAGTAGAGTTTGATACCAAATCGCTTAGAATTGGATTTTCTGTATAACCATCTAAAGAATTATTAGTATTGTTGCTGTTTTGTTCTTTTTGTGCAGCCTCTGTTTGAATAGCAACATTTGCAAGATTAACGCTATTCCTTGATTCCCACTGACTCACAGCACGTTCTATTCTTGCAGAACGAATCGAATTTCCTGGAAGCTCATCATTTGCGAATGGGAAGTTTATGCTTACTGTGTCTCTATAAGCTCCTCCAAACTGTGATTTTTTAGAAGAAGAATCATTGTTCATAACTTCTTCGCCAAGCAACAATCTAGATGAAGGGTTTGCGCACGTAATAGAGTTGTCGTGCATATTCCAAGTCCACTCTGCTTTTATTGTTCGAGTAGCAGTGTTGAACTCTGCTGTTATAAGCCATGGTTCAAGTCCGCGTCTTGTGGCACGCCATTTTACAGTTTCCATTCCAATGTGTGCTTTTGCGAGAGTTCGTTCAATCAAATCTGAAATAGTTCTCATATTGCTTTGTTTTGGAGCTGGAACTGTTAAGAATTGCTCAATAGCATACTGTTTTTCTGTTTCAACACCACTAGAGAATCTTTTAACTTGAGATTCGCTTACGTTATATCGCTTTGCAACATGTTCTGGATCGACGCCAGCACGTATCAGTGCTTGTATCTGAGATATAGGTAGTGTTGCCGTGGTAGCAGCTGGCGAATCATCAGATTTACTAATAGAATTAACTGTGTTTTGATTATCGCCACCAACATTTGTTAGTTTTTTTGATTCGGCAATCGCGCGCTCCAGCGTGTCGTCAACATGAATTTTTAACGGCGTGTTTTCAAAAATAAAAATTAAATCGCCATTATTATCCACATGATCGAAACTCGCCTCTTTTGGCGGATTTTCAAGCATTGTGCACCACTTTCCTCGCTTTTAACGCTACTTATAACATACTTTAGTCCATAGTCTGCCTTCTTTGCCATTTTCTATGAATAAAAAAGCGAGTATTCTATGCGGGGTAGCTTTCATGTATGCTATGCGCGTAGGTAGCTTTTATTAGATAGCTAAAAGTATAAAAGTAGATTTAGTAAGTAGTTTTAAAAACGAAAGGACCATAATGGCACAGGATTATGATTCTCCTCGTAGTAAAGACGAAGACGAGGAGTCATTGGAAGCGTTGAGTAAGGGTTCACAAAGCTCTGCTAACGATATAGACGATGATGAGAATGCTATTGCAGAAGATTACGAGTTGCCAGGTGCAGATTTAAGCAATGAAGATGCGTCTGTTACAGTAATACCAATGCAGGGTGATGAATTTATTTGCTCAGAGTGTTTCCTCGTAAAGCATCGTAGTCAGCTTGCACAAATGTCTCAAGATGGTCAGCCAGTTTGTAAGGAGTGCGCAGCCTAATGTCTTATGACGAGACCTACACTGGTCCAGAACAGGTAGAAGTTCTTATCAAGTATTTGGATAATTTGAATGATACTGATAGTAATCAGCCTGCTATGGAACATATTTCTTACGCTCATGCTGGAGATGCTGGGGCGGATTTACGAACTACGCAAGATGTGACTTTGCGCCCATTTGAACGTGCTCTGGTTCCAACTGGTGTTGCTATAGCTTTGCCAGCTGGATACGTTGCTCTAGTTCATCCGCGTTCTGGTCTCGCTGTAAAACAAGGTGTTACAGTTCTTAACGCGCCAGGAACCGTTGATGCTGGGTATCGCGGTGAAATTAAGGTTCCGTTGATAAATATGGATCCGAACAATACTGTGCAGTTCCATCGTGGAGATCGTATAGCTCAACTAGTTATCCAGCGTTATGTTGAAGCTAATTTTATTGAAGCAAATAAGCTTCCAGGATCAGATAGATCTACAAAAGGATTTGGATCTACTGGAGTGCAATAAATTACATAAATCCGGCCAGAGCTAAGTTTATTAGACTGAGTCGGATTTATTGTATTTAATATTAAGTTTATTGTGTTTAATATTAGACATGTAGATTATTGTATGATTTAGCTTGTTTTACAATGTAGGATAGTAACTATAAATCGGGAGGTGATATTCGATGGGTGAAAATCAAGACGACATTAAGGGCGCTAACATGCTCGGATGTGAAATTAGCGAAGATATGCGAGACCCATTGTGCCCAATATTGCGAATGTGTAAGTGGCATCATCCCGATGAGAATATGGAGATTTTGCACAAAGCTTATGCTAGAGCCGTAAAACAGCATACTGGTCAAAGGCGTAAATCAGGCGAACCATATATTATTCATCCTCTTGCTGTTGCTCAGATTTTAGCTGACCTAGGAATGGGTCCTATAGTTGTTGCTGCAGGATTATTACACGATACTGTTGAAGATACGGATTACACGCTAGAAGAGTGTAGGGCTGATTTTGGTGATACTGTTGCAGGATTAGTCGACGGTGTTACAAAAATATCAAACATGGAATATGGAGAAAGCGCTCAGGCAGAAACAATCAGAAAAATGGTTGTTGCAATGAGCCGAGATGTGCGAGTGTTGGTAGTAAAACTTGCAGATCGTTTGCATAACGCTCGTACATGGAGATACGTTAAGCCGTCTAGCTCGCATAAAAAGGCTCGTGAAACTCTAGATGTTTACGCTCCTCTTGCAAATCGACTCGGTATGAACGCAATTAAGACAGAGCTTGAAGAGCTAAGTTTTAAGGTTTTATATCCAAAAATTTATAACGAAATAGTAGTTTTAGTTGCTCGAAGAGCTGGCCAGCGAGAAGTCTACTTGCGTCAAATTCTAGAAGAAATCAATGAAGATTTAAATCAGCAGCATGTTAAGGCTTCTGTTAAGGGGCGTCCAAAAGATTATTTTTCAATCTATCAAAAGATGATTGTTCGAGGACATGATTTTGAAAATATTTACGATCTTGTAGGTGTGCGAATAATCGTTGATTCTATTCGGGACTGTTATGCTGCATTAGGCGCAGTGCATGCGCGCTGGAGCCCTGTTCCTGGACGTTTTAAGGACTATATAGCAACGCCTAAGCTAAATATGTATCAAAGCTTGCACACTACTGTTGTAGGTCCTGGTGGAAAGCCTGTGGAGATTCAGATTCGCACATGGGACATGCATAGGCGTGCTGAATTTGGTATTGCTGCTCACTGGAAGTATAAGGCAAACGGACAAGCTGGTCGCGCTTTAAGTAAGCCAGATAAAGGTGATGTTAAGCGTGAACAAGAAGAAAACAAAGAGCTTAGCGAATTAGATAATTTAAAGTGGATTCAGCAGCTTGCAGATTGGACCAGTGAAACGCCAGATTCTGACGAATTCTTGGGTTCCTTAAAGCAAGATCTTGGAGCTTCGGAAGTCTACGTGTTTACTCCAAAGGGAAGTATTGTTGCTCTTCCGCAAGATGCAACTCCAGTTGACTTTGCTTATTCTGTGCATACTGAGGTTGGTCACAGAATGATGGGCGCTCGCGTAAATGGAAAGCTTGTGCCACTTGACACTAAGCTTAACAATGGCGATACTGTAGAAGTTCTTACATCAAAGTCTGATACTGCTGGTCCTTCAAGAGATTGGCTCAGCTTTGTAAAAAGCCCTAGAGCTAGAAATAAGATTCGTCAATGGTTTAGCAAGGAACGCCGTTCGGAGGCGATTGAAGAGGGTAAAGACGAGCTTACGCGAGCTATGCGTAAACGTAATTTGCCTTTATCTACTTTACTTACTCCACAAGCGTTAATAGGTGTTGCAGAAGAGCTTAATATAACTGCTAATGTAGAAGCTGTTTACGCTGCAATTGGCGAAGGTCAAGTTTCCACTCAAAACGTTATTTCTCGTCTTGTTAAAGATGCTGGTAGTGAAGAAGTAGCTGAAGAAGCTCAGGAAGAAGCACTTCCGCTTAGGAGAGTTGAGCGTAATCGCAAATCTAATGGTGTTCTTGGTGTTTCCGTAAAGGGCGTTGGAGATGTGTGGGTTAAACTTGCTCGCTGTTGCATGCCTGTTCCTGGAGATGACATTGTTGGTTTTATAACTAGAAATCAGGGTGTTTCTGTTCATAGAACGGATTGCCAGAATATGATTGATTTGCAAAAGTCACAGTCGGAGCGTGTTATTCCTGTTCAATGGACTAGCGATAAAGGCTTGTTCCTTGTTAAAGTTCAAGTAGAAGCTTTGGATCGTCAGCATTTGCTTTCGGATGTTACGCGAGTTCTTTCGGATCATGGTGTAAACATTCTTTCGGGAACGATTGCTACTGGAGATGACCGCGTTGCTACAAGTCAATTTACGTTTGAAATGGCAGATCCTCAGCATTTGAACACTCTTCTTGCTGCAATTCGTAAGATTGATGGCGTTTTTGACGTTTATAGAATTACGGGCGCAAAAGATAGTGCGGAACCGCGACTCAGAAAAATGGAACGCGACTAAACAAGAAAACCTAAACAATAAAACTTCCAGTCAAATAATGTTTTGGCTGGAAGTTTTATTATTGCAATTTTATATTATTTATGCTTTATTTTAATTAATGTTATTACTTAATAACCTCAATAGATATAATTCCAACTGGCTCTAGTGGGGCATCAGACCTATCTGTTGGAACAGATTCGAGCTTATCTACAACAGCTTTAGATTCATCATCCACGACTTCTCCATAAATGGTGTGATGACCATCAAGCCAAGGAGTTGGCACGGTAGTTATAAAGAACTGAGATCCATTCGTGCCGTGTAAGCGTCCGTCCCGTCCTCGCTGTTTTCCAGCATTTGCCATTGCAAGAAGATACGGTTTATCAAACTTTAAAGATGGGTCAATCTCATCATCAAATTCGTAGCCAGGACCACCCATTCCGTTTCCGAGAGGGCATCCGCCTTGAATCATAAAGTCTTTGATAATACGATGGAATGTTAAGCCGTCATAGAATGGTTCGCTGGATTTTTCTCCCGTAAAAGGATTCATCCACTCTTTTGAGCCAGTTGCCAAGTCAACGAAATTTTTTACTGTAATAGGCGCTTTATCGTCAAAAAGATTAATCTTTATATCGCCTTCGGACGTATGCATATTGATAAGTGTCATAATGCGATTTTCCCATATATTAAAGACTGTTCAAAACTGTTGCAAATAAAACTGTTGCAAATAAAAAATAAGGCGAGTTAATGCAAGATTAATCCTACTCAAACTCGCCTTATTTTCGTAATATCAAAGCTTTAAAAACATAGATACTCTACGCTTTAGCGCTTTGATACAACATTGAACCAGATTCCTGGAACTTTTTACTCATCTCTTTCATACCCTCGGCAATAGCCTGACTGCGGGCTTCTTCAACAAGTTGTTCTTGTTGAGCTGCGCCACCGAAACGCTTACGAATATTCTGCGAAATAGCCATTGAGCAGAATTTTGGTCCACACATGGAACAGAAGTGAGCCATTTTTGCTGGCTCTGCTGGAAGCGTTTCGTCATGGAAAGCGATAGCGGTATCTGGATCGTAGCTTAAATTAAACTGATCCAGCCAGCGAAACTCGAAACGAGCCTTGCTTATAGCGTTATCTCTATCCATGGCATGCGGATGATGCTTAGCAAGATCCGCAGCGTGACAAGCAATTTTATAAGCAATAACACCTTGTTTAACGTCATCCTTATTAGGAAGTCCTAAATGCTCTTTAGGAGTGACGTAGCAAAGCATTGCCGTACCATAACGAGCGATTTCAACGCCGCCGATAGCGGAAGTAATGTGATCATATCCTGGTGCAGTATCGGTTGTTAAAGGACCAAGAGTATAGAATGGAGCATTTTGGCAAATTGCTTTCTCCATTTCAATATTCATGCGTACCGTATCAAATGGTACGTGTCCTGGTCCTTCAATCATAACCTGAACATCGTGTTGCCAAGCAATCTTAGTAAGTTCACCAAGCGTCATAAGCTCGGAAAGCTGAGCAGCATCGTTTGCATCAGCCAAGCTTCCTGGACGCAAGCCGTCACCCAAAGAGAATGCGACATCGTACTTGGCAAAAATCTCACATAATTCTTCGAAGTGAGTGTATAAGAAGCTTTCTTGATGGTGTTGTAAGCACCATTCAGCCATAATTGAGCCGCCTCGAGAAACAATACCAGTTACGCGGTTTGCAGTAAGAGGCACGTAGCGAAGAAGTACGCCTGCGTGAATAGTCATGTAGTCAACGCCTTGCTCGCACTGTTCAATAACAGTGTCGCGGAAAAGCTCCCAGCTGAGCTTAGAAGCATCATCCTCAACTTTTTCCAAAGCTTGATACATTGGCACGGTACCAATCGGAACAGGGGAGTTACGCAAAATCCACTCGCGAGTTGTGTGAATATCGTTACCTGTGGAAAGATCCATAACGGTATCCGCGCCCCACTTAGTAGCCCACGTAAGTTTTTCTACTTCTTCGTCAATAGAAGATGTTACAGCAGAATTACCCATGTTTGCGTTTAGCTTAGTTAAGAAGCGAGAACCAATAATCATAGGTTCTGCTTCAGGGTGGTTGATATTGCAAGGAATCACAGCGCGACCAAATGCAACTTCAGAGCGAACAAGTTCCACATCGCAATTTTCGCGAGTAGCAACATACTGCATTTCTGGAGTGACAATTCCATGACGCGCGTACCACATTTGGGTAATAGGATGATCTGCAGCCTTCATTGGCTTATGAGTGCGACCACGCCACTCTTTTGAAGCTTTACCGCGCTTAATAGCTCGCTTGCCGTCATCTTGAAGATTTCGACTACGACCTTCATATTCAACAACATCGCCACGATCTCTAATCCAATCAAGACGAAGAGGAGCCAAGCCTTCCTTAGGATCGCACTTAGGTCCCTCTGTGTTGTAATCCTTAAATGGTGGGTTAGGACCAACGCCTGGAGTATCAGAAAGCTTAATTTCTGTATACGGCACTTCCAAATCGTAAGAACCATATTCATATTCAAAGTGAACTGGCGTAGTTTTACGAATATGAGCTTTGTCCCTCTGAGTACATCCGCGAGAAGCAATATCAACGCGCTGTTGCTTTGCTAATTTTGCAGCATCTTTTGCTTCTTTAGCATTAATGAACTTTGGCGTATTGTTAGCTTTCTCATCAGCTTTTTCCTGAACTATAACGCGTTTTGCATAACCGTGCTTTTGATTGCCGCGAATGTGCGTAAAGCGTTCCACGAATTCACTCATAGTGGATTCTGGTGTTTCGCTTGCGTACAATGCTTCAGATACAAACAATCCTGCAGCCTTGCTGCGAGCAATCATGTCAACATCTTCTAAAGATGTTCTTCCTCCAACAAGTACTGGAAAATCGCTTGCTGAGCAAATAGTATTAATCTTTGCTCCATCTAAAATAGTGTGATTTGGTTCTAATTCATAAGTTGGAGTAATGTTTTCGCAACCATCTTCTGGATTATGCATTGCCGTTACACAAATATAATCAATGCAGCCATCAGGAAGTTCATTAATAACCTTAACAAGACTTTCTGTTTCTACGGACAAGCCTATTATTGCGTCTTCTCCCAAAAGTGCTCGTGCTTCTTTAGGTTCCATGTCGCTTTGCGCAAGATGAACTCCATCGACTTTAATTCCTTGATTTCTTGCCTGCCAGACAACGTCAACTCTTCCGTCTATTACAAAAGTTACTGAATCACATTTATCGTTATCTTCTATGATTTGTGCAATATCTCGTGCGATTGATGTGATTTCTTTTGCGCTTTCATCCGCACAATTAAGCCTTATAAATGTTGATCCTGCGCGTAAAGAGTCGTCAACTATATCCGTGAGTGCGCGACTTTTGCATAGTTTAGGATCTGCAATAAAACATGTGTTTAGGTTGAACTGGTCACGCATTGATGCGTATGGATAGTTTGAGGTCATACTTAATCGTTGCTCCCTACGTTGTATTAACTAACAGGTTCGAAGGGTCAGGTTTTTCACCTATCTCAGCCTTCTTTAAAAAGAAAGCACCCCTGCAAAATGTTGTGACTCAGACATTCTACATTATTTGGTAGCTTTTTAATAAATCGTAGGCATGTTGAATGGTTGATCATTTGATAAATAGAAAATCCTAGAAGCGATTAATAGATTTTACTGTATCTTACGCTACTAGGATTTTATTTGTGACTTTTTTATTTGTTACTTTTATTATTGGATATTATCGACGTTCATGATGGTTGATTTTATTGGATATTAAATCTCCAACAGTTTGTACTACTTGCACAAGAAGAATACAGAAAATAACAGCAACACTCATAACATCGTATTGGTAACGCTGATATCCGTAGCGAATTGCAATATCTCCTAGACCGCCTGCGCCAACGGTTCCAGCCATTGCAGAGAATCCAAAAAGTGTAATGAAAGTCAATGCCGCTCCACGAATTAATGAAGGCAAGCTTTCAAAAAGCAATACTTTGAATACTATTTGTGTATTGCTTGCGCCAAAACTTTGTGCAGCTTCTATAAGACTTCCATCAACTTCTGCAAGAGATTGCTCAACAATTCGCGCTACGAATGGTGCAGCTGTTAAAACAAGAGGAACAATAGCGCCAGAAACTCCCAAAGACGTTCCAACAATAAGTCTAGTAAGTGGAATTATTGCAACAAGTAGGATTATAAACGGTATTGAGCGAACAATATTTACAATCCAACCTAAAACCGCATTCAAATATGAGTTAGGACGTATTCCTTGTTTTGCGCTTGTTATAAGAAGAACTCCTATTGGTAATCCTATTACGTATGCGAATAGTGTAGATATTGAAGTCATAGATATTGTATCTTTTGTGCCTTCAATAAGTAGTTCTCCATATTCGTCTATAAATTGTGAAATATTTTCTGGCATTTTTATTTCACCCCATTGTTTGTTGTGCTATTAGTGGTTATTCCATTTTCGGAATTATTATTATTGGATTTAGTTCCCCTATGGTTTTCAACATGTTCGTCTGCAATAAGCGTTTTTAAAATATTGCTTTGAGGATTTTTGAAAAGTGTTGAAGTGTCACCGATTTCTACGATTTTTCCGCCGTCAATCATAGCAACCCTATCGCAAATATTTCTTGCTACTGCTAACGAGTGAGTAATAATAACCAGTGTTACGTTAAGATCTCGGTTGATTCTTCTAAGCAAGTCAAGTATTTGTGCTGTAGTTGTTGAATCCAAGGCGCTTGTTGCTTCGTCACAAAGCATTATAGAAGGATTATTAGCAAGTGCTCTCGCTATTGCAACTCTTTGCTGTTGTCCTCCAGAAAGCTGAACAGGGTAGCGGTTTGCTAAATCTTTTAATCCAACTAAATCGAGTAAATACTTTGCTCGTTCTTCTCTTTTTTCTTTAGGAGTGTTGTTTAGTTCCAAAGGAAAAGTCACATTTTGTAACACAGTTCGCTGTTGAAAAAGACTAAAGTTTTGGAAAATCATTCCAATATTCGATCTTATTTTAGATAAATCTCTATTTTTGGCGTCCGTAATATCTTTTCCGTCTATTAGCACTCTTCCAGATGTTGGACGTTCTAACAAGTTCATGCATCTGACTAATGATGATTTTCCAGCTCCAGAAGATCCCAAAATACCAAATACTTCGCCTGATTCAATAGTTAAATTAATATCGTTAAGTGCTTCGTGCGATTGCTTACCACTTGAGTAAGTTTTATAAAGATGCTCAATTTGAATCATATTATCTCTCACTGATTTTGGAAAACAAATATGAGGCACGTGCCTCTATGCTTTTGTGAGGCACATGTCTCATATTTGCTTAAGGTTAGAACAATGCAATCATCTTAGAAAACTGGCAAAACAGCGCCGTTGTAGTTTTTCTTTATAAAATCACGAACTTCATCTGTTTTTAACGCTTTTACAAGAGCCTTGATTTTAGCAAGCTTTTCGGAGCCCTTCTTAACAGCAATAATGTTTTCGTATGTCTTAGCAGCTACGCCTCCAACTTTTTCGCTTGTAAGAGGATCTTTAGTTGGGTTAAATCCAGCTTGAATAGCGTAGTTTCCGTTTAGAGCAGCTAAATCAACGTCCTTAACAACTGTTGGAACCAAAGCAGCGTCTATTTCCTTAAACTTTAGATTCTTTGGATTAGAAACAATATCTTTCTTTGTTGCGTTAACATCCTTTGGATTCTTTAGCTTAAGAAGACCTGCATCTTGCAAAAGAAGAAGTGCGCGAGCTTCGTTGGTTGGGTCGCTAGGAACCGCAACTGTTGCGCCATCTTTTAAGTCCTTAATTGTTTTAGTCTTTCCTGGGTAAAGTCCAAATGGTTCAAAGTGGATTCCAGCAATAGAAATAATATGCGTTCCTCTTTCTTTATTAAAGTTATCTAAGTATGGCAAATGCTGATGGTAGTTTGCGTCTGCTTCGCCTTCTTCTACAGCAGTATTTGGTTGCACGTAGTCAGTAAATTCCTTAACAACCAACTTATAGCCTTGCTTTTTGCAAAATTGGCTTAACTACTTTGTTCAAAATATCGCTGTGAGGAGTTGGGGAAGCTGCAACCTTAATCACCTTATCGTCTTTAGTTGCTCCATTTGCAGAAGATCCGCATGCGCTTAGTGAAAGCCCCAAAATCGCAGTTAGTGCTGTAAAAGCTGCAATAATCTTTGTGTTCTTCTTTGTGATTTTCATATTTTTCCCCTTGTCCTTTAATGTTTTTTGTTCGTTGATTATTTTGTTTCTTAGCAACGGAATATCAATATATGCGATTTTGTATCTTCTTCGCTACCTATTTTCTATTTGTATAATTTATGACGAGTTAGCAATACTAATGAAATCAGGCAGATATGTGGCAATTAATTTTTTATACTTGCGATTGATTTTTTGTTTTTCGCTTGTTTTTTATGATTGGCGTTTTGCGATTTTTCTGTTTAGTGGATGCTTTTATTGCAATATGACTTTATACAATGCGGCTTATGCAACATGGATTATAATGAAAACATGACTTCTTTGCGTTTAGCTTTAGCTCAAATTGACACTTGCGTTGGAAACATAAGCAAAAAATACGAATGAAATATTGCGATTTTGCAAAGACGCAAGTAAGGGAGACGCCGATATTGTTGTGTTTCCAGAAATGACACTAACAGGGTACCCAATCGAAGACCTTGCTTTGCGTGCAACATTTAGAAAAGCAGCTGGCGACGCTGCTTATAGTCTTGCAAAAAGCTTGAAAGATAGCGGATTAGGTGATTTATACGTTGTTGTTGGAACAGTCGGTGTAGACGATGAATTAGGTAAGCCAAGGAATCGCTTGCTTGTTATTAACAACGGCAAAGTGGCACTTGTTTACGACAAGCATTTCTTACCAAATTATGGCGTTTTTGACGAATTTAGAATTTTCTCGTCTGGAAATGATTGCGGAATTCTAAACGTTAAAGGCGCAAAATTAGGATTTGCGATTTGCGAAGACATTTGGCAAGATGGCGGCCCAGTTGCGCGTCTTTCTAAAGAGGGGATTGATGTTTTAGTAACAATCAACGGTTCTCCGTACGAAGAAGGCAAAACGGATATTCGCTTAAAGCTGGCGCAAAAGCGTGCAAAAGAGGTTAATGCTCCTCTTGTTTACGTAAATCAAGTTGGTGCTCAAGATGATCTTGTTTTTGATGGCGGCAGTTTTGTAGTAAACGCAGATGGATCCCTGATCGAGCGTTCTAAAATGTTTGATCAAGACTTAAGTTTTGTTGATTTTGATACAGATTTAGATGCACAAAAGTGCTCAACGATTGCTCAAAAATTAGACCCAGACGAAGAAGTTTATTGCGCATGTGTTTTAGGACTTAGAGATTATATGCGCAAAAACGGATTTAAGGGCGTTTGCTTAGGACTTTCTGGCGGAATTGACTCGGCTCTAGTTGCAACTATGGCTGCAGATGCTTGCGGTGGACAAAACGTTTGGGGAATCTCAATGCCAAGCATGTATTCTTCGCTTGGTTCTAAAGACGACGCTTGCGATTTAGCTAAGCGACTTGGAGCACATTACGATATTCAGCCCATTGAGCCACTTTTTAAGTCATTCCAAAATCAGCTTGATTTACAAGGTGTTGCTGCAGAGAATTTGCAAGCGCGAGTTAGAGGCGTGATTGTTATGGCGTACTCTAATTCAAAAGGATTGCTGGCACTAGCTACTGGCAATAAGTCGGAGCTTGCATGCGGTTATTCTACGATTTATGGAGATGCAGTAGGAGGGTATGCTCCTATTAAAGATTTGTTTAAGACTCGCGTTTGGGCGCTTTCTAGATGGCGAAATCGTGCTGCTCAAAATGGAGTAGGTCTTGGAATGTTACCTATTGCAGGAAGAGAAGATTTTCCTAAAGACAATGCTCCAAAAGATAGCATTCTTATACCTGTAAACTCGATTATTAAGCCTCCAAGCGCAGAGCTAAGACCAGGGCAAAAGGATTCTGATTCTTTGCCAGAATACGATTTGCTAGATAAAGTGTTGGAAGCTCATATTGAGCTTGCTCACGGTCGCGCAGATTTGCTTGCAGACGGTTTTGATGAGCGCACAGTTGATACAGTTATTAGGCTTGTAGACCGCGCAGAATGGAAGCGTAGGCAGTATCCGTTAGGGCCAAAAGTTAGTGCGATTGCGTTTGGAAGAGATAGGCGAATTCCAGTAACAACCGCGTTTAGAGAGTAGACGAAATCTTGGATACGTCTTGGGAAAAGTCGCAAGCATCCGTTGATTAACTACATATTGCATATGCGCTAGTTTGAGTATTCAAACTAGCGTTTTTTACTAAATTGAATACATAAAAGCATAAAATGTGAGGTAACTCACTTTAAAATAGTAAAAAATCGACGTGTACTGTTTAAACATTGCTTTAACATAGTAGAGAAGACGGCGTGAAGAAGCGTCGTGGATACGAAAGGAGTCAAATATGGCATCAGTGGATGCATCCGTTCTCACCGAAGAGGATCTTCGTGCAAAAGCGTGGGATGGATTTACAAGCGGCAATTGGGAAAAAGATATTGACGTACGCGACTTTATTTTAAAGAACTACACCCCATACGAAGGCGACGAATCCTTCTTGGCGAATGCTACCGAGAAAACGAAGCATATGTGGAAGTATCTCGATGACAATTACTTGGCAGTTGAGCGTGAGCGCCGCGTGTACGACGTTGAAACTCATATTCCAGCAGGCATTGACGCAATGCCAGCAGGCTACATTGAAAGCCCAGAAGTAGATAACGTAATCGTCGGTTTGCAAACTGACGAACCTTGCAAGCGCGCTATGATGCCAAACGGTGGTTGGCGAATGGTTGAGCAGGCTATTAAGGAAGCCGGCAAGGAAGTAGATCCAGAAATTAAGAAGATTTTCACCGTTTATCGCAAGACTCATAACGATGGCGTGTTTGGTGTTTACACCAAGAATATTAAGATTGCTCGCCACAATAAGATTTTGACTGGTTTGCCAGACGCTTATGGTCGTGGTCGTATTATCGGTGATTATCGTCGCGTGGCTCTTTACGGCGTAAATATGCTTATTGAGTTCAAGAAGCGCGATAAGGATTCGATTCCATACCGCAACGACTTTACTGAGACCGAGATTGAGCATTGGATTCGCTTCCGCGAAGAGCACGATGAGCAAATCAAGGCTTTGAAGCAGCTTATCAACTTGGGTAACGAGTACGGCTTGGATTTGAGCCGCCCAGCTCAAACCTGCTAAGGAAGCTGTTCAGTGGACTTACATGGGCTATCTTGCTTCTGTTAAGAGCCAGGATGGCGCTGCAATGAGCTTCGGACGTGTTTCCGCATTCTTCGATTGCTACTTTGAGCGTGATTTGAAGGCTGGATTAATCAACGAAACCGATGCTCAGGAAATCATTGATGCTTTGGTTATGAAGCTTCGTATTGTTCGCTTCTTGCGTACTAAGGATTACGACGCAATCTTCTCTGGAGATCCATATTGGGCAACTTGGTCCGATGCTGGCTTCAGCGATGATGGTCGCACATTTGTTACTAAGACTTCGTTCCGTTTGCTCAACACTTTGACTCTTGAGCATCTTGGGCCAGGTCCTGAGCCAAACATCACTATTTTCTGGGATCCAAAGCTTCCAGAAGCCTACAAGCGTTTCTGCGCACAAATCTCTATCGACACTTCTGCAATTCAGTACGAGTCCGATAAAGATATTCGTGAGCACTGGGGCGATGACGCTGCTATTGCTTGCTGCGTTTCCCCAATGCGCGTTGGTAAGCAAATGCAGTTCTTCGCTGCACGCGTTAACTCCGCAAAGGCATTGCTTTACGCGATTAACGGTGGCCGCGATGAAATGACTGGCATGCAGGTTATTGATAAGGGTGTTATTGACCCAATCAAGCCAGAAGCCGACGGAACTCTTGACTACGAGAAGGTTAAGGCCAATTACGAGAAGGCTTTGGAATGGCTTTCCGAAACCTACATTGAGGCTTTGAACATCATCCACTATATGCATGATAAGTACGCGTACGAGTCCATTGAGATGGCTTTGCACGATAGGGAAGTCTATCGTACACTCGGCTGCGGTATGTCTGGCTTGTCTATTGCTGCAGATTCCTTGGCTGCTTTGAAGTATGCAAAGGTTTACCCAATCTACAACAAGGATGCTAAGACCACTGAAGGTCATGAGTATGAGTACATCGAAGGCGCAGAAGACGACTTAATCGTTGGCTACAAGACGGTTGGAGAGTTCCCAATCTACGGTAATGATGACGATCGTGCTGATGACTTGGCAAAGTGGGTTGTAAGCACTGTTATGGGTCAGGTAAAGCGTTTGCCTGTGTACCGTAATGCTGTTCCAACTCAGTCTATCTTGACTATTACTTCTAACGTTGAATACGGCAAGAACACTGGTTCCTTCCCATCTGGCCACAAGAAGGGCACTCCTTACGCTCCAGGCGCAAACCCAGAAAATGGTATGGATTCTCACGGTATGCTTCCATCCATGTTCTCCGTTGGCAAGATTGACTATGACGATGCTCTCGATGGTATTTCTTTGACCAACACCATTACTCCAGATGGTTTGGGAAGAGATGAAGACGAGCGTATAACGAATTTGGTTGGTATTTTGGACGCTGGCAACGGTCACGGCTTGTACCACGCAAACATCAACGTTTTGCGCAAGGAACAGCTTGAAGACGCTGTTGAGCACCCAGAAAAGTACCCACACCTTACGGTTCGCGTTTCTGGCTACGCAGTGAACTTCGTAAAGCTCACTAAGGAGCAGCAGCTCGACGTTATTTCTCGTACATTCCACCAGGGTTCAGTTACTGACTGATTCTGATTGATTGCGAATGCCGCCGGGAGTGAGCAGGTTTTGCTCCTGGCGGCTTTTAAAATAAACGTAGTTTTTAAAATCGAATAAATTAAACCAAAGACGGTTATAGGAGGGCATATAGATGGTTGAAAACACAGCATTTCGTACCACGACTCAGCACATGTTAAAGGAGTCAAAAGAGTATGCCCGACAAACTTTAATGGGTGGTCTTTCTGGTTTTGAATCTCCAATTGGATTAGACAGAAAAGACCGCTTAGTTGCTCTTAAAACTGGCGATATTGGATTTGTGCATTCTTGGGATATTAATACTTCTGTTGATGGCCCTGGCACTCGCATGACTGTTTTTATGAGCGGCTGCCCACTTCGCTGCCAATATTGCCAAAATCCAGATACTTGGAAAATGCGTGACGGCAAGCCAGTCTACTTAGATGCAATGATTAAAAAAGTAGACCGTTATCAAAGTCTTTTTAAGGCAACTGGTGGCGGAATCACATTTTCTGGCGGCGAATCCATGATGCAACCAGCTTTTGTATCTAGAGTGTTTCGTGCAGCAAAAGAGATGGGCGTGCATACTTGCTTAGATACTTCAGGCTTTTTGAATCGCAATTATACAGACGAAATGATTGACGACATTGATCTTTGCTTGCTAGATGTTAAATCTGGTATTGAAGAAACGTATAAAAAAGTAACTGGCGGCTTGCTTCAGCCAACTATTGACTTTGGTCAGCGCTTAGCGAAGGCTGGTAAGAAGATTTGGGTGCGTTTTGTGCTTGTTCCAGGTCTTACAGACAGTGAAGAAAACGTTGAAAAAGTTGCTGAGATTTGTGATTCGTTTGGGGATGCTGTTGAGCATATTGACGTGCTTGGATTCCATCAGCTAGGCCGTCCAAAGTGGCATGAGCTTAGGATTCCGTATCCGCTTGAGAATCAAAAAGGGCCTTCTAGGGCGCTTAAAGAGCGAGTTGTAAATCAGTTCAAAGACCACGGTTTTGTAGTGTATTAGACTGAACCTCGATGCGTTTTAGGCAATCTTTGTGTATTGTATTTTTTTGTAAAAGGATTTTGTATAATTATACAAATACCCTTTTTTAGAGAAAGGATACGCAATGAAGCGCAGAATAGGTTGTTGGATTGCATTAGCTTTTGCATTAGCGTTAGCTATTTTTGCACGGTGTAACGATCAGTTTGGCTTTGGCACAGCGCTTATTATTTTAATTGTTTTGCCGATAATTTTGTTGCCGATAAATATCGTTGCGGCTTTCGATAAGAAACCTCTTATTGAAGTGCCGATAATATCTATTGCTATAACTATTGCTACGGAACTTGCCACTTTCCCAATAAGAGATTTAGGTTTACATGCTCTCTACGTTATCCCAACAGTTTTAGTTTCGGCAGTCGCATTTACTCTTACTAGATTCCTTAAAACTAAACTTGTTAAGCGCATAAATGGAGAAATAGTAAATAATAAAACAGATTGATTATCTAAATGATTATTTAATTGATTATTTATTTTGATTAGTCGTAGTTGTGTGCGAAAGTTGAAGCCGTGTTAAAAGATGCACAATCTATAACACGGCTTAAATATTTTTTTACGGATATTTTGCAAAAAATTGCAAGGCAAGATGCAAAAAGCGTAAGACTTTGGCTAGAGCATGCAAATCGGGAGGCGTTCTTGAATAAGGAACCAAAGCTCTTAAAAGAGCCTAGAGAAGGAGTTCCAGAAGTCATTGATACGCTTGAAGCATATAAAGAATATTGTAATTTGTTAGCAGCAGGGTCGGGGCCTTTGGCTGCAGACGCAGAGCGCGCATCTGGTTTTAGATATGGTCACGAAGATTGGCTGATTCAGTTCAAACGCAAAGGTGCAGGAATTGGATTGCTGGACCCAATAGCGTTAGGAAAACTTGGCGTTGATTGGCATGAATTTAACAAGGCAGTAGGAGACGCGCCTTGGATTATTCACGATTCTATGCAAGATTTGCCAGGATTTTTCGATATTGGTTTGCGTCCGCGTGCTTTATTTGATACAGAAATCGCAGCTAAATTGCTTGGTAGAAATCGATTTGGATTAAGCTCTGTAACTGAATATTATTTGGGGCTTACTCTTGCAAAAGAACATTCTGCAGCGGATTGGTCATATAGACCTCTTCCTAGAGATTGGCGAAATTACGCGGCTTTAGACGTTGAATTGCTAATCGAATTAGAAGAAGTAATGAGTGGCGAGTTAAAAAAGCAAGGCAAGCTTTTATGGGCAAATCAAGAGTTTGCACACTTATTAAGTAAAGGTGCTCAAAAGAAGTCTCCTCACCCAAATCCTTGGCTTAGAATATCTCATATAAGCGTTCTTATGCACGATAAAGTCGGCTTAATGATTGCAAAAGAGCTTTGGCAAAAGCGAGATGAGCTTGCTTGTCAATACGATATTGCGCCAACTCTATTGCTTTCGGATGCTGCGATTATTGAAGCAGGAAAGCGAAAACCGAGTAATTCTAGGGAGTTTCGCTCAATTCGCATTCTTAACGAACGCGTTAGGATTCACACGGGCAGTGAGCAAGACAAGATGTTTGAACGTTATGCTCCGATTCAGCGCAAAATCAAGCCAAATGTGTGGAAAGTTGTTATAGAAGACGCGATTAGTCGCGCTAAAAGTGGGGAAGTTGCTATTGTTTCTAAGCTTGATGATTCAAGTAGTAAATATGGCAATTACAACGATTCTGGCGATTCTGACAATTCTGCGGATGCTGGCGATTCTGCGGATTCTAGCGACGCACAAGAATCGCAAGCAGCTCCACGATCTATGAAGTATTGGCGTGATCATCATCCCAAAAGATATGAGCGCTTACAAAATGTAAAGCAGTCTTTAATCAAGATTGCAGAAGATACGCATACTCCTACAGAAATCATTATTAAACCGCAAATTATTCGCAATCTTTGTTGGCAAGATAATATTGAGCATATTAACGTTAAGGAGTTTCTTGTAGAGCAGGGCGCAAGAACGTGGCAAAGCGATTTAATTGCAGAGTCCGTAACTCGCGCTATTATGTAACGGTTGTGCCATATGGCAGAAGCTAGAAAACGTAATTTCAGGAGCATGAAGCGTGAAAATCAGCGTCAGGAATCTTGAGCCAACTAAGGTTAAGCTCACCATTACCGCAGATCTCGAAGATTTTGAGCCATTTATGGATCAGGCTCGTAAAGAGATCGCAAAGCAAATCAACGTGCCAGGTTTCCGTAAGGGACACGTACCAGGCAAGATTGTCGATCAGCGAGTTGGCTTCGGAGCTGTTGCCGGTGAAGCTGTAAATTCTGCTGTTCCAGAGCTTTATTCTAAGGCTTTGGAAGAAAAGAAGATTCGCCCAATGGATCAGCCAGAATTTGATGTTCAGGAAGTTCCAGAATCCGCTAAAGACGAGGTTAAGCTTAAGTTTGTTGCAACTGTTGAGCGTCGTCCAGAGTTTAAGCTGAACAAGTTCAAGGGTGTAGAAATCGAAGTAGAAAAGCCAGAAGTTACAGACGATGATGTTAATGCTCGTCTTGAGGCTTTGCGTCAGCGCTTCGGTACTCTTGTTGGTGTTGATCGCCCAGCTAAGAAGGGTGATTTTGCTAACATTGATTTGGAAGCTCGAATCGACGATGAGGTTGCTGATTCTCAGAATGGCGTGAGCTATGAGCTTGGTTCCAACACCATGCTTGATGGTTTGGATGAAGCTTTGGAAGGTCTTTCCGCTGGCGAAGAGACCACTTTTGAAGGCACTCTTGAGGCTGGAAAGAACCAGGGTAAAAAAGCTCAGGTTAAGGTGAAGGTTAACTCTGTTAAGACTCAGGAATTGCCAGAGCTTAATGATGACTTCGCTCAGGAAGCTTCTGAGTTTGATACTTTCGAAGAGCTTAAAGCTGATGTTCGTAAGTCTTGCGAGCAGGCAAATGAAGGCCGTCAGGCTACTATGGCTCGCGATGCCTTTATTGCTAAGATTCAGGAAGAGGTTGAGATTCCTGTACCAAAGGGTGTTAAAGAAAAGGCTGTTGCTGAACATCTTAAGGGTATGACTCCAGATCCTGAAAAGGCTACTAAAGAGCAGAAGGAAGAAGCTGAGAAGGCTGCAGAAAAGGAGCTTCGTGACCAAATGGTTCTCGACGCTTTGGCAGAAAGCCTCGATGTTTCTGTATCTCAGGCAGATGTCACTAACTTCTTGGTTTCTGTTGCTCAGCAGTATGGTATGGATCCAAGCCAGTTTATTAACGCTATTGTTCGTAATGGTCAGCTTGGTTCCGCTGTTCAGGAAGTTGCTCGTTCTAAGGGCTTGCTTGCTGGTATGCGTGCTGTGAAATTCGTTGCTGGTGGAGAGGCTATAGACTTGAGTGCTTTCTTAATGGAAGAAGAGGAGCCAGAAGACGAAAGCGTTAAAGCTGCTTCCGCTGCTGCTGCAGTAGCTGATGAGCTTACCTCTGAAAAGTAAGTTAGTATCTTCTATTAGATTTTAATCTAAGACCTAGTGGAGTTTAGCTCCGCTGGGTCTTACTTATATCTAATTAAATAATTACGATTATTATAGGAAAATCTTAAGAATTGCGAGACATTATGGATAATAGTGCTAAAACTAAGCATGAAGCTTGTTGCAGATTTGGCAGATTCGGTAAATCTTGCAAGTTATTTAGTTTTGCAATTCGTCTAGCGTGTTTTATTGCAGTCTCTGTTGCCCTTGGCGTTCTTATTGGCCTAGGAGCTACAGTTCTTACGCTTATTTTTTATGCTGTACAATACCTTGCTTTTGGCTCAATTGAATCTGCTAAAAACACTGTATTTTCAGCTCTTCCTTGGTATCGATACGTGCTACCTGGCACAATTGCTATGACTATTGCTGCACTGGCTTGGTATTTTTTGCGAAAAAGAGAAAATCCTCCTCGAATCGTTACTATTCCACAAGCCGTTAGTGGCAGTAGAATGCCAATTTTTTCTACTATTGCACATGTTTTATTGCAAATCGGCATTGTTGGCTCTGGAATTTCAATCGGAAGGGAAGTAGCTCCTAGAGAATTAGCTGCAATGATTGCTCAGCGTTGCAGCAGTATTTTTCATATGTCTGTTAAGACTCAGCGTATACTAGTTGCGTCTGCTGCAGGTGCTGGCTTGGCTGCAGTGTACCACGCGCCTTTAGCTGGCACCGTGCTTTCTTTAGGTTTGCTTAGTAAAACCCAAGGTTTTGGTTTTTATGCGTGGCTAAATCGCGAGAATGGCTCGCTAATAGTTAATGCACTTAAAAATATTGCGCGCTCGGAGCGTTTGCATTGCTTGCCTTTTGCTCTTGTTATGAATTATGTTGCTACGTTTGTTGCTGAATTTTTATTGCATCATTCTAGATACTACAATATTTCGCAATTTTCTTGCGTGATTTCTTGGCAAATTTGCGTTTTAACTGTTGTTGTTGGTGCAGTGTGCGGCTTAGTTGGTTACGTTTTTCGCTTGGGTATTATTTGGTGTAGAACTCATGCTTTGCGTGGCATACAAATGCTGTGTTTTATGCCAGTAGCTGGCTTAGTTATTGGTGTTGCGGCTTGTTGGTTTCCGCATATTATGGGGAATGGTAGGTCGCTTTCTCAGCTTGCTTTTTCTGTAGCTAGTTTTCCGTATTTGGCAGAAAGTTCGCATATTGTGACTATTTTGTTGATTCTTGCGCTAATTAAAATGCTTATGACTGTGCTTGTTTTGCGCTACGGTGCTTCTGGAGGCGTTTTGCAACCTAGTATTTCAACGGGCGCTTGCTTTGGTGTGATTTTATACGCTATTTTTTCAACGTCTGCGCTTTCGCAAGTTTTTGACATTTCGCAAGTTTCTGCAATTTCTGTATCTATTATTGGCGCTGTTTCTTTACTTGCATCTTCCAGAAAAGCTCCGATTATGGCGTGGCTTTTAGTTGCTGAATTAGTAAATGCGCCGTTTGCATTACTTTTTCTTATGCTATTTGCTGCAATTGTGTCCAATTGCGTAGCTAATTGTGTTGAGCGATTTATTTCGCATTTTTTTGCGGTCACGCGCACACGATAGTCTAGATATATTCAAAATGTTTGTAAGGAGATAAGGTGACTGAGCTGTTTACGGCTTCTCCCATTATGCAAGAAGGGGAGCCACAAAATCCAATGGATTCGATTTTTAATCAACTTTTAAAGGATCGTATTATTTGGCTTGGTTCTGAAGTCAAGGATGAAAATGCTAATATCATCTGTGCACAGATGCTTATGCTAGCTGCGCAAGATCCTAAAAAAGATATTTGGCTTTATATAAATTCGCCTGGAGGGTCTATTACGGCAGGAATGGCGATTTATGATACTATGCAGCTTATTGAGCCAGATGTGGCTACTATTGCTGTGGGAATGGCTGCTTCTATGGGTCAGTTCTTACTGAGTTCTGGTACTCCTGGTAAGCGTTTTATTACATCTCATGCACGTGTTCTTATGCATCAGCCTTCTGGCGGTGTTGGTGGTACTGCAACTGACGTGCGTATTAATGCTGAGTTAATTATGGATATGAAGAAAACCCTTTCTGAGCTTACTGCACAGCAGACTGGCCATACAGTTGAAGAAATTTACCGTGACAATGAGTATGATCATTGGTTTACTGCGCAGCAGGCTTTGGAGTATGGTTTTGTGGATAAGATTGTCACCACTCCAGCTTCTATGCGTGGGGAGGAGTGATTTTATATGGCAAGTGAAGAAGCAAAGTTTGTTGCACGCGCCCAGCGCTTGGGTGGATTTGGTCAAACCAGTGGTGTGTTTACGAATCGTTATGTTTTGCCTCAATTTGGCGAGCAGACTCCTTATGGTATGAAAACTCAAGATCCGTACACTAAGCTTTTTGAAGATCGTATTATTTTCATGGGTGTACAAGTTGATGACACTTCTGCTGATGACATTATGGCTCAGCTCTTGGTTCTAGAAAGCATGGATCCAAATAGGGATGTAATGATGTACATTAACTCTCCAGGCGGTTCTATGACGGCTATGACGGCAATTTACGACACTATGCAGTATATTAAGCCAGATGTTCAGACGGTGTGTTTGGGGCAAGCTGCTTCGGCTGCTGCGATTTTGCTTGCAGCTGGTGCTGCTGGTAAGCGTATGATTCTACCAAATGCTCGTGTTCTTATTCATCAGCCTGCTATGGGTCAGGATTTTGGTAAGGCTACTGAGATAGAGCTTCAGGCTAAGGAAATGTTGCGTTTGCGTGAATGGTTGGAATCCACTCTTGCAAAGCATACTGGTCAGGATATTGAGCGTATTCGTAAAGATATTGAGGTGGATACGATTCTTACAGCTCCTCAGGCTAAAGAATACGGTATGGTAGATGAAGTTCTTGAACATAGGTCTTAAGTAGTTTTTACTTTTTAGATTTTTATGTTTTAGCTGCAACCCTTGGCGACACGCCAAGGGTTGTGTTTTTGTGAATATGGTTGTATATTAGTCAAGTTGCCGAAAACAAGGGAACGATTTCCTAAGGCTTCGGAAACATGCGCCAGTAGCCCAACGGATTAGAGCATCTGACTACGGATCAGAAGGTTGCAGGTTCGAATCCTGTCTGGCGCACAGGTGGCGCGGTGATTTTCACCGCGTTTTTTTTTTTATTCTGTTTTCCGCTTAACGCATACTAAATCATATTAGGTATAAAAAAACGAGGAACAAATCCAACATTGGGAGCGTTCCTCGTTTGCTTGTAAGTCTTACGCTTATCGTTTAAACCTACTCAGTAACTGCCTTCTTGAGCAAAGAACCAGCGGAGATTCTAACACCGTAAGATGCAGGAATCTTAATGGTTTCGCCAGTGCGTGGGTTGCGGCCAGTGCGCTCAGCGCGCTTTACACGCTCAGCGGAGAACAGACCAGTGAGCTTCAAGCCTTCACCAGACTGCAAAGCCTCAACGAACACATCCTGGAATGCGTTGACAGCGGCCTCGGCCTGTGCCTTGGTAAGGTTGGACTTCTGAGCGATCTTCGAAACGAGATCAGACTTGTTGTATGCCATACAAGCATCCTTTGTGTTAGGGGCCTTCTCTTCCAAAGACCACTTTCACTCATAGATATTAATACATTTTCCCTACAAATGCGCGGTTTTTCGCCGTTTTTCCGAGATTTTTTTACGATTTTTTAGATTTTTTGCTTGATAAAATACTTTAAAATCGTAGAAATGCCTTATATAGGTTTATTTATACTATTATCAACTAAATAATCTTATATAATAAGAAAGTTGGTTTTTCAAGATTTTAAGCAGACCATACTAAGCTGTCTAGCTTTTTAAGCATATGTTACATGGTCTAAACTAATCCGCGGTTACTAAGACTTTTCATAGCAAAAGCGCCTATTGGTATTCTTAGCCAGTAGAACATGAGTCTGTAAAGTAGGGTAGCAGATAATGCGATAGTTGGATGAATTCCAACTGAGGTAAAAGCAAAAGTAAGTGAAGCTTCAACAGCTCCCAATCCACCTGGTGTAGGAACAGCGGAACCAGCAGTATTGGCAACTAGGAACAGTAGCACTGTTTCCCAAGGGTTTGCATAGTAGCCGAAAGCAAGAAGAGCTACCCAATATCCCAGTCCTGTTGCAAAAACAAGAATAAGACCGCCTACAGTGCCTTTAATGAGCTGTTTAGGGCTACTTATTAGCTCTTTAATCTGTTTACCATAATCTGAAAGAATAGGAAGATATCTTTTACGTATAAATTTTCGAATAGGTGTAATAATCATAAAAGTGCATATGATTAGCGTTACTATTCCTATTACTGTTATGAGCATGTGTGTAGGAATCATTCCAGAAAGCACATTTTTACCAGTAAAAATGCCTACGCAGAACATAACTAAAGCTGTAACAAGTGCTTGTAAAAGCCAAACTGCACTTGTAATGGCTGTGGCTTGAGCAGCCGAATACCCATTCTTTTTTATAATTTGCATGTTCACAAAGGCTGGTCCTACGCCAGCTGGCATGGAAACAGCTGTAAACCCAGAAGCAGCTTGTGATGTAAACAGAACGCCAGCAGAAGGGCGTGAATCGTCCATAAAAGATCCAACTGTAATCGCAGAACCTACCCAAGCTAGCAAGCTGAATGCAAAGCATAATAGAACCATTAATGTATCCGCGCGTTTAAGAGCAGATACAATTTCTTGAGGATGCCACTGTGTTGCAATAGCAGCCAGAGCTGCAACAATAAGAATCAGCGTAACGAAGAATCTAATATTAAAACGGGCTAATCGCACTGTATCATAATCTTCGTCATCTGTGTGCTCGCATACCTTTTCACCTAGCTTAGTTTTAAGTTCTTCAAACAATTTCTTATTCCAAGACGTTAATGCTCTAGTTGATGAAGGAATAGCAGCTTTTTGCATAAAAGGCATTATTTGAGCTAGCTTATCTGCGCCCCAAGTATTCATAGCAGCGTCTATAGCGCTACTTGTATCAATGCATGTTGCGATTATTGATAACAGTTGTACTTTGTCTAAAGCAATATTGGTGTCGTCGCTAGCCACATCGCCATTTTGCCATCCTGCAATAACCGGAGTTCCATCTTCTAGCCTTGCAAGTGTTTCTGGGCTTATTCTTCTATGTGTTATTCCTCGATTGTTTGCAATATCGAGGTAGCGCATAAGTCTTTCCGCATCTTTAATTGTAAGCGTGTTTAAATTGCATGGCACAAGTACATTATCGGTGTGGAATACCATTATTGAAGATTTTCCACAATCTGTTACTCCATAAACGTTTGCTGTAGCTAAGTGCAAGCTCCTAAGAACAAGAAGCATTGAAAGATGATGATGTATGGAGTGTCTTGCAGAACGATCTCGTCTAACTGGTATATCTATTAGCTTAATCCATTGCCATAGCTGATTTAGATATCCTGGCAAGTGAACCTGATTATCTAGAACCGAAATCACGTATCTTGTTCCATGAATATCAATCGCATCGTATAGCCTTGAATTTTCAATCAGATCGTCATCAAGGCTAGATTTCAGAACACCATTATGGTCTGTAGTTAGTGTACGTCTGTTTAATTGAACAAGATGAGTAATTCCAATATTTTCTAATGCGTCAACTATATCTTTTCCCCAAGCACCTTTGCTGCGAGTGCCTTTAATAAATCTGATTATTGTACCTATAGCGCGACCAATACACCAAGATGTTAAAACACCTGTTAGTGAATGCCATGATGTGACTATTAGTATAGGTGAAGCAATTATTAATGCTTGCCAAGATATTCTTACGACTTTACTATCTCGTCTAGGTCCACTAACGGTTAAAAAAGCAACTATTACCGCGTATATGTCTGGCAATAATTCAGTACCGTGACTGCTGGAAATTGAGTTAAATGATGTAAATAGTGGAGCATTATTTAAAGCAGTGAGAAGATAAGAAATATACCATACGAGAGGATATGTTAATAGCAAGGTTAGTGTAGATATCGTTGTATCAATCCAACGTCTTGCGTTAATCATAGAAATTACTACGCTAGCTACTATGGCGATTGTAATTGCTTGCTGGAAAAGAGAAGATGGTAATCCAGTTACAATCCACACAATAATTTTTCCAGCATTTTTTGCATCGTGCTCTACGCCTGCGGTTGTGCCAGAAAAACACATTGTAAACAGCACAACCGCAGTTCCTAGTGCAATAGATATAATCGCGTAAATCAAGTCAGCCCAATTACGAACTAATTTAGGCCTCGTGTCATTAATAATCAAATTTTCTTCTACTTGCGATTGCATAAACACACCGTTTATTTATTAAATAAAATTATCGAATAAAATCAACCAGCCTAGATGCAATACCAGTATAAGATTCTGGTGTAAGAGCTTTCAACCTATTTGCTGTTTCTCCATCAAAGTTTCTAGAAGATATAAACTTTTCAACATCTTGTCTAGAAATACTATGACCGCGCATTAATTCTTTAACCTGCTCATATGGGCGTTCCATTCCTTCTACGCCAGCAATTTCTTGAGCTCTCATAGCAGTTTGGATTGGTTCTCCAAGAACTTCCCAGTTGCTGTTAAGCTCTTCGCTCATCATTTGCGTGTTTGGATGAATCGACTTTAAGCCGCCAAGAAGATTGTTTAAAGCAAGAAGAGCATAACCGAATGCGGAACCAACGTTTCTTTGAGTAGTTGAATCTGTTAAGTCTCGCTGCCAACGGCTCTCGGTAAGAGTTGCGCAAAGAGTGTCGAAAAGTGCGCAAGAAATCTCAAGATTTGCTTCCGCGTTTTCGAATCGAATAGGATTCACTTTGTGAGGCATTGTGGAAGATCCTGTAGCTCCTTTAACTGGAACTTGTACAAAAACTCCGCGAGAAATGTACATCCACACGTCTACAGCAAGATTGTGAAGAATATGATTAATGTGACTTACAGTGCTATAAAGTTCCGCCTGCCAATCGTGGCTTTCGATTTGCGTTGTAAGAGGATTGAAGCAAAGACCCATTCTATTTTCTACAAATTCTTTAGAAACACTAAGCCAATCAACATTAGGGAAAGCAGCAAGATGAGCGCCAAAAGTTCCAGTAGCACCATTTATCTTTCCAAGATACTCTTGGGAGTTAAGGTGTTTTAGCTGGCGATTTAGCCTGTAAACAAACACTGCAAGCTCTTTACCTAAAGTTGTAGGAGTGGCAGGCTGACCGTGAGTGAGAGATAGCATTGGCATATCTCTATACTCTTGTGCTTTTTGGGTTAGGTAATCAACAATAGCTTTCAAATTTGGCGTGTATACGTTTTCAACCGCGTTTTTTACGCACCTCGATATAGAAAGATTGTTTATATCTTCACTCGTGCATGCAAAATGAACTAATGTTTTAAGATTGCTAAGCTGGGTTTTATGCCCTAATACTTGCTCTGCTTTGTCTAACTCGTCGTCAATGTAGTATTCAACAGCTTTAACGTCGTGATGTGTTATAGCTTCGTGAGCTGCATGGCGTTTTATTCCTTCTGCTCCAAAATTTTCTGGAATTGCACGCAAATAATCGCATTCTTCATCTGTTAAAGGATTTACGCCGTCTACAATGGTTTTGAATCCGTTCCCCTTGTATCCGTTTGCTAAAAGGATCATCCATTCAACCTCTACGCGCATGCGCTCGCGGTTTAAGGCTGGTTCGCTTAGAAATTCTACAAGATCAACAGTTTGATTGTGGTATCTTCCGTCTAGCGGAGTCAAAGCAATAGCAGGGCAAATATCAGTAAGCTTCATACTTTAAAGGTTACAGCATGGCATGAAACTACTAGGTGTTTTGAGCGGTTATTAGTTAATGGCGCATAGTTAATGGCTCATAATTCCTTGCCATAGTGTTGTTTCTTCTAATTCGTCACCTAGTGTTTTTCTAAAATGCTCTTCTTGCATTCGTATCTCTTTAGATCCAAGTTGATGAGCGTCTTCATAAGCTGCTTTATGATAATTCAAATCATGTGTGAGCGTTCCTTCTTCTGGTACATTTTTTACTAAGATTCCATCTTTTTCAAAAAGTTTTTCATTTTTATAACTTTTAGTTCTGTATTGTTTATTGTTTTTCTTATTATTTTCTTTATTTTTGTTTTGCGATTTTATTCCATTTACAACAAGTGAATTGTATATTGCATTATGAGCTGTTTTAGGGGCGATTGTGCCATTGTGAGCAATAGCGCTTTTCTTGGCAGTTCCATGTATTGTAACCCAATTATTTCTATTTGGATTAGATGCGCCATCTAAGGTAGGAACTAGTTCGTCTTCCATTTCTATGCTTGTGACCCAAGTTTTATTTGGTATTGGATGGTTTGCTATTGGAGATCCAGCAGTTACTATGTGTCTTATGTTGTATTGTTTTGAGTAATCGCTAGCTATGCTTGCAGCTACAATTCCTCCTTGTGAATGTCCAACAAGAATAACTGAGTCTTTTGCTTTAATTCCGCTTTTTCTCATGGCTTCTATAACCATTCTTATGCTGTCTGCATTTTGTCTTACGTTTTTAGAACTACTCATAACTTCTGCGTTTTGTGGCCATCCAAAAGGAGATTTTGGTTTGCCATCTGTTCCAGGTATTGTAACAAGCCAAGATATGCTACCGTCTTTTTTCTTAAAGCGTTGTATTGCTATTGTTGCTGCATCTGCGTTTATTTTAGGCGGTTTTACGCCAAGGTTTCCATTTGAAAGATCTGTTAGATTTGCAAGAGCTTGACTAATATTGCTTCCTCTGTAATGCAATATTTTCGAATATTCTCTGTGAGGTAATCTAATTTTTGTTACTTTAAGACTATTCCCTTGGTTTGCATCGTTGATTTTTGCGCTAAACAAGCTTAATGCGCTTGCAAAAGTGGAAACTGGTGCTTTTGAATGTTTTCCATCGTTCTTTTCTTGAATACTAGAAAAAAGACGAATAGGGATTCCTGTTACGGGGTTTATTAGAAAATGCTTAGAAAAGCCTCTAATAAAGCCTTGTTGAATTGGCGCAGTTTCATGACTCCATTTAGAAAAGTTTTTCATACCGCTTTTTTGAGTCATATCTAAAAGTATGCTAAATCCTACGCTTGCAAAGAATGGTACTGCTGTAATAGGAAATATACTTGTACCAATCGATACAAGATTATCTAAGTTTTCTCTATTTTTGTATTCTGCGTTAGCATATAGATTATTTGCTCTGATTATTAGAGAAGATAATTCATCAAGTTTATTTGATAACGATTCACATTGGCTTGATTTTATTCTGCATTCTGCAGGATCCAATAGCGGTTGTAAAGAATCGTCATTAAAATAACCATTAAAATTTTTGTTATTTTCATAGAAAACAGACGATTTTTGGCTTTCAATCTGCATCGCAGCTTGCATCCAGCTTGTGCTTAACGAGTGGAAATCGTTGGATAGTTCTTGTAATTTTGCGGATTTTGTTTTGTATTCGCTAGCATCAGCTACGCTAATGGTTTTCCCACCTGTTATTGTTGATTTAACTCTCCAAGGCATTAAATTCACCTCCATAAGTTGATTTTTGAGTTAATAGAGCTAATTTCGCATGCTTTTTTGGCAACATTAAACATTTCTTCATTGAACGCGTTTGCGGCTTTTCCATGCCAATCTTTAAGAGTATTTGAATGTGCTTCGCCAAGCACGCTGTTAGAACATTGTTCTGTTCTTGCTATCAGCCAGTAATAATTATTAAATGTATGCATACAAAGTATTACACACAATGTTTTTTAAATAGTCACGAAAAATCTTTTAATGTGGTTAAAGGTTCCAAAATATTGAAATATAAGGGTTTATATTCTATTAGATATTTTTTTTATTACCTTTACCACGGCTTGTTACTTGAATCTTCTTGTTTAGAAGACTTTGTTTTTCCGGACTTACTATTTGAATCATTATTGCTGTAATCTTTTTCGGATTGGTTTATTTGATTCTGGTCTTGATCTTTTTGATTGTTTTGTTTTAATAAGTCTTCGACCTTCTTTTTTTGAGAATCGCTTAAACTAGAATTCCCAGATTTGTCCTGCAAATTATTTTTTTGGTTTCGGTCATTATAGTTGGATTGTGTACTAGAATCAGTATTCTTTTTATCTTCATCAATTTGTTTTTGTAAGAATCTAGTAAGTCTTTTAGATATTAGTGCGTTGTGCTCAATACTATTTTTTATGTGAGGTAAAAGAATAGTGTATGGCGATTTTGCTTCGCTAAATTGATCATCAACCTGTTTTTGAGATACGAGCAATATTTCTATATCTGCATCAACTTTTTTTGACGCTTTTATGTTATTTATTAGTGATTTTGTGGCAGAATTATACGTTGATTCTGCTTTAAGATTAGTGATAGACAAATAAGCTGATATAGCGCATAAGGCTATAACAATAGAAGATAAAGTAACAAGAGAAAATCTTAGGAGTGACTTAGGTGTGATTCTGCTAATCATATAAGCTTCCTTGATTTTGTAATCCAGCATGATAATTCCCAAAGAATCAATATGCTTGCAAGAATAGCAAAAGGCCAAACGATTGGCTCAGGTCTAAGTCTCGGCTTAACAGTATTGTTCTGTCTCCATTGTTTAGAAAGAATATTTTTTGCTTCTAATCCAATAGAGTGATTTTTGCTAGAGTCAACATATTTTCCACTAATCTCATCAGCTATATTCTTAAGATTCTGCGGATCCATCTTAGATATTCCAGGTTTTCCAGTAGATGGGTCAATAATCCATTTACCAGATTGTTTTGTAGAAGAATCTGTAGAATTTATATCATCTAAATCATTTAGCTTAGTGGTGGTATTTGGGATTTTCCCGCCATTTTTAGAACCTACGCCAATAACATAAGCATGATTCACGTATCCGCGTAGAGATGAGAATGTTCTACGCTTTCTAGAAGTTGTTTCTTCTCCATCGCTTATTAAATATAAAACTGTAACGTCTTGCGGATGAGCGTCATGAATTGCCTTAGCTTCAAGAAGAGTTTTATCTAGGGGAGCATCCAAACTAGTTCCATTTGAAACTCCAACAGGTTCAGTGTTGATAGTATCAACCCAATTTTCAATTGCATTAGAATCTGGCGTAAGTGGAACATCAACACTAGAAGACGCTCCAAACCTAATAGCAGTAAAACTTGCGTTTATGTAATTATTTGTAATTTGTTTTATTATTTGTTTTGCAGAATTAAACCTAGTGGTTGTGTTGTTGTTTAAATCCTTAGAATCATTAACATTCATAGAGCCAGTAACATCTAAAACAAATATAACATTTGTAGCATTAAGAGAGCGTTGCAAGGTGCTTTTCATAACACAAGGGCATAATGCACAAATAGCTAGAAGAACGCATATTAACACTCTTCGAACCCTCATATAAATTGTCTCGTCCGAACTAAGGTTTTTGCGATTAATTGGGAAAATTTCATATAATGCCAAAATGCCAAGAATCGCAATAGCAACTAGCGAAATCCAACTAAAAGATATTTTCATCGTTTTATCCTTCTCGCTGAAATAAGCCAGAGAGTTACAAAAATAACCGCAAATATTGTTGCAATACTAGGATCATCGCTTAACGCTGATTGTGTAGAGTCCTTTTGCATAATTGTGTGCTGCTGTTCAATTTTACGTACCAAAGCTAAAACAGAATCAGAATCATGCTGAGTTAAGAAAATGCCACCATTTTTTTCAATAAGTTCACGCATCTGATTAGTAGTGTTCTCATTTTCGCTTTGAGTAGATCCAGAATACAATCCATCGACTTGAATATTAGCTCGCTTTGTTAAATCTAAAGCTTGCTTAAGAGAGTAAACTGGTTTTCCAGAAACAACATTATCTGTAGCTAAAACAATAGATGCACTACGATTAAGACGATTATGAGGTTTTTGGGAGTTGCTAGAAGAACCATATACAACTCCAGGAATCATTGCAGCGCAACTAACAAGACCATCGCCAATTAACGATGTTGCTTCTTTTCGGTTTTGCGTACCATCAAGCCACGTGGAAATTTGCTGATACTGCTTTTGTTGCATATTGTCGATTTTGTCTTGTGTTTGAACTCCATCCAACAGCTTAGAGGCGTATTGCAACTGTTTTTTAACAAGTGAATAATCGTCTGTAAGAGGAAAAACAGTCCTAGAAGTTGAATTAAAAATACTCAAACCAATGCGCTCGCCTTGAAAATGCTCAACAAATTTCAAATAAGCGTTAATAACTTCCAAATCATACGGCAGAGTAGATCCAGAAACATCTAAGCATAAAACAATATCTCTAGAGCTTGATTGTTCGTTTGCGTTTAAAACTCTTGAAGGTCTAGAGCTGAGAATTGTAGTGCATATAAGAGCTAGGATAAGCATTATAAAAGAGAATTTGCGAAGAATATTCCATAGTCTCCATTTTCTAGCACATAAACTTCCTTGCAAATCCTCGTCTAAAGTAAATGTTCTCAAAAAGCTTGATTCTAAAATGTTTCTTGAATTGTACGAATGATTCTTTAAGTTGTGTCGTTTAACCTCGCTAATCACTAATACAGTTATAAGAATTATTACGCTTGCTAAAACACCAAAAAACAGGACTATTGGCCATTTAAGTCGCATAGAGAAAATAGATGAAACTAGTGTTGAATAATTATATATTTGGCAGTTACATAATGTTGAGAATGATAATGTGGAGAATGTCATCTTTTATTCTCCTTTGTTTTCCAACTTTCTAGCAGAATAAGAACCCATCTTGCACCCTGATCCACATCTGTATTTTTAGCTTGATTATTATATGTGCTATCTGCAAATTCAGGAGGATATAATGCTGCGATTGTTTGTCTTAAAAGATCTGCTCCATGAGTGTTTTTCCAAGATTTTCTAAGTGAACTAATTTCTCCAAGTGTATGCGATTTAATGTTTTCGCCACTCATTATGGAAACATATTGTCTAGCTATTTGCGCTAATTTTGCAAAAGCCTGATCTTTCTCAATTTTATTTTCATGATATTGACTTACCACTAAATCAATCTTTTTACGCCATTCTTGCTTATTGGCATTCAATGTATGAGCAGCATTTTTAACTTTTTGCTTAGAATCCCCTTTAGTGTTTATTTTATAAATTGCAGCATATAGAACTACGAAAGCAGCGCATGCGATTATTAGACTTAAGCCAATAAATGCAAATAGCATTGAATCATCGTTTAGAATTTTATTAACATCAAGAATACTCATCGACTTACCCCACTAACTCAAGCGTAAATCTTTATTGCTTTTAGCGCCAGAAAACATACTCTGTAAGGTAGCTTTCGATATAAATTTCGTCGAAGAATGGAATATTTGTTCACTAGAAGAACCGCGTATAAGCGATGATCCTGTGTTATTTAGAATTTCGTGCAATGCGTTATTGACAAAAGCTCTATGTGTATTAACTTCTTTAGCGCAAGAATCATCTTTTAAGAATGCTGGAATTTCTCGCATTGTTGTACCGTCAATTATTGGCGTAACTTTATATGAATTAAATGGATTAATTGGACATATTGTTACCACGATCAATGAGTGTAGTCTTGAAATTTTTTGCAAATCATCAAAATGTTTTGACGAAATTGCATATTCATCCGTGATAATTACTATTAATCCGCGTGATTGATTAATTGAATTAGCAAAATTTATGATCGTATTTGTATCTCTAAGTTTTTTACGTGTTTTATATATATTTTTATCCAAATTACGTTCAAAATCAGGAAGATTCCTAGATGAAGGAATCTTTATAATATCGTTACCGTCAAATAAAACGCAGTTTAATGAATCGTTACGTTTTATACTTAAAGACGCAAAGAAACACGCTGAATTAGAAGCTGCCTCGTACAAATACTCGTTAAGTCCATTACAAGAACATGAAGCATTCATGTTCGCGCTAGAATCTACAAGAATCCAAGTCTTAGAAGAACAGTTTCTTTCTCTAGAAGAGACCATTGGCTCGCCAAGTCTAGCGCTAGCTTTCCAGTTCATCATTCTAGCTTCATCACCAGGCTGCCATGAGTGAATATCAACTAAATCACCATTTCCAAAATTATGATTGGACGGATGCTCTCCTTCAAAAACGCCCAACGATTTTTTGGCTACAGGTAAATTCAGACGATTATCTAATTCTTCAATCTTTCGCCTAATCTTTTTAGCAGAATTTGAAACTAATAAGCTTCTTTTAGTATCTTGTACCACAAAATCAGATTTTGTAAAAGATTTTAACATTCTTGTAAAAAACGGATTTGCAAAGATCATGGTGCAGGAACCGTTTTCACTATTGCGTCAATAATCTGATCACTTGTAATAGAATCAGCTAAAGCTTCAAAAGTAAGAAGAATCCTGTGTCTAAGAACATCATGAGCAAACTTTTTAACGTCTTCCGGTATTACGTAATCTCTTCCAGAAAGCAAAGCTTGAGCTTGACCAATGCGGATCAAAGCAATAGAAGCTCTAGGGCTTGCGCCCATTCTAACTAGAGAAGAAATAGTTTTAAGAGGGTGACTACCTTCTCCTCTAGAAGTTGCAACAATATCTACTGCATACTTCATAACTGCTTCCGAAACATGTACTCTGCGAGTTGCCGATCTTAAGAAAGTGACATCCTGAAGGCTAATCTTTTGATTATTTAAAGATTCTGGATTGAAAACGTCACTACCTCTATTGGTTAAAAGCTTCAGCATACTAACTTCTTCGTTGAAGGAAGGATACGACATAATTGCTTTAATCATAAAGCGATCCATTTGTGCTTCTGGAAGATTAAAAGTTCCTTCTTCTTCAATAGGGTTTTGTGTAGCGATAACCATAAAAGGCTGAGGAAGATTAATGCGTTCTCCACCAATAGTTGTGGCGCCTTCTGCCATTGCTTCAAGCATAGCGGATTGTGTTTTTGCGTTAGAACGATTAATTTCATCTAGAAGAATTACGTTAGCGTGAATAGGTCCAATTTGTGTTGTGAATCTTTGAGAAGCGAAGTCAAAAACTTGTGTTCCAACCAAATCTGCTGGCATTAAATCAGGAGTGCATTGCACTCTTTTGAAACTTCCAGACATTGCTGTAGCAAGAGTCTGAGCCGCTGTGGTTTTAGCCAATCCAGGAACGGACTCAATAAGAATATGTCCTCCAGCAGCAAGAGTTAAAATAAGTGATTCTCTGAGAGAATCCTGTCCAACAAGTGTTTGTGCAAACCTAGAACGAAGAATATCAGCGATCTGTTGAGCTCGTTTAATATCTTCATTAGAAACACCAGCAGATACTGGTTGATTTATAGAGTCAACAATTTGATTAGCTATTGTATTGCTGACCATTGTATTGTTAGGTGTAACTGCACGTGGTTGTGGAGGAAGATTAAATACGCCAGTATTAGCGTTATCGTTTTGTTTGCTTGGTTGTGGAGGGAATAATGCCATGCGTTTCATTCTAACTGATGTTTACTACTTTAGATGATTTTACTACTTTAAATAATCTTTACTATTCGCTAGGGAGAGTCCAATCTATTGGTGTTGATCCTAACGATATTAAAGCCTGGTTTGCTCTTGAAAATGGACGAGAACCAAAGAATCCTCTAGAGGCAGAAAGAGGACTTGGGTGAGGGGATTGAATAATGATTGCGTTTGTAAGAAGGGGAGCAAGACTTTGAGCATTTCTTCCCCACAAAATTGCAACCAGAGGAATATGCTTGCCGTTATTATCTACACGGTTATTCAATGCGGTAATAGCTGCATCGGTAATTTCTTCCCAGCCCTTTCCCTGATGACTATTAGGTCTACCTACTTCAACGCTAAGGCACCTGTTTAGTAGCATAACGCCTTTTTGAGTCCACGGTGTTAAGTCACCATTCTTTGGCATTGGTACATTTAAATCACTAACTAATTCTTTATAAATATTAATAAGACTTTTAGGTAATGGTTTAACGTTTGGAGCAACGCAGAAACTAAGCCCTACAGGATGACTTGGAGTAGGATATGGATCTTGACCAACAATAAGAACCTTTATTTCTTTAAAAGGTATTGTAAAAGCTCTGAGAATATTGTGACTTTCTGGCAGGAATCGCCTCCCGTTAGATAGTTCATCTCTTAAAAAGTCTCCCATTTTGTGAACTTGTGGTTCTACTGTCTCAAGAGCGTCTGCCCAATCTGGGTCTATTAAATCGTGTAAAGACTTTCGCTGTTTAATCTCCATGGTTAATAACTTTAAAACATAAATGACAAATATGTGCAGCAAATAATAATAATTTTTTATATTTCCATTTATCTTATGTTTTGTGCGAGGCATTCGCTAGTATGTATTCCATACTGTTTTAATGATTTTTTGGAAGGGATACAATTATGGCGAACAATAGCCAGAACGTGTCATTCACGACTGATGATTTCGATAATCCACCAGAAGGTCCTGTTGGAGTACATCGTGGAAATCGCGCGTGGTATGCTGTATTGTTCCCATATGTTGTTGTGCTAGTTGTTGCTGTTGTGTTGGGTCTTCTGGCATGGGCGGTTATGTCTGGAGAAATCAACAATATTCGTATGCCTTGGAGTGCAAATAATTCAGCAATTTCCAAGATCTTCTAATGGCAATAAAAATGGCAAAATTGATGAGAGCAAGAGTAAATCTGACAAAGCTGATGGCGATGATTCAGACGAGGATAAGGACCCAGAAGAAACAAATAAGTCAGATAAAAAGCAAGATAAAGAAGATAAGAATTCTTCTAAAGACTCTAATGCTAACAATGACTCTTCGACAGCAGATATTAACAAGACAGTTCAAGTAAAAGTTGTTAATGCAACTAAAATTCAGGGTCATGCAGCTCAAGAAGCTGGAAAGCTTAAGCAAGCTGGTTATGCAAATGTAGAAGCTGCAAATCCTAAAGGTAATGTTCCTTCGGATTCTGTTGTTTGGTACAAGGGAGATGAAAATCGTGCTGCTGCACAAGACATTGCTAAAACTTTGGGTATTAGCAATGTTGAGGCAACTAGTGAAATAACTACCACAATAGTTGTTGTTTTGTGCAAGTAAATTGCGATTTACTCATTTTGCAATAAATTTCAATAATAAATAATTTCTTAAATAGTCGAGTAGAAAGTCATCTAGAGTGGCTTTTTGCTTGGCTATTTTTGATTTTGCTTATAGATTTTTTCTATATATTTTTGAATATAGTTGGCACTCGGGCACTTAGAGTGCTAATCTTCATTTAGCACTCTAATGTTGCAGGTTTAATCAACAGCTGACGGTTGGTTAGATTTCGACGGTTTGAGTGAGTGTTCCATAGTTAAGTTATGTGGAGGAATAATGGCAAAGATTATTGCCTATGAAGAAGATGCCCGTCAGGGTATGCTTGCTGGTCTTGATAAGCTTGCAAATACAGTAAAGGTGACTCTTGGTCCAAAGGGTCGTAACGTTGTTCTTGATAAGTCTTACGGCGCCCCAACCATCACTAATGATGGCGTTTCAATCGCTAAGGAGATCGATCTTGAAGATCCATACGAGCGTATTGGCGCCGAATTGGTAAAGGAAGTTGCTAAGAAGACTGACGACGTTGCAGGTGACGGCACTACAACCGCTACCGTGTTGGCTCAGTCTTTGGTGCACGAAGGCTTAAAGAACGTTGTTGCCGGTAGCAACCCAATCGCTCTTCGTCGCGGAATTGAAAAGGCTTCAGAAGCAATTGTTAAGGAACTTCTCGCATCTGCTAAGGATGTTGAAACCAAGGATCAGATTGCAGCTACTGCAACTATTTCTGCAGCAGATCCTGAAGTTGGCGAAAAGATTGCTGAAGCTTTGGATAAGGTTGTGTCAGGACGGTGTTGTTACTGTTGAAGACAACAACAAGTTTGGTCTTGATTTGGACTTCACTGAAGGTATGCGTTTTGATAAGGGTTATATTTCCCCTTACTTCGTCACTAATGCAGAAGATCAGACTGCTGTTCTTGAAGACCCATACATTTTGCTCACTTCTGGCAAGGTTTCTAGCCAGCAGGACATTGTTCATGTTGCTGAACTTGTTATGAAGTCTGGTAAGCCATTGCTCATTATTGCTGAAGATGTTGATGGCGAAGCATTACCAACTCTTGTTCTTAACAAGATTCGCGGTACTTTCAACACTGTTGCAGTAAAGGCTCCAGGATTTGGCGATCGCCGTAAGGCAATGCTTCAGGATATGGCTATTTTGACTGGTGCTCAGGTTGTTTCTGACGACCTTGGTTTGAAGCTTGATTCTATCGACGCTTCTGTGTTTGGCCATGCTGCAAAGGTGATTGTTTCTAAGGATGAAACAACTATCGTTTCTGGCGCTGGCTCTAAGGAAGATGTTGAGGCTCGTGTTGCTCAGATTCGCGCCGAAATTGAGAACACTGATTCCGATTACGATCGCGAAAAGCTTCAGGAGCGTCTTGCTAAGCTCGCTGGCGGCGTTGCTGTTATTAAGGTTGGTGCTGCTACGGAAGTTGAGGCTAAGGAACGTAAGCATCGCATTGAAGATGCAGTTCGTAATGCTAAGGCTGCTATCGAGGAGGGTTTGCTTCCAGGCGGTGGTGTAGCTTTGGTTCAGGCTGCCGCTAAGGTTGAGAAGTCTGCTGATATTGTTGCTCTTAGTGGAGAAGAAGCCACGGGTGCTGCAATTGTGTTCCGTGCTGTAGAAGCTCCAATCAAGCAGATTGCTCAGAATTCTGGCGTTTCTGGAGACGTTGTGCTCAACAAGGTACGTGAGCTTCCAGAAGGCGAAGGCTTCAATGCTGCAACTAATACTTATGAAGATTTGTTGGCTGCAGGCGTTACCGACCCAGTTAAGGTAACTCGTTCTGCTCTACAGAATGCTGCTTCTATCGCTGGCTTGTTCTTAACTACAGAAGCTGTGGTTGCTAATAAGCCTGAGAAGCCAGCTGCTGCACCACAGGCTGGTGCAGAGATGGGCTACTAAATAAAAGTTAGACGTATTGCTTAGCTTTTAGCTAGTTGTTATATGTGAGCGGTGAGTTGTTATAAAATACAAGTCATCGCTCACGTTTTTTATTTATTCTATTGTTTAATTATTTTGTTTATCCCATTGCAAACAAAGATGTAGCTTGAGCTTCTGTATCCATGTAAATGTTAGAAGCATTTTGCATAGCGAGTTGAATGGATTGCAATGATTGTTCCATTTGTTGGTGTGCTGCACGCCATTGCCCAGCTGTTGATGCAAATTGTGTAGCTGCAGGACCAGTCCATACACTTTGCAATTGTTGGAGATTTGCGTACATTCCATTTGTGGCGTCTCGAATCGCATTAATCGAAGATGCAACTGCTGCAGCAGATTGCTGAATTTGTTCTGAATCAACTCTAAATTGTGTCATTTTTTTCTCCTCATTTAGTGTGGTTAATAATTTTCTTATAGTTATTCATTTAGTTTTTGCCGTGCAAACTTATCTTTTGTATAAATTAATTTGTATAAATTAAATTTATAATTTTTTAATTTTTGTTTTGCATAAATCGCTTTATTTTACGCTTGTTTCTTGTAATCTAAAAACACGGTATTATGAATATATGCCGTCTAGAAAGTTTGTAAAAGATTTTTTTATCAATGTGGTTAAAGGCTTATCTGCTTTTGTGATTATTGTGTTTTTTAGCGAAAGTGTTTTGTTCCCAACAACAGTTTTTGCTAATGAAGGATTATCAAAAGCTGATTCTCAGAATAAAAGCACTAAAAATTTGGGTATTGTTGCAACGGATTCTATTACGGATACAGAAAATCTTCTTGGAGATTCTGTTACAAAAGTTTCCGATATGATTTCGACAACCAAAAAACAAACAGGCGTATCGGTTAAATTACTTTATTTATCCAATTTTACTGGAAATAAAAATCCATCAAAATGGGCTAGCGATTTACTTACAAGCACTAATCCAGATCGTAATACTGTTCTTCTTGCTGTTGCTACTCATGATGGAAAGCTTGTAGTAGCAGTTTCATCTAATTCTGATGAATGGCTTAAAAGAAAAACAACCGTGGATTTGCTTTCTGATGCGGCGTATCGTCCTCTTATTAGTTCTCAAGGTGCTGATTGGTCTCAATCTGCAATCATGCTCATGAAGCAGATTGTTCGTTCTAAGAAAACTTCTGTAACTTCCAGAACAAGTGTAGTTTCAACAATCGTTATGGTTGTTATTATTGTTGCTTTGTTTGTTCTTGTTGCACTTATTTTGTGGAGAAGAAACTATATTCTAAAACAAGTATCACTAGGGTTGAGAAGAGCTAAGAGACGCCATGCGGCGCGTAAATAAATCGATTTTTTTCAGGAAACACTCAGGAAACATTCAGTTTTATAAGTGATGCTAATCAGTATGGGTAAGAATGTAGAAGCATCTATTGTTGTGGTCGATGACGAACCTTCAATTCGTGAGCTTTTGGTAGCATCGCTACACTTTGCAGGATTTGATGTAGAAACAGCAGCTTCTGGTTCAGAAGCTATTGATGTTATTGAGCGTGTAAATCCAGATCTTATTGTTATGGACGTTATGCTCCCAGATATAGACGGATTTACGGTTACAAGGCGAATTCGACAGAATGGTGTTGCTGTTCCTGTGTTGTTCCTTACTGCTAGAGACGACACTCAGGATAAGATTATGGGTCTTACTGTTGGTGGCGACGATTATGTTACAAAGCCTTTTAGTCTAGAAGAAGTGGTTGCGAGAATTCGTGCAATATTGCGTAGAACTCAAGATCCAGATGAAGATACGCCTGTTGTGCGCGTTGCTGATTTGGAAATTAATGAGGATTCGCATGATGTTTCCAGATCTGGTGTTCCAATTGAATTAAGTCCTACGGAGTATAAGTTACTTCATTATTTGATGGACAATGAAGGCAGAGTATTGTCTAAGAGTCAGATTCTCAATCATGTTTGGCAATATGATTGGGGTGGAGACGCAGCAATTGTAGAATCCTATATTTCTTATCTTCGTAAAAAGATTGATGGTATTGAAATTAAAAATGAGGATGGAAGCTTAAAGAAGGTTGTTCCTCTTATTGAAACGAAGCGTGGTATTGGCTATATGATTCGCGTTCCGAAAGCAGGTCAAGCCTGATTATGCGTGAGAGCAAATCTGTGGATGGTTCGCTTTACAATAATGGTTCCAAAACATCTGGTTCTGATAACAGCGGATTAAATCAGTCCGAAGTTAGTGCTGATCGAAATGTTAAAGCCGAATTAGTGACTTATTCTGGTGATAATCCTAAAAAAACCAAGAATAAATCTAAGTCCAAATGGTTGCGGAGGCATATTGATGCTATACCGTTGAGTACTCGTTTGGTAGCGTGTACGTTAGTTGTTCTTACAATTGCTGCATTATGCATTTCTCTTTCTATTAGGCAATTAGTTGGCAGTTATCTGTTGGATAAAACCGATGCTCAGCTTACAGATCAGGCTCAGCTTATTTACGACAATATAGATTTGCTTCGTAGTAAGGATTCTGGAGAACAGACTGCAGGTCCTAATGATTATTTCTTGCAGATTAGAGACACTAATAACAAGATTATTACTACACCTTTGATTCCAAAACTTAAAGGTGATGTTGTTTCTATGCCGAATCTTCCAGAAGATGGCGAAATTAATAATGTTGTTGTAAGACGTAGGCCTTTTACTGCTCCAGCGCGAGTGCATGGAGATGTAAAAAGTATTGATGAAACAACTGCAAAAGCTGCGGAATCTCCTTGGCGAGTTCTTGTTCTTACATGGGGTCAGCGAAGCGGATATAATTCCGAAATGCATGTTAGAGGGTATGTTTATATAGCTCTTTCTTTAAGTGACCAATTAGATACTGTTAATACGCTTACACGTTATTGCGTGATGGTTAGTATAACAGTTATTCTTCTTGGTGCTGTTTTAGCTGCTCTTATTATTCAATCTACTCTTGTTCCACTAAAGAGAATAGAAAAAACTGCGTCGAAGATTGCTTCTGGAGATTTAAGTAGGCGAGTGCCTTCCGCCCCAGAAAACACGGAGGTTGGATCTTTAGCTGCTTCGTTGAACTCTATGCTTTCTAAGATTGAACAAGGATTTAACGACCAGGAAGCAATGACTGAGAAAATGAAACAATTTGTTTCTGATGCAAGTCATGAACTCCGTACTCCATTAGCTGCTATTCATGGATACGCTGAATTGTACTACATGTGGAGAGGTGTGCCTGGTCAGCAAGAAAAAGCTGATGATTCTATTGCTCATATTAAGGCTTCTAGTGAAAGAATGACGGAACTTGTAGAAGATTTGCTTTCGCTGGCACGATTTGACGAGGGTAGAGGAATAAATGTTTCTCAGACAGTTAAAGTAACTCCTATTCTTTCTGATGCGGCAAATGATTTGAGAGCGTTAGATCCAGTTCGAGTTATTCAGCAAGGCACTTTGCATTTAGCTGATGACTGGAAGTTGATGAATTGCTCTAAGCCAACAAATTGCAGTCTTGATAGAAAGTTTATTTTTACTCCAGGTGAGTTACCTAAAGTCACTTTAAAGGGTGACGGAGCTAGATTGCGACAAGTTCTTACAAATATTGTTGGAAACATTCATCGCTATACTCCAAGCGATTCTCCAGTAGAGATAGGTATGGGTGTTCTCAAGGCTTCTATTACTCCTGAAGCTCTTCAAAAAATGGGATCTGTATCTCGTTCATTGAAAGACTTTTTAGAAGCTGCGGAAGTGAGCCAATCTACTGGAACAGGCAGCTCATTTGTGGTTATTCGAGTGGTAGATCATGGACCTGGCGTACCTGAAGAATCTTTATCTCACATATTTGAGCGATTCTATATTGCAGATCCATCTCGTGCTAGAGAAAAGGGTGGTACTGGCTTAGGTATGTCTATTGCTCAGTCTGTTGTTAAAGCTCATCGTGGTTTTATATGTGCTACTACGTCTTGTGCATCTAGGACCAGCAGTGATCAGCTTATTGATGATACAATGGCAGGAAGCGAATCGTCTGAATCTAAGCCTCATGGTTTAACTCTTACGGTTGTGTTGCCGAATGTGATATTTGACGATGAGAATAATAAGAAGGTTAAGAATACAGATACTTCTAGCATGGTTACCGATAATAATATTGTAAAAATCGATAATAGTTTAAATTATTAATTATTTTATTTATAATTTTGCTTGTTTTGACATGTTTTTTCGGATAATTTATTGCTTATAGTTTTTGTTTTAGATTGTTCGGGATTCATGCGCTACAATTGATAAAGCGTGAGCCGAGTGAATGTTATGTGGATTATAGTAGAATGTGATGATTCGCATAGAATTTAATGAATTCGAGTGAGGTGTGTTATGCCCAACGGGCGTGTTCGTTGGTACGATTCTAAAAAAGGATATGGCTTTATATGCGATGAAGAGGGCAAAGATGTATTCTTACCATCTTCTGCGCTGCCAGAATCAGTGAAAGAGCTGCGTAAAGGTACGCGTGTTGAATTCTCTGTTGTTGAAGGTCGTAAAGGGCCACAGGCAATGGGTCTCACTGTTGTGGCTTCTGCGCCTTCGCTAGTAAAAGCCACAAGACCAAAAGCTGAAGATATGGCTGCAATAGTAGAAGACCTTATTAAGCTTTTGGATTCTGCAGGCAATGGTTTACGACGTCGTCATTATCCGTCTACTGCTGAGAGTAAGAAACTTGCGCATTTGTTGCGTGCTGTAGCAGACAATTTTGACGTGCAGGACTGATATTTAACAGGATTTTTTATGGCAGATGAAGTAATTAATCCTCAGGAGCTTGCATATAGTATTGCTGTGGAAACTTCAGAGCGTGAAAACGCTGTTGGAGATTTCGTAAGTGCTACAGATCTTGGTAGTGATGTTACCGATTTTAGATTTGTTTGCAATATGCCTGGGTATGAAGGTTGGCAGTGGTCAGTAACGCTGTACCACGATGCTGATGTTGATCGTTGGACAGTTAATGAGTCAACTCTTGCCCCAACTGAGGATTCTTTACTACCTCCACCTTGGATTCCTTGGAAAGATAGACTTAAGCCAACGGATCTTTCGGTTATGGACTCTATTGGTACAGCCGAAGATGATGAAAGGCTTGAGTCTGGAGTTAATCCAGAAGATTTAGATTATAAAAAATCTAAAGCAAATGTTTCTGAAGATTCTGTAGAAACTGAATGCTCTGAATCGGAAAAGTCGCCAGCAACCGAACAGGATGGCGAAACAGAGCAAAATAATGAATCTAAAGAAGATAATGAGTCTAAAGAATCTCAAGAAGATTTTGAAGAAGCAGTTGAGACTTTTAGATTAACTCGTAAGAGGGTTATGACTGCTGAGGCAATAGCTCAAACGGCGAAGCGATGGTATTCGGGACAACATGGTCCTAAATCGCTTTCTACTAAAATTGCGGATGGTAAAGCGTGTTCATCCTGCGGATTTATGATTCCTCTAGCTGGCAGCTTAGGAAACATGTTTGGAGTTTGCGCAAATATGTGGAGCCCAGACGATGGGAGAGTGGTGGCATTAGATCACGGGTGTGGAGAGCATTCCGAAATAGAGCCACCAGAGCCATCACAACTTTGGATTCAATCGACTCCAGCCTATGACGATTATCATATTGAGATAGCTCCTCAAGCTCCTAGAGACGAGAGAGCAGATGTAGAGCTTATCGAAGAAGCGATTGAAGATAGTAAGGAAAATCGTAAAAGACATCGCAGGTTGATAATTGAAGACGAGTCTGACGAGTTCAGCGAAAATAGCGAAAATAGCGATTCTGCAGAAATTGATTCAATTGATAGAAGTAATAATAAAGATAATAAAGCTAATGAAGATATTGAATCAGAAGATTTTGCAGATAGCACTGATAATTCTGATGATGTTGATAAGAGTGATGTTTCGGATGATGCAGATAGCGCAGATTATGCAGAATCTGGCGATGACTCGAATTCTGCAGACAATTCTGAAGATTTAAATAAGTCGTCATTAACCAATGAGTAACACTAAAAATAGTGTTAGAGTCATGGCAACTCGTTACCATAGAACGAAGGATAAGAACGGAAGGCAATTATGTTTGAACGGTTCACTGACCGCGCTCGGCGTGTGATTGTGCTAGCTCAGGAAGAAGCGCGCTCTCTTCAGCATAACTATATTGGTACCGAGCATATTCTCTTAGGTCTTATTAGAGAAGGCGAAGGAATAGCAGCAAAAGCTTTAAACGCCAAAGGCGTAGAATTAGACAATACTCGTAAACAAATAAAAGAAATGATTGGCACTGGTACTGTCTCGCCTAGTGGACACATACCTTTTACTCCGCATGCTAAACAAGTGCTTGAGCTTAGTTTGCGTGAAGCATTGCAATTGGGGCACAGCTATATTGGTACCGAGCATATTCTTTTAGGTCTTATTAGAGAAGGCGAAGGTGTTGGAACGCAGGTGCTTATTAAGATGGAGGTCGATTTAGGAGATCTTCGTAGCACTGCAATGGATTTGATTCGAGGAAATTCTGGATTACCAGAAGACGGTCAGAAGGGTGATTTGGCTAATGCTGGAGGAGTGCAGGATAAGAGGAATCAGTCTGGTTCTGCGCTGCTAGATCAGTTCGGAAGGAATCTTACTACAGAAGCTGAGCAAGGGAAGCTTGATCCTGTTATTGGTCGTTCAAAAGAGATTGAGCGCGTTATGGTTGTGCTTTCTCGCAGAACTAAGAATAATCCTGTTCTTATAGGTGAACCTGGTGTTGGTAAAACAGCTGTTGTGGAAGGTCTTGCACAGAAGATTGTTGCTGGAGATGTGCCAGAAACGTTAAAGGGCAAGCAGGTTTATTCTCTTGACTTGGGTTCGATGGTTGCTGGATCTCGTTATCGTGGCGATTTTGAAGAGCGCTTAAAGAAGGTGCTTAAAGAAATTAAGACTCGTGGAGATATAGTTCTATTTATTGATGAGATTCATACTATTGTTGGTGCTGGGTCTGCAGATGGTGCTTTGGGTGCTTCTGACATGCTTAAACCTATGCTTGCGCGTGGTGAGCTACAGACGATTGGTGCTACAACTACCGATGAGTATAGAAAGTATATTGAAAAGGATGCGGCTTTGGAACGAAGATTCCAGCCTATTCAAGTTCAAGAGCCTTCTATTGCAGAGACAATTGAGATTCTGAAAGGTTTGCGTGCGCGCTACGAGAATCATCATCACGTAACTATTACGGATGCTGCTTTGCAGTCTGCAGCAGAAATGTCTGCTCGCTATATTCAAGATAGGAATTTGCCAGATAAGGCGATTGATCTTATTGATGAAGCTGGAGCTCGCCTACGTATTAAGCGATTGACAGAGCCACCAGAGCTTAAGGAACTTGATTCTAAGATTTCTAAACTTTCAGAAAAGAAAGATGAAGCTATTAAGAATCAGGACTTTGAGAAGGCTGCCGACTTGCGAGATGAGCAGGAAAAGCTTGAGGAAGAACGTAAGAATAAAGAGCAGGCTTGGCGTGAGGGCGAGTCTAATGTGAATATGGTTGTAGACGAGGATGTTATATGCATCTGTTGTTTCTAATACAACTGGTATTCCTGTTGTTAAGCTAACTCAAGCGGAATCCAAAAAGTTGCTCGGTATGGAAGCGGAGCTTCATAAGCGTATTATTGGTCAAGATGAGGCTGTTTCTGCACTTTCTCGTTCTATTCGTCGTGCGCGAGTAGGACTGAAAGATCCAAAGCGTCCTTCTGGATCGTTTATTTTCGCTGGTCCTACAGGAGTTGGTAAGACAGAGCTTGCTAAAACCTTGGCTCAATTCCTGTTCGACGATGATGATGCTTTGATTCGTGTGGATATGTCGGAGTTTGCGGAAAAGTATGCGGCTTCTCGTCTTTTCGGTGCTCCTCCAGGATATGTTGGCTACGAGGAGGGTGGCGAGCTTACAGAGAAGGTTCGTAGAAAGCCATTCTCGGTGGTGCTTTTTGACGAAATTGAAAAGGCTCATCCAGATATTTTCAACACTTTGTTGCAAGTGTTAGACGACGGTCATTTAACAGATGGCCAAGGAAGAAAAGTTGATTTTAAGAACACGATTATTATCTTGACTACAAATCTTGGTACTCGTGATATTGCTAAGTCAGCGAATACTGGTTTTAGTCTTGGCAATAATGCGGATGCATCTTACCAGAGAATGAAGGATCAGGTTAATTCGGAATTGAAGCGTCAGTTCCGTCCGGAATTCCTAAACCGTTTGGATGATACGATTGTATTCCGTCAGCTTACTGAGCCAGAGGTTCGTCAGATTGTTGATTTGGACGTTAAGCGTTTGAATGACCGTCTGTTTGAACGTCATATGACTTTGGAGCTTACAGATGCAGCTAAGAATCTTCTTGCGCAAAAGGGCTTTGATCCTCTTCTTGGAGCAAGACCGTTGCGAAGAGTTATTCAGCGCGATATTGAGGATGCCATAAGTGAGAAGATTTTGCTTGGCGACTTAACAGATGGTGAACGCGTTGAAGTTGATGCAGAAGGCGAAGGTTTGCTGGGGGAGTTTATTTTCCGCGGTATAAAGTTTGATGTTGAATCTTGATGTTGAGTTCTAAATAACGAAAATATTCTAAATAACGAAAATCCCGGTGTGTAAAACCATCGGGATTTTTGCGTTTTATGGGTTTTATAAATCACTATTGTTCCGATAAATAAAATATGTTGTTCCGATACTGTTTATATTATTCAGATAAATGAATTACGCTGAGCTTCTAATAATGCTTTTTCTAATTCCGTATCTACAGCAAAAATGTAGAGTCCATTAACTCCTCGTTTTAATAACACGTTAAGCTCATTTTTAAGATTATCAATTGAATAGTCTAACGTAATTTTCTTTTTTGTAGATAAATCTTTAGTGTGCCTTTTATTAGTTGCTTTATCGTTTCTACTATTTTCTGGGCAAAAAACAACTTTACAATTACGATACTGCACTGAAGGTCCAATTATTACCCCAGCATAATTTAAATCAAATCCTTGAACGGTAAATGTAGATCCAATCTCATTTATAGTATGAGGCTGTTCTGCCCATGATTTTTTTGTTTCCTTTATTGAACGTGAATGCTTAGAGCTATCTAACGATGACAATTGATAATTCCATGGATGGCTAAAAACTTTCCCTTCTCTTTCCAAAATTTCTAACTCTGAACTACTAGCATCAGCATATTCTCCAAGTCCCATATACCATTGTCCATTACTATCACAATGCAAATCTACATTCCAAGTACCATTTATTGCTTTAGGATTATTCTTATTGCTCTTGTACTCCCAATCATATGTTGCAACAATACGTGATAATCCGTGCCCATCGCACCCAGAAGCTTTTTCTTCAGATTTAGATTTAATAGCCTTAAACAATTTAATAGGTGAATCAAATACCTTGAAATCAAAAGGTTTATCTTCAGTATTCGAATCTGCATTTTTTACCTCAGAATTACTACATACTGGAAGAGTGCCAATACAACCATTGTATATAAAATTTTTAATCCATTCGAGAATATTTTTATTAGCTCTCATACGCATCTGATTTTCAAGAATAAAACGACGGACATTCACACTTATTGAATCATTTAAGGATAATGCTCCACAACCATTAGCACTATTGCCAAAAGACTTCTTATCTTTGCAATATGTACCCAATAATTTTTCTAAGTCTTCTGAATTCCACCGTTGGTTACTTTGTAAAATTTGATTAGGATCAAAAGCTGCAATAACAACTCGAGACCTACATAAGATATCAGACAACATATTTGAACCAGAGTAAGCCTGATTAGCTTGTGTATTCAGCAAGTGAGCTTCATCAATAAGAGCTACATCACAGCAACGCTTTGGTCTGTCAATGATGCCACGACCTTGTTCGGTTTGCTCGCTAAAACGATTAATAAACTGAGAAGGTAGCATAACAAGTTCATCATTATTTTTTTGCAAACGTAACTTTGTTGCTATTTGATTGTATACATTCACTTGTTCTTTATGATTTACAATTATGCAAGCAGTTTTCCTATTACTAATAGTTGAAAATTGTTTATATTCATAATCAGAATCCTCTTCGTTTTCTTCTTCAACATCATCATAACTGTATTGGCGTAATTGATTTTTTATTTTGCTTAGCTTGTTACAAATTTTATAGAACAAATCACTGAGTAAAACTGTTTTTCCAGTACCAGCATCACCTTCTAACAGAATAAGCGTAGAAGAATCAGAGTCACACTTATTCTCTGATTTTAAAGCTTCATTGACGATATCTATAACTTTTCTTTCAATATTCTTCTGTTCAGAAGTCAATTTATGAAATGGTGATGCCTTGAATAAAGCTGAGTCGCGAATAATTCCTTCCTCTGGAAATAAATTTGGATCCATGTCATGAAGCTGAACCCATATTCCAGAAAAAATACGTTCGAACTCTTCTTCTGGATAATATTCACCCTGAGGATTTGTTCGGCGATTAGTAACCTCATTAATTGAATTAACGCTTAACAAGTACTGCATGAAGCGGTTTTCAACATCTAAAGTAAGTGATTTATTAAAATGCTCATTAGCAATAATATATTGTTTTACTTCGCCTTCAGATAATTTTTCCCAATCATCTCTGATTTTGGTATCAGCATTCAGATGTTGTTTTGTTCTTTCCTCAATGTTATTAGTTTCACCAACATAAACCGTATATCTCTCATATTCTTTTTTATGAACAATATAAACAGTTGGAAATTTCAGCAAGTAATGCTTCAAAACTTGAATAGTTTGGTTATCAAGATCACTTCTCTTATACTTTAGATTTTCATTAATGCTATGTTCCAATTCATTATCTTTGAAAACTTTATAAGGCAAATTAACAATTATGGACTTAGGGGGAACAATAGCTTTCATCATGATTCAATGATAGCTATTTGATAAGAAATATTCTATTAATAAAAACTACTAATAGTGACAAATTTACAAATGTTTTTGAATTGAATATTTTTAACTCAATTTATAAATTTTCGATTATGAAAATTTAGTCCACGTATCAAAACTGTTTCCTTAACGCAACAATTTTGATACACTTGCCCACAAACTCTATAAATTAGATTTACCATATAAACAAAGTCAATGTTGTGTAATAATGCAATATTTACTAGCATGAATCGTAGGAGTCTTCCTGCGTTGAAAGTCGGCTTCATGCCGTCGGCTGATTTACTCACCTTAGGCGTTGTGTGGGCTCCTTTATTTTTTTTTTACATATAACATATGGATCATTAAAGACTATAAAACAGTTGGAATATGCGAAAGCTAGTCATACCCTCAAACCAACTCATTACGAGATTAAGGGGTAAGAGGAGCCCTAGCCCTCATTTCGATTCTATCATATAAGTCTTTACCTAATACGCAGTGGTAATCCTTGAAGCGCAATAAGTAAATAGTTAGTCCCGAACAGACCAAGTGTCCGGGACTCACTATCCACTATACTGCAGGCTCATTATGAAATTAGATGCAATAGTATCTGCTATGTTTTCACTCGTTATTATCGCTGGCGTATGGTGCCATTTTTCACCTTGGTTCACAGTCTTTCCCGCATCGTGGGGGCGGGACAACCTGCTTGAGTGCAACACAACAAGCGCGAAAGTACCTTGGAACGCCGAGCTTGCTCAAAGTTGAAAGCATAGTGTGCTTTTCAACGCAAGTGAGGGCTGACTACGTTAAATCAACGAAATTAGTTTTTCCGCACAAAGATTTATGCGAATGTGTTTACGGTCGATGTGTATCGTGATAGCATAGTAGAGCCGTGGTGCAAAGGGCGATTTTATCCTTTTCGTCCTCTTGACAATTGCGCACCACGGTGCTTTTAGGTCTTTTCTAAATGTGTGGTTATTCATAGAAATTCTAGCTAGTATGTGTAGTTGGAATTTTTTTCTCACATATGAGGTATGAATCTTAATTGCAACGCGTGGCCCTCGGCAACTAGCTTTCAAGACTGGAACATTAGTCTGAGGAGTACCACGCGTTTTTGCTTATAACCCTATAACCACACGTTTTTCAGGCTTTCACACATAAGCTGATGCTATCCTAGAAGTGCGTTTATCAAAAAAGAAAGAGCTTAGCGCGTTGTTACTGCATATAACGATGTGGAAGATAAGAGAGGAATCAAAAGCTGATGAATATGATGAAACTTTGTTATGATATGGCTGAGAAACTTCGTCCCTATGCTGAACCTAATATGGACAAACACTCTAAAGAAGCAGCCAATAGCGCTATTAGAGCAGGTGAACCATCAATCGCAATTGATATTTATTTAAGTAGACGCATGGATGCGCAAGAGTGCACCTAAAGAGTTGCTAATAGAAGCCTATAACCTTCTAGATCCTTATGAATGCGGAGATGTCTATGACGATATAGCAGACGATTTAGGAGTTCCGCGTAAAGTCCATTCACCAGATGAATAAAAAATAAATTTTATATTAAATCAACAATTATCAGATTTTAGCCACCTGCAAAAGGTTGTAAGCAATTAAAAGTATGCGCGTTAATACCGTGTTCCCAGTTGTGGAAAATAAGAGAGGAGTGAAAAGCTGATGAACATGCAGAAAATTTATTATGACACGGCAGAGAAACTTCGGCCTTATGCTGAACCATACATGGATAAACTTTGCAAAGAAGCCGCTAGTAATGCTACATGCGCAGGAGAGCCTTATGAAGCATTAGCAGATTACTTAAGTTTTGCATGGGAACATCAAGATACTCCTCGCAAACTTATTATTGAAGCATACAATCTTATTGACGATGATTATCTTGATTCATATAACGAAATGGCAGATAAACTAGGGATTCCACGTCGCCAACATTCTGCAGATTACGATGAAGATGAATAAATTGTATATTAAAAAAATATACTTAGAATGAAAATTGCGAGGGACCCCTCGACTAACAATCTGACGTAAACGGCAGCTGCGAGGCCCTCGCGTTGCTTTCATTATAGCGTTATTTTTTAAAATATTTCAATGTACCAAGGGATTCAATAAATACTATTGTTCAAAAACGTTTATCTAGAGAAAATATGAAGCTAAATTGCGTTTGCATAATAGAAGACGGGAAAATTAACTATTACAAAAGAGCTGGTCATTCCCCCAAACCTACCCCGTGAAGGGTCAAGGGTAAGGGGGAGCCCCAGCTCTCAATTCGATTCTATCATATGAGCACCTTCCTTATACGCAAGGATCACCCATATTCTTGTTATTGTTTAGCTAGATTTATCATACGCAATAAGCACGTATCAAAACTGTTTCCTTAACGCAATAATTTTGATACACCTGTGTTATATCTATTTTTGTGAATGACACTCTTCCTACGCATTAAACATCTACATCTGCTTTACTCTTGTAAGAGTTATATCACTTTGAACAATTTTAAATTTATACTACAAACTGACCTAACTTTATACGCAGAAGATTTAGATTAATGAATCACAATAACAATGTTGTTGATGTATAATCGCTTTTGATAGAGTTTCCCGCATGTGCGGGGGTGATCCTTCTGCGTTTCGTGTTCTATCGTCTTTCTCGCATTGGCGAGGCAATTATTTGAGCTTCAAACGTATTGCATCCGTTTGAAGCTCAACTAGTTTAGTAATAAATATGCAACACAATCTTTCTTAAAGCTCTTATTGAGAGTATATTTGCCATTATTTAATAATCATTGTGGATTAGGAAAAATGGGAAGACGGTAATCATGAATTGTAATCATGTTGTTAATCCTGAATTATGGGGTAAAAAGAGAGAAGTTAATGGAGTAATGCAATGGCTTCCTCTTGCTCAACACCTTGAAGATACTGGAAATGTTATTGGTCAATTATGGGATCATTGGCTTAGTGATGGTCAGCGAAGATTGATTGAAGCCTCATTAAGTAAACATGTTGATGCAAAAAAGTTATCTCAATTTTTAGGATGCATACATGATATTGGTAAAGCTACTCCAGTTTTTCAGTTTCGAAAATCGTATTCAAATTCAGAAGATTTAGATATTGCGTTAAAAAATAAGTTAGCTACTGTTGGTTTTACAAATATCGATGATTTTATTAAAAAGGCAGAAGATTGCTCGAGTAGCCATCACACTATAACTGGTCAAGCTATTCTTTCTAATGCTGGAGTCCATGAAGGAATTTGTGCAATCGTTGGTGCTCATCACGGTAAGCCTTTAGATAATGATTTTGTTTATAAAAATAACGAATCTGCGTATTCTGACCATTACTATCAAAGTGAAACTGAAAGTGAGAATAGTAAATTATGGAAAAAATTGCAGAATGATATTTTGGTTTGGGCTTTAGAAAGAAATGATTTTTCTAATGTAGATGATCTTCCAGAAATAAGTGAGCCAGCACAAGTTTTATTGTGTGGATTAGTAATTATGGCTGATTGGATTGCTAGTAATGAACACTATTTTCCTCTTATTCCAATAGAGAAAGATTTGATTGAAAATCAGGAAGAAAGATATAGAAAAGGCTGGGAAAAGTGGTTACAACATGGTTCTAAAGACGTATGGGAATCATTAAATTGTTGTAGCAATGTTTCGCAAATATACAAACATCGTTTTGGCTTCTTGCCGAATAGCATTCAGACAGCGTTGCACGATGTCATTTCTCATTGCAAAGAGCCTGGAATTTTTATTCTTGAATCTGCAATGGGTTCAGGAAAAACAGAAGCTTCTTTGATTGCCGCTGAGCAATTAGCAAATCTAACCGGAAGAAGCGGAGTATTCTTCGGTCTTCCTACTCAAGCAACTTCTAACGGAATGTTTAGGAGAGTTGAGGATTGGCTTAAAAGCGTGAATCGTGATTTTCAGGGTGAAATTGGTTTACGTTTAGTTCATGGTAAAGCTGAACTGAATGCAGATTATGCGCATTTACCGCATGGAATGCAAAATATGAATGATGGTTCTGAGAGTAGATCTAGTAATAATGATGTAAATAATAATGGAGTAATACTTAATGATTGGTTTACTGGGCGAAAAACCGCAATGTTGGATGATTTTGTAGTTGGTACAGTAGATCAATTTTTGTTAGCTTCGCTAAAGCAGAAACATCTTATGCTACGTCATTTGGGCTTAAGTAAAAAAGTTGTAATTATTGACGAGGTGCACGCTTATGACGCTTATATGAATAAGTATCTTGAAGAATCTCTTATTTGGATGGCAGCATACGGTGTTCCCGTAGTGTTACTTTCTGCTACTTTACCAGCCAAGCGTAGAAAAGAACTTATAAAAGCCTATATGTGTGGGTTATTTGGATTTAGTTGGAGAGAATGTGATAAATCTAATGTTGATTTTGAAACAAATAATTATCCTTTAATTACGTACAGTGATAAAAACTGTGTAAAACAAAAATTTATTGAAAATGATGCTAGTGAAAATAAATCTGTTTCTGTAAGAAAAATAACAGACGATAGATTACACGAATCACTTGTTAGTGAGCTTAAATCTTTGTTAAATAATGGCGGCATTGCTGGGATTATAGTAAACACCGTTAAAAGAGCTCAAGAAATTTATAATGCGTGCGTTGATGAATTTAGTGATGACGAAGTTATAGTTATTCATTCGCAATTTATTGCTACAGATAGAGTTAGAAAAGAACAACAGATTTGCAATATGATTGGCAAGAATGCTCATAGACCTACTCGTGCAATAATTATCGGTACGCAAGTATTAGAGCAGTCACTTGATATTGATTTTGATATTTTGTTTACTGATCTTGCTCCTATAGATTTATTACTTCAACGTGCTGGCAGATTACACAGGCATACGATGGAACGCCCAGAAACTTTCACAGAGCCAATTTTATATGTGTTGGGAACCAGTGAGTGTTATGAATTTGATAAAGGTTCAGAGTCTATTTACAGCAAATATTTACTTATGAGAACTCAATACTATTTGCCAGATGTTATAAACATGCCTCAAGATATTTCTCGATTAGTGCAAATAGTTTATGGCGATAATCCTTTAGAGTTGCAAGAAGATTTGAAAGATGTGTATGCTGTTGCAAAAAGAGAACATGATTCAGTAAGAAATAGTAATGAAAGTGCTGCAAAAACATATAGAATCGAAAATCCAAAATCAAAAATCGGTAAAAGATCTATTGTCGGCCTGTTGGAGAATCCAATTACAAATGAATCTGATGAATTTGCATGTGCTCAAGTTCGTAATAGCGGCGAATCTATAGAAGTTATTGCTGTGAAAAAAGTTGGATCTGGCTATGGAACTTTCCATGATTGTGAAGATATTTCACAAAATATTGATGATTCAGAAGTTGCAATGAAACTTGCTCAAGAAACAGTAGGATTGCCGTGGATGTTTACATTAAACAGCAATCGTGTTGATGAAACAATTGCAGAACTGGAAAGAATACGAAAACAAAATCAATTCAAAAATTGGGATAATCAGCCTTGGTTGCGAGGTTCTTTGGTGCTTTTATTCGATGAAAATAATATTTGCAAATTATCGAAATGCAGAGTTGTGTATTCTGAGAAAAGTGGTATTGTATGTATTAAGAGTTCGGAAGAAGACAGAAAGGAATAAAAGGTGAGCAGGTTTAATCTACTAGATGAGCCTTGGATTTCCGTCATTGTAGACGAAAAAGGCCACAATAAGCTCGTATCAATGACAGATGTGTTTAAGCATGCATCTGAATATAAAGCTCTTGCTGGCGATATGAAAACTCAGGACTTTGCATTGCTTCGTGTTTTGCTTGCTGCGCTTCATACTGTTTTTTCTAGGTACGATATTCAGGGAAATTCTCGTGAATTTGATTCAGGTGAAGATACTGAAGATGATTTCAATGAAGAAACAATGGATATTTGGCGCGAAGTTTGGAATTCAAAAAAGTTTCCAGATGCAGTTTTCAAATATTTAGAACAATGGCATGATCATTTCTACCTTTTTGATGACAAATATCCATTTTTCCAAGTACTTAAACAGGATGTAGATAGTAAAAATCTTGGCGGTAAATCTCCTAGTGAGATATCTGGTAAAAATATAAATCGATTGATTTCTGAAAGTAACAATAAAATAGCAGTATTTTCTCCAAAAGATAATGTTGATAACAACAAATCATCACTTACTGAACCACAATTAGCAAGATGGATTATTACCTTACAGTCATACGCTGGATTAGCAGATAAGACCATGTTTGGTACGGAAAAATATAAAGCTTCTAAAGGTTGGCTTTTTGATCTCGGCGGTATTGAGATAATAGGAGCAAATTTATTTGAAACTCTTATGCTCAATTGTGTACTTGTTGGCGATGTGCAATCTCCTGAGAAAAAACAAAAGCCATGTTGGGAATATTCAGGAACAGAAAATATTGAAAATTCGTTTTATGAAACATTTATTGACAATGTTTCCCAGCTTTACACTCGATGGAGTAGAGCAATATATATAAATCCTGATATTAGCATTGACAAGCCAATATCGGTTTCTATAGTGAAACTTCCTGATATTAATCATAAAAATGCTTTTATTGAGCCAATGACAGTATGGCAGTATAACAAAGAAGGTGAAAATAAGGATAAATACACTCCAAGGAAGCATAGAACAGAAGAAGCTATGTGGAGATCATTTGGACTCCTTACATCGCAAGAATTATACGATGGTAGTGTAAAAAATCACAAACCAGGAATTATGGAATGGCTTAACGAAATTAAACATGATATTGCTGGCTCTTCTATTTCACTGCAAGCTATAAGTATGAAAGATGATGGTAATGCTACATCTTGGGTTCCTACAGATGAAATATGCGATACTTTATATATTGATGAAGTCGTAGTAACTGATAATGCTGACGATGGATGGGTATACAGAATTAACAATGAAGTTGAGTATACAAGATCTGCCATAGGATTCATTTACAAGCAATTTCTTCTCGACATATGTGAAATACGCAATAGAAGTAAAGATGATGCAACTAAATATTCTGCTAAGTACATTAGTCAGGCTTATTTCTTAGTTGATCAACCGTTTAGAGAATGGTTAGCAAATATTAAACCAAAAGATTCAATGAATGAACGTTGTACTCAATGGAGAAATACTTTGCATAACATACTCATAGATGAGGCAAAAGGAATGCTAGAAAATGCAACATTGCGCGATTTTACAGGTAGACCATCTGATCAAAGCGAGAAAGAATCTACAAAAAATATAGTTACAGCTTACAACGTTTTTACTAGTCGATTAAAAAAATTATCAGGAAAATAAAAGACATAGAAAGGAGGCTATTATGGCTGAAAATCAAAGCAAATCTGTTGAAGTATCAAGCGTTGTCAGTAAAATCATAAATCAATTCTTGAACGGCTCAGATATTGCATCGAGACGAACTATGCTTGCTCAACTACGTCACACAATCGGTAAGCCATTAAGTCAGTCAATAGAAATATGGCCATGGATATTAAACAATGTGCCAGAAAGCTTCATAGATAAATATGGCGAAGTTAACTACCAATTGCGAGCTGTTATAAACACTTTGCAAATATACGCATTGTACGAGCAAGGTGTTGCAGAAAAATCAAGTTATAAAGATTTGAACAAATCTGAAGATTCAGAAAATGAAAAATCTTATAACAATATGGGAACAGCTTTAAGAACACTAAGAAGTGATGAAGGCGTACGTGGAGCTATGGATAGGCGCTTTAGTGTTATGATCACTGCAAACGACTACGAAAGTTTTTACTACTACCTTCGTCAACTAGTTCGACTACTAAAAAGCAGAACAAAAGAAAATCAACAATCGATTGATTATTCTAAACTAGCTCGCGATTTATATTTGCTTCAGTTTGAAGATTCAGAAAAAGTAAGACTTTCCTGGGCGCAAGAATATTATCGCTTAAGCAAGTAGCAATAACTTTTTAGCAACATCACATATTTTAAAAATTACATATTTCAAAAACAACGTTATTAAACAATTAACTAAAATTTAGAAAGGCAAAACAATGAACGCTCATTTATTCTTAGATATTCAAGCAATCCAAACTGTTCCACCATGCAATATTAATCGCGATGATGCAGGCAGTCCAAAAACTGCTCAATATGGCGGTGTAACTAGAACCAGAATAAGTTCTCAATGCTGGAAGCACTCAATGCGTGAATACTTCAAAGAGCACAGCGGTGATTCTAATGTTGGAATACGAAGCAAAAATATTGTTAAATACGTTGCCGATAAAATCATTACTTTAAAACCAGAATTATCTGAACAAGAAGCATTAGATTTAGCAGATAAAACGTTAAATACTGCTGGAGTTAAAACTAAAACAGATAAGGGGGAAACAGTTCCTACATCAAAAGCTTTATTCTTCTTAGGCGAGACTCAAGCAAATTCTCTAGCTCAAGCAGCAATCAATAATGTTACTGACAAGAAGCAACTGCAAGAAATCTTGAGAGATAATCCACCTATTGATATTGCGTTATTCGGTCGCATGCTTGCAGACGATCCATCGCTTAATGAGGACGCTTCTTCGCAAGTTGCTCACGCAATTTCCACTCACGCTGTTCGTACTGAATTCGATTACTATACTGCTGTTGATGATTTATCTGCGGATGATAATGCTGGAGCTGGAATGCTTGGAACAATAGAATATAATTCTTCAACGCTGTATCGTTATGCAAATGTTGCAGTACATGAATTTAGCCATCAGTTGAGTGATAACAAAGAATCTACAATTAATGCTCTTAGACTTTTTATTGAAGCTTTCGCTAACGCAATGCCTACTGGAAAAGCAAATACTTTTGCTAACCAAACTTTGCCGCAAATGCTGGTGGTAACTTTAAGAGATGACAGGCCAGTGAACTTAGTTAGTGCATTTGAAGATCCAGTAAAATCTAAAGACGGATATGTCTCAAAGTCTATAGATAAGCTATCTCAAGAATACGAGAAAGTTCAAAAATTCGTCCATAAGCCACTTGCATCATTCTATGTAACAATGGATTCTTCAAATGAGAATCTTAAATTAGGAGTGGAAGAACAAAGTATGCAGCAATTATTGGATGATTTTTCTTCTAAAGTCCCCGAATTTCTTCAGTAAATTCCTTAATAAATAACACTTATTAGTTGATATTTAGTGTTTAACAGTTAGGAATCTTATGAAAAGTTTATTACTGAAGTTTTCTGGACCGTTGCAATCATGGGGTACAGATTCTCATTTTGAGACTCGTCACACAGACTACTATCCATCTAAAAGTGCGGTAGTAGGTATGATTGCTGCAGCTTTTGGATATAGAAGAAGCGCAGATTGTGATGAAGAGATTGCAAAGCTTAATGATTTAGATTTTGCAGTACGAATAGATCAGCAAGGAAATTTGCTTAGAGATTATCATATTGCTGCAAAATATAAGTCTAACGGTGACTTTGAAAAAAATTACGTTACAAATCGTTACTATCTAGAAGATGCCATATTCCTAGTTGCAATAGGATCCGATAATGAGCAACTTATTTACAGTATTAACGATGCGTTGCGCTCGCCGTATTTTCAATCTAGTTTAGGCAGAAGATCATTGCCTCCTACTGCTGACTTTATTCTAGGAGTAGAAGATTGTGGAGTAATTCAGGCTCTATTAACGCATGAGTGGCTTGCAAACAAGTGGTCTAAAAAAAGATTTAATACTTTTAGACTATCTGATTCATCAGAGTCTGCTGATGAATCATGCAATGAAGTATTTATATCCTTATACGCTGATTCTGATTTAGTAGATAAAGCTGTAGCAGAATTAGTTAAAGACGATACTAGTACTTATAAAATTCAGGGATCAGTTCGCAGATTGCGCAAGGATTTCGTTAATTCTTTCTCTAACAAGGAAAGAAAATTCGGATTCCGTTACGAGTCAAAAGTGGAAATACCTATTAAGAGAATTCTCCACAATAATTCGGATTCGGAAGGTATTTCATCAGATAGTAAGCATGTGAAATCTACTGGAGATTTTATTGCTGAGCATGATGCTTTTTCTGGATTGGAGTCTTAAATGTCTTATTTAAGCAGAGTTGAAATTGATTATAAAAAGCCCTCATCATTGAGAGATCTTAAATCTGTCGGAGCTTTTCACAATTGGGTTGAGCAAAGTTTTCCCGACGAATGGGAGAATCATGAAAGAAGCCGAAAACTATGGAGAGTTGATGTTCTGCATGGAAAACATTACTTGCTTATAGTGAGTGATTCTGAACCATATTTGCAACGTCTAGAGATGTATGGTGTTGCTGGAACAGCGTCAAGTAAGAATTATGATAAGTTTTTAGGCTCACTGATGAATGGCATGAGAATGCAATTTCGTGTGACGCTTAACCCTGTTGTTTCTATTTCTGATACTGCTGAAACTCGCACTACTAGAGGTAGGGTAGTACCACATGTTACTTATGATCAGCAGATGAATTTTTTGCTTAATCGCGCACAAAAATTAGGTTTTTCGTTGAACGAAAATGAATTCGCTATTGTTGAACGCGGATATAGCTTATTTACAAAGTCAGAAAAACCTATTCGATTAAGTAAAGCTGTTTATCAAGGTATTTTAACAATTAGTGATGCAAAGATTATGCGTAAAACACTGTTAGAAGGAATTGGCAAAAAGAAAGCGTATGGCTTTGGAATGATGACAGTAATTCCTTTAGACAATTAAATAAATGATTAAAGGCTGTAACAGTATGAAAAAGAAATTCGGTGCCAAAAAAGCTGAAATACCAGAGCTTCCACGTATAAGCGACAGAGTGAGTTTTATATACGTAGAGCATGCGAAAATTAATCGTCTTGATAGTGCTGTTACAGTCTTTGATGCAAATGGAACTATAAGAGTTCCTGCTGCAATGATTGGTGTTTTACTTTTAGGCCCTGGTACTGAGATTACTCATAGAGCTATGGAATTACTTGGAGATGTTGGTGCAAGCATAGTTTGGGTTGGTGAGCATGGGGTTCGAAATTATGCTCATGGTAGAGCATTGTCAAGAAGTTCAAGATTGTTGGAAAAACAAGCAAAACTTGTTACTAATAATAGGTCTAGACTGAGCGTTGCGAGAAAAATGTATCAAATGCGTTTCCCTAACGAAAACGTATCGTCATATACTATGCAACAATTGCGAGGTCGAGAGGGCGCTCGTGTTAGACATGTATATAGGGAAATGTCTAACCAATACAATGTCCAATGGAATGGTCGCGATTATAAAATCGACGATTTTGAAAGTGGCACTGTTGTTAATCAAGCATTGTCTGTAGGTAACGTATGCTTATACGGTTTAGTGCATAGCATAATATCTGCTTTAGGTTTAGCACCTGGATTAGGTTTCGTACATACTGGACATGATCTTTCTCTCGTATATGATATTGCAGACTTATATAAAGCTGAATTAACTATTCCTGCGTCTTTTGAAGTTGCTTCTCAGTGTGAATCCGAGGATGACATTGAACAGTTAATGCGTTTGAAGATGCGCGATTGCTTCGCAAATTGCAACATAATGTCTCGTATTGTTAATGATATACAAAATCTTCTTGAAATACCAATTGACGAGCAAATTACTGTTGATGTAATACATCTTTGGGACGATAAGGAACTTCTAGTAGATTCTGGAATAAATTACAGTGAGGTGAATTGATATGCCGTTAACTGTGATTACGATGACTAACTGTCCACTATCTTTAAGAGGTGATTTAACCAAGTGGATGCAAGAAATAGCTACAGGCGTTTACGTCGGCAATTTTAATAGTCGAGTTCGAGAAGAATTATGGAAGCGCATAGAAGACAGTGTTGGAAATGGTGCTGTAACAATGAGCTTTTCTTCCAGAAATGAAATTGGCTACGATTTTAAAACTATTCATTCGCATCGTGAGGTGGTTTATTCGGATGGATTACCTCTGGTACGTATTCCAACAGTTGATACATTAGAAAACGATATTAAACATGGATTTAGCGATGCAGCACATTTTCATAACGCAAGGAAATTTTCAAATGTTAGGCGTAAAAGTATTAATACTACTTCTAATAAAATTGAAAATAATCTTACAACTGAAAGTATTAGTTATCTAAGTTATGATAATGTTTCTCAAAATGCAAAATTTACTACAAATAATGAAGAAATAACTTGTACAGATTACTGGAAAAATTTTATTGGGAAAATAAGTAAGAATTTTGTTGTAATAGATTGCGAAACTACAGGTTTAAATAGCAAAGTTGATAAAATCATTGAAATTGGAGCTGTTAAGTTTATAGATGGAAGAGTTGAAGAATTTAAAACTCTGATAAATATTAATGATTCTAACAATAATATTCTTAGAAAAAATAATATAATTCCAGATGAGATTACTGAGTTAACTGGTATTACGTGCGATATGCTTGAGTCGGATGGTGTAAGTTTAGATTTAGCATTAAATGAATTTATTGATTTTGTCGGCAAATTACCTGTACTTGGATACAACGTACAATTTGATATGTTATTTTTGAATTCTGCTTTATCCTCATTAGGTGAAAGTTTTGATGATTCTCTTTCAGTTAATAAAATTTTTGATATCTCTCGTTTTGTAAAGAAAGAAAAGAAATTTTTAAAAAATTACCAATTAAAAACAGTGCTAGATGAATACAACATTGCTGAATCCGTTCCGCATAGAGCTCTTCTGGATGCTAGACTAACAGCGCAGCTTGTTTTTAATTTGACAGAATTGTTAAAATTTCTTTCATAAAGTTATAATTTTAAAGGATTGTGTGCAACAATGGATTAGTTTTGAAGACTAAATAGTTTTTACTATTTAGTCTTAGAAAAATGGCTATTTTATTGGGATTTTTAAGTGTCTTTCCCGCATACGCGGGGGTGATCCTCAACAATGTTAGCTAATAGGACATATTCTTTAGTCTTTCCCGCATACGCGGGGGTGATCCCAAATTAGTAAACAATTTATTAAGTTACGAGAAGTCTTTCCCGCATACGCGGGGGTGATCCCTGGTAAAGAGCTTTTAACATCTTTGCAAACTTGTCTTTCCCGCATACGCGGGGGTGATCCTCAACGAATGTATCAGATGTTTAGAGAGCAAATGTCTTTCCCGCATACGCGGGGGTGATCCCATCTACAAGCAAATTGCAGGTGGTGAACCAGCGTCTTTCCCGCATACGCGGGGGTGATCCCATAGGTACGTTGTGCGTTATTAACAGTCGTATGTCTTTCCCGCATACGCGGGGGTGATCCCGCCTAGATAAGGCAATCGAAGAAGAAAACAAAGTCTTTCCCGCATACGCGGGGGTGATCCCTTTGCTGCCTGGTAAGCGTCCGTGAGGCATGTGTCTTTCCCGCATACGCGGGGGTGATCCTTAAGCAATATCAACGACAGTCAGCTAGCACAAGTCTTTCCCGCATACGCGGGGGTGATCCTGTATTATGGCTGTAAATAATTTAACTATTTTGGTCTTTCCCGCATACGCGGGGGTGATCCTTGGCGATACGTTTAGCGCTGATTTTGATAAAGGTCTTTCCCGCATACGCGGGGGTGATCCCAAAGCGCGCAAGCTTGCAGATGAACTACTACAGTCTTTCCCGCATACGCGGGGGTGATCCCACAAACAAGCCCAACCGCTGAATACGAGCCATGTCTTTCCCGCATACGCGGGGGTGATCCTCCGCTTGAGTCGCGTCGACAAGCTATTAAAAAGTCTTTCCCGCATACGCGGGGGTGATCCTTGAGTTGCGTAAAAAATACCCATCGCAATACAGTCTTTCCCGCATACGCGGGGGTGATCCCTTGAGTGCTCTTGATAAACTTGATGAGCTTGAGTCTTTCCCGCATACGCGGGGGTGATCCTGTTTGCTTCTGTGCGAATAGAGTCAAAGAGTTGTCTTTCCCGCATACGCGGGGGTGATCCCGTCTTTCTGCTGTTCTAACGCTGTTTTATTTGGTCTTTCCCGCATACGCGGGGGTGATCCTATCGTGCGTCGCATGTTTTCGGCAAGCCTACCGTCTTTCCCGCATACGCGGGGGTGATCCCTGCGCCATTAACAAGCGCACCAATTCCACCACGTCTTTCCCGCATACGCGGGGGTGATCCCGAGCAAAAAGTGCAGAAACAAACTTAAACGACGTCTTTCCCGCATACGCGGGGGTGATCCCCCCACGCCTCAGCCCAGTGCAGCACCTCCACGTCTTTCCCGCATACGCGGGGGTGATCCTTCTTTATACGGTTGCGCAAGTGTATCGGGCGAGTCTTTCCCGCATACGCGGGGGTGATCCCTGGCAGGGTACAATAAATACGTCAATCGTACCGTCTTTCCCGCATACGCGGGGGTGATCCCAAGAACGAGCAACACGAGAAAGCATCGAATGGGTCTTTCCCGCATACGCGGGGGTGATCCTCATAGTCACTCATCACTCATCGGCTCCTGTCAGTCTTTCCCGCATACGCGGGGGTGATCCCATTAGAAGATGCAATTAGGTTAGAAAAATAACGTCTTTCCCGCATACGCGGGGGGTGATCCTAAATTGTGCGCCTGTGTTATCTGCAAGTTCTTGTCTTTCCCGCATACGCGGGGGTGATCCTTCCCGACTCTTTCCGCTCAATACCGCGGAACGGTCTTTCCCGCATACGCGGGGGTGATCCTTGAAGTGCAATAAGTAAATAAAGAGTCCCGAACAGACCAAGTGTCCGGGACTCACTATCCACTATACTGCAGGCTCATTATGAAATTAGATGCAATAGTATCGGCTATGTTCTCACTTGTTATTATCGCTGGAATATGGTGTCATTTTTTCGCCTTGGCTCATAGGCTTTCCTGCATACGCTGATGCTATCCTAGAAGTGCATTTATCAAAAAGAAAGAGCTTAGCGTGTTATTACTGCATATAATGATGTGGAAAATAAGAGAGGAATTAAAAGCTAATGAATATGATGAAAATTTATTATGATATGGCTGAGAAGCTCCGTCCCTATGCAGAACCTACTATGGACGAACGTTTTAAAGAAGCAGTCAATAGTGCTATTAGAGCAGGAGAGCCATCAATTGCAATTGGTGACTATTTGGCAGAAGCATGGTTGCACAAGAGTGCGCCTAAAGAGTTGTTAATCGAAGCGTATAACCTGCTAGAGCCTTATGAGTGCGGCGATATATATGACGATATAGCAGACGATTTAGGGTTACCGCGTAAAGTTGATCCATTAGACGAATAAAAAATAAATTTTGGTCTATAACCCTAGAACCTATAACCCTAGAAAATATACTTATAATGAAAATTGCGAGGGATCCCCTCGACTAACAATCTGACGTAAACGGCAGCTGCGAGGCCCTCGCGTTACATTCATTATAGCTTTATTTTTTAGAATATCCAATGTAACAAAGGATTCAATAAATACTATTTTTCAAAAACGTTTATCTAGAGAAGATACGAAACTAAGTTGCGTTTGCATAATAGAAAACAGGAAAATTAACTATTACAAAAGAGCTGGTCATTCCCCCAAACCTACTCGTTACGAGATTAAGGGTAAGGGGAGCCCCAGCTCTCAATTCAATTCTATCATATGGGCATCTTCCTCATACATAAAGGTCACCCATATTGTTGTTATTGTTTAGTTAGGTTTATCATACACAATAAGCACGTATCAAAACTGTTTCCTTAGCGCAATAATTTTGATACATTTGCTATGAATATATGACACGCCAAGCGACACGCCAAAAGACGCAAAGCTTGCATTTGTAAATATTTCGGGTATAGTAGTTACTCGTGCTTCGGCGCTGGCAGTTGTCAGTGTGAGAGCATTGCGGACATAGCTTAGTTGGTAAAGCGCAACCTTGCCAAGGTTGAGACCGCGGGTTCGAGTCCCGTTGTCCGCTCTAGGTCCGGTGAGTTATTCGACCTTACGGTGGGTTAGCCAAGCGGTTAGGCAGCGGCCTGCAAAGCCGTATAGATGAGTTCGACTCTCGTACCCACCTCGATTAAGCGGGTTAGCTTAATAAACAACCTGGGCGGTTGGCGCAGTGGTAGCGCACTTCCCTGACACGGAAGGGGTCACAAGTTCGAACCTTGTATCGCCCACTCGAAAGGATTGCCTTTCACGCATAATTAAAAAAATTTTGGGTGATTGGCGCAGCGGCTAGCGCACTTCCTTCACACGGAAGGGGTCATAGGTTCGATTCCTATATCACCCACAATATTGTTCAGTTTCGCGGTATGATATACCGCATTTTTTGTATCTACTGGTATGCCTCGGTATTAGTTAGCATTTTATTAATACATTTTTCGCGTATAGGTTGATTTAAGAATAAGCGTAGCATCAAAATTAAACACTATTTTTGAGTTATGCACAAAAATAGTATTGGATAATGTAACGGTGCTGAATAGTGTAATTCCCAAAATCTCGCAGTTACGCTGCTCGGTTACGCTGCTCGTTCATGTTGCTTAATCACGCTGCTCAGTTCTACTATTTAGCTTTACTGATTACTTGATATCCGTGTTTAATTAGCACAGATTCGAGTTGAGAAAGATACGCAATTGCTGCAGGGGAAAGATTCGTGCGCTCATTCTTAATCCACCCAACAAGCATGGTTTCTTCGCAATCCAGCGGAATGGTCACGATTTTCTCGTTATTCAAGTCGCCATTGTCGATTCCAGTGCAAATCGTAAAACCATTAAGACCAATAATAAAGTTCAAAATGGTTGCGCGGTCTGTAACATTAATCTTTTTAGGTGGATGTTGAGGCCATACCGCTTCCTCTGTAAAGAAGAAGCTACCATCCTCACCCTGCTCATACTGAATAAACGGATATGGTCGCAAATCCTCCAAAGTGAGTTTTTTATGACCTGCAAGTGGATTGTTTCTAGAAATAAACACATGCAATTTAGCGCGGAAAAGTGGATGGAATTCAAGATGCTTTTCTCGAAGCATTTTTCCAATAACGTCTTTGTTGTAGTCGGAAAGATAAAGCAAACCAAGGTCTGCGCGCATTGAAGTCACTTGATTAATAATATTTTTTGTACGCGTCTCCCTTAGTGAAAACTCGTACTCGTTAGAATCAATGCTGCGAATCATGTCTACAAAAGCCTCAACAGCAAACATGTAGTGCTGAGTTGCAACGCTGCAAAGCTGTTTTCTAGGCTTAGTGCTGTTGTAGCGCTCTTCAAGCAAATCTGCCTGGTCTAAAACTTGTCGTGCGTATGTTAAAAACTCAGCTCCGTCAACAGTTAATGCAATTCCTTGAGAAGATCTAGTAAAAATCTCAATTCCAAGCTCTCGCTCCAATTCTTTTACGGAAGAGCTTAACGCTGGTTGTGAAACATAAAGTTCATGCGAAGCTTCGTTCATAGATCCGCACTCTACGATTTTCACAATGTACTTTAATTGCAGCAGCGTCATTATTAAGAGCCTTCCGATTTTGGGATTTATACTTTACTATTTCCAACTATTACAACTATAACAACTATAAACTAACGCCTATAATCTTGCGACTTTGGCTTAGTGCTTATAATTTAACGCCCAGCGATGCTAAATCTTTGCGAGCTTGTTCGGTAGTAGTAAAAACAAACCCATGCATTCCAACATTATGCGCGCCATCAATATTTACTGGCTTATCGTCGAAGAAAACAGTTGTTTGCGGTTTCAATCCAAATCTGCTCATAGCAAGCTCAAAAATCTCGGGCTGTGGCTTATGCAAATGCTCAACGCCAGAAATAATCGTACCTTGTAAAAGAGTAGAAAGTTCTGGGAATTTACGCAATGCGAGTGGGAAAGTTTCTCTAGACCAATTAGTCAATCCCCAAACTCCGTAGCCAGCTTTGCGCAAATCGTGCAATAAATCAACCATTCCAGGCATCATTTGCGTAAGAACTTGGTCATAGTGTGCGCAATACCATTGAAAAGCGTTACTAAGCTCCTTGCCAAAACGCCTTTCATATTCTGGCAAAAGGTCTTTTAGTAGTTCGCCGCCGTCCATGCGGTCTTCAAACTCATAGAATCCAGCCAAATCGTCTTTTCCAAAAGTGCCATTAGGGCAAATCGTGTCTACTAAATCCGGGAACTGTTTTTGTAAACAATTCCTGCAATTCCACTCGAGTAAGACCTTACAATAATCAAACATTACGTCGTGAATTTCAACAGATTCTACATTTTCATTTGTGTTGATATTTGTGTTGATATTTGTGTTTTTCATTTTTTCTTCTTTCACTAATTAAGATTCATTAAAAGACCAATAATGTAAGGCAGCGCATTAATAATATCGCTTGCTACAATTGGGTGATCTGAAGTTGAAGCATCATTTGATTCCACTATGTCTTGCGCCAATTGAGTGTAATTGTTTTCGCTGTTGATTTTAGATGCTAATGATGCTGAAATTCCGTGGATTACAGCTGCGCTCGCTGCAATAAAAGCATAGTTTTCGTTTTCTGCGTAATTCGCGTAGTTTTCTGCATAATTTTCTGCACAATTTTTATTATTTTCTTTTCTTTCGCGTTGCGCTAATAATGCTCCTAGAATTCCTGCCAGTACATCTCCTGAACCTGCGGTTGCGAGCCAAGATGGAGCGCATTTTGCAATATAAATGGGAGAGTGTAGTTCTGATGGTGATGCAACTGCTGTTGTTGCGCCTTTAACTAGCACAGTTGCTCCAGTAAGATCGGCTGCTTTTTGAGCGTAGTGTGTTGGATTGCTAGATATTTGCTGTGCGCTTATATTCAAGTCGTATCTAGTAAAAAGTGAGCTTAATTCTCCTGTGTGTGGAGTGAGAACCACTTTTGTGCAAACATGTTTTGGCAGTAAATCTAACGCTCCAGCATCTACGCATAGTGGTGGAAGATTATCTTTTTGACTTATTGATTGTTCTTTCGAATTATTATTTTCTTTCGCATATTGCGCAAGAATGCTCGCAATGTATTTTCTTTGATTTGCGCTAGCTTCAGTATTGCAATGATCCGCATCTGGTATTCCAGATCCAACTGTTATAGCGTCGATTTTTCCAGTCAATTGTTCCGAGGCTACTACTTCTGGAGATGTTTGTAATACTAAGTTTTGTGCGCGAAGAGGACCGGCATAACGAACCATTCCAATATTTGCGTGTGACGCAGCACTCGCGCTTAATATTGCAGCTCCAGGATACTCATTAGAACCCGTTACTAATCCCAGAACCCCACGCGAGTATTTATTGTAAAAAGGCTTAGGCTTTTTTAGACATTTGCTTACATCTTTTGCTTCTATGTTTAGAAGTTCACTCATGCTTACGATTGTAGTGAATATCTGGGATTGTTATTTGTGGGATTGTTATTTGTGGTTTTGTTATTTGTCACATTGCATTCGCTATATACACCATTTATTTATATAACGCAAGAAAAATCGCAATTATATCAGACAAAAAATTTGCGACACGCCACTTTTGAAAAAATATAATAAATTTTCAAAATTTCATTGACCATCCATCATATTTTTTCTATGCTTTTAAACGTTATTGCTAACGATAATCTTTCCTAATTAAAAAATAATGGAAAAAGTGAAAACGCTTTTTAAACAGATTACAAGACTTGCAATAATGTGAATTCATAGATTCCGGAAAGGAAAATAGTGAAAACTGCACGAATTTTTGCCACCGCAGCCACCGCCGCTTTGCTAACTGTTGGCTTGTGCGCATGTGGATCAACAGCTAAGACAGCAGATCAAAAGACTAACGGTAATCAAGTAAACGTAGTTGCAACCACCACTCAAATCTGCGATTATGTAACTCAAATCGCATCCACTGCAGATGCAAAATCTGGATTAAGCCTTAATAAAACCGATTCTCAAGGCAAAAAGTCTGTGATTGGCGCGCCTCAAGACAAAGCAAAGTCAACAATCAACCTTACATGCTTGCTTGCTCCAAACGCATCTGCGCACGAGCATGAGATGACTCCAGCGCAATCCAAAGCGCTTTCTAAAGCAGATTTAATGCTTGTTTCTGGAGTAGATCTTGAGCACTTCTTAGATCAGGCTGTAAAAGCTACTGGATTTAAGGGCACGATGGGAGTAACTTCGGGCATTCTTACCGCAGACGAAATCAAGGATTCAAAGGCAGAAGCTGCTAAAGAAAAGAATCTTCCTTACAAGATTGACCGCGGTATTGAAAAGGTTCATGCCGAAAAGTGGCCATTCCCACCAGAAGAAGGCGAGAAGGAGCCTGAATTCCAGTATGATCCACATATTTGGACCAGCACCAAGAACACTATGATTCAAGTCAAGAATATTGGTAACTTCCTTGGCAAAGCTCTTCCAGAAAGCAAGTCAATCTTCGATGAGCATGTTGAAAAGTTCGTTAAGTCGCTTACTGATTTGGACTCTTGGGCAACTGAAGCTTTGAACAGCGTACCGCAGGAACATCGCGTTCTATTTACTTCGCACGACGCATTCGGATACTTCTCACGCGACTACAATGTTAAGTTTATTGGAGCAGCGCTTTCCGACTTCAACAGTCAGCAAGATGCAACTGCAGACCATATTAAGGAGGCTGCAGAAGCTGTTAAAAAGTCTGGTGCCGTAGCAATCTTCGCCGAAAATTCCAACAATTCAAAGTCTATTAAGGCTGTGGCTGCTGCTGCAGGCGTAAAGGCGATTATTGGCGACGATGCGCTTTATGGCGATTCCCTTGGTCCTGTTGGCTCTGCTGGCGAGACTTATATTGGTTCCATTGTTCACAATGTTCAGACTCTTGTTAAGGCTTGGGATGGCAAAGTTCCAGACCTTCCAGAATCTGTAAAAACTGCTTTGAAAAAGTAGTTAATAGGTAGCTACATAAGTAGCTGAAAATAATAAATCACTACAAAAGTAGTTACAAGAAGGTTAATTTATAGTGAATAAGAGCGTCCTAGCAATGAAAGATTGCGACCTAGCATACGGTTATAAAACTGTTGTGACTGGGCTTAACGGAAGTGTAGAAGCTGGAGAGGCTTTAGCTTTAATAGGACCTAATGGTTCTGGAAAAACAACGTTTTTGCAGGCGATTATTGGTATTGTGCGCGTAAGCCATGGAAGCTTAACAATGCCAAAAACGGTTTCTATAGGCTACGTTCCTCAACAAGTTGATTTGGATTTGACTTTTCCAATCACCGCTCGTCAGGTTGTAGCAATGGGCTTAAGCAGGCAAACTGGATTCCTCGGTTTGCTTAAAAAAAGCCAGAAAAAATCTGTTGAGGACGCTCTTAATCATGTTGGTTTGCTAAATAGAGCAGATGTGCGATTTGGTGATCTTTCTGGAGGTCAGCGCCAGCGAATATTGCTTGCTAGAGCTATTGTTGCGCGCCCTACGTTAATTCTTTTAGACGAGCCTTTTAACGGAGTTAGACGAGCCGAATCGAAAAGAACTGCTCAATATTATGAAGTCCGCAAAAGAAGATGGGATTTCGTTTGTTGTCTCTACTCACGACTTGGTAATCGCGGACGCGATTTGCGAAAAAGCCTTGCTTTTGGCTGGTCGTCAAGTAGCTTTTGGGCCTCTTAGAAAAGTCATGACTAAAGAAAACATATCTTTGGCTTATGGTGGAAGTATGCCAGCTGCAAGTGCGGGTATTACTTTGAATCAATTAGCAAACAAAGATGATTCGTTAAATGCGGCGAGTGTCACAAGCACTTTTAGTGATTCAAGTATTTCGGGCACTGCTTTAGGAGACGAATCCAATGCTAGCTGAATTGGTTGAGTCTTTGCGCAAAATCCTCGAGCCTATACCAGGATTTGACTTTATTGCATCCGCTCCATACATTTTCAGACCTTTCTGTCTTCTTATTGTTCTTGCGATTGCTAGCGGAATAGTTGGCGTGTTTGTTAACTTAAGATGCGCCGAGTTTAATGCGGAGGCTTTGGTTCACGGGATTTTTCCTGGAATCGTAGTCGGAGCGTTATATGGTGGAATTGGGCAAATTATTCCAGGAGCTTCGATTTGCGCAATTTTTCTGGTTGCCGCTCTTGTGTGGGCATCTAGGTCTCAAAAAATCAACGAGTCAATAATAGCAACAGTTTTAACAACATTTTTTGCGCTTGGAATCGTAATATCTCTTAAAAAGGGAGATATGTCTGGTCAGCTTGAAGCACTTATGTTTGGACGTTTGCTAGATGTTACAGATGATAGAATGACTCAAGCAATGCTTATTTGTTTATTTGCAATCGCATTACTTGTTCTAACTTGGAAGAAGCAAATTGTTGTTGCGTTTGACCGCGCTAGTGCTCCTTTAATGGGTGTTAATACTTTACTTGTAGATATTGTGCTAAACGTTGCAATTGCGTCTGTTGTAGTTTCTGCATCTTCGGCTGTTGGCGTACTTCTTGTTATTGGATACCTTGTTATTCCTGGAGCTAGCGCAAGATTGGTTTCTCGCACTGTTGGGCGTATGGCGTTTGTTGGCGTTGCGGTTGGTATTTTTGGCGTTTTATTAGGCATGTACGCTATGAACTTGGAACTTGATCATCCAGTTTCTCCGCAAGCTGCAGTGGCACTAAGTATTTGCGCAATGTTCGTAGTCGTTTTGATTTTAAGATTCTTATACAGATTTACATACGCACTAGTGTTTTCTAAAAAGAAAAAGTCTAGCGCAATAGATGGTGGTGGAAAGTAATAATGGTAAGTATTTGGCAAATTATTGCTCTTCCGATTGTAGAAGCAATCGCTGTTGGAGCATTATGCGGTTTTGTTGGATCCTTGGCTTTGCTTAATCAGCGTATTTTCTTCACCGAGTCTATAACTCACGCTGCTTTTCCAGGAGCTGTTATTGGAGTTGTAGTTACATCTGTTTATACGATTGACCAAAACGTTTTGTCTATTGGTCTTTTTATTGGTGCTGCTTTGGCTTGTATTGTTTTGTCTTTTATGATGCATGTGCTTTCTAAACTAAAGGGCATATCTTCTCAAGCATCTGCTGGAATAACTCTTACTGTTGGTTTTGCAAGCGGCTACTTTTTAAACAAGTGGTTTGCTCCTCTTCCATTGCGAATTGAGGGTTTTTTAACAGGATCTTTGCTTAATTGCACTCCTGCAGACGTGATTTTTGCGATTATTGCATTCGCTCTTGCACTAGGATTGTGGAGTTTTAATAGTGCTAATTTGATTCACTGCTCTTTTGACTCCACTAATTACAAAGCTTTAGGAGGCAGAAGCGGATTAATGCAAGGAATTGTTCTTGCGCTAATAATCATTACAGTTTCGGTAATTATTCCAGCTGTTGGAACTGTTGTTTCGGTATCTTTAATCGCAGCTCCTGCAGCAGCACTAAAGAGCAGAATGCGTTCCATTAACAAATTTGTGTTTGCGTGCGTATTGTCTTCTATTTTTATAGCGCTTTTAGGACTTGCCTTAGCTGTGATTTTAAGACTTTCTGCTGGCGGAACTATTGCGATTTGCGCTGGATGCTTCTATTTAGTTGTAAAGCTTAGTGAAAGCATCTTTTTGAAAATACATGAGATTTATTCTGGTTTTTGCAAAAAATCATTGTTAAAAAGTCGCTCTGTTGTTCTAGAGTAACAGAGAATTGCGCGTGAAAAATGCGTGCGATTGACGTCGTTTTTTGCGCGTTTTATTTATGTTTTAATCGCGTAAGTTTATCGACGCCACACAAGTCCAGGTCTGCACATTAGTAACGCAAGACCCCGATAGAAAAGGACAATTATGGCTGAAAATACCATCTCCATCACAGTAAACAATGAGCGCAAGGAGGTGGATGCAAGCTTCACTGGCGTTGAACTTTTCGCGGAAGATAAGAATATTATTGCCGTGCGTTTAAATGGCGAGTTGCGTGATTTGTACACGCATCTTCATAACGGCGATACCGTGGAATCAGTAGCACTTGATAGTGAAGATGGCATCGCAATCATGCGTCATTCCGCTACACACGTGATGGCTCAAGCTGTTCAAGAAATTCGACCAGACGCAAAGTTGGGCGTAGGTCCTGTAATTAAAGACGGCTTCTACTACGATTTTGATGTTGATACTCCATTTACGCCAGACGATTTGAAGCAAATCGAAAAGCATATGCAGCGCATTATTAAAGAGTCTCAAAGCTTCCGCCGCCGCGTTGTAACAGAGGATGAAGCGCGCGAAGAAGAAGCAAATCAACCTTATAAGTTGGAGTTGATTGGGGATAAGGAAGCGGCTCTTGATCCGGCTGCTGCTGGCGAAATCAGCAAGCATGAGCTTAGCATGTACGACAATTTGGATCGCGAAGGCAATAAGGTCTGGAGTGATTTGTGCCGTGGACCTCATTTGCCAAATACGCGCTATATTAAGGCTTTTAAGCTTGAGCGTGTTGCTGCAGCTTACTGGCGCGGTTCGGAGCATAATCCTATGCTTCAGCGCATTTACGGAACTGCATGGCCTAGCAAAGAAGAGCTTAAAGCTTATACAACTCGCATGGAAGAAGCTGCTAAGCGCGATCATCGTAAGCTTGGCCAAGAAATGGATTTGTTCTCATTCCCAGACGAGATTGGTCCAGGCTTAGCAGTGTTCCATCCAAAGGGTGCTGCAATCATTAACGCAATGGAAGATTATTCGCGCGAACAGCACAGAAAGCATCACTACAGCTTCGTACAAACTCCGCATATTACTAAGGGCGGCTTGTATGAGACTTCCGGCCATTTGCAGTGGTACAAGGATGGCATGTATCCTCCAATGAAGCTTGACGAAGAGCGCGACGAGAATGGCAATGTAACCCGCCAGGGTGCTGACTACTACTTGAAGCCAATGAACTGCCCAATGCATAATTTGATCTTCAAGTCTCGCCAGCGTTCGTACCGCGAGCTTCCTTTGCGCTTGTTTGAGTTTGGTACTGTGTATCGCTACGAAAAGTCTGGCGTTGTGCATGGCTTAACTCGCGTTCGCGGATTGACTCAGGATGATTCGCATATTTACTGCACTCGCGAGCAGATGCGCGATGAGTTAAAGAGCTTGCTTAACTTTGTGCTTGGTCTTCTTAAAGACTTCGGTTTGAACGACTTCTACTTGGAGCTTTCCACTAAGGATGAGCACAAGTTCGTTGGTTCCGACGAGATTTGGGAAGAAGCAACTAACACTTTGGCAGAGGTTGCTAAAGAGTCTGGTTTGGAACTCGTGGACGATCCAGGTGGAGCTGCATTCTACGGCCCGAAGATTTCTGTGCAAGCTCGCGATGCAATCGGCCGCACTTGGCAGGTTTCTACTATTCAGCTTGACTTCAATTTGCCTGAGCGCTTTAAGTTGGAGTATATTGCAGCTGATGGTAGCCACCAGCGCCCAGTTATGATTCACCGCGCACTCTTCGGCTCTATTGAGCGCTTCTTTGCTATTTTGCTTGAGCATTATGCCGGCGCGTTCCCAGCATGGTTGGCTCCAGTTCAGGTGACTGGCGTTCCTGTTGCAGACGAGTTTGCTCCGCACTTGCAAAAGTTTATTAGCGATTTGGAAGAGAATATGGTTCGTTGCGAAATGGACAGCTCCGACGATCGCTTTGGCAAGAAGATTCGTAACGCTTCTAAGTCTAAGGTGCCTTTCACTTTGATTGCTGGCGAAGAGGATGTGAACAACAATGCTGTGAGCTTCCGCTTCCGCGATGGTAGCCAATTGAATGGTGTTCCAGTTGAGCAAGCTAAAGAGTGGATTTTGTCCATTATTAAGCAGCGCGTTCAAGTGAATACTGCAGAAGATTTTGAGCGCTACACAAAGTAGCATTCGCGATGCAACTTACGTAGCATAAATCAACGTAAGTCAATACAAAACAAACCCGCACTTCTTAACGTTGTGCGGGTTTATTCCTTTTATTCTTGATTTTATTACGAGTGACTTAGTTACTTAAGCAGCGCACGAATTGCTTCGATTTGCTCGCTATTAACTTGACTTGCAGGCTCGCGAACAAGCGTGCTAATCGGCAATCCCTTAAGATTTACAGCAGCTTTAATAGCAGAAATAAACAAGTCGGTAGTGTTGTAAACTGCCATCAAATGGCTGATTCTTTTAGCACATTCAATAAGATGTGCAAAATCGCCAGCCTCATACGCCTTATGCAAAGATGCAAAAGTTTCTGGCTCTACATTTGTAAGACCACAAATTACGCCGTTTCCTCCAGCAATCCTGTTAGGAGTGTAATACTCATCAAAGCCAGAGAAAACAACGAAATCTGGGTTTACGCGTCTAGTGGCTTCAATCATTGCGCGAGTATGGCTTATAGTATCTACCGTATCTTTAATACCAACAATATTCGGGTATTTTTCAGCAAGACTTGCAACTAAGCTTGGTGTTAAATCGCTGCCAGTTCGAGCAGGGAAGTTGTATAGAATAACGGGCAAGCTAGTTGCGTTAGCAATTGCGCCAAAGTAGCGTTCTGCGGTTTGTTCGGTTGGTCCAAAGTAGTATGGAGATACAGCTACAACAGCGTCTGCTCCGCAATTTTCCGCAAACTTAGTAAAGTCAAGTACTTCGTTAAGATTTGTGTTTCCAACGCCTATAAGAACTGGAACTCTGTGATTAACGTGTTCAATAGCAAACTTAGCAGCTTCCTTTTTTACGCTAAGTGGATATGCGTAGAATTCGCCGATGCTGCCAAAAATCAATATGCCATTAATCCCAGCATCAATCAGATGGTCTAAGTGCTTTGCCCATAAGTTGTAGTCAATGCTTCCGTCATCTTTGCTTACAGTTATTGATGGGCAGAAAACGCCCTTAAAAGCATGCAAATCAAGCTTTGCGCTACTAGAAGTAGTCATAAAATTCGTCCTTTTATTTAATTATTTTGTGTATTGAATTATTTTGTGTATTGAATTATGGGGTATAAGACTTTAACTGGCAAAATCTTACACCCCATAAGCAATGATTATTCAAATCGATTATTCAAATAACTTAATTAATTACAGTTTAATACCATACGCCTTCTTTGCATTATTCATAAAGAAATCTTCGTCGTCGCCGAAAAGCTCAACCATTAAGTCAAGATGCTGCTTAAGTGAAGAATTCAACTTAACAACTGGCCAATTGGAGCTAAAGAGTAGGCGATCAGGGCTAAAGGTGTCTTTTACAAACTTAACAATATCTGGATTTACTGGATTATCTCCCGAAATCTTAATATAGCTGTGTGGAAGCTTTGCAAACGCACGCAAAGCATTGCAAGAATCGTCGTCTAATCCTGGAACATTGCCCAAATGGTTTAGAACAACAGTAACTTCTGGAACTTGCTCAAAAGCTTTAGCCATATCTCCAAGTTCTTCGCCACGATTGCAAAGCTCGAAAGGCATGCCCTTCTTCGCCATTGCCTTAAGACCACCAATAAACGAAGGCTCTAGGCAACGTCCGCGTGGCTCGCTTGGAATATGAAGAGGCTCGCGAATACCGGTTGCGTGAATTGGAACGCGCATAAACGGATCCAACGTGACTCTAAGCATTTTAGCTAGAATTTTAGGATTAGGATTTTCGCCAATAAGCCTATCTTCTAGCTCGTGGTCTGCAGCATCAACCTCAACGTATACGCCGCCGAGGAAGTCAACTCCTAAATCTGCATACTCTTTTTCTAGCTGCTCTAGAGTAAAAGTGTGGTTTAACTTGTCTAAGCCATCAAGCCAAGGCAAGACTTGCTTTGTTGGATCCCAAATATGAAAATGTGAATCCAAAATACGAAGTTGAGACATAATAAATTTTCCTTTCTAAAGACTTTCAAATAAAAACTTTGTAAAGACTTTGTAGTTATTCGCGAATTATTTAGCTTCTACAAGACCAATCTTTGAGCCCCAAAGAGCGTACCAAGCAACATACAAGAATCCTGGAACTGTGAGCAATACGGCGGCTTCGATTCCAGCAAAATCTTGTACCAAACCGAAAACTAACGGAATGATTGCAGCGCCAACAATGCTCATAACGAGTGCAGAAGAACCAGTCTTTGCTGCTGCTCCATGAATTCCCTTAAGAGTAAGAGAGAAGATTGTTGGGAAGCCAATGGAGATAAACAAGTACGCTACAATGTAGGCGATTACAGAAATCTGACCAAGTCCAAGGAATGCAACAAACATAAGCACTGCGCTTAAAGTCATGTACAATCCAAGAATCTTGCCACCATCAAACTTTGCCATCAAAGGAGTTGTAACAAAGCGGCCGATTGTAAACATTAAGGAAACGATTGCAAGCATAGAAGCAGCAACACCAGTGGTGATTCCAGTACCCCAATGCTTTAGAGCAAAGTCGGAGAACATTGCCATTCCAGCAACTTGAAGTCCAATAAAGATGAATTCTGCAATAATTCCAAGAGTAAAGTATGGCTTGCTCATAAGATGAATGAAGGAAGAATCACCCTTGCTTTCCTGGTCTGCCTCAACGTCTCCTGGAGGAGTAGGGAGTTTAAAGCAGAAGAAGATTGCAATAATCGCAATAAGAACAATGCCAATAACAATGTAAATCAAGCGAGTATCGCCAAGGAACTTTAGCTTAGCAACGTCGAAGCCTGGCTCGTTCTTTGCAACAGTTTTGCCTAAAATTTGACCAAGAATAAGAGGTCCAACAATGTTTCCAACTCCGTTGAAGCTCTGTGCCATGTTGATTCTAAAGGATTCGCCCTTCTCATCGCCAAGCTTAGTAATGTAAGGGTTGCAATTCGTTTCCAAAGTTGCTGCGCCCAACGCTATAACAAACATTGCAACTAGGAACATTGCGTAGCTTGCAGTAGATGTTGCAGGGATTACCGCAAATGCGCCAAGAGCAAAGAGTGCAAGACCGCTTATAACGCCGCCCTTGTATCCAAAACGCTTTGCGATTAAGCCTGCAGGAATTGCCATAACAAAGTATGCGCCAAAATATGCTACCTGCAGCAATGCTTTTTGAGTGTTATTCAGTTCAAGATAATTGCCAAATGGTGAATTCAGTGCATTGACCAAATTCATGGTCAAGCCCCATACAAAGAACAAGGATGTTACCAATACAATGGCAATCATAGCTTTTGAGCTACTTTTGTTATTGTTAACGACCACGTTGTCGTTCTCGTTTGTAATCATCGTCACTCCAATGTGAGAATAATTTTGAGAATAGTCTATAGAATACTTATGGAATTTTTTTAATATTGCTGTGCTAATGGTGCGTAAGCTTATTAATTCAGATTACGCACCATTAAACAGGTGATTTATTGCACTAGATCTTTAAATCTTAAAGCTGAAGTTTAGAACTTAAGACAAAGCGCGATCAAGATGCACGTAGCCGCCATCAACGAATACCCACTGACCTGTGGTGTGCGAAGAGCGATCCGAAAGCAGGAATGCAGCTTCGTTTCCAATCTCTTCCGTAGTAGTCATGCGGTTTTCCAGAGGAATCTTGTCGGTAATAACCTTCAAGCGAGCTTGCTGAGCAGCTTCGTCGCCAAATGTCTTAATCCAATCGGCATATAGTGGAGTCCAGCATTCCGAAACAACAATTGCGTTTACGCGCACGCGATCATGAACAAGAGCTGCAGCCCATTCACGAGTCAAGCCTAAGATTCCGCCCTTTGCAGCAGCATAAGCGCTAGTCTTACCCTGACCAGTTAGAGCAGTCTTAGAAGAAATATTCACAACAGCTCCGTGGCTTTCCTTCAAGTACTTTACAGCAGCATGAACAGTTTCGTAGTAGTGAGTGAGGTTTCCGTGAATCGACTTCTCGAAGTCGCGCCAAGAAGTGGATTCCAAATCCTTGTTGTCGTTAACGCCAGCGTTATTTACAATGCCGTCAATATGACCATACTTCTTATAGGTTTCTTCAATAATTGGTGCAATCTCGTCCGTGTCGTTCAAGTCGAGAAGATAAACATCGTAGTTCTTTGTGTATTGCTCAATATCTTTGCGGAATGTTTCTTCTGCAGCGTCCGCTCGGTTAATAACTACTGGAATTGCGCCTTCTCGAGCAAGTTGAAGCGTAATGCCTTTACCAATTCCCTTGAATCCACCTGTTACAATGAAAACCTTGCCTTCCAAATGCAAATCCATAATGAACTCCTTTGTTAAATGATGTGGTTTGCTTTTAGTTAATTTTTAAATTATAAAATTTTATGATTTATTTTTTACAAGTGGCTAATCGTTAATCACTATGCGACTAGCCACTTGTTTTTTTTTACTATTTTTAGCCGCGATAAAGGTACTTTTCGGCTGTTTCCAGCGTCATCTCAGTGCCATTACCTGGTGCAGTTGGTGCAACGTAATTGCCATTCTTGATTTGTGTTGGATGTACAAAGTGCTCGTGCTGATTGTCTACGTATTCAATCATGCGACCTTCCTTTGTTCCAGAAACTGCAACATAATCAAACATTGCAAAGTGGCATACGGCTTCGCACAATCCAACTCCGCCTGCGTGTGGGCAAACTGGCTTGTTAAACTTACGAGCAAGCAAGTATTCGAGAACAACTTCTTGTGGACCTGCAACTCGAGTTGCGTCGATTTGCATGATTCCAAATGCGTTTGCTTGCAAGTATTGCTTGAACATGATTCTGCTTTGCATTTGCTCGCCAGTTGCAACTGGTATTGGGTTGATTGCGCGAGCGATTGTTGCGTGTCCAATAACGTCGTCTGGGCTTGTTGGCTCTTCTACCCAAGCCAAGTCAAAGTCGTGGAAGCGATTAATCCAAGTAATTGCTGTTGGAACATCCCACACTTGGTTTGCATCTACTGCAAGACGAACATCTGGACCGATTGCTTCGCGCGCGAGTGCGAGTCTTCGCAAATCGTCGTCTACATTTTGACCAACCTTAAGCTTAATTTGCTTAAAGCCTTTAACTTGCGATTCTTCCTTAGCGATTGCAACCATCTTCTCGTCACTGTAACCGAGCCAGCCTGCAGCAGTGGAGTAGCCTGGGTAGCCGTTTACAAGCAAGTCAGCAATTCGATCTTCCTTGCCTTTTTGCCCATCTTGCAAGAACTCGATTGCTTCTTCTGGTCTTAATGCATCGGTCATGTAGCGGAAGTCAAGAGTAGAAACTAATTCCTTTGGATCCATCTCGGCAAGCAAGCGCCACAATGGTTTCCCAGCTCGCTTTGCTTTAATATCCCACAATGCGCTTAAAATCGCGCCAATTGCCATGTGTTCTACGCCTTTTTCAGGACCTAGCCAGCGAAGTTGTGAGTCGTGAACGAAAAGATCCCATGCAAGTCGCATGTTGTCTAGCAATTCTTCCACGTTCCTGCCGATAAGCACTTGAGACATGGAGTCGATTGCTGCGCAAACAACATCGTTTCCGCGACCAATCGTAAATACAAATCCAACGCCTTTAATGCCATCGTCTAGACTTGTTTTGATTTCTACGTATGCGGATGAATAATCTGGATCTTTGTTCATTGCGTCGGACCCAGAGAGCGTTTGCGACGTAGGGAATCTAAAATCATAGGTTTTTACTGATGTAATTGTACTCATAACGATTTGTGCTCCTTTGCTTTAAGATCGTTGTGACCTACTCCTATATTCTATAACTAAATAATAGAAAAATGTTCTAATCATTAGGAAATTTTCGTAAATAATTTTTTGCGAATTTTTCCTAATCTCATATTTTGTGATAAATGTCATATTTCGGATTTTAAGAATATTGAAAAATTGAGCTTTTATCTTTTATAACTGTTAAAAAATGACCACTTTTGGCATCGATGTTATCTGTTAAATTCTGATTATTCGGCGTGTCATAAGAAAATTTCGCGACTTTGCATAGTCTGTAGCGAAATAACATATGATATTATTTCTATTAGGCTTGATATGTCAGGCAATAATGCGGTTTTTCTATTTTTTGAATTTTCGCATTGCTGAGAATTAATGCAAAATTAAGTAAGAAATTTTCTCTGCATTTGTTTGCGACTTAAGAAAATTTTGCGACTTATAAGCATATGAGCATAGGAATATAGGAATTAGGAGAGTGCATATGCCAACTCGTAGTCACGCAACTAGCATTGCTGAAAATGAATCTTCAAAACCTCGCATAACGGAGTTGGCTAAAAAGGCGGGGGTATCGCCTTCTACAATTTCAAAGGTTATTAACGGTAGAACTGGCGTTTCAGATGAGACTCGCAAAAAAGTAGAAGAAGTTCTTTTAAAAAGTGGGCGCGAGTATTCGCTTGTAAGCACTAAGGTATCTCCGACAATTGAATTATTAGTAGATTATGTGGCAAATAATGGCACTATTGAGATGATTACTTACGCATCTCGTTGGGCGCAAAGAGAAGGATTAGCTCTTACAGTCGCTCAAACCGATAATGGTAAGAAACGTGATGAGTGTTTGCGTGGAATTGTAGATAGAAATCCTCTTGGTGTTATATCTCAAATGTCTGATCTTACGCAGAAAGATAAGGAATTTTTGCGTATGCGAAATATTCCGTTGATTATAATTGATCCCGTGTCTCTTTCTAATGGGGAAGATCACACGATTTCAATCGATAATTGGACAGGAGCTTATGAGCTTACAAAACATCTGATTAATCTGGGGCATAAGAGAATAGGAGTTATAACTGGTCCTCTTAATGTTCAATCTGGTGTTGCGAGATTTGCTGGTTATAACGCTGCAATGGAGCAGTCTGGCTTGACGATTGATAAAGATTTGGTTAAAGAGGGGGATTATCTTCCTGAACGTGGCTATGAAATGGCTTGTAAGATTTTGGATTTGCCTGAAGAAAAGCGTCCTACTGCTATTTTCGCTTGCAACGATATTACAGCTGTAAATGTGTATCGCGCTGCTCGCGAACGCGGTATTAAGTTAGGATCTGAGCTTTCTGTAGCTGGGTTTGATGACGTGTATCCTGCACAGTATTTGATGCCATCTTTAACAACTGTTAATCAGCCTTTTGACTCAATAGCAAAGAATGCCATTAGAATGATTCTCGCGATTCGAGAAGGCAAGCAAATTGAAAATCAGCTAGTTCTTCCTGCACATGTTGTTATTCGAGACAGCACTCAGACTGTTGTCGATTGATAGAAGAGTTATTAGATATAGAATTTGACTTATGATTTATGGCTTATGACATAAATCAAATAAATGTGGACGCAGCCTAAATCAAGAGCTTAAATCAAGATAAGTTGCGTCCACAAATATTGCGTATTTATTTATTATTTTATTATTTTAGAAGACTACATCAAGCTTGTGTAAATCTTGCGAATGTCTTCCAAAGTTGCCTTGCGTGGGTTTCCTGGAGTGCAAACATCTGCCAAAGCGTCGTGGCTTAAGCCTTCAATATCTGCCTCACTAGCTCCAACCTCGCTAATCTTAGTAGGATTTCCAAGCTTAACAGTCAAGTCGTGAACAGCCTTTACAGCAGCATTACGCACGGTTTCAAGGTCGTCGGTGTATGCGTTTGGAACGTCGAATGCAGCAGCAATATCGCGATACTTTTCGCCACTGTAATCCTTGTTATATTCCATAACAGGAGCAAGCAAAATTCCGTTTGCAACGCCATGAGCAACGCCAAGGCGACCGCCGAGTGGGTGAGCCATGCCGTGAACCAAGCCCAAACCAACGTTGGAGTATGCCATGCCAGTTATATAGCTTGCGTAAGCCATTTGTTCGCCTGCTGGAACATCTCCATCTGCGCTCTTTGCAAGGTTTTGTGCAATCATGCGGATTGTTTGCAAAGACAAGCAATCCGAAAGGCTCCATGCGCCTGGAGTAATGAAACCTTCGATTGCGTGGGTGAGTGCGTCCAAACCAGTTGCAACCTTAAGCGAACGTGGCATGGAATCGGTGAGGTCTGGGTCTACGAATGCAACGATTGGAATATCGTGAGGATCTACTGCAACGAACTTGCGAAGCTTTGCTGTATCGGTAACAACATAGTTGATTGTTGTTTCGGATGCGGTTCCTGCTGTTGTTGGTACGCCAAAGATTGGCACAGAAGGATTCTTTGTATCTGCAACGCCTTCTAGAGAAAGAACATCGCCAAACTCTGGGTTGGCTACAATAATTCCAATGCCCTTGCAGGTATCTTGTGGAGAGCCGCCGCCGAGACCAATAAGGAAGTCTGCGCCAGATGTCTTAAACTTTTCTACACCGTCTTGAATGCATTCAACAGGTGGATTTGGCTTTACATTGTCGAATACTTCGTATGGAAGACCAGCGGATTCTAGAACGTCTGTAACTCTTTTAACGGTTCCCGTCTTTACAAGAACTGGATCTGTTACTACAAATGCTTTTTTAAAGCCGTGTGCTTTAGCAACGTTTGGAATCTCTTTGATTGCTCCGCGGCCGAAGTAAGCAGTCTGGTTGAAAATCATTCTATAGACCATGCGAAAATCTCCTTTGAGTTTCATATTGGCATACGCCAAATTTTTGGTAGTCGACTAATATTTTACAATATTGCATGACATTTGGCGAGTGTGTTAAATAAGTGTTTTGTTACTAAAATTAACAAATAAACAATTAAAATGAACATAAACTAACTAATTTTATGCATTTTTATTTATTTTAGATATAAATAAGCACATTTATAAAAATTCGAGCACATGATTTGCAATGAATATGTTGAAAGAAAAATATTAATCACGTTAAGAAAAATTCTTTAATTGATTGGTGTTTTAGTTATCTAATTGATTTATTTTGAATTAAATAATCTATTTGGAATGCAAATTTAGATCTGTAATATTACGCCTGTGAATTTAAGCCTCTCATACTGGCTCTCATACTAAAGTATGACGATTTTATATAAGAGCATTTTTATATCAAAATTTAATATCAAAATTCCTATTATTTCAATGAGAATATCAGCCTTACGCACTATAGAGAATGCGTTTTTAATCCCGTAAATTGTAATTGTAAGGTAATTCCAATACTTGTAAGGAACTGCAAAAGTAAGCGAGGTGCAAAATGAGTGTTGAAAATAGTCAAGATACGCGTTTTACGCAAATGAATTATTCCGCTCAAGAAGGTTTGATTGGCGAGACTGCGGTTGCAGCTTTGCATGTTGTTAAAGATTTTGGCAAGGGTGCAGGCATTGTTCACGCTTTGCGAGATGTAAGCGTTAGTTTCGAGCGCGGCAAGTTTACTGCGATTATGGGTCCTTCGGGTTCTGGAAAGTCAACTTTAATGCATTCTTTGGCTGGTCTTGACAGCGTTAATTCTGGAAAAGTTTTGGTTGACGGCCTAGATATTACAGGCATGAGCGATAAGCAGCTTACGCTTATGCGCCGCGAGATGGTTGGTTTTATTTTCCAAAGTTTTAATCTTCTTCCAATGTTTAGCGCTGAGCAAAATATTCTTATGCCTCTTACTTTGGCAGGCAAAAAGCCAGATAAGCAATGGTTTAATACTTTGGTTAATACTCTTGGCTTGCAAGATCGTTTAAAGCATAGGCCTGCTGAGCTTTCTGGTGGTCAGCGTCAACGCGTTGCAATTGCTCGAGCTTTAATCTCTAAGCCTTCCGTAGTTTTTGCAGACGAGCCTACTGGCAATCTCGACTCTGCTTCCAGCTTGGAAGTTTTGCATTTCTTGAAGAAGTCTGTAACGGAGCTTGGTCAAACTGTGATTATGGTTACTCACGACGCTGTTGCAGCGTCTTACGCGGATCGAGCAATCGTGTTTGCAGATGGTCAAATCGTTGAAGACGTGCAAAATCCTACTGCAGAAGGAATGAGCAAGATGCTTATGGAGCGTAGCGAGGCTGGCGTTAATAATCAGCCTGCTCAATTGCAATAAAAGGTGGTGAACTTAGAATGTGGAAAATCGCACTAAAACTTATGCGTAAAAGCGTGCGCATGCTAATCGCCTCTGGAATTGCAATTCTTATAGGCAGCATGTTTATGAGCGCTACTTTGCTTTTTGCAAACAGCGTTGATGACTTGATGGTTCGAAACGCAACAAATGAATTCGGTAGCGCAAATTATGCAATCTCATTTAGAAATCCTAACAGTTCTCCGAGTAGTGAAATTCATTATAAAGATCTTCATTTAGACGAAATATCGAAGATGCCTGGTGTTAACGGTATTCGTAGTGACGATGCTACTGCGCTTGTAAGAGTAGAAAAAGGTGATAAATCAGTTACGAGTATTGCTTGGTCTAATGGTTTGTATGGAAATCTTCCTGTGTATAAATCAACAGAAGGTAGAGATCCGCAAGAAATAGGCGAAATCACGCTTATTAAAAGTATTGCTAAATCAATACATGCAAATATTGGCGATACTATAACTTTGGTTAAAGTAGATGACACTGGCGGAGATAAAGAAAAATCGTACGATGTTCGTGTGGTTGGTCTTGTTGACGATGGAGAACATTCTCAAATACCATTTTCAAATCGCGGCACGTATCTTGGTGGCATAACGAACGATTTTTGTGCAAAACTCGAAAATATTGAGAATTTTGACAATCAAGTTGTGCAAAGCAAAGTGTACATGAGTATTGATGAATCTAAAATAAACGATTTATCTCCTAAGATTAACGCTTTGCTTCCTTCGAGATTCTCTCTTATGTCTAGGCACGAAGTTGGTGTGAGATCTGTTCGAAATGTGTCTAACGGCACTAATTTTGTGACTATGTTTTTGCTATCTTTTGGTATTCTAGCGTTGCTTATTTCTTCGCTTGTTATAGCAAACACATTCCAAGTGCTGGTTGCTCAACGCAGACGAACTCTTGCGCTTTTGCGCGTAATTGGCGCACAATCTCACCAGCTTTATGCTGCAGTTTTGCTTGAAGCTGCAATACTTGGAGTTATTTCCGCGGCTGTTGGTGTGCTTTGCGCAATCGGATTTATGGGCGCAATTAGTAACGTGAATATTAATTCTGGACCGTTATCTAAGATTCCTTTGATTGTTTCACTTCCGGCAATTGTGTGGCCAATAGCAATTGGCACGATTGTAACAGTTCTTGCGTCTATGAGTGCTGCGCGATCTGCTACAAAAGTAACGCCTATGGAAGCGCTACGACCAATGGATTTGATTAAAGATAAGCGTGCAAGCATTATTCGCGCTGTTTTTGGCGTTCTGTTTATTGTTGTAGGTATTTTAGCTACTGCTTTAAGTGCTACTTCTTTAGCGAGTATGATTGCTGGGAAGTCACCTAATGCTGGTTCTGACTCTTGGATGACTTTGCTTGGAGCAATGTTTGGTTGTGCGCTTGTTTTCATCGGAATTATTATTACAGCAACATTCTGGATGCCGTTCGCTATGAAGGCAACTGGCGCGATCATGGCACTTTGTGGGCCTGCTTCTAAAGTTGCCAACGCAAACGTGCAACGAAACCCTAGAAGAGTTGCAGCAACTGGAACGGCTTTGCTTATTGGCGTAACGCTTGTTTCAACGGTAGTAACTGGCGCAATTTGCGGTAAAGCAACTCTTAAAGGTGTTGTTGATGACCGTTACAGTGTTGACATTATTATTCAAGGCAAGAATGTTGATGAATCTCTAGCTGCCGATATTTCAAAGATTAGTGGAATAAAGCATACTGAGTTGCTTCCTGCAGTTCCTATGACTTTTAAGAACGCTAAGGGCAAAACTGAGTATGCTATGGCAGTTGGAGTTGATAATGTAAATCAACTTAAAAATGTAATGCACACTGACCTTGATGGCGTTAATATAAACAAAGATTCTATACTTTTGCCTAAGTTTAATGAAGAAGGTGGAGAACCTTTTGAGCTTAAAAAAGGAAACCTTGATCTGCAAGCTTACGTAGAAAAGTACAGTTCTGGTGAAACAGACAGTGATAATATTACGCCATTTACTGGCACGAATACAGACTCTAGTAATAACGATAAGAGCATTACTGTAAAGCAAGTTCAGTTTAAGAAGTATAGAAATGTTAATATATATTCAAGGAATACTGCTTTTGTTAGCAAATCTTACTTCAATAACTACCTTAAGCCTACAACGCATATTCTGCTCATTTCGGTAGATTCTAGCAAAGCTAATCTTGTAGATATTGTTAAAAATATTAGAAATATTACATCTAGCTATGCGGAGGTTATGGCTGCTGGAAGCGTGTTTGAGCGAGCGCAGTGGGAGAGTGCTATCGACGTAATGATGATGTTGCTTGTTGGCTTAATAGCAGTAGCTGTTGTGATTGCTTTAATAGGCGTTGCAAACACATTAAGCTTGTCTGTTATTGAGAGAACCAAAGAATCTGCAACTTTGCGCGCAATAGGCATGACAAGAGGCCAGGTTAGAAGATCTCTTGCGTTGGAAGCAACGTTGATTTCCTTAACAAGCACCGTTTCTGGCTTGATTGTTGGAACAGTGTTTGGGTGGATTGGATCCTACATGGTGTTTAGCGTAATTGGCAAAGTTCCGTTTGTAGTTGATTGGGCTATTTACGCGGTTCTTGCTCTAATCGCTTTGCTTGCAGCGCTTCTTTCTAGCGTTCTTCCGGCTCGTAGAGCAGTGAAGTCTTCGCCAGTAGTTGCGCTCGCAGAAGAATAAACTATATGTTGTTATAACATATATTAAGTTAATTATAAAAACAGAAATAATGCTGGTGTAGTTGTGCATCAGCATTATTTTTTTCTACATAACGTGCGACACGCAGAAAAAATAATGTGATGTACATCAAAAAAATAAATAAATTTTATGCATAAAATACAATTGTTTAGATATTATTAATATGGATTTATATTTTTATCGGGAAAATCGAAAAAATTAAGTATTAAATATTTGTTATAACAAGTTAATCGAAAAATTTTTCGATTATTTGACGTTGGAATCTTATTTATTTCTCTGTTATGCTCTTTGGTTGACTGCTGACATAAGCATAAATTAAATATGAGGCCGCTACGAGCAAGGAGTAGAAGAATATGGTAACGGTCAATAAAAAATCTGCCGCAGTGATTGCAGGAATCGTGTTGTTATTAATGCAAAGCCCAATGCCAGCGTGGGCACAAGAAGCTGTAAGTGGATCAGAACCAAATAATGTTGTCGATGCTTCTGATAACAAATTCGGTAAATTAGAAGATTTAGATTTGGGTGCTAAAGATCCAGAGACACAAGATGAATTACTTTCTAGTCGTAAAAGTGCAAAAAATAATTTAAAGATTTATGAAAACAAGTTAAAAGAATTAGAAATAAAAGTTAAGACTTTAAATGAACTTGTAAAAAAAGAATTGGAAGATAGTAATAATAAAACTGATAAAATTGAAGAATTAGAACGCAGAATGGAATCTGCTTCTGAATCTGATTTTGATCGTCTTAATGGAGAGAAAATCAAGCTAGATGAAGATAGAAAAAATATAGAAAACAATCTTAGAGACAATACTAAAAAGTTGAATTCTGCTGAAGAGGATTTGAGAAAATATAATATATATTCACAAAATGCAAGGCAACAAGTAGCAGAATATGAACGAAAACTTAAGGATAATTTTGGTGTAGATATCAATGATCTTAATAAGGAAGAAAATAAGGTTCAAGAAGAAACAATGAAGCCGGATTCTCCTACACCAGCTCCACGTACAGAGTCAGATACTACAGTTGATACGTCAAATGACTCTACTAAGTCGAAGAAAGAAGTTGAGAAGTCCATTCCAGAAGTAAAATCTCCAGATACTAAAGTTATTGAAGAAAAAGCTGCACAAGAAAAAGATTCTGTGCAGACTCAGCCGAAGGATTCTAAAGTTGATTCGCGGTCTTCAGATAATAAATTTGCATCTTCTGAATATAGATCTTCGCAAGTAGAATCATTAGAATCTAAGAAATCTAAAGCGAAGAGTGTTGAAGTTGAATCGACTACTTCTTCATCTGTAGCAGCACGCCCAGCAGAATCCTCTGTAACACCATTTGCTCCAGTTTCTGAATCAAAGGTTATCCCACAGAATGCTACATCCAAGGAAATTCCTGCGGCTTCTGTTGGAAACTCACAAAATGCATCTGCTGTTTCTCCTGCGTCAGATGTTTCTGCTGCTTCCGCAAATGTGAGCACTACTGCATCAGTTGCAGCGCAGACAGCATCGCCAGTATCTCATCCAGCAGAATCCGAAGCAAATAACGCTTCTAGTAGCGAAAAAAGCGATTCTCAAAATACTGAAGAAGATAAAAAAGATGAAAATACGGAAAATGAAGAGGTAAAAGAAGATTCCAAAGCTGTTGAAGAAGCCGATAAGTTATCTGAAGCTAAAAGCGATAACGCAAAAGCACCATCGAACAACAATAATCTTGTAGTTGCTGGCGCTGTTGTAGGAACAATGGCAATAGGTGGTTCTGCAGCTGCAGGTATTTATATGAGTCGCGGTGGCAAAATTCGCTTTTCTAAATAAAACTTAGGATTGCTGATAATCAAATACAGATAGCTAAAATAGCTTAATGCGAATATAAATAGCACAAATAATATAAAAAAATTAAAATGCGGTTGCAATTCGATCGTTCAATGAAGAATAGATTAATTTTGCAGCCGCATTATTTTATAGAAAAGATTTATTGTTTATAAGAACAGCCGCATTATTTTTTATTTTTATAAGAATAATTAAACAAGACCATTTTCGTAAGCGAACACAACAGCTTGAACTCTGTCTCTTGCGTCGATTTTTCCCAAAATATGAGCAACATGCGTTTTAACTGTTGGCAAGCTAATAAACAGTTTATCAGCAATCTCTTGGTTAGACAGTCCGTGAGCAATTTCAATGAGTACTTCGCGCTCGCGATCTGTTAAATCATTTAAGTAAGAATTGTAAGCGTTTGCGTTTTGTTTGCTTCTAGACGCATTTTCTGTATTTTCTTCTTCCGATGCAATACTTTCGTTGCTCGGCTTAGAAATCATCGACTCAATTAAGCGCTTTGTAGCAGTTGGAGCAATAATTGCGTTTCCTTGATACACAGTTCGTATTGAATTAAGCAATGTTTCTGGCTCTGTATCTTTAAGCAAGAATCCAGATGCGCCCGTATGAATTGCAGCCATAACGTATTCGTCTAAATCAAAAGTTGTTAAAATAATAATGTGCGTGTTGCTATTAGCATCTTCTTGCAAAATTTTGCGAGTTGCTTCCAAGCCGTCCATGTTAGGCATGCGCACGTCCATCAAAATAACGTCTGGATTTTCCTTTGACGCAACTTCTACAATTTCATTGCCATTTGAAGCTTGCGCAACAACTTGCATGTCTTTTTGCGAGTTGATTACCATAGCAAATCCTGCGCGCACAAGCTCCTGATCGTCTGCTATTGCTACGCGAATTACTTCATTGTTTTCCATATGTTCCATAGTATCAACTTACTGTTGCTTATTTAATGTGTTGTGTTTAATGCGTTGTGTTGAATTTGCTCATCAAGTGGTGCAGCAGGGCGAACCGCAATCTCAGAAACATTTGCACTATTATTTGCTGAATTAACGCTTGATCCTGTTTCTCGCAAAATTCCAAGCAATTTTCGCATATATTTTAGTGCTGAACGACCTTCGTCACTAATATTTTTGAAAGCTTTACTAATTGCTTCACTTTGTTCTTGTAGTTGCTCAGGTTCTTTTGACTTTTGATTTTCTGCATTACTATTTGTTTTTTCGTATTTATTAAGCATATCAATTCCGCTATTTGCGGCATCAATTACTTTATGCAATGTAACTGCAACTTTTTGCTGAATATTTGCGCTAATACGCTGCCTTTCGGCATTTGCTGCAAGTACTTCTAGCTGTTTTTGTTCTTGTTCTAATTCTGTTCTGCGCGCTTTTAGAATCAGCAAATTATTGTCATCGTTTCTGCGGTAATAAGCAAATGCAATAGCAGCAAAACAAATTAATGCAACTATAAAACCAAAAATTAATCCTACGGACGCCATTTGCATAATGTCATAAAAATTAGTTGTGTACGCATTAGATGCAAAAAATCGTATTGGAGTTTCATTTTGTGGAATATTTTTTGATGCAACACCAATTTTTACAGCAAAAATAGCAGATTCGGCGAGCACTACTGCGCTAACCCATTGCCATGCGTGCTTTTTGCCATAGAGCACAGCCGCATAAACAATGGTTGGTATAAAGAAATTAGCAAATAAAATATTAGGCAAGCATATAAGTTGTATTGCAGAAAAATGCTGCTGCAACAATTGCGCACGTAGTCGGAGCTTTTCTACGAAACATAAATGGAATCATAGTAGTAAGCGTAAGTATTCTATAAAGTATTTGTAATGAAAGCGAGCTTGAATATTGTGAAGTCATTCCAGTTCCAACAGTAAAATCGTAAGTTGGTATAAAAAGCATTAGAACAGTCCAAGGTGATGCATAAATAACATCGCCAATAAGCCAATGTTGTTCAAACCATTGTGATACTTTCTCAATCCTATTTTGTGAATTATTTGTCGCTGGCAAAACTTTTGATGAGGTTTTATCGCTTGTATTTTCTGGTTTTTCTTGCGTTGATAATGGATTATTAACTTTTACGTTTTTATAACTAACATTAGGAATACTATTTAGTGCAGAAGCAGTAGTGTTTGATTGGTCTGTGCTGTAAGAATATGGAATAAAAGCAACAATACTAAATGTTCCATCATTGAGTTTTCCATAATCAAGCGTTCCGTGAAGATTTTCAATGCGCTCTTTCATGCCAATCAAACCATAACCATTTTTATGTGGCACACCACTATTTTGCTCTTGATTAGCTTCAAGCTTGTGTACTTCGTTTGTGATTTTTAGTGTTAATCCTTGTTCGTTCCACTGTTCGTGAATGTTTATTTTAATGCCATTTCCTGCGTGCTTCCGAATATTAGTAAGAGATTCTTGAATAATGCGGTATGCAACGGTTTGTGCGTCCGTGTTAAGTCTATTTTGAGAATTTATGCCATCAACAGTGTGCCAAAAAATGTTATTAGGAGATGCAATTTTTGCTTGCTCAATAAGCGAAGGTATGTGATTAAAATCCAATTGAGCGGATGGAGCGTCTGTTAAAGCCTCTAGCAGTCGACGCATGTCGTGAACGGCGCGCTCTGCTTCGTTTTTAATAATATGCATTGTTTTTTTAGCAAGCGAAATATCTTTGGTTGCTGCATAACGACCACCATCTGCTTGAACAATAATAATAGAAAGCGTGTGAGCAACAATATCGTGCATATCTCTCTTGCGATTCTAGCGCGCTCTGCAGTAACAGCAATATTTTGAGCTTTCTTTCGGTACGCGCGAATAGCATTATTGTTCTCTTGTAAAAGTTGAATAGTATGCACGTGAGTGCGCTGCCAGTAGCCAATAATAACCGTAATTGTAGTAATAATAATCGCAAAAATTATGGAAGGAATTGCAAAATCAAGTACATTTGAAAAGCAGTTTCTTATGTTGCTGCTATTTATATTTTGTACACTACAAGAATAACTAGCTTTTAAATGATTGATGCCATATATTGGCCCCATTACAATATTCCACGATATTGCTGCGCAAGATAATACTGTTGTTACGTAAGCTGCAATAACAAAAGCTTTTGAATGTTCTGGATTTCCGCGAGCAATAGCATTAACAAGCAGCACAAAACCAAAGAAATCAGCAAAAAGTTGAGTAGGGCCAAATATTACTTGCAAAATGCATGCAACAATAAAAATAACAGCTGTGTGTTCGGGCCATATTCTTCGTACTGAAAGTAATGATGCAACAACAATATTTATAAGATAGGTTGTAATTAGTGAACTTTGCGTCAAGAATCCGTCAACATTGTTTATAGGATACCGATTGCTTGAAAGTGTAAAAAGAATAAGTGGAATAATGCCCCACAATATATCGTTTAGCGTAAGCTCAGTGCGTAAGCGTTGTATAGCTCTGTTAAACGTGTGAGATATTTTCATAATTACTAGGCTAGTACACAGCACTTTATAGAACAATCGAACTTTAGTATTATTTATATAAGAGTGTGTATTTTTGTATGTGATTTGTTATTGCAACGTTGCATGCGAGTGCAGAAAGGAATGTTTACAATGGCACTGCTAGCAAAGTATTACGTACCAGGATTGTATGTAGAAGAGCGCGCAATCGATGTTCCTTTAGACTGGGAGCAAAACACTCCAGGCGATTCTATTAAAGGGGAGACGATTCGCCTATTTTGCAGAGTTATTTGTGCTCCAGAACATGTGCATGACGATTTGCCTTTGCTAGTGTTTTTGCAAGGAGGCCCAGGGGGTCAGTGCCCTCGTCCGCTTTCGCCGTCTAGCGATGGTTGGATTCAAGAGGCAATTAAGCATTTTCGTGTTGTTCTTCCAGACCAGCGTGGCGTTGGGCGCTCTTCTAGAGTAGATGCTTCTACGATTAAGCGCATGGCAGACGACGGCGTGAGTGTAGAGAGGCAAGCATGGTATTTAAAGCGATTCTTAGCTGATTCTATTATTCGCGATTTTGAGCATTTGCGCTTAACTGAGTTTAATGCAAAGCCGTGGGTTTCTTTGGGTCAAAGTTATGGTGGATTCTTAACGCTTACGTATTTGTCTCTTTTCCCACAGGGCTTACTTGCAAGCTTTACAACGGGCGGTATTCCTCACATTCCAGCTAATGCTCTAGAAGTTTACGAGCACACGTTCCCGCGTATGGCTAGAAAAACTGAGCAATTCTACGAGCGTTATCCGCAGGATGTTGCGCGCGCTGCAGCTATTGCAGATAGGATTTCTCAAGGAGATGTTTTCTTGCCTAATGGCGAAAAGCTTACGGTTGAGCGCTTTCAGACTCTTGGTTCATCTTTTGGCATGAAGCCAAGTTTTGAAAGAGTTCATTGGCTTATTGACTCTGCATTTTCGGATGGAGATGGCTCTCTTAAGGCGTTTAAACATGGTGGTGGAACAGCAGATGGCTATTTAAGCGATGAGTTTCTTTATGGCGTTATGGATGCAACATCTTCTAGTCCGCTATATTGGCCACTACAAGAGTTCATTTATGCGGATGGCGAATTAGATCATCCAATTCGTTGGGCAGCTCAGCAAGTTCGAGAAACAATGCCAGAGTTTGCTGGCAGTGCGCGTCCGCTTTTGTTTACTGGCGAAGCTGTGTTTCCGTGGATGTTTGATCAGCAAAAAGCTTTGCAACCGTTCTTGCCAGCTGTTGATTGCATGATGAACGATATGCAATTTGGCAAGATTTACGACTTAGATCAACTCGCAAATAATGAAGTTCCTTTGCAAGCAGCGGTTTATTTCGATGACTTGTATGTTGATTCTGGTCTTCAGCTAGACACTTTGTCTCATATTTCTAACTCTCATTATTGGACTACTAACGAGTTTGAGCACGATGGTGTTCATGGCGACTTTGTGTTCCGTCATTTGCTAGAAGAGGCAAAGAATCGTGGAGATTTAGAGACTATATATAAGTGATATAAGTCGTAATATAAGTGATATAAGTCGTATAAGCAACTTTTGATTAAAGTACCTAACAAATGATTAGATATACAAGTTGTATGTACAAATGATTAGATGCTTAATAAAAAGTTAGTGTTTAGTTTATTGTTTACTTATTAGGGAGATTTGTTAATGAGTTCTAACTCAATTGGAACCGTTGGATTTATTGGCTTTGGAAACATGGCTCAAGCGATTGCGCAAGGCTTGATTCGCGCTAATGTTTTGCAAGGAAAAGATATGGTTGCATGCGCAGCCCACTTTGAAAAACTTGTTAATACTACGAGCAAATTTGGAGTAAAAGCGTTAAAAAGCGCGTGTGAAGTTTGTGATGCTAGTGATATTTTAATTCTGGCTGTAAAACCAAATCAGATTGAAGAAGTTCTGCAGCCTATTGCAAAAACTATTGTGGATAGAAAAATAGCAATTATATCCGTTGCAGCGGGCTGGACTATTAAGCATTACCAGAATCTACTTGGAAAAAATGTTCACGTGCAATGCATTATTCCAAACACGCCAATCGCAGTTTGCCAAGGAGTCACTTTAGCAGAAAATGAAAATACGCTAACAGATAGTCAACTAGAAGCTTTTAGCGCGATTTTTGAGCCTATATCTTTAGTTGAACGAGTAGATAGCGAGCACATGAATATTGCAATGTGTGTTTCTAGCTGCGCTCCAGCTTTTACAGCTATGTACATGGAAGCTTTAGCGGATGCTGGCGTAAAGTACGGTCTAAAGCGAGATTGCGCATATCGTTTGGCTGCAAAGATGATTGAGGGAGTCGGTGCTCTGTATATGGATACTCGCATTCATCCAGGCGTTATGAAAGACGCTGTATGTTCTCCTGGCGGCACTACAATTCGAGGTGTTTCAAAGCTAGAATCGTGTGGTTTTAGGGGAGATGTTATTAGCGCGGTTGATGCAATTCAACAAAAATAAAACAATACGAGTATAGTAGAGTCGTCAATTCCTCTAGCTGGTCTAAAGTAGGTAATTATGTCTTTAACAATTGGAATCGTAGGTTTACCTAACGTTGGTAAATCGACTATGTTTAATGCTCTAACAAGAAATAACGTTTTAGCAGAAAATTATCCGTTTGCAACAATCGAACCAAATACTGGTATTGTGCCTTTGCCAGACAAACGTTTGCCTGTTTTAGCGAAGCTTGTTAAAACCGAGAAAATAGTTCCAGCAACCGTTACATTTGTTGATATTGCAGGAATCGTTAAGGGTGCAAGCGAAGGCGAAGGCTTGGGCAACAAGTTTCTTGCTAATATTCGTGAAGCAGATGCCATTTGCGAAGTTGTTCGTGCATTTAACGATGATGACATTGTGCATGTTAATGGCAAGGTAGATCCAGCAGACGATATTGACACAATCAACACGGAGCTTATTCTTGCTGATTTGCAAACAATCGAGAATGCTTTGCCAAAGTTAGAAAAAGATTTACGTGGTAAAAAAGTTACTCAAGAATACGTGAATGCTGTAAATAAAGCTAAGGAAATTCTTGAATCTGGCAAGACAATTGATCAGGCTCATAATGAGAAGTTGATTAATAAAGACGACGTTTACGATTTGCACTTGCTTACTGCTAAGCCTTTTATTTACGTGTTTAACGTTGACGATTCGGAGCTTTCGGATGACTCTTTAAAGTCTAAGCTAGCTGCATCTGTAGCTCCTGCAAAGGCGATTTTCCTTAACGCACAATTTGAGTCGGAGCTTACTGAGCTTGATGAAGAAGATGCTCGAGAAATGTTAGCTGATGCGGGCTTGCAAGAATCTGGATTAGATCAGCTTGCTCGAGTCGGATTTGATATTCTAGGGCTTCAAACCTATTTGACGGCTGGCGTTAAAGAAGTTCATGCATGGCAAATTCATAAGGGTTGGGCAGCTCCGCAAGCTGCAGGCGTTATCCATACTGATTTTGAGCGTGGATTTATTAAAGCAGAAGTTGTTTCATACGATGATTTTGTTGAAGCTCAAGGCTCAATGGCTAAAATTAAGGAAGAAGGAAAGCTTCGTCTTGAAGGCCGCGATTATGTTATGCAAGACGGAGATATTGTTGAATTTAAGTTTAATGTGTGATTAGTTAAACAATTTGTCTAAACAATAATCATATTAATGTGTAACGGCGCTGCTTAGGTACTGTAGTATAGTATCAAAGTAGCGCCTTTTTATTTTGTTTATTTATGGAGATTTTATGAATATATTTTATTCTTTAAGAAGCGTTCTAAGGTCACTTATTGCGCGATTAGTGAAATATATTATTAGCTTAAAATCTCCAGAAAACCGCAAAATTTTCTATAAGCGCGTTTCTACTATTCTAGTTATTTTAATCTTTTTCAGCTTTGTTGGTTTTCAAGTATCTCATGTTATTGAAGAAGTAAATAGTCGAATCTCTAATAACACAAAATCTTATTATTCAAAACGCAAAAACAATAAGAGTAATAAAAACAATAAAAAATCTAAAACAAAGATAGATTATTCAAATAAGTCTTTAGATAATCCATTAATTAAATCTTCTGATTTATGGAAAATTCCTACAGGAGGTCAGTATCCGAATCTTTCTGGGGTTGATGCAAATCATTTACACGTAAAAGTAAATCTTAAAAAACAACGTGTTTATATTTATGCGAATAATAATCTTGTTTATACGATGATTGTTAGTGCTGGAATGGATGAATCAACTCCTAAAGGTGATTATAAAATTGGTGCGCGAGGTGACCATTTTTATAATGATAGAGAAAAGATGGGTGGCGACTACTGGGTTGGCTTTATAGGTTCCGAATATTTATTCCACTCTGTGCCAACCAGGTTTAATTTTGGTGATTATATTGTTCCAGAGGCTCAAAAGCTGGGTGTTCCTGCATCTCATGGATGTGTTCGATTAAGTGTGCCTGACTCTAAGTGGTTCTATTCGTATATTCCAGATGGAACTTCTGTACACATTGAATAACTGAAATATTTATTGATTATATATGCAAAGAGGATTCCCTTAAAGGGAATCCTCTTGTTTCTTTTATGATGTCTGTTCTATTAGAAGAACAAAATACTTGCACCACAAGCTAACACAACTAGCACTATAGAAGCCAAGAAGCTTGCCAAGAACGCTGCTTTTCCTTGCTTAAATATAACTCTAAAGTTTACGTTGATTCCAAGAGCAGCCATAGCCATTCCAAGGAAGACGTATCCTGCGTCAACAAGGAGGGATGCGTAAGACGAAACAAAAGGCACATACGTACCAATAACGGATGCTGCAATAAATCCAAGCATAAACCATGGGAAGTTGATTTTGCGCTTTCCGTTATCTTCTACTTGGCTGTGACGAGCATTCCACCAAATTGCAATAAAGATTGATGTAGGAACAAGCATAAGAACTCGTGTAAGCTTCATGATTGTTGCAACGTCAATACTCCCAAAAGCTCCGCCTGCTGCAACAGCGTGTGCAATTTCGTGAAGGGACGCTCCAGCAGCAATTCCAAGCTGCTGCTTAGTCATTCCAAAATGAGGAAGAATAAAGATTTCTGCCAAAGCATAAATTGTGCCCATTATTGCAACTGTTGCAACAGCCATAACTTCGTTTTGTTCTTTTTCATCCTCTTCTTGTGGAGGTACAGGCATGGAGCCAGAAAGACCCATAACAGCTGCCGCTCCGCAAATACTTGTTCCACCTGCTGTTAGCATTGCAAGCTGAGGACTTACTTTAAGAAGTTTTGCAATGTTATAAGTAACGCAAACCATAACAGCAACGAGTACAGCTGCGATTGGTAGGCACTTTAAACCTTGAGTAAATAGAACGTGCAAATTTAGCTTAAAGCCTAGCAAAATAATACCTAGTCGAAGTAGTTTATTTGCAATTAGACCAGCAGAAGATTTAACTCCAGCTCTTCTAGAATCATTATTCAACTTGTATACGTGCAAAGGCAGCTGCAGGGCCATGCCAATAAGCAACGCAATGATAAGTGCTCCCAAAAGGCTTAAGCCTGGGAACTGCTTGAGCCAGCTACCAATTAAGGAAGCTAGAAGAGTCAACACTGCTATAAGAGCCATGTTGATGGTGCAGATTTTCTTTTTCCATGTATCAAAGAAATTAACCATTTAGCTAAGTATTCTCTCATAATCGGACAAAAATGAACAAAAATTCAAAAAAATTTAAACATTTATTTGCATTTCGGCTTGATTACAAGCAACACGCTAAAAATAAAAATTCACATAATAAAACATATTCGATAAAAATCTATCGTAGTTTTGTATTAGTTCCATTCGGATTGTGATTAATTAAATCTTGTTGAAAAAAATCATAATTGTGTAATCATTATATGTAGTTAAAGAGGTAATGAGGTAATTATGTGCAATATTAATATTCAAATTAAACGCATTTATGAATCATCTGATGAACATGATGGCTTGCGAGTATTAGTAGATAGATTGTGGCCTAGAGGGATAAGTAAAGAAAAGGCAAATCTTGATTTGTGGTGTAAAGATATTGCTCCATCAAGTGATTTGCGAAAATGGTTTGGGCATAAGTCTGAGCGTTTCGAAGAATTTGCTAATCGTTATATTGAAGAGTTGGACGAGAATCAAGATTGTGTAAACCAAATCGTAGATATATGTAGAAAAAATAAAAAAGTAACGTTTTTATATGGCGCGAAAGATCTGCGTATAAATCATGCAATTGTGTTAAAAGATTACATTCAAAATGTTTTGCAAAATTAAGATTGTAATAAGCAGATTTAATACGTAAGCAAAAGTTTATAAGTATAAACTTTTATTAGTATTAATTAGTTGTGTTTTATCTGTTTTCGACACACCGATTTTCCTTGATATTTCAATGAAAATCACATGTAAATTTGTTATTTTTAAAATTGCCTCGACACTTTATGATTAGTACATTAGAATGACCATTTGGCTAAGGGGCGGCGGTTGATGGCGACCTCTGCGGAAGCTGCCAAACCTGCGCTCGAGTAGTGCTTGTTTTTTCNNCTTTTTTAAGCTGGCGCTTGTTTTTTGTAGTTGTTCGACTACAAACATATATACGAACTCGTTTTACACAAGGAGAAAACGATGAAATCGTTGTTTACATGGCAGCTTCATGGTGACGGAAAAACTTTGAAGCCAGGAGAAGTAGTAGAGCCAGATGAGCGTCTAACTTGGACTCGTACTGCTGGTATTGGCGCTCAGCATGTTATTGCTATGTTTGGCGCAACATTCTTAGTGCCAATTCTTACAGGCTTTGATCCGTCTACTACTTTAATGTTCACGGCTCTTTCCACAGCACTGTTCTTGTTGATTAACGCAAATAAGCTTCCTAGTTATTTAGGAAGCTCTTTTGGTCTTATAGCACCTGTTATGGCTGTAACTGCTGCGCATAAAGGTATTGCTGTAGCAAGCTTTGGCATTATGTGCACGGGTATTCTTCTTGCTTTAATCGGTGTGCTTGTGCATTTTGCAGGAGCAAAGTGGATCGACATTATTATGCCTCCTGTTGTTAACGGTGCAATCGTTGCAATCATTGGCTTTAACTTGGGTCCAGCTGTTTGGGGTAACTTCCAAAAGGCGCCAGATACTGCTTTAGTAACTTTGGTTGCAGTTATGCTTATTGCAGTAATTTTCCGCGGTCTTCTTGGACGTTTAAACATTTTGCTTGGTGTTCTTGTTGGCTACGCTTACGCATGCTTCCAGGGTCAAGTTGACTTTAGTAAGATTGAGCAAGCTTCTTGGATTGGATTCCCTAAGTTCCACACTCCGCAAGTTGACTTCTCTGTTTTGCTTATGTTCTTGCCAGTTGTGCTCGTTCTTATTGCAGAAAACGTTGGTCACGTTAAGTCTGTAGCTCAGATGACTGGCCGCGACTACGATTCCAAGATTGGTACCGCTTTGTTTGCAGACGGCTTAGGTACTGCAATTGCTGGGTGCTTTGGCGGCTGCGGTACTACAACATATGGCGAAAATATTGGCGTTATGGCTGCAACAAAAGTGTATTCTACTGCCGCTTATTGGTGCGCTGCATTCTTCGCATTCGTATTAAGCCTCTGCCCAAAGTTTGGTGCAATCGTAAACTCCATTCCAGCAGGCGTTTTGGGCGGCGTAACCACTTTGCTTTACGGCATGATTGGCATGATCGGCGTGCGCATTTGGGTAGAAAACAAAGTGAACTTCGATAAGCCAGTTAACATTATGATTGCTGCAATCGTTATGATTATTGGCATTGCCAACTTCCAATTTGCTATTTCTGGAATTCAGTTCAACGGTATTGCAATCGGCACTGTTGTTGTGTTGGTTGTGTACCACATTATGAAAGCAATTGGAAAGCTTACTGGAACAATCGCTAAAGACGATCCAGATGTTGCTTAGCATAAATGCTTCAATATGATTTAATTTAATCAAATTAGGCGCGTTCGCTACTTTGTGAGCGCGCTTTTTTGTAATTATTTTTGATTACACAACAAGTAGATTGGGAATAATTAATATAGTATTATTAACTTTATGTCGAAAGTCATCATAGAAATAATCATTGGCGTTGCACGGGCTGCTTTTGGCGCGTATATGGCTAAAAAACCTGAAAACACTAAGGTGTATAAGCGTTCTGATTATTCAAGCGATGGAAAGAAAAAGAGCAATCAAAATAATGATTTTGCCGATACTTCTGCAGATGATTCTATTGACCAAGATGTAGTTGTAGAAAGCATTGATGAAGATAATAGCAGTGTCAATGTTGTTGATAAAGATGCTTCTAAAGATGAGTCTAATAGTGAAAACAAAGATAAGACTTCTTCAAAGTTTGCAAAAAAAAAATAAAAGATTTGGCAGACTATTATAGTGACGATGATGACCTTGGTGACCTCTTTAGCGATATATTAGAAGCTAAGAAAAAACTAGAAAACGAAGGTGACTCGCCCAAAAATAGCGATACTAGCGATGCTAGCGAAGATAGTAAAGATAGTAAAAGCAATAAAAGCGATAATAAAAGCTCAAACAGTAAGGAGAATAATCGCTATATGAGAATAGATTTTGATGTAAATAAGTTTGTTGGAAAATCAAGAAAATGGCGTTGGATTATTGTTGCAATAGTAGTAGCAATAGCTTTTATATGCTCAATTATTTTTGGTTTTTCTACTTTTATTACAGATTGCATGTGGTATGCGCAACTTGGATTCGAGAGCGTAATCTGGATTCAACTAGCTGCTAAAATCGGCGTTTGGGCTTTGTACGCTCTGCTTATGGCTGCGTTTGGGTATTTGTCTGCATATATTGCGATTAAAAAACGCCCTGGAAGCGAAGATGGCGTATATGTTAAAGAAAAAGGCAATATTTTAGACACTAAAAAGGGAATAAGTTCTAAGCTTGCAATGCATGTTGCAGGAGTTGTGTCTTTGATTGTAGGCGCTGTGTTTGGAATGCAATTCTACAATCATTGGGTGCAAATTTTGCTTATGTTTAACTACCAATCATTTGGTATTAAAGATCCGCAATTTGGATTTGATAACGGTTTTTACGTGTTTGTTTTGCCAGGATTGCGTCTTTTTACTAGAGCGTTTATTGTTCTTCTTGCTGTTTCTTTGCTATTTAGCGTTATAACAAACGCTTTAATGGGAGCTGTAAGGATTACGCTGCCTGTAGGAGGCAAGGGCATTTTTAACATAACTAAAAGTGCAAGGCGCCAAATTTCTGCATGGTTTATGCTCGTTATTATTTTCTGGTCCGTTTTGCAAATATTAGATGTATTTGCGATTGTAAATTTGGATGGTTCTAAGATTACTGGCGGATCTTACACAGATATGAATGCTGGCGTTCCTTCCAGCATTGCAATGGCTGTAATAACACTAATTGTTGGAATTGTTATAACAGCGTGGTTGCTAAAGTCTCATGCTCTTAATGGAAATGTAAAAATCGGTACGCGTTTTGCTGTAGCTGTTAAAGCTTGGCGCACGCCTGCTATAGCTGTTGCGTCTTTAGTCGTATGCGCTATGGTTTTGTCTTTTGCTTGGCCTGCTCTTTTGCAACGTTTTAAGGTAGCACCGAATGCTCAAGAATTAGAAGCCACTTATATTCAGCGAAATATTGATGCAACTAAGTTTGCGTATGGCTTAAATAATGTTAAAAAAGAATCGTATAACGCTACTTCGGAAGGAAAGTCGGGAGCGCTTGCAAAAGAAGCGGAGTCTACTGCACAAATCAGGCTTTTAGACCCTCAAGTTACTTCTCCAACATTCCGCCAATTGCAGCAATCTAAGCAATACTATACTTTTGCAGATACTCTTTCTGTAGATAAGTATGACATTGATGGCGTGAGTCAAGACACGGTTATTGCTGCAAGAGAGCTTGATTTAGCTGGAAACGATAATCGAAATTGGGTTAATGACCATACTGTTTACACGCACGGATATGGCGTGGTTGCAGCATACGGAAATAAGGTTACTGCAGATGGTCAGCCGCAATTTATGGAGTATGGAATTCCAACTCAAGGAAAGCTTACAAAGTTGAAGAAGTATGAGCCGCGTATTTACTTCTCGCCAAATGCTCCAAAGTATTCTATTGTTGGTTCTCCAAAAGGCACTGCTTCTTGGGAATTTGATTATCCAACTGGTTCAAATGGTGCTTTAACAACGTTTAAGGGAAATGGTGGACCAAGAGTAGGAAACTTCTTCTCTAGGTTGTTGCACGCTATTCGTTTTGAGTCAGATCAGATTCTGTTCTCTGATAGAGTTACTTCTGATTCGCAGATTTTGTATGATCGTGATCCTAAGACTCGCGTTTCTAAAGTTGCTCCATACTTGACTTTAGATGGACGCGTTTATCCAGCGGTTGTTGACGGACGAGTTAAGTGGATTGTTGACGGATACACAACGTCCGATTCTTACCCATATTCGCAAATGACTGATTTTGGTCAGGTGACTCAGGATTCTACAACCACAACATCTCGTTCTATTAAAGGCTTAACGAATCAGCGAGCAAACTATATTCGCAATTCAGTTAAAGCTACTGTTGATGCTTACGACGGTTCGGTTGATTTGTATGTTTGGGATAAAAAGGACCCTGTGATTAAGGCTTGGAGATCAATATTCCCAGGTCATTATCACGATATTTCTAAGATTTCTGGCGATTTGATGAGTCATATTCGATATCCAGAAAGCTTGTTTAAAGTGCAAAGGCATTTGCTTGCAAAGTATCATGTTGACAGCGCAAGTCAGTTCTTCTCGGGAGAAGACTTCTGGCAGACTCCAGTAGATCCTACAGAATCTCAAAGTCTTCAGCGAGAAGATATTTTGCAACCTCCATACTATTTGACTTTGCAAACTAGAGGAGCAAACAAACCAGTATTTTCGCTTGTTTCCACATATATTCCTGCTGGAAAAATCTACTCGAGAAATCCTAACTGGATTCTTGTCTGTAGATTCCGATGCTGGAAATGTTGCTGGAAAAGTAAGCGAAAATTATGGCAAACTAAGACTTCAAGAGTTACCTAAAGTTTCAAATGTTCCAGGACCTGGTCAAGCTCAAAACAACTTTAATGCTAATGCAAATGTTTCTAAAGAGTTGAATTTGCTTGAATCTGGCTCAACCAAAGTTAAGCGTGGAAACTTGCTTACATTGCCTCTTGGTGGAGGATTGGTTTACGTAGAGCCTGTTTACGTACAATCTAGCGGTTCTACGAGCTATCCATTGCTTAAGAAAGTATTGGTTGCTTTTGGAGATCAAGTTGGATTTGCTGACACTTTGGATGAAGCGTTAAACCAAGTGTTTGGAGGAAACTCCGGCGCAAACGCTGGCGATGCTTCCAATAATTCTGGCTCAAATGAAAATGTCTCCAATAAAAATAATGCAAATAATTCCAATAAGAGCGATGCTAAAAGTAGTGCAAATGCACCTGCAAAATCTAATTCTATTAGTGAAAAAGCTAGGATTGCACTTAAACGAGCAGCTCAAGCATTGAAGGATTCTGATTCTGCAATGAGATCAGGGAATTGGCAAGCATATGGAAAGGCTCAAAAAGAGCTTAGCGATGATATTAATGATGCAATGAGTGAAGAAGCTGTTAAGTAGAATTAGAAGACAGTTTTGGAACAATAAAAATTAAATGCCGAACATAATCGATTACATTATGCTCGGCATTAATTTTATATATCAGTTTTACAGTTGATTATCTGGATCTTCATCGTCTTCCACAGGACCTAGAAGAAGTTTTTCAGCTGTATTTATAACAAGCATTAGAAGAGCTGTAAGAATTATTATTGCTATAGTTGCTGAAAAAATAAGTGGAGTTCTAAAAGAGTTATATGCGGATTGAAGCCAAATACCTAAGCCGTTTCTAGCTCCTAAATATTCTGCTGTAGCAGCTGTTCCCAAAACATATGCTGCGCTAATTTTAATTCCTCCGAAAATTTGCCTAGCCGCTACGCGCAACTTAACATGCCACAAAGTCCAAGTAGCATTAGCTCCACAAGTTAATGCAACATCGGTATAAAAACTAGGAACTGCGTCTAATCCTCGAACAGTTTGAACAGCAATAGGAAACATACTAAAAATCATTACTATTACTATTTTTCCAGACATTTCAAATCCAAACCAAATCAAGAAAATTGGTGCAATAGAAATTAAAGGCATAGTTTGAGCCGCGCACAGTAGTGGGAATAAAGCAGACTTAACTAGCTTAGAAACATGGAAAAATACGCCCAGAAGAATTCCGCATATTATTGCTAGTGCAAAGCCAATAACTGTTTCTTGAGTTGTTATTAGTGCAGCAGGCAATAAAGTAGGGAATGATTCAATTGTGTCTTGAGCAATAGAAGTTGGTGCAGGAATAAGATTTGGCGATATCTTATAGTGTTGGCAAGCAAATTGCCATAGAATCAGCACAATTGCTATTGATATTACAGTTGGCAGACACTTTGCAAGCGTAGTCTTTAAACGCGATTGCGTCATTTATTTTCAATCCTTTTCTTGAATATTAAACTAGTGATATAAAAATAGCGACTGCTGCCCCAATCGCATAAATTCAGAAATAAGAATAGCACGTGTATTCTATCAGAATCTTATGTTTGTAACATGATTATTAATTTGTCGATTGAATCGTGCATAATCAAAATGTTTCGTGAGTCAATGTGTGGCAAACCTAGTCAAACTCTTAGCTTGATAGGGGGCATTGAACGGCGCGGGCTAGGCCCTTGATACCGTTTTCTGCCAAGTCTGTGCTGCATTTCCCAGAAAATGGTAAGTAAAAACAAAGTAGGGAACTCATGAATATGCGTGTTTTAAAGCGTGGTCTTGCGTTTATTCTTTCTGCATTTTGTGTATTATCTCTTTCTGCATGTGGATTTGAGGATAATAATCAAAATTCGAATCTTCGTAAAGTATCTTTTATGCTTTTTTGGGCACCAGATACTAATCATATTGGTGTCTATGTTGCAAAACATAAAGGTTGGTTTAAGGATGCAGGATTAGATGTGGATATGCTTGCTGTTGCTCCAACTGGTTCTGAACATGCTGTAGACAGTGGTGCAGCTGATTTTGCCCTTACTACATTAACTAATGTTGCTGATTCTTCTACAAAGGGAGCTAATCTTGAGCAGGTTATGCAAGTGCAGCAAAAACCAAGTGCAATTTGGTGTGCTCTTGCTAAAAACAATAAGATTCATTCTCCTAAAGATTTTGATGGAAAAACTTACGCGTCTTTTGGTGCTGCAGAAAGTGATGTTGTAATTAACAGAATGATTCAGCATGATGGTGGCAAGGGTAAATTCGATAAAGTTACTGTTGGAACCTCAACTTTCCGTACTCTTGAATCTGGAAAAGCAGATTTTGGTGGGTTTTATGCGACTTGGGAAGGTGTCCAAGCAGATATGTTCGGTCCTAAGCTTCGTTGTTTTAGGTCTAGAGATTATGGAGTTCCTGGTCAGCCAGATACGATTGGTATTATTACTAATAAGCGAACAATTAAACGTGATCCTAAGCTTGTTCGCGCATTCGTTAAAGCTGCAAAGCGTGGGTATGAATACGCGTATTCGCACCCAGATGAAGCATCTGACATTTTGGTTAAAGAAGCTAAAGACGCAAATCTTAATCCAAAATTTGTTAAACGCAGCATGAAACTGATCGTCGATGGTCAGTATTGGGGAAACCACGCAGATATTAAAAGTGGCAAGTTTGTGTTTGGCACAAGTGATGTTAAAGGTGCTCAAGACTACTTTAACTTCTTAAGCCAAGGAGGAGCTTACACTGATGCAAAAGGTAAGGTAACTCATAAAACTCCTCAAGCTAAAGAATTATCCACCGACGAATTCTTAAAGTAGTTTTTGCGAAAATTTTAAACAATAACCGCATTATTTAAACAATGACCGTCTTATTGGTAGAATAGTGCGCAGTATATGAGGGCGTATCGAGAGCCTACGTATTTAAGTAGTATTCAATCGGTACGCCCATTTTGTTGTTGAGTTTATGAGTTGGAGTGTGCGCTATGGCATCGGATTTTTGGCTGATTGTAGGACTTGGAAATCCTGGATCGAAGTATGAAGGTACACGTCATAATATGGGATTTATGGTTGCAGACGTGCTAAGTGAGCGTTGGTCAATATCTTTTTCCGACCATAAGGGCTTGTCAAAATTAGGCAAGGGAGTAATGAATTTAGACGGTAAATCGGCGAAGTTTTTCCTCGCTAAGCCGCTCACATTTATGAACGATTCTGGTGCTGCTGTTTCGTCAATAAGCTCGTATTATCAGATTGAAACTGACCATATTGTGATTATTCATGACGATATGGATTTGGATTTTGGTCGGATTAAAGTAAAATCTGGCGGTTCTGCTGGAGGTCATAATGGTATTCGTTCTATTGATCGCAGTCTTGGAACTCCGCAATATGCTCGTGTGAGAATGGGTGTGGGGCACGCTCAACGCGGAGCGCACGCGCATGATAATACTGTTAATTGGGTTTTGGGTGGTTTTGCTGGTGCGCAAAAATCTGAACTTCCTAATTTTTTGGCAGATGGTGCTGATGCAGTAGAAAGTGTGATCTTCCGCGGACTTAGCGCCACTCAGGAGCATTTCAATGGCAAATAAATCTGATTTTTTTGCTAACAATATGTCAGATTCTAAAGATTTTATAAATTCTAACGTTTCTTTTGAAAATATACTTAAAGATATTTTAGATAAAAATGAAGCGTTTAAATCTTTAGTTTCTAACGTGCTAGATTTTCCGAATCCGCTTACTGTAGCATCTCCTTTAGGTTCTAGACCTGCTATAGCAGCTGCAATATCAAAGAGTAGTCCTGTTGTTCTAATTACTCCATCTGGTAGAGATGCTAGTGACGCTGTTTCTTCAATACGCGATTGGTATGATGGAGATCCTCAGGATATTGCCGAACTCGAGGCTTGGGAGACTCTTCCTCATGAGCGTCTTTCTCCTAGAGCAGACACTGTGGCAAGTAGAATGTCGGTTTTTAGAAGATTAAAACATCCTCAAAGTGGCAAAAATAGAATGTTTAGCCAAATTCGTGTGCTTGTTATGCCAGTTCGTTCTATTATTCAGCCAGTTGTTGAAAATATTTCAGACGTGGAGCCTCTTGTTTTTGAATGTGGTAAAGAAGTTCCTATAGATTCTGCTGTAAAACGTCTTGTTGAAAACTCTTATAATCGCGTTGAGTTGGTTATGAATCGTGGAGAATTTGCGGTTAGAGGTGGAATAATAGATGTTTTTTCTCCAACGATGAATCATCCTGTTAGAATCGAATTTTTTGGAGACGAAATCGACACGATTAAGCAGTTTCATGCATCTGATCAGCGCACATACGGTGAGAATATTAATAGTATTTGGGCTACTGCTTGTAGAGAATTACAGCTTACAAAAGATATTCAAAATCGTGCAAAATCTTTGATTGGTAAAATTCAAAATGCTGACGAAATGTTGGAATCCATATCGAATGCAATACCTGTAGAAGGTATGGAGTCGTTGCTTCCAGCATTAGTTGACAAAATGGAACCAGTAGAAAATCTGCTTCCAAAAAATTCTATAATATTGATCTCTGACCCAGAAAAATGTAGGCGCGCAGCTCAAGATTTAAGTAGAACTGCTAATGAATTTTTGGCAGCAAGCTGGCATGTAGCTGCATCTGGTAGAGGAGCAGGTGCTCCAATCACATTCGATCAGGCGAGTTTTCTTGATTTTGATGAAACTTTAGCAAGCTTAGAAAATAAGAATCATCAGGTAATAAATTTAACGAGTTTTGGATCTGATAAGTCGCAAGCAACCGTAGGTCTTAAAGAATCTGACGAAAATAAAATTGTAAAAAATAGCCGTCTAGGATTGAGCATTAAATCTCCTCAAGAATTTAGAGGAGACAATGAAAAGATTTCTAGTGGAATATCTGGTCTTATAGCAAACGGATTTAAAGTTTACATAATTGCATCCGCATATGGAACCTTATCTAGACTAAGTCGCGCAATACAATCAACTGGAATTTTTGATTTTGTACCGATTCAATCGCAAATAGTGGACGGATTCATAGATGAACAAAGTAAAATCGCTATTCTTACAGAAAGAGATTTGACTGGAAAAACATCTTCTGCAAGCGCGCTTAAAACTCCTAGGAGAAGACGAAAATCAATAGACCTTCTAGATCTTAAACCAGGCGATTTTGTTGTTCACGATCAGCATGGAATCGGCAAATTTATAGGCATGAGGCAGCGAAATATAAAAACCTCAAGTGGAGAAGCTACTCGTGAATACTTGGAAATTGAATACGCACCAAGTAAACGTAATGCGCCTGCCGACAAGCTTTTTATTCCAACCGATCAACTCGACTTGGTTAGCAAATATATTGGGGCTGAAATTCCAAAGTTAAACAAACTTGGAGGATCAGATTGGGCTGCTACAAAGGCAAAAGCTAGAAAGCATGTTCAAGAAGTTGCAGAAGATTTAATCAAGTTATATTCAGCCAGAGCATCTACTAAAGGTTTTGCCTTCAGCTCTGACACTCCGTGGCAAAAAGAGCTGGAAGATGCATTTCCGTATCAAGAAACGCCAGATCAGCTTACTACTATTGACGAAGTTAAACAAGATATGCAGAAGCCAATTCCAATGGATAGGTTGATTTGCGGAGATGTTGGGTTTGGCAAAACGGAAATTGCTGTTCGAGCTGCATTTAAAGCTGTTCAAGACGGTAAACAAGTAGTTGTTCTAGCGCCAACCACTCTTTTGGTTCAGCAGCATTACGAGACTTTTACTAACCGTTTTTCTGGCTTCCCTGTAACAGTTGCCGCAATGAGCAGATTCCAGAGTGCAAAAGAAATAGACGCTACAATGCAAGGAATAGAATCAGGGCAAGTAGATGTTGTTGTTGGAACTCATAAACTTTTAAATCCAAATATAAAATTTAAAGATTTAGGATTAGTGATTATAGACGAAGAACAACGTTTTGGTGTTGAACATAAAGAAACTTTAAAAGCTCTACGAACAAATGTAGATGTGCTTAGCCTTTCTGCAACGCCTATTCCTAGAACGCTTGAAATGGCTGTTACGGGTATTCGTGAAATGTCTACGCTTGCTACGCCTCCAGAAGATCGTCTACCAGTCTTGACTTATGTTGGAGCATATGAAGATGCACAAGTTGCAGCCTGTGTTAAACGTGAATTATTGCGTGGAGGACAAGTATTTTACGTTCATAATCGCGTAGAAGATATTAGTAAAATTGCCTCTAATATTCAAAAACTTGTGCCAGATGCTCGAGTGGCGATTGCGCACGGAAAAATGGGCGAGAAACAACTTGACACTATTATTCGTGATTTTTGGCATAGGGATATTGATGTTCTTGTTTGCACTACGATTATTGAAACAGGATTAGATATTTCTAATGCAAATACGCTTATTGTAGATCACGCTGACAGATTCGGCTTAAGTCAGCTTCATCAATTACGAGGACGAGTTGGCAGAGGTCGTGAGCGCGCATACGCATACTTTTTGTACGATCCTACTAAGCCTATGACTCAGCAGGCTCACGACAGGCTTGCAACAATCGCTCAATATACTGCTCTTGGCTCTGGTTTTGATGTTGCTATGAAGGATTTGGAATTGCGCGGAACTGGCAATTTGCTTGGAGATGCTCAGAGTGGGCATATTGAAGGAGTCGGATTCGATTTATATGTTCGGATGGTATCTGAAGCTGTTGAAAAATATAAGGAACCAGATCATAAAGAGTCCATATCTGTTTCTATTGATTTGCCAATAGAAGCCTCAATTCCAGTATCTTATATTGATTCAGATAAATTACGTTTGGAAGCTTATAGGAAGCTTGCTGAGGCTCAGAATGATGAAGACTTAAAAGAGATTTTCAATGAGTTAAGCGATAGATATGGAAATCCTCCTAAATCCTTACAAACATTATTTGATGTTGCAAGATTACGTTTTAAAGCTAAACAAATGGGTATTAATCAAATAAGCATGCAAGGTAAAACTGTGCGCGTTATTGGCGTAGATCCAGCTCAATCTGTTTGGATGCGTTTGAGTAGGATCTACAGGGGAGCACAGTTTAAGCCTGTAACCCACACAATGATTTTTCCATCTCCTTTTGCGTCTGTTTTAGGGGATTCATCGTCTATGAGTGAAAAAGAGATAGTCGAATGGGCTAAGCAACTTTTAGAAGACATTGATTGGTAAAAATTAATAGGTGAATTTTAAATAGTGGACATGTCACTTTAAGGCAAGTCTTAAATCATCTTCAATAGAAACATGATTTGTAGGTCTTCCTTGCGAATCAACACTGCTCCTATCGATATTCCATTGCCTTGATATTACGCCATTTTGAAGCATTAGAATACGATCTGATAATCTTACAGCTTCCGCAATATCGTGAGTAACCATGATTGTGCTCCAGCCGTTTTGTGTTCTTAGCTTAGCTAGAAGATCTTGCATGTCTAGTCTTGTTAAAGCATCTAATGCGCCGAAAGGTTCGTCTAAAAGCAATAGCTCTGGGTTTCTTACTAATGCTCTAGCTAAAGAGACGCGTTGAGCTTGACCGCCAGAAAGTTGAGAAGGCCATTTATTGGCGTATTCTTCTAATTGCATTTTGCTAAGAGCATTATTTGCAAGTTTTTTAAGATTGTTTTTACTGTCTGAAAGACCAAAAACAACGTTTTCACCAATTTTTAGCCATGGGATTAATCTTGCATCTTGGAATCCTATAGCCTGCATGTCTGTAACGTTTATACTGCCGCTTGTAGGTTTTAATAAACCAGATATTACTTTAAGAAGCGTTGTTTTTCCGCAACCTGATCTGCCAATAAGTGAGACAAACTCGCCTTGCTTAATGTTTAAATTAATATCTTTCAAAACCTTATAAGTGTCGTCAAATGCTACTTCAATATGCGTTAAAGAAACACAGTAGGAATTGTTGACATTATTAGCATTATTTTCATTGTTTTGAATGTTCATATTAACTCCTACTGTGTTTTGATTTTGAAAATTATTTAGCGTATTTTAAAGGTTTAGGTTACTTGCTGCAATCCATTACGGAATCATCCAAGTTTGTTGGAGCTTGCTTAATTAAACCATATTTTACGTATTCTTTTGCCTGAACCTTCATCATTTCTAAGCCTTTCTTATCGATTGGCTTAATTGTTGGATTATCGAATTTTTCAATCTGCTTAATGATTGTATCGCTTGCTCCAAGTTGCTTATAAGCATTCCCAATAACATTCTTTTCTTTATGCGACTTATTAGCTTCGCGAACAAGGGCGTTATACATTTTTTTAACGAGCTCAGGATGCTTCTTAGCAAATTTTCTAGAAACAATGTGAATGGTAACATTCATGTTGCCATACTTTTTAGCGTTAACAAGTAATTTTGACCCAGGGGTTGTCATCGCTGCAGCAAGATTCTGATCGAATGAGGAAATTGCATCAATCTGTCCAGATGTAAATGCTGCCTGGAAGTTCTTAGGGCTCATCTCTACTTTATGCACTTTAGAAACGTCTAATCCGCTTTTATCGAATGCGCGGTGAAGCATGTAATCGCCAGTATCACCGTTGTGAATAATAGCAACTTTCTTTCCATATAAGTCTTTTAGTGTTTTTGCGCCGCTTTTTGCGGATGCAACGATTCCTTGAGAATCACCATTGTAATATTCGAGCGCAAATGCAACCCAAGGTTGACCTTCTGCAATCAAATCAATAAATCGTCCAGTTCCAGTAGTTGTTGCATCAGCGCTTCCGCTCATAACTGCGGTAAGACCATCAACTGGAGTGTATGGTCCAGTATAGGTGACTTTTGCTTTTCCAAATTCTTCCTGAAGGAATTTTTCATTTTTTAACGTTGTTAAATAGTTTGCTGTAGAAAGATAAGCAACCCTCATTATTCCCGTATCTTTGCTAGAAGATTGGGAGTTATTTGCAGGTTTTTGAGCTCCGCCGCAAGATGCAAGGGCGATAGTTGCGCAAAAAGCGCATATTGCTGCAATAGAGCGTTTGCTAGCAATTTGTATTTTGAAATTAGCCATGATTTGGCTCCTTTACCTTTATTTTGTGTTTTTCTTATTTGGTTTATTTGGTTGTTGATTAAATTTTGTTGATTAAATTTTTATAAAAATTGACTTATTTTTAAAAGTATCGTTAAAAGTATCTCTAAAATTCACAGAGGATTTTATAAATTCTTTATTTACGTGAATTTCTAAAATCAACTCTTTGTTAAGATTCTCTATTTACTCTGCGTTCTGGCATAAGCCAATATTCGAATATGTTTGCAGTAACTTCTGATCCAAGTCCTGCAATCGCATATAAAATAATGCATGCCATCATTTGATCTGGTCTAAAGAATTGTTGAGCTCTAGAAAGAATATATCCGATTCCTATTGAAGAATTAACTGTTTCACAAGTAACTAAAGCAACCCATGCTACGGAAATTGAAAATCGCAATCCTGTCATAAAATTAGCTAGTGTTCCTCGCATAAAAATTGTTGTAAAAACAGTCGATTTTTTAACGTTATAAGCCTTTGCAAGTTCTATTAGTTTAGGGTCAATGTTCCTTACTCCATCTCGAATATTGACATACATTGGTCCAAAAACACCAAGCGCTATAAGCATTATTTTCATCATTTCGTCCACACCGAGAAAAATGATCAATAAAGGTGCTAATGCTGGGAATGGGATGGATCTGAGCATATGACTTGGTTTATTTATTACTGATTCTCCTATTTTGCTTCCGCCAGAAATGATTCCAGATGGCAAAGCAAAAGCAATTCCTAAAAGAAGACCAGCTACAACTCTAAATATGCTTATTGCAAGAGACGGTAGTAATATTCCTTCGTTGTTTAAGTCAACAAATGCTTTTATTACCTCGCTTGGAGATGGCAAAGCGCGATTTTCGGCAGGAGTTAAGGTTGTTAAAAACCATAAAAAAAGAATCGCTATAGTAGAAAGCCAAGCTTTTAAAGAAATAAAAGCTTTATGATGCAGTTTTGCAATCGCGCTAAAAAGGTTATTCATAACGACATTCCCTTCGATAGTTTTAGCTATATCAGGTTCGACGGGTATAATCTCAGCAATTACAATTAAATAATTGCACCCCGTGTCAGTTTGTTATTATCGTATAAAGGCATGGACAAATCGCGAAACGCTTAGATTATATAGGCTTGTATCTTTAACGACTTACGCTACGAAATAACGTCCATAAAACGCATTAATCTTGAATATGTTACACAACCAACAAAATGAATAAGGAGTAGTTGTGGCAGCTATTGAAAGCGTATATGCACGCGAAATTTTGGATTCTCGTGGAAATCCTACCGTTCAGGTTTATTTGGAGACCGAAGATGGCGCTCAGGGTATTGGCTTAGTGCCTTCTGGTGCTTCGACTGGTGAGGCTGAGGCTTGGGAGCGTCGTGATGGCGACAAGTCCCGTTATCAGGGCAAGGGTACTTTGGAAGCAGTTAAGGCTGTTAATGAAGTAATTGCTCCAAAGGTTATTGGCATGGATGCCTCTGACCAGCGTGCTCTTGATGAAACCATGATTGAGCTTGATGGCACTCCAAACAAGGGTAAGCTTGGCGCAAATGCTATTCTTGGCGTTTCTCTTGCTGCTCTTTATGCAGCTGCTGAATCTGCAGAGCTTCCATTGTATCGTTACATCGGCGGAACTAACGGACATATTCTTCCAGTTCCAAACATGAACATCATGAACGGTGGCGCTCACGCTGATTTTGCAACTGATATTCAGGAATACATGATTTCTCCATACGGTTTCGCAACTTACAGCGATGCTTTGCGCGCTGGTGTTGAGGTTTATCACACCTTAAAGAACGTTTTGAAGAAGGAAGGCTTGGCTACTGGTCTTGGTGACGAAGGTGGCTTCGCTCCAAAGATGAAGTCCAACGAAGATTCCTTGAAGTACATCATGGATGCAATCGAAGCTGCAGGTTACGAGCCAGGAAAGCAGATTGGTATTTCCCTCGATGTTGCTTCTTCTGAGTTCTACAACAAGGAAACTGGCAAGTATCGTTTCGACGGCGAAGAGCGCGAATCTGCTTACATGCTTGATTACTACGAGAAGCTCATCAACGAGTATCCAATCGTTTCCATCGAAGATCCATTCCAGGAAGAAGGCTGGGATGATTGGGCAGCAATCACCAAGCGTCTTGGTGATCGTTTGCAGTTCGTTGGCGATGACTTGCTCGTCACCAATCCAAAGCGTTTGGCTAAGGGTATTGAGCTTGGAGCAGCTAATTCCTTGCTCGTAAAGTTGAACCAGATTGGTTCCGTTACCGAAACCCTCGACGCTATTGAGCTTGCAACCAAGAATGGCTTTACTTCTATGGTTTCCCACCGCTCTGGTGAAACCCCAGATACAACCATTTCTGATCTTGCTGTTGCTAAGAACACTGGTCAGATTAAGACTGGTGCTCCTGCTCGTGGTGAGCGTATCGCTAAGTACAACCGCTTGCTTGAGATTGAGGAAGAGCTTGGCTCTACCGCTCAGTACGCTGGTTACAGCGCATTCAAGGCTTGCAAGAAGTATATGAAGTAATATACTAGGGCTTTTATAAGTTATTCATAAGACTTGTTTAAGCTTTTTAAGCTTTGAGCTGAAGCTTATTTTCGGTCAGTCGCAATAAAATGCGGCTGGCCGTTTTTGTATATTTTCAATGATTTCTTAAAATTTTAAAAAAATTTTTCTAAAATTACTTTCATTATCTCCAGAATAGTGCTATTTTTATGAAAAACTAAAAACAGAAGGAGATGTTTCATATGAGAAAAGTCGCTGTTATAGGCATGGGTAATGTTGGTGCTGCAGTAGCCCATCAGCTCATTATTGGTGGTCACGTTGACGATTTGTATCTTTATGATTCAAATGAAGCAAAAGTTAAGGCTGATGCTCTTGATTTTGAAGATTCAATGGATAATGTGCCTTTTAACGTTAATATTACAGTAAATGATTATGAAGCATTAAAAGACGTAGAAGTAATCGTAAGCGCCTTGGGTCATATAAAACTTTTGGATGTTCCTCATCCAGATCGTTTTGCGGAGCTTAAGTATAACCGTAAAGAGGTTGCAGAAGTTGGTGCAAAAATTAAAGCTTCTGGATTCCATGGCGTTTTGATAGATATCACTAATCCTTGTGATGCTATTTGCCAGCTCTACAAGGAAGCTACTGGACTTCCATACGAAAGAGTTATTGGTACTGGCACTCTTCTTGATTCTGCCCGTTTGCATCGTGCTGTAGGAAAGTTCTTCGGAGTTCATCCTAAGGCAGTTAAGGGTTATAGTTTAGGCGAGCACGGCGATTCACAGTTCGTTGCATGGTCTACGGTAAAAGTGTTAGAGCAGCCAATTACTGATCTTGCTGAGGAAAAGAACATTGACTTGGATGCTGTTGATGATGAAACTCGCGAAGGCGGTTTCACTGTGTTCTATGGAAAGAAATATACCAACTACGGTATTGCTGCAGCAGCTGTTCGTTTAGTGAATGCTGTAATGACGGATTCTAGAGAACAGATGCCTGTATCCAATTATCGTGAAGAATATCATTCTTATCTTTCTTATCCAGCGATTGTTGGTCGAGATGGCATTATTGAGCAGTGCAAGCTTGATTTGACTGAAGAAGAGTTGCAAAAGTTGCAGCATTCTGCAGATACGATTTTGAGCAAGGCTCAAATGGAATAGTTGGGAATCTAAGTTTTAAAAGAATTTTGAGTATGATTTTGTGACCAGCTCCTATATATGGATAGCTGGTCACAATTTTTGTATTTTGGCGTGTATTTTGTTCATATTGTGTAATAATGATTTTTTAGGCTAAAAGTAAATATAAGGTGTATTTACACGTCGAATATTTAAAGTAACTTAGAAGTATGGTTTTGAGAAATCGCCGCACGGCAACAAGTACAGTTGATGAATCAAATCAGCCAAAGAAAAAAAGGCTGTTTTCTGGTTCGTTCGTATTTGTTTTTATGATAGTAGTGGCGTTTCTTTGTTCTATAGAATTTGTTTCAACAATTCGAAATTATGCGTTAAGCTTGGCTGAATTACACGCTTTGCAAAGAGATGAGTCTGCTCTAAAAGACAAAAAACAGGAGTTGGATAATAATATTGATCGTTGGAAAGATAAAGCGTATGTTACTGCACAAGCTAGGGATAGGCTAGGATTCATATTCCCTGGAGAGCAGGCTGTTAGAGTTGAACACCCAGAAGCTGTTACAGGAGTTGTGCCAGAATCATTTAATAAAGATGAATCACAGTATGAGGAAAGAAAAGCTCTTCCTTGGTATAGTGATTTGTTCTATTCACTTCATAAAGCAGATAAGCCAGATGATATGAGTATGAAATCTCAAGACGATGACGTTAACGATTCTAATAAGGATAAGACTTCTAAGCATAATAAAATGGATAAAAGTCGCCAGCAAAATAAACATCAGAAAAATAAATCGTCAAAATCTACAGATAAGAAACAGAGTAATACAAGTAGACAGTAGTAAGAAAATATTAAAGTACTTTATTTTAAAATCATGCAAATGCATAGGGGAGTTAAAAACATGGATTTGAATATACAATCCTTAGTGGATAGTTTGTTGGAAAACCCTGCAAGTGATGCAGATAAAGACATTGTTAAACGTCAATTGGGAAGATTCCCAAGGGGAATGGTTGCAGTTGGAGCTAGATGCGCTTGTGGACGTCCTCTTGCTGTTATTACAAGGCCATGCTTAGAAGATGGAACTCCTTTTCCAACTACATGCTACTTAACAAGTCCAGAAGCGGTTAAAGCGGCTTCGCATCTTGAAGCACAAGGTTTTATGAAGGAATGCAACAATTTATTGAATAATGACAATGATATTGTTAAAAAATATGAGCAGGCACATAAATACTATTTAGAGTTTCGTCACGAATTAGCTATTCGATTAGAAGATAGTGAAGAACATATTAAAGATATGAGTGCTGGGGGTATGCCTGTTCGTGTTAAGTGTTTGCATGCCTTGCTTGCGCAAAGTCTTGTAATGGGCAAAGGTGTGAATCCTATTGGCGATATGGTGTTAAGCAAGGTAAAAAATGAATTTGACCCTAATGTTTGTAAGTGCACTACTCCTTGGAGTGATGATGCTAATGAAATTGAAACTGAGAAATTATTAAATACAAAATCTTTTAACACCAATACAATCGTTGGAACTAATAAATCGGTTTGCGTAGCAGCAATTGACTGTGGCACGAATTCGATTAGATTAAAAATTGCAAAAGTTAATGCTAATGGTATGCGCGATGTTGTTCCTAGAATGCTTAGAGTTGTAAGACTTGGTCAGGGAATTGATGAAACGCATATGTTTGCTGAAGATGCCTTGCAGAGAGTTAAATCTGCTGCCAAAGAATTTGCAAAAGTGCTTAGCGAACACAAAATAGATGCTATTCGTTTTGTAGCAACATCTGCAACTAGGGATGCGCTAAATAGAGACATTTTTTGAACAGATGATGTTTGATGAGCTTGGCGTACGCCCTGAAGTTATTAGCGGAACAGAAGAAGCTGCTTTGAGCTTTTTGGGAGCAACAAGTGTTGTTTCTAGAAAAGATTTGCAAGCCCCTTATGTTGTTGTAGATTTAGGTGGTGGGTCTACTGAGATTGTTCTTGGTGGAGACGGCGTGAATATTGCGGAAGATAAAGTGGATTCCGCGTATTCAATGAATATTGGTTCCGTTAGAATGACTGAGAGACACTTGCATACAGACCCTCCAACAGAAGAAGAAATTTCTTGTGCTATAAAAGATATTGACAAAAATATAGACGAAGCTTTTAAGCATGTTAACGCTGGTAAAGCTCGCACGATTATTGGTGTTTCTGGCACTGTTACAACTATGGCAGCCCTTGCTATTGGATTAAAGCATTATGACCATAAGGCTGTTGATGGAGTAAAAATCGCGTTGGATCAGGCGTATACAGTTAATGACAGGTTCTTGCATATGACAAGAGAACGTAGACGTACTTATGCCACTATTCATCCTGGAAGAATTGATGTTGTTGGTGGAGGTGCAGTTGTGTTGAGTCGTGTACTTGAACGACTTGCAAAAGCGGCGTATGAAGACCATGGTGGAGTTCTAGATACTTTTGTTGCTAGTGAGCATGGTTTACTAGATGGAATCACGTTAGATTTGGGTCGTAGAATTCTCGCCACACGCTGAGTTGTTTTTAATTGTATTATATGGCATAATAATTGTCTGTTGCCTCCGTGGCGGAATTGGCATACGCATCAGACTTAAAATCTGACGCCCTTACGGGCTTGTGGGTTCGAGTCCCACCAGAGGCACAAATGTTACGCTGCGAGTTTATTTTTTACGTATTTAATGTTAATTTTTTGTTGCAATTCGTAAGATTTTTGGTTTAATTAGTCTTTTTTCTATAAAAATATCTGTTTACAGTCTTGCGTTAATCGAGAATCGTACTAATCTATACCATTAATTGCAATAAAAGCAATAATAAAAATACAAGTAATATCGCAAATTAGGAAAAGAGACATAATGGCTGATTTAGAGGTTGCTCCAGACTTTAAAAATGCCTATGATTCTTACGATCATAGTGATTCTGATCTGTTGAACAAACTGGCTGGCAATTTTACTGTTTTGCCTAACGATAATCCTGTTTCGGATGCAAAGCGAGCAGAGCTGATTGATAAGCCTGCTTTTGGTCAGATTTTCTCCGACAATATGGTCCATATGTCTTGGACCAAGGGAGAAGGCTGGTCGGATAGACGTGTTGAGCCTTATGGGCCATTAAAAATGGATCCAGGTGCTTCTGTGTTGCATTATGCCCAAGAATGCTTTGAAGGTTTAAAAGCATACAAGCGAACTGATGGATCCATCTGGCTTTTCCGTCCAGATATTAATGCGGCACGATTCCAGAATTCTGCGAAGCGTTTGTATTTGCCAGATCTTTCTATCGACGATTTTATTGGATCTGTTGCAGCCTTAGTTAAGCGAGATAAAGAGTGGGTTCCAAGCCGACGCGAATATACTCTTTATATGCGTCCGTTCATGTTTGCTTCCGAGCCGTTCCTAGGTGTGCGAGAAGCTCATGAGGTTGAATATTGTGTTATTGCTTCTCCGTCAGGACCATATTTTAAAGGTGGCTTGAAGCCAGTTAGTATTTGGGTTGAAGATCAGTGGTTCCGCACTGGCCCTGGTGGTACTGGTTTTGCTAAGTGTGGTGGAAATTATGCGGCTTCCTTGCTCGGTGAATACAAGGGTATTGAACACGGTTGCGAACAGGTTTGCTTCGTTGATGCAGCAACTAAGACCTATTTGGAAGAGCTTGGTGGAATGAACGTGTTTGTTTTGCACAAGGATGGTCATTTGGAAACTCCATCTCTTACTGGTAGCATTCTTCCAGGTGTTACACGTCGTTCTATTATTCAGCTTGCAGAAGAAGCGGGTCACAAGGTTGTTGAAACTATGATTCCACTTCAGGGATTGCTTGACGATATTCGCTCTGGTGAGGTCACTGAAGTCTTTGCCTGCGGAACTGCTGCGATTATTACGCCTATTGGTCGCTTTAAGTCAGATGACTTCGATCTTAAGGTTGCTGATGGTGGAGTTGGTGAGTTGACTCAGGCTTTGCGTGATGAATTGCTTGGTATTCAGCTTGGAGATGTTGAAGATACTCACAACTGGATGTGGAAGGTGTGCGACTAGTTAAAAGCTGTTTAAGAGCTATTTAAAAGTCGTTTTAAATCCGTTAGAGTTTTTAGTATTTGGCGCGTCATTTTTTATATCTTATAAAAGGTGGCGCGCTAATTGTATGCTTAATTGGTTATAGGCTTATTAGGCGGATTTTGTTTTTTAAGTGTTTAACTAACCTTGGAAAGGAAATATTGTGGAAGGGGCTTTAGGAGATAACATTTTCTTCCTTGTTGTTGAATACATTGCTATGGGTTGCTGCGGAATGGTTGGCGGAATGTGGGCTATTCGCAAGAATTATGATATCTTTGCAATAATCACAACGTCATGGCTTACAGCATTGGGTGGCGGAATTGTTAGAGACGTTCTGCTTGGAGCTTTGCCGCCAGTTGGAATTGCAGATAGGGGATTTGTTTTTACTGGTCTTGCTTCGGGTGTTATTGTTGCTTTCGCTCATCTAGAAATTGATGAGTGGAAATGGCTTATGTTAACTCTTGACGCTTTAGCATTGGGGCTTTTTGCTGTAAATGGTACCGCTAAAGGCTTGGATTTTCACATGTCTGGAATGGCGTCTGTGTTTTTAGGCATGGCTACAGCTCTTGGTGGTGGATTAATTCGAGATATGGTTTTGAATCAAGTTCCTGTAATTGTTCGAGATAAGCATTGGTATGCGCTTCCTGCTGCAGTTGGGTGTGTTTTGACGGTATTTGTTGTAAAAGCACAACGTGCAGGATGTTTTGACGTTATTACAGAGATGATTTTAGATACTCTTATTGTTGTGCTAGTAGTTGCGATGCGATTAATGTCTGTAAAGTTTGATTTAACGCTTTTTGGTGCAATGAACCGCAAATCGCCAATAAAAATAAGTAAATATCGCAGACATAATGCATATAGTCGTAAAATTTCCGATAAAGCCATAAAAAATACAGAAAAAAATAATCAAAATAAATAGAAAATATAGTCTAATCTGAATAAATATCGGTTAGTGTCTAGAGTTTGTCTTTGCCTATCTCAATAATGAAACACATCGACCAGAGGTCGCGCTCAACAAGAGTAGCAATCATTAGCCAGAAAGAGGCGTTAAGTGATTTGCAAAAGGGGAGAGCGCCGAAGTTTGTAGGTTATTCTTTCTAGCTTACAAGCTGGGACTTGGCTTAATAAGCCAAGGACTGTCGCAGCAATTTTGGCAATTTGCTGCGGAGTGCTATCGACATGCATACTGTTGCCTGTTTACCTCTGTTTGAATATTGTCAAAAGGAGGAAACAATGAATAACAACAGTTCATCAACTACTGAATCTCAAACCGTTCATCGCGGTCTAAAAACACGCCATATTTCCATGATTGCTTTGGGTGGAAGCATCGGAACAGGCTTATTTGTAGCTAGTGGCGCAACAATCCACATGGCAGGCCCAGGGGGAGCGCTTTTAGCGTATGCTGCAATCGGCATAATGGTTTATTTTCTTATGACATCTCTAGGAGAGATGGCAACATATATGCCAATTAGCGGGTCTTTTGCATCTTATTCTGGAAAGTTTATTGATCCTGCTTTAGGATTTGCAATGGGTTGGAATTATTGGTTTAACTGGGCAATCACGGTTGCTGTAGATATAAGTACGGCAGCAATTGTTTTGCAATATTGGCTTCCTAATGTTCCAATATGGGTATTTTCGCTAACAGTTCTTGTTGTTATTCTTTTGATTAACATTCTTACGGTTAAGTGCTTTGGAGAAACAGAGTACTGGCTTTCGATTATTAAAGTTGTAACCGTTATTATATTCCTTGCTATTGGTTTGCTTACAATTGTTGGAATTTTAGGCGGAAAAGCGCCATTTCTAAGCAACTTTACACATAAAAATGCTCCATTTGCTGGCGGAATCCCAGCTGTTTTAGGTGCGTTTGCAATTGCAGGATTCTCGTTCCAGGGAACAGAGCTTATTGGCATTACAGCAGGTGAATCTGCAACACCAGATAAGAGCATTCCAAAGGCTGTAAAGCAAGTGTTTTGGCGTATTGTTTTGTTCTACATTCTTGCAATCTTTGTAATCGCATGCATTATTCCATACACAAGCCCAAGTTTGCTTGGATCGGAAGCTAGCGATATTTCTATAAGCCCATTCACTCTTGTGTTCCAGCGTGCAGGATTGGCGATTGCAGCAACAATCATGAATGCCGTTGTGCTTACATCTGTTATCTCGGCAGCAAACTCTGGAATGTATGCTTCTACTAGAATGCTTTACGCTCTTGCAAAAGATAATCACGCTCCAAAGATGTTTGGAAACGTAGATAGAAGAGGTGTTCCAATGCAATCTTTGGTTGCAACGTTTGTTGTAGCTCTTTTAACATTCTTGATGAGTATTTTTGGAACTCAAATTTACATGTTCTTAGTTGCTGCAAGTGGTTTGACTGGATTTATTGCATGGGCAGGAATCGCAGCTGCGCACTACAGGTTCCGCAAAGCGTATATTGCTCAAGGAAAGTCTTTGGACGATCTTGTTTATAAAGCTAAGTGGTATCCATTCGGTCCTATCGTGGCTCTTGTATTGTGCATTTTGGTTATTGTTGGCCAAGATCTTGAATCGTTCCACACGCTTAATTGGCAAGCAATTGGCATAACTTATATGTCTGTGCCGCTGTTCATTGTGCTTTATGTTGGATACAAGATTAAGTACCACACTAAGGTTATTCCTTTAGATCAAGTTGATTTAACAAAGTGATTAGAATATAAAAAATGCGCTCAGTGATTTTGCTGAGCGCATTTTTATATTGATTAACAGAGGTTATTATTTGTCTCCGTCGCTAGAAATTTTAGGATCTGGCTGTTCCTTCTTTTTCTCTTCCTCTTCCGTCTGCTTTCTTTCTTCTTCCTTCTTTTTCTCTTCCTCTTCAGCTTGCTTCCTAGCTTGTTCTTCAGCTTGCTTCTTAGCTTGTTCTTCTAGCTGCTTCTGTAGGTTTTCGGCAGCATCCCTAATTCGCTTTCTTCTTTCTAATTCTAAACGTCTCTTTTCTGCATCAGCCTTTGCATTTGCTTTAGCTTTAGCAGCTTGCTCGTCAGCTTGACGCTTTGCTTCTTCAATCTTTTTCTGCATGGCGTTATCTGCTTGAACTTTTTCTTCTTGAGTAGGAGGAATATTTTGAATAATAATATTCGGCTTACGCTTTACCTTAGGAGCTATACGAATAACAGGAGCAGTAATCTTCTGCAGTTCCTTCTGGCTTTCTTCAGCCTTCTGCTTCTCCTGTGCATTCGCTGTAGTATCTGTAGATGCTGCAGAAAGCTTATCAATCATTGCAGAAGTCACTCCACGAATACGCTGAGCATTGTCAGAATACCATTGAGTTGCAGCTATAGCTTGAGCTCCCTGAGAGCCTAACTCTTCTGGAGAATTAGCATTGCATACAACCGTTTCTGGCAAACGCTGCTTCAAAAGCTTAGCAAGTAATTTTCCATTTTCTGAGTTATCTTGAGCAAAAGAGATAAGAAGAGAATTTTTAGTAAGTTTTTTCCATGACTGGCTTGCTTTGCTAACTTGTGCAACCTTAATTTCGCACTGTTTTCTAGCTTCTTTCATACGAGACGAGTGCTGAATGCTCCAGCAAATACCACCAACGCCTAATACTAAAGCTAATACAATGACGCCAGCAACGAGAATTATCATCTTCTTTTTATGGCCATTATTTGTGGCTTCGGAGATGTTTTCTAACATGTATCATCCTCTGTTTTATCAATCTTCGCCAAGAATTGCTTTTTGCAAAACAACACTTGTAGTTTACGCCAAACTAAGTACGTGATCCTTGTAGTTTGTAGCATTTTTGATGATTTGCAGGACAAGCAATATTATTTGCGATTCATTAGAATACAATATTCAAATAAATTCAAAACAAAAAACCACCAGGTTCGCTGGTGGTTTTCTTGGCTCCTGCGGCTGGGCTTGAACCAGCGACCATTCGATTAACAGTCGAACGCTCTGCCAACTGAGCTACGCAGGAATATCCTCTGTGCTTGGCTGTGTGCCGTGCACAAGACATTTATATTACACGGAATTTTATAATATGCAAATATAGCGTGTTTGGGCGTGTCGAAAACTCGTAATCGTTGGAATACCAATGATTTGCATGCTTTAACCACATTGATAAAAAAGTGTTCCTAAAAAAAGAATTTTGTGAAAAACTTTCAAATATAAGTAAAAACTTTTAAATAATGCAGATTTTCGCTGTTGAAGCATAAAACAAATTTGATTTATGAAAGGAGAAAAATAAAATATCATGAGAAAAATATTTGATTTAAAAATGCTTAAGCCCAGAATCTTAAAAGTCAAAAAATTTATATTAAAACAAAAATCACAGTTTGTTAGAATACTGATTTTTATGATTCTGATTGTAATCATGTTGATTATTCATAGTTGCATAAATCCTACAATAAACAAAAGTATTGAGTATGAATATTTGCAATCGAATCAAACTGATTATAGTGTGTCTTCATTTGACTCTGGTTGCATAGAAAAATCTTTTGTAGGTAAAAATCAAAAAATAGTCGCGAATACAGTTAGTCAGGCTTCAACAGCTTCAACACTAGAAGAAACTACAAATTGTAAATCAAGGATGGTATGGCCAGTAAAAAATGTAAATATTATTAAAGATTTTGATACTCCAGCAAAGCCATGGCTCGCAGGTCATAGAGGAGTTGATTTGCGAGCAGAGGAAGGAACTGAGCTATATGCTCCATCAGATGGAATAATAAATTTTGCTGGACTTGTGGCTGGAAAATCTGTTGTAACAATCAAACATGGAGTTTTGTCTTCCACATTTGAGCCATCATATACGGATTTACCAGTTGGAACAGTTGTTAGAAAAGGTCAATTTTTTGGTTACGTAACAGTTGGATCAGATCATTGTGACAATTTGTGTATTCAATGGGGTTTAAAACGAAGAGACAGGACTTATGCAAATCCAAGGAAAATGGTAGCGAAAAAACGAATAATTTTAAAACCAAAAGAAGAGACAAAAGAAGAAAAAAATAGTCTGTAAAATGTGTGTCGTATAGTGTAATAAGAGTCTTGGGCTTAAGACATTGACCTAAGATTATTACATAAGATTTTCTTAAACATATTAGGGAGCGAATATGCAAAAGTATTCTCGTAATCTCGATGAGAAAATTGATTACAATGCAAACATTTTTTCGCTTCTTGAAAGTCGCGTAGAACGTAAGCCAAACGATTCATTGGTTGAGTATGTAGGACGCGACGGGGAATGGAATTCCTACAGTGCTAAAGACTTTAAAGATTTGGTTATATCAGTAGCAAAAGGATTCATAGCACACGGTGTGATGCCGGGAGATACCATATCGATAATAGCGCATACTTCATGGCAGTGGACTGTACTTGATATGGCAATAATGTCTATAGGCGCGTTAACAGTGCCAATTTATGAAACAAGTTCTGCAGTGCAAATAGAAAATATTATTAACGATTCTAGAGTAAGCATGATTTTTGTTGAAGATGAAAATATGCGTGAAACTGTGGAAATATCAAAGAAGTCATGTCCAAGCCTTAACGATGTCTATGTATTAAGCAGAGACGCAATAGATGCGCTAATTGAGTATGGAAAAACAGTTACAGACTCAGAGTTTTATGAAAGAGAAAAAGCTGTTAAAGGCGATGATCTAGCTACAATCGTTTACACATCTGGATCTACAGGAGACCCGAAAGGTATAGAACTTTCGCACGGAAATTTTGTGTTTATAGCGAAATCTGGAATGCTTTCCATGCCAGATATAGCATTAAAAGGCAAACCAAGACTTCTTTTATTCCTTCCTTTAGCACATGTATTTGCAAGATTTATGCAGTTCTTCTGTTTTGCGGGAAATGTAACACTTGGATTGTCAAGCAACCTTAAAACAATACTAAGTGATTTTAAAAGTTTTAAACCAACTTTCATACTTGGTGTACCTAGAATATTTGAAAAAATCTACAATGCTGCCTCTCAAAAAGCTGGTAGAGGAGTAAAAGGATTTATATTTGCTCAAAGCGTAAAAGTGGCAAAAGAATGGTCAAAAGCTCAACAATCGGGGAGAATGATTTCGCCAATGCTGGCTATAAGCCACTCCTTATGTAAAAAGCTCGTTTACAACTCAATTTTGCAAGTTTTTGGAGGAGACGTTGAATATGGTGTTTCAGGAGGAGCGCCATTAGACAAATCGATTTCGCATTTCTTCAATGGCATGGGATTGCCAATTCTCGAAGGGTACGGAATGACAGAAACATGTGCTCCGTCAATGGTAAATCCAACGAAAGGCTATAAAATCGGAACAGTTGGTTTGCCAGTACAGGGAGTGTCTGTAGCAATAGATGATGAGGGAGAGCTTTGTATTAAAAGTCCCGCTGTTTGCAAAGGATATCATAATCATCCAGAGATAACTGAAAAACAAATAGTAAATGGATGGTTGCATACAGGAGACTTCGGATCTTTAGATTCCGACGGTTTTGTAAAAATTACTGGTCGCAAAAAAGATCTGATAATAACAGCTGGCGGGAAAAACGTTTCACCTAGCATACTCGAAGCATCAGTTATGACTTCTTCAATTATTTCTCAATGCGTTGTTATTGGAGACAGAAAACCTTTTATCTCTGCGATTATTGCGTTAGATCTTGCAGAAGTGAATTCTTGGCTGAAATCTCGAGGAGCAAGCCCAGTGCGCTCGCTGGAAGAGGCAAGAAAAAATTCAATCGTCATAAGTTCCGTAGAACAAAGCATAGTTAAAGCAAATTCTAATGTTTCTAGAGCAGAATCAATCAGAAAATTTGAGATTGTTCCAGATGCTTTTACTCAAGAAAATGGTTTAGTTACACCAAGCCTTAAAGCAAAGCGCAATGCGGTTATAGAACGTTATAACGATCTTATCGAAAATAAGATTTATGCTCCAAGACCAAGAAAATAACGTACTTTACAGTCCTGCATCTGCAAGAGTTACGTATCCAGGGTCAATCAAAAGAGCTTTAAGATTAGTTGCGCTTACAGCGAGAATTGGTTCTGTTATTACGGGTATATCTTTTTCTGATCCACTGTTATTTACAAAAATAGAAATATCTTCGAGTTGAGATAATTTTCCATTAACATTTAGAGAACTACATTCTTGAGCAACATCAGTAGAGATTTTCTGAATGTTTTCGATAGAAGTCATCCATTGCTTTCCATTTACAAGATTTGGTAAAGCATCTTTGTAAGCGCCGTAGCCAGTAATAACAGGCCATTTTGAGTCGTTTAACAATTCATTCGCTGAATCTTTAAGCTCAGAATCTTCAGTATTTTTATTCTCTTTATTGGATTCAGATGAATTCAAATCATTATTTTTTGTGCTAGATTTTTGTGATTCATTATTTTTCGCAGTAGAAGCAGGCGTTGGAACCTTTTTCTTAGTCAAATTTCGTTTTCCTATAAAGCTTCCGATTATATCTGGAAGAGTAAAGGAAGGGTTGATATCCGCAGAGCTTCCCTTATACCCAAGGTCTTCAAGAGCTTTTTCCACTTGCATAACAACTTGATCATCTAAAGCAATAATGCCATCTACGTGTTTTGTGGAAGTTGTTCCGTTATCATTCTTTATTACTAATCTCGAATTAAGTTCTGCCTTAACAGAGTCAGAATTATCTGCGTCGAAAGCAGCATTTTCCCAGTCATTCTCTGTTGAATCCTTACTAAGTTTTCCAGAAGGTGAAATCATTAATCCAGATGCGAAATAAGGTTTTAGAATTTTCCAGATTCCAGCAAAAGCAAGTCGCGCGAATTCATCATCAAATTCTTGAATTTTGGAACTTGAATTATCAGAATCTGAATTACCATGAGTATTTACTCCAAAATGCATATGAACATCTTGTTTTTGATTGTGGCAAGGCAAAAGTACTTCTACGCTTTTTGGATTATCTTTAGAAGCCTGATTTAATGCTAATTTTTGCACAAGAGTATACGCTTGAATTTCTCCAATGCTCTGAGCAGAAGAAAGTTTGAAGAATGCATCTGGCTTAAAATCTCTAGTAAGCCTAGATAACATAACGACATGCATGCCAGCTTTTTTAGCCAAATCTAATGACGATGTAAGTCTATTTTCTGCTTCCTCTTGTGATTTTAGATCTTCTTCTTTTAGTTGCTCTTTAGGTGTTGTGGGTTGAGTTACGTAATCACCATAATTATTATTACCGTTTTTATTACTCCAAGGAGCAACAACAATAGTCGTATTAGAAAGTTGCTTTTTTACGATGCTATGGATATCTCTGATACTTGTTTTCTTGTTTTTATTTTTAGAAGAATTTTTTGTTTTTAAAGATGTAATCATGCTTACAACGTAATCTTGAATATCTTGACTTTGATCGTATAAGCTGCTGGACGATTTAGTAGTAATAGAATTTTCTGAAAATCCTTGCTTTTTTAACGATTTTACTATTTCTGGAACAAGATTATCCCATGTACTTAATGGAGTTTTTCTACTTAAATTTAGACCATCAGAAGGCGTAAAAACTATAACGTTGCCGTGATTCACTTGAGGCTTTGCGCTAGGCGATGCGTTTTTTGCATTGCTCGATCCGCATGCGCAAATCGCAAGAAGCATTGTACTAGATACTACAAGAGCAATAGTTTTGCGCAAAATATGCTTATGCGTGCGAATCATAGTAGTTAAGGCCTTTCGTAAATTTTAGTTTTGTGCTTACTTTTATATTAGTGTCTATTAAATTATCTAATGCAAATTTAGCGATTAAGCAAATCCAAGCACATATCTCGGTATTCGCTAACGTAGCCTCCACCAAAGAAGACACAATGTCCAGCAATAGGGTAGAGCTGCCAAATTGTCATGCGATTTTCAAAACCAGATTTTAATGGATGAACAGATTGATAGCCATCTAAAATCTGCTTAAAATAGCTAATCCCAAACAGTTGCAGCATTGCTAAGTCTTCCTCACGATGGCCGCCGTGAGCTGCAGGATCAATTAAAACAGCTTCTGTGTGTTCGCCATCTTCGCTTTTAGTCCAAAGCACATTTCCACTCCACAAGTCTCCATGGACTCGCGCTGGTTTATCTTCAGATGCTTTTCCCAGCAAATCTGGCATAGCATCAATAACTTTATTTGTAAGATCTAAATCGTTTTTTGTAAGGCTTCCTCTAGAAATACCAAGATTTACCATTGGTAAAAGTCTGCCTTCTGCCAAATAGTCAATAACATTACTCCAAGTGCCACAATCCATTTTTACAGGGTCGCTTAATGGTCCAAAATAGCATGTGCCATCATAATCTGCAGGTGGCTCCCCAAAATATTTCGCACCGAAATCGTGCATATGCGCCAAAGATGCTCCAAATTCAAACGATGCTAAAGGAGTAGGGCTTGTAGTTTCAATGCGTTCAATGTTTAAGTAGTCTTTTCCCCAATCAAAAACTTTAGCTACTTTAGGCCCGCCATAGTCGTAAGCTTCTCGAAGCCAATTAAGGCCACGACCTTCGCATTCAAAGAATCGTTCTGGTGCGTATGATCTACTCTTTTTATACACGTTATTACTCATAGCAACCTTCTTAATGTAGTAGCATATGCGGCTTATAGTTACACACTTAATAAATATTTTATGAATAAACTAAATTATTCCTATCATCACTATTCTAATGAAGTATTAGCACAATGAGCGATGCTGCGTTTAATTTGCAATAAGATTAGTACAATACTTACGCCAAGTAGGATGTGTCCGATTCCTGCTAAACCAGTTATGGAAAAATCTATAGATGGACTGAGATGTAGACGCATTACTTGTGCAATTCCACGAGTAATCATCATTACTGCTGTTAGGTTGAGTCCAATATGATAAGTTATTAAGATTCTCGTAGTTTTTTCGTTACTAAAACTGAAGTTTTTCTCAAATAGTATGAGTAACAGAAAAACAACCATTCCAAGCATAAAGTAGTGTGTGTGAACTATAGCAAGCACAGTCTTTTCATGGAAAGCATTAAATTTTGTAAATTCGCGATAAAAGACGCCGCCAATCATGGCGAAGACAGCATACAACAAAGACGTATTAATATAACGTTTCATAACATGGTTCATAGTAACTTCCTTACGTAGAGTGATAGTCAAATATTTCTTAGTAATGTTGATGTTGTTACAAGTGTTTGTAAGCGCTATTGCATAGTATGAGTGTTTTTGTAACGCGGACATGCAGTTTTAGCAAAATGATACCCAAAAAGCAATCCTGCTAGAGTAAGAGCAGAACCTAATCCCGTATAAAATACGGCTATAAATTGTTCTGGAGCTATATTTGTTGCACGAAGAACAATTCCAAAAGTCATCATAAAAGCCATGATTATAAAAGATTTAACGTCAAAGAATTTAAGGAAAAATTGCTTGTTTTCTTTGTATGCGTTAATCCTAGCAGTATGTTTTTTAACAAGTTTTCCGAAAATAAACACTTGGAATATTGCAAAAACAGCTAAAGATAAAGCGAAATTAATAGGAGATAAAAAGTTTGAGTAAGCAATAATACCAATCCTAAGAATGTTGAATCCGGCAAAACACCATACAATGCATGCGATTAATAAAAGTGTGTTCTTTGATACCTTCATAACTAACCTCGTTAAATCACATTATTCTTAATAAAATCTTATGTTGAACGTTTAAAACAATTGTAGTAATGATTTTCATGAAAAACGCTAAATAAGAGTATTTTGTGAATTGTGCATTAAAACTTTCAAAAAACACAATAAAATATGGATAAAAGTTGTAAAAAGTGTTGCAAATTGACGATATGAGTCGCTATAGTGCTTGTTTATGGAAGACAACGATCAACAGTATTCAACAGCTGACAATAAAGCTACTATTGCTGAGCCAGCTTTTCGTTACAATGCGCAGCTCGCACAAGATATTGAGCAGCGCTGGCAAAAGACTTGGGACGAGCAAGGCACGTTCTGGGCTGCTAATGTTAAGGGCGATTTGAAGGATGGCGAAGGCAGATTGGCTTGTGGCCGTCCTTCTTTCTTTGCAATGGACATGTTCCCTTATCCTTCTGGAAAGGGCTTACATGTTGGACATCCTCTTGGATATTTGGCAACGGATGTTGTGAGCCGATATCACCGTATGAAGGGTGAGAATGTTCTTCACGCGATGGGCTACGACGCTTTTGGACTTCCTGCAGAACAATATGCTGTTCAAACAGGTCAGCATCCTCGCATTACTACTGAGGCAAATATTGCAAATATGCGCAGGCAGTTGCATCGCATGGGATTGAGCTTTGACGATCGTAGATCTTTTGCAACTATTGATACAAACTACGTTCGTTGGACTCAATGGATTTTCTCGAAGCTTTATGACGCTTGGTATGACCCTGATTTTGTACGCAAAGATGGCGGTAAAGGTTCTGCTCGACCAATTGCTGAGTTAGTTGATGAGTTTAAGAGCGCAAAGCGCGAAATTCCTGGTTTTGCTGACAAAAAGTGGGAAGAGCTCAATAAAGTAGAGCAAGCGGATGTGTTGAATGACTTCCGCATTGCTTACATTTCTAAGTCTCCTGTAAATTGGTGTCCAGGATTGGGAACTGTGCTTGCAAACGAGGAAGTTACTGCAGAAGGTAAATCTGAGCGCGGAAACTTCCCAGTATTCCAGCGCAATCTTCGTCAGTGGTCCATGCGAATTACAGCTTATGCTCATCGCTTGGTTGAAGATTTGGATACTATTGATTGGCCAGAAAAAGTTAAGCTTATGCAGCGAAACTGGATTGGCGAATCTCACGGTGCTTCCGTGCATTTTGAAGTTGAATGTGCAGATGGTGAAATGCGCGATTTGGAAGTATACACTACTCGTCCAGATACGCTTTTTGGTACAACTTTTGCTGTTGTTTCTGTAGATCACCCGATTCTTGAGCACGTTCCAGAAGCGTGGGAAGCTAGCGTTCCAGAAAGCTGGAAGGGTGGCTACGCAAGCCTTAAGGAAGGATTGGCAGAGTATCAGGCTCAAGCTCGCGCTAAAACCGCTAAAGATCGTACGGAAGACGCTGGTGCAAAAACTGGTTTGTTTACTGGTCTTTACGCAATTAATCCTGTAACTGGAGCAAAACTTCCGCTGTTTGTTGCAGATTATGTGCTTATGGGTTATGGAACGGGCGCAATTATGGCAGTTCCTGGCGGCGACCAGCGCGATTATGATTTTGCTAAAGCTTTCGGCTTGTCTGTAATTTACACTGTTAAGCCTTTGCCTGATTCTGTCGAAAAGCTAGAAGATTATGATGGCAAAGCTCCGTTTGTTTCTCACGATGGAATTGTTATTAACTCTTCTGTGGAGCATACTTATAAGCTCGGTGACGCTTTGTCTATTAACGGTTTGCGCGTAGATGAAGCTATTAAAAAAGTGACGACTTGGCTTGAAGCAGCAGGCGTAGGCGTTGGTAAGGTTTCTTACAGACTTCGCGATTGGCTGTTCTCTAGGCAGCGCTACTGGGGTGAGCCATTCCCAATCGTTTATGATGAGGATGGTGTTGCTCACCTTGTGCCGGATAGTGAGCTTCCAATTGCATTGCCAGACGTTCCAGATTATCAGCCAAAAACTTACGCTCCAGACGACGCAAATTCTGAGCCTGAAGCACCTTTGAGCCGAAACGAGGATTGGGTTAAAGTTCAGCTTGATCTTGGTGACGGTGTAAAAACCTACTATCGCGACACCAACACTATGCCAAACTGGGCTGGTTCATGCTGGTATTACATGCGTTACTTGGATCCAAACGACGCTGAGCATATGGTTGACAGCGACGAATACGACTATTGGATGGGTACGAATCGACCAGGCAAGGAACATATTTCTGGAGGCGTTGACCTTTATGTTGGAGGCGTAGAGCATGCAGTTTTGCACTTGCTTTACTCGCGCTTCTGGCATAAGGCGCTTTACGACTTGGGTTACGTTGATTCTGCTGAGCCTTTCCATCGCTTGTTTAACCAGGGTATGATTCAGGCTTACGCTTACACGGATGAGCGCGGGCAGTACGTGCCAGCTGATGAGGTTGAGGAAGGCGCTAATAACGGCGTTGGTGAGCCAACATTTACGTGGCACGGCGAAACCGTGAATCGCGAGTTTGGAAAGATGGGTAAGAGCCTAAAGAATATTGTGACTCCAGACTACATGTACGAAAACTACGGTGCAGACACGTTCCGTTTGTATGAAATGAGCATGGGTCCACTTTCTGAGTCTCGCCCATGGAATACGCGTAACGTTGTTGGAGGCATGCGATTCTTGCAACGCTTGTGGCGTAACGTTGTAAACGAAGAAACTGGCGCTTGCGTAGTAACAGAAGATGCTTTGGACGAAAAGACGCTAAAGCTTCTTAACAACACGATTGCAGAAGTAACTGTAGAAATGGAAGCAATGCGTCCAAACACTGCGATTGCTAAGCTGATTGTGTTGAATAATCACTTAACGTCTCTGCCTCACGTGCCTCGCGCAGCAGTTGAGCCGCTTGTTCTTATGCTTTCTCCAATTGCACCGCATATTTGTGAAGAAATGTGGAGCAAGCTTGGACATACTAAGTCGATTGCTCACGCAGATTGGCCAGTTGAAGATTCCCGCTACGTTGGTGCGGATACTGTTACAGCTGTTGTGCAAATCAAGGGCAAGGTTCGCGCAAAGCTTGAAGTTGACCCGAATATTGATGCTAGTGAGCTTGAAAAGCTTGCTTTAGAGGCCGTAGCTGATCGCTTGGGTGGAAAGAAGCCGCGCAAGGTAATCGTGAAAGCACCAAAGATTGTGTCTATTGTGCCAGATGAAAGTTGAAACTCAATGTTTTCTAGGCAAAATAGCCTTTAACCACATTGGTTAATTTTACTTGAAAGATGCTTATCTTCATTTAATAGTGGAGGTAAGCATCTTTTTTTTTTTATTTAACAATCAAAAATAAATAGTCTGAAACGAAGGAGGTGGTTAAAATGAACAAAAACAATAGTAACGTTCTAGAAAGATTGGCAGCTATTGATGCTTTAAATAATAATTATGAAAATTCAAATTATTTGCAAAATACTTTGAATGATGATTCTAAAAATCGCATATTGGCACAAGAGAAAAACAATTCTATAGATTATCAGCTTGCTGATTTTTGCATAAGCTCAAAAGATTCTGCTTCAAATATTTATAATCTTAATAAACGAAATAATTTTGAAACAAGAAATCTCGTTAGATTACGAATAAAACCAGTACATGCTTTGTCTATTATGCTAATTCTCGTAGTATTCTTAGCATCAAGTTTAACCATGCTCATATGTCAATCTAGAACTTATAACAAGATTTATTCTTATCAAGCAAAGAGAGAATCTAAAGTTAAATCTTTAAGTAAAAAATTTGAATCAAATAATAAAGATGATGATGAATATAGCAATGATTCTAAAGAGGATTCTAAAAAAGACTTACATACAAATGAGACTAAAGATTTAACTGTTAAAAATAAAAATGAAGATTTTAGTGATAGCACGCACAAAATTAATGAAAATGATATAAGCAAAAATAATAGTGTCAACAAAGATAAAAGCGGTTGCATAAATATAAACACAGCAGGGTTGGAAGAATTACAAACTCTAAAAAGTATAGGGCCAAAAATGGCTCAAAGAATATTAGATATGCGTAAAAAGTTGCGTGTTTTTAAGCGGGTTGAAGATCTTATGCAAGTTAAAGGAATTGGGCAAAAGACTTTTTTAAAACTTAAATCAGCAATCTGCATTAAGTAAATTTATGTTATTTTTAAGGTTGGAAAATGAAAGAATTATATTGGGATCTTGAAAATGGAAACAAAGATTTTAGGCTTGTTCCTATTGCATTTAGCGTATGGTTTGGTTGCTTATTCGCTCGATTTATAGTTGATTCACAACAAGATTTTTTCTGTATGATAATCGCAATATTATCATTTGCTCTTTTGTGCTTTTATACTATTTTTTCAATGGGGAATTGCATTTTTACGTGCCGCTTAAAGAATACAACTGATTACAAAAGTCGCATAAAATCAAAGTTTTATGAGTTAATTAAAAAATTAAAAATAATAGGATACAAGCATGCTTTTTTAACAAGTTTTTGTACGTTTCTAGCAGCTTTTATAATGTGTTCAATTATTCTAAACATAGAACATATGGACCCTGTTTTTAATGCTATTAAAGATCTAAGACAAAGTGATACAGAATATAAATTTAATAGAAAAAACGATGTTCAATCCATCAGATTGCTTATGGATATAACGTCTCCTCCAAGAGTATCGCAATCCTTTAAGGGGGATTGCGTATTAAACGTGAATGTAAAACAGATTGAAATTATGGATAAAGAAAAAGTTATTAGTAGGAGTAAAAGCTTTGTGTCTGCTAAACTTTACGCTTTTAATCCAGATTGCAAAATAATGAACTACGGATACAAGATAAGTAGTTTTGGAAAAATTTCGATTTCAAAATTTGACTCTCATGCGATAGACATTCAAGTTCCTAAAGCAAACAAAACAGATAAAACGAAATTATATAAAGTAGAAGTTATTGAAAAAGCTAATCTTTTTAAGAGATTACTAAATACATTGTGGAAAGAATTTTACAATGTGACTAGTTCTTTAGATGAACAGGGTCAAATGCTTGTTCCTGGTCTTACTGTAGGACTTTTGGGACAAGAGCATTTAAGTGATGTAGAAGATTTACGAAAAGTTAGTATCGATAGCACTTATGCGAATACTATGAAACAAAGATTCAAAATAGCTGGAATAATGCACCTTATGGCGGTTTCTGGAGGACATTTTTTGCTTTTATCTTGCGTTATTCGTAAGACATGTGCTTTTTTGCTTTTGCCAAGAGTAGTGAGCGCAATATTTGAAGCTTGTGGTCATATTCTTTTATCGTGTATTGTGTATCCGTCGGCATCTGTTCTTAGAGCGCTTATAATGGGTTTAATTTCTGCCGGGGCATTAATGTTTTCTAGACAATACCAGTCTGCTAGTGCTTTAAGTATAACTGTTATAAGTGTTCTTTTTATTTGTCCAAAATATGCATGGGATTATTCGTTTGCTCTTTCTGTTTGCGCAACTTTTGGAATAATTGTTTGTGGAATGTCTTTAAGAAGAATCTTTTTAAGATATATGCCGTCTAGTCTTGCAAGCGCATTAAGCATAACGTTGTGTGCACAGTGTTTTACGCTTCCTGTACAAATATTAATGCAACCGCAAGTATCTTTTATATCTGTTATAGCGAATTTAATTGTTGCACCTTTTGTTGATTTTGCAACAATATTTGGTCTGCTTTCGCTTATATGCGCTAATTGGAGTTATTCTATTTCTCTGATTTTTGCCACAATTTCATCTTTTGGAACAAACATTATGGCAAATTGCGCATGGTATTTGGGAGATTTACAAATTGGAACAATACCTTGGGTTAATGGATCTTTAGGTGCGTGGCTAATTGCGTTTGCTGAATTCGCTATCTTTTTATTAGTACTTATCATAAATAAATATTTTAGAAAAAGTGAATCATATAATAGTTTAAGGATACTTTTACAAGTTAAGTCAAATCGTTTTAAGCAGCTTATAAATGATTCAACAAAACTTTTTGAATGATTAAGTGTTTTAAGTTTTATATAGTTTGTACAATTAATAGGCGTGCAAAATTAAGCGGATTAAATAAAAACAAGGATAGTCGCGTTAGTTAAATCGTGAGAATATAAATATTCTTAAGGAGTACGTATGCAAGCGTTAAAAAAATTTGCGCCATTTACAGTTGTGGTTGGCGGTGATGCGTATTTAAATGATTTAAACGCGCGCGACTTAAAAACTCGCATATTAGGCTCCTACCCAGATGCAGATGTTATAAATTTAGACGCATTAAATGCCGATAAATATGCTTTTATAACTGCTACAGGACCATCACTTTTTTCTAGCGGAACAATTGTTGTTATTAATAATCTTGAACAAGCTAATGAAGATTTAGTCGAAGCAATAATAGGGTTTTGTACTAGAGAATCTAAATCTAATAACAATGATTGCTGGGTTATTGCGCGCCACGAAGGAGGTGTTAAAGGAAAGTCAATTGTTACAAAACTTGAAAAAGCTGGAGTAAGTAAAATAACTGTACCAGATCTTAAAAAAGATGATGCAAGATTGAATTTTGTGCTAAGTCTTTTTGAAAGGCAAAATCGTAGTATAGAGCCTGCAGCAGCTGGACGCATAACAGAAGTCTTAGGTGGGAAAACCGATCAATTAGCGGCTCTTTGTTCTCAATTGTGCTTTGATTTTGAAGATAACCCAATCACACTAAAAATAGTTGACCAATATTTAATATCGGATCCGCAAGTAACTGGATTTTTTGTAGCAGATAAAGCTGCAGAAGGTAACTATGCTCAAGCTATTCTTGCATCAAGAAGAGCGATTTTACAAGGCGTTGATGCTATAGCATTGATTGGGGCTTTGGCTGCAAAAAATGCGAATAATTACAAAGGCTATAGCTGTTAAAAACGGGGAAATTTCTAATGCTCAAGCAAAAGTTAACCCTTGGGCGTTAAAAATGGCTATGAGAGATTTAGGTGGATGGAACGATGATGGGATTCGTAAGTGTTTTAAATGTTTAGCGTGGGCAGATGAGCAATGCAAAGGCGGAACAAGTGATGCTGATTACGCTTTAGAAAAATGCATTAGCATGATTGCTTGTCGTGGGCGTTAATGTGAAAATTTTAAAAGCATAAAGTGTTAAAACATAGAGTGTTAAAAGTCTAATATGAAAGTGTGTGATTTTTGGAAAATCATAATATCAAAAAGCTAGTAATTCCAACTGATTCGTGTATGCGAGATCTTGGAAAAACTATTGCAAAAATAGTGCATGAGACAGATGTTATTTTGCTTTCTGGTCCACTTGGTGCTGGAAAAACAACGTTCGCGCAAGGTTTTGGACAGGGCTTGGGAATAAAAGATCCGATAGTTTCCCCGACTTTTACTATTGCTAGAGAGCTAAAAGGCACATTTTCTGATGGAAAAGTTGCGAATCTTATTCATGTAGATGCTTATAGGCTTGGTGGAAAAGATTATGCTCCAGGGCAAGACACTGTTTCTAGGCTTTTAGATGAGCTTGAATCTTTAGGTTTAGATGAAGCATTGGAAGAACCAGGAGAGGGAACTGTTGTGCTTATGGAGTGGGGAGAACAGATGGCTGGTGTTCTTGCTGATGTTCGTCTTGAAATTCATATTGATAGACCGATTGATAAAGAAAAGTCAAATGAGTTTACAAGTGAAGGCAAGCGCGTTGTAACGCTTGTTCCAGTCGGAGGAGACTGGTGCGATCGCTTAAAAATTCTTGATTAAGAGTAAGCTAAATTGGTTGGTTAATTTAAGGAACAAAAATGAGCAATACGCTGATTATAGATACGTCATATGGTTCAACAGTTGGAGTTGTAGGTTATAAGCCAATAGTGGAAACGGATTCGCGTACACATGTTGAAAAGTTGCAAGTAAACATTGATTTTGCAGTAAAAAATGCTGGTCTAGAGCTTAATCAAATAGACGAGATTGTAGTTGGAGTAGGCCCTGCTCCTTTTACAGGTTTAAGAGCTGGGTTGGTTGCAGCTAAGGCGATTGCTTTTGCGAATAACGCAAAGATTCTAGGATGCAACAGTTTGCTTCCACAAAGTTTAATGATTCGTTCTGGCGCTTTTGAAGAATCGCTTAAAGATGGCGTTATCTCTAATAGTGAAATAGTCGAAAATAATGAATCTTGCGTAGCTAAACACACGTATGTTCTTTCGTTAAATGACGCTAGAAGACGCCAAGTTTATATGAGTTTATATGACGATAGTGGTTGTGCAGTAATAGAAATGGACATTGATTATCCTGCAAATATTGTTGAAAGAGTAAATCAATATTTTGAATCAAATAATATTTGCGATTATTGCGTTTGCGTTGCAGGCCATGGTGCTAAAAAATACGCTGAAGATTGGAAGAAAAATCGGGAATATATGCTTAATTACAGAGGCGAGTGCTCTTGATTTAGGCGTAAAAGGATTAGAGATATTTAAGCTGTGCGCAAGTCAAAAAGACGTTATTGAACCGCTTTATTTAAGAAGACCAGACGTATCTGTTCCAAACCCGTTGAAGCACGTTTTGGGATCTGGCGCTGCTACAAAAGTGGCGGAAAAATAGGATTCAAGCGAAGTACACATATGATTGTAGACATAACTCGCTCAAAATATCCAGCTTGTGCATCAAATAGTCAAAGCTGCGCAATAGAGAAAATTGATTATGCAAAATATGAAGCAATAGTTTCTCAAATTGCAAAAAATCGAAGCAGACTTGTTTGGACCAGGATGCTGGAACAAGAACATGATTTTGCAAGAGTTACAAGCACCAATGCGCGCGTATTATGCAGATGTTGATCTAAACACAAATACGGTAGCTGGGTATGCGGGATTTTGGTTTGATGGCGACGACGCTCAAATAATGACAATAGGTGTTGCAAAAGAATATCAAAAGCGAGGAATTGCAAGCAATCTTCTAAAAACTATGATTGAAAATGCAAAATCAATAGGCGCAAAACGAATGCTTTTAGAAGTTAGGGTAAATAACAATCCAGCGCTAAAACTGTATGAAAAATTCGGTTTTACAAAAATGGGATTAAGAAAAAGATACTATATGCCAGAAGGAATAGACGCATATACAATGTGCGCACAAATAGACGATTTAGAAGACTTAGAAAATTTAAAAAGCTCAAAAAGCTTAGAAGAATCTAGCGAAGCTTATAACAGCGCTAAAAGTGAGGATAATAATGAGTGAAACAATGAATAAAACAAGCGAGCCAATAGTTTTAGGCATTGAATCAACTTGCGATGAAACGGCAGCCGCAATCGTTAAAGGAAGAACATTAGTTTCTAACGTTGTAGCATCCTCAATGCAAGAACACGCACGCTACGGTGGTGTTATACCAGAAATCGCATCACGCGCGCATGCAGAAGCATTCGTGCCAGTGGTATCAAAAGCATTAGCAGATGCAAATATGGATTTAAGCGATATTGACGCTATAGCAGTAAGTGCAGGTCCGGGATTAGCAGGATGCTTAGCTGTTGGAGTTTCGGGAGCTAAAGCACTAGCAAGTGCAGCAAAAAAGCCGATTTATGGAATAAACCACGTTATTGGACACATTGCAGTAACACAATTGCAATTTGGCGATGTACCTAAAGACGTTCTAGCGCTTATAGTTTCGGGAGGTCACACTTCTCTTTTGCATGTTAATAACATTGCGCGCAGTATAGATGTTGTTGGAACAACATTAGACGACGCAGCTGGCGAATGCTTTGATAAAGTAGCTAGATTGCTTGGATTCCCTTACCCAGGGGGTCCGCATATTGATAGGCACGGGCGCCTTGGAAATCCAAATACTTTGAAAGTTCCACAAGGTCTTACGCAAGGTCGTTCTGGCAAAGAGCATCCTTACGACTTTAGTTTTTCGGGTGTCAAAACTGCTGTTGCGCGTTGGGTGGAAGCTCGCCAAGCACAAGGCTTAGAAATACCAGTTGACGACGTTTGTGCGTCTTTAGCAAACTCTGTTGCGGATGTTCTTTCTCGCAAAGCTATGATGGGCTGCGAGCAATACGGTTCAAAAACTTTGTTGATTGGTGGCGGATTCTCTGCAAACTCGCAACTTAGAGAACATCTTTTAGAGCAAGGCAAAGAGCATGGAATCGAAGTTCGTTTGCCAGAGCTTAAGCTTTGCACAGATAACGGAGCAATGGTGGCAATGCTTGGTGTGAATTTGGTGGAAGCAGGCGTTCGTCCGTCCGCTCCAGATTTTGCAATCGATTCAGCAATGCCACTTACAACCGTTAGCTTATAATAGTAAAAGTCGTTCTGAAGATAAGCGAGGTGTTTTGTGTACGAAAGCTATGCACGTAGAGGAGTTTTGCAAGTTGGTGAAAAAATCCAATTCACCGATAGAAAAGGCAAGCGAATCACAGCACAGCTTACTAAAGGCGGAGTTACACAAACCGAACACGGCATTATTTTGCACGACGATGTTATTGGCAAAACTCAAGGTGTTGTAGTAACAACAGTTAGCACAAAACGTGATTTTGAGCGTAGCAATAAGCAGCTTGACGCATCTAAAGAATCAAACAAGCCATGGATGGCAGCCCGCGCAATAGGCGGATGGGATTATGTAGTTATGCGTCCGCGATTGGCGGATTACGTTTTATCTATGCCAAGAGGCGCTCAAATCATGTATCCAAAAGATATTGCACAAGTGATTTCTTTAGGAGATATTCGCTCTGGAATGCGTGTTTTAGAGTCGGGAGCAGGCTCTGGTGCAATGAGCTTAAGTCTTTTAGACGCTGTTGGTCAAAGTGGTGAGCTTACAACAATAGAGCTTAGACCTGATTTTGCTAGAATCGCGCAACTAAACGCAACAATTTACTATGGCGAAAAACCAGAATGGTGGAATCTTTTAACTGGAGATTTTGACTCAGTAGCAAAGTCTCTTCCAGAAGGCTATTTTGATCGCATTATGCTAGATATGCTTGATCCTTGGAACAGGCTTGAACAGGCTTATAGAGTTATTGCTCCAGGTGGAGTATTGGTTGCGTACGTAACAACCACAACGCAAATGTCTAGAATGGCACAAAGTTTGCGTGCTTCTGGAGTTTGGACAGAACCAGAGATTCAAGAAACGTTAGAAAGAACTTGGAAAGCACAAGATTTAGCAGTTAGACCAGATCACGCAATGATAGGTCATACTGGTTTTCTGGTTATTTCGCGCGCAATGGCGCAAGGATTTAATGCGTTAAAAAAGCGCGATCGTGCTACAAAAGATACTGTTAGCGATATTGATGACTTAACTCCCGAAGAGCGCGCAGAACAGTTAGAAGACTTGTCTCTTAGAGATATATCCGATAGAAAGCTTAGAAAAGTCCTTAGAGATTTAGATTTGCAAATCGCACAATTACCTAACTCAAATCCAAAGCCTGATAAGGCTAACTGAAGACTGAGGAGATTAAAATGGCGGCGTCAATCAAAAAAATCGTTAAAAAAGTAAAGCACGCAAAATATGTGCTGCTACTAATGCGCCACGCAAAAGCACAGCCGCCAACAATGGGAGACGATTGGGGAAGGGACCTTAGCGATAAAGGTTTAAAACAAGCAAAAATCATGGCAAAAGGTTTGCAATCTCTAAAGCTTGTTCCAGACTACATTATTTGTTCAAGTGCAAATCGCACCGAACAAACGATGCACAAAATGCTTAAAAAGTTCGGAGATTCTCCAATAGTAGCGTCAAGAAAAAGCTTATATGATGGCGGAATGCAGTCTGTAATGGATGAGCTTTGTGCGATTAGGAGCGATTCTAGAATAACAATGATTATTGGTCATGAGCCAACAATGTCGATGGCTGCGCAATGGCTTTCTTCTCCAGATTCAGATCCTGATATATTAGGAACAATGCGACTCGGGTTAGCTAATGCTTCGATTATTGTTTTAGTATCCGACGTACCTTTTGCATCTTGCGGTTTGCGAGGAGCTAAAGCGTTGGGAATTATAACCCCAAAGGATTTTGAATAGTAAAATACGCATAAATTTGCATAAAATCCTTATAAAATTTGCATAAAATCCACACGAATCATCTGCATAAATCTGCATATAAGTTTAGGTTATAACGACACCCCCAAATAGCTAATGACCTCATTAAGCCAAATGTTTGCTAGGCTGAATCAGGTTGTTAATTATTTGGAGGATATATGCATACTGTTCTTACGTCCGTACAGGGATTCCCACGAATCGGCGCAAATCGCGAGCTTAAAAAAGTTATTGAACGCTATTGGAAAAAAGACGCAACTCTAGAAGAAGTAAGACAAGTTGCAAAAGATTTGCGCAAAAAGCATTGGAAAATCCAAACAGAATCTGGAATAGAACTTATACCAAGTAATGATTTTAGCTATTATGATCAAATGCTAGACACAGCAATCCTGCTTGGTGCAGTGCCAGAACGGTACAAGAATCTAGAGTTTGAAAATGCAGAAGATACGCTTTTTGCAATCGCACGCGGATATCAAGGTGAACGCGGAGACGTAACAGCGCTTCCAATGAAAAAGTGGTTCACAACCAACTACCACTACATTGTTCCCGAAGTAGAAAATCCGCAAGATTTGCATTTAGCTGGCACAAAACCATTCGACGAGTTCAATGAAGCAAAAGCACTCGGAATTGAAACAAAACCAGTGTTGATTGGACCATACACCTTCTTAAAACTAGCGCGCACCCCGCAAGCACAAGAATTAGAAGCAAACAAAGAGACGATTGAAGCATTAGCAAACGCGTATTGCGATATTGTAAAACGATTTGCAAGTCTTGGAGCAAAATGGTTGCAATTCGACGAACCATACTTGTGCTTAGATAAAGAAGATGGAGATTTAAGGATTTTTAGCGACTTATATAATCCGATTCTTCAAAGCAGATTTGAAAGCGCGGATAATGCTGAAAACGTTAAAATTTTGCTTAACACTTATTTTGGCAATATTTTAGACTCGTACAAAACACTAAACGATTTGGCATTTGATGCAATTGGCTTAGATTTTGTAGAAGGCAAAGAAGAAAACCTTGAAGCTTTGCAAAAATATGGAGTAAACGAGAAAACAACTATTTTTGCAGGAGTTGTAAACGGCAGAAACATTTGGAAAAATGATTACGCGCAAAGCCTTGGCTTGCTAGATGCTTTGCAAAAAAACGTTACTAATCGCATAGCTGTTTCCACTGCATGCTCGCTTTTGCATGTTCCATTTAGTACGGATGGAGAAGAGCTTGGCGAAGACGTATTAAAGCATTTTGCGTTTGCTGTAGAAAAGTTGAAGGAAGTAAGCGAAATCGCTAAGCTTTGCGTTTTGAATGATGATGAGCTTAAAAATAGCGAGGAATTAGCGCAAAATCAGGCATTATTCGATGGGTCTAGAGTAAAAGTAGACGAAAATGTTAAAGCGCGAATCGCAAGTCTTAAGCCAGAAGATTTTGAGCGAAAGCCATCTCGCGCGGAGCGTCAAAAATTACAAAAAGAAGCATTAGGATTGCCTGATTTGCCTACAACAACTATCGGATCCTTCCCTCAAACAAAAGAAATAAGATCGATTCGAGCGCTTTATAGAAAAGGCGAAATTAGCAAAGAAGAATACAACGCGTTTATTGCCAAGCAAATAGACGAGTGCATAGAACACCAGGAGCGCATTGGCTTAGACGTTCTTGTACATGGCGAATTTGAGCGAAACGACATGGTTGAATACTTCGGCCAGCATTTGCACGGATTTAAGTTTACAAAAAACGCTTGGGTGCAGTCTTATGGAACTCGATGCGTAAAGCCTCCAATCGTTTGGAGCGACGTTTCTAGAGCGCAGCCAATCACAGTAGAGTGGAGTGCGTATGCTCAAAGCCGCACAAACCATGTCATGAAAGGCATGCTAACGGGGCCTGTTACGATTCTTAACTGGTCTTGGCCTCGCGAAGATATTACGCACGAAGAGCAAACTCAGCAGCTTGCTCTTGCTATTCGAGATGAAGTCTTGGACTTGGAGCGTGCTGGAATTCGCGTAATTCAAATCGATGAGGCAGCGCTACGAGAAAAGCTTCCGCTTAGACGTTCGGATTGGCATAAGAAGTATTTGGACTGGGCGATTGCAGCTTTCCGTCTTGTGCACTCTGCTGTAGCTGCTACTACGCAAATCCACACTCATATGTGCTATTCGGAATTCAACGACATTATTCGAGACATTGATGCAATGGATGCGGACGTGATATCGTTTGAAGCTTCGCGCGGAGATCTAGTTGTTTTGGACGCTATTCATAACGCGAACTTTGAAACAGAAGCTGGCCCTGGTGTTTATGATATTCACTCTCCTCGCGTTCCTAGCGAAGATGAGATTGTTAACAGGATTCACGAGATTTTGCACAAAATGCCAGCAGACAAGCTGTGGATTAATCCAGATTGTGGCTTGAAAACTCGCGGAAATGCAGAAACTTGGGTTAGCTTGCAAAATCTTGTTTCGGCAGCTAAAACAGTTAGAAGCGAATTGGGCGGTAGTCTAAAATGACGTACAAACCAAAGTTTTCGCTAGAGGTGTTTCCGCCTAAAAGAACATCTCCAATAGGTACGATTTACGACACTTTAGATGGCTTAAGGGGATTGGATCCAGATTTTATATCTGTAACTTATGGAACTGGAAAATCTTCGGATCGAACTGCTACTGCTAGAATCGCCAACACTATTCGATCGGAGTATGGCATTAAAACTGTTGCTCACTTAACAGCAAGATACTTGGATTATGACGATGTTGACGAAGCTTTAGATATGTTTGATAAGGCAGGCGTTAGTGGCGTTTTAGCTTTGCGCGGAGACGTTATTGAAAATCAGAATGCTGCTGGAGTATTTAATCACGCAAGCGATTTAGTATCATATATTCACTCAAAGCGCCCAGATTTGCCTATTTTGGGTGCATGCTACCCAGAAAAACATCCAGAAGCTGTTACTTTGCAAGAAGACATCGATAATCTAAAGCGAAAAGTTGATGCTGGAGTAACTCACTTGATTTCGCAACTTTTTTACAATAATGATGACTTTTTGCACTTTAGGGATTTAGCTAGAAAAGCTGGCATTAACGTTCCAATTGAAGCTGGAGTTATGCCTGTTGTAAATGCTAATCAAGTTAAGCGAATGACAAAAATGTGCTCTTCTAAAATAAGTGAGCCAGTTTTAGCAATGATTGAGCGATGGGGAAGTAACCCAGAAGTCTTGCAAGACGCTGGAAGCATATTTGCGTCTCAACAGATTAACGATTTAGTTGCGGAAGGCGTAGATGGGATACACTTGTACACAATGAATCGTCCTGGTGTTACCAGAAGCATTTGGTCAAACGTTAAGCCACTTTTTACTAAGATAGTGTAAATTTGTAGATTTGTGGTGCAGTGCAAGGATTATGTTGTACTGCACCACAATGTACAGTGGCGGTATGAGCAGTCAAAAAAGCAGTAATAGCGATTTAGATCATAATTTAGGCGCTGATTTAAAACAGCATGCGGATTTTAATTTAAGTTTTGCTAAAGAAACTGACTTATCATACAGAACTCTAGTTAAAGCTGGATTTGCTCGTCCAGAATCTGCTCGTAAAACCATAGAAGATATTTGCAAAAATTGTGAGAATAACTCAATTAATGTGCTCAAAATCTTAGAAAGCATAAATAGAGTAGAAGATCCAGATTACGCAATTTTAGCGTTTAAAGATATATATCAATCTCAGAAAAAAACTGTTGAAAATATTGCGGAGAACTCGAATAATTCATTAATAACAGGCCCACTTGCGTCTTTAATGCAAGTTCTTGGAGTATCTAAATCATTTGCGATGCTAATGAGAACGCACACCGATTTAATAAACGCTGCAGCAAATGACCCAAATCACTTACTACACATGACTTTAGAAGAACGTGTTTCGGATTTACTTCAAGCTATTCAATCTTATAGTGCAACAGTAGTAAACGAAGAAAAAGATGACGAAAAGAATTGCAATTCGTGCACTGTTCCAATAAGCTCTATGCCTTTTGCACAAGCTGTTTCTGCTCTTAGAGCGAGATATCGCCAGCATATTGCCGCAATTATGGCATATGATTTGGCGAGCGCAGACCCTGTAGAATTACAGCCAGACATAAGTCGTAAACTTTCGGATGCTGCGGATGCGGCTCTTGAAGCTGCGCTTGCGATTGCGCGCGGGCAAGTTTCTGGATCTTGTTGCTGCAGGTTTGCAATAATAGCAATGGGAAAATTGGGAGCGCAAGAAATAAACTACGTTTCAGACATTGACTTAATATATGTAGTAGAACCAACTAATGGCGTTAAACAAGATGAAGCTTTGCGAGTTGGGTCTTCTATTGCACTTGTTTTGCAAAAAGTGTGTCAATCGGTTGTTATGGGTTGTGCGGAGCCACCATTATGGCAAATTGATACAGCGCTAAGACCAGAAGGCAAAGATGGACCTCTTGTTAGGCGCTTGGAATCACATCACGAATACTACGAAAAGTGGGCAAGTAGCTGGGAGTTTCAAGCATTGCTGAAGTCGAGGCCAGCTGCAGGAGATGCGCAGCTAGGTAAAGATTATAGACAAATGGCAGATTCGCTTATTTGGAAAGCGTCTGGTAGAGAACACTTTGTTGCAGATTGCCAACATATGCGACAGCGAGTAGAGTCTTTGATCCCTGTGTCTCAGCGAGATTTAGACATGAAGCTTGGGCGCGGAGGATTGCGAGATGTTGAGTTTACAGTTCAAATGCTGCAACTTGTGCACGGAAGTGAAGATAAGTCTTTGCGAGTTAGAGATACTTTAGGCGCGCTTAATGCACTATCTGCTGGAGGATACGTTTCTAGGTCGCAAGCTGCAATTTTGGCAGAACACTACCGTTTTGAGCGTGTTCTTGAACATCGCCAGCAAATGTGGAGTATGCAACGCACTCATTTATTCCCAGATTTAGGTGCCCAAGGAAATGGTGGATTAGATCGCGCTAGAAGCATTAGTGCGGAAGAGCTTAACAATAACGAACAAATCAGGCGTCTTGCTAGATCTGTTAGACTTAAGCCAGAAGAGCTTGTTGCACGATTCGACAAAGCGCGCCGAGAAATTAGGCACTTGCATAAAGATATTTACTACCGTCCAATGCTGCCAATCAATGCGCAAACGGATGCGGATCCTATTGTGTTGTCTGCAGAAGCTGCTCGCGCTCGCTTTGCATCGATCGGTTTTGCTGATGCAAAAGCTGCACAAATGCATGTTGAAGCGCTTACTGATGGACTTTCACGCGCTGCTAAAATCCACAGAATTTTGCTCCCAGCAGTGTTGAAATGGCTTGGAGAAGGGCAAAATCCCGACATGGGTTTGCTTGCTTTTAGGCGACTTTCCGAGCGTTTTGGTGGAAAAAACACATATCTTGGATTTTTGCGTGATTCTCCTAGCGCAGCTCGCAGGCTTTGTCATGTTTTGTCTGATTCGCGTTATTTAGGCGATGCAATGATGAAGTCTATACAGTCAATAACTTGGCTTGGAGACGATTCGGCTCTTACACCTAGAGGCAGAGAAAGTCTAGATATGCAAACGCGAGCAATGGTTGCAAGATATTCAAGCAGTATTGCGGATTTTGCACAATTTTTGCGCGCTTTAAGAAGGCAAGAAATTGAGCGAGTAGCACTTGCTTGGATGTGCGGGATTATCGACGATGATACTTCTATGCAAGCGATGAGTGATGTGTTTGATGCTGTACTTGATGCTGCTCTGCAATGGTCTATGAAAGATGCGTCTTTAAAAATGGGCTTAGACGAGAGTAAAGCTTCGATTGCCATTATTGCCCTAGGACGTTATGGCGGAAGGGAAGTTAACTTCTGCTCGGATGCGGATATGATGGTTGTTTATAAGCCGACGTCTAATGGTGATGATTGCAAGATTGAATATGATTCCGTATCTGATCTTGCTCACCGTTTCGCGCAGACTACTGTAGACATATTGCGCAATATTCTGCAAGGTCCTCTTACTTTAGAACCAAAAATCATGGTCGATTTAGATTTGCGACCAGAAGGTAAAGATGGTCCGCTTGTGCGTTCTCTAGAATCGTGTGAGCATTATTACCAGAAGTGGGCTAGTACGTGGGAAAATCAAGCACTTTTGCGCGCGCGTTTTGCTGCAGGGTCGAAAGATTTGGCAGATGATCTGCTAAGCGGAGTAGTAAACGACTTGCGCTATTCACCAGATCCTCTTAGCGAATCTCAATTGGTGGAAATTCGTAAGCTTAAAGCGCGTATGGAAGCAGAACGCTTACCAAGAGGCGTTAGTAGAGACAGACATTTGAAGCTTGGCCGCGGTGGTTTAAGCGATGTCGAGTGGACTGTTCAGCTTCTGCAATTGCAATATGCTGGGAAACACGAGTCCTTGCGCGTAGTTGGCACAATGCAAGCGTTGAAAGCGCTTAAAGAATTGAATTTGATCGAAGATGAAGACGCAAATGTGTTAGAAAAATGCTGGCATATGTGTTCTGCAGTGCGAAATGCGAACTTCTTGTGGTCTGGTTCCTTGGAGCGCGCGGATGTTATTCCAACAGACTCTTATTCTTTAGGCGGAATCGCAACTTATCTTGGGTACGATCCAAACCAAGGTCGCGTTTTTGAAAACGATTTAATGGCTGTTATGCGTCAATGTCGCGAAGTCATGTCTCGTATTTTCTACTGTCGCTAATATTTAGAAACATTTTTATTGTGTCGCTAAGTCTGACAAATCGTGTACAATCTACAAGGTCGCGTGTGGTCGCGGTCGTTTGCCAACTAGCGAAAGGTAAGCGGTTCTATTATGACGAACGCATTTTCTGATTCTTCTAATCAAGTTTTTTCTCGTTGCGCAATTGCTCAATCGTTAGCAAACAAAAGCGTTGTTACTTTAGACGATATTTCCACGGCGCAAATACGAATGCTTTTAGACAAAGCCCGATATATTGACGAGCACAGAAAAGAAGTGGCCCACACTTGCGATGGCAGAGTGTTGGCCACTCTTTTTTATGAGCCGAGCACGAGAACGCGACTAAGCTTTGAAACAGCAATGCTTCGCTTAGGTGGAAAGGTGATTGGTTTTGCAGGCGCTCAGCTTTCTAGTGCAAGCAAAGGCGAAACAGTTAGCGACACTTTAAAAGTGGTGTCAAATTATGTAGATGTTGTAGCTATGCGTCATCCTAAAGAAGGTGCTGCATTTGTGGCGTCGCATGCAGGAAGTGTTCCTGTTGTTAACGCAGGAGATGGTGGTCATATGCACCCTACTCAAACTCTTGCAGATTTAGCTACAATTCTTGCACGATTTGGCAGGCTGAATAATTTAACAGTTGGTTTATGTGGAGATTTAACATACGGCCGCACTGTTCACTCGCTTATCGAAACTTTATGCCGCTTTGGAAACGTTCACTTTGTGCTAATTAGCCCAGATGAGCTTAAAACTCCTCAGTACGTAATCGACCGCATTAATGATACACCTTCGTGCTCTTACGAAGAAACGCGCAATTTGATGGAAGTTATTGGCAGTCTAGACGTTCTTTACATGACTCGCGTGCAAGAAGAGCGTTTTACAGATCGCGAGCAATACTTGCGACTTCGTGACACTTACATTTTGACAGAAGAAAAATTGCAAAAAGCAAAATCTTATATGCCAGTGCTTCATCCACTTCCTAGAATTAACGAAATCGCTGTTGATGTTGATGACGATCCTCGTGCAGCATATTTTGAACAGGTTAAGAATGGCATGCTTATGCGAATGGCATTAGAAAGCTCTGTTCTTGGAGATGATCTTCCAGGATATGAACCGACTGATTTTGTCAATGTTCCTAAAGATGAGTTGGAAGCTTACGATGCTCATGGAATTTCGTTGGCTAATCCTCGCGTTCACATATTTGACGAGAATGCTCCAGAAAATCTTATATGTCCTAACTCTCGTTGCATAACAAATAGTGAGTTGACTCTTAAGCGTAGATTCTATAAAGCTGAGTCAGATAAACATGAGTATCATTGCTTGTATTGTGATGAAGAATTGCAGTGAATCCAAGTAGAATATACGTGAATAATATAATTCAAAATTAAAAATAAAACTGAATAAAAAATAGAAATAAGCAAAACTAGGAGCAATATGAACGACTCACGCATGTTAACCTTGCGAAATATTGCCGTTTGGGATACTGGCGAGCGAATCGATTTGGTTGTAGATGGCGTTAGACAAGACGCTTTAATTGAGCAAAATGCCCGAATTTACGGGGAAATTGATGCAAGCGATTGGATTGTTGCTCCTGGTTTTGCAGATCCGCACGTGCATTTTAGGGATCCTGGTCAAACTGATAAAGAGACAATGATGACTGGGGGCAATGCTGCGGCTGCTGGAGGATATACGAATGTGTTGATTATGCCAAACACAATTCCAGCTGTTGACGGTGAGCCTTGGAATGATGCTCCTTTTGATGTAGAAAACGTTATAGATTTTTTGCAAAGATACGGGTGTATTTATGGCGTAAAATTGCCAGTCCACTACGATTTAAGTGTTTGTGCTTCAATAAGTAGGCAAGGTTTAAAACCAAGCAATATTGAACTTTGGAAAAAATATGTTCATGGTGTTGATGATAATCAAAAAACTTCGCCTATGAAAAAGCATCCAATTACTGCCATAAGTGATGATGGTTCTGCTGTTACAAATTCGATTTTGCTAGACGTTCTTAAAATGGCGAAAGAAACAGGATTACCGCTTCTTGAGCATTGTGAGCACCATGATTATGGCTCGGTAAACGAAGGACCAGTTGCTAAAATTCTAGGTGTTGGCGGAATTCCTGCGTCTACGGAGCTTGCGATTGTTAATAGGGATATAGAAGCAGTTCGCAAAACAGGTGTTCACGTGCACTTCCAGCATGTTAGTACGGCTGCTGCTTTTGAAGCTATTCGCAAAGCCAAGAAGGAAGGTTTGCCGATTACTTGCGAAACAGCCCCACATTACGTTGCTCTTTGCGATGAGGATGTGCTTAAGTATGGGTCAATGGCAAAGATGAATCCACCACTAAGATCTAAAGCGGATCGACAGGCAACTCTTGCTGCTATTGCAGATGGCACTATAGATATGATTGCCACAGATCATGCTCCTCACACAGCAGGTGATAAAGCTGGCGATTTTGCTAATACTCCAAATGGGATTATTGGTTTGGAATGTGCTTATGGTGTATGCCGTAAAGTTCTTGTTGATGCAGGATATACGGATGATAAGCACTTAATTGAACTTATGTCGATTAATCCTATGCAATTTATGAGTAGAAGGCCTACAGATGTTGCAGCTTTGCTTAACGTGTCTTCGCGTTGTGCCGTGAGACGAACATTAAAATTAAGTGAAACTGAACATCCAGAAAATATTGATTTAGTGCTTATTAATATGCGTGAAAAATGGAGCGTTGATGCGAATTCATTCCATTCAAAGGCTCGTAATACTCCATTTGAAGGATGGCAGTTACAGGGAAGACCAGTGGCTACTATTGTTGGCTCAGAGATCGCCTTTTCTCGTATGTAATTTGTGTATTTTATAAGTCGTGTTTTATAAGTAAAGACAAAGACTAAAAACTAAAAAATAGTTTGCGGCTAGTAGAGGAACAATATGGACGAACTAATAGAAGAAATAGCAGCGAAGCAAAACCCTACTGTTGTTGGATTAGATCCAAAGCCTGGGATTTTGCCTGCGCAAATTTTAAGTGGATTATCTGATGAAGTTTTGCAAGAAGTCGAAGATGAAGAGGCTTTGCCAACCTTGCTTGCTGCATCGTACTTTGAGTTTAATCGTGCGATTATTGATGCGATTTATGACATTGTTCCAGCTGTTAAGCCGCAAATTGCAATGTATGAGGCGCTTGGTTCAGCTGGAATAGACACTTATGCTATGACTTGTGATTATGCAAAATCACGTGGGTTATTTGTTATTGGTGACGCAAAACGAGGCGATATTGGTTCCACTGCAGCTCAGTATGCAGCACATTTGCGAGGATTCGCTAATCTTGATTCGTATTTCAAAGATGATTCTTACGATTTTAACGAATCTTTAGTTAATCTTCTTAAAAGCGCTAGTACAAAAGATGTGTGGCACGAGGATTCGCTTACTGTAAACCCGTATATGGGTTCAGATGGTGTTAAGCCATTTATAGATGAGGCAGTAGCGCGTAATAAAAATATTTTTGTTCTTCTACGCACATCTAATCCTTCTAGCAAAGAGCTTCAAGAACTTGTTGTTGAAGATGGCAAACCAGTTTATGAGCATATGGCAGGTTTGATAGAAAAATGGGGTGAATCAAATATTGGGACTAGAGGGTATTCGCGAGTAGGAGCAGTAGTGGGAGCAACTCATCCAGAAGAAGGTAAGCGTTTGCGCGAGATTATGCCGCACACTTTCTTCCTTGTTCCAGGTTATGGCGCACAAGGTGGAACGGCACAAGATGTTGCTGGAATGTTTGATGAAAATGGTCGAGGTGCAATAGTGAATTCTTCTCGCGGAATTATTGGTTCTTGGCGAAAAATCGCAAGATTATGTTAAAAACAAGTCTTCTCTTTCTCTTAATAATATTCTTGAGATTGTATCTGATTCTGCTCGCAAATCTGCTTTAAACATGAGGGATGATTTAAGACAAGCAGTATATAAATAAATCGTGTGTTAGTGTTAATGCAAAGCGAATCACAATTCGGAAATGTTTCAAGGTCATTGTGTCAAAATTGTGAATATGCGCGTGTAAAAACAATTATGCATGTATAACTAAATATAACTAAAACTAAAAATAGCTAAAGATAGCTAAATTACGCAACGATACGACTACATAAGGTAGGGTAAAACTAGATGAGTGATGGCATGTTTATTCAAACTCGAAAATCTTTGAGAAACGCCATATTTACGTTACGTGAAGACGCTTATGATTCTTCGGGCGCAGATTCTTTTAGTGCAAAAAGTTTGCACGCTGATGATTTAAAATACACTCGTCTTTTAGGTCGCCGTGCTATAGAAGTTCTTGATAATCAAAAGCTTGATGAAGGTGTGTATCGCTTAGTTTTGCGCGATGATGCTATTGCTAAAACTGCCACTCCTGCGCAATTTGTTAACTTATATTCTCCAGATTCTACGACTATGCTTCCTCGACCATTTGGTGTTGCAAGCGTTGATGGAGATACTTTTACTCTTATTTTTGCTGTGATTGGTAAGGGCACTGCCGAGTTTGCGCAGCTTAAAGCAGGAGACACTGTAGACGCTTTAGGACCATTAGGATTGGGCTTTGATATTTCTAAGCCAGCGCACTATGTTCTTGTAAGCGGGGGATTGGGTGTTCCTCCTTTGATTTGTGCTGCACAGGCGATTGCAAAAAACAAGAATTGCAAAGTGACTGCGGTTCTTGGATATCGCGATAATCATTTTGCTGACTCATTTATGAAGGAATACGTTGATAATGTTTATAGCATTAGCAACGCGCAAGGAACTGTTATTACTTTGCTTAATGAACTAGAGCAAGAAAATCATTTTGATTTTAATGGCGATTTGCCTATTGTTGTTCTTTCTTGCGGTCCTATGCCAATGATGAAGGCTGTAGCTCATTGGACGCATGAGCGTAATGTTAAATGTCAATTAAGCCTAGAAGCAAGAATGGGATGCGGATATGGAACTTGTGTTGCTTGCGTTGTAGATACTTTAGAAGGCAGACTTAAAGTTTGTAACGAAGGACCAGTGTTTGACTCTGAAAGATTAGGCTGGGAGTAAAAAGATATGAGTAACGAAATGAATAATACTTTAGAGAATGTGCAAAATAGCGCGCAAAATAATGCATCAACTCTGGGATTTGACACAAGCCACGTTTGGAAGCACTCAACTAAAGTTGCTGGAGTTGAATGGAAAAACATGGTTGGAACAGCGTCTGGCACGTTTCAGCTTGCGGCTTGCGCTCACTTTTACGACGTGAGTCAGCTTGGTGCAATTTGCACAAAAGGTGTTTCACCTGTTCCTTGGCAAGGAAATCCTGCTCCGCGCACTGCTGAATCGCCTTCTGGAATGGTGAATGCTGTTGGTTTGCAAAATCCTGGAGTTGACCACTATTTAGTAGACGAGCTTCCAAAGTTAAAAAAGCTTGGAGCGCTTGTAATCACAAATGTTGCTGGCCACAGTGATGACGATTATGCTCAAGTTGTTGAAAAGCTTGCAGATTCTTCTGCAGACATGCTTGAAATTAACGTAAGTTGCCCAAACGTGACTCACGGCGGAATGAGCGTTGGCACGGATCCAGTGGCATTGCACCGCTTAATTAAGCGACTTCGCGCAATGACAGATAAACCAATGATTGTAAAAATGACTCCAAACGTTACTGATATAGTCTCGATTTGCAAAGCTGCAGTTGATGCTGGAGCGGATGCTTTAAGCATGATTAATACGCTTGTTGGTTTGCGAATTGATATTCGAACAGGCGAGCCGATTATTGCAAACCGTACTGGCGGTGTTTCAGGTCCTGCTATTTTCCCGATTGGACTTGGGTTTGTGTGGCGAGTGCGTCAAGCTATGCCAGATATTCCAATTATTGGCATTGGTGGCATTGATTCTGGCGAAAAAGCTTTGGAATACTTGTATGCTGGCGCGAATGCTGTAGAAGTTGGTGCTGCCGCTTTGGTAGATCCTACTGCTCCTATTCGCATTGCACGCGAGCTTGACGATTTGCTTGATTCGCGTCCAAAGCTTGCGTCTTTACTTGCCGAAGGAAAGACTTGGCGCTGAAATTAAGTATTTAGAAAGTATTTAGAAAGTATTTAGAAAGTATTTAGAAAGTATTTAGAAAGTATTTTAAGAAAGAGAGCTAATTATGGCAGAATTAGACGAACGTTTTACAAAGTTTTTGCTTGATTCAGGCGCACTTAAATTTGGTGACTTTACGCTAAAATCTGGTCGTCAATCACCTTATTTTATTAACGCTGGAGCTTTTGACGACGGAATGAAAATCGCGAGCTTAGGGGCATATTACGCTCAGCGCGTTGTTGCAGCAATTGAAGATGGCAAACTTCCGAAAGATATTGATACTGTTTTTGGTCCTGCTTATAAGGGTATTCCGCTTGCAGTTTCTACGGCAATGGCTTTGACGAATAATCACAATATGCCTGTTGGTTTTACTTTCGATCGCAAAGAGCGAAAGGACCATGGCGACGGCGGAATTATGGTTGGAAAACCGTTAAAAGACGGCATGAAAGTTCTGTTAGTTGACGACGTGATGACAGCTGGAACTGCAGTTCGTGAAACTTTGCCAAAGCTTAAAGCGGAAGCAAATGTGCAAGTTGTAGGCTTGATTTTGGCAGTAGACAGAATGGAACGCACGAAAGATAGTGAGCTTTCTGCAGTAAAAGCAGTAGAGCAGGAGTTTGGATTCCCAGTGTTGCCAATTGCTAACGTGCGTGAAATTTTTGCTGCAGCACAAAAACTTACTAATAATGACGGAAGTGCTGTTATGGATGAGAATTTAGCTGCTCGAGCTGAAAATTATTTGCGAGAATATGGTGCGTAAATTGTTTGTGCAATATAGACTTATACAATTATAGACTTATATAATCAAGCAATTATATAAGTCATGTATGAGTTGTGTTCTTGCTATTTTATTCATACATAGGTTTGTTAAACAGGAATGGCGGATTATGAAAGAGGACAATAACGAATATCAGAATTTGAATGATATAGCTTCATTTAATAATCCGCCTGAGTATGAGCAAGATGTCATTTTTGATCGGTCTAGTAATGATTCAAACAGATCATTATTAAGCGATAAGAAAGCTATTGCAGTGATTATATCTATTTCACTTACTGCAGTGGCAATTGTTATCGGAATATGGTTGTCTTTGTTTGCGAATAGTTCTAAGAGTAATATAAACGCGGGCGAGCCATCTAAAAAGTGCGTGCAGTTGCGTACACAAGTTCTTTCAGCTAAAGCTAATCTTAAAAAAATCATTTCAAGCCAAAACGTGCATGATGCTTCTGAAATAAAATCTTCCGATTTTGATGCTGATTTTGATTCAGTTAAGGATGCTGTTGACGATTTTCAATCTTCCTTAAATTATGCCAATGATGATTTGAAAAATGATATTTCAGATTGTCCAGTTGGAGCCAGTTCTTACGATTCACCATCAGTCGAAAATAAGCTTTCCAACCAGTTGGATACTTTGAGTAAAGATGCTGATTCGCTTAAAAAATCTTCTGATAATCTTTTAAAAACAAGCAGAACTTCTTTTGGCGATCAATTGTTAAATCTTGTTAAAAAAGCTAGAGAGCTTGTAGAAAAAGCGAAAGATTTGCCTATTTTAGCTGTTGCTTCTAAAAGTCTAGAAAATGCTATTAATGATGCTGGTAATGCTCTTGCTAAAAGCAGCAATAATTATCAAGAGTTAAGACAGTCTTATCAAAAAATAAAAGCTGTTATAAGCCAGTATGAAGATAGAATTAAAAAAGTGAGCGATAGATTTTTAAGTAGAGATGGCAATGGGTATCCTTTTGATGCTCCACATCCTCAGGATGATCAAGGTGGCTATATTCCAATGGGTCGTAGTCAAAACTCAGAGTCGTCGGAACAAAACGATCAAGAGTGACGAATAATCGCGTTAAATGCGTGTTGTTATTTTAGTTGTTATTTTTAATTAGTTGACGCTTTGTGGCATAATAGGCAAGGTTTATTTCTTAGCTGTGTAAATTGCAGCTTTAATTAACGAAAGAAACGGGTAACTCGTGGCACAGACTACCAATGATATTAAGAATGGATCGGTTTTGAACCTTGAAGGTCAGCTTTGGACCGTCATCAAGTTCCAGCATGTTAAGCCAGGTAAAGGTCCTGCTTTTGTGCGTACCACCATTAAGAACGTGCTCTCGGGCAAGATTGTCGACAAGACTTTTAACGCCGGCATGAAAATGGAGTTCGAGACCGTTGATAATCGCACGTTGCAGTACTCTTATGAAGATGGCGATAACTTCGTCTTTATGGATATGAACACTTATGATCAGGTTTATATTCCTAAGGACTTAGTTGGTGAACAAAGCAAGTATTTGCTTGAAGGCACCGACTGCATCGTAAGCTTCCATGACGGCACTCCTTTGAGCGTTGAGCTTCCAGCTTCCGTGATTTTGACTATTACTCACACTGAGCCAGGCTTGCAAGGCAATCGTTCTAACGCTGGTACTAAGCCTGCAACCGTGGAAACCGGTGCTGAAATCCAGGTTCCACTCTTCGTGGGTGAAGGCGAAAAGGTGAAGGTCGACACTCGTGACGGCTCTTACCTTGGTCGTGAAAACTAATTAAATTTTTTGTATAAAGCGACTCGGCGGCGATTCTTGTTGCTGAGTCGTTTTATTTTGCAATAGCTATTTTGTGCAATATTTGATATATATTGATGTAAGTTTAATTCTTGTAGACTTTAATGATCTATAAGACTATGTAGTTTGATAGAAAGACGATACTATGGCACGTTCCACCGCTCGCAAAAGGGCTTTGAATACGCTGTATGAAGCAGATGAAAAGAATCAAAATATTCTTTCTTTGCTTGAAGAACGTTTGAAGGAGCCAGGTGCGCAAACTCCTCTTCCAGATTATGCTGTTGATATTATTCGAGGAGTTGGTGAACGTAGAAATAGGATTGATAAGACATTGAATCGTTATTCTACTGGCTGGAAAGTCGGAAGAATGGCTGTGATTGATCGTAATATTTTGCGAATAGCCGTATGGGAGATTCTCTTAAACGACGAAGTTCCAGATAAGGTAGCTATCGATGAGGCTATTTCTCTCGCAAAAATGTATAGTGATGATGATGCTATTGCGTTTATTCATGGCTTGTTAAGCGCGATTATGGCAGACAAAGAAGCTTGCTTAGCAAAGTTTAATGGTGAGGCATCTGCGGAAGATACTGCTGGAGAAGTTAATGAAACTGAAGCAGCTGATTCTTCAGATGTTGAACAATCTTCTAATGAATTTAATACTGATTCTGCTGAGTGAATTTAAAATTGCGTATAATCCGTTTAGTGCAGTAGCGTTAAGCGGATTTTTTTTTTATTATGAATTCGTAATAATGAATTCGTAATAATGAATTCGTAATAATGAATTCGTAATAATGAATTCGTAATAATGAATTCGTAATAATAATTTGCATTGAGAAATTGTTGATAGCTATTATCGGCGCGTCGCCGTCCGCCAATCTGAGTAGACTTGCCACGAATAACCTAAAGCCATAAGGGGGTTAAGGTGGGCTATAACGACACCTTCGCCGGATTCGGCACTGATGATGCAGTATTAGTATTGGAAGACGGACAAGTTTACGTTGGTAAACCATTTGGCGCAAAAGGTTCTACGCGCGCTGAAATCGTGTTCTCTACAGGAATGACTGGTTACCAAGAAACGCTTACTGATCCAAGTTATGATCAACAAATAGTTGTTCAAACGTTCCCACACATAGGAAATACGGGAATTAACAATGAAGACCCAGAATCTTCAAAAATATGGGTTGCAGGATACGTGGTAAAAGCTCCAAGCCCTATTGTTAGCAATTGGAGATCCACTGGTTCCTTGGAAGATGATTTAGAAAAACAAGGGATAGTAGGAATCAGTGGTATTGATACAAGAATGCTGGTACGACATTTACGCTCAGTTGGCGTTATGCGTGCCGGCATTTTTTCTAATGATGCTCTTATAGACAAATCTACTGGAGCAATTCGCACAGTTGCGTCTTTTGTGAATGAGATTAAACAAACTCCTCAAATGCAAGGCTTGCGACTAACTGACGAAGTTAGCACGCAAGAAGCTTATACGATTGAGCCTTGTGGAGATTACGAAGGCAAGGAGCCTCTTTACACTGTTGTAGCCGTGGACTTTGGTATAAAAGCCATGACTCCGCATCGTTTGGCACAGCGTGGATGCCGTGTACACGTTGTAAGCTCCTCAATAAGCTTTGAGTCACTTCAAGCGCTTAATGCAGATGGCGTGTTCTTCTCGAATGGACCAGGTGATCCTGCTCAAGCAAATCGAGAAGTGGAATTATTGCGTAACGTGTTAGACGCAGGATACCCATTCTTTGGAATATGCTTTGGAAACCAGCTTTTAGGTCGCGCGCTTGGGTTTGGAACGTACAAGCTTAAGTTTGGTCATCGTGGCATAAATCAGCCTGTAAAAGACGTGACTACTGGAAAAGTGGAAGTTACGGCTCATAATCACGGATTTGCTGTAGACGCTCCTATTGGTGAGACTATCCAATCGCCTTACGAAAATGGCCATTTTGGTCGCGTAATAGTATCTCATGTAGATCTTAACGACAATGTTGTAGAAGGCTTACAATGCCTTGATATTCCAGCTTTTTCTGTGCAATATCATCCAGAAGCAGCCGCAGGACCTCATGATGCATCGTACTTGTTTAACCGCTTTGTAGAACTTATGCAAAATCACAAGAATAAAAGCGAAAAATAGTAGGTATAAAGGGATAAAAGGAATTTATAATGCCAAAACGTGCTGATATTAAATCCGTAATGGTTATTGGTTCTGGTCCAATCGTAATTGGTCAGGCTGCAGAATTCGACTACTCTGGAACGCAAGCTTGCCGAGTCCTTCACGAAGAAGGAATCCGCGTAATTCTTGTAAACTCTAATCCTGCTACTATTATGACGGACCCAGAGCTTGCAGACGCAACATATATTGAGCCAATAGACACGGCAATTTTGGAGCGCATTATTGCTAAAGAGAAGCCAGATGCGCTTCTTCCAACATTAGGTGGTCAAACTGCTCTTAATGCCGCAATGGACTTGGGTCGTGCAGGAATCTTAGAAAAGTATAATGTAGAGCTTATTGGTGCATCTCTTGAGGCAATCGACCGCGGAGAAGACCGTGAGCTTTTCAAAAAAGTTGTTGAAAAAGCTGGGGCAGAAAGTGCAAAATCCTTTATTGCTCACTCAATTGAAGAAGTAGACAAAATTGTTGAAACACTAGGGTACCCAGTTGTTGTGCGTCCAAGCTTCACAATGGGAGGTTTAGGCTCTGGAATTGCTCACAATCAGGAAGAATTACACCGCATTGCAGGAGCAGGCATTCACTATTCTCCAACAAACGAAGTGCTTATTGAAGAAGGCATTGAAGGTTGGAAGGAATTTGAGCTTGAGCTTATGCGAGATTCCAAAGACAATGTTGTTGTTGTGTGCCCAATCGAAAATGTTGATCCTGTAGGCGTTCACACAGGCGACTCGATTACAGTTGCTCCATGCTTTACGCTAACAGATCGCGAGTATCAAAAGATGCGCGATATTGGCATCGCGATTATTCGAGGTGTTGGCGTTGACACTGGCGGATGCAATATTCAGTTCGCAATCAATCCTCGAACTGGTCGCATTATCGTAATCGAAATGAATCCGCGAGTTTCGCGTTCTTCTGCGCTAGCATCTAAAGCAACTGGTTTCCCGATTGCAAAAATCGCTACAAAACTTGCCCTCGGATACACTTTGGACGAAATTCAAAACGATATTACGCGTTCAACTCCTGCAAGCTTTGAGCCAACGATTGACTATGTTGTAACTAAGATTCCGCGTTTTGCTTTTGAAAAGTTCCCTGGAGCAGACACTACGCTTACAACTTCTATGAAGTCAGTCGGCGAAGCAATGGCTTTGGCTGGGAATTTCCAGGAATCTCTTGGCAAAGCAATGCGCTCAATAGACAAGCGCCACGCATGCTTTAACTGGGACGGCGAGCGCCCAAGTAAAGAAGAAGTTGCTAAGCTTCTTGAAGAAATTCATACTCCAACCGAGCACCGCTACTTGCAAATTCAGCGCGCGCTATGGGGTGGGGCTACGCCTGAGCAGATTTTTGACGCAACAAAGATAGACCCATGGTTTGTTGAGCAGCTTTCGTTAATTAACAAAACAGCTTTAGATGTTCGTGAAGCAGAAAATTTGACGCCAAAAGTGTTAAAGAATGCTAAGCTTGCTGGTCTTTCGGATGTTCAAATTGCGCATTTGCGTAATCTTGGCGACGAAGGCGAAAACATGGTTCGAGAGCTTCGCTGGGCGTATGGATTGCATCCTGTTTACAAAACGGTTGACACGTGTGCTGCCGAGTTCGACGCTGTAACACCTTACTACTATTCTTGCTACGCTGACGAAAGCGAGCTTAAGCCACGCGATCGTGAAGCTGTAATCATTCTTGGCTCTGGTCCAAACAGAATAGGTCAGGGTATTGAGTTTGACTACACTTGCGTTCATGCTGTTCAGGAATTGGGTAAGGATTACGACACAATTATGGTCAATTGCAATCCTGAAACAGTTTCTACAGACTACGATATGTCGGATCGCCTTTACTTTGAGCCGCTTACTTTTGAAGACGTGCTCGAAATTTATCAAGCAGAAAAGAAGCTTGGTCCAGTTAAAGGTGTGATTGTGCAACTCGGTGGTCAGACGCCACTTTCGCTTGCTGCACGTCTTAAAGCTGCAGGAGTTCCAATTTTGGGCACTACGCCTGAGGCTATTGATTTGGCAGAAAATCGTGAGCTTTTCGGTGAGGTTCTTCGTCAAGAAGGCATGAATGCTCCGCGCTACGGAACTGCATTAAGCCTTGAAGAGGCTAAGGATGCTGCTCACGCAATTGGTTACCCTGTTCTTGTGCGACCAAGTTATGTGCTTGGCGGTCGAGGAATGGAAATCGTGTACGATGATTCTCAGCTTGCAAAATATGTGGATCGTGCTTTACAGGAAGCTCAAGCAGACACTGTTGTTTCTGGTCGTTTGCCTTCGCCGCTTTTGATTGATAAATTCCTTCAGGACGCTATTGAGATTGATGTTGACGCACTTTACGACGGCAACGAGCTTTATATTGGCGGAATTATGGAGCATGTTGAGGAAGCTGGCGTACACTCTGGTGATGCTGCTTGTACTCTTCCTCCAAGCACGCTTTCCGACGATCAAATTCGTAGACTTCGCGAGGGCACGCTTTCGATTGCTCGCGGATGCTCAGTTCGTGGTCTTATTAATGTGCAATACGCTTTTATGGCAAACACTTTGTACGTAATTGAGGCAAATCCTCGAGCATCTCGTACTGTTCCGTTTGCTTCTAAAGCTACAGGCGTTGCTCTTGCTAAAGCTGCTGCTCGAATTATGTCTGGAGAAACAATCGCACAGCAGCGAAAGCGCGGTCTTCTTCTTCCTAAGGGAGATGGTGGAGATATTCACCCAGGCCAGCAAGTTGCTATTAAAGCTTCCGTCTTGCCTTTCAAACGTTTCCGCACGCCTGTTGGTCGCACAGTCGATATTTTGCTCGGACCAGAGATGCGCTCTACTGGAGAAGTTATGGGCTTTGACCGCGACTTCCCACATGCTTTTGCTAAGAGCCAGCTTGCAGCGTACAAGGGCGGTTTGCCTACAAGCGGCAACGTGTTTGTGTCTGTAAGTGATGCAGATAAAAGGCAATTGCCGCTACTTGCAGTGCGCCTAGTAGAGCTTGGATTTACTATTTGGGCTACCGAAGGTACAGCATCTGTTCTTAGACGCTACGGCATTGATTCCGTTATTGTTGATAAGCTTTCTAGCCTTGGCGACACGGCGAAGGATGTGCGAAATGCTGAGCCTTCGCATGAAAGAATCGGCAAAAACGTGGTTGAGCTGATTGAGAATGGTAAGATTGATATGGTGTTGAACACGCCGAATTCCAGAGGGTCACGTACGGATGGTTATGCTATTCGTGCAGCTGCTGTTGCAGCAGACCTTCCGCAATTCACTACAATTACGGAGTTTGCACCAGTTCTTATGGCTATAGAAGCTGTTAAGAACAACGATTACCAGGTGATGAGCATTCAGGAGCATGCCAAGCAACTGTTTGCAATCGAAAAGGCAGAAAACGAAGAAAGTCGGGCTTAATACATGACCGAAAGCATACGAGAGCAGGAATTGCAGGCGCAAAGATCCGATTTTGGATTGCGTCTAAAAAACGCTATGGCAAAATATGGGCCATTATGCGTTGGCATAGATCCGCACCGCAAGATGCTGCTTAATTGGGGATACAAGATGGATGCTCAAGGAGCAGAATTGTTCTCCATGCGTATGCTTCAGGCCATGAACGGCAGAGCTGCTGCCGTAAAATTCCAGTCGAGCATGTTCGAGCGTTACGGGTCTAAGGGGTTCGCGGCGCTCGAACGAGTGCTGTATGCTGCAAGACAAATGGATGTAATTACTATTGTTGATTGTGGTCATGGTGGTTTGTCTACAACAATCTCTGCGCTTGCCGACGCATACTTTAAGCCAGATGCGCCTCTTCTTACTGATGCTATTACACTTCTTCCGTATTACGGAGCTAGGTCAATGGGTGGGTTGATTAATGAGGCTCTTAATAATGGCAGGGGCGTGTTCATTGCTTCTCTAACGTCTAATCGCGAAGGCGCTAGCTTGCAAACTGCTATTCGTCAGACTGGTTCCTACCGCGGCACAACTGTTGCTCATGGTATTGCTCAAACTGCGCAAATTTTTAACAATAATACAAAGGGCATGGGGTTCCGTTGGCTTAATTGTTGGAGCCACTATTGGAGATTGGATGAATGGCGGTGGAATCGATTTAACGAGTTTTACTGGTCCTATTCTTTCTCCAGGTTACGGTTGGCAGGGAGCGGAAGCTAACGATTTGAAAACGGTTTTTGCTGGTACGCATGGAAATGTTTTAGTAACAGTTTCTAGGTCTATTGCTTCTCATGGTCCAGATATTGGTGCATTATCTACTGCAACTGAACGAATAGCTTGGGATATTCGTCAAGCTTTAATGGATTCATGAAAATTATTTAAGAGAGTCAAATATGGTTAGTTTAAACGATACACAGAGTATGCCAGTCGCTACTAAAAGGCGTTTGATTGTTCTTACTGGTCCTACTGCAGCTGGTAAGGGCACTGTTGAGGGAGTATTGCGCGAAAAACATCCTAATATTTGGCTTTCTGTTTCTGCGACTACCAGAAAACCTCGTTATGATGAGTTTAATGGAATTCATTATTGGTTCATTGATGAAGAAGAGTTTGAGCGCAGGAAGAGGAACGGAGAGTTTCTGGAGACTGCTCTTGTTCATGGAATGGCACATTATGGCACTTTAATTCAGCCTGTTTTAGATCATCTTGCTCAAAACGTTCCAACGCTTCTAGAGATTGATCTTCAGGGAGCTAGGAGAGTTAAGCAGGAAGCTTCTAGATTAGGTTTAGAAGTCGTATACGTATTTATTGCCCCTCCTAGCTTTGAGGAGCTTAAGCGTCGACTTATTGGTAGAGGCACTGAAACTCCTGAGCAGCAGGCTAAGCGTTTGCAAACCGCTAAAGTAGAAATGGCTGCGTCTAGCGAGTTTGATTTTGTGATTGTTAATGACGATGCTCAGCGCGCTGCAGATGAACTTTGGAAGATAATAGCTAAAGAATACGATTTAGATTAATTTAAATTAATTTAGATTAATCTAAATGAGTAATTCCTAAATATCCTTGCAATAGCTTACAATAGTCTACTTGGAAACTATTGTGGCACCATAGAATATGGAGAACATTATGGCATTGGGCACTAAGCCAACACCTACGGGACTTGCAAATCCGCCTATTGATGATTTGATGCAGCATGCGGATTCCAAGTATGCGCTTGCCTTGTTTGCCGCAAAACGAGCACGGCAGATTAATTCTTATTTCACTCAGCTTAACGAAGGATTGTTGCAGAACGTCGGTCCTCTTGTTGATTATAGAAACCAGGAGAAGCCTCTTTCTATAGCATTCCGAGAAATTAATAAAGGTTTGCTGGTGGAGAATCTTGGTGAAGATGATATGAATGAGGGAAATTAAGTTTTCTTTACATTTTTAATTGCAGCCGTATTATCCTATGCTTGTTGGTATTGGATATGCGGCTGTTATTGGTTTTAGCGCATAAGTTTTAATTTTTTAATTAAAGGGGAGTTATGTCGGAAGCTAAACTTATTTCTGCAGAATCTGTTACAGAAGGTCATCCTGATAAGCTTTGTGATCAGATTGCAGATGCGATTCTAGATGATATGCTTCGTCAAGATTCTCATGCGCATGTTGCTGTTGAAGTTTGTGCATGCGTAGGACAATTTGTAGTCTTCGGGGAAGTTAGGGGAGAAGTATACACCGACATACCAGGCATTGTTAGAAAAGTTGTACGCGAAGTGGGATACAACAGTTCAACTGTTGGCTTGGATGCTGATTCATGTGGAGTAATGGTATCTTTAACTGAGCAAAGCGCGGAGATAAATCAAGGTGTTTCTAGATTAGATTTAGAATCCGAAAGTATTGCGTCTAAAGAAGATCGTTATAAAAGCCAAGGCGCAGGCGATCAAGGCGTTATGTTTGGATATGCTAGCGATGAGACAGACGCTTATATGCCACTTCCAATATATCTAGCTCATCAGCTTGCCCAGCGCCTATCCTACGTGCGAAAATCTGGAATTGTATCTAAACTTAGACCAGACGGTAAAACACAGGTTACAATCGAATATGATGAATTTGGGAACCCTGTTCGTTTAGATACTGTTCTTATTTCAACACAGCATGACCCAGATGTGAGTCATGATTGGCTTAGAAATCAACTTGTCCAAAACGTTGTAGAGCCTGTTCTTAACAAAGTGTTAGGGAAAAACGTAAATCATAATGATTACAGAATGCTTGTAAATCCAACTGGATCTTTTGTTTTGGGTGGTCCTGCAGCAGATTCTGGTTTAACAGGCAGAAAAATTATTGTAGACACTTATGGAGGGGCTGCACATCATGGTGGTGGAGCTTTTTCTGGCAAAGACCCTAGTAAAGTGGATCGTTCTGCAGCCTATGCTGCGCGTTGGGTTGCTAAGAATCTTGTTGCCGCAGGTTTAGCCCATAAAATAGAGGTACAAGTTGCATATGCGATTGGAATTGCAGAGCCTGTTAGCGTGAATGTAGAAACTTTTGGAACCGAAGCTAATGGAATTACTCGTTCAGATATTTCTAAGATTGTTCGAAAAGTCTTTGATTTACGCCCAGCAGCAATTATCGACGAGCTTGATTTGCTTCGACCAATCTACTCGAAAACTTCTGCTTATGGACATTTTGGAAGAACAGATGTTGATTTTCCTTGGGAAAGACTTAATCGTGTTGATCAGATTAAGAATGAGGTAAAATCTTTAAAAAATTGATTTGAGGATTTAAAAGGATGTGCTAATGCTTGAGCAGCCTTCACTTGATGGTTTAGCGCGCAAACCACGTAGGCGTAAGAAGAGTGATTCAACCCAGAGTCAAGCTGATAATTGCCCTATTGCTCATATTGTGCTGGATGTTCAAGCATCTCATCTCGGTAAAACTTTTGATTACATTGTTAGCAAAGATCAGGATGATTACGCTAAGCCAGGGTGTATGGTCCGCGTAAAATTTGGTACTAGACGCGTAAATGGAATTATTTGGAGTAGGAGTGAATCAAGCACAACACCAATATCTTCATTAAAGTTTATTGAAAAAATTATTCCAATAGGGGAAGTAGTTTCTAAATCTTTTATGGAAGATATTTCTTCAATAGCTGATGCTTATGGTGGAACAAGAGCTAATATTATTAGACTTGCTTTACCTAGAAGAATTGCTGGTGTAGATAAAGAAAATTTGCTGGACGATATTCATTTATCTAAAAGAGTAAAATGGATTAATGAATTACAAAAAAATTTTAGGTCTAATGATACTTGCGCGATATCTCAATACGATGGAAGTGAGAATCTTAGAAAAACAACATATGCTCGTATGATTGCAACATACAATAATGCGAATCTTCTTAAACAATCCTTAGAAGATGTTCATAAACCGTATTATTTGCATCATGAAAATAGTTCGCTTTCGAATAATTATAAGAATAATTGCAAAGCTTTTCTTATAGATGCCTTACCAGGAGCAATGAGATGGGCTCAGGATTTAGCGTGGATTATTGTAACTGCAATAAGAGCTGGTCGTCAAGTTGCTGTTGTTCTTCCTACAATTCGCGAAGTAAACGATGTTATGCGTGCCCTTATGGTTTATGGTCTTAAACCTTATAAAAAATCGCAGAATCCAAGTGGAACTTTAAGTGGAGATGTTGCTCGTCTTTGCGCATATGATTCTCCAGCAGACAGGTATAGAGCGTGGAGAGCTATAGAAAAAGGAATTGTTCCATGTGTTTTAGGAACAAGATCTGCAATGTATGCACCAGTTGAGTCGCAAGCGCTTTTTGTGATTGTAGAAGATGGCGCATATCAGTACGCAGATGGTATGATGCCTTACGCTCAAGCTAGAGGAGTTATGCGATTGCGCACACAAAATCATAATGGCGTTTTCATAACAATGTCTTTTGCTAGAAGCGTAATAAGTCAAAACGAATTAAAAGGAAAAAATCTTGCTGCAAAAGTAAGTGGACCTTTAATTGAAATTAAACCATTTAATACTATTGTTAGTAATGCTTGCCCATGGGTTCGTCTACTTAATTTGGATAACCTTAATAAGATAAATGACCCGAGTGCAGGATCTAGAATACCGTATACTGCACTAGCGTCGATTAGACAAACTTTAGACGCAAATCTGCCTGTTTTACTTGTTACAGCACAAGACGATACTGTTCAGCGTGCTGCATGCAAAAAATGCCATAGTATGGCTCGTTGTAAACGCTGTACAGGTCCTCTTGACTTACCTATAGATGGTTCTGCTCCTAAATGCGCATGGTGTGGAAGTGCTGCGATTGGCTGGAAGTGCTCGAATTGTTCTAGTGGATCTAACTTTATCGAGGCTATTCGTGTTGGCGTCAATTTTACTGCCAAAGAAATATTTAAGATTTTCAATGATGTTCCAATTATTATATCTTCCGCGAAGCAGAAAAGTGGTGTTATAGAGTGGATTGACCAGAAGCCGATGATTGTCATTTGTACTTTAGGAGCAGAACCTCGAGTTTTAAGCTCATCTAAAAATTCTTGCGGAGAATATGGTCTTGTTGCGATTTTAGACGCGTGGACGAGTCTTTACAACACTGGTTTAGATTCTCGAATAGACACTTTGAATGCTTGGATGAAAGCAGCTTCAATGTGTGCGTCAAAAAACAGAGGTGGAAGCGTTCTTATTTTGGGTGAAACTTACGATATTCTCGCTAAATCTTTGGAAGAATGGGATTCATCAATTCTTTCTAAACAAGAGTTGCAAGAAAGAAGTGAAGCACTTCTTCCGCCAACTGTATGTGTCGCAAGAATATGGGGTTTTAGGCAGGCTGTAGTAGATACGCTTAATGCGATTGGCGCAATGAGTGTAGATGTAAGCGAAGATATTACAAAAGTTGTAAGCAAAAATGGTGATTTAGATAGTTCTAGTAATCTTCCAATGTTAAAAGTCGAAACTAAAGATAGTGAATCTGTGGTTTCAGGCGATTCGAGTGAATCCGAATATCTTCCACCTTTACTTGGAATTGTTCCAATGAAGCCTCCTTCAACATTGCACGAGCAAAATTCTCAACGCTTTGAAGAGTTAAACGACAGAGTTAAAGCAGTTGTAAGAGTGCCATTAGAGTATAGAGATGAATTAGTTAATCGTTTGAAAAAAGAATGTGCAAAGCATTTTGCAATGCGAAAAAATGGTGAATTAAAATTTAGTGTGGATCCTAAGGATTTGTAAAATCGCATAAACTTATTAATAAAGACTTATAAATAAAGAGGTTAAAATGGTTGAAAAATGCTACAATTGCGCGGTTTTGGGCAATCCTATATCGCACTCTCTATCTCCAGTTCTACACAATGCTGCATATAAGGCATTGGGCTTAAATAATTGGCATTATGGTAAAGAAAAAGTTAGCGAGGAAGACTTAAAAGATTTTATTGCAAATCTTGACGATTCTTGGAAAGGCTTAAGCCTTACAATGCCACTTAAAAAAACAATTATGAGCCTAGGTGTAGCTTGCGATTATTGGTCTAAAACGCTTGGTGTTGCAAATACTGCTGTGTTTAGTAAAAAGCCATGCTTAGAAAATCCTGAGACGATTGAGCTTTGTAACACAGATGTAAATGGTATTGTAATGGCGTTAATACACTCTTTAAAGTCTCAAATATTAAACGCTAAAAGTGCGGTTATTATTGGCAGCGGAAACACTGCGTCTTCTGCAATGGCAGCTTTAATAGAAATTGCTCAAGGTTCAAAATTGAGTAAAGTTAGTGTTGTTGCAAGATTGCAAAGCGATGGTAAAACTGTTAAAGGCGTTAGTAGATTTAACGATTTAGTAGATAAATATAAATTGGATTTTCCAAATAGCAGAAGAATAGAGCCGTCTAACTTGAATCTTAAAAACAAACGTGGCTACAAGCCTGTTTGCGGTATAGAATTCCCTACTATTGATCCTGAGTTTATAAAAATATCGCAAGATATAGAAAAATGTGATAAATCTCACATTCTAGAATCTATTTCTTCGTTGGATGCAATTGAAGCAATTGTAAACGCAGATATTGTTATAAGCACTGTTCCTGCTCATATAGCAGACGGATTAGCGCTCGCTTTGTGTGAATATTGCAAGGAAAAGTCAATAAAACATTTAGGAGCTTTGCTAGACGTTGTATATGATCCTCGACCAAGCCAGATGCTTAAAGTTTGGAGAAAATATGGCATGGGTATTGGTGGAGAAGAAATGCTTTTATATCAAGCACTAGATCAAGTAAAACTCATGACTTTTGATTATAGGCATTCAAGTGATGATTCGTGTGATGATTCTTGCATAATCAAACACCAATCTGACAAGGCTACAGATTACGATTACATAAGAAGTTGCATGGAAAAAGCATTGAAGGAGGCGTTATGATCACTGAAAATAGTGAATTCTCGCAGGTGGCAAGCGATTTTGAAGTAATGCTCATTACTGGCATGAGCGGCGCTGGCAGATCTCATGCAGCAAATGCTTTGGAAGACATGGGCTGGTATGTTATTGATAATCTTCCTCCAAAGTTACTCATCCCTCTTGTAGACATGATGACATCTTCTGGATCTAAAGTTCATAAGCTTGCAGCAGTTATTGACGTAAGATCACGCGGATATTTTGATGATTTATTTGTTGTTTTGGGTCATATAGATGATTTAGGCGTAAAAACTCGAATACTATTTTTAGATGCATCTGATTCTGTGCTCATTAAAAGATATGAGTCAGTGCGCAGGCCACATCCTTTGCAGCGCGGAGGAAGACTTATAGATGGTATTTTGGAAGAGCGTGAGCTTTTATGTCATCTTAAAGATTGCGCAGATATTATTATCGATACTTCAAATCTTAGTATTCATCAGCTTTCCACTAAACTTTATGAGGGGTTGCTTGGAAAAGGATCTTCTACAGTATCTGTTCACATTTTTAGTTTTGGGTTCAAGTACGGAATGCCTATGGACGCCGATTTTGTGGCAGATATGCGATTTTTGCCCAATCCATTTTGGATTCCAGAGCTTAGGGATTTAACTGGAAAAGATAAAGCAGTTAGCGATTATGTTCTTAAAAATCCAGCGGCAATAGAATTCTTAGACTATTACGAAAAAGCTCTTCTTACGGCAATTGATGGTTTTGCAAAAGAAGATAAGCATTATGTAACAATTGCTGTTGGATGCACTGGGGGTCAGCATAGGTCTGTAGCTATTAGCATAGAGCTTGCAAGAAGACTAAAATTAAGAGGATTGCAGGTTACAGTATCTGCTAGAGAGATGAGATCTAGAACATGATTTAATTTCTCCTATAGGATTATGTAATATAAAAAGTAGAACTATAAAAAGGTAAAATGTCCAAGTCATTGGGTATCACAGAAAGCCGAGCATGTAGGTGTTTTGCACATCGTGCAACGGCATCTTGTATGAATCCCAACGCATACTCTAAGAAGAACAAAATAGGAGGTTTCCCTTGGCTCTTCTTGACGACGTAAAGAACGAACTCGTCGCAAATAATAGTGAGCTACCAGCGGTTGTTATGGCTCAGGCAGCAGCAATGATGCGTTTTGGTGGCGGCTTAAGGCCGGTTAATAATCAGGCTGTGATTCGTGCACAGTTTGATTCTCTAAGCGCAGCGCAATGGCTTGTAGATACGCTTGTGACATGTTTCCAAAGAGAAGCAACGATTTCTCAAACTACTCGTCAGACTCCTACAGGTGTTGTTACTCGTTACGATGTTCTTGTGGAGCGAGGTGCTGCAGCTTTGGCTCTGCAATCAGGTTTGTTGGACCGTCGTATGCATATCGTTGCTGGTCTTGCCCCTGAAATTGTTGGTGGAAGTATTGCGCAGGTTAAAGCTGCGTGGAGAGGTGCTTTCTTAGCTCATGGGGCTATATCCGATCCTGGAAAGGCAAGCTATTTAGAGATTGTTTGCCCAACTCATGAGGCTGCTACAGCGTTGCAAGCAATGGCAGCACGACTCGGAGTTGGTGCAAAGGCGCGCAAAGTTAAAAGCTCTGAGCGTGTTACTTTGAGAGATTCTGACGCTATTGAGCGTATGCTGATTTTGATTGGAGCTCCTCGTTCTGCTCGAGAATGGACTGGTAAGCGTTCTGATGGTGAAGCAAGAGGCAAAGCTAATCGACTGGCAAACTTTGATGATGCTAATATGCGCAGAAGTGCTAAAGCTGCTGCAGAAGCTTGCGAAAAGGTTCGTCACGCTTTCGATGTTCTTGGGGACGATATTCCAGAAAATCTTTTGATGGCAGGAAAGTTGCGACTGCAGCATAGTGATGCAAGTCTAGAAGAACTTGGTCATTTAGCGGATCCTCCGATTACAAAGGATGCTGTTGCTGGTCGTATTCGTAGGCTTTTGCAGCTTTGCGCTAAGGTAGAAAAGTCGCGAATGTAATTGCTTTTTTGACTGAGTATTTATTCGTATTGGCCGCATACTTTGAGTATGCGGCATTTTTTGTAGTTTTTTATTATCTAATTTTGGGCGTGCTTGTTGCGCACATGCGATATAATTGCTCATGGAATTTATAGACGTTTTAGCTTTGCTTTCGTCTTTTTTCTTGTTAAATTCGCCATCATGATTGGTTGAATCATGTTTTGGAAAGGATACCAATGAAGACACTTAAAGATTTGGGAGATTTGAGCGGCAAGCGCGTACTCGTTCGTGCTGATTTTAATGTTCCTCTCAAGGGCACGACTATCACAGACGATGGTCGAATCAAGGCTGCTTTACCAACGATTAAAGCTTTGCGTGAGCAGGGTGCCAAGGTTATTTTAATGGCCCATCTTGGACGTCCAAAGGGTCAGGTTGTTCCAGAGCTCTCTTTGGCTCCAGTAGCGGCTCGCTTAGGTGAACTTCTTGGTGTTAATGTTGTTTTGGCTGCAGATACTTATGGTGAAGATGCTCAGGCTAAGGTAGCTGCCATGAATAATGGCGACGTTGTGTTGCTTGAAAACGTTCGTTTCAACGCTGAAGAAACCAGTAAGGATGCGTCCGAACGCGCTGAATACGCTAAGAAGATTGCTGCTCTTGGAGAAGTTTTTGTTTCCGACGGTTTCGGTGTTGTACACCGCGCCCAGGGTTCAAATTACGATGTTGCTGCCGATCTTCCAGCTGCTGCTGGCTTGCTTGTTGAGAAGGAAGTTAAGGCACTTTCTCGCGCAACCGAAAATCCAGAGCGTCCTTTGACTGTTGTGCTTGGTGGATCTAAGGTTTCCGACAAGCTTGGCGTTATTGAAAACTTGCTTTCTAAGGCTGACCGTCTTGTTATTGGTGGCGGAATGGTGTTCACATTCCTTAAGGCTTTGGGTCATGAAGTTGGTACTTCTTTGCTTGAAGAGGATCAGCTAGAGAAAGTTAAGGGATATATCGAAACTGCTAAGAAGAATGGCGTTGAGGTTGTTCTTCCAACCGATATTGTTGTGAACGCTGGCTTCCCAGCAGGCGATACTCCTGTTGCTCCAGAAGTTGTTCCAGCGGATGCTATTCCAGCAGACAAGATGGGCTTGGATATTGGCCCTGATTCTCAAAAGCTTTTCCACGACAAGATTGTTGATTCCAAGACTGTTGTTTGGAATGGACCAATGGGCGTGTTCGAAGTTGCAGAGTTTGCTGCTGGTACTCGCGCTGTAGCTCAGGGTTTGGTTGATGCAACGAAGAACGGCACTTTCACTATTGTCGGTGGTGGAGATTCCGCTTCTGCAGTTCGTAATCTTGGATTCCCAGAAGATGGCTTCTCTCACATATCCACTGGTGGTGGCGCTTCACTCGAGTTCTTGGAAGGTAAGACGCTTCCAGGTTTGAGCGTGCTTGAGTAAGTGACTTTAAAATATTGTGCCGACTTCGATTTTATAAATTCTTTTTGTAGATCGGGGTCGGCATAATGTTAATTTTATCTTTATAACTAATTCTTAAGGGTGATTATGGTTGTCAATAGGAAACCGCTAGTTGCAGGCAATTGGAAGATGAATTTTAATCACCTCGAAGCCACTCATTTTATTCAAAAATTCTGGTGGCGTCTATGTGATTCTCACTTCGATTGTAAAAAATGCGATATTGCTCTTATGCCATCGTTTACGTCCTTAAGAAGCGTGCAAGTATTAGTCGAGTCTGATAATCTTCCTATTCTTTATGGCGCGCAAGCAGTTTCCGTTACAGCTCAAGGCGCGTTTACTGGAGATGTTTCTGCAGATATGCTTGCAAGCTTGGGCTGCTCAATGGTGATTGTAGGTCATTCTGAGCGACGTAAGTATCATCCAGAAGATGATGCGAATATTGTTGACCAAGTGCGAGCTGTGCTTGCTGCTGGAATGCAACCTATTCTTTGCGTTGGTGAAAGTTTTGAAGAGCGCAAGCAGGGTATAGAGCTTGATTTTGCAGTTGGACAGGTTCATGACGTTACTCGCGATTTGGATTCTAAGCAGGCAGAGCGTTTGATTATTGCATACGAACCAGTTTGGGCTATTGGAACTGGAATGGTAGCTACAGCACAGTCTGCTCAAGATGCTGCTAAGGCTATTAGGGATGATTTGCAGGAAACTTTCGGGGATACTGTATCACAAAAAGTTAGAATACTTTATGGCGGCTCTGTAACGTCTTCTAATGCAGCAAGTCTTATTTGTGAGCCAGACGTTGATGGATTTCTTATTGGTGGAGCTTCTTTAGACATTGAGGAATTGGCTACTATTGTTCAATTGTCGTCTTACAAAAATCGAATTTAATACATAGGTCAATGGCTTTTACTATGCTTTACAAAGTACTCTAAAACAGGAGGTTACTTGTGTCCGCTGTGAAAATTGTTTTGCAAGTGTTGCTTGTGCTGACCAGCATTTTGTTGACATTGTTGATTTTGATGCACAAGGGCAAGGGCGGCGGTCTTTCCGACATGTTCGGCGGCGGTTTAACGAAGAACGCTGGTAGCTCTGGTGTTGCAGAAAAGAACTTGAATCGTTGGACTGTTATTATAGCGTTGATTTGGGTGGCTGTTATTGTTGCCTTGAATCTTATGACTAAGTTCTCACTTATCTAAGTATTCTTTTAAGCGCGTAATCGATTAGGTTATGCGCTTTTTATTTTATAAGCAGAGCAGGTGTACATTTTGCTATGCTTTTTAAGATGTTAGAAGATGTTAGACTAATTAAAATACATTAGGTTATTGTTATGCTTCATTTTTCTCCTTCTCTTGTGGTAGCAGATCTTGATGGCACTATGCTTCATGATGCTAATGCTTTTGAAAGCAGATATTTAAGCCAAGAAACTGTTAGCGTTTCTAAGCGTTTGAGTGAATGTGGAATTCCGCTTGCGATTATTACTGCTCGACCTGTTGGAAGTGCTTTTGATTTTATTCACGATTTGAATGCTCAAGTTTGCGCGTACCTTAATGGTGCTCTTATTGATTTTGACTGTGCTCACAGCACGATAGGTGAGCTTACTTCGCAAAGAAGCCTTGATACTCTTACGCGTTTTGGATTTGATTCTCAACATGCTTGTAGTGTGTGTTTGCGCTTGCTTAATGAGATTCCTACGCTTCGCATTGGCATTGTTATGAACGATGTTCGTTACACTAATTTTGATGTTCGTATGCTTTGGAGCGAGCAGGATTTTGTTATTACCGATTTTTCTAATGTTCCAAGTGGCATTGCAGACAAGATTATTATTGTTCCTCGAGAGAGTGAGAAGGAAAAACTTCAGAGCATTCTTCCAACCGATTTTTCGCTACACATTAGCGAAGATGTTTTGTGGATGCTTACGAATCCCCTTGCGAACAAGGGACATGCTTTGAATGTTATTTGCAATCGTTTGAGTGTGAAGCCGAGTCGCACAGTCGTTTTCGGAGACGATATTATAGATATAGACATGTTCCGCGCAGGGGGATACGGTGTAGCGGTATCGAATAGTAATCCTCGGTTGCTTGCGATTGCGGACGAGGTTTGTGATTCCAACAACAATAATGGCGTTGCTACCTGGCTTAATTCAAATCTTTTTACTAGATTGTGAATAACCCACCTTTCGTTACCGGCGAAGTTGTGTGACGAATTCTTTCGTAGAGAGTCAAACGGAAAGCTTGGTGACATTATCAGTGAAGAGAAGAAATCTACCATTAAAGTCGGAGCAGCTAAAGATCTCAATGGAGAATACCCATTTTTCATTAGTGGTGATGCTGTACTTTCTTGTGATAAACCACTAGTTAATAATCGACCCATTTATATTCCAAATGAGATTGAACTTAAGGTGTTTAATAGCATTGGATATGCCTGATTATACGACTATATCGTATAATCAACGCGAAAATAGAGCTTTGATAGCTCTCCGTGATTGGCTTTTACCTACTATGCTCATGAACGGGCAAGCGACAATCGAAGATTAGGCAGCTAAATTATCATTTCTCTATCCATTAATTTCTTCTCCTTAATCTACAAATTTCAATTAACAAAGCGACTGAACTTATATTTCAATCGCTAAAAGTCTTATATGTTAAATTGTTTTAAGTGGGGATTCTTATCCTTACCATTTTTACATCCTAATTTTGAGTATAAAAAAAGACGATAGAGTTTTAACTGTCTATCGTCTAATACCTTTACTATGATATTTTTAAATCTTTTTTGACCAATATACTTTTAATAATTTAGAAAATATTATTTGCACAAATGCAACTATTATTAACGCTAAAAAGGCTTCATAACTTACATATGCTACAAATAAAGAAACAGTTACAATAGCCATTGAAAATATAGGTATTATATTTGATCCTGACTTCATCTTTATTAATATCATTCTTTCATCTGTTTCTTTAGTATGCATCTTCTCCAATATATCTCTATTTCTATATGCTCTACCAAGCATTGACATGTAGAATACAGATACAAGTTCAAGTCCAATAAAAAATACTGCTACATAATATGTCACATCTTCTTTTAATGGGAATTTATATTTTAAGTAAAAATTTCCAATAATAACTGCGAGTAAGGCAACCATACATAATAAGACTAAAATACTAATTCTAAATCCTATTTCTTTTTTATATTTTTCTAATTTGTTCATATTAATCATCCTCTTCTATACTAAATATTTCTTCAATACTCATATCAAAAAACTTAGCAATTTTAAAAGCCAAAGGCAGTGACGCTATATACTTCCCAGTTTCAATGGAAGTTATGGTCTGCCTTGTAACTCCAACTTCATTTGCCAATTCTTCTTGAGTTATTTTATGCTGTTTTCTTAATCGAAAAATTGTATTTTTCATTTTCCTCCTTCAACAGCAAGTTAACTTTACATATAATGTATAGCTCGCTTTGCTTTTTTTGTCAAGCGTACTTTGCTTTTTATAATTTCTTAAACTAAAAAGACGACAGATTTTTTATTATCTATCGTTTATTGCTATATTCAATCCTATAATTAGTTTTTTATATTTTTATTTTTAATACCTTAGATTTTGAAGTTAATTTAGCTTTATCCCTATTTTTCAAAAAATCTTCACAATCAAACAAATTCTTTTTATCATAATCTTCAAGTAACTTGTAATTCTTGAACAGGAAGCAAAAGTCGTAAGAAGGATTTATAGAGAATATTTAGAAGGAGCAAGCCTTAGAGACATAGCGGAGGGTCTTGAAAAAGACGGTATTAAAAACGGTGCCGGGCATTTAAAATGGCACTTGTCTAATATTAAAACCATCTTGCAAAACGAAAAATATATTGGTGATGCTCTTTTACAAAAAACCATCACGACAGATTTTATTAACCATGTTCGTATAAAAAATGATGGAACAGAACCACAGTATTATGTAAAAGATAGCCACGCGTCTATTATTCCAAGAGATATTTTCTTTAAAGTTCAAGAAGAAATGGTAAGACGAGCCAACATGTTTAGTGGTGAGGAGAATAAAAAAAGGAGAGTTTATTCCAGTAAGTACGCTTTATCCAGCCTATGTGTTTGTTCTAAATGTGGGGATGTTTACAGAAGAATTGCTTGGAACAATCGAGGAGTGCATTCTGTTGTTTGGCGTTGTTGTACCAGAGTGGAAAATGGTCCTAGTGCTTGCGATGCTCCGACAGTAAAAGAGGAAGAACTGCAGTCTGCTACAGTGAAAGCCATAAACAAGGTGTTTAGTGTACCGGATGAAGAATTGGATACGTTGAATAGCAATATTAGAGAAATTATCGCGGGCAACAACTTAAGTGAGATTGAAACGGTTGATAAAAAAAAATCGCAGACAAACAAGCGATACTACTAACCTTGCTTAAAGCTAAAAAAGACTACACGAAAATAGCTGATGAGATTGATGAGCTTAAAGGTAAGAAACAGCAGCTTCTTATAGAAAAAGCAGGTCAAGAAGATGCTAAAAGACGAATCAGAGAAATGGAAGATTTTCTGAAAAATGAGCGTCACGATATTAGTGAGTATGACGAGAAGCTGGTAAGAAAGTACATCAAGAAAATAAAAGTTTACGAGGACAGGTTCAGCGTAACTTTTAAATCAGAGATTAGTGTGGATGTTGAAAGGGCATCGTAAAAGCCAAAAGACTGTGAGCGTTTGAAATGTTACAAAACTCAGCCTAGGGGGGAATTCATCTCTAGGCTGTTTTTATGCTCAAGAATCAAGCTATTAAGCCAATCTTAAACTTTTTAACGCTTATTCTTAGCTAAAATACCTGTTTTTAATATCATTTGTAAGCATACACTGAACAAAAAAATACAAAACAATATATTGCATATAAAAGGTGAAATACTGCGCGCAATTATTGCGCCTAAGTTTACAGTAAATGTCGCAAAAATACC